>Ga0255338_1000206_pt1 | contig 235671 bp, 213 predicted proteins | sample MeOH1_35cm_T4_19_FD_203715 | JGI IMG/M metagenome (GOLD analysis project Ga0255338, IMG submission 203715) | Sandy soil microbial communities from University of British Columbia, Vancouver, Canada - MeOH1_35cm_T4_195 | ecosystem: Engineered > Artificial ecosystem > Sand microcosm >...
ACCACCTGTACCACCGCGACCAGCACTACGTGGTGCAGGAGGGCGAGGTGGTCATCGTCGACGAGTTCACCGGCCGCCTGATGGCGGGCCGGCGCTGGAGCGACGGCCTGCACCAGGCGGTGGAGGCGAAGGAAGGCGTGTCGATCCAGGCCGAGAACCAGACGCTCGCCTCGATCACGTTCCAGAACTACTTCCGCCTGTACGCCCGCCTGTCCGGCATGACCGGCACCGCCGACACGGAAGCCTACGAGTTCCAGGAGATCTACGGCCTCGAGACGGTGGTGATCCCGCCGAACAAGCCGAGCCGCCGCGACGACCAGCTCGATCGCGTCTACAAGACCACGCGCGAGAAGTACGAGGCGGCGATCAAGGACATCCGCGAGTGCTACGAGCGCGGCCAGCCGGTGCTGGTCGGAACGACCTCGATCGAGAACTCCGAAGTCATCGACGAGCTGCTGAAGAAGGAAAACCTGCCGCATCAGGTGCTCAACGCCAAGCAGCACGCCCGTGAAGCGGAGATCGTCGCGCAGGCGGGCCGCTCGAAGATGATCACGATCGCGACCAACATGGCCGGCCGCGGCACGGACATCGTGCTCGGCGGCAATGTGGAGAAGGTCGTCGACGCCGTCGAGGCCGACGAGACGCTCGACGCGGCCGCCAAACAGCAGAAGATCGCCGAGCTGCGCGCCCAGTGGCAGAAGGACCACGAGTTCGTCGTCGGCCAGGGCGGCCTGCGCATTATCGCCACCGAGCGGCACGAATCCCGCCGCATCGACAACCAGCTGCGCGGCCGCTCGGGCCGGCAGGGCGATCCGGGGTCCTCGCGCTTCTACCTGAGCCTGGACGACCCGCTGATGCGCATCTTCGCCGGCGACCGCGTCAAGGCGATCATGGAGCGCCTGAAGATGCCCGACGGCGAGGCCATCGAGGCCGGCATCGTCACGCGCAGCATCGAGAGCGCGCAGCGCAAGGTCGAGGCCCGCAACTTCGACATCCGCAAGCAGCTGCTGGAGTATGACGACGTCGCCAACGACCAGCGCAAGGTGATCTACCAGCAGCGCAACGACATCCTCGACGCGAAGGACCTCTCGGCCCAGATCGCCTCGCTGCGCGAAGGCTGCTTCACCGACCTGGTGCACCAGTACGTGCCGGCCGAGTCGGTCGAGGAGCAGTGGGACATCCCGGCGCTGGAGCAGGCGCTGGCCAAGGATTGGGGCATCCAGCTGGGCCTGCAGCGGGAGGTGCAGGCCGCGAGCAGCATCACCGACGAGGATCTCCTGGAGAAGGCCCTGCAGGCGGCCAACGAGGCTTTCGCGGCCAAGGTGCAGCAGGTCGGCGAGGAGAATTTCACCCAGTTCGAACGCGTGGTGCTGCTGCAAAGCATCGACACCCATTGGCGCGAGCACCTCTCCGCGCTCGACTACCTGAGGCAGGGCATCCATCTGCGCGGCTACGCGCAGAAACAGCCCAAGCAGGAGTACAAGCGCGAGGCATTCGAGCTGTTCGGGCAGTTGCTCGACTCGGTGAAGAACGAAGTCACCCGGATCCTGATGACCGTCACCGTGCAATCCGGCGAGCAGCTGGAGCAGGCCGCCGACGACATGGAAAGCCGCGCCGAGCGGATTTCCAACGTCACTTACACCGCGCCCACGGAAACCGGCGAGGCCGAGACGCGGCTGGACGAAGCCACGGCTCGGCAGCAGGCACCGCGCGCCGCGCCCGCCCATCGCGTGGGCCGCAACGACCCCTGCCCCTGCGGCAGCGGCAAGAAGTACAAGCACTGCCACGGTAAACTGGCCTGAACAGGCAAATCCTCGGCCCGCCCCGTCCCCGGGGCGTACACCGCACGACATTTAGAAACAATATGTAACAAACCCTGTCATTTCTGACAGGGGCGAGGCTGAACCGTGGCCGCAGAACTTCTTCAATGGAGAACTCAAGAGGAGTTTTCACCATGCAAGAAGTCATCGACCACAGCCTTGTCAACCAGCCGCAGCTGTCCGCCCGTCTGCGCCAGCGAATGGAAGGCCCCTTCCAGTCACGGGTCCAGCAGGAGTGGGGCGGGAAATTTCCCACTCACGGCTTGCCGCCCGGCCCGGACGCCGTTCGCCTGGACGGGAACGATTACCTGGCCGTCACCGGTCATCCCGCCATCGTGCAAGCCCAGCTCGACTCGCTGCGCCAGGGGCAGGAGTTCGTCGTCCAGTCGGGCGTGTTCCAGCACGACGCCAGCCCCGCCGCACGCTTCCAGTCGGCGCTGGCCGCCTGGATCGGCAAGGACGACGGTCTGCTGTGCCAGTCGGGCTACGCGGCCAACCTCGGCCTGCTGCAGGTGATCGCCGATCCCGAGACGCCCGTGTACCTGGACCAGTTGGCGCACATGTCCCTGTGGGAGGGCACGAAAGCGGCCCGCGCGCCGGCGCACGCGTTTCGCCACAACGATCCCGAGCACCTCGCGAAGATGCTGGGGCGCCACGGGCCCGGCGTGGTCGTCGTCGACTCCGTGTACAGCACGACGGGCGCCGTGGCGCCCTTGCAGGAACTGGTCGAAGTGGCCGAGCGACATGACTGCATGATGCTGGTGGACGAATCCCACTCGCTGGGCACCCACGGCCCGGAAGGCCGGGGCCTGTGCGCCGAGCTGGGACTGACCGACCGCGTGCATTTCATCACCGCGAGCCTGGCCAAGGCGTTCGCGGGCCGCGCCGGATTCTTCACGATGCCCGCCGAGCTGCGCTATTTCGTGATGAGCCACAGCCATCCCGCCATCTTCAGCTCCTGCCTGCTGCCGCACGAGGTGGCGGGCCTGGCCGCGACGCTGCAGGTGGTGAAGAGGAGCCACGAGGCGCGGCGCCGGCTGCATGCCAACACGAGGCGGCTGCGCGAGGCGCTCAGCGCGCTGGGCTACCCAATCCACCAGGGCACCGAGCAGATCATCTCGCTCGAGGCGGGCACCGAGACCGATACGCTGTTCCTGCGCGATCAGCTCGAGTCGCATGGCGTCTTCGGCGCCGTCTTCTTCGCGCCCGCCACGAGCCGCAATCGCGCCATGGTGCGCCTCACGCTCAATGCCGCGCTGACCGATGCGGAAATGGAACACGTGCTGCGGGTGGCCGAGGTCATCGCCCCCAAGGTCAAGCCGTCGGAGTGGCCGATCGCGAAGCGCCGCGCGGCGCAAGCCTAGTCCCGCACGTGGCGCTTGGGCTGCCGCGCGAGCCAGCTCGCGTAACTGTTCCCCGGCGCCGGGCACATCGGCGACTCGACCGGGAACAGCGCGGCCACCAGCGGGCTCTCGTGGCCGACCGCGAACGCCTTGGCCAGGGTCGGCGCGCCGCCGCGGCCGAGCGCCTGGCGCAGCTCGAGGTCGGCGAGCTGGCGGCCCTGTCGGATCTCCTCGACCCTGGATGGGGCAACGCCCTCCAGTTCGGCGAGTTCCGCCAGTGCCCGCAGCCCGTCGGCCGTTTCGAGCTGCAGCCAGCTCACGCGCCCCTCGGCATCCATCCCCAGCACGCCGAACGGGTCGCCGATCACGACATGCTCGATCCAGTGCTTGGCGGCGACGGCTGAAAGTTCGCTCGCGATCGACGGGATGCGCAGCATTGCGTTCTGCTCCGGTCCCAGCGTCACCCGCCAGGTCTGCGCATGGCGGGCGTTCGGTGTCGCCAGCAGATGCTCCACCGCCTCGATCAGGTGGCGCGAGATGTCCGGCGACTGCTTGGCGATGAACTGCTCGATCAGTCCGCGGTTGAACGCGCGCACGGCCACTTGCTCGTCGGCCTGTCCCGTGAGCAGCACCCGCGCCCCCGGCCAATCCACCAGTTCGCCCAGCGTCTCGAGGCCGTCCATGCCCGGCATCGAATAGTCCACGACGCACACCCGCGTGAGGGCATATCGCTCGGTATAGGTCGACCAGTAGGCGAGCACCTGCGGGATCAGCGGCGTGCCGCCGCGCCAGTTGTCGATGAGCTGCTGCTGGTGCCAGGCGTCGGCTTCCCAGAACGGCGGCTCCTGCTGCAGATGGTTGATGCACTGGACCGGGCGCATGAACAACCTCACGTGCCAATGCCGGGGCAGCACCATCGCCAGCATTTCGAGGTAGTCGGGATCGTCGTCGAGGAAGACGACAGTGCCGGGACGATGGAACAGAGGGAAGCTCATGATGTGTGTCGAACGGGTTGCCCGGCTCGCGGTCGCCGCGGGGCCAGCACGGGCAATTCGATCGTGAACGTCGCGCCTTGCGACGGTTCCGACTCGACGTGGATCGTACCGTGCGCGCTCTGCACGACACGCTGGCAGAACGCCAGTCCCAGCCCGTGGCCGCTGCCGCGGGCCGTGGAGAAGAAGGGCTGGAAGATGCGCGACTGCAGGCCGGGCTCCATGCCGACGCCGCGGTCGCGGACCACGATCCGCCCGCGCTGCCGCTGGCCGTCGCCATCGACCACGATCAGCAGGTCGCCCGACGCCGGCGCGTTCTGGGTCGCGGCCAGGGAGCGCAGAGCGTTCTTGATCAGGTTGCTGAGCACCTGGATGAACAGTGAATGCGAGCCACGGAACTCGAAGTCCGCGGCGATCTGCACGGCCACGCAATCGCGCTCGCGCTCGGTGCGGTACGGGTATGCGGCCACCGCTTCGCGCACGAGTTCGGCCGCCTCCACCGTGTCGGTGTGGCTCGGCAGGCGCGTCAGGCGCGCGTTCGCGATCTCGCTGTCGATCTGGTGGTTCATGTGGCGCACCGTCGCCAGCAGGCGGTCGGAAAGCTTGCGCAGGCCCTCGGCCTGGTCGGGCGCGCAGCCGCCGGCCTCGTTGCGCACCGCGTCGCCGATCAGCGACATCGTCGCGAGCGGCGTGCGCAGTTCATGCGCCATGATGCCCATCGTGGCGAGCGTGTGATTGAGCTGCTCGCGGCGCAGATTCGAGGACGAGAGGCCCAGGAGGATCCCCATGAACCAGGCGAAGGCGATCACCACGCTGTTGGTGGCCAATTGCTCCAGCCCGAGTTCGGGCGCCTGCGGGCCGAACGCGCGGAACGCGAGCCACGCGACGGCCATGCCGCTGATGCTGCCCAGGGTCGCGAGGCGCCAGTCCGTCACGTGGTAATAGATCAGGAACATGGCGCTGACGCTGCCCAGCCAGACCGCATTACCGCCGTTGCAGAAATACATCCACAGGAAAAAGAGCGGCAGGTTGATCCAGAAGATCACGGTGAACAGCGTTGCATGCAAGGCCCTTGGCGGCGTGTCCGTGAGGCTGGCGAACACCAGCAGCGCCAGGCCGAGCGCGCTCATGAGCAACCGAATCCACAGGTTCTCGTACGGCTGCGGCAACAGGTGCGCCCAGGCCCAGTAGAACAGCGGATGCCCGACCATGCTGGCCAGCCCGAGCGCACGGATGCGCCACGGCGATGGATGCAGCACTGGCTCCACCAGCGGCTGCACCACCTCGACGGCACCCCATGACCGCAACAGCTTGGTGGCACCGGCGGACGGTGCACGGATCGACGACAAGACGGTCCCCTCTGGAGGAGACCCGCCGGGTGGCGGGTCCCCTGAATGATGCTATTGTCGTTGCCCTCGGCACACGGGACGAAAGGAGGCCATGGGCCTACCTGTTAACTTTGACAGTGTGAGCCTCGATGGCCTGCTGGGCGACTGGATCACGGCGCTGCGCGAATTCTCCGTCGAGGCGGTGGCGGTGCTCGGCCCGGACCCGTTCGGCGGCTGCGAGGACCGCGACGTGGTGGCCGTGCATCCGCCGGCGCTGGCCGACGCCGCTCGCGCGCTGGCGCAAAGCCGCGACTTCGGGGCACCGTGGCGCGATTCGGACGCTCCGCTCGTGGCCTGGCAGCACATCGCGAAGTCGGACCACCTGAATTCGAGCAGATGGCGCATGCTCTGGCTCGCTCACGGCTACCAGACCGTGGTGCGCGTGGAGTTCGCGCTGCCGGCCGGCCGCGCCTTCGAGTGTTTCATGTTCAGTCCACGCGAGCTCACGGACCGTGCCGAGGCGGCTTCCCTCGTGTGGTCGGCGATGAACATCTGGCCGCTGGTCAAGCGCGCCATCGCCCAGGCACGCTGCACGCTCAGCCCGCGTGAGCGCGAATGCCTGGTCCATGCATTCCAGGGGCTGACGGCGCGCGAGACGGCCATGCGGCTGGGATGCGCGGAGCGAACCGTCAATTACCACCTCGCCAATGCGATGGGCAAGCTCAAGGTGGACAACAAGATGGCGGCGATCCAGCGGGCGTGCTGGCTGGGCTCGATCTAGGTCGACGGCGGGCCGGGCCTGGCGGCGCTTGCCTTACCATCGCCGCATGTCATTCCTGGCAATCGATGTCGGCAACACGCGGCTGAAGTGGGCCTTGTTCGACGAGGCGCGCCCCGGCGCCGGCGTGCAGGCGCACGGGGTCGAGTTCCTGGACCACATCGGCAAGCTCGCCGACACCCAGTGGGCGGCGCTGGCGCCGCCGGCGCACATGCTGGGGTGCTGCGTCGCCGCCCACCCCGTGCGGCGCTGCGTCGAGGAGCAGATGGAGGAACTGTGGGCGGTGCCCGCGCACTGGGTCGTGCCCAATGCCGGCGAGGCCGGCATCGTCAACGGCTACGACCATCCCACCCGCCTCGGCGCCGACCGCTGGGTGGCCATGATCGGTGCGCGCCACCGGATGCTGGCGAGCGGCCCGGCGCGGCCGCTGGTGGTCGTGATGGTGGGCACGGCCGTGACGGTGGAGGCTGTCGACCACGAGGGCCGGTTCCTCGGGGGCATCATCCTGCCCGGCCACGGGATCATGTTGCGGGCGCTGATGTCGGGCACCGCCGGCCTGCATGTGCCCACGGGCGAGGTGCGCGAATTCCCGACCAATACCAGCGACGCGCTCACCAGCGGCGGCACCTACGCCATCGCCGGCGCGATCGAGCGCATGGTGCAGCACCTGCGGCGCCGCTGCGGCATGGAGCCGGTGTGCTACATGACCGGCGGGGCGGGCTGGAAGATGGCGCCGCACATTCCGGTGCCGTTCGAGCTGGTCGAGACGCTGATCTTCGACGGACTGCTGGTGATCGCGGCCGGTCGCCGCGCCGGCTGATCGCCGTTAGCGCGGGCGCGCCAGCCACTCCTCGGCGAGCTTGACCCAGTAGGTGGCGCCCAGCGGGATCAGGTCGTCGTTGAAGTCGTAGCTCGGGTTGTGCAGCATGCACGGGCCGGCGCCATGGCCCATCTCGCGGTGGCTGCCGTCGCCGTTGGCGATGAAGCAGTAGGCCCCCGGCTTGGCCTGCAGCATGAAGGCGAAGTCCTCCGCGCCCATCGTGGGTTCCTGCGCCATGACGTTGTCCGGCCCGACGATCGAGGCCATCACGCCGCGCGCGAACTCGGCCTCGGCCGCGGAATTCACGGTGGCCGGGTAGTTGCGGCGGAAGTCGAACTCGCACTTCGCCTCGTGCGCGGCGCAGACATGCTCGGCCACCTGCTTCATGCGCCGCTCGATCATGTCCTGCACTTCCGCGCGGAACGCCCGCACGGTGCCCTGCAGCTCGCAGCTGTCGGGCACGACGTTGGTCGCTTCCCCGCCGTGGATCATCGTCACCGAGATCACGCCGGCGTCGATCGGCTTGAGGTTGCGGCTGATGATCGTCTGGAACGCCTGGACCATCTGGCAGGCCACGGGCACGGGATCGATGCCGTTGTGCGGCAGGGCCGCGTGGCTGCCCTTGCCGCGGACGGTGATCCTGAACTCGGCGGTCGATGCCATCACGGGCCCCGGGCCGACGGCGAACTTGCCGACCCGCTCGCCCGGCCAGTTGTGCATGCCGAACACGGCTTCCATCGGGAACCGCTCGAACAGGCCGTCCTTGATCATTTCCCGGGCGCCGCCGCCGCCTTCCTCGGCCGGCTGGAAGATCAGGTAGACCGTGCCGTCGAAATTGCGGTGCTTCGCGAAGTGCTGGGCCGCCGCCAGGAGCATCGCCACATGGCCGTCGTGGCCGCAGGCGTGCATCTTCCCCGGGTTCTTGCTGGCGTGACCGAAGGTGTTGAATTCCTGCATCGGCAGCGCGTCCATGTCGGCACGCAGGCCGACCGCGCGCGAACTGGTCCCGTTCTTGACGATGCCCACGACGCCGGTCTTGCCCAGGCCCCGGTGCACCGGAATGCCCCACTCGGCGAGCCGGGCCGCCACCACGTCCGCGGTGCGGTTTTCCTCGAAGCAGAGTTCCGGATGGGCATGGATGTCGCGCCGGATGGCGGTGATCGCGGCGGCCTGGGTGACGATGGAATCGAGCAGGTTCATGGGCGGGTTGTCTGGGCAGAATCCACCAGTCTAGCGCCCGGCGGCCGGGCCTGCCGGGCCGGGGTCGATATCCGCGAAAATCCGGTCATGGATGTCACCAAGCCCGCGCTGTCGCCCCGCGCCCTGGAATTCGCCCGCACCCTGGTGCGGATGAACACCGTCAGCGCGAACTCCAACCTCGAACTGATCCATTTCATCCGTGACGAGCTCGCGCGGCTGGGCGTGGCCAGCCGGCTGACCTTCAACCGGGAACGGACGAAGGCGAACCTGTTCGCCACGCTCGGCGAAGGCAAGCCGGCGGGGGTGATCCTGTCCGGGCACACCGACACCGTGCCCTGGAACGGCCAGGCCTGGACCGCCGACCCGCTGGATCCGGCGGTGCGCGACGGCAAGCTGTTCGGCCGGGGCTCGGCCGACATGAAGAGCTTCATCGCACTGGCCGTGGCGAATGCGCAGGCGTTCCTGGACAGTCAGGCGCCGTTCGCGGTCCACCTGGCGTTCAGCTACGAGGAGGAGATCGGCTGCTTCGGGGTGCGCGAACTGATCGCCGACCTGCGCGACGCCGGCATCAAGCCGCTGGCCTGCATCGTGGGCGAGCCCACCAGCATGGTGCCGGCCATCGCGCACAAGGGCGTCTATCGCTACCGCTGCTGCGTGCGCGGCAAGGAGGCGCATTCGTCGCTGACGCCGCACTCGGTCAACGCGATCGAGATGGCGGCCCGGGTGGTCGGCAAGCTGCGCGACATGGCCGAAGGGTTCGAGCGCAGCGAGCCGCGCTACGAAGGGTTCGACGTGCCGTTTTCCACCGCCAGCGTCGGCCAGTTCCACGGCGGCATCGCCGACAACGTGGTGCCGCGCGACGCCGAGTTCCGTTACGAGTTCCGCGACCTGCCCACGGCCGACGCCCGCGCGATGCAGCAGGAGCTGGTGGCTCATGCCCGGTCGCTCGAGCCCGCGATGCAGCGGGTCGCGCCCGACGCCGGCTTCCGCTTCGAGACCATTTGCGAAATTCCAAGCTTCCTGGGTTCCGAGCGCGACCGCGTCACGCAGCTCGCGCAGCGCCTGTCCGGCGAGCAGCGGGTGACCCAGGTGGCGTTCGGCACCGAGGCCGGTCTGTTCAAGAATTCCGGCATCCCCACCGTGGTGTGCGGACCGGGCAGCATCAACCAGGCGCACCAGCCGGACGAGTACGTGAGCCTGGAGCAACTGGCCCGCTGCGAGGCGTTCCTGCTCGGGCTGGCCGCGTCGCGCGCGATCGGCTGAACCGCCGCGCCGACCAAAGCCACGGCCGCGCAGAGGCGTTCCAATTCATGCGACCATGCGGCACGACCGGCCGCGCCGTTCACAGCCAGAGCCATCGATGACCAGCAGCACCGCCGCCGCCATCCCCGTCCAGGTCAAGGGCGCCTGCCCCCATGACTGCCCCGACACCTGCTCGCTCGTGACGACGGTCGAGAGCGGCGTGGCCGTCAAGGTGCAGGGCAATCCCGGCCACCGGCCCACCGATGGCGTGCTCTGCGCCAAGGTGTCGCGCTACCTCGAGCGAACCTATCACCCCGAGCGGATCCTGCATCCGCTCAAGCGCGTGGGGCCCAAGGGATCGGGCCGGTTCGAGCGGGTGAGCTGGGACGAAGCCATGTCCGATATCGCGAGCCGCCTGCAGGCGATCGCCGCCGCTGACCCGCAGGCGATCCTGCCCTACAGCTACTGTGGGACGATGGGGCTGGTGCAGGGCGAGGGGATGGCCGGCCGGTTCTTCCACCGGCTGGGCGCGTCGTTCCTGGACCGCACCATCTGCGCCACGGCCGGTGCCGAAGGCCTGGTGCACACCCTCGGCGGCAAGCTGGGCATGCGCGTGCAGTTCTTCGCCGAGTCGAAGCTGATCCTGATCTGGGGCAGCAACGCGATCGGCAGCAGCCTGCACTTCTGGCGGCTCGCGCAGGAAGCGAAGCGCCGCGGCGCCAGGCTCGTCTGCATCGATCCGCGCCGCTCCGAGACGGCGGACAAGTGCCACGAGCACGTGGCGCTGCTGCCCGGGACCGACGCGGCGCTGGCGCTGGCCATGATGCACGAGCTGATCGTCAACGACTGGCTGGACCATGACTACCTCGCCCGCCACACGCTGGGCTGGGACGCGCTGCGCGAGCGGGCGCTGCGCTGGACGCCCGAGCGCGCGAGCGCCGTCTGCGGCGTCCCGGTGGCGCAGATCAGGTCGCTGGCGCGCGACTGGGGCACAACGACCCCCGCGGCGATTCGCCTGAACTACGGCATGCAGCGGGTGCGCGGCGGCGGCAATGCCGTGCGTGCGGTGGCCTGCCTGCCGGCGCTCACTGGCGCCTGGCGGCACCGTGCGGGCGGGGTGCTGCTCTCCAGTTCCGGCGAGTACCCGATCGACGGCGCGGCGCTGCGGCGCCCGGACCTGCTGGCCGGCCGCACGCCGCGCACCATCAACATGGTCACCATCGGCGACGACCTGCTGCGGCCGGCCTCGCCCTCGTTCGGGCCGGCGATCGAGGCCGTGATCGTCTACAACAGCAACCCGGTCGCGGTCGCACCCGAGTCGGGCAAGGTGGTGGCCGGCTTTGCGCGCGAAGACCTGTTCACGGTGGTGCTGGAGCATTTCCGGACCGACACGGCCGATTACGCCGACTATGTCCTGCCGGCCACGACCCAGCTGGAGCACTGGGACGTGCACGGTTCGTACGGCCACACCGACGCGCTCCTGAACCGGCCGGCGATCGCGCCGCTGGGCGAGTCCCGCAGCAACAGCGACATCTTCCGCGACCTGGCCCGGCGCATGGGGTTCGCCGAGTCCTGTTTCGCCGACGACGACCAGGCGCTGTGCCGCACGGCGTTCGGTGACCGGATCGACTTCGATGCGCTGATGGAGCAAGGCTTCGTGTCGCTCGCGGTGCCCGAAGCGCCATTCGCCGACGGCGGCTTTCCGACGCCATCGGGCAAGTGCGAGTTCTTCAGCGAGCGCCTGGCGCGCCGGGGGATGGACGGCCTGCCGGACCATGTGCCGAATCACGAGCCGGCCGGCGCGTCGCCGCGCTACCCGCTCGCCATGATTTCCCCGCCCGCGCGCAACTTCCTCAATTCGAGCTTCGTCAACCTGCAAAGCCTGCGCGACATCGAAGGCGAGCCGCTGCTGGAGATCCATCCGGTGGACGCACAGGCGCGCGGCATCGAATCCGGCGCCGTCGTGCGAGTCTTCAACGACCGCGGCGAATACCGCTGCAAGGCCAAGGTGTGCGAGCGGGCGCGGCCGGGCGTCGTCAACGGCCTGGGCATCTGGTGGCGCAAGCTCGGCCTCCAGGGCACCAACGTCAACCAGCTGACCAGCCAGCGGCTCACCGACCTGGGCCGCGGCCCGGTGTTCTACGACTGCCTGGTCGACGTCCGGCGCGGGTGAAAGCCAAGGTGGTCATGGCGTGGGGCGGGATGGCCGCGGCGGCGGCAGCAGCGGCGGTCCTGGGCCTGACCGGCTGCTCGAACCTGGCGTATTACTGGCAATCGGCCACCGGGCACCTGGGCATCCTCTCGGCGGCCCGGCCGCTGGACGAATGGCTGGAGGACGCGCAGGCGCCCGAGCGGCTCAAGGCGAAGCTGGCGCTGAGCCAGCGGATCCGGGACTTCGCGGTCACCGAGCTGAAGCTGCCGGAGAACCGCAGTTACCGGCGCTACGCCGACCTGCACCGCACTGCGGCGATCTGGAACCTGGTGGTGGCGCCGCGCCATTCGCTGGTGCTGCGCGACTGGTGCTTCCCGGTGGCCGGCTGCGTCACCTACCGCGGCTACTACGACCTGGAGCGCGCCCGCGCCGAGGCGGCGACCTACGCCGCGCAGGGTTTCGACACCAGCGTGTACCCGGTGCCGGCCTATTCGACGCTGGGACTGCTCGATTGGGCGGGGGGCGACCCGCTGCTCAACACGTTCATCCACTATCCCGAGGGCGAACTGGCGCGGCTGATCTTCCATGAGCTGTCGCACCAGGTGGTCTACGTGAAGAACGACACCATGTTCAACGAGTCGTTCGCCACCGCCGTGGAGCGGCTTGGCGGCGCGCGCTGGCTGGCCACGCACGCGTCGCCCCCCGCGCGCGAGGAATATGCGCAGTACGACGGCCGGCGGCGCCAGTTCAGGGCGCTGGCGATGGCCACGCGCGGGAAGCTGGAGCAGGTCTACGCGCAGGCGCCGGAGGCCGAACGCGAACGGCTGAAGCAGGCGACGCTGCAGGAGTTCCGCGAGCAGTACGCGCAGTTGCGCGCCGGCTGGGGCGGCGACCCGGCGCGCTGGCGCGGCTATGACCAGTGGGTGGCGCAGGCGAACAACGCCTGGTTCGGCGCGCAGGCCGTGTACGACGAACTGGTGCCGGGCTTCGAAGCCCTCTTCGAGCGCGAAGGCCGTGACTGGAACCGCTTCTACGAGGCCGTCAGGCGGCTCGCGGCGCTGCCCAGGCCCGAGCGCCACCGCCTGCTGAAGGAAAATCGCTGAATCACGCGCCCCGCATCACGGCGCCCCCGTTGCAATGTCAAAGATCCATATCACCCGGGAACACTCGCTCGGCCTGGCCGAGGCACGCAAGCTGGCTTCGCGCTGGGCGGAAGTCGCCCGGCAACACCTCGACATGAAGTGCGTGTACGAGGAAGGCGAAGCGGCCGACCTGCTCCATTTCGACCGCGCCGGCGCGCACGGGCAATTGCAGGTGACGGCGACCGGGTTCGTGCTGGACGCGAAGCTGGGCCTGCTGCTCGGCGCTTTCCGGCACCGCATCCAGACCGAGATCGTCGACAACCTCGACCTGCTGCTCGCGCACAAGGATCCGCACGCGGCCTTCGAGGAGGCAGTGGCGCGGCGCGCCGCCAGGAGGGCGGGTGCCGCGAAGGAGGCCTGACGACCGCGCCCGCCCGGGCCGGCGCGTCAGCTGAGCGAGGCGATCAGGTCGATGTATTCCTGCATCGCTTCGTCGCCGGACTTGCCCTTGGCCGCGGTCCAGGCGTCCCACTTGGCGCGTCCGATCAGGTCGCTGAATCCGGGCTTCTTCTCGGTGTTGTCGCCGACGGTCGCCTGCTTGTACAAGGCATAGAGCTTCAGCAAGGTGGCATTGTCGGGCCGCTCGGCCAGGTTCTTGGAACCGGCGACGGCGGCGTCGAACGCGGCTTTGAGATCGGACATGGTTGCTCCTGGGGGCGATGCAAGGCGGGGGCCGCCAGCGGCGCTGCGTCCCGGGCCGCTATCTTACCGACGCCCGGAACCTCGGCCTCGCGCGAACCCAGCGCTTGTCTCTCAGTCGACCAGTTCGGCGCGGGCGAGCTCGACGTGCAGCCGCTCCACCGCATCGACCGGTTCGCACTGCGCGGCACGTTCGTACCAGGCCGTGGCTTCCGGCAGCCGGTCCTCGCCTTCGAGCATCAGCAGCCCGTTGCCGTATTCGATCATGCCGATGACCGACAGCGGGTGGATGCCCAGGCCGTCCTGGAACAGCTTGAGCCCGACCTCCTTCTTGGCGCCGTAGGTCATCCCGGCAACCAGCGTGCCCACCTTGTCGATCACTTCCGCATGAAAGGCGCCGAGGGCGATATGCGCGTCGGCATGGCGCGGCTGGAGCCCGATCGCGCGCTCCAGCGCCTCCTTGATGCGGCCGCCCAGGCCCTGCGCGAGCGCCTTCGACACGCTGATCCCCTGGCTGTAGCGGCCGAGGGCATAGGCATGCCAGTACCACGCATTGGCGTTCTTCGGGTCGCGCGCCGCCTGAGCCTCGGCCCGCCGCGCGGTTTCCTGCAGCAGTTCGAGCCGCACCTGCTCGCGCTTTTCCAGGTAGTTGGCGTACATGCACGTGGCCTTGTTCGCCACGGTGAGTCCCGCATCGCCGGCCGCCAGGCCCTCGGCGGCGGCCTGCTGGAATTCGCCGTTGTGCAGCCGCACCCAGGCGGCGAGGACGGCCGGCTGCGACGGCGGCGGCTCCGCGTCACCGGCATGCAGCCGCGACCATTGGGCCGCCACGCTGGCCGCGGTGAACCGGTATTGACCGAGGTGGGGGAACGCAACCCAGGGTTGCATGGGTGTCTCCTGTCGTTGGCCGCCGGCCCAGTGTAGAGCGGTCGGGGCCACGGCACTGCTGCATTGCAGCAAGGCCCGGCGCAGGGAGCGACTCTTCAGGCGCCGTCGCGTGGCCGCGCGCGCGGCGCCGCCGGCTTGGACTCGGCGCGGGCCGCGCGCCGGCGGCTGACGGCCGTCTTCGCGCCGAGCCGCGCCACCGCGCGTTCCAACTCGTCGACGCGCGCGGCGAGCCGCTCGACGTCCTTCGCCGAGGCCATGCCGAGATGGCCGACGGCCTTGGCCACCCGGCCCTCGAACAGGTCTTCCAGCCGGTCGCCGGCCCTGGCCGAGAGCTCGCCGGCCAGGCCGGCCATGCGGTTCGCCGCCTCCGCGATGCGTTCACCCGCGTCGGTCTGCGTCTTGCGCTGCAGCGCCGAACCTTCGCGCACCAGCGCCTCGAACATCTTGCCGCCTTCTTCCTGCGCCTTCGCGAACGCACCCAGGCCCGCCAGCCAGATCTGCTGGGCGGAAGCGCGCAACTGGTCGGCGAACTGCGCCGCGTTCTGGTCCTCGGGACTCGTGCCCTTGCCTGTGATTGCCATGACAACTCCTGTCTCCGCGGTCGCCGCACCCTGCGGGCCGCTGATGGCAACTGTAGGCGCATCCAGGCCGCGCCGCCGCTCTTGCCGGTGATCGTCGGAGGGGCCCGCGAGCGAGGCGATGCGCTAGACTGTACGGTTTCGGCGTGGCGCCCAGGCGCCCGCGCGGGGCTCGTCCTTCAGACGAAACGCGGCTCCCGCTCCAGTCGCCCCATGAATCCACAGTCTTCTCCGCCCGAGCTCCAGCGTCCGCCGTTCGCCGAACGTCCCCCGGTCGTGTCGGTCCTGATTCGCACGATGGGTCGCGCCAGCCTCGCGCAGGCGATCGCCTCCGTGCGCCAGCAGTCCTTCGGCGACTGGGAGCTCCTCGTGCTCAATGCCGCCGGCGAGCCGATCGCGGCGTTGCCGCCGCTGCTCGAAGGCATTCGCGCGCGGGTGCTGGTGCCAGGCGGGACCGTCGAGCGCGCACGTGCCGCCAACCTGCTGCTGGAGGCCGCGGCCGGCGAACTGGCCGTGTTCCTGGACGACGACGACTGGCTGTTGCCGGGCCACCTGGCGAAACTGGTGCCGGCCCTGCGCGAGCGGCCGGAACTGGTGGCCGCCTACGCCGACGTCGAGGCGGTGGCGGATGCGCGCAGCGACCGGCAGCGCGTCGTCCATGTCTTCCGCAGCGACTTCGACCCGGTGGCCCTGCAGCTGCAGAACTACCTGCCGATCCACGCCGTGCTGTTCCGCCTGGACGCCGCGCGTTCGCAGCCGACGGTGCGGTTCGACACTTCGTTGGCGCTCTTCGAGGATTGGGATTTCTGGCTGCAACTGGCCGCGAAGGGCCCGTTCCAGCGCGTACCGGGCGTGTCCGCCGTCTATGCCTACCAGATCGAGCAAGGGTCCAGCCATGCGGCCAGCGGACCGCGGCGGCAGGCCATGCTGGCCGCGCTGGCCGGCCGCCAGCTGGCGCGCTGGCGCGCGCCGGACGTCGTCGCGCTGATCGAGCGCGACGGGCAGCGCACCAACCTGCTCAACGACAGCCTGCAGCGGGCCGCCGCCGGCGAGCAGCAGGCGCGCGAGTTGCAGTCGGCGCTGGAAGGCTCGCAGCGCTGGTGTACCGAGCTGCGCGAGGCGGTGGCGCAGCATCTGGAGACGCTGGCGCAGCAGCGCGCCGAACTGGAGCGCCAGCAGCGGGAATTCGCGGCGGCGCTGGCGCAGCAGCAGCAGGTGGTGGCGCAGCAGCAGCGGGCGCTGGCGGAGCACTCGGACACGATTTCGCAGCAGCAGCAGGCGCTGTCGCAGCAATCGGCGACGCTGGCGGTCCAGCGGCAGGAGCTGCAGGTGCTGGCCCACGTCCGCGAGCAGCTGCTGGCCCAGATCGCCGAGATCCGGCAGTCCACGTCGTGGCGGCTCACCCGGCCGCTGCGCGGTGCCGGACGCATCGTCCGCTCCCTGCGGGCGCGTGCCCGCGTGCTGGCAGGACTGGGATCGGCCGTCGCCGGCCAGGTCCGCAAGCATGGCGCGATCGGTTTCGCGCGCCGGCTGCCCTATTACCTGCGCCATCGCGAGGCGTACCTGTCGCGGGTGGCCGGCATCCCGGCCGAGCGCATGACGAATCCGTTCGGCGCGCGGGCGCCGGCGCCGCGGGACATGCCCCTGCACCCCGACCTGGAAGGCGCGGGCGAACCCTTCGATGTGAAGGTGTCGGTGGTGATCCCGACACTGAACGCCGGACTGGAGTTCGCCTGGCTGCTGCGCAAGCTGCGCGCCCAGCGGGGCGTGCGCGAGGTGCAGATCGTGGTCGTGGACTCCGGCTCGCGCGATGAGACCGTGGCGCTGGCGCGCGCGGCCGGCGCGACCGTGGTCGCGATCCCGCCGTCCGAGTTCACCCACAGCCATTCGCGCAACCTGGGCGCCGACGCGGCCGACGGCGACTACCTGCTGTTCATGGTGCAGGACGCGTTCCCGATCGGCGAGTACTGGCTGCACGGCATGCTGAAGTTCCTGCGCGACCCGAAGCACGAGCGGCTGGCGGCGGTTTCCTGCTCGGAGTCGAGCCGCAGCGACAGCGACCTGATGTACGACGCGATGATCGACACGCACTACCGCTTCCTCGGCTGCCTGGAACAGGACCGGGTGGGGCGGCACCGCGGCAACGACCACATGTCGCTGCGCTCGCAGGGCCAGTTGAGCGACGTGTCCTGCCTGATCGGGCGCGAGCTGTTCGCGCAGTACCGGTATCGCGGCGACTACGCGGAGGACCTCGACCTCGGCATCCGGCTGATCAAGGACGGCTGGCAGGTGGCCATGCTGGCCTCGGTGAAGGTGGTGCACTCGCACAACCGGCCGGCCTATTACTACCTGAAGCGCTCCTTCGTCGATGTGCAGTTCCTGGTCGGACTGTTCGACGACTTCACCTATCCGCGCACGCATTCGCTGCCAGGGCTGGCGGCCGGCATCGCCTCGGCCGCGATCCACGTCTCGGGCTGGCTGGCCGACATCGAGCGCGGCGAGGGCGCGCTGACCGGTGGCAGGCTGAAGGCGTGGATCGCCGGCTGGCGGCAGGAGCTCAAGACACTGCGCGGCGGCGAGCCGGCGGTGCTCGGCGACCAGCGGCTCGAAGCGTTCGTCGCGCAGCTGCCGGTGCGCCATCCGGTCCCGAAGCACACGGAAACGGTGGCGGCGGAGATCCGCCAGTTCAACGAGATGCTCATGGGGCGGCTCGAGCACTTCGGCCATTACGCGGCGCAGGTGTACGACGACGCCGATGAACTTCCGCGCCACGAATTCGCCGCGGCGGTCTGCAAGACGCTGGCGGCGACCGCCGGCTCGGCGCTGGGCTTCTATTGCCTGGACCACCGGCAGCCCGGCACGGACCATCCGGACGCCGATTCGATCCACCGCGAGCTGACGGCGGGCGTCTGATGCGCATCCTCTTCATCCTGCACCAGTTCTTCCCCGAGTTCGCGAGCGGCACCGAGCGGGTGGCGCTCAACATCGCGCGCATGGCGCAGCGCGCCGGCCACCACGTGCACGTGCTGGCCGGCACCGTGGAGCCGGCGCGCACCGGCGGCGCGCCCACCTCGACGCCGTTCGCCGGCTGCTGGCGGACCTCCCACGAAGGCATTCCGGTCACGCTGATCCCGCGCAGCCTGCTGCCGGCCACGGCCGACATCGGCCTGGACGCCGATGAGGCGCTGGCCGGACCGTTGGCGCAATGGATGGACGCCGAGCGCTTCGACGTGGCCCATGTGCTGCACACCATGCGCATGGCGACGGCCGTGCTGGCGGCGCAGCGCTGCGGGCTGCCGTACCTGGTGACACTGACAGACTTCTTCGTGCCTTGCGCCCGGATCAACCTGGTGACGCAGGGCGGCCAGGGCTGCGCCGGGCCGGACCGCGGCCGCCGCTGCCCGGCCGATTGCCGGGCGCCGCCCTGGACGACGCAGGGCTATCTGCAGCGCTACGACCAGGGCGCGGCGCTGCTCGCCGGCGCCGCCGAGCGCGTCGTTCCTTCGGACTTCGTGGCGCAGCGCTATCGGTCCTCGTATCCCGAACTGTCGTTCCGCGTGGTCCCGCACGGCATCGACCTGCTGGCGCTGGCCCGGCACAGCGCCGCGCGCCCGGCGCCCGGGCAGCACCCGCTGCGGCTGGCCTTCGTCGGGACCGTGGTGCCGCAGAAGGGCTTGCACGTCCTGCTGCGCGCGGTGCGCCTGCTGAAGGGGCGCGAGTTCAGCCTCAAGGTGATCGGCGGCTTCCACGGCAACCCCGGCTACCACCAGGAGGTGCATGCCCTGGCCGGCGCGGACCCACGGGTGGAGATCATGGGGCCGATGGCGGCGCCGGACCTGTTCGCGGCGCTGCAGGAGGTCGACCTGCTCTGCCTGCCGTCCCAGGTACCCGAAACGTTCTCGCTGATCCTGCAGGAAAGCGCGGCGGCCGGGGTTCCGGCCCTGGTATCCGACCTCGGCGCGCCGGCCGACCGGATCGCGCAGCAAGGCAGCGGCCGCGTCGTGCCGCATGCCGACGCGAAGGCGTGGGCCGATGCCATCGCCGCGGTGCTCGACGAGCCGGCGCTCGTGCAGCAGTGGCGCGCCGCGCTGCCCCTGCCGCTGCGCATCGAGGAAGAAGCCTTCTTCTACGAGTCGCTGTTCCGGCGCATCCGGCGGGTGCCGGCCTGACCATGGCGCCGCGCGTCGCCGTCATCGTCGTCAACTGGAACAGCGGCGCGCACCTGCAGGCCTGCCTGCAGGCCCTGGCGGCGCAGACGACGACGGACTTCCGCGCGCTGGTGGTCGACAACGGCAGCGAGGACGGTTCGCCGGCCCAGGTCGCGGCGCTCGGCGACGCCCGGTTCGGCCTGCTGCAGCTGGATGCCAACACCGGTTTCGCGCACGCCAACAACGCCGGCGTGCGCCATTGCGGCGAGGCCGAGTTCATCGCGCTGCTCAATCCGGACGCGATGCCGGCGCCGGACTGGCTCGCACAGCTGTTGCAAGCCGCCGATGCGCACCCGCAGGCCGCCGCCTTCGGCTCGCACCTGGTCGCCACCGAGAACCACGAGCTCAGCGACGGCACCGGCGACGTCTACCACTTCACCGGCCGGGCCTGGCGCCGCGACCACGGGGTGCCCGTGCGGCGGTCGGCCGGCGCGCCGGGCGAGATCTTCGCCCCCTGCGCGGCGGCCGCACTGTACCGGCGCAGTGCCTGGGAGCAGGCCGGCGGCCTCGACGAGGACTTCTTCTGCTACATGGAGGACGTCGACCTGGGGTTCCGCCTGCGCCTGCTGGGATGGCGCGCACGCCACGTGCCGGCATCGGTTTGCTACCATGCCGGCTCCGCCGTCACCGGACGGCGCAGCGATTTCTCCACGTATCACGGCCAGCGCAACATGGTCTGGACCTTTGTGAAGAACATGCCGTCCTGGCTGTTCTGGCTCCTCTTGCCCGCCCACCTGCTCCTCAATCTTCTGGCTCCGCTTGCGTTCGCCGCGCGCGGCCAGGTGCGCCTGGTGCTGCGCGCCAAGCGCGACGCGCTTGTCCAATGGCGCGCCGTGTGGCGCAAGCGGCGCGAGGTGCAGGGGCGCCGGGCGGTCCGACCCGGCGCGATCTGGGCGGCGCTCGACAAGGGCTGGCCGGCGCCGCGGAGCGCGGACGCATGAACCTGTCCGACGCACCGGTGCAGGAAGCGGCGCTCGCGATAGCGGCCGCCCACCTGGGCAAGGCTTACCGGCCGAAGGCGAGCCCGGCCGCGCGCCTGCGCGCGGTGCTGCTCGGGCGCGACGTGCCCGGCGACAGCTTCTGGGCGCTGCGCGACGTGTCGCTGCAGGTGCGCAAGGGCGAGTCGCTGGGCGTCATCGGCAACAACGGCGCCGGCAAGTCGACCCTGTTGCAACTGTTGTGCGGCACCGTCACGCCGACCACCGGGACGGTGCGCGTGGACGGGCGCATCGCGGCGCTGCTCGAACTGGGCGCCGGCTTCAATCCCGACTTCTCGGGCCGCGACAACGTCCTGCTCAATGGCCCGCTGCTGGGACTGGGCCGCGCGCAGTTGCTGGAGCAGATGGACTCGATCATCGAGTTCTCGGGCATCGGCCACTTCATCGACCAGCCGGTCAAGACCTATTCCAGCGGCATGTTCGTGCGCCTCGCCTTCGCGCTTGCCACCAGCGTCGAGCCCGACATCCTGGTGATCGACGAGGCGCTGTCGGTCGGCGACGGCGGCTTCGCCCGCAAGTCGTTCGACCGCATCCTGGCGATGAAGGAACGCGGCACCACGATCCTGTTCTGCTCGCACGCGCTCTACCAGGTCGAGGCCTTCTGCGACCGCGTGCTGTGGCTGCACGAAGGCAACGCGATGGCCGTCGGGGCGCCGCACGCCGTGATCCGCGACTACACCCTGTTCATCGCCGGTGGCGCAGCGGCCGCCGGCGAGGCGCCGGCGCCGGTCGCCGCCGCGCCGGCCGAGGCAAGCCCGGCCGAGCCGGGCGTGCCGGCAGAGGGTTCGCCGGCGCTGCCTGCCGCCGCCGCGCCGGCCGGCGCCATCGCGCCGGCGGCCGGCACCGCCACGCCCGGCCACGCGCGCATCCGGCGCGTCGTCACCTCGCTGGACGGCGTGGCTTCCACGCGACTGCAGATGACGCCGGGGCAGGGGACCTTGCGCGTGACGATCGAGTTCGATTCGGACCCCGAGATCCCGATGCCGACGGCCGGCATGACCTTCGAGCTGGCCAACACGATGATCCTGAGCAGCGTGGTCTCGCGCACCGACGGCATGTTGCTGCAGCGTGACGCCCAGGGCCGCGGCACGGCGACCATCGAATTCGCATCCCTTGCCCTGCGCAAGGGCGACTACTACATCGGCGCGTACCTGGGCAACGAGAACGCGATCCACCTGTATTCGGAGGCGCCGCGCATCGCGCTGCTGTCGGTGTCCGACGCCCGGCCGGAGCCGGGCCTGGTCGACCTGCCGCACCGCTGGCGCATCGAGGCCGGCCACGCCGGGGACTGAGCGCGCCGTTTGCTTCGGCGCATCCCGGGCCGGAGACTCCGTTCGCCCTGAGCTTGTCGAAGGGCTTCGACAGGCTCAGCCCGAACGGAAGCAGGCTCAGCCCGAACGGAAGCAGGCTCAGCCCGAACGGAAGCAGGCTCAGCCCGAACGGAAGCAGGCTCAGCCCGAACGGAAGCAGGCTCAGCCCGAACGGACAGGGGCCGCCCGAACGGGCAGGATCTTGTCAGAGAAAGCGGTTGTCGCGCGCCGGCGTGACGGCATAGGCCTCGGCCCAGCGGCGCTCGCCCGGCGGCAGGTACAGGGCGCGATAGGCGTTGAGCCCCAGCATGGCATCCAGGTAGTTGCCGTATTTCAGCGCGGTGGCGTGGCACAGCACTGCCGCCTTCTTCGTTTCCAGCACGGAGGTGATGTCGACCACGTGGGTGGCCGGTACCGGGTTCCACGTTTCGTAATACAGCAGGCGCGCCACGCCGCTGCGGCGCAGCACCTCGGAAGCGGCGCGCGAGATGCGCGCATGGTCCGGGTGCGAGTCGTGCAGCCAGGGCAGGAAGACCCAGTCCGGTTGCAGCCGCTGCACGATGGTGGCGAGCGCTTCGCGAAAGCCCCGGGAATCCTCGAACCGCCCGTCGGGTTCGTCCAGGTGCAGCACTTCGTTGGCGATGCCCAGCGTGCGCACCGCGGCGGCCATTTCCTGTTTGCGCAGCGCGCCGGTCCCTTCGGGCAGGCCGCCGCCGCCGTCGCCGTTGGTGACGAGCAGCACGTGCACGTCGCAGCCGGGCGCCAGCCGCGCGAGCGTGCCGCCGCAACCCAGCGTCTCGTCGTCCGGATGCGGCGCGATCACCAGTGCCCGCCGCGCGCCGGCGAGGTCCAGTTGGGGCGGCAGCGCGTTGGGCTGCACGGCGGGGCGGCTAAGCCGCTTGATACATTGCCACATAGCTTCGAGCGATCTCCTCGGGCGACGGCCACCCGGCAGCCCGCGCCAGCGCCCGCGCGGCCCATTGCCGGCGCAGCGGCTCTTCGGCGAGCAGCGCGGCGAGCGTGCGGGCGAGGGTCGGCGTGTCGTTGGGCACCAGCCAGGCGCCGTCTCCCATCACTTCCGGAACGCCGCCCACGGCGCTGCAGACGGCGGGCAGTCCCGCGCACAGGGCTTCCAGATTGGCCAGTCCGAACGATTCCGTGCTGGAAGCGCTCAGATAGATATCGGCACCATGGAAGAACGGCGTCACGTCGTCGGTGCTCGTGACGTGCAAGCGGTCGCCGAAGCCCAGGCTCTGTGCCAGCTCCCGCAGCGGCGCGGCGTCGCCGCCACCGAGGAGTTGCAGGCGCAGGTACGGGTCGCGCTGCGCGGCGCAGGCCTGCACGATCCGGTCGAAGCACTTCAATGGCACCAGCCGGCCGACGGCGAGCACCACCAGATCCTCATCGGTCCAGCCGAGCGATGCACGGGCCGCGGCGCGCTGTGCCGCGGTCGGGGCCGCCAGCGCCGGGCGGGCGTGCGGCACGCAGTGCCAGTGCGCGGGGATCGCCGGCAGCCCGAGGTCGCGCGCGAGCTGCGCCAGGCCGGAGTGGGTCGGCGCGGTGACCCAGCGGGCGCGTCGCGTCGCCCACCGCTCGATGCGGCGCAGCAGCGCCTGGGCCGCCGGCCCTTGCTCCAGTCCGTCTTCGTGGGTGGCATGGCTGTAGGAGCCTAAGCCATGCTGGGTGAAGCCCCAGCGGATGTCGACGGCACCGTGCCGGCGCAGGCCGAGCGCGACGCCGCAGGCCAGCCACGGATCGTGGGCATGGACATGGGTGTAGGCCTCGCGCGCGGCGACCCGCGCCGCCGCGAAGCCGACGTGCAGCCGCTCGGACCAGGCCCGCAGGAGGTTGATGCGGTTGGGCCGTCCGGCCAGCGCCGGCCAGTGCTCCCAGCGCGCGACGCGGGCCTGTCGGCGTGCCACGCCCGCCGCGTCGAGGTCGTCCGCGCTGAAGTACCGGACCTCGGCCCCTGCTGCGGCAAGCGGCGCCAGCAGCGGCGCCAGGCTGCGGCCCAGGCCGTAGCGCCGGTCCTCGGCTGACTCGCGGGTGACCATGAGCACGCGCATGGTCAGCGGAAATCGGTGTCGCCGGCCATCAGCCACCAGCGGCCGCGCAATTCGGCGGCCGAGGGCCCGGGGCTCCATACGTTGGCGGGAACGACGAGATCCAGCTGTTGCTGTTGCGGTGCCGTGGCGGCGAACACACCCGCGTGGCTTTCCGTCACCCAGGCGGTCACCCGGTTCGCGCCGCGGTCGGCCGCCCAGCGGCGGGCTGCGGCGATCAGGGCCGGGACATTGCGCTTCGGTGCGATCAGGTCCACCAGCTCGACGCGGTCGGGCTGCGGCTGCCGCACGACGATCAGCCCTTGCGGTGCGCCGGTGAGCACCCGCCGCACCAGCAGGCAGTCGTACGACACGGTGGGGTGGTTGCGGTAGCGTTCCTGCACGTACGTCGCGTCGCGCACGCCGATGATGCTGCCGCGAAAGTCCCCGGCCATCCCGTGCCAGAGCTTGTCGATGACGGCCGCGTCGTGGACGCCGGCGGGCGTGCAGCGCAGCAGGCGCTGCGCCCAGCTCGGGCCGGCCTCCCAGATGAGTTCGCAGATCTGGTCGACGCCTTCGTACAGACCCAGCTTCTGCGCCACCTGCAGCGCCTTGGCCGTCGGAAAGCCGAACCCGAACAATTGCGGCCGGCCGTAGCCGACGCTGCGGTCGATGAAGGTGGAGCAGGCGATCTGGAACGGACCGGAACGGGTCATCACGCCGCGCTCGGCAGGGTGCGACATCACGTCGCCGATCTGCACGGTGGACGCCGGCTCGCCGAGGAAGCGTACCGGGCGCGGCATCGCGCCATAGAAGGCGACCAGCCGGCCCTCGCGCCACACGCCCATGCCGGGGGAGGGCGTGTCGCGGTACTTCCAGCGCCACAGCGCCGGGTCGATGCGGTAGCCGAACGCTGCCTCGAACAGGTCGAAGCACTGGGCCTCGTGTTCGGGGCCGATCCACTGTGGGCGCCAGCGCGGTTGGCGCTCCAGCAGCCACCGGCCGGCCTCGTCCCGGGCAGCGCCGAACCGGCGTGCCAGCTTGGCGAAGGCTTCGGCCCCGTAGGGATCCATGCGCTCCAGGTCGGCCAGCTCCAGCGGCGTCCCGTCGGCGGCGCCCGCGGTGCGGCGATTCAGGGCCGCGACCAGCTCGCGGTCGGCGGCGGCGCCGGCGTCGGGCGGGGGCAGGGCTTCAGACTTCATCGGCGAAGGCGGGCCGGATGCGCTCGAACAGGCGATGGGCCGCAAATGCGAAAACGAGGCCGAGGGCGGTGTAGCTGGCCAGCGCGCCCCAGTCGGGCGGGGTTCCCTTCAGCACGAGGCCGCGCAGGGCTTCGATCGGAAACGTCAGCGGGTTCAGCCAGAGCAGATCGGCCAGGAAGGCGGGCAGGGCGCTGGTCGGATACAGCACCGGCGACACGAACAGCAACAGGCTGACGGCCGGTCCGACCACATGGCCGATGTCGCGCAGGAACACGCCCAGGCCCGACAGCAGCCAGCAGAAACCGAGCAGCACCGGCACCGTGCAGGCCAGGACCAGCGGGGTCGCCAGCACCCAGGGCGTGAGGTGCGAGCCGAGGCCCACGGTCGCGGCCAGCAGGATGGCCAGCGCGATCGCCGCGTTGAACATCACCGCGCCTACGGCGACCCAGGACAGCGTTTCCAGCGGGAACACCACGCGCTTGACGAGGTTCGGCTGTTCCAGCACCAGCCGTGGCGCGCGCGTCAGCACCTCGGAAAACAGGTTGAAGATCAGGAGGCCGGCGAACATCTGCAGCACGAACTCGCTGGTGGAGTCGCTGCCGCCGGGCCAGCGGGCCTTGAACACCGTGCGGAACACGAACGTATAGGCCGCCAGGATCAGCAGCGGCGACAACAGGCCCCAGCTGGCGCCCAGCACCGACCCCTGGTAGCGCGCCATGATCTCCCGCCGCACCATCTGCACCACCAGGTAGCGGTGCCGCGCGAGGAAGATCGGGTGGCCGAGGTGCAGTAGTCGGGACAGCATCGCGCCGATTGTGCCTCGCCCGGGCAGGCATGCCCCGCGAGGCATCGGGGTCAGAGATTGGGCGGCGTACGAACGCGGTCCCCGGCCAAGCCGCAATCGGGGTCGGAGCGGAATTTCGACCTGCATCGAGCCCTCCGGCGACCTGATCGTCCTGAATTCCGATCCGACCCCGATTGCTCTCGCGCCTCCAGCATTCCGATCCGACCTTGGCTCTCGCACGCGCCCCGCTACCCGCCGCGCTCGGGCTGCAGGCGGCCCGCCGCCACGTCCCTCAGGAATCCCGGATCGTCCACCCGCAGGTCGTTGCCGCTTCGTTCAACGACGCCGCGGCTTTGCAGCAGCTGGAACACGCGGGTGACGGTCTCGCGGCTGGCGTTGATCATGATCGCGAGCTCCTGGTGGGTCGGCGCGTTGCGGACCCAGGAGCCGCCTTCCTTGGCCGCGGACAACATCAGTTCGAGCTGGGCGCAGACCCGCTGGATCGGGTTGAGCATGCCCAGGATGCGCCGCTGTCCCGACACCTGGCGCAGCCGCAGGGCCAGGCTGGTGCACAGCACCTCGGCCACGCGCGGGTGCGCGAACATGATCGGCCGGATCAGGTCGCGTGGAACGAACACCACCCGGGAGCGGGACACGGCCGTCACGTACACCGGATGCGGCTCGCCGTCGATGACGGCGATGTCGCCGAAATAGTCGCCTGGATTCACAAAGTAAAGGCCCACTTCGCGTCCATCAACCGTGAAATCAACGCCCTGCAGGCGGCCTTCCAGCAAAAAGCACAGCGACCCGCCTTCCGCCCCCTTCTGGATGACCACTTCGCGCTTGGCGAACAGCCGTTCCGAGGAATGTTGCGCCAGGTGTGCCAGGGTCACCATCGGCAGCCCGGCCAGCAAGGGCAGCTGCGACATGACGGCGGCGGGGAGGGGCATGAGGATGGGTTGCGAAAGAAGGAATGATAATGAAGACGATCTTTCGTGCCGCGGGCGCCACAGGCCCGCCCGGCCGCCCGGGCGATGTGACCGGGCTCACATCGCGAACGGCCCGCCGTTGGTAAATTAGCATACCAGTGGCATCGCGCCGCTCAACTTCGGTCGCCCTCCATGTCCTACACCATTTCTTCCCCACGCATGGCCTTGCTGGCCGCGCTGGGCGCGGCGTGCCTGGCCGCTGGCGGCGCGCTGGCCGACGCCGTGCCCGCCGCGCAGCGTCCGGTCGGTGAAGTGACCATGAGCGTCGGGCCGGTCATCCGTACCCCGGCCCAGGGCCTGCCCGAGACGGCGCGGCGCGGCACCCCCATCCTGCCCGGGGATCGCCTCGACACCGCCGATGGCGGCCATCTTCACATCCGGTTCGTCGACGGCGCGCTGGTGAGCATCCGCCCCGGCAGCCGCATGTGGGTGGAAGACTACAAATACGATCCGCAGCAGGTCTCGATGTCGCTGGTGCGGTTCAAGCTGGAATATGGGGTGGCTCGTGCCATCTCCGGCGCGGCCGCCGAAGGCGCCAAGGACCGGTTCCGGCTGAACACGCCCCTGGTCGCGATCGGCGTGCGCGGCACCGATTTCGTCGTGCGCAGCGGCGAATTCACGACGCGGGCCGCCGTCAACCAGGGCGCCATCGTCATGGCCCCGTTCGGCACCGACTGCACCGCGCAGGCGCTGGGCCCATGCGGCTCGACCTCGGCCAAGCTCCTGTCGGCCGACATGGGCCAGTTGCAGGTGGAGTTCCGGCCTCAGCTGGCGCAACCCGAGATCAAGCCCTTGCAGGGTGCCGTGTTCGCCACCAACAGCAGTCCCGACAACGGCAGCATGCAGCTGGCCGCGCGCAATGTGGCGGCGGCGCCCGCGCCGGCCGCGACGGCGCTGGGGCGCACCGATTCCGAGCGGCTCGCGACGGCGGCCATGGCCGAAGGCGCCGTCAAGGCCGCCATCACCGGGCAGGCAGCGCCCCCGGTTGTGCCGCCGCCGCCACCGGTCGTGACGCCGCCGCCGGTGGTGGTCGTTCCGCCGGTCGAGCCGCTGCCGCCGCCGGTGGTGGCCGTGCCCGACCCGGTCGTGCCCTTGCCGCCACCGGTGCTGGCCTGGGGTCGATGGGCCGGCGTGGCCAGCGGCAGTGGCGACATCGCCGTGCCGCGCGCCGAGGCCGCCGACGGCCGGTCGGTCACCGTGGGCAACGCACAGCACAACCTCTATCGAGCCAGCAACGGGCTCACCGAACTCGCCGCCGGGCTGGGGTCGTACCAGTTCATCCTGGACAAGTCCTCCGCCCAGTACGACCTGGGCGGCAGCGTCAGCACGGCCACCGTCGAACAGGGGCGCCTGACGCTGGACTTCGCCAACGCCCGCTTCGCCACCGACCTGAGGGTGGCGAACCAGCTGACGGGCGCCGTCGGCGTCTCGGGCGCCGGCGCCATCCGAAGCGACGGCATCTTCTTCGATCGCAGTGTCGCCGGCCAGGCGATTGCCGGGGCCGCCGCGCTCGACGGCAAGTCGGCGGGCTACTTCTTCGAGAAGGCCGTCGGCGCCGGCACCTTGTCGGGCATCACGCTCTGGTCGCGTCCATGACCAGCAGTCCGGCCCTGCTGCTGCAGCGGCGCCTGCGCTGGCTGGCGCTGGCCGTCGCGCTGCTGGCATGGGCGGCCCTGGCGCTGTTGGCGCCCGGCGCCTTGCAGCAGGCGGACGAACGCGCCACCGATCTGGTCTGGCAGCTGAGCGCGGAATCGGCCGAGGAGCGCCGGGTGGTGGTCGTCGACATCGACGACACCAGCCTGCAGCGCATCGGCCCGTGGCCATGGCCGCGCGAGACACAGGCCCGCCTGGTCGACGCGCTGCGCGCGCAAGGTGCTTCGCTCCAGTTGTACGACGTGGTGTTCGCCGACGCGCGCCAGGGCACGGGCGAACTGGCGCGCGCGCTCGAGGCGACCAAGGCCGCGGGACCCGCCGTGCTGGCCCAGGTCTTCGCCCTCAAGCACGAGAGCAGCCAGCAAAGCGGCCAGCTGGCCGGCGCCTTGCCGGGCCAGGCCTGCCTGCCGCCATCGGCACCGGCCCAGGGCTACGTGGCCAATGTCGCCGGCCTGAACACGCCCGCCGGCCATATCACGCCGCGGCTCGACGCCGACGGCGCCGTGCGGCGCGTGCCGGCGCTGGTGTGCTTCGGGCAGCGCAACTATCCGGCCCTGGCCCTGGCGGGATTGCTGGCGCTCGACCGCCCGGGCAACCCCGTGCCATTGACCGCACAGCCGGGCAGCCGCCCTTGGGATCCCGCCTGGACGCTGACGCTCAGCGGCATGCCCGGTGTGCGCGTGCCGCTCGACGCCAACGGCGACATCCGCGTGCCGTACCACAAGGCTCGCAGCAGCCTGGTCTCGATCCCGGCGGCCGACGTCCTGGAAGGCAAGCTGGCGCAGCCGAGCGTCCTGGCCGGCGCCTGGGTGCTGGTCGGCGCTTCGGCCTTCGGGCTGGCCGACGCCGTGCCGACGGCGCTGGGCGGCGCCGTCAGTGGCGTCGAAGTGCATGCCCAGTTGCTGACTGGCATCCTGGACGAAGCGGTGCCGTTCACGCCGCGCGCCGCGGCCCTGTTCCAGACGGGGTGGGCGGCGCTGGCGATCCTCGCGCTGCTGGCCCTCAGCTGGAACCGGGCGGCGGCCGGGTCGAAGCTGCAATCCCGGCATGTGCTCTGGATTCCGGTGGCGGCGGTGACCTTTGCGGTGCTCGGCTTCGCGTTGCACGGCGCGGCGCTGCTGGCCGTCGACTGGTGGCTCGGATGGGCCCATGCATCGCTGGCCATCCTGCTGGTGGGCCTGTGCCTCGGCTTGGCGGAACATGCGCGCAGCCTGAGCGAAAAAGGGCGCCTGTTCCGCAACCTGGCCAGCTACCTGCCGGCCGCGGTGGCCGAGAAGATCGCCTTGCTGGAGCCGACCGGCGAAATCTCGGCCGAGCGGCGCGACCTCACGGTGCTGGTCGCCGACGTGCGCAACTTCTCGGCGTACTGCGAAGTGCGTACGCCCGAAGATGCGGCCCGCGTGCTGCACCGGTTCTACGGCACGGCCAGCAGCATCGTCGAGTCGCACGGCGGCACCGTCGAAGAGATGGCCGGCGACAGCCTGATCGCGGTTTTCAACGGCTCGCACCCCTGTGCGAACCACCCCGCGCAGGGACTGGCGGCGGCGCGCGAACTGTGGCTGCGTTGCAGCGAGGAACTGCCGAACGTCCCACCGCAGGGGCTGGAGCCGCTGGGACTGGGCGTGGGCATCGAGAGCGGCTCGGCCCTGGTGGGCAGCTTCGGTCCGGCCAGCCGCCGCGTGCACACGGTGCTGGGTATGCCGATGACAGTGGCCATGCGGCTGGAAGAAATGACGGCGGAACTGGCGTACCCGATCCTGGTCGGCGCCGAAACTGCCGAACGGGTGGGTGTTCCGTTCGACCGGCAGGAACTCTCGCTCAAGCCGCTCGGCACCTTCCTGCTGCCCGGATTGCGGCACGGCAGCAAAGTATTTACACTGCGCACCTTGGTGCAGCCCGGCAGCGATGCGGAGCAGCAGTCCCTGCAATACCTGAAACAACAAGGCCATCTGGCTGCCTGAAGCCAGGCCGACCCGGGGCCTTCGATCTCCTCGCGCGGTCCGCGCGCTTTTCACGGTGGCCGTTCCACGTTCGTCCAGCCCGGCCCGCTCGCGTCCGCTGCGCCTCGCACTTCTGGCGGCATGCCTTGCGCCGCCGCTCGCATGGAGCCAGGCCGCACCGCCCGCGCCTGCGTCGCCCGCGCCGCCTTGTTCCCTGCAGCCTCGCTATCCGTTGCCGGCGGAGCGTTCCGCATTGCAGAAACTGGCCGAAACGCAGCACGCGGCGGCTGCCGAGAAGGGGTGCCTGGAGGACGCCGCATTCCATGCCTGGCGCGGAGCGACACTGCTGGCGCTCGGCCGCAGCGCGGAGGCCATCGAGCCGCTCGAGCGCGCCTTATTGCACGACCCGGACCTGCCCGGCGCCCAGCTCGATCTGGCGCAGGCGCTGGCCGCGGAAGGCGACGCGGCGTCGGCACGCTCGTTCCTGACGGCCATGCGGCAGCGCGGCGACCTGCCATTGCCGATCGGCAGCGCGATCGACCGGCAACTGGAATCGCTTTCGCTGGCGGCCCGGGTGGCGGGCGTCCTGACGGCCGGCTGGCAATCGCGGTGGCAGTTCAGTGCGCTCGCGGGCCGCGACAGCAACCTGAACAACGCACCGTCGACCAGCGAGATCACGCTGACGTTCCCCGGCCAGGGGAACGTCACCCTGCCGCTGGATGTCGCCTCGCAGGCCCGCCGGGGCAATGCCATGCTGGGCGTGCTGCAGTGGCAGGGCCTGCGGGCGAGGGACGATGCGCTGTGGGTGCTGCAGGCCGAATTGCGGCGGCGGCAGACGGCGGAGTCGGCGACCACTTACCAGCAAAGCGACATCGCAGCGACCTGGTTGCAGGCGCCGGCGGCGCCGCGTCAATGGGTGGCGCGCCTGGCGACGGGCCACCTGGAATACGGGGCCGCCAGCCTGTTGCACGCCACCCGGGCCACGCTGCAGCACCAGTGGGAGGCGAGGGGACGCAACGGGCTGGGGGGCCTCCTGGCGGACCAGCTCGCGGGCTGCCGGCCGGCCGGCACGCTGGAACTGGAACACAGGCGCTATCCCTCCACGCCAGGCCTGGACGGGGTCTACCAGGGCCTCGGCCTGGGCTGGCTGTGCCGGCGCTCCAGCCTGGCTTCGGCCGGGAACGGCGGCGCCGATCTCACGGCCAACACCGCCTTCTATAGTGTGCAGGCCCGCCTGGGCCGGGACCGGCCGCTGCGCGAGGGCCGCCCGGGCGGCGCATACCGGCGTGCGGAACTGAGGGCCCAATGGGAGGGGCCGCTGCTGGCCAAGGGCCGGATCGGCGTCCAATGGAGCTCCACCCGTCAAATCGATGGACAACCGTATAGCGTTCTGCTAGGCAACGTCGCGCGCCATACCTCCAGGCACGTGTTCCAACTCGAAGCGAGCTGGCCTGTTGCGCCGCGCCTTGCTGTCGTTGGCAACGCGGAAGTCGCGCGCCAGTCGAGCAACCTGCCTGTTTTCGAGACACGCCAGCGCGGCGTGTACCTTGGGTTGCGGTGGGAACTGATGCAATAAAACAACGTCGTCCGAGAGGCAGGCGCCATGTGATCGCAATCACATTGCTCTTGTAGGACGAGTCCCTATACTTCCCCCCTGAATCGGCGGGCACCCCGTCCCCGGTCATTTTCATTCCTTGGATGGAGAACTGAATGGCAATCACCTCTGCCGAACGCAATCAGATCATCGAACTCACCGTTCTGATGTTCAATGCTGCGCCTGGCGCCACGTATCTGAGCCAGATCGTTGCGCTGTACGAAGCCAACGCCGGCACGCAAGCCCAGAAGCTGCAGACTCTGGCCAACCAGCTTTCCCAGACCAGCGCCTTCACCTCGCTGCACCCCAACTTCGAGACGGCCGAAGAATTCGCCGCCGAGTTCCTGACCCCCCTGGGTCTGCAGAACGACACCGTGGCGAAGGACTTCGTCATCGCCAAGTTCAACGCTGGCGTGTCCAAGGGCCAGATCATGTACGAAGGCTACGCCGCGCTGAACGCCGTGCCCTCGACCGGCGCTGCCCAGTACGTTGCCGCGAACGCGATCCTGAACAACAAGACGACCGTCGCCGAGTACTACTCGGTCACCAAGGGCGGTACCGCCACCGACCTCACGACCCTGCAAGCCACGATCAACAACGTGACCGCCGATGCGACGTCGGTGACGGCTGCCAAGGCCGTGATCGACGGCGCCGCTGCTGGTGGCCAGACATTCACCCTGACGGCAGGTGTGGACGAAGTCGTCGGCACCGCTGGTGACGACGTCGTCGACGCATTCACGGTCAACAGCTCCGGTGCTGCCGCCGAGACGTTCTCTGCCTTCGACGCGATCGATGGCGCCGCCGGCAACGACACCCTCAACATCTACACGACCGGCACCGAGAACGAAGCGTTCCCGGCATCCGCGTCTGTGAAGAACGTCGAGACCGTCAACATCTTCAACACTGGCGCAGCCGCCGCTTACGGCGACGCGTCAAAGTTCGTGGGCGCCACCCAGCTGTGGCAGCACAACACGGCCGCTGACGTCACCAATCTGGCGAGCACGACCATCGCTGGCTTCAAAGGCGTTGCGACCACGGCTGCCGCCGACCTGAGCGCCACGGCCGCGACGACTGCTACTTCCGTCGCCGTCTCGCTCGACGGCGTCAAGGGCACCGACGTCGGCGTCGTTGGCGCGTTCGATGCTGGCGACAACACCGCTCACCTGGCGGTGGGCGGCGCAGCGGTGAACTCCGTCACCGTGGGCGGTACGCTGGCGCAAGCTGTGGTGAGCACCGCCAGTGCGGCCGCTGCCAATCTGGCCCTGACGGCGACTGCCGGCAAGGACGTCGAGACGCTCGTGGTGAACACGGGCGTGAAGACCACGCTGGCAGTGGTCGAAGGCGCCGGCACGACCAAGGAAGTCAAGACCGTTGACGCGTCGACGAGCACGGGCGGCGTCACGTACGCCGGCTTGGTGACAGGCGGTGCCAACGTGTACACGATCAAGACCGGCGCTGGTGCCGACACCGTGACGATCGCCACGGCGACCGTGAAGGACGTTGCGACCACCACGGCAGACGAGACCGTTTCGGCCCTCGTGGAAACCGGTGCGGGCAAGGACTCTGTCACGGTTGCGACCACCGGCGACGGCACGACCACGGTGAACGCTGGCGACGGCGACGACACAGTGTCGGTGACCGGTCGCGGTACTGGCGTCCTGACGGTGAATCTGGGCGCCGGCAAGGACAGCTTCAGCACGACGGCCGTCACGATCAACGCGACCGACGTGATCGACGCGGGTGCCGATGTCGACACGCTGCTGCTGTCGCTGGTCGGCTCGCTCAACACCGCGGCCTTCCGTAACTTCGACGTGTACGACGTCAAGGGCATGTCCACCAACCTGGACCTCGACATCCTCAACGCGAGCAACACGGTGACCGAGATCGTCGGCTCTGCCGCGCTTGGCGGTGCGGTGACGCTGACCAACGTGGCTGCCGGTGTCGGTTTCCGCGCGACGGGCGACATGGGCGTGGCCAGTGCGCTGACGCTGACCCAGAAGACGGCCGGTGCGCTGACGGTGACGTTGGACGCCGACGAGACGGGAACCGCAGATACGACGATCGATACCGCCTCGATGGCAGTGGTCGCGTCCAATGCCACCAGCGTCAACGCTGTGTTCGACACCAGCTACCTGGCGACGATCACCGGCGAGACGACCGCTGGCGACAACGTTTCGACGATCAATCTGTCGACCGGCGCGACCAACGGTGCCGCAACCGCGATCACCGTGGTGTCCGGTGGTGCGAACGCAAACAACGTCCTGAACGTGACGGAACTGGGTGCTACTGACGCTTTGACCAGCGTTACGGCGACCGGTGCGCAAGCTCTCACGCTGACGGTGGCAGGTGCCTCCAAGCTGGCGACGGTGGATTCGTCCGGCGCAACCGGCGGTCTGACGTTCTCGCTGGCTGACCTGAAGGACACCGGCAGCGTGTCCCTGGGTTCGGGCGTGGATACGATCACCGCCACCATCCTGTCCACCACTGGCGCGATCGAGTCCGTCATCGGGTTCGAGAAGGCGGCTGCAATCTCCGTGACGACCAGCACGGCTGGCGCGGACCTGCTGGCCCAGGCGCAGGCGATCGCCGACGCGGATGAACTGTCGCTCACCGGCGCAGCGGTGGCGAACGCCAACGGCGCTGTGACGACCGGCACGATTGCCAAGGGCGTGCTGACCTTCACCGGTGCCGGCCCGGCTACGCTCGACGCAGCCATCGCCATCGCCGATGCGGCCGCCGAGACCGCGGGCGAAGCCGTCGCGTTCGAGTACATCGGCAACAGCTACGTTTTCGTGCAAGGTGCGACCGACACCGTGGTGAAGCTGACGGGCGTGACCGGCGTGACGAACTTCGTGGAAGAAGCCGCGACCGACCTGTTCTTCATCGTCTAATCCACGATGGACCAAGCCCGTCGGCAGCGACGGGCTACAGGTGCACACAGCAAGAACCCCCGACTCTTCGGAGTCGGGGGTTTTTTTCTTGGAGCATCGACAATAGGATCGCGGGAGAAACCTCGATAAAGGGAGACAGATGAGCGACTGGAGCGCAGGCTACGTGTCCGACGTCGGATACACCTTCGGGTACTACACCGAGTTGAACCCGCTACGGGTTCCCCTGGCGTTCTTGAGCGCCGGGCTGGCACGGCCGGAGATCGGCACGGCGTGCGAGCTTGGGTTCGGGCAAGGCATCAGCACCAATATTCACGCAGCGGGGACCCTGATCCAGTGGGACGGGACCGATTTCAATCCGGCGCAGGCCGCCTTCGCGCGGGAACTGGCAGGCGCCTCCGGCGCCTGCGCGCGTCTTTACGACGAGGCCTTCGACGAGTTTGCCCGACGGTCTGACCTGCCGGACTTCGATTTCATCGGCGTCCATGGTATCTGGAGCTGGATCTCCGATGCGAATCGCGCGGTGATCGCCGATTTTGTGCGCCGCAAGCTCAAGGTGGGTGGCGTGCTCTATATCAGCTACAACACCATGCCCGGCTGGTCCGCGTTCGCTCCCATGCGCCACCTGATGACCCAGCACGCTGACCTCATCGGTGTGGAAGGCCACGGGATCATCAGTCGCGTCAACGGCGCGCTGGACTTCACCGAACAGTTGCTGGCCACGAGTCCGATCTATGCCAGGGCCAACCCGCAGATCGCCGAGCGGATCAAGAAGATCAAGGAACAGAACAGGCATTACCTTGCCCACGAATACTTCAACCGGGACTGGCAGCCGATGCACGTCGCGACGATGGGGAAGTGGCTGGAGGCGGCGAAGCTCACGTATGCCTGTTCTGCGCATTACCTGGACAACATCGACACGATCAACCTCACGCCGGACCAGCAGCGTTTCGTCAAGGAGATCCCCGATCCGATGTTTCGCGAAAGCGTGCGCGATTTCATGGTCAACCAGCAGTTCCGGCGGGACTACTGGGTGAAGGGCGCCCGGAGGTTGTCGCCGCTCGAACAGGTGGAGGGGTTGCGGGCGCAGGAGCTTGTCATGGTTTCGCACCGGCCTGACGTACCGCTCAAGGTTTCCGGCGCCTTGGGCGAAGCCAGCATGAGCGAGGTCGTGTACGAACCGATCCTGGATTTGATGGCGGACCACAAGCCTCGGACACTCGGCGAGATCGAGCAAAGCGTCAAGGAGAAGGGCGTGACTTTCGCCCATCTGGCGCAGGCGGCCATGCTCCTTGCAGGCGCGGGCCATCTTGCCGCGGTTCAGGACGACGCGGGGGTGACGAAGGCGCGACGGAACACGGACCGCTTGAATGCTCACCTGCTCGACAAGGCGCGTGGCAGCAATGACGTCGGCTACCTGGCCAGTCCGGTTACGGGCGGCGGGGTGCCGGTCAATCGGTTCGGCCAGCTCTTCCTGCGTGCCCTCGGCCAAGGAGTGAAACAGCCCGATGAATGGGCGCAAGCGGCGTGGCAGGTGCTTTCCAGCCAAGGCCACAGGCTGATCCGGGAGGGGCTGGCCTTGGAGTCAGCCGAGCAGAACATGACCGCGCTGACGGGCCTGGCACGAACGTTCGCGGAGAAGCAGGTTCCGATCCTGAAAGCCTTGCAGGTCATCTGACCCCACGACGTCTGTCGCGCAGCGACCGCTGCTTCGCGCGGTCCGCCGTGCAGGCGCACAGCCGATCGACGCGAGCGCGAGGTGGCGCATCGATGTGTCGGAAGTTGAATTTTCATATAGGACTACTGTACACTCCGTCTCCTATATGAACTCCCCGCTGCGCATCACCCTGAATGCCTCGCCGGAGCAGGCGCAGCGGCTGGCCGCGCTGCAGGCGGCATTCGCGCAGGTGTGCAACGCGCTGGCGCCGCTGGTGCAGCAGAACCGGCTTTGGCATCGGGTCACGCTGCACCACATGGCCTACCGGTCCCTGCGCGAGCAGTTCCCCCAGATGGGCTCGCAGATGGTCTGCAACGCCATCTACTCGGTGTCGCGCACGGCGCGGCTCGTGTTCCAGCATCCGGCCAGCCCGTTCCACCTGTCCCGGTTCCAGGGCAAGCCCCTGCCGGCGCTGCACTTCTCCGAGCGTTGCCCGGTGTACTTCGATCGCCACACGCTCAGCGTCAAGGACGGCTCGCTGTCGATGTACACGCTCGACGGCCGTATGCGCTTCCTGCTGTCGGTGTCGGCGCAGGACGAGCGCAGCTTTCGCGAGAAGAAGCTGCGCGAGATCGTCCTGTCGCGCCGCCAGGACGGCCAGTTCGAGCTGGCATTCTGGTTCGGCGACACCCAGGACGAAGACGGCGGCAAGCCCGCCTTGGCGCGCCATGATGCCGCCATCCCCGAATACGTGAAGGTCGAGACCGCCGCATGAGTGCCCCCATCCCCCATCAGACATCCGAACTGAAGCAGGCGCTGCTCGCGCTGCGTCCCTATTTCATGCGCGCGTTCTGGTTCAGCATGGTCGCCAGCCTGCTGGTGCTCGCGCCCACCGGCTACATGCTGGAGGTGTACGACCGCGTCGTGAACAGCCGCAGCTTCGTCACGCTGGCGATGCTCACCGTGGCGGTGGTGGGCGCGTACATCGTCATGGAACTGCTGGAGTGGTCGCGCGCTCAGATCCTGCACGCGGCCGGCCTCGAGCTCGATCGGCGGCTGGGCGACCGGGTCTTCTCGGCGATCTTCGCGGCCAACCTGCGCCGCCTGCCGGGCGGCAACGTGCAGCCGATGTCGGACTTCCGCGTCCTGCGCGACTTCATCGGGTCGCCCGCCGTCACGGCCATCATGGAGGCGCCGGTGGCGCTGGTGTTCATGGTGCTGATCTTCGCGATCAGTCCGGTGCTGGGCTGGGTGGCGGTGGTCGGCGCGATCCTGCAGACCTTCGTCGGCTGGATGAACGAGCGCGCCACGCAGCCGCCCCTGGTGGCCGCCAACCGCAGCGCCTTCGGGGCGCAGCAGTACGCGGACGGCACGCTGCGCAACGCGCAGGTGATCGAGGCCATGGGCATGCAGCGCGACATCCACAAGCGGTGGGCGGAAAAGCAGCGCGAGTTCCTGGGCCTGCAGGCGATCGCCTCCGACCGCGCCGGCGGCTTCCAGGCCCTCACCAAGTTCCTGCAGACGACCATGGGCTCGCTGCTGCTGGGGCTGGCGGCGTGGCTGCTGCTGCACAACTCGCTCAACGGCGGCAGCGCCATGCTGATCATCGCGTCGATCCTCGGCGGCCGGATGCTGGCGCCGCTGGTGCAGGTGGTGACCCAGTGGCGTACCGTCATCAACGTCCGCGATTCGTACGGCCGCCTGAACCAGTTGCTGGCGGCGGTGCCCGCGCCGGGCAAGGCGATGCCGCTGCCGCCGCCGCGCGGCCTGCTGCAGGCCGAAGGTGTGGTCGCCACCGCGCCGGGCACGTCGGCGACGATCCTGCGCGGCGTGGCCTTCGCGCTCCAGCCGGGCGAAGTCCTGGCGGTGGTCGGCCCCTCGGCGTCGGGCAAGACGACGCTGGCCCGTACGCTGGTCGGCCTGTGGCCGTCGGCGGCCGGCAAGGTGCGCCTGGACGGCGCGGACGTGTACGCCTGGGACAAGGCCGAACTGGGCCCGCACCTGGGTTACCTGCCGCAGGACGTGGAACTGTTCGACGGCACGATGGCCGAGAACATCGCGCGCTTCGGCGACGTGGAACCGGCCAAGGTCGAGGCGGCGGCGCGGGCCGTGGGCCTGCACGAATTCATCCTGGGCCTGCCGCAGGGCTACGACAGCCCGGTCGGCCGCGAAGGGGCGATGTTGTCCGGCGGACAGCGCCAGCGCGTGGGCCTGGCGCGGGCGCTCTACGGCGACCCTGTCTTCGTGGTCCTGGACGAACCGAACTCCAGCCTGGACGAGGCCGGCGACGCGGCGCTGGCGGCCGCCATCAGCGCGATGAAGTCGCGTGGCACCACCTTCGTCGTGATGACCCACCGCACCAGCATCCTGCCCGTCGTCGACAAGATGCTGGTCCTGCGCGACGGCCAGACGCAGGCCTTCGGCCCCCGCGACGAAGTGCTCGCGGCCTTGAACAAGGCGGCCCAGCAGGCGCAGCAGCAACTCCAGCAGCAGCGCGTGCCCGGCACCGCCGTGGCGCCCACCTGAGCAGGCCCCGCAACGACATGGCAACTTCCAATTTCTTCCAGCGCAGCGAGCTGACGGCGGCGCTGTGGGCGTTCCGGCGCGAATTCCTCGCGGTCGGGCTGTTCAGCATGGTGGCCAACCTCATGATGCTGGCGCCCACGCTGTACATGTTGCAGGTGTTCGACCGCGTGCTGTCCAGCCAGAGCGAGCTGACCTTGCTCGCGCTGTCGCTGATCACGCTGTTCCTGTTCGCCGTGATGGCGTTCGCCGAATGGACCCGTTCGCGCGTCCTGGTGCGCGCCGGCGTCCGCTTCGACCAGCACCTCAGCTCACGGGTGTTCAACGCGAGCTTCGAGTCGTACCTGTCCGAGACCCGCGCCGGCCCCTCGCGCGCGTTCTTCGACCTGATCACCCTGCGCCAGTTCATCACCGGCCAGGGCATCTTCGCGCTGTTCGACGTGCCGTGGACGCCGATCTACCTGGCCGTGATCTTCTTCCTGCACCCGATGCTGGGCTGGCTGGCGATCGGCTTTGCCATCGTGCAGGGCCTGTTCGCCTGGCTCGGCCACCGCCGCACCGTGGCGCCCGCCGAGGACGCGGGCCGGGCCGCGAGCGACGTGCAGGCCTTGCTCCAGAGCAAGTTGCGCAATTCGGAGGTGATCGAGTCCATGGGCATGCTGGGCAACCTGCGCGCGCTGTGGCGCCGGTCCCAGAACCGCGCGCTGGCGCAGAACGCGCAGGCGCAGGACATCGGCAGCCGGGTGGCGGCATGGAGCAAGTTCATCCGCTATACGCAGCAGTCGTTCTCGCTGGGCGCCGGCGCCGTGCTCGTGATCAACGGCGAGATGAGCGCCGGCGCGATGATCGCCGCCAACGTGCTGATGACGCGGGCACTGGCGCCCATCGACCAGCTGGTGAGCGTCTGGCGCAGCTTCATCACCAGCCGCGACGCGTTCCGCCGCCTGGAGCAGCTGCTCGCGCAATACCCCGAGCGCGACCCCAACTTGAGGCGGGTGGCGCCGCAGGGCGAGGTGACCCTGCGCGACGTGGTCGCCGATGCGCCCGGCCGCGCGACGCCGATCCTCAAGGGCATCAATTTCTCGGTGCCTGCCGGCACCGTCACGGCGGTCCTCGGCCCGTCCGGTTCCGGCAAGTCGACATTGGCGCGCGTGCTCATGGGAATCTGGCCCGACGTGGCGGGCGAGGTCCTGCTCGACGGGCTGCCGCTGGACGGCTGGAACCGCATCGAGCTCGGGCCGCACCTGGGCTATCTGCCGCAGGACATCGAGCTGTTCGAGGGAACGATCGGCGAGAACATCGCGCGCTTCGGCGAGCTGGACTCCGACAAGGTGATCGAGGCCGCGCGCTGCGCGGGCCTGCACGAGATGATCCTGCGCTTTCCCAAGGGCTACGACACGCCGATCGGCGAGGCGGGCAACCTGCTTTCGGGCGGCCAGCGCCAGCGCATCGGCCTGGCGCGCGCCGTCTACGGCGACCCCGCGGTGATCGTCCTGGACGAACCCAACGCCAACCTGGACGACGCCGGCGAGGCGGCGCTGGTGCGCACCGTGCAGCAGCTCAAGGCGCGCGGCAAGACCATCTTCCTGATCACGCACCGCCCCGGGATCCTGAGCGTGGCCGACCGGCTGGTGATCCTGCAGGACGGCGAGGTGAGGGCCGAGGGCCCGCGCGATGCGGTGATCGCCAGCCTGCGCGTGCCTGCCGCACCCGCCCAACCCGCCGTCACCTCGCCGCAGCCGGCCTGAGGCCGCGACCCCAGAACATCGATGAACGAGCCCGTCATGACCAAACCAGAATTGCTGCAACGCCTCTCTTCCAGGCAGCTCGCGCCGGTTCCTGCCACCGATGCCGCCGCTGCGGAAGTGCCCGCCGGGGCGGACACCACCCGCGCCACGCGCATCGGCCTGTGGGCCCTGGTGCTCGGCCTGGGCGGCTTCCTGCTGTGGGCCGCATTCGCGCCCCTGGACGAAGGGGTTCCCAGTCACGGCGTGGTGGCGATCGACACCAAGCGCAAGGCGGTGCAGCATCCCAGCGGCGGCATCGTCAAGGAGGTGCTGGTCGGCGAAGGCGCCTACGTCAAGGAGGGCCAGTCGCTGATCAAGCTGGACGAAGCCGCCACCCGCGCCAATTACGAGGCGGTGCGCCAGCACTACCTGAGCATGCGCGCCAACCAGGGCCGCCTGCTGGCCGAGCAGTCGGGCGCCGGCGTCATCGCCTTCCATCCCGACCTGAAGAGCGCCGCCAGCGATCCGCTGATCCGCAGCCAGATGCTCACCCAGGAGCAGTTGTTCCAGTCGCGCAAGGCGGCGCTGCGCGCCGACGTGCAGGGGCTGCAGGAGGGGATCGAAGGGCAGCAGGCGCTGGTGCGCTCGTACGAGAGCGTGCTGGCCAGCCGGCAGATCCAGCTGGGCCTGGTCAACGACGAACTCGCCAATACCCGCGGCCTGGTCAAGGAGGGTTACGCGCCGCGCAACCGCCAGCTGGAACTGGAGCGCAACGTCTCCGAGATCAACGCGTCGATCGCCGAGCTGCTCGGAAACACGAGCCGCGCGCAACGGGCCATCGCCGAGATGCGGCAGCGGGTGATCGCGCGCCAGCAGGAGTACCGCAAGGAGGTCGAGGCGCAACTGGGCGAGGTGACCCGCGAAGTGCAGTCCGACGAGGCGAAGTTCCGCTCGCTGTCCGACGACCTGGGCCGCATCGAGATCAAGTCGCCGGCCACCGGCCAGGTGGTCGGCCTCGCGGTGCAGTCGGTCGGCGCCGTCGTCGGCAGCGGCCAGAAGCTGATGGACATCGTCCCGGAGAACGAGCTGCTGATGGTGGAGACCAAGGTCGCGCCCAACCTGATCGACAAGGTGCACGCCGGCTTGCCGGTGGACATCCGATTCAACTCGTTCTCCAACACGCCGCAACTGGTGGTCGAGGGCAAGGTGGTCTCCGTTTCGGGCGACCTGCTGACCGAACAGCAGTCCGGCGCGCAATACTTCCTCTCGCGCGTGGCCGTGACGCCAGAAGGCTACAAGCGGCTCGGCAAGCGCCAGCTGCAGGCCGGGATGCCCGTGGAGGTGGTGTTCAAGACCGGCGAGCGCACGCTGCTCGCCTACCTGCTGCATCCGCTCAGCAAGCGGGTCGCGGCCTCGATGAAGGAGGAGTGAACGCGATGCCGTCCCTCTCGCACCGTCTTTCCGCCGGCTGGCCGCTGGCCGCCGTCGCGCTCGCCGTGCTGGCTGGAACGGCGAACGCGCCGGCGCTGGCGCAGGCCGCGCCTCCCGCGCGCACCGCCGCCGCGCCCGTGTCGCTGAACCTCGAGCAGGCCTACCGCGCGGCGCTCGAGCAGGACGCGATCATCGCCGCCGCGCGAGCCGCCGCGGCGGCGCGGCGCGAGCGCCTGCCGCAGGCCCGCGCGCAATTGCTGCCGAACGTCTCGGCCAACGCCTCGCGCTTTCGCAACGACCTGGACAGCACGCAGCCCGGCCTGGGCGGTGTGCCGTTCAGCCAGGAGCAGAAGTACACCAGCAGCAGTCGCGCGCTGACCATTCGCCAGCCCCTGTATCGTCCTTTCAATTACGCCGAGTACCAGCAGGCCAAGGCGCAGGTCGAGGACGCCAACGCGACCTACGACAAGGAGCTGCAGAACGTCGCCGTGCGCGTGTCCGGCGCCTACCTCGAAGCCCTGCTGGCGCAGGACCAGCTGGCGCTGGTGCTGGCCCAGAAACAGGCGTACGAGACGCAGCTCGACGCCGCGCGCAAGCGCTTCGCGGCGGGCGCCGGCGTGCGCACCGACATCGACGAAGCGCAGGCGCGGGTGGACATGACGATCGCGCAGGAGCTGGAGGCGCGGCAAAACCTCGGCTACACCAAACGCCAGTTGCAGGTGATGGTCAACGCGCCGATCGCCGGCGTGGCCCCGGTCGACCCGGACAAGTTGCGCGCGAGCGTACCGGACCCGGGAGCGCTGCTGCAATGGACCGACCGCGCCGAGCAGGCCAGCCCCGAGCTGCGGGCGCTGCGCGCGCAGCGCGAGGCCGCCCGCTTCGAGGTCGAGAAGGCGCAGGCCGGCCACAAGCCGACGCTGGACGCGATCGCGCAGTGGTCGATCAGCGACAGCGACAACGTCACGCGGGTCAACTCGCGCTACGACAACAAGTCGATCGGCGTCCAGCTGAACGTGCCGATCTACGCCGGTGGCTACGTCAACTCCCAGGTGCGGCAGGCGCTGGCGGAGCAGCAGCGCATCGAGCAGGCGCTGGAGGCGACGCGGCGCGACCTCGCGCTGCGGGTGGAGAAGGAGTACCGGGGCCTCACGGAAGGCGCGCTGCGCATCCGGGCGCTGGAGCAGGCGGTGCGTTCGACCGAGGTCATGGTGCAGTCCAACCGCCGTTCCTTCGAGGCCGGCGCCCGCACCCTGGTGGACATCCTCAATGCCGAACAGGAACGCGTGAGCGCGATGCGCGATCTGGCCAACGCGCGCTACGTGTACATGATCTCGCGCATCCGCCTGCGCGCGCTCGCCGGCGAGGCCAACGAGCAGGCGGTGCAGGAGATCAACGCCTGGCTTCGGCCCTGAGAGCCACCGCAGCGCAGCCCGTTCGCCCTCTCCACCGTTCGGGCTGAGCCTGTCGAAGCCCTGCGCGAGCGCTGCCCTTTTGCCCTCACCACCGTTCGGGCTGAGCCTGTCGAAGCCCTGCGCGAGCGCTGCCCTTCGACCCTTCGACAGGCTCAGGACAGGCCCTTCGACAGGCTCAGGACAGGCCCTTCGACAGGCTCAGGACAGGCCCTTCGGCAGGCTCAGGACAGGCCAAGCTCAGGGCGAACGGATCATCAGGCGTAAGGGATGCCGGTCTGGGCGAGGCCCACGAGGTTGATCTGGGCCGCGTTCTCGGCCGTCTCGGCCGCGAAGACGCCCAGGGCGCCCTGGGTCAGGGCACCGCTGTTCAGCTGCGCCACGTAGGGCGCCGCCTGGTCGGCGGTGGGCGCGACCCCGGCCACGTTCGCGTACAGCAGGTCGACCACCTGCGCATTGCTGCGCGCGCCGCCCAGCCGCGCATCGAGCGCGAACGTCATCAGGTCCTGGTAGCTCGTCCCGGCGTCGAGGTAGGACAGGCCGATGCCGACGTAGCCGGCATTGGCGATGGCCGGCGCATCGAACACGGCACCCAGGATCTTCGCGGCGATGCCGGCGTTCCCTCCGAGGTCGAAGGCGAGCTTGCCGTCGGTGAAGGCGAGCCGCTCGACGTTCGACAGGGTGTCGCTGACGCTGCCGCCGGTCACCTGCAGGCTCGAGCCGTTGCCGGACACGCTGTAGCTGCCGCGCGAGGCGCCGTACTGCACGGTGTCGATGCCACCGCCGCCGTCGGCGGTGTTGGCGCCCAGGCCCAGCACCAACAGGTTGTTGGCCTGGTTGCCCGTGACGCTGTCGGCGTAAGGCGTGCCGATGAATTTCTCGACGATGGTGCTGAAGTCGATCGACAGGTTCTTCACGGCCTTGACGGCGCCGTTGACGCCGACCGAGCTGAAGGCGCCTGGACGCATGTCGATCACGCGGTTGCCGGCCGAACTCACGCCCGAGATGTCGATGGTGTCGAAGCCGGAGCCGTCGTCGATGATCTTGAGCAGCCGGCCCGAAGCGTCGGTGTAACTGTAGACCGTGTCCCCGGCGTTGTAGTCGCGGCTGCCATAGAGGAATTTCAGCGCCAGCAGGTCGTACAGGCCGTACCAGTCGCGCTGCTGCCCGCCGGTCGGGGCGGCCGTGTACGACATGACCGTGTACGTCTCGTTGTCCTCGGCCGAACCCAGGTAATTGCCCGGCAGGCCGGAGCCGCCCGAGCCCGCGTTGTAGTCGCCGGGGTGCTTCAGGCCCAGCGCGTGGCCGATCTCGTGCACCAGCGTGCCGTACCCTGCACTGCCCGGCGACAGATCGCGCAGATTGGGGTTGACAGGGTACGTTGAGCTTTCGGGCGTGATGTCGATCCACACATCGCCGGAGCGGTCGTCGGGCGTGCTGTATGGCAGCCACGAATATCCGGTCGAGAGGTCCTGGTAGTTGTTGCCGAAGCGGATCTGGCCGTACATCGAGAAGCCGTCAAGGACTTCGACCAGGTCCAGGCCCAGTTCCTGCGAAAGCTGGCCCATGATCTGCCGCACGGCCGTCTTTTGCTGCTCGGTAAAGCGCTGAAATCCGCTGTCGCCGGTGGACGCATCGACGTTGCCGCCATAGACGGGGGCCGCGGTCGCGAAGCTGTACGTGACGCGGGTGGCCGTGCCCGCCGCCGCGGGAACGTTCCAGCGGTAGTCGAGGGCGCCCAGCCCGATCTCGCCCGGGGCGCCTTCGAGCAAGGCGTCAATGCGGTAGTCGCCCGTGTACGGGTAGGCGAGCGTGTAGGTCTGGCTGGAGGTGGTGCCGCTGGTGGCGTAGCGCTGCGGCTGGTCGGCAAGGCCCGTCCCCTCAAGGGGCGAGTCCTCGGAGACGAGAAGGGACATGGGTCAATCTCCGCCGAGCCGCCTCAAGGAGATTGAAGCCCCCGCGGGGGGCAGCGAACGCCAGTGAGCGTGGGGGTACATGTTGTCAGTCGAAGAATTCGGCGCCGCTCCAGGAGGGGGCGGCAGCATCCTTGGATGAGAGTGCCGGTGCCTGGCCAAGTTCCGCCAGCGGCCATTCGATGCCGACATGGGCATCGTTCCAGGCCAGGGCGCGCTCGAAGGCCGGCGCGTAGTAGTCGGTGGTCTTGTACAGGAAATCGGCGCTGTCCGAGAGCACCACGAAACCGTGCGCGAAGCCGGGCGGGACCCACAGCTGGCGGTGGTTGGCGGCACTCAGCTCCACGCCCACCCACTGTCCGAGGCGCGGCGAGGACCGGCGCATGTCGACGGCGACGTCGAAGACCCGGCCGCTCGTCACGCGCACCAGCTTGCCCTGGGCCTGGCGGATCTGGTAGTGCAGCCCGCGCAGCACGCCGTGCGCCGAGCGCGAGTGGTTGTCCTGGACGAAGTCCAGGGTCACGCCCGTGGCTTCGCGGAAGGCGGCCTGGTTGAAGCTCTCGAGGAAGAACCCGCGCTCGTCGCCGAACACCTTCGGCTCGACGATCAGGACTTCGGGCAGCCGGGTCGGCGTGACGGGGCTCACACCGTGCCCTGCGCGATCGCCTGCAGATACACGCCGTAACTGCTCTTGGCGAGCGGCTCGGCCAGCGCCAGCAACTGGTCTTCGGAGATCCAGCCATAGCGCCATGCAATCTCTTCCGGGCATGCCACCTTCAGGCCCTGGCGCTGCTCCAGCGTGTGGATGAACTGCGTGGCCTCCAGCATGCTCTCGTGCGTGCCGGTGTCGAGCCAGGCGAAGCCGCGGCCCATGGTCTGCACGTTGAGCTGCCGCCGCTCGAGGTACTCCTGGTTCACGCTGGTGATCTCGAGTTCGCCGCGCGCCGAGGGCCTGACGTGCGCCGCGATGTCGCACACCTGCCGGTCGTAGAAGTACAGGCCGGTGACGGCGAAGTGGCTCTGCGGCTGCTTGGGCTTCTCCTGCACCGACAGGGCGCGGCCCTGCTCGTCGAAGGCGACCACGCCGTAGCGTTCCGGGTCCTTCACGTGGTAGGCGAAGATCGTGGCGCCGGACTGCTGGGCGTCGGCCTCGCGCAGCATGCGCACCAGGTCGTGGCCGTAGAAGATGTTGTCGCCCAGCACCAGCGCGCTGGGACGGTCGCCGATGAACTCGCGCCCGATGACGAAGGCCTGCGCCACCCCGTCGGGCCGCTCCTGCACCGCATACCGGATGTCCATGCCCCAGGAGCTGCCGTCGCCCAGCAACTGCTGGAAGCGGGGCGTGTCCTGCGGCGTGCTGATCACCAGCACTTCGCGGATGCCCGCCAGCATCAGCGTGGCCAGCGGGTAATAGATCATCGGCTTGTCGTAGATCGGCAGCAGCTGCTTGGACATGGCCAGCGTGGCCGGATGCAGCCGGGTACCGGCGCCGCCGGCCAGGATGATGCCCCGGCGGGGCGTTTGCTTCACTGGCATTGGACTCATGAAACTACCGTGACAAATTGAAAGAAGCCAGCTCGGCGACCACAGCGCGGACGCCGTCCTGCCAGGGCGGCAGGGCCAGGCCGAAGCTTGACTGCAGTTTGCTCGTGTCGAGGCGCGAATTGGCGGGCCGGGCCGCGGCCACCGGGTACTGCGACGATGGTATGGCGCTTATGTTTCCCGCTTGTGTCTTGAGCTGCATGCCGAGTGCAACAGCATGTTCGATCGCCACGCCGGCATAGCCGTGCCAGCTGGTCTCGCCGGCGGCGGCCACATGGTAGATGCCCGCCAGCGTTGGCCGCAGCCGCGCCACCATATGCGCCGTCACGTCGGCGATCAGCGCGGCGCGCGTCGGCGCCCCCCACTGGTCGCAGACCACGTTCAGGCTGTCGCGCTGCGCGGCCGCCCGCAGGATGGACTTGAGGAAGTTCTGGCCCCAGGTGTCGAACACCCAGCAGGTGCGCAGCACCAGGTGGCGGGCGTGGGCGACGACTGCCTGTTCGCCCGCGAGCTTGCTGCGCCCATACACGTTGATCGGCGCGGTCGGATCCGATTCGCGCCACGGGCGCTCGCCGGTGCCGTCGTAGACATAGTCCGTGGAATAGTGCACCAGCCAGGCGTCCAGCCGGGCGGCTTCCGCCGCGAGCACCTCGCAGGCCACCGCGTTGACGGCGAAGGCCGCCTCGCGCTCGGTCTCGGCGCGGTCGACGGCGGTGTACGCGGCGGCGTTGACGATCACGTCGGGCGCGACGCTGCGCACCGCCCTTGCCAGGCCGTCGGGCTGCGCCAGATCGCCGCACAGCGGCGCGCTGCCGCGGTGCAGCGCCGTCACCTCGCCCAGGACCGACAGGCTGCGCCGCAGCTGCCACCCCACCTGGCCGTTGGCGCCGAGCAGCAGGATCTTCATGCTTCGCGCGCCCGGCCTCCGTAGTTCTGCTCGACCCAGGTCCGGTAGGCGCCGCTGGTGACCGATTCGACCCAGGCCTGGTTGTCCAGGTACCAGCGGATGGTCTGCCGCATGCCGTCTTCGAAGCCGTAGGCGGGCGCCCAACCCAGTTCGACGGCGATCCTGCTGTCGTCGATGGCGTACCGCCGGTCGTGGCCGGGACGGTCCTTGACGTGCGTGATCAGTTCCGCGTGCTTGCCGCCGCCGGGCCGCGGCACGAGCTCGTCCAGGGCGTTGCAGATCGCATGCACCACCTGCATGTTGGTGCGCTCGGAGCGCCCGCCGATGTTGTAGGTCTCGCCCACCCGGCCGCGCTCGAGCACCGCCCGCAAGCCGGTGCAGTGGTCGTCCACATGCAGCCAGTCGCGCACCTGCTGGCCGTCGCCGTACACGGGCAGGGGCAGGCCCTTGAGGGCGTTGTGGATCATCAGGGGAATGAGCTTCTCGGGGAACTGCCGCGGGCCGTAGTTGTTGGAGCAGTTGGTCGTGAGGACCGGCAGGCCGAAGGTATGATGCCACGCCCGCACGAAGTGGTCGGATGCCGCCTTGGAAGCCGAATACGGACTGTTTGGTTCGTAAGCATTCGTTTCGCGAAACGGCGGATCGTCGGCCGCCAGCGACCCGTACACTTCATCGGTCGACACATGCAGAAACCGGAAGCGCTGCGCTTCGTGCGCCGGCAACCCCTGCCAATATTCATGAGCCGCCTGCAACAGTTTCACGGTGCCGACCACGTTCGTCTGCACGAAGGCCTGCGGCGCCGCGATCGAGCGGTCCACATGGCTTTCCGCAGCGAAATTGAGGATGGCGCGGGGCCGATGGCGAGCGAGCAGGTCCTGCACCAGCGGCGCATCCCCGATATCGCCGCGCACGAACACGTAGCGGGGGTCGCCGGCCACGGCCGCGAGATTCCCGGGGTGGCCGGCGTAGGTGAGCAGGTCGAGGTTGAGGAGAGTCTCGTCCTGTTCCTGCAGCCACCGGAGCACGAAGGCCGAGCCGATGAAGCCGCAGCCGCCGGTCACTAGAATCATGTGTTTTCCTGCTTTGCCTAGCTCTACTTGATCCAGCAGATTGTAAGTGCCCCCTCAGGGAGCCCCCCCGCCCCAGGCCGCGGCATCACAGTCTCGGTGGTGAGCCACGGGCAGGGCGATATGGTGCAGCAGCTCCTGCTGCGCCTGGCCGACTCCGACCATAACGGCTGGATCGAGCGCGTCGTGGTCACCCACAACCTGCCCGCGCCGGCCCTGGAGGCGCCGCAGGTGGGGTGGTCGTTTGCCGTCTCGGAGCTGTTCAACACGGAGCCGGCCGGATTCGGCGCGAACCACAACCGCGCGTTCGCCCACTGCAATTCCGAATTCTTCTGCGTGCTGAACCCGGACATCGAGGTCGCCAGCCCCGAGCTGTGGCAGAACCTCGTGCGCGAGGCCCGCGTGCACGGGACCGGGCTCGCCTATCCGAAAGTGCTCAATCCGGACGGCACGGTGCAGGACAACGAGCGCGAGGCGGTCACCCCGGCAGCGCTGCTGCGGCGCCACCTCCTGAAGCGGGAGTCGCCGCGGATCGACTGGATCAGCGCCGCCTTCTGGCTCGTGCCCACGGCCGTCTACCGGCGCCTGGGCGGATTCGACGAGCGTTTCTTCATGTATTGCGAGGATGTCGACTTCTGCCTGCGGCTGCGCCTGCAGGGGTGGACCGTGCGCCGCGCGGACGCGACGGTGGTGCACGACGCGTCCCGCAGCAGCCGGCGCCAGCTGCGGCATTTCGCGTGGCACGTGAGAAGCCTCCTGCGGCTGTGGTCGGGGCCCGCCCTGTGGCGGTACCGGGCCGCCAGCAGCTGACCGATCGATGCTGTTCCTGCTGATCCTGTGCTTCGTGTGCGCCTTCGTCGCCACGGCACTGGTGGTGCGGTACGGACGCGGCCACGCGCGGCGCTACGCGGCGGGCGTGCCGCAGCGCTTCCACATCGGCCACGTGCCGCGCCTGGGCGGGATTGCCATGCTGGTGGCGTGCAGCGTGGGCTGGGCCTGGATGGCCGTGGCGCAGCGCCTGGGCGTGCCGAACCAGATCCGTGGCGACGTGTGGCTGGCAGGGGCGCTGTGCGCCGTCTCGTTCGTCGGCGTCGCCGTGGGGGCCGTCGAGGATCTCAGCCAGCGCCTGCCGGCGCGCTACCGGCTGCTCCTCACGGTGGCGACGGCGATGCTAGCGGCCTGGATGCTGAACCTGTCCGTGCCGCGGCTCGGCCTGGCGTGGCTGGACGGGATCTGGTCGGCCACCCCCTGGCTGGGGCTGGGCCTGGCGGTGCTGGCGATCACCGGACTGCCGCACGCGTTCAACCTGATCGACGGCTACAACGGCCTGGCGGGCACGGTCGCCATCGTCTGCTGCTTCGCGCTGGCCTATGTGGCGCTGCAGGTCGGCGACCGCCAGGTCGCCGCGCTGGTGCTGGTGCTCGCCGGCGCCACGGCGGGCTTTCTCGTCTGGAACTATCCGCGCGGCCTGATCTTCGCCGGCGACGGCGGCGCCTACCTGTGGGGCGTGGTCATCGCCATCGCGGCGATCCTGCTGGTGCAGCGGCACCAGCAGGTGTCGCCGTGGTTTCCCATGCTGCTGCTGATCTATCCGGTGCTGGAGACGCTGTTCTCGATCTACCGCAAGGCGGCTCGGGGCCAGTCGCCCGGGGTGGCCGATGCCCTGCATTTCCACCAGCTGATCTACCGCCGCATCGTGCGCGAGGTATTCGACGACGACGAGTCGCGCCGCATGCTGATGCGCAACAACCGCACCTCGCCCTACCTGTGGGGCTTCGCGCTGCTGACGGTGCTGCCCGCGGTGCTGTTCTGGGACAGCACGCCGCTGCTGATGGCTTTCATCCTCGTGTCCGTGGTGACCTATGTGTGGGCCTACGTCAGCATCGTGCGGTTCAAGGTGCCGCGCTGGCTGCGGCGCTGAGCCCGCGCCGGACACCAGCCGACGCTTGCGGCACAATTTGAAATCAGCCGCGGCCCAGCAGCGTTGCCGCCCCAGCCCCCAGCCCATAGCCCCTAGCTTCGAGCCCATGACCGACATTTCCACCATCGCGCCGCGCGACAAGGCCGAAATCCTCGCCCAGGCCTTGCCCTACATCCGCCAGTTCCACGGCAAGACCATGGTCATCAAGTACGGCGGCAACGCCATGACCGATCCCGAACTGCAGGCCGACTTCGCCGAGGACGTGGTGCTGCTGAAGCTGGTGGGCATGAACCCGGTCGTGGTGCACGGCGGCGGCCCGCAGATCGAGGCCGCCCTGGGCCGCCTGGGCAAGAAGGGCGAGTTCATCCAGGGCATGCGCGTCACCGACGCCGAGACGATGGAAGTGGTGGAGTGGGTGCTGGCCGGCGAGGTGCAGCAGGACATCGTGGGCCTGATCAACCAGGCCGGCGGCAAGGCGGTGGGCCTCACCGGGCGCGACGGCGGTCTGATCCGCGCCCAGAAGCTGAAGATGGTGGACAGCGCCGATCCGAACAAGCAGCACGACGTGGGGCAGGTGGGCGACATCGTGGCGATCGACCCGGCGGTGGTGAAGGCGCTGCAGGACGACCAGTTCATCCCGGTGATCTCGCCGATCGGCTTCGGCGCCGAGAACGAGAGCTACAACATCAACGCCGACGTGGTGGCCGGCAAGCTGGCGACGGTGCTGCAGGCGGAGAAGCTGGTGTTGCTCACCAACACCCCGGGCGTGCTGGACAAGACCGGCAAGTTGCTCACGGACCTGACGGCCCGCGAGATCGACGAGCTGTTCGCCGACGGCACCATCTCCGGCGGCATGCTGCCGAAGATCGCCGGCGCGCTGGACGCCGCCAAGAGCGGCGTCAATTCCGTGCACATCATCGACGGGCGCGTCCCGCACGCGATGCTGCTGGAGATCCTGACGGACCAGGCGTACGGCACCATGATCCGGTCGCACTGACATCGTTTCCCTCTCCCGGAAGGGGAGGGAAGACATTGAGAGGCTCGCGCGATGCGTCTCCTGCTGGTCGAAGACGATGTGATGGTGGCAAGCGGCATCAAGCTGGGCCTGACCGACGCCGGCTACGCCGTCGACTGGGTCGGCAACGGCGAGCGGGCCGAGGAGGTGCTGGCCAAGGAGCCGTTCGACGCCGCGATCATCGACATCGGCCTGCCGAGGATGGATGGCCTGGAACTGACGCGGCGCCTGCGCCGGCCCGAAATGCCGAGCCACGACATGCCGGTCCTGATCCTCACCGCCCGCGATGCGCTGCAGGACCGCGTGCAGGGCCTGGACCTGGGCGCCGACGATTACATGATCAAGCCGTTCGAGCTGCCCGAGCTGCTGGCGCGCCTGCGCGCGCTGCTGCGCCGTTCGCAGGCGGCGAAGACCGCGGTGCTCGGCTTCGGGCCCATCGAACTCGACACCTCGAACCGCCGCGCGACCGGGCAGCGCCACGGCCAGGCCGTCACGATCGACCTCGGTCCGCGGGAATGGACGGTGCTCGAGTACCTCCTGATCCACGCGCCCAAGCCGGCCAGCAAGGACAAGCTGCTGCAGGCGCTCACGGGCTGGGACAAGGAGATCACGCCCAACGCCGTCGAGGTCTACATCTCGCGGCTGCGCGGCAAGCTGGAGCCGCACGGCGTGGCCCTGCGCTCCATTCGCGGCTTCGGCTACCGCCTCGAGCTGAGCGAAGCGCCGCCAGCGTGAAGCACGAGTGGACGCAACCGCCCGCGGCGGCCCGGCGGCGCGGTGGCGAGCCGGGCATCACGCTGGGCCTGCGGCGGCGGCTGCTGGTGATGCTGATCGTGCCGTTGCTGCTGCTGGCCGTGATCAACGCCTGGTACGACTACCGGTCCGCCGACAACGTCGCCGTGCGGCAGGACCAGGGCCTGCTGGCGCTGGTGCCGCTGATGGCCGATTCGATCGTCGCCGAGGGTCCGCCGCCGGTGCTGCTGCTGGCGCCGGCCGTCCAGGAGTTCCTGCGGGACCCCCGGCATGCCGCCTATTCGATTTCCGACGCGGACGGCAAGCTGCTGCATGGCGAACCCTGGCTCGCCACGCTGCCGCCGACCACGCGCGAGCCGGAGTTCCATACCGAGGAGCACGGCGGTGTCGCCTGGCGCATCGTGCGCCAGCGCCAGCACACGGTGCTCGGGGACGTCGTGGTCGCCCTGGCTGACGGCTCCGACCCGGGCCAGCAGTGGGCGCGTTCGGTGCTGATTCGCGTGCTGCTGCCCAACGTGGTGCTGGTCATCGCCGCCGCCTTTGCCGTGCGCTGGGCGGTGGAGCGCGCGCTCAAGCCGCTGCTGGAACTGCGCGATGCCCTGGAGCGGCGCTCGCCGCGCGACCTGAGCTCGATCGACGAGACGGCGTCGCCCGACGAGGTGCGGCCCCTCGTGAAATCGCTCAACCGGCTGTTCGGCCTGGTCGACGCCCAGGCCGAGAGCCAGCGCCGCTTCATCGCCGACGCCTCGCACCAGCTGCGCACGCCGCTGGCGGGGCTGCAGGCGCAGGTGGAGGCCTGGGCGCAGGCGGCCAACGCGCCGAACCAGCCGGGCGGCAGCCTGCAACTGCCGGCGGAAGAAGTCAACAAGTTGCGCGGCGCCGCGCGGCGCACGTCGCAGCTGGCGAACCAGTTGCTCGCGCTGTCGCGGGCCGACGCCCGCACGATGCAGGCGCAGCCGATGCAGCCGGTCGATCTCAAGCCGCTGTGCGAGGCGATGCTGGAAGCGCACTTCGACGCCGCGGCGGCCAAGCGCATCGACCTCGGCCTCGACGCGCAGGCGGTGCAGGTGACAGGCCACGAATGGCTGCTGCGCGAGCTGCTGGGCAACCTGGTGGACAACGCCGTGAAGTACACGCCCGCGGGTGGGGCGGTCACGATCCACTGCGGGCGGCGCGGCCCGCATGCTTTCCTGGAGGTGGAGGACGACGGTCCGGGCATCGCGGCGGACGAGCGGCAGCGGGTGCTGGAGCGCTTCTACCGGGTGCGCGGCACGCTCGGCGAAGGCAATGGCCTCGGGCTGGCCATCGCGGACGAGATCGCGCGCGTGCACCACGCCCAGCTGCAGTTGCGGGCCGGGGCGGGCGGGCGCGGGCTGATCGTGGGACTGGCGTTTCCCGGCCCGGAAAAACCCTGAGCGGGCGTGTGCGAGAATCAACTCAACACATCTGTTGCACCATGTCCGACTCGCAGCTGAGCACCCCGGATCCGACCCTCGAAGCGCCAGCGGCGCCGCCGGCGCGCAAGCGCCCCAAGCCCGGCGAGCGGCGGGTGCAGATCCTGCAGGCACTGGCGACGATGCTGGAACAGCCCGGTGCCGAGCGCATCACGACGGCCGCCCTGGCCGCGCGGCTGGACGTGAGCGAAGCCGCCCTGTACCGCCACTTCGCGAGCAAGGCCCAGATGTTCGAGGGCCTGATCGAGTTCATCGAGCAGAGCGTGTTCACGCTGGTCAACCAGATCGGCGAGCGCGAACCGGCCGGCGGTGCCCAGGCGGGCAAGGTTGTGGCGATGCTGATGCACTTCGCCGAGAAGAACCCCGGCATGACCCGCGTCATGGTGGGCGATGCCCTGGTGTTCGAGAACGAGCGCCTGCAGCAGCGGATGAACCAGTTCTTCGACAAGATCGAATCCGCGCTGAAGCAGTGCCTGCGCGGCGCAGGCGCCGACGGTTCCGCCACGCCCAGCCTGGACGCGCAGGTGCGAGCCTCCATGCTCACCGCCTTTGCCGTCGGCCGCCTGCAGCGCTTTGCCCGGTCCGGCTTCAAGCGGCTGCCCTCTGAGCACCTGGACACCAGCCTCGCGTTCATGCTCTGATCGCCGGGTGGTGTGCCCGCGCGCCGCGCGGGCCGACGGGTTCCTCCCATGCTCGGAATCCGCATCGCGGACGCGTGCTGCCGGCGTTCGGCAGCTTCACCGCGATGCACCGGATCGAGCCGCGTGCCGGCGACCGCGTCTTTCCGATCGCTGCCGTGACGATAGAAAACGGGAGAGGGAGCTGTTGGGTTTCCTGACTCAACCGGGCAGGTCGCTCAATCCCACCTTCTTGCCGGCCGCGACGATCTCGGCCCAGGTCTGGTCGTCCACCAGGATGCCGTCGCGCTCGCGCCTGGCGCGCGCCTCGCGCTCCGGATCGCCGGCGATGCGCACCGCGTCGAAGCCCTCGGCCGGGGGACTCTGCTTGAGCCATTCCATGAAGGCGGCGGCCTCCTGCTCGAAGCTTGCTCCGGTGCCCAGGCGCTGCGGGTCGATCAGGATCGTGACCATGCCATTGAGCACTTCGCGGCGCATGTCGGGCTGGCGGTGCCAGGTGCCGCCGCCGGACAGCGCACCGCCCAGCAGTTCGCAGGCCACCGCCATGCCGTAGCCCTTGTGCTCGCCGAAGGGCAGCAGCGCGCCGAGCAGGCCGTTGGACTGCGGCACGACCACCACGCCCGGGTTGGTCGTCGAGCGCCCATGCTCGTCGATCAGGTAGCCCTCCGGCACCTGCCGGCCCTCGTTGTGGGCCACGCGCATCTTGCCCTGCGCGACGCGGCTGGTGGCGAAGTCCAGCACGAAGGGCTCGCGGCCCTTGAGCGGAATGCCGATGCAGCACGGGTTGGTGCCGAAGCGCCCGTCGGAGCCGCCCCAGGCCGCCACCACCGGCCGCGACAGGACGTTGACGAAGTGGATCGCCACCAGGCCGCGGGCCACCGCCATCTCGGCGAAATGGCCGATGCGCCCCAGGTGGTGCGCGTTGCCCAGGGCGAAGATGCAACTGCCGTGCTGCGCCGCGCGCTCCATCGCCAGCTCCATCGCCTGGACGCCGACGACCTGGCCGTAGCCGTGCTGGCCATCGATGGCCAGCATGGCGCCGCCGTCGAACGTGACCTTGATGCCGGTGTTGGGCTGCAGCCCGCCTTCCTGGATCGACTCGACGTAGCGCGGGATCATGCCGATGCCGTGCGAATCGTGCCCGCTCAGGTTGGCCATGACCAGGTTGTCGGCAACCTGCCGCGCCTCCTCCTCGCCGCTGCCGGCGGACTGCAGGACACGCGCCATGTGCTGGCGCAAGGCGCCGGCCTCGAAGTTTCTTGCCATCTCGCAACTCCTTGTTCTTACATCACCGCGCCCACCTGCCAGGGCACGAATTCGTTCTGGCCGTAGCCATGCTGCTCGCTCTTGGTCGGTTCGCCCGACGCGGTCGCCAGCACCTGGCGGAAGATGCGCTCGCCCATTTCCTGGATCGACGCCTTGCCGTCGATGATCTCGCCGCAGTTCAGGTCCATGTCCTCTTCCTGCCGCTGCCACAGCGCGCTGTTGGTGGCGATCTTGAGTGAAGGCGAAGGCGCGCAACCGTAGGCGGACCCGCGGCCGGTGGTGAAGCAGATGATGTTGGCGCCGCCGGCCACCTGGCCCGTGGCGCTGACCGGGTCGTAGCCGGGCGTGTCCATGTAGACGAAGCCGTGCTCCGTCACCGGCTCGGCGTACTCGTACACGGCCTGCAGGTTGGTGGTGCCGCCCTTGGCGACGGCACCCAGCGATTTCTCGAGGATGGTCGTCAGGCCGCCGGCCTTGTTGCCGGGCGAGGGGTTGTTGTTCATCTCGCCGTCGTTGGCGCGGGTGTAGTGCTCCCACCACCGGATGCGCTCGACCAGCTTTTCGCCGACCTCGCGGCGCACGGCGCGGCGCGTGAGCAGGTGCTCGGCGCCGTAGATCTCGGGCGTTTCGGACAGGATGGCGGTGCCGCCATGCGCGACGAGGATGTCCACCGCAGCGCCGAGCGCCGGGTTGGCGCTGATGCCCGAGTAGCCGTCGGAGCCGCCGCACTGCAGGCCGATCGTGATGTGCGACGCGCTGCAAGGCTCGCGCTTGACCGCGTTGGCGGCGGGCAGCATCTGCTCGACGAGCGCGATGCCTTTCTGCACGGTCTTGCGCGTCCCGCCGGTGTCCTGGATGTTGAACACCTTCAGGCTCTCGCCCTCGCGCAGCGAGCTGTGCGCGAGCCAGGCGTTGATCTGGTTCGCCTCGCAGCCCAGGCCCACCACCAGCACGCCCCAGAAATTGGCGTGGGTCGCGTAGCCGGCCAGGGTGCGCTCCAGGATCTGGATGCCCAGCCCTTCGCTGGCCATGCCGCAGCCGGTGCCGTGCGTCAGCGCCACGACGCCGTCCACGTTGGGAAATGCCGCCAGCGCCGCCGGATTGCCCTGCCGCGAGAAGTGGTCGGCGATCGCCCGGGCCGCGGTGGCGGAACAGTTCACGCTCGACAGGATGCCGATGTAGTTACGGGTCGCGACACGCCCGTCCGCCCGCTTGATGCCCATGAAGGTGGCTTCGCGGCGGGGCGGCTGCACCTTCACGTCGGCGCCGAACGCGTAGTCGCGCTCGAAGGCGCCCCCTTCCGGCCCCATCCAGAGGTTGTGGGTGTGCACGTGCTCACCGGCGGCGATCGGCTTGCTGGCGAAGCCGATGATCTGGTTGTAGCGGCGCACCGGCTCGCCCGCCGCGATGGCGCGGGTGGCGACCTTGTGGCCGGCGGGCACCAGTCCCTTGACGGTGATGTTTTCGACGTTCGCGCCGCCGACGAGCTGGGCGCGGGCGATCAGGACGTCGTCCCGGGGATGAAGGCGGATGAAGGGGGTCATGGGCAGGCGCGGCGGGCACCGCTCGCGCGGCACCCGCCGGAAAGAACATCAGGTGGATCGGATCACGGGGCTCAGTAGAACATCTTGGGCAGCCAGAGCACCGCCTTGGGCACGTAGGTGATGAACACCAGCGACGCGAGCAGGGGGACCAGCCATGGCAGGATGGCGACGGTGGTGCGCTCCACCGACAGCTTGGCCACCCGCGCCAGCACGAACAGCACCATGCCCATCGGCGGATGCAGCAGGCCGATCATGAGGTTCAGCACCATCACCAGGCCGAAGTGCACCAGGTCGATGCCCAGCTGCTGGCAGATCGGCACCAGGATCGGCACCAGGATCGTGATCGCCGCCGTGGGCTCCAGGAAGCAGCCGACGAACAGCATCAGCAGGTTGGCCAGCAGCAGGAACACCCATGGTTCCTTGGTGAAGGCCAGCACCCAGGACGAGATCGCCGCGGTGACGCCGGTGGCCGTCAGCATCCAGCCGAAGATGCTGGCCGCCGCCACGATGAACAGCACGGTGGCCGTGGTCTCCACGGTGTCCAGGCAGACCTTGACGAACATCTTCCAGCTCAGCGTGCGGTACCAGAAGAAACCCAGCACCATGGCCCACAGGCAGGCGGCGATCGCACCCTCGGTGGGCGTGAACACGCCGGTGGTCATGCCGCCGATCAGCAGGACGGGCGTCATGATCGGCAGCACCGCCTGGAACCTGAAGACGCGATCGGCGGCGAACAGCACGATGGCGCCGCCCAGCACCGTCAGCTGCGGCTGCAGGCCGGCCTTGGCGACCAGCAGCCACATGGCGACCGGCCAGACGATCACGACGACGGTCTCGGCCAGCGCCTTGACCACGCGCGGCCACTCGAACTTGATGTCGCCGCCCCAGCCGTTCTTGTGGGCGAAGTAGGCCACCGTGAACATCATGAGGATCGCCATCACCACGCCCGGCAGGATGCCGGCCAGGAACAGCGCGCCCACGCTCACGTTGGCCATCATCCCGTAGATCACGAACGGCAGGCTGGGCGGAATGATCGGGCCCAGCGTCGCCGAGGCGGCCGTCACGCCGACCGCGAACTCGGTCTCGTAGCCATGGTCCTTCATGGCCTTGATCTCGATCGTGCCCAGGCCGGCCGCATCGGCGATCGCCGTGCCGCTCATGCCGGCGAACACCACCGAGCCGACCACGTTCACGTGGCCCAGGCCGCCCTTGAGCCAGCCTACCAGCGCCAGGGCGTAGTTGTAGATCCGGTTGGTGATGCCGGCGTTGTTCATCAGGTTGCCGGCCAGGATGAAGAACGGCACGGCCAGCAGCGGGAAGCTGTCGATGCCGCTGACCATCCGGTGGATCACCACGAACGGCGGCAGGTTGCCGCTCCACAGGATGTAGAGCAGCGAGGAGCCGGCCATGGCGACGGCCACCGGCAGGCCGCCGCTCATGAGCAGCAGGAAGAGGACCTTGAGCATGGTATTTGTGTGTCTCGCCGTTCTAGTTGTCGTTCATGTCGGTCTCGGGCCGCTCCAGCACGCTGTAGCCGCGCTGCCAGTGGCGGCGCGCCACCAGCACCGAACGCAGGGTCATCATCGCGAAGCCCCCCAGGCAGACGCCGTAGACCCAGTTCATGGGCAGGTCGATCATCGTCATGCGCGAGTTGCTGCCCAGCTTCTGCATCATCAGCGCCGTCAGCACCACGGCGGCCCCGAAGAAGGCGATGCGCAGCAGGTCCACCGCGGTGGCCATGCTCCGCGCCATGCCGGCGGGCATGTAGCGGTAGAAGAAGTCCACGTGGATATGGTTGTTCTTGATCACGCCGATGGTGGCGCCCGTGAACACGGTGGCGATCAGCAGGTAGCGCGCGATCTCCTCGGTCCAGGCCGCGGAGTCGTTCAGCACGTAGCGGGTGAAGAACTGGTAGAAGACGACGGCGCCCAGCAGCCAGAAGAAGCCCAGCGCCACCCAGGCCTCCGGCGCGGTGCCGGACAGGTCCACCGCCTCGTCCTGGGCGTGGAACTGCCCGTCCTCGCCCAGGACGTGCGGCATGTCGTCGATCGTGTGGACGTGGCCGTGGGCCGGCGCGGGTGCGAAACCCGCGCCGGCCGAACCTGTCGCTTCCTGGCGCAGCGCGTTCATCGTCACTTGATGTTGATGATGCGGTCCCAGTCCTTCTTGTCCATCTGCATGGACTCGAAGGTGATGTTCTTGAGCACCTGCTGCTGGAACGCATTGCGGTCAACGTTCACCACGTTGATGCCCTTCTTCTTGAACTCGTCGACCAGCTCGGCCTCGCGCTTCTTGATGTCGTTGGTGGCGCGCTCGGCCGCGTCCTGCTGGATCTCGACCAGCAGCTTCTGCTCGGCGGGCGTCAGCTTCGCCATCAGGCTGCCGGAGTTGATGGTCAGCAGCGCGTCGGCGATGTGGCCGGTCAGGATGATGTTCTTCTGCACTTCGAAGAACTTCTTGGCTTCGATGGTCGGCAGCGGGTTTTCCTGCGCGTCCACGGTGCCGTTCTGCAGCGCCAGGTAGACCTCGGCGAAGGCGATCGGCGTCGGGTTGGCGCCGCAGGCGCGCGGCAGCGCGGTGTAGGCCGGCGCGTCGGGCACGCGCATCTTCAGGCCCTTCATCTGCTCGCAGGTGGTGAACAGCTTGTTGCTGGTCGCGTGGCGCGCGCCGTAATAGGTGAGCGCGGTGATGGTGTTGCCGCCGCTGGCCTTCTTGTAGCCCTCGCCCAGCTCGCGGAACACGTCGCTGCGGGCGTACTTGACGACGTGGTCGGCGTCGCGGAACGTGAACGGGTAGTAGCTCACCGCCAGGCGCGGGAACGAGCGCGCGGCGAACGAGGCGCCGGTGATGATGATGTCCACCGTCCCCAGCTGCAGGCCCTGGTTGATGTCGCTTTCCTTGCCCAGGCTCGAGGCCGGGAAGACCTGGATCTCGTACTTGCCGTTGGTGCGCTTCTTGAATTCCTCGCCGGCCCACACCGACCACTTGTGGTACGGCTCGGACGTCTCGTAGACGTGCGCCCACTTGAGCTTGGTCTGGGCCTGGGCGATGCCCACGGTGCCCATGGCGCCGGCGGCGACGGCGCACGCGGCGATGAGTTTGATGGCGAAACGTTTTTGCATTCGGGGGTCTCCTAGGGGTTGGAACTGCGGGGTCGGGTACTGCGGGGTGAGGAACTGGGGGCCCGGCGCCAGCTCGCGCTGAAGCGGGAATTGGTCTTGTCCATGTGCTGCTGCATGGCCACGCGGGCGGCCGTGGCGTCGCGCCCCCGGATGGCGGCCAGCACGGCTTCGTGCTCGACGATGGCGAGCCGCCAGACGCTCGCCGTCTCGAAGTGGCCGCCCAGGCGCTCGAACAGCGGGCCGTGGCGGGCATCCCAGAAGGTCTGCACGGTGTCGAACAGCACGGCGTTGTCGCTGGCCTGCGCGACGGCGGCGTGGAAGGCGCGATCGCCTTCCATCGGCGCCACGCCCCGGTCGACGTCGGCCTGCATGAAATCGATCGCCTCGCGGATCGCCTGCAGGTGCCTGCGCTTGGCGTGCGTGGCGGCCAGCGCCGCGATCTCGCCTTCGATGATGCGGCGGGCGCGCAGCAGCTCGAGCGGGCCCCATTCGGTCGCCGGGACCTGGGGCGCGTGGCCGTTCAGCGCCGCGCCGTTGCGCGCCAGCACGTACACGCCCGATCCGGTGCGCACCTCGACCCAGCCTTCGACCTCGAGCGCGATCAGCGCTTCGCGCACCGACGGCCGGCTCACGCCCAGCTGCCTGGCGAGGTCCCGCTCCGCGGGCAGCCGGCTGCCCGGCTTGAATTCGCCGCCGCTCATGAGCGAACGCAGCTGCTCGGCGATCTGCCGGTACAGGCGTTGCGGTTCGACGGTTTGCAGGGGCACGGGCGTTCTCTAAGGGTTCACCGCAAGTGGCCAAGCGGTAAGACCAATTAATATGCGGACAAACGCCGCGGCGGGCATCGGGCAAAACCCTGAAGATGCCGGCTGGCAACCAGGAGAAGCAATGAGACTGCATGGCAAGACAGCGCTGGTCACCGCGGCCGGCCAGGGGATCGGGCGCGCCACCGCGCTCGCGATGGCGGCCGAGGGCGCGCAGGTGTGGGCGACGGACGTGAACCCGAAGCTGCTCGCGGCCTACGAAGGCGTGGCCAGCGTGCGCGCGGTGCCGCTGGACGTGCTCGACCGGGCCGCGATCGGCGCGCTCGTGGCCTCGATGCCGGCGATCGACGTGCTGTTCAATTGCGCCGGTTTCGTGCACAGCGGCACGGCGCTGCAGGCGACCGACGAGGAGTGGAACTTCGCGCTCAACCTCAACGTGCGCTCGCAGTTCTGGACCATCCAGGCGGCGCTGCCGCGCATGTTGCAGGCCGGCCGCGGCAGCATCGTCAACATGGCCAGCGTGTGCAGCAGCATCAAGGGCCTGCCGAACCGCTTCATCTACGGCACCACCAAGGCGGCCGTGATCGGGCTGACCAAGAGCGTGGCCGCCGACTTCGTGGCCGAGGGCATCCGCTGCAACGCGATCTGCCCCGGCACCGTCGACACGCCCTCGCTGCACGACCGCATCAACGCCAATCCCGACCCGGACGCGGCCCGCAAGGCCTTCATCGCGCGCCAGCCGATGGGCCGGCTGGCCCAGGCCCACGAGATCGCGCCGCTGGTGGTGTTCCTCGCCAGCGACGAATCGCAGTTCGTGACCGGGCAGGCCTACAACGTCGACGGCGGCATCACGATATGAACCAGCTCGACTTCGGCGGACGCCATGGCATCGTCACCGGCGGCGCCACCGGGCTGGGCTACGCCATCGCGCAGCGGCTGATCGCCTCCGGCGGCAGCGTGACGCTGTGGGATCGCGACGAGGAGTCGATGCAGCGCGCCGTGGCGCAACTCGGCGATCGCGCCACGGCGGTGCCGGTGGACGTCTCCCGGCACGCCTCGGTGCAGGCGGCCGTGCAGGACACGTTGCGCCATTCGAAGCGCATCGACGCGCTCGTCAACAGCGCGGGCATCACCGGGCCCAACACCAAGGTGTGGGAATACCCGGTCGAGGCCTGGCGCCAGGTCGTCGAGGTGAACCTGAACGGCCTGTTCTACTGCTGCCGCGAAGTGGTGCCGCTGATGCGCGACGCCGGGTACGGGCGCATCGTCAACATCGCGTCGGTGGCCGGCAAGGACGGCAATCCCAACGCCAGCGCCTACAGCGCCAGCAAGGCGGCGGTGATCGCGCTGACCAAGTCGCTCGGCAAGGAACTGGCCGACACCGGGGTGCGGGTGAACTGCGTCACGCCGGCCGCCGTGAAGACGGCGATCTTCGACCAAATGACCGAGCAGCACATCCAGTTCATGCTCTCCAGGATTCCCATGGGCCGCTTCGGCACGCCCGAGGAAGTGGCCGCGCTGGTGGCGTGGCTGTGCACCGAGGAATGCTCGTTCTCCACCGGGGCCGTGTTCGACCTCTCGGGCGGACGCTCCACCTACTGAACCGCTAGAAGACCCACGAAAGGAAGAAACAATGAAACTGGTGCGCTATGGCAACCCGGGCAAGGAAAAGCCCGGCCTGGTCGACGAGGACGGACGGATCCGCGACCTGAGCGGCGTGGTGCCGGACATCGGTCCCGCGCAGCTCGGCGCGGCGACCCTGAACAAGCTGCGCAAGCTCAACCCGGCCAAGCTGCCCCTGGTGCGCGGTGCGCCGCGCTACGGCTGCCCGGTCAACGGCGTGAGCAAGTTCATCGCCATCGGCCTCAATTACGCGGACCATGCCGCCGAGTCCGGCGTGCCGATCCCCAAGGAACCGGTGGTGTTCATGAAGGCCACCACCTGCCTGCAGGGTCCCAACGACCCGGTGATGCTGCCCAAGGGCTCGGTCAAGACCGACTGGGAGGTGGAACTGGGCGTCGTGGTCGGCACCCGCGCGCGCTATGTGTCGCAAAAGGACGCGCTCGCGCACGTCGCCGGCTTCTGCGTGATCAACGACGTCAGCGAGCGCGAGTTCCAGCTGGAGCGCGGCCCGCAGTGGGACAAGGGCAAGGGCTGCGACACCTTCGGCCCGGTGGGCCCCTGGCTGGTGACCACCGACGAGATCGAGAACGTGCAGCGCCTGGGCATGTGGCTGGACGTGAACGGCCAGCGCATGCAGACCGGCAACACCCGCACCATGATCTTCAACGTGGCCAAGCTGGTGAGCTATGTCAGCCAGTTCATGACGCTGGTGCCCGGCGACATCATCACCACCGGCACACCGCCCGGCGTGGGCCTGGGCATGAAGCCGCCGGTCTACCTGAAGAAGGGCGACGTGATGACCCTGGGCATCGAGGGCCTGGGCGAGCAGCGCCAGGTCGTGGTGCCGTTCAAGGCCTGACCGGTTGTTCCGGGCCGGCTTGCGCGGCGGCCGGTGTCCCGGCCGGTCGCGGCCGGCCGGCGCAGGCCAGGCAGAAGGCGGCCAGCAGCACCAGGAACGCCGCTTTCTCGTAGTGCTGGAACCCGAGGTCGGTCACCATGTTCGGGATCAGCGCCAGCAGCGCGCAGGCCGGCCAGTACTCGCCGCGCGCCACGAAGCGGGTCCACACCAGGCGCACCAGCCCCACCCAGAAGGCGAGGTAGGCCGCCAGCCCCGGCAATCCCCAGCTGTAGAAGATCTGCGCGATGTCGTTGTGGCTGTGCTGCAGCATCTGCAGGCCGGGCACCATCATCCGCAGGTCCGGATCCAGGTAGTAACTGCGCCCGGTCGCGAGCCACTGCCAGTCCACGGCGGCGCGCATGTAGTGCATGAAATAGGCAACGCGCAATTCGCCGCCGCTCTTGTTCTGCGCGAACAACAGCCAGAACACGGCGGCACCGAGCAGCGCCAGGACGGCGAGGGCGAGCCAGGTGCGCAGGCGCCGGGTCCGGCTGGCGCCCGCGATCGCCAGCAGCGCCGCGGCCAGCGCGCCGGCGAAGGCGCTGCGCGACTGCACCGCGAGTGCCGGCACCAGCCACGCCAGCGGCAGCGCCAGCAGCGCGCGCTGCGACAGCGCCCAGCCGGGAAACACGCGCCGCTCGTACACCGGGCCCCACGCCAGCCAGAACAGCGGCAGGAACAGTCCCGGGAAGTAATACGCCTGCCAGGCGAGCCCCGACGCCTGGTACTGGAAGGGCCCCGCCTCGCGCGGCAGCAGTTCGACGCGGTGCCAGCTCACCTTGAGGCCCAGTACCGCCTCCAGCGGCATGGCGACCAGGTGCCAGGCGCACACGGCGGCGATGACGAGCACGACGCCGCGCAAGGCGCCTTCCTCGCGCAGGAACAGCGCGAGAGCCGGCAGGCACAACAGCAGCGCCGCCTGCGGCGGCAGGGGATGCGCCGGTGCCTGGCCGCGCCACTTGCCGGCGGCCTCGGACAGCAGGATGGCGGCGGCAAGCAGCAGCACCGTGACCAGCATCCCGCGATGCTCGACCCAGAGCTGGCGTGCCTGCGGCCGCCCGGTCGCCAGGAACCACGCGGTGCCGGCCGCGGCCAGCGCGAACAAGACGGCGTTGGACGGCGGCGCCACCGTCGCACCCTTGAAGGCGAGAAGCAGGAATCCCGCCAGCCAGAGCGTGGCGACAGTGCGTGCGAGCAGTGGGCGGCTGGAAGGCAAGGCGGGGCGGCGAAAGAGCGCGCATTCTACTGATGGCTCTACTGAAGAGTTGAACATGCCCCGTACTGTTCAGGTCGCCGACCCTTGAGGTACCGCAACCACGATTCGGGCAGCGGCTGCTACGCTGAATTGGCTGATGAGTTGCCGCACCGAAAGGCTCACCGCGCCCAGCGGACGAGGAGCACTGCCGGGTGGCCGGCTGATCGGCATGCAGCAGGGGACTGCGGAGAACCTATGAGCATCAGCCAGACCAGGAACCCGGCTCACTTCGCCGCTGCCAGCCCCACTTCTTCCCTTGGCGGGGAACCGCCCGCGGCCGACGTGTTGCTCGGGGGCGTCATTTTCGAACCCGCGCCGGCGCCGCCGCGCGTGTCCCAGCCCCAGCCGGCCGCGCCGGTGCCGGCGCACGCCGCCGGCGAGGCCGCACCGGTGCTGCGGCTGGCCGTGAAGGGCCTCAGGCCGATCGAGCGCCAGCTGCTGGAAGGGCTGGTCAAGGTCTCGCAGCGCCGCAATCCGCGCCTGACGATCCTGGACGACACGCTGGCCCGCGAAGCCGACGTGATCGTGGTCGACACGCGCGACGCCGCGGCCGTGGCATGGGCGCACCAGCGCCCGTGGCTGGCCCGCCGGGCCGTGATCTGGATCGACGGCACCGAAGCGGTGCCGGGCCACACGCTCCTGCGCCGCCCGGTGCAATGGCCGATCCTGCCGATGGTGCTCGCGCGCGCGCTCGAGGGCGGTCCCGGGACGGCCGGCAGCGCGCCGCCGGTGCCCATCGACGCCGGCGCCGCCCCGGCGGCGGCCGCGCACGCAGCGCGGATCCTCGTCGTGGACGACAGCCTGGCGGTGCGGGCACACCTGCGCTCGCTGCTGGAGCCGCGCGGCTATCAGGTCACCGAGGCCGACAGCGTGCAGGCCGCCATGGCGCGGGTCAAGGACGCACGGTTCGACTGCGTGCTGATGGACGTACTCATGCCGCAGATCGACGGCTACGAAGGCTGCCACCAGATCAAGGCGACCCTGCGCGGCGCCGATGCGGTGCCGGTCGTGATGCTCACCAGCAAGGGCTCTCCGTTCGACCGCATCCGCGGCAAGATGGCCGGCTGCGACGCCTACCTGACCAAGCCGGTCGATCCGCAGCATCTCGGCGAAGTGCTCGCGCAACAGGTCGGCGTCAGAGCGGCCCGGGCCGCGCCGGCCGTGCCGGTCACGCGCGTGAACGGCAGCCCCGCGCCGGGCGGCGCCGTGGCGCGCCCTTCCACCCGGGTGAGCTGAGCGCCCGCCACCACTGCATCCGATTTCCACGCAAGGAGAACACACCATGTCCCGCAGAGTCCTCATCGTCGACGACGCGCTGGCCGACCGCAGCAACCTCGAGCGGATCGTGTCGGGAGCCGGCCATATCGCGTTGCTGGCCGAGTCCGGCGTGCAGGCGATCGAGCGCGCGCGCCGCGACAAGCCCGACGTGATCCTGATGGACGTCAACATGCCGGACATGGACGGTTTCGCGGCCACGCGCAAGCTCAAGGCCGACGAGGCGACCAGGCACATTCCGATCGTCTTCGTCACCGGCAAGAACCAGAAGGCCGACATGGCCTGGGGCCAGATGCTCGGCGCCAAGGGCTACGTGACCAAGCCCTACAGCGCCGAGCAGATCCTGGCGCAGCTGAACGCCTGAGCGCGACGCGATGCACGTCCAGCCGCCATCTCCCGGTTTCCTGCTGGCGCCGACCGAGGCGCTGCTGCGCGGGTTCGTGTTCGACGAGCCCGAGGCATCGGAAGCGGCTGCCGCGGCGGGCGCAGCCGGTCCGCTGGCACCGGCCGGCGTGCTGTTGCGCGAAGGATTCCGCGTCGGCGGGCTGCGGCTGATGATCCGCTACCAGGACGGCAGCGAGCTCACCGACCTGCCGCCGGTCTACCGGTTGCCGCGGGCGCCCGGCTGGCTCCTGGGCATGGCCAATCTGCACGGCGCGCTGGTGCCGGTATTCGATCCCGCGGAACTGCTCGGCGTCGTGCACGGCGAGGACAAGCCCATGTTGCTGGTGCTCGGGCACGGCGACGCACGGGCCGGCGTCGTCATCGACGGCCTGCCGGTGCGCCTGCGGCTCGAGCCGCAGGACCGCATCCCCGACGCGGCGCTGCCGCCCCGGCTGGCGGGGTGCGCGGACGGCGTCTGGTGGAGCGAGGGGGCGGACTGGATCGACCTGCAGGTGGATGCGTGGCTGGCGCAACTGGCCGCCGACCTTGCCGCGTCGGCGTGACGCGATGGACATGATGACTGGAGTACGTGAATGAAGCTGCTGGACCTGAAGATCCGAACGAAACTGGTGGTCGCCTTCGGCGGACTGCTGGCCCTCACCGGCCTGTTCGCCGGCGTCGCTGCATGGGAGATGAACGAGCTGCAGTCGCTGCAGAAGCAGACCCAGGGCAAGACCGCGCTGCTCGCCCGCGCCGACAACGCCATGTGGGAGTTGCGGTTTCACCTGGCGCAGTACGTGCTGTATCCGGACGCCGCCAACCGCCAGCGGATCAACGAAGCCGGCCCGAAGCAGCTGGCGATCGTCGAAGAGAACTTCAAGGCGTTCGGAGCCATGGAAGGCTTGACGCCGGAGGAAGCGCAGGGGCACAAGCGGATGGTGGATGCCTACACGCTGTACAAGGAAAAGCGGCCGGCCTGGTTCGACATGGTCGACCGGGGCAAGCTCGAGGAAGCCTCGGTCTACCGGGCCACGCAGACCAACCCCGCGGCGGCGGCCACCGTGAAGGCGCTCGGCGAGCTGCTGGAAACCACCACGCTCAGCGACGCGCAGCGGCGCGAGCAGCAGAAGAAGACCGGCGACATCCTGCTGGCGATCGCCGCGACCATCATGCTGGTGGCCACCGGTGCGGCGGCCTACTTCCTGTGGCGCGACGTGAGCCGCCCGCTGCAGCGCCTGCAGGAAACCATCGACAAGGTGGCGGCCGGCGACCACGACGCGCGCGTGAAGCTGGCCACCGACGACGAGCTCGGGCTGGTCGCGAAGAACTTCGACCGGCTGCTGGACGAGCGCATCGCGGCCCAGCGCGCCGCGGAGGAGGAGAACCTGCGCCTGAACAACTCGGTGATCGCCATCCTGGAATCGGTGAACCTGTTGTCGCAACGGGACCTCACCGTCCGCGCGCCGGTCACGCAGGACGTGCTCGGCACCGTGGCCGATTCGATCAACGCGCTGACCGAGGAAACCTCCAAGGTGCTGCATGGCGTGAACCGGATCGCCGCGCAGGTGGCCCAAGCCTCCGGCAAGGTGCAGGCGCAGGCGGCGCTGGTCTCCAAGACCGCGGAGGACGAGCGCAGCGGCGTGGCGCAGATGATCGAGTCGCTGGCCGATGCGACGCAGACGATGAACCAGATCTCGGCGCTGGCCGAGCAGTCGAACCTGGCGGCCGAGCAGGCCACGGTGGCGACCGACACCGCGCTGGACACCGTGACCGGCACCGTCAAGGGCATGGAGTCGATCCGCGAGACGATCGCCGAGACGGAAAAACGCATCAAGCGGCTGGGCGAGCGCTCGCAGGAAATCTCGGGCATCGTGAACCTGATCAACACGATCTCGGAGCGCACGCACGTGCTGGCGCTCAACGCCTCGATGCAGGCGGCCGTCGCCGGCGAGGCCGGCCGCGGCTTCGCGGTGGTGGCCGAGGAAGTGCAGCGCCTGGCGGAAAGCTCGCGCAACGCGACGCAGCAGATCGCCACCCTGGTGAACAACATCCAGCTCGAGACCAACGAGACCATCAGCACCGTGAACCGCACGATCGGCCAGGTGGTGCAGGGATCGGAGCAGGCGCAGAAAGCCGGGGAGCAGATGCGCCGCACCCAGGAGATCACCGGCCAGCTGGTGGCGCAGGTGAAGAAGATCGGCGAGGCGTCGGACCTGCAGAAGTCGGTGTCGGCCAACCTGCTCGGCTCGGTGCAGCGCATCGGCGAAAGCACCGAGCGCACGGCGCAGCAGATCGACGCCCAGAACCAGGACACCGAGACGCTGCTGCAGTCGGCGCACCGGCTGGTCGAATCGGTCAACGTGTTCAAGCTGCCGCTGGCGGCCGCCTGAGACGCGGCCGCGAGGAGCGAGCGTGAAACTCAACGAGCTGATCGAGGCGCTGGCGGGCGAGGTCGAGGCGGCGCGCCCGAGGCTCGAGCGCTGCCTGGAGGAGCTCGCCGTCCTGGACGCCGAAGCGCCCGCCTTCATGGACGCGCTGGAGCACTACAGCGGCCAGGCGCAGCGCATGGGCGAGGCCGCCGAGATGGCGGGGTTCCCGGGACTGCAGGCGGTCTGCAACCATGTGCTGGAAAACACGCTCATGGTGGCCATGCTGCCGCCGGAGGATCGCGGTTCGCTGGTGGGATTCCTGCGGGACTGGCCGCCGCTGATGGTCTACTACCTGCGCAACGTGAGCGACCCGTCGGCGGCGACCGGACTGGTCGACCACCTGGTGAAGGCGCCGCACCCGCTGGAGGAGGACCAGTCACTCAAGGTGATGCACATGCTGGGTGCGATGCCGCAGCAGGTGCTGCCGGGCGTCGCGGACCAGCCGGCCCGGCCCGTTCTGGCGACGCCCGAGGACGTCGCGCTGGTGATGCCTCAGGATGTCGACCAGAAGCTGCTGGAAGGGTTCTTCCACGAAGCGCCCGAACAGGCGCGCTACCTGGTCCAGCTGGCGCGCAACATGGTGTCGGGCGAAGGCGACAGCTCCGACCTGATCGCGGCCAGGCGCGTGGCGCACACCCTGAAGGGCTCGGGCGCGATCATCGGCCTGCGCGGCCTGGCGTCGCTGGGCCACCACTTCGAGGACATCCTGGAGCACTTCGAGCGTGCCGGCGGTGAGGTCGCCAAGCCGGCCGCCGATGCCCTGCTCGACGCCGCCTTCTGCCTGGAACAGATGGTGGGTTACGTCGCCGGCACCGACGACGAGCCCCAGCAGGCGCAGGCGGTGCTGCAGCGCGTGCTGGACCTGGCGAACCGCATCGACCGCGGCGAATCGCTGGAGCTGCCGCTCGAACGCGTGGCGGCGCAGGCCGAGCCGGCCGGCCCGGCGCCGGCGCCCGGTGCCGCCCGCGACAAGCCGGCCATGCCCACCGCATCGCCGACCGCGGCCCTGCGCGTCAGCGTGGAACATGTCGACGAGCTGTTCCGGCTTTCGGGCGAGGTGTCGGTACACAGCGCCGCGATGGAAGCGCACCTCAAGCAGCTGCAGGAGCGCGCCCGCGAGTTGCTGGCGCAGAACCTGCGCGTGCAGAAGCGCCTGTTCGAACTCGAGACCCTGGTCGACGCGCCGCGGCTGGCCGGGCTGCGCGCTCGCGCCGCGCGGGCCGCGGACAGCGGCTTCGATCCGCTGGAGATGGACCAGTACAGCGAATTGCACAGCACGGCGCATGCCTTGATGGAGGAGGCCGGCGACGCCCGCGTGCTGGCGCAGGGGCTCGAGGACGGCATCTCGCAACTGGGCGGCGTGCAATTGCGCCACGCCCGCCTGGCCAAGGACCTGCAGCACCTGGTGATCGGCACCCGCATGACCGAGGCCGCCGGGATCGAGTCGCGGCTGCAGCGCAACGTGCGCTCCACCTGCCAGGCCACCGGCAAGCAGGCCGTGCTGTCGCTCGCGGGCGGCGCCACCCGCATCGACTCGGACGTGCTGAACCGGCTCACCGAGCCGCTGCTGCACGTGCTGCGCAACGCCGTGGACCACGGCCTGGAATTCGCCGAGGAGCGCGTCGCGGCCGGCAAGGATCCGGTCGGCCGCATCGAACTGTCCTTCGCCCGGCAGGGCCAGCAGGTGGTCCTGCGCTGCAGCGACGACGGGCGCGGCCTGGACCTGGAGGCGATCCGCCGGCGCGCCGCCGAGCGCGGGCTGATTCCCGAGGACCAGTGGCTGCCGGACGAGGAGGTCTCGCGCCTGGTGCTGCTGCCCGGTTTCTCGACGGCCGACGCCGTGAGCGAGGTGTCGGGCCGCGGCATCGGCCTGGACGTGGTGCGCGAGTGGGCGGCCGGCATGGGCGGCACCGTGGGCATCGAGTCGCGGCCCGGCCGCGGCTGCACCGTGGAACTGCGTTTTGCCGCGTCGCTGTCGACCATCCAGTCGCTGATCGTGGAAGCGGGCGGCCAGCGCTTCGCGCTGGCGTCGCTGCACATCGAGCAGGCGGTGCCGCGCGGGGTCGGCCGGTTCGAGGCGCTCGGCGAGCGGCTGGTGTACCGCTATGGCAAGCGGGTGCTGCCGGCGCGCCGCCTCGCCGAGGCTTGCGCGCTGCCGGTGCCCGGCGACCGGCCCGCCGGCGACCAGGACGCCGTGATCGTGCGGGTCGACCGCGAGGTGATGGCGCTCGCGGTCGACCGCCTCCTCGATTCGCGCGAGCTGCTGGTCAAGAGCCCCGGGCGTTATGCGCGCCACTTGCGCGGCGTGGTCGGGCTCTCGATCCTGGGTGACGGCGGCGTGGCGGTGAACCTGGACCTGGCCCAGCTGCTGGCGAGCGGCGTCGCGCGTGCGGCGATGCCGCAGGCGGCGGCCGCCGCGGCGCCGAGGAAGGCCCTGCCGGGCGTGCTGATCGTCGACGATGCCCTGTCGGTGCGCAACACGCTGGTGCAACTGGTGCAGGACGCGGGCTTTCGGGCCGAAGCCGCGCGCGATGGCGTCGAGGCGATCGACGCGCTGCGCCAGTTCAGGCCCGACGTCGTGCTCACCGACCTGGAGATGCCGAACATGAATGGCATCGAGCTCACCAGCCACATCCGGGCGCGGGCCGACCTGCAGGGGCTGCCGGTGATCATGATCACCTCGCGCTCGCAGGAAAAGCACCGGCGGCTGGCGACCGAGGCCGGCGTCGACACCTACATCACCAAGCCGTACAACGATGGCGAACTGCTGCAGACGATCCGCCAGGCGCTGGCGGTGTGAGGGTGATGAACACCGATGCGCCCGCCATCCGTGAGCGCCCTGCGCGACCGGAGGCCGCGGTGAGCCGGGCCGGTGCGCGCGGCAACTTCGTGATGCTGCGGGCCGGCGGGCTGCGGCTGTTGCTGCCGCACGAGGATGTCGGCGCGGCCGAATACATCGATGGCGTACCGGCCGCGACCGCGCAGCCGGGCCTGTTCGAGCACGACGTGCTGGGGCAGCGGCGCCCCATCGTCGCCTTGTCGGAGCAACTGCGTGCGCTCGAGGCGTTCCCCGCCGGTCGCTTCGTGCTCACGCGGCTGCACGCCGGCGGGGGCGAGCTGTCGTTTGCCTGGGACGAGGTGCGGGTGCTGATCGACGTCGTGCTGGAACCGCTGCCGCTGCCGCCGGCGATGCGCAGCCCGCAGGGCCCGATCGATGGCTATGTGCGACTCGATGGAGAACTGCTGTTGTGTGCCACCGCGCCGCGCGTGTTCGCGTATGCGGTGAGCACGGGAGAATGACGTGAACGAGATGGACCTGCTGGCGGCCGCGGGCGAGCCGACCGCCGCCGATGCGGCCGCGGTGCGTCGCGCGGCGGCGCGGCTGCTTGAATACAAGCGCGGCGGCTTCGTCGCGTTCGCGCCGCACACGACGATGGCGCTGGTCGACAGCCCCGACGTGGTGCCCGTGCCGGGGGCGCCGTACTACTGCGTGGGGCTGATTCCCTGGCAGGACGGCCATGTGCCGCTGCTGGACCTGAACACGCTCTTGCGCGCGTATCCGGACGGCGAGCCCGCGCCGACCGGGCATGTGCTGGTGCTCGCGTGGCAGGAAGCGCCGGGCGCGCCGCTGGAGTACGGCGCCGTGTGCGCCCGGTCGCTGGTGCAGATGGCCGAGGTCACGGACGACCAGGCCTGCGAGCTCCCGGGGGACAGTGACTTGTGGCCCTGGATCGCCGTGTCCTGCTTCCAGCACGAAGGGCAGGCCGTGCCCATCATCGACACGGCCCGCCTGTTCGCGGAACTGCAGCGATGAGGAAGGCACGCCGGTAGCGGCGGTCGCCGGGAAGCGGGCAATGCATCGATTCACCTACGAGGATGGCGCGCGGCTGCTGACCTCCGATCCGGCCCTGCCGGACCTGCCGCTCGCGGATGCGTTGAGCATCGTGCCGTTCATGAAGCTCACGCTGGCGCGGCCGGGCGCGGTGATGTTTCGTGCCGGCGGCCCCGGCCACCAGTTTCTGGTGCTGCTGCTCGATGGCGATGCGGTCGTCGAAGGACAGCTGACCGGCACCAAGGACGCCACCGTGCTGCGCACGCTCGTGCCGGGCAGCCTCTTCGGCGAGCTCGGGGTGATGGACAGCATGGCACGATCCGTGGTCGTGCGGGCCACATCGGACGCGTGCCTGGCGACGCTGGACGACGCCGCGCTGGCGCAGATCATCCGCGACAACCCGGTCCTGGGCTGCACCTTGCTGCAGGCGGTGCTGGGGCATGTCATGCGGCGCTTGCGCGCGGCCAATCACAAGATCGAAACGCTCAACGAGATCAATGCCACGCTGCGGGCGGAATGGAACGCGGAGAGCAGGTTCGACCGGCAGACGGGCGCGCGGCTCAGCGTGCTGATGAAGCTGGAGCGGCAACTGGGCGTCAGCAGCGGCGGCCTGGAGAGCCAGCCACCGATGGGAACCGAGAAAGCGTGAAACGAATTCTCTTTTCGTAAATGGAGCAATTTCCTCTTAACGTCTTGAGATTCATGGGAGTGCCGATTCACGACCTATCTCAAACAAGGAGCGAATAAGTCACAGCCTGCCGGGGTCGCGCGAATTCACAAGTGTTTCCGAATGCGGCACACTACTTGTCCCAGAGGTATCCCCAGGCTTATCCCCAGCAAGGTCGAGCAGCTTTCGCCCCCCTTGCTTCGCAGGAACGACGATGCGCAAAGGTTCGCGCCGTGCAGTCCCCGCCCTTCGTGGTGGCGGCAAAGGCACTGTTTCGTCGGCCGCCCCGGACTTTCTGCACCGTGTGATCGCGCCCGGCGACAGTCCGGCGTAGCGCAGGCCCGGTGGCCGCTCCCGACCTGCGCGAAGCCACATCCGCCCTTTCGCCCCGGCCACAGCGCCCTCGCGCCGAACCGCGAATTGCACCGATCCGGCGCGGGACGCCTCCAATCAGGGAAAAGGCCGGCCGGGCGACCGCGCCGGTGATTCGTCGCCATCGACGGCGGCATTGCAGGGAGATCGAAGTGCACCTCGCCATCAACAACAACAACAGCAGGTTCTCGCGCACCGGTGTCGAGCTCGTGATCGTGGGGGTGCTCACGTTCGCGGCCTTTCTGTTCCGGTGGGCCATCGACCCGTTCCTCGGCGACAAGCACCAGTTCTTGCCGGCGTATGCCGCCATCGCCGCGGCCACATGGCTGATGGGCTGGCGGGCCGGGGCGCTGGCAGCGGTGCTGGGGCTGGCTTCGGGCGAGTTGTTCCACCCGCACAGCGCGGTCGATGCGACTACCTGGCACGTTGCGCTCGCGTACATGGGCTTTCTTGCCGTCTCGGTCATCATCGTGTCGGCGGCCGAGTGGCTGCGGCGCGACAAGCAGGAGGCCGCCGCGGCGGCAGCCGAACTGCGCGAGGCGGACCGGCGCAAGTCGAGCTTCATCGCGGTGCTCGGTCACGAACTGCGCAGTCCGCTGGCCACGATGGCGCTGGGCGAGCGAATGCTCAAGAGCGGCCGCCTCGACGCGACCGCGCTGCGCGGGACCGCCGAGATGATGGAGCGCCAGACCGAACGCATGACGCGGCTGGTCGGCGATCTGCTGGACGTCGCGCGCCTGCAGACCGGCAAGCTGTCGCTCCACCCCGCGTTGGTGGACGTGTCCCTGCTCGTGCAGGAGGCGGCCGCGGAGATGCGGGTCGTGACCGACGCCCGCCAGCAGAGGCTGGTCCTGCTGCATCTGGCCGAGGCCGGTTTCATGCATGCGGATCCGGTACGCCTGCACCAGGTCCTGGTGAACCTGCTGCAGAACGCGTCCAAGTTTTCCCCCGAGCACTCCGACATCGAGATCGCGCTCTCGGGCAACGAGGGGTGGGTGACGATCAGCGTGAAGGACAGTGGCATCGGCATCGCGCCCTCGCAGCTGCAGCGCATCTTCGAGCCCTTCGTGCAACTGCCGGCCGGCCACGGCGAGGAGCGCGGGTTGGGACTGGGGCTGCCGCTGACGCGGGATCTGGTCGAGATGCACGGAGGCACCGTGCGTGCCTTCAGCGCCGGCACCGGCAGCGGGTCGGAATTCGTCGTGAACCTGCCGCGGGGCGTGGCCCGAAGCGCGACGCCGCAGAGCCAGCCGGCGCCGGCGGCCTCGCCAGCCGCCGCGGAGCCGCCGTCGCCCCAGCAGAAGCCGGAGCCGGTGCAGTCGCAGGCGCAGGCGCATCCTGCCGGCAGGCGCGTGCTCGTGGTGGACGACAACGCCGACGCCGCCGCCACCCTTGCATTGCTGCTGCAGTTGAAGGGCCATGAGGCGTTCACGGCGGGGGACGGCCGCGGCGCCCTGGAGGTCGCGGAACGCGAGCATCCAGACCTGGTGTTCCTCGACATCGGATTGCCGGACATGAACGGGCTGGAAGTCGCCAGGAAGCTGCGGGTGCTGCTCGGCGACCGGGCGGCACTGGTTGCCCTGACCGGCTGGGGCAGCGAGGAAGACCGGTCTCGGTCACGGGCGGCCGGTTGCAATGCCCATCTGACCAAGCCGGTGGATCCGGACGCGATCGACGCCGCGCTGTCGCTGGTACACGGCGGCGGCGCGCGCCACGCCGACGCGGCCGGACGGCGGCTCCCGCCGCTGCCGGCCTTGGCATCAGGAGAGGCATGATGAATGCAAGGGCTCGCCGGCCGGAGCGGCCCGCCGCCTCGCTGGAGGAGTTGATCCGTGCCGTGCGCAAGGAAAGCGACGCCGCCTTGACCGAGGCGAAAACGGTGTTCGCCGATCCGGCACGCGAGCGCAAGCTGGATGTGCCGCGCCGGTTCCCGTCCCCGGAAGCTCAGCAGGACGAACCGGCACAAGCGCTGCCTGCGGGCCGCTGGTGAGACGGATCCGCAGCGCCTTGAACTGACGAGCTGAAAGCCCCTGTCCGGCGAAGGTTGTTGGACCGGCCGCGGTTTCGTGCAAAATAGAACGACCGTTCGTTTTATTTGCCAGATCAATGTCCGAGCCGGCACTGCCCAATCCTGCGCCGCACGCCCCGCGGCGCGGCCGCGCCCTGCCCAAGGGGCAGCAGACCAAGGCCGCCATCGTCGAGGCGGCACTCGGTCTGGCCACGCAGATCGGGCTCGAAGGCCTGTCGATCGGGGCCCTGGCCGAAGTCACCGGCATGAGCAAGTCGGGCGTGTTCGCCCACTTCGGCTCGCGCGAGGAGCTGCAGATCTCGGTGATCCATGAGTACCACGCGCGGTTCGAGGAAGAAGTGTTCTATCCCGCGATGCAGGCGCCGCGCGGCCTGCCGCGGCTGCGGGCGCTGTTCCGCCACTGGATGAACCGCACCTCGGTCGAGATCGATTCCGGGTGCCTGTACATCAGCGGCGCGGTGGAATTCGACGACCGCCCCGGACCGGTGCGCGACGCGCTCGTGCACTCGGTCAAGTCCTGGCTGGCTGCCCTGCAGCGCGCCATCCAGCAGGCCAGGGAAGAAGGCCACCTGCGCGCGACCATCGACGACCAGCAGCTTGCCTTCGAGATTCACGGCCTGATCCTGGCCCTGCATTACGAGGCGCGGCTGTTGCACAGCCCCGGCTCGATCGAGCGCGCCACGATCGCGTTCGACAACCTCCTGAAGCTGCATGGCGCCCAAGGCGCGCCGGCGGCTGCTCCCCGTTCCACCCCATCCACCAGATCAGCCAAGGCCTAAGGAGCCCACATGCCCACGTACACGCCGCCCCTGCGCGACATGCAGTTCGCGATGCACGAAGTATTCAAGGTGACGGACGAGTTCAAGTCGATGCCGCGGTACGCCGAGGTCGACGCCGACACGATCAATGCCATCCTGGAGGAGGCCGGCAAGTTCGCCGCCGAAGTGACGTTTCCGCTCAATGGCACCGGCGACGTCGAGGGCTGCAAGCTCGATCCGGCGACCCACGAAGTGCAGACGCCCGCCGGATTCAAGGACGCGTACGCGAAGTTCGTGGAGGCCGGCTGGCCGGCGCTGTCCTGTGACCCGGCGTTCGGCGGCCAGGGCCTGCCGCTGGTGGTGAACCAGTGCTTCTACGAAATGCTCAACAGCGCCAACCAGTCCTGGACCATGTACCCGGGCCTGACGCACGGCGCTTATGCCGCGCTGGCGACGCACGGCACCCCGGAGCAGCAGAAGACCTGGCTGCCGAAGATGACCAGCGGGGAGTGGACCGGCACCATGTGCCTGACCGAAGCGCATTGCGGCACCGACCTCGGCCTGATGCGCACCAAGGCGCAGCCGCAGGCCGACGGCAGCTACCGCATCACCGGCAACAAGATCTTCATCAGCGCCGGCGAACACGACATGGCGAGCAACATCGTCCACCTGGTGCTGGCGCGCCTGCCGGACGCGCCCCCCGGCATCAAGGGCATCAGCCTGTTCATCGTGCCGAAGTTCCTGGTCAAGGCCGACGGCAGCCTGGGCGAGCGCAACCCGATCTTCTGCGGCGGCCTGGAGCACAAGATGGGCATCCACGGCAACGCCACCGCGCAGATCAACATCGACGGCGCGACCGGCTGGATGGTGGGCCAGCCGAACAAGGGCATGCAGGCGATGTTCGTGATGATGAACGCCGCGCGCCTGGGCGTGGGCAACCAGTCGCTGGGCCTGACCGAGGTCGCGTACCAGAACGCGCTGGCGTATGCCAAGGAGCGCATCCAGATGCGTTCGCTTTCCGGCACCAAGGCCAAGGACAAGCCGGCCGACCCGATCATCGTGCACCCCGACGTGCGCAAGATGCTATTGACGGCCAAGGCCTATGCGGAAGGCGGGCGGGCCCTGCTGGTGTTCTGTTCCGTGCTGCTGGACAAGGCCCATTACCACCCGGACGAGAAGGTGCGCAAGGACAGCGACGAACTGCTGTCGCTGCTGACGCCGATCGTCAAGGCCTTCACCACCGACAACGGCCACGTCGCGACCAACGCCTGCATGCAGGTGTTCGGCGGCCATGGCTACATCCACGAATGGGGCATGGAGCAGTTCGCGCGCGACAACCGCATCAACATGATCTACGAAGGCACCAACACGATCCAGTCGCTGGACCTGCTGGGACGCAAGATCCTGGGCAACAACGGCGCCACGCTCAAGAAGTTCGGCAAGCTGATCGCCCAGCTGGTGCAGGAAGAGGGCGTCAACGAGGACATGGCGGAGTTCATCAACCCGGTCGCCTCCCTGGGCGAGCAGATGACCAAGTTCACGACCGAGATCGGCTTCCGCGGCTTCCAGAATCCGGACGAAGTGGGGGCGGCGGCGGTGGACTATCTGCGGGTCGCCGGCCACCTGGTGCATGGCTATTTCTGGGCCCGGATGGCGCAGGTGGCGCTGCGCGAGATCGCCGCCGGCAACACCGACCCGTTCTACAAGGCCAAGCTGCAGACGGCGCGCTTCTACTTCGCCAAGCTGTTCCCGGAGACGGCGATGCTGATGCGCACGGCGCGCGCCGGCGCCAAGCCGCTGATGGACACCGACCTGGCGCTGGCCTGAAGGGATTGCCATGTACCAGGAACATGAAGCGCGCGCGGCGCAGCCCGGCGCGAAAGGGACTGCGATGAACCGCTTCCAGGTGAAGAAGGTCGCCGTGCTCGGCGCCGGCGTGATGGGCGCGCAGATCGCGGCCCATCTGGTCAACGTGAAGGTGCCGGTGGTGCTGTTTGACCTGCCGGCCACGCCCAAGGACGCGGCTTCAGCCGCGTTATCGTCCAAAAATGCCGTCGTCACCAAGGCCATCGACGGCTTGAAGAAGCTCAAGCCCTCGCCCCTGGGCGTGGCCGACGACGCCGCGCTGATCGGCCAGGCGAACTACGATGAGCACCTGGAGCTGCTGCGCGAATGCGACCTCGTCATCGAGGCGATCGCCGAGCGCATGGACTGGAAGCTCGACCTGTACCGGAAGATCGCGCCTTTCGTGGCGCCGCACGCGATCGTCGCGTCCAACACCTCGGGCCTGTCGATCACGAAGTTGAGCGAAGCGCTGCCCGAGGCGATGAAGCCGCGCTTTTGCGGCATCCACTTCTTCAATCCGCCGCGGTACATGGTCCTGGTGGAGCTGATCGCCACGCCGTCCACCGACCCGCGCATCGTCGACGACCTGGAAACCTTCGTCACCAGCGGCCTCGGCAAGGGCGTGGTGCGCGCCAAGGACACGCCGAACTTCATCGCCAACCGGGTCGGCATCGCCGGCATGCTGGCGACCATGCGCGAGGTCGAGAACTTCGGTCTCACCTACGACGTGGTGGACGACCTCACCGGCAAGAAGATGGGCCGCGCCAGCTCTGGCACGTTCCGCACGGCCGACATCGTGGGCCTGGACACCATGGCCCACGTCATCAAGACGCTGCAGGACACGCTGAGCGCGCAGACCGATCCGTTCTACGACAGTTTCGGCACCCCCGCAGTGCTCAAGGCGCTGCTGGAGAAAGGCCACCTGGGCCAGAAGACCAAGGCCGGCTTCTACAAGAAGGTCGGGCGCGAGGTGTACCGCTTCGAGCTGGAGTCGGGCGACTACGTGCCGGCCGGCCAGAAGAGCGACGAGGTCTATGCGCGGATGCTGCAGCGCCCGGCCGCCGAGCGGCTGAAGCTGCTGCGCGAATCCAAGGGAGCGCAGGGCCAGTTCCTGTGGGCGATCCTGCGCAACAGCTTCCACTACGCCGCCGTCCATCTGGCGACCATCGCCGAGACGGCGCGCGACGTCGATTTCGCGATGCGCTGGGGCTTCGGCATGAAGCAGGGCCCGTTCGAGGCTTGGCAGGAAGCCGGCTGGCTGCAGGTGGCACGGTGGATCCAGGAAGATATCGACGCCGGCAAGGCGCTGTCCAGGGCGCCGCTGCCGGACTGGGTGTTCAAGGGCCCGGTCGCCGAAGCCGGCGGCGTGCACACGCCGCAAGGCTCGTTCAATCCGGCCACCGGCAGGTTCGAGCCACGCCGCCTGCTGCCGGTGCATGACAGGCAGTTGTTCCCGGAGAGCCTCGCCGGCAGCAACGCCCGGAGCTACCGGACGGCCGGCACCACGGTGCACGAGGACGACGGCATCCGGCTCTGGACACTCGACGGCGAGGTGCTGATCGCCAGCATCAAGAGCAAGATGCATGCGATTAGCCCGGAAGTGGCCGAAGGCCTGCAGCAGGGCATCGAACTGGCCGAGCAGAAGTACCAGGGGCTGGTGATCTGGTCGGGCGACGATCCGTTCAGCGTCGGCGCCGACCTGCAGGCCTTGATGCCGGCCTTCATCGCCGTGGGCGTGAGCGCCATCGACGACGCCGAGCAGTTCCTGCAGCAGACGATGCTGCGCATGCGATACGCCAACGTGCCGGTGATCGCCGCGATCCGCGGCATGGCGCTGGGCGGCGGCTGCGAGATCGCGGTGCACGCGGCGCGGCGCGTGGCGGCGATGGAAAGCTACATCGGGCTGGTCGAAGTGGGCGTCGGCCTGGTGCCGGGCGCCGGCGGGCTGACGTACATCGCGCGCCGCGCCGCCGAGCAGCAGGCGCGCAGCACGCACAAGGACCTGCTGCCGTTCCTGACCGAGGGTTTCACCGCGGCGGCGATGGCCAAGGTCGGCACCAGCGCGCTCGAGTCACGCAAGCTGGGGTACCTGCTGGACGACGACATCGTGGTGCCGAACAAGGACGAACTGCTGTACGTGGCGATCGAGCAGGCCAAGGCGATGTTCACGGCCGGCTGGCGGCCGCCGCACAAGCGCCAGTTCGCCGTGGCCGGGCGCAGCGGCAAGGCGACGATCCAGGGGCAGCTGGTCAACATGCGCGACGGCGGCTTCATCAGCCAGCACGACTTCCACATCGCTTCGCTGATCGCGAACGTCGTCACGGGCGGCGACGTCGACGGCGGCACGCTGGTGACCGAGGAGTACCTGATGGCGCTGGAGCGGCAGGCGTTCTGCGAGCTCGTCACCCATCCCAAGACCCAGGACCGGATCATGGCCATGCTGTCGACCGGCAAGCCGCTGAGAAACTAATGATATTGCGGGACAGATCAAGAATTGCGCAGCAATTTTGCTCTGTCCTCAACTGATTGGAACAGGCATGAAACAAATCCAGGACGCCTACATCGTCGCCGCCACGCGCACACCCATCGGGCGCTCGCACCGAGGCTATTTCCGCCACACCCGTCCCGACGACCTGCTGGCCACGGTGCTGCGCTCGGCGCTGGCCCAGGCACCGGGACTCGATCCGCACGCCGTCGAGGACGTGATCTGCGGCTGCGCCATTCCGGAGGCGCAACAGGGCCTCAACGTTGCGCGGATCGGTGCCGTGCTGGCCGGACTGCCCAAGAGCGTTGGCGGCATCACGGTCAACCGTTTCTGCGCCTCGGGCCTGTCGGCCGTGCAGATGGCGGCGGACCGCATCCGCGTCGGCGAAGCCGACGTCATGATCGCCGCCGGCACCGAGAGCATGAGCATGGTGCCGATGATGGGCAACGCGCCGTCGCTGTCGCCGGCCATCTTCGCCAACCCGCAGGACCTGGAGTCCTATGGCATTGCCTACGGCATGGGCCTCACCGCCGAGAAGGTCGCCCGCCAATGGAAGGTGGGCCGCGAGGCGCAGGACGAATTCGCGTACCGCTCCCACATGAAGGCGCTCGCCGCGATGCAGGCCGGCGAGTTCTCGGCCGAGATCACGCCGGTGGAAGTGGCCCAACGCTCGGTCGACCTCGATGCCGCCACGGTGGCCGTGAGCACGCGCACCGTCGACCTCGACGAGGGCGCGCGTCCCGACACCACGGTGGAAGGTCTCGGCAAATTGAAGGCGGTCTTTGCCGCGCGCGGCACGGTGACGGCCGGCAACAGCTCGCAGACCTCGGATGGCGCCGGCGCGCTGATCCTGGCCAGTGAGGCGGCGGTCAAGCGCTTCGGCCTGCAGCCGCTGGCCCGTTTCGTGAGCTTCGCCGCCCGCGGCGTTCCGCCGCACATCATGGGCATCGGGCCGGTCGAGGCGATCCCGGCCGCGCTGCGCAACGCCGGCCTGAAGCAGGACGACATCGACTGGATCGAGCTCAACGAGGCGTTCGCCGCGCAGTCGCTGGCGGTGATCGACACGCTGGGACTCGATGCCGCCAAGGTGAACCCGATGGGCGGCGCGATCGCACTGGGCCATCCGCTCGGCGCGACCGGCGCGATCCGCGCCGCGACCGTGGTGCACGCGTTGCGCCGCAGGAACCTCAAGTACGGCATGGTGACCATGTGCGTCGGCATGGGGCAGGGCGCGGCGGGGATTTTCGAGCGGGTCTGACGCGCCGGCTCCCTCGCCTGTGAGGGAGCGCTGCCCCACCCCACCCTCCCTCCCCCAGAGGAGGAGGGAAGAGAAGAGCCTCCCGCGAGGGGGAAGAGCAGAGTCCCCGCAGAAGGACGAGGCAAAGGAGACGCATGAACCTCGAGGTGATTCACGCAACCGGCGGTACCCCGCTCGGTGCCTGCGTGTACGAGCCGACCGGCGCGGCGCGGGGCAACGTCGTCATCGGCGCTGCCATGGGCGTGGTGCAGGACTTCTATGCACCCTTCGCGCAATGGCTGGCCGGGCAGGGGTGGCGCGTCACCACCTTCGACTACCGCGGCAGCGGGCGTTCGGCGCCGGCGGGCTCGCTGCGCGGCTTCAAGGCCGACCTGTTCGACTGGGCCGAGGATTACGCGGCCGTGATCGACCATGCCGACGCCGCGTTGCCGAGCCGGCCGCTGTACCTGCTGGGCCACAGCCTCGGCGCCCAGTTGCCCGGCCTGCTGGGCAACCAGCACAAGGTCAGCGGCCTGCTCTGCGTCGCGGCGGGCAGCGGGTACTGGCGCCAGAACGCGCCAAGGTTGCGCCGCATCGTCCTCTTCTTCTGGTTCGTGCTGGTGCCGCTGGCGACCCGCCTGTGCGGCTATTTCCCGGGACGCCGCCTGGGGATGGTCGGCGACCTGCCCGCCGGGGTGGTGATGCAGTGGCGCCGCTGGTGCCTCAGTCCCCGCTACAGCGTCGGTGCCGAGGGCGAGGACGTCCGGCAGCGTTACGCGGGCGCGCGCTTCCCGGTCCACGCGCTGTCGATCGACGACGATGAATTGATGACGCTGCCCGGCATCCGCAGCCTGGTCGCGCTGTACGAGAACGCACCCAGCGAGGTCGAGCGCATCGCGCCGCGGGAACTCGGCATCCGGCGCCTGGGCCACTTCGGCGCCTTCCGACGCGAGCGGGAGACCGACCTCTGGCCGCGCCTGGCGCAGTGGCTGGGCGGGTTGGCCACAATGCGGGCAGCATGAACGAACATCCTTTCGACACCGCGATCGCCCTGCGCCCCGAAGGCGAGGGCGCCTGGCAGGGCCAGACCAGCCCGGCCTACGCCAACATGATCGGCCCGTTCGGCGGCATCACCGCCGCCCAGGCGCTCAATGCCGTGCTGCAGCATCCGAAGCGGCTGGGCGAGCCGGTCGCCTTCACCGTCAACTTCGCGGCGCCGGTGGCGGACGGTCCGTTCCTCGCGCTGGCGCGGCCCGCCCGCACCAACCGGTCCACGCAGCACTGGATCGTCGAGCTGCGCCAGGGCGAGCAGACGGTGCTCACGGCAACGGCCGTGACCGCCGTGCGCCGCGACACCTGGGGCGCCACCGAGCTGGCCATGCCCAGGGTGCCGGCGCCGGCCGCTGTGCCACCCCCGTTCCAGCGTGGCAAGGTGGAATGGATCAACCGCTACGAGATGCGCTTCGTCGAAGGGGGTTTTCCCACGGTCTGGGACGGCACGCACTCCGAGGACAGCCGTACGCAGCTGTGGATGCGCGACCAGCCGCCGCGGCCGCTGGACTTCGCCGCGCTGGCGGCGCTGGCCGACGTGTTCTTTCCGCGGATCTGGCGGCGCCGCGCGACGCGCACGCCGATCGGCACGGTCTCGATGACGATCTATTTCCACGCCGGCCAGGCCCAGTTGCACCGCACCGGCGACGGCTATCTGCTCGGCCAGGCCCTGGCGCACGGATTTCGCGACGGGTACTTCGACCAGACCGCGCAGCTCTGGAACGAGGCCGGCGACCTGCTGGCGACCACCCACCAGGTCGTCTATTACAAGGAGTAGCCCATGCCGAACCCGACTTCCGCTCCCGTGGCGCTGGTGATCGGCGCCGGCGATGCCACGGGAAGCGCCGTGGCGCGGCGTTTCGCCCGCGGCGGCTACACCGTCTGCGCCACCCGACGCAGCGCCGAGCAGTTGCAGCCGCTGGTCGAACGCATCCGCGCCGACGGTGGCGTGGCCCATGGCTTCGCCAGCGATGCGCGCAAGGAGGAGGAGGTCGTCGCGCTGGTGGAGCGGATCGAGACGACGATCGGTCCGATCGAGGTGCTGGTCTTCAACATCGGCGCCAACGCGCCCAGCAGCATCCTCGACGAGACCGCCCGCCGCTACCTCAAGATCTGGGAAATGGCCTGCTTGGCCGGCTTTCTCAACGGCCGTGAAGTGGCCCGGCGCATGGTCGCGCGGCCCGGCGACGGCCACAAGGGCACGATCATCTTCACGGGCGCGACGGCCTCGGTGCGCGGCTCGGCCAACTTCGCTGCGTTCGCCGGCGCCAAGCACGCGCTGCGGGCGCTGGCCCAGAGCATGGCGCGCGAACTCGGCCCGCGCGGCATCCACGTGGCGCACCTGATCGTCGACGCCGCGATCGACACGGCCTTCATCCGCGACAATTTCCCCGAGCGCTATGCTCTGAAGGAGCAGGGCGGTATCGTCGATCCGGAGCACATCGCCGAAACCTACTGGATGCTGCACCGCCAGCCGCGCGACGCCTGGACGCACGAGCTGGACCTGCGGCCGTGGATCGAAAAATTCTGAACGGAGACACGATGGGCAAGACCGTGGAGTTCTTCTTCGACGTGGGCAGTCCGGCTGCCTACCTCGCGTTCCAGCGGCTGCCGGCGATCTGCGAAGCGGCCGGCGCGACGCTGGCCTGGCGGCCGATGCTGCTGGGCGGCGTGTTCCAGGCCAGCGGCAACCAGTCGCCGATGGCCGTGCCGGCCAAGGGCCGCTACGTCCTGGCGGACCTGCAGCGCTTCGCGCGCCGCCACGCCATACCGTTCAGCCAGAACCCGCATTTTCCGATCAACACCCTGGCGCTGATGCGCATGGCGACGGGGCTGCAGATGCGCGAGCCGCAGCGCTTCGCGCCTTTCGTCGATGCCGTCTACCGCGCGATCTGGGTCGACGGCCGCAACATGAACGACGCGGCCGTGGCTGGCGGCGTCCTGCGGCAGGCGGGGTTCGACCCCGAGGCGCTCATGGCGCTCGCGGGCGACCCCGAAGTCAAGGAGCGCCTGAAGGCCCTGACGCAGGAGGCCGTGGCGCGCGGCGTGTTCGGCGCACCGACGTTCTTCGTCGGCGAGCAGATGTACTGGGGCCAGGACCGGCTCGATTTCGTCAAGGAAGCACTGGAAGCCTGAAACAATGAGCAATGAAATCCTCACCCACGCCGAACGCGGCGTGATGACCGTCACCCTGAACCGGCTGGACCGCAAGAACTCGATCACGCTCGCGATGTACGCCGCGCTTGCCGATACGCTGGCCGCCGCCGCGACCGACGAGTCCGTGCGCGTGCTCGTGTTCGAGGGGCACGAGACGGTGTTCAGCGCCGGCAACGACATCACCGATTTCCTGCACCACCCGCCGTCCAGCGAGGATTCGCCCACCTGGCGCTTCCTGCGGGCGCTGGCGACCTTCCCCAAGCCGATGCTCGCGGCGGTGTGCGGACCCGCGGTGGGCATCGGCACCACCATGCTGTTCCACTGCGACCTGGTGTACGCCGGCGACAACGCGGCCTTCTCGATGCCCTTCGTGAACCTGGGCGTGTGCCCCGAGGCGGCATCCAGCCTGCTGGTGCCGCAGATGCTCGGCTACCACCGCGCCGCCGAGGCGCTGCTGCTGGGCGAACCGTTCATGGCCGAGGCGGCGCTGGAAGTGGGGCTGGTCAACCGCGTGGTGCCGCCCACCGAGGCGAACGCGGTGGCGCAGGCCGCCGCGCAGAAACTGGCCGCCAAGCCGATCAATTCGCTGATGGAAACCAAGCGCCTGATGAAACAGGGCCTGCAGCAGCGCGTGCTGCAGCAGATGGCCGACGAAGGCGAGGTGTTCCGGCGCATGCTCGGCGAGCCGGCGGCCCGCGAGGCCTTCGGCGCGTTCATGGACAAGCGCAAGCCGGACTTCTCGAAACTGTAAACGCGGACTTCCGGACGCAGAGGTCGCAGGGATGACGCAGAAGGCGCAAGAAATTCAACTTGAATTTCTTCTCTTCTGCGTCCTCTGCGTATCTTCGTGACCTCTGCGTCCGGCAGCCCGCATTCGACTGTGGAGCAGTGACATGGCGACTCTCAAAGGCAAGACCCTCTTCATCACCGGCGCCTCGCGCGGCATCGGGCTCGCGATCGGCAGGCGGGCGGCGGCCGACGGCGCCAACGTCGTCATCGCGGCCAAGACGACCGACCCCAATCCCAAGCTGCCCGGGACGATCTACACCGCGGCCGAGGAGATCCGCGCCGCCGGCGGCCAGGCGCTGCCGCTGGCGGTGGACATCCGCGACGAGGAAGCGGTGCTCGCCGCCGTCGCCAGGACCGTCGAGACCTTCGGCGGCATCGACATCCTGGTGAACAACGCCAGCGCGATCAGCATGACCGACACCGAGCACACGCCGATGAAGCGCTACGACCTGATGAACGGGATCAACGCGCGCGGCACCTACCTGTGCACGCAGGCCTGCCTGCCGGCGCTGAAGCAGTCCGCGGCGGCCGGACGCAATCCCCACGTGCTGAACATGTCGCCGCCGCTGTCGATGAAACAGCACTGGTTCGCGCCGCACACCGCCTACACCATGGCCAAGTACGGCATGAGCATGTGCACGCTGGGCCACTCGGGCGAGTTCGCGAAGTACGGCATCGCCGTCAACAGCCTGTGGCCGCGCACCGCGATCGCGACGGCGGCGCTGCAGATGATTCCCGGCGTCGACGTGAACCTGTGCCGCACGCCCGAGATCCTGGCCGACGCCGCGTACTTCATCTTCACGGCGGAGCAGCCCGCCAGCGGCAATTTCTACATCGACGACGAAGTGCTGGCCGGCCACGGCGTCACCGACCTGGACCGGTATTCGGTCAAGCCGGGCACGAAGCGCTTCATCCCGGACTTCTTCGTCGACTGAGCCGAAGCCTCGTCTGCTGCCGAGCCAGGAGCCGGCTGAGCTCCCCGCACAGCACCGGGGCCCGCGCGCCGGGACCCTGTTGCGGCCAGGGTTTGTCCCCCGCGGGCATCCTGTCGATTTTCCGTTCTCCCGTTCGTCGTGCGAGCAGAGGAGCGGCGACGTGCCGCTTCACGCAGAAGGAGCACCCACATGCGATTCATGATCATGGTCCGGGCGACGCCGGACACCGAAGCCGGCTGGTTCCCGGAAGGCGAGGCCAGGCAGCAATTGTTCCAGTCCATGGCCGACTACCACGAGCAACTGGCGAAGGCGGGCGTCCTGCTCGACGCGTCGGGGTTGCAGCCGAGCAGCAAGGGCTGGCGCATTCGCTACGACGGCCAGTCCGCCAAGGTCATCGACGGCCCCTTCGCCGAAAGCAAGGAGCTGATCGCCGGCTACACGCTGATCGAGGTCCGCTCGCGCGAGGAAGCCATGGAGTGGTCCAGGCGCTTTCCCAACCCGATGCCGGGGCGCGGCGTGTGCGAGGTCGAGGTGCGCCAGTTGTACGACCTGGAGGACCTCGAGGAGGCCACCGGCCCGATCGCCGCGGCCGAGCAGTTCCGCAACGTCAACATCCGCTGAGGCCTGCCATGGACGCAGTCACCAGCAACGAGGCCGCCCGCGAAATCGTCAGCCAGCGCGTGATCGCCGCACCGCGCGAAGCCGTCTTCGCCTGCCTTGCCGACCCGGGGCGGCTGGCCCGCTGGTGGGGACCGGCGGGCTTTCGCAACACCTTCGAGATCTTCGAGTTCCGTCCCGGCGGCACCTGGAAATTCGTGATGCACGGCCCGGACGGAACCGACTGGCCGAACCACAGCGTCTTTCGGGAGATCGAGGCGCCTTCGCGGGTCGTGCTGGAGCACCTGGGCAGCGTCCACCACTTCATCCTGACGATCACGCTCGAGGATCGCGGCGGCGCGACGGGGCTGGGCTGGCGCATGTTGTTCGACACCGCGGCCGAGCGCGACGAGACCGCGCGCTATGCCATCGGCTGCAACGAGGAACTCTTCGACCGCCTGGAGGCGGAACTTGCACACGGAGAAGCCACGATGAACCGCCAGATCTACGTCAACCTGCCGATCCGCGACATGGAGCGCAGCAAGGCGTTCTTCACGGCGCTGGGCTTTTCCTTCAACCCGCAGTTCACCAACGACCAGGGCGCCTGCATGGTGATCGCCGACAACATCTTCGCGATGCTGCTGCTGGAGCCGTTCTTCCAGACCTTCACCAGGAAGCCGGTTGCCGATGCCGGCAAGAGCACCGAGGTGCTGCTGTGCCTGTCCTGCGGCAGCCGCGCCGAGGTGGACGACCTGGTGCGCAAGGCGCTGGCCGCCGGCGGCACCGCGCCGATGCCGACCCAGGACCACGGATTCATGTACGGGCACGGGTTCACCGACCTCGACGGGCACATGTGGGAGCTCGTGTACATGGATCCTGGCGCCGCGCCGCCCCAGGCCTGATGCATTCGGCGCCGCGCCAGCCGTGGCGCCACCACGTCAGGCGCGCGAGAGGCAAGCCACCAAGGTGTCGAACGGCGCGGTCATCTCGTGCGGCGGCACGGCGGCGAATCCGAGGAGCAGGCCGCGCGCATCGCTTTGCCCGGCGTAATAGCGCGACAGCGGCCGCACCAGGACGCCCCGTTCGCGGGCGAGTTTCGCGACCAGCACGTCGTCCACGTCGTTCGGCAGGGTCAGGACGAGGTGCAGGCCGGCGTTGCTGTCGTGCGGATGGACCCGGCCCGGCCCCAGCCGGCGCTCGATCAGCGCCAGCAGCGCCGAACGCCGCTCGGCGTAGATCAGCCGCATCCGCCGGATGTGCGCCGCGTAGTGGCCCTCCTCGATGAACGCGGCCAGCGCGGCCTGCGTCAGCAGGTGCCCTTCGCGATACAGCTCCGCATGGGCCGTCCGGAACGGTGCCGCCAGTCCCGGCGGCAGCACCATGTAGGCGACGCGCAGCCCGGGGTACAGGGTCTTGCTGAAGGTACCGATGTAGATGACCGGCGCGTCGCCGGTGAGGCCCTGCAGCGACGGGATGGCGTGGCCGGAAAAGCGGAATTCGCTGTCGTAGTCGTCTTCCACGATCCAGCACCCATGCTGGCGCGCGTACTCCAGCAGGCGCAGGCGGCGCGCCAGGCTCATGACGGACCCGAGCGGGTACTGGTGCGATGGTGTCACGAAGATGAGCTGCGGCGGATCGCCCGTCTCGGGCAGCCGCAGGCCCTCTTCGTCCACGGGAACGGCGTCCACGCGCAGCCCGTTCATCGCGAGCACGCCGCGCACGCCCCAGTAGCCGGGCTCTTCCAGCCAGGCCCGCTGTCCGTGGTCGGCCAGCATCCGCGACGCCAGGTCCACGGCCTGGTGCACGCCTTCCGTGATCAGGATCTGGTCGGCGTCGCAGACGACCGAGCGGGCCTGGCGCAGATAGCGCGCGAGTGCGCGGCGCAGGTCGGGGTGCCCCCCGCCGGAGGCGTAGCTGAGCCACTGCGCCGGCGGGTTGCGCCGCCACCTGGCCGCGATCCGCTCCAGCTTGTGCTGCGGGAACTCGGTCACGTCGGGCACACCTGGTATGAACGCGCCCCACTGCACGCGGGAGGCCTGCGCACCGGCCACGACGCTGCCGCCGCGGGCCGACAGGCGATCCGCGACGCCTGCCGTGTGCGATCCGCGACTGTCGGCGTGGTCCGCTGCCTGCGGCCAGAGCACCTGCTCCGGCAGCACCTCGGCCACGAACGTTCCGCTTCCGACCAGCGTGCGCAGGTAGCCCTCGGCCGCCAGCTGCTCGTAGGCGTGCTTGACCGTGTTGCGCGAGACCCCAAGTCCCGCGGCGAGGTCGCGTGACGCCGGCAGCTTGGCCGCGGCGGGAATGCTGCCGTCGAAGATCGCCCGCCGCAGGCATTCGTAGAGGCGCCGGTTGGCCGGCTGGCGCACCCGCGCATCGGGCTCGCCGGCCCAGCGCTGCAGGAGGAGTTCGCCGGCGACCGACTGCAAAGTGGGCCTACTATGTTTTTATAAGTGGGGCTTGATTGTAGGCCCACTTGAGCCTCCAATCTGGCATCCCATCACCATTTCCCAGTGAGGCCCACACATGACCAATGCCAGCATTCAACAACGCCGCCTCGATGCCACCCCGCGCGGCGTCGGCGTCGCCTGCGATTTCTACGCGCAGCGCGCGGAAAACGCCACGCTGTGGGACGTCGAAGGCCGGGCCTACACCGATTTCGCGGCGGGTATCGCCGTGTTGAACACGGGCCACCGGCACCCGGCCGTGATGGCCGCCGTCGCGGCGCAGCTCGAATGCTTCACGCACACCGCCTACCAGGTGGTTCCGTACGAGAGCGCCGTCGCGCTGGCCGAGCGGATCAACGCCGCCGCGCCGATCGCCGGGCCGGCGAAGACCGCTTTCTTCACGACCGGCGCCGAAGCGGTGGAGAACGCCGTGAAGATCGCGCGCGTGGCCACCGGCCGCCCGGGCGTGATCGCCTTTGCCGGCGCCTTCCATGGCCGCACGCTCATGGGGATGGCGCTCACCGGCAAGGTGGCGCCCTACAAGCTGGGCTTCGGCCCGTTTCCGGCCGACGTCTACCACGTGCCGTTCCCGAGCGAGCTGCATGGCGTCAGCGTGCGCGACAGCCTGAAGGCGCTGGAGCAGCTGTTCAAGGCCGACATCGATCCGCGCCGGGTGGCGGCCATCATCATCGAGCCGGTGCAGGGCGAGGGCGGCTTCAACGTGGCGCCGCCCGCGCTGATGGAAGGCCTGCGCGAGATCTGCGACGAACACGGGATCCTGCTGATCGCCGACGAGATCCAGACCGGCTTCGGGCGCACCGGCAAGCTCTTCGCGATGGAGCACTACAGTGTGCAGCCCGACCTGGTCACGATGGCCAAGAGCCTGGCCGGCGGGTTGCCGCTGTCGGCCGTGTGCGGCCGGGCCAAGGTGATGGACGCGCCCGCGCCCGGCGGACTGGGCGGCACCTACGCGGCCAACCCGCTGGCCGTGGCCGCGGCACATGCCGTGTTCGACACGATCGAGAAGGAAGCCCTGCTGCAGCGTTCGGCGCAGCTCGGCACGAAGCTGCGCGCTTTCCTGCAGGAGCAGCGCAAGCAGAACTCCGCCATCGCCGACGTGCGCGGACTCGGCTCCATGAACGCGGTGGAGTTCTGCGAGCCGTCCGGCGCGCCCAGCGCCGCGATGGCGCAGCGGGTCCAGCAGATCGCCTTGAGCCGCGGCCTGATCCTGCTCACGTGCGGCGTGCATGCCAATGTGATCCGCTTCCTGTACCCGCTCACCATTCCGGACGCGCAGTTCGATGCCGCCCTGAAGGTGCTGGGCGAAGCCTTGCGCGAGGCCAGCGTCCCGGTGGCCGCGTAGGCCGCGAAGCAGGCACTGGCCCGAAGCCCGAGGAGCAGCGACATGGAAAGTGGACGCAGCGATCGAATCCGTCCGGTGATCGCATCGGATTTCCCCCGGTGGCTCGCGCTGTGGGAAGGCTATCAGCGGTTCTATCGGGTCGGCATCCCATCGGAGGTCACGCAGCGGACCTGGGAGCGCTTGCTGGATCGCGCCGAGCCGATGGCATGCGCGATGGCCGAACGGGACGGGGAACCGGTCGGGCTGGTGCATTACATCTTTCACCGATCGACCTGGACGACGGGCGACTACTGCTACCTGCAGGACCTCTTCGTGCAGCAGGAGCGCCGGGGCGCGGGATACGGCCGGCAACTGATCCAGCATGTCTACGACGCCGCCCGCGCGCATGGCGCGTCGCGTGTCTACTGGCTCACGCACGAAACGAATACCGATGCGATGAAGCTCTACGACAAGGTGGCGGAACGCTCCGGGTTCATCCAGTACCGCCGGTCGATGGCTTGAGCCCCGGGTCCGGCTGGAGGGGTTTCCGACGCTGCCCCGGCCCGATGCGGACTCTCGAACGCCGCCCCGGGTCGGTGCGATTCGCCAAGTTGCCGTTGCCGCCGGGGTGCGCAAGAGATGAAAACGCGCACCGGCCCGGTGCAATTGGCCGCTGATCAGCTGGCACGAACCCTGCGTACACGTCCGCTCATGGTTTTCCCTCGCGTCGATGTGACATACCGCTGTTAAGGTGGCCTTACCACCAAGCCACCTGCCTGTCGTGAACGCCACTTTCCAGCCCATCAGCGTCGCCCGCCTGTACCGCCTGATCGCCAACCAGATCAAGGCGAAGGTCGAGAGCGGGGTGTACGCGCCCGGCGCCCGCCTGCCGTCGGAACGCGAGCTGGCCGAGGCGCTCAACGTCAGCCGGCCGTCGGTGCGCGAGGCGCTGATCGCGCTGGAGATCGAAGGCTACGTCGAGGTGCGGGTGGGGACCGGCGTGTTCGTCACCGGACCCGGCGCCGCGACGGACGCGACCAGCACGCCGGCGCGCGCTCTGGCGGCCAACGCCGGGCAACTGGACGTGGGCGCGCACGACGTGCTGGAGGTCAGGCTGCTGGTCGAGCCGCGGTGCGCGGCGCTGGCCGCGAAGAACGCCACGCCCGAACAGTTGCAGCGGATGGCGGACGCGGCCGCCGCGATGGAGTCCTCCAGCGCGCCGGCACCGCATGACGACGCCTTCCACATCGGCATCGCCGAGGCCAGCGGCAATGTGGCGCTCGCCTCCACCGTGCAGAACCTGCTGCAGCTGAACGACAGCAGCCAGATCGTCAGCAAGCTGAACCAGCACTACGCCGTCGACGAGGCCTGGCGGACGGCGCGAGCCGAGCACCTGGCCGTGCTGCGCGCGATCCAGAAACGCAATCCCGCGGCGGCGAGCCGCGCGATGCAGGCGCACCTGAACGGCGTGCGCCGGCGCCTGGGACTCGACTCGGGCAGCGAAGGGTAGCGCCGACGACATGAATCGAGTGAGAAGAAGGGGAGCGGGTCCCACCCAGCTTCCCCGCGGAGACACAGGGAAAGAACCTTTTTTGTCAACTTGAGGAGACTCTTGATGAAGCACATGCGTTTCGGGTACCGGCTCATGGGAGCCGGAGCAGCCGTTTTCTTGGCGTCAGCCGCCTTCACCGCCGCAGTCCACGCGCAGACGCGGGGCGGCACTCTGAATGCAATCGTGCAGCCGGAGCCGCCGATCCTGATGCTGGGCCTGAACCAGCAGGCGCCCACCCAGTACGTGGCCGGCAAGATCTACCAGGGCCTGCTCACGTACGACTTCAACCTCAAGCCCCAGCCGTCCCTGGCCAAGTCGTGGAAGAGCTCGACCGACGGCCTGACCTACACCTTCCAGCTGCAAAGCGGCGTGAAGTGGCATGACGGCAAGCCGTTCACGGCGGCCGACGTGGTGTTCAGCATCGACAAGTTCCTGCGCGAGACGCACCCGCGCGGCCGGCTGGTGATCAACAAGTACATCGAGTCGATCAAGGCGCCCAACGACCTGACGGTCGACTTCACGCTGAAGGAGCCGTATGCGCCCTTCCTCAGCCTGTTCGTCGTGGACAACATGCCGATGGTGCCCAAGCACATCTACGAGGGCACCGACTTCCGGACCAATCCGGCCAACCAGACGCCGATTGGCACCGGTCCGTTCAAGTTCAAGGAGTGGAAGAAGGGCTCGCACATCACGCTGGTGCGCAACCCCGACTACTGGAAGAAGGGGCAGCCCTACCTCGACGAGATCGTCTTCCGCGTCATCCCCGACGCCGCCTCGCGCGCGGTGGCCTTCGAGAAGGGCGACGTGAACGTGCTGCGCGGCGGCGACGTCGACAACGTCGACGTCAAGCGCATCAAGGCCCTGCCGAACGTCGAGATGACGACCAAGGGCTGGGAAATGTACGGCCCGATCGCGTTCGTGATCATGAACCAGCGCAAGCCGCCCTTCAACAACCTGAAGGTGCGGCAGGCGGTCATGCACGCCATCAACCGCAAGTTCGTGGTCGACAACATCTTCTTCGGGATGGGCAAGATCGCGGCCAGCCCGATCGCTTCGACCACCTTGTTCCACGACAAGAACGTCCCGCAGTACGAGTTCAACGTCAAGAAGGCGCGCGAGCTGATCAAGGAGTCCGGCGTGGACGTCGCCGCCCACCCGATCAAGATCATGGGCATGCCGTACGGCTCCGCCTGGGACCGCCTCGGCGAGTACACCAAGCAGAGTCTCGAGCAGCTCGGCTTCAAGGTGGAACTCGCCGCCGTCGACGCCGGCGGCTGGGCGCAGCGCCTGGGCCAGTTCGACTTCGACATGACGTTCAATTTCACGTACCAGTACGGCGACCCGGCCATCGGCGTGGCGCGCCACTTCATCTCGACCAACGCGGTGAAGGGCTCGCCGTTCGTGAACAACCAGGGTTACAGCAACCCGAAGGTCGACGACCTGTTCGCGACCGCCGCCGCCGCGCGCCAGCCGGACCTGCGCCAGAAGCTGTATTCGCAAGTCCAGACCATCCTGATGTCGGAAGTCGCCAACGGCATGCTGTTCGAGATGGAGTACGCCACGTTCTATCGCAAGAACATCAAGAACATGGTGAACACGGCCATCGGCCTGAACGAGACGTTCGACAACGTCTACATCGAGAAGTAAGTGCCGGCGCAGCGGTCCCGCCGGTGCGCGGGACCGCCGTGCGGCGCTCCCTGGACGGATGACCGGCGCGGCCATGGGCGCGCGCCGGCTCACAACGCAGCCGCCGTGTCATGAAATCCATTTCCTTCATCGCTTCGAGGTCCGGCAAGGCGCTCTTCGTCGTCCTGGGCGTCGTGATCCTCAACTTCCTGCTGATCCGCCTCGCCCCCGGCGACCCGGCCAGCATCATGGCCGGCGAGGCGGCATCGTCCGACCCGGTCTATGTCGAGCAGCTGCGGCGCCAGTTCGGGTTCGACCAGCCGCTGTACCAGCAGCTCTGGATCTACCTGAAGGGCATCGTGCAGCTGGATTTCGGCTACTCGTACCGCAACAAGGTGCCGGTGCTGCAACTGATCGCCGAACGGCTGCCCGCCACCTTGCTGCTGATGCTGCCGGCGTTCCTGTTCTCGCTGCTGCTCGGCGTGCTGCTGGGCATGCTGGCGGCCCGCAGCCGGTACACGGGGCGCCAGGGCTGGCTCGACAGCACCATCATGTCGGTCGCGCTGCTGCTGTACGCGACCCCCCTGTTCTGGCTGTCGCTGCTGATGATCATCCTGTTCTCGGTGCAGCTGAACTGGCTGCCGGCGTTCGGCATGGAATCGGTCGGCGCCGGCCTGGCCGGGTGGGCCCATGTGAAGGACGTCGCCGCCCACCTGGTGCTCCCGGTCGTTTCGCTCGGCTGCTTCTTCATGGCCGTGTACGCGCGCCTCACCCGCGCCTCGATGCTCGAGGTCATGGGCATGGACTTCGTCAAGACGGCCCGCGCCAAGGGCGTGCCCGCCGGCCAGGTGATCCGCCGCCATGTGCTGCGCAACGCCATCCTGCCGGTGGTGACCTTCTCGGGCATCCAGCTCGGCCAGATGGCCGGCGGCGCCGTGCTGACCGAGACGGTGTTCGGCTGGCCCGGCATCGGCCGCCTGATGTTCGATGCCCTGATGCAGCGCGACTACCAGCTGCTGCTCGGTGTGTTCCTGGTCACCTCGGTGATGGTCGTGGTGTTCAACCTGCTCACCGACCTGATCTACCGGCTGGTGGACCCCCGGATCGAATTGGGGACCTGAATGAAGAAGTTCATCCGTCGTTTCATGGCCAACCGCGGGGCCGTCGCGGGACTGGCGATCTTCATCCTGGTGATCGTGCTGGCCCTGACCTGCTCGTTCTGGTTCGAGTCGCCGTGGACCATGCTGGGCCAGCCGCTGCTGCCGCCGCTGCAGGATCCCGACTTCCCGCTGGGCACCGACATGCTCGGGCGCGACATCGCCGCGGGCCTCGCCTACGGCGCGCGCGTCTCGCTGCTGGTCGGCGTCGTCTCCACGCTGGCGGCCGTGGTGTTCGGCATCCTGGTCGGCTCGCTGGCCGGCTTCTACGGCGGCCGCGTCGACGACGTGCTGATGCGGTTCACCGAGTTCTTCCAGACCATCCCGCAACTGGCGATGGCGGTGGTGCTGGTGGCGATCTTCAATCCGTCGATCTACTCCATCGTCGGCGCCATCGCCATCGTCTCCTGGCCGCCGGTGGCCCGGCTGGTGCGCAGCGAATTCCTTTCGCTCAAGCAGCGCGAATTCGTCCAGGCGGCGATCGTGATCGGGCAGACCCCGTCGCGCATCATCGTGACGCAGATCCTGCCCAACGCCATGCCGCCGATCATCGTGACGGCGTCGCTGATGATCGCCACGGCCATCCTCACCGAGGCTTCGCTGTCGTTCCTGGGCCTGGGCGACCGCAACATGATGAGCTGGGGCTTCATGATCGGCGCGGCGCGCACGATGCTGCGCGAGGCGCCCCTGATGAGCGTCATGCCCGGGGTGGCGATCCTGCTCGCCGTCCTGGCCATCAACCTGATCGGCGAAGGACTGAACGACGCCATGAATCCGCAATTGCGCAAGCGGGGCGAGTGAGCGATGCAAGTCAAACACCAGAATCCGGACGAACTGCTGCTGCGCGTCGAGCGCCTGAGCGTCGCGCTGCCGGCCGGCAGCGACCGCGGCCATGCCATCAAGGACGTCAGTTTCGACCTGCGCGCGGGGGAGATCCTGTGCATCGTGGGAGAGTCCGGCTCGGGCAAGTCGATCAGCGCGAACGCCATCATGGGACTGCTGCCCGACTACCTCAGGCCGGAGTCGGGACGGATCCTGTTCAAGGGCCGCGACCTGCTGCGCCTGACGGAGGAGGAGCTGCTGGCGCTGCGCGGCAAGGACATCGGCATGATCTTCCAGGAGCCGATGTCGGCCCTGAACCCCGTCATGCAGGTCGGCCAGCAGATCGCCGAGGTGCTGGCGGTGCATGGCGCGTATCCCGGCCCGGCGCGCCGGCAGCGGGTCATCGAGCTGCTGGAGTTCGTCGGCCTGCCCGATCCGGCGACGCTGGCGCAGGCCTTTCCGTTCCGCCTGTCCGGCGGGCAGCGCCAGCGCGTGATGATCGCGATGGCGCTCGCCCTGGAGCCGTCGATCCTGATCGCCGACGAACCCACCACGGCGCTGGACGTGACGACGCAGGCCCAGATCCTCGGCCTGATCAACCGCATCCAGGCCAGCATGGGCATGGGCGTCATGTTCATCACGCACGACTTCGGCGTGGTGGCCGACATCGCCGACCGCGTGGCCGTGATGGAAAAGGGCGTGCTGGTGGAGCAGGGCCCCGTGGACGAGGTCCTCAACCGCCCGCAGCATCCGTACACGCAACGGCTGATCGCGGCCGTGCCGCATCGCAGCCGGGAGGCCGCCGCGGTCCCCGCGCAGGCGGCGGCGCCGCTGCTGGAGGTGAAGAACCTCAGCAAGACCTACCGCACCGGCGGCGGCCTGTTCACGAAGAAGCGCGTGGTGCATGCGGTGGACGACGCCAGCTTCAGCGTGCAGCGCGGACAGACGCTCGGGATCGTGGGCGAGTCGGGCTCCGGCAAGTCGACGATCGGGCGTTGCCTCCTGCGCCTGACCGATATCGACAGCGGCCAGATGCTGTTCGACGGCACCGATATCGCCACCTTGTCGGCGGCGCAGTTCCGCCCGCACCGGCGGCACCTGCAGATGATCTTCCAGGATCCGTTCGCGTCCCTCAATCCGCGCCACACGGTCGGCCGCATCATCACGGACGGCCCGGTGGCGAACGGCGTGCCCTATGCCCAGGCGCAGCGCAAGGCGCGCGAGCTGCTGCGGCTGGTGGAACTCGACGAATCGGCCTTCGACCGCTACCCGAACGCCTTTTCCGGCGGCCAGCGGCAGCGCGTGGGCATCGCCCGGGCGCTGGCGCTCGAGCCGACGCTGCTGGTGGCCGACGAGTCGGTGTCGGCGCTGGACGTCTCGGTGCAGGCCCAGGTGCTCAAGCTGCTGCACGACATCCAGCAGCGGCTGAACGTGGGCATGATCTTCATCACGCACGACCTGCGCGTCGCGGCGCAGGTCTGCGACCGGATCGTCGTCATGCACAAGGGGCGGATCGTTGAGCAAGGCACGCCGGCCGAAGTCTTCGAGCGGCCGAGCAACGCCTATACCCAGCGGCTGATCGCCGCCATCCCCGGCCAGCGCTGGTTGTCGGTATCGCCCGGCCAGCCCGGGAACAGCACACAAGACAGCCCGCTCGCGGAATACCAACAGTGAAGGTACACACCATGCAGACACAACGGCCTCAAGCCAGACCGACCCTCCAGATCGACAACGAACGGGTGGTGGTGACCGAGTGGCGATTCCCGCCGGGCGCCGAAACCGGCTGGCACCGCCACGGGCATGACTACGTGGTCGTGCCGCTGACCGACGGGCCGCTGCGCCTGGAAACGCCCGAGGGCGAGCGCGTCAGCGACCTGAAGATCGGGCGCTCGTACGCGCGGGCCGCGGGCGTGGAGCACAACGTGATCAACGGCAACGACCATGAATTCGTCTTCATCGAGATCGAGTTGAAGCAGGCGCCGGGCGGGTCGCCGGCATGACGGGAGCCGTGCACCATGCCCGCAACGGCGGGCAGATCCTCGTGCAGCAGCTGCGCAGCCACGGCGCCAGGCGCGTGTTCCTGGTTCCGGGCGAAAGCTACCTGCCCTGCATCGACGCGCTGTACGACCACCAGGATGCGATCCAGGCGGTGGTCTGCCGGCAGGAGAGCGGCGCGGCGTACATGGCCGAAGCGTACGGCAAGCTCACCGGCGAACCCGGGATCTGCTTCGTCACCCGCGGGCCCGGCGCCACCAACGCCAGCATCGGGGTCCACATGGCGTTCGAGGATGGAACGCCGATGATCCTGTTCGTCGGGCAGGTGGGCAACGACTTCATGGAGCGCGGCGCGTTCCAGGAAATCGACTACCGCCGCATGTTCGGCCCGATGGCCAAGTGGGTGGCGCAGATCGACCGCACGGAGCGCATCCCCGAGTTCATCGCCAGGGCGTTCGCGGTGGCGACCAGCGGCCGCCCCGGGCCGGTGGTGCTCGCCCTGCCCGAAGACACCTTGTGGGGCAACGCCGCGGTGCCGGACCTGCCGTGCTACCAGCGGGTGCATGTGAACCCCGGTGCGCAGGACATCGAGCGCATGCGCGAGCTGATCGAGGCGGCCGAGCGCCCCCTGATGGTGGTCGGCGGCAGCGGCTGGACGGCGCAGGCGCTGGCCCAGCTGCGCGGCTTCGCCGAGCGCTTCGACCTGCCGGTCGGCGTCGCGTGGCGCCGCCTCGAGTGCTTCGACCAGCGGCACCCGAACTTCGCCGGCCACGTGGGCTGGGGCATGCCCGAGTCGCTGCGGTCCCGCGTGCGCGACGCCGACCTGCTGCTCGCCGTGTGCACGCGGCTGGGCGAACCGACGACCGAGGGCTACACGCTGGTGCAGAGCCCGCGGCCCGCCCAGCGGCTGATCCACGTGTATCCCGATCCGGATGAACTGGGCCGGGTGTTCCTGCCGACGCAGGCGATTCCCGCCAGCCCGGTCGGCTTCGCCGCGGCGGTGGCCGACCTGAAGCCGCGGCAGCGGCCGCGCTGGAGCGCCGCGACGCGCGGCGCGCACCAGGAGTACCGCGACAGCCTGCAGCCGCTGCCGTCGCCGGGGCCGTTGAGCCTGGACCGCGCCGCGCAGCACGTGGCCGCGACGCTGGCGCCGGAGGCCTGCGTCACGGTCGGCGCCGGCAACTACGCGCTCTACCCGCATCGCTACCGGCAGTTCGCCGGCCTGCGCACCAGCCTCGCGCCGACGGTCGGCGCGATGGGTTACGGTCTGCCGGCGGCGATCTCGGCGAAGCTCGAGGACCCGCAGCGCGCCGTGGTCTGCTACGCCGGCGACGGCTGCTTCCAGATGACGATGCAGGAACTGGGGGTCGCCATGCAGTACCGGCTCGGCATCGTGGTGCTGGTCTTCAACAACAGCATGTGGGGCACGATCCGCGCCCACCAGGAACGCGAGTTCCCGGCCCGCACGATCGCCCTGGGCTTCGAGAACCCGCAGTTCTCGCGGCTGATCGAGGCCTACGGCGGCCACGGCGAGCTGGTCGAGCGCGACGAGGACTTCGCCGCGGCGTTCCAGCGGGCGCTGGCGTTCGCCGAGCGCGAGCGACTGCCGGCGCTGGTGGAGCTGCGCTATGACCCGGACGGCATCGCGCCGGGCGAAACCCTGGCGGCGATCCGCGCGGCAGCCCAGCAGCGGCAGCGCGCGCCGGCGCCGCAACACTGATCCTCTGGAGACGAACGTGGAGCAAACCCTCGCGGTGGACGGGCAGCGCCTGTGGCGCTCGCTGATGGACCTGGCGCGCATAGGCGCCACCGACAAGGGCGGCAACTGCCGCCTCGCGCTCACCAGACTGGACGGCCAGGGCCGCGACCTGGTGGTGGGCTGGATGAAGGAGGCCGGGCTGGCCATCACGGTGGACCAGGTGGGCAACATCTTCGGCCGCCGCGCCGGCCGCCGCAACGAGCTGCCGCCGATCGTGACGGGCAGTCACATCGACACCCAGCCCACGGGCGGCAAGTTCGACGGCTGCTACGGCGTGATGGCCGGCCTGGAGGTGATGCGCACCCTGCGTGACCGCGGCATCGAGACCGAGGCGCCGCTGGAGCTCGCGATCTGGACCAACGAAGAGGGTTCGCGCTTCGTGCCGGTGATGATGGGCTCGGGCGTGTTCGCCCGCAAGTTCCCGCTCGAGACCGCGCTTCAGGCGTGCGACGTCGACGGCATGTCGGTGCGCTCGGAGCTGCAGGCGATCGGCTATGCCGGCAGCGCGCCGGTGGGCGGCCGGCCGCTGGGCGCCTACTTCGAGGCGCACATCGAGCAGGGGCCGATCCTCGAGAACGAGGACAAGGTGATCGGCGTGGTCACCGGTTCGCTGGGGCTGCGCTGGTACGACCTCACGGTGACCGGCATGGAGGCGCACGCCGGCCCGACGCCGATGGCGCTGCGCCAGGACGCGCTGTTCGCCGGCACCCACCTGATGCAGGAAGTGATCCACATCGCCAACGCCCACCAGCCGCACGGCCGCGGGACAGTGGGCGTGGTGCGGGTGCACCCCGGCTCGCGCAACGTGATTCCCGGCGCCGTGACCTTCACCGTCGACCTGCGGCACCAGGACGACACGGAACTGAGCGCGATGGACGCACGGCTGCGCGCGGCGTGCCTCGAGGTCGAGCGCTCGCACCGGGTGAAGGTGGAGCTGAAGGACGTGCAGTATTTCGAGCCGACGCCGTTCGATCCGGCACTGGTCGGCATGGTGCGCGAGCACGCGCGCGCGGCCGGCCTGCCGGCGATGGACATCGTCACCGGCGCCGGGCACGACGCGGTGTACATCGCCGCCGTCGCCCCGACCGCGATGATCTTCGTGCCGTGCAAGGACGGCATCAGTCACAACGAGATCGAGGACGCCAGGCCGGAGCATCTCGAGGCCGGCTGCAACGTGCTGCTGGCGGCTATCCTGAAGGCGGCAGCCAGCCCGCGAACGGGGGTGACCGCATGAAGCACACTTCGGCGCCCGGGCCGGAAGCCGGCGAGCAGGGCCCGCTGCCGGCGTTGCCCCCCGAGATCGCCAGGGCGATCGTGGAGCGCGTCGACGCGAACTTCGACGCGCAGCTGCGCTTCACGCAGGACCTGGTGCGATGCGCGTCGCTGCGCGGGGCGGAGCAGGCCGGCCAGGACCTGATGCACGAGGCGATGCGCAGTCGCGGGTTCGCCATGGACCGCTGGCGCATCGACGTCGGCGCGATCAAGGACCACCCCGGGTACGGGCCGGTGGACGTCTCCTACGACAACGCCGACAACGTGGTCGGCACCTATCGTCCCGCGCGCCGCCTGGGACGCTCGCTGATCCTGAACGGCCATATCGACGTCGTGCCGACCGGACCGCAGGCGATGTGGTCGCGCTCGCCCTGGGATCCCGAGATCGTCGACGGCTGGATGTACGGGCGCGGCAGCGCCGACATGAAGGCCGGGTTGGCCGCCAACCTGTTCGCCTACGACGCGGTGCGCGCGGCCGGCTTCGCGCCGGCCGCGCCCATCCATTTCCAGTCGGTGGTGGAGGAGGAGTGCACCGGCAACGGGGCGCTGGCGGCGCTGCTGCGCGGCTACACGGCCGATGCGGTGATCATCCCCGAGCCCGAGGAGAACATGCTGGTGCGCGCCAACGTCGGCGTGCTGTGGTTCAAGGTGCGGATCGACGGCCGGCCGGCGCACACGCGCGAGATGGCCAGCGGCTTCAATGCCATCGACGCCGCGTACCGCGTGATCGCGGCGCTGCGCGAACTGGAGGCCCGCTGGAACGCCGAGCACCATGGCCACCGCCATTTCGAGCACCTGGACCACCCGATCAACTTCAACATCGGCAAGATCGCCGGCGGCGACTGGGCCTCCACGGTGCCGCCCTGGTGCGAGCTCGACGTGCGCGTCGCGATCTATCCCGGCACCACGGCCGACGATGCGCGCCGCGAGATCGAGCTGTGCCTGGCGCGCGCGTCGGCCGGCGACCCGCGGCTGGCGGGCGCGCGAACCTCGGTCACCTTCAACGGGTTCTACGCCGAGGGCTATGTGCTGGAGGAGGGCAGCGACGCCGAGAACGTGCTGCGCGCCTGCCACCGGACGGCATTCGACGCCGAGCTGCGGTCGTTCACCACGCCGGGCTACCTCGACGCCCGGGTGTTCGTCATCTACGGCAACATGCCGACCCTGGTGTACGGACCCGTGTCGAAGGACATCCACGGTTTCGACGAGCGGGTGCACCTGGACTCCGTGCGGCTGGTCACCCGGACCATCGCGCTGTTCATCGCGCAGTGGTGCGGCGTCGAGCCGGCGGCTGAGCCGCGATGACCGGCAGCGCGATTCAGCCGGCGGCCACCCGCCAGGCGCAGTGGCTGCGGGCCTGCGGGACCTTTCTGTGCGCGCTGCTGGCCCTGGCCACGCTGGACATGCTGGCCAAGGACCTGGTGGCCCGCCATCCGGCGCCGCTGGTGAATCTCTTCCGCTATGGCGTCGTGCTGATGATGGCGGCGGGGATGGTGCGCGCGAGGAACTGTGCCTGGGGCCTGCCGCGCGGGCACCGCGCGCTCGTGCTGTGGCGCGGCGTCGCGCTCGGCGGCGTCGGGCTGACCTTCATGCAGGCCCTGCAGACGATGCCGCTGGCCGAGGCGACTGCGATCTACTTCCTGTCGCCGCTCATGATCGTCGCGCTGTCGCCCTTGCTCCTGCGCGAGCGCATCGGGCCGCGGGAGGCGGCAGCCGTCGTCGCCGGCTTCCTCGGGATGCTGCTGATCGTGCGGCCCGGCAACGACCTGCCGCTCGCGGGGACCGTGCTGATGCTGGTGGCCGCCGGCTCCTACGCGATGCTGCAGATCCTCACGCGCAAGCTCGCCGGGCAGGTGCGCATGGAGCAGCAGTTCTTCTGGGCCGCGGTGGTGTGCACCGGGATGACGCTGCTGTCGCTGCCGACCGGCGGGGTGATGGCGTGGCCCTCCGGCGCCGACATCCTGCGGCTCGGCCTGGTCGGGCTCCTGAGCGGGCTCGGGCAGTTCCTGCTGATCAAGGCCTTCCAGCAGGCGCCGGCCTCTTCGCTGGCGCCGTTCAACTATTTCCATCTCGTGCTGGCGGTGGTCTTCAGCGTCGCGGTCTTCGGGCAGCAGCCCGACGGCATCGCCCTCACCGGCATCGCCATCATCGCGCTGTCCGGCCTCTCGCTGATGCTGCCGGCCTTCTGGCGGCAGGTCGCCGGATCGCTGGCCGGGCGCCGCCCGCCGCACGGCGCCGCCGAGAAGACACCGTGAGCCGCCAATCCCCGCCCCATCAGCCGCTCGAGCGGGCCACCGTCTATTTCCACAGCGACCTGGACGACCCGGTCCAGTGGCAGGCGACCTTGGCCGCGGCCCTGCCGCAGGTGCGGTTCGTCGCCGGTCCCGCCTGCGACGCGCCCGAGCGGGTCGACATCGCCCTGGTCTGGACGCAGCCGCCCCAGGGCCTCGGCGCGTTCCCGAACCTGCGGGCCGTGCTCTCGCTCGGCGCCGGCGTCGACCAGTTGCAGCTGGAGCGGCTCGACCCGCGCATTCCCGTGGCGCGCCTGGTGGACCCCACACTGACGGCACGCATGGTGGAGTACTGCAAGGCCGCGGTCTTCCACTTCCACCGCGACTTGCACCTGCACCAGCGGCGGCAGCAGGAGCGCCGCTGGACATTCATCCCGCCCCTGAGTGCCGGCGATCGCCGCATCCTGGTGCTGGGCCAGGGCGAGCTCGGCGCGGCCGTGGCGACCGGCCTCGCCGCAGAGGGGTTCGCGGTGTCCGGCTGGAGCCGCTCGACCAGGCAGTTGCCGGGTGTGCGCGGTCTCTGCGGCGCGCAGGCGCTGCCGGCGGCGGTGGCGGAAAGCGACATCGTCATCAACCTGCTGCCGCTGACGCCCGACACCAGGGGACTGCTCGACGCGCGCTTCTTCTCCTGGTGCAGGCCGGGCGCCTGCCTGGTCAACGTGGGCCGCGGCGCCCACCTGAACGAAGCGGACCTGCTGGCCGCCCTGGACCAGGGCCGCATCGCCGCCGCGTTCCTCGACGTGTTCGCCCAGGAGCCGCTGCCGCCCCAGCACCCGTTCTGGGCGCGGCCGCAGCTGTACGTGACGCCGCACGTCGCCTCGCTGAGCGATCCGGTGCAGTCGGCGGCGACCGTCGTCGCCAACATCCGGCGCAGCATGCAGGGGCAGCCGCTGCTGCACGCCATCGACCGCGGCCGCGGCTACTGAAGACATGATCAACCACCACATGACGAGACCATCATGAAGACGTTCTTCCACCCGGAACAACTGCTGCACCACCCGAGGACCTATTTCTCGCGCGGCCAGATGCGGGTACCCCAGGAAGTGCCGCAGCGCGCGGTGAACCTGCTGCGCGCCGTCGAGGAGCTCGGCTTCCCGGTGCTCCAGCCGGCCGATCACGGCGTGCAGCCGCTGCAGGACGTGCACGGCGAGGCGTACCTGAGCTTCCTGAAGACGGCGCACGCCCGCTGGAAGGAAATGCCCGCGGACTGGGGCGACGAAGTGATCTCGAACATCTTCGTGCGCGAGCCGAACGCGCTGCGGGGCATTCTCGCGGAGGCCGGGCGCTACCTCGCCGACGGCAGTTGCCCGATCGGCCCATCCACCTGGCGCTCGGCCTACTGGGCGGCGCAGTGCGCGGTCTCCGGCGCGCAGGCGCTGCTGGCCGGCGAGCGCCGTGCGTATGCGCTGTGCCGCCCGCCGGGGCATCACACGCGCCAGGAGGCGGCCGGCGGCTTCTGCTACCTGAACAACGCGGCCATCGCCGCCCAGGTCCTGCGCCGCCGGCACGAGCGCGTCGTGGTCCTCGACACCGACATGCACCACGGCCAGGGCGTCCAGGAGATCTTCTACGAGCGCCCCGACGTCTTCTACATCTCGATCCACGGCGACCCGACGAACTTCTATCCGGCGGTGGCCGGGTTCAGTGAAGAGCGCGGCGCCGGCGCCGGACTGGGCTACAACCTGAACCTGCCGATGCCCCATGGCTCGGAGGAGCCGGTCTTCTTCGCCCGGCTGGACGAGGCCGCGGCGGCCATCCGCGAATACAAGCCGGGTGCCCTCGTGCTGGCCCTGGGCTTCGACATCTATCGCGAGGACCCGCAGGCGCAGGTGCGCGTCTCGACCGACGGCTTCCGGCGCCTGGGCAGCCAGGTGGCGGCACTCGGCCTGCCGACGCTGGTCGTGCAGGAAGGCGGCTACCACCTGGAGACACTGGGGGCCAATGCGAAGAGTTTCTTCGCGGGCCTCGGCTAGTTCCCGCTCCTGCCGCTGTCGGTCCAGCCCGGCGCCGTCGCGGGCGCAAGCTCCGGCGCGGCTTCCATGCGCACGGCCGGCGGCGGCGTGAATTCCACCACCGGGCCGCTGCGCTGGATGATGACGGCCGCCGGGCGGTCGGTGCGGCGGCTGGCGGAATCCGGCGACAGGATCACGGCCGCCGGCGCCGAGGGCGGCTCGACGCTGCCGCGCGGGCGCTCGATCTGCCACTGGAACTCCGGCGTGCGCTGCGGCGGCGGGCCGGACATGATCTCCGTCGGCGGGCGCTCGACCGGTTCCGCCACTGCCACCGCAGCGGGAATCGTCGCGACCGGACGCGCCGCCGGCGGCTCGAGGATCGTGCCCGGCTGCGGATCGGGCGGCAGCGGTAGCGCCACCGGCGCTGCCTGCGGCGTGCCGGGAAAGACGCCGCCCAGCCATTCGTTGACGCGGCCGAACAGCGAGCCGTCGAGGACCTGTGGCTGCGGCGGCTGGCGCGGCGCGGCGAAGGTCGCCTGCGGATCGAGCAGCCTGCCGCGTTGCGCCTGCTGCGCGAAGTCGCCGACGACGTTCAGCGCATTGCGCGAACCCTGGCCCCACGACTCGTCGCGCATCGTCACGCGGTTGTCGTTGAAGCCGACCCAGGCGCCGCTCACCAGTTGCGGGTGCATCAGGATGAACCAGCCGTCGGTGTAGTCCTGCGTCGTGCCGGTCTTGCCGGCCAGGTCGCCCTTGAGGCCGAAGCGGCTGCGGATGCCGGCGCCGGTGCCGCGGTCGACGACGCCGCGCATGACGTCGAGCAGCGTCTGCGCCGCGCTCGCCGAGAGCCCCTGCTGCGCCGCGCCGGCCTGGAACCGGGCCAGCACGTCCCCGCCGCGGCGTTCGATGCGGGTGACGACGAGCGGCTCGACATGACTGCCGCTGTTCACGATGGTGGCGTACGAAGCCACCATCTCCTTGAGCGTCACCGGGCTGGTGCCCAGCGCCAGCGAAGGCACCGGGTCGAGCTTGCTGTGGCGCACCCCCATGGCCTGCGCCACCTGCGCGATGCGCAAAGGTCCCACGCGCTGCGCCACCTGCGCCGTGATCGTGTTCTTCGACTGCGCCAGCCCGTCGCGCACGCTCATCGGCTGGCCGGTCGAGCCGCCGATGTCGGTGGGCTTCCAGACGGTGCGGGCGTCGATGCGGAACTCGACCGGCGCGTCGAACAGCAGCTCGTCGGGACTCACGCCTTGTTCGAACGCGGCGCCATACACGAAGGGCTTGAAGGTGGAGCCCGGCTGCCGGCGCGCCTGGTCCACATGGTCGAACTGGTCATCCTTGAAGCCGCGGCTGCCGACCCACGCCTTGACATGGCCGGTGGCCGGATCCATGGCCATGAAGCCGGCCTGCAGGCGCGTCTTGCCGTCCCAGACCGAGCGCACCAGCGCGCTGTCCGCCTCCAGCGTCTTCAGGGCCTGGCCGTCGGTCGCGCCGGCGTCGCGCCGCCGCTGGTACTGCGGCGTCTCGCGCAGGAAGGTCTGCAGCAGGCCGCGGTTCGCCGCCGGCTTCCAGGCGGCGCTGGCGATCGCCTGCAGCTTGTCGCCCTGGCGCTCCACGGCGTCGACCGCGAGCTTCTGCAGCCGCGAGTCGATCGTGGTGTGCACGACCAGTGCGTCGGCATGGACGTCGTAGCCGTGCCGGTCGGCCCAGTCGATCAGCCAGCGCCGCAGCTGCTGCGCCAGGTGCGGCGCCGGCCCCGGGTCCTCGTCCTGGCGCGCGAAGTCGACCTTCAGCGGCTGCTGCTTCAGGCGGTCGAGCCGGGCCGGGCTCAGGTGCCCATGCCGGGCCATCTGGGCCAGCACGATGTTGCGCCGCTGCAGCGAGCGCTGCGGGTTCAGCACCGGGTTGTAATGGCTCGTGCCCTTGAGCATGCCGATGAGGGTGGCGCTCTCCAGCACGTCCAGCTGGCGCGCCGACTTGTCGAAGTAGGTGCGCGACGCCATCTCGATGCCGTGCGCGTTGTAGAGGAACGGCACGGTGTTGAGGTAGCTCTCGAGGATTTCGTCCTTGCTGTAGACACGCTCGATCTTCAGTGCCGTGATCGCTTCCTTGACCTTGCGCGTGATCGTCGGCGCGCGGCCGATCTCCTCGGGGTAGAGGTTGCGCGCGAGCTGCTGCGTGATGGTGGAGCCGCCCTCGCGGTCGCCGGCCAGCGTCTTCAGGATCGCCGCGACGGTCCGCCGGGCGTCGATCCCGCGGTGCTGGCGGAAGCGGTGGTCCTCGGTCGCCAGCAGGGCCTTCGGTACCTCGGGCGAGATCTCGGACAGCGTCACCCATTCGCGGTTGACGCGCCGGAACACGGCCAGCTCCTGGCCGTCCGAGCTCAGCACCACGGCCGGCTCCTGCGTCTTCGCCTTCCGGATATCCCCGATGCTGGGCGTGAACGGGACCAGCGCCAGCACGCAGGCCAGCGGCAGCAACGGCAGCGCGGCGGCGAAGCGCCAGGGATGGCGGCGAATGGCGCCGGCCAGCCGCCGGGCAGGCAGGACGAGGAAGCCGGCGGCGCGGGCGAATGCCTGTCTCATGGAGTGCATCGGTGGATCACGCCACAATCTAGGATTGCACCCCGCGCGCGGCTGTAGGACGGCGGCGTCAAGGCGGCAAAGACAAGGCCGCGCCACTGCCGAGCCGGCCGCCGACAGCCGCGGCATGCCGCGGCGTTCTCCATGGAGCACTGCGTGACGAGCGAAAACGACGGGATTTCGATCAGCAACCACGGCGACCGCGCGGACCCCGCGGCCGACGCCGCGCCGGCGTTCCGGGCGGTCGCCGACCTCGTGCGCGAGCGGGCCGCGGCGCGGCCGGGCGCGAGGGCCCTGGTGCAGGGCGACCGCTGCCTCACCTGGGGCGAGCTGGACCGGCTGGCCGACCGCATCGCGGCCTCGCTGCAGCGCGACGGCGTGCTGCCGCGCGAGCGCATCGCGATCTGCGGCGCGAATTCCATCGAATACGCCGCGGTCTTCATCGGCGGCCTGCGCGCGGGCGCCGCCGTGGCGCCCCTGCCCACCGGCGCCCAGCCGGCGCAGCTGGCCGGCATGCTGGCGGACAGCGGCGCCAGGCATTTCTTCGTCGACGCCGCCGTGCCGGCGCTGGACGGCGCCGCGCGGCGCATCGCGCTGGACGGCTCGGCCCGGCCGGCGCTGGACCAATGGATGCTGCCGCCGGGCGCGCAGCCGCGGCCGGTCGCGGTGCAGCCGGACTGGCCGTTCAACATCATCTATTCATCCGGCACCACCGGCACGCCCAAGGGCATCGTGCAGCCGCACGCGATGCGCTGGGCCCATGTGGCGCGGGCGCAGGCCTACGGCTACGACACCGGATCGGTGACCATCCTGGCGACGTCGCTGTGTTCCAACACGACGCTGGTGGCCTTCTTCCCGACCATCGCGCAAGGCGGCTGCGTCGTGCTGTGCCCGCCGAAGTTCGACGCGGCCACCTATCTGGCCATCGCGCAGAGGGAGCGCGCCACCCACACCATGCTGGTGCCGGTGCAGTACCGGCGCATCATGGCGCTGCCGGACTTCGATCGCCACGACCTCTCGTCGTTCAAGCTGAAGTTCTGCACCAGCGCACCCTTCCACGCCGACCTGAAGGCCGACATCCTCGCGCGCTGGCCCGGCGGCCTGATCGAGTTCTACGGCATGACGGAGGGCGGCGGCACCTGCGTGCTCGAGGCGCACAACCACCCGGGCAAGCTGCACACCGTGGGCAAGCCGCCCGAGGGCCACGACATCCGCGTGATCGACGAGAGCGAGCGCGAACTGCCGCGCGGCGCGGTGGGCGAGGTGGTGGGGCGCTCGCCCTCGATGATGACGGCCTACAACAACCAGCCGGGGCTGACCCGCGGCGCCGAGTGGTACGACGGCGCCGGCAACCGCTTCATTCGCACCGGCGACGTCGGCTGCTTCGACGAGGACGGCTTTCTCATGCTGATGGACCGGCGCAAGGACCTCGTGATCTCGGGCGGCTTCAACATCTACCCGAGCGACCTGGAGTCCGTGCTGCGCCAGCACCCCGGCGTCGCCGACGTCGCGGTGGTGGGCGTGCCCTCCAGCGAGTGGGGCGAGACGCCGGTGGCGTTCGTCGTGCCGGGCCCCAGCGCGCCGCCGGCCGGCGAACTGCGCGACTGGGCCAACGGGCAGCTCGGCAGGACCCAGCGCCTGGCGGACCTGCGCTATATCGCGGAACTGCCGCGCAGCGACATCGGCAAGGTGCTCAAGCGCGAACTGCGCGACCGCTACGCGCCGGCGCCGCGCTGACCGCGCCCGCGCCGGACCAGAACTCGCGGCCGCCGGGCAACTCCAACCGCCGATGCGCCGCCGGACATCCCTGAGCTTGCTGGCGGGCCTCGCGCTCGGCGGGCTCGCGGCCGGCCGTGCCTCGGCCGCGGGCCCGTCGTACCGCGTCTCGCTGCGGCAGATCGAGGACGCGCTCGCGGAGCGCTTTCCGCTGCGCTATCCGGTGGCCGGGCTCTTCGATGTCGACGTCGCGATGCCGCGGCTGCGCCTGCTGCCGGACCTGAACCGGCTCGCGAGCGAGCTGCCGATGCAGGTGGCGGGACCGGCGCTGCGCCGCAGCTACAGCGGCGACCTGGGGCTGGACTTCGGCTTGCGCTACGAGGCCGCCGACCGCACGATCCGCGCCCACGGCCTGCGCGTGCAAGCGCTGCAGGTGCCCGGACTGACCGGCCAGGCCGCGGCCCTGTTGCAGCGCGCCGCCACCGACCTGGCGGAGCAGGCGTTGCTGGAGGTGGTGCTGCACCGGCTGCAGCCGCGTGACCTGGCGCTGGCCGATGCCATGGGCCTGCAGCCGGGCGCGATCACCGTCACGGCGACCGGGCTCGTGATCGGGTTCGTGAACAAGGCCGTGCCCTGAGCGCGCGGCCGACAGCGCGGGGCCTACGCCCTGGCGCGCCTGGGCAGTGCGCGCCGCCATGGCGGCACCGGCTTGAACCGCGCCTGCAGGAAAGACAGGAACAGCGTCGCGCGCCTGGACATGGCCGCGCGGTGGCTGGCGATCGCCACGACGTCGGCGTTGGGCAGGCTCCATTCCGGCAGCACCCGCACCAGTTCGCCGGCCGCCAGTTGCTGCGCCACGTCCCACTCGGAGCGCACGAACAGGCCCTTGCCCGCCAGCGCCCATTGCTTGACGACGTCGCCGTCGTTGCTGCTGAGCAGGACCGGAACGCGCACGGCCACCTCCTGCCGCCGCCGCTGGAAGCGCCACAGGCTCACGTCCTCGTTGTTCTCGCGCAGGACGATGCACTGGTGGCCGGTGAGCTCCTTCGGATCGTTCGGCGCCGGGTGGCGCTCGAGGTACGCCGGCGCGGCGCAGATGAATCGGTTGTTCGGCGCGACCGGGTAGGCGACCATGCTGGAATCGAGCAGCGCGCCGATGTGCACGATCATGTCGAAGCGGCTCGCCTCGGCCGCGCCGAGCGCATCGCTGAGCGTCAGCGACACCTTCAGCTGCGGATGCTCGGCGTGGAAGTCGGCGATCGCCGGGGCCAGGTGGCGGCGTCCGAATCCGAGCGGACCGCCGATGTTCAAGGTGCCGGCCACCTCGCCGGAGCGCTCGCGCAGCGCCTCGCCGAGCCGGTCCAGGTCACCCAGCACGCCGGCCACGCCGGCGCGGAACAGCTCGCCCTCCTCGGTGAGGACGAAGCGGCGGGTGCTGCGCTGCGCCAGCGGCATGCCCAGTTTCTCCTCCAGGTGGCGCAGCCGCTGCGAGACGGCCGAAGGCGTGACGTCGAGGCGGCGGGCCGCCTCCGCCAGGGAGCCGCTTTCCGTGATGGTCACGAAGAAGCGCAGGTCGGTGATGTCGTAGACCATGGGAGCGTCCGGCGCGCGTTGGCGCGCGCCATACTCCATGGAGCATAGCCCCACCGGCTCGGCAGTCAATACGCGACGGTGGTCCCGATGCCGCGGCGCCGCGCCTCGCGCACGGCCAGGTCGGCGACGACGAGGTCCTGCAGCGCCACGCCGGTGCCGTCGAAGAGCGTGATCTCCTCGGGCGAGCGCCGGCCCGGCGCCAGTTGCGCGACCACCGCGCCCAGGCTGGCCCGCACGCTGGCCTCGCCGATCAGGCCGGCGGCGCAGGCGTGCTGGCATTCGCCGATGCTCATGGCCTGCGCGGCCTCGTCGACGAACAGCGCCGCGTCGGCGACCAGCCGCGGGTCCAGCTCCTGCTTGCCGCGGGTATCGGCGCCCATTGCATTGATGTGCGTGCCCGGCCGTACCCACCCGGCCTGCACCAGCGCCTGTTGCGAAGGCGTCACGGTGACCAGGACGTCGGCCCGCCCGGCCACCTCGCGGCAACTGCCTTCGGCCGTGAACGCCAGTCCCAGTTCGCGGGCGGTGCGGCCCAGCGCCTCCAGGTTGGCGGCCGACGGGTCCCAGGCGTGCACGGCGCGGATCGGCCGCACCGCCAGGGTGGCGCGCAGCTGGTGGTGGGCCTGCACGCCGGCGCCGATGATGCCCAGCACGGCGCTGTCGGCGCGCGCCAGGTGTCTGGTCGCGATGGCGCTGGCCGCGCCGGTGCGCACGCCGGTCAGGTAGTTGGCGCTCACGAGCGCCATCGCCTGCCCGGTTTCGGGATCGAACAGGACGGTGGAAGACTGGTGGTTGCTGGTGCCGGCTTTCGCGTTGTGCGGCCAGTAGCCGCCGGCCTTCAGGCCCAGCAAGGGCAGCGAGCGGTCGCAGCCCGCCTTGACGCCGAACACGGCATCGCGATGGCCCACCACTTCGCGCACCACGGGGTAGTTGCAGGCTTGCTGGCGCGCCATGGCGGCGAACGCCTGTTCCACGACGGAAATCGCCTGTTCGACGCCGACCAGTTCGCGCGCCTCGTTTTCGGAGATGACGATCATGCCGACCACCCGTTGAAACGCCGCCAGGTCGCCGTGACGCTGCCGTCGGGTCCGAGCACGTGATACTGCCCGTACTGGGCCGCCGTCGAGCACGCATGGTTGGGCAGGATCCGCACCTGCGTGCCCACCGGCAATTGCAGCGCGCCGTCGACCTTGCCGCTGCGGTGCGCCACGATGCCGTGCTCCTGGTTGGCGCCGGCCACGATCAGGTCCTCGATCGGGGTGCCGTCCCGGTCGCATACCAGCCCGTAACCCTGGTCGACCGGCTGGCCAGCCGTCCCGCGGTCGCGCGACATCGCCATCCAGCCCGCGTCGATCAGGGTCCAGCCCTTGTCCGGCCGATGGCCGATGACGGTGCCCAGCACCGAGAGCGCGATGTCGTCGACGCGGCAGACGCCGATGCCCGCCATCACCAGGTCGAAGAACACGAACACGCCGGCGCGCACCTCGGTGACACCGCTCAGGTCTTCGGCGAAGGTGGCCGTCGGCGTCGAGCCGACGCTGACCACGGGGCAGGCGCTGCCGCCGGCGCGCAGCCGCTGCGCGGCGTGCACGACGGCATCGCGTTCCTGCCGCGCCATCGCCCGGATGGCGTCGGTGGACCGGCAGTCGTACGAGCTGCCGGCATGCGTCATCACGCCGTGCACCGGAATGCCGGCGTCCTCCAGGAAGCGTCCGATTTCCAGCAGCTCGGGCGCGTCGGGCTTGATGCCGGAGCGGTGGCCGTCGGAGTCGATCTCGACCAGCACCGGCCAGTTGCGGCCGCTGCGCTGTCGCTCGGCGGCCAGCAGCCGGGCGGTCTGCATGCTGTCCAGGATCAGCGTCAGCCGCACGCCGCGGTCCTGCAGTGCCGCGACATGCGCCAGCTTGTTGGGCGCGATGCACACCGCGTACAGGATGTCGGTGAAGCCGTGCTGCGCGAAGAAATCGGCTTCCAGCAGGGTCGAGACCGTGATCGGTCCCGGCCCCTCGGGCAACAGCCGCTGGGTGACCTCGAGCGACTTGCTGGTCTTCACGTGCGGCCGGAACGACACGCCCAGGCGCTGCAGGCGCGAGCGCATCCGGTCGATGTTGCGCTGCATGCGCGCCTCGTCCAGCAGCAGGGCCGGGGTTTCGAGCTGGTCCAGTGTCGGATGGTGCATCTCAGGCCTCCGCCGGCTGCGCCGTGCGTGCCAGGACGCGGCCCGGGCGCTCGCCGGTGGCGCGGCCGTCCCGCCAGACCACGGCGCCGTTGACGATCACGGCCTCGATGCCGCGGGCCGGCGCCACCGGGTGCTCGTAGGTCGCGGCTTCGTCGATCGTCTGCGGGTCGAACAGGACCAGGTCGGCGTACGCGCCTTCGCGCAGCACGCCGCGATCGGCCAGGCCGAAGTTGCGCGCCGTCAGGCCCGTCATCTTGTAGATCGCCGTCTCCAGCGGGAACAGCCCCAGCAGGCGCCCGTAATGGCCCAGCACGCGCGGGAAGGTGCCCCACAGCCGCGGATGCGGCGACGCGTCGTGCGGCAGGCCGTCCGAGCCGACCATGGTCTGCGAATGGCGCAGGATGCGCTGCACGTCCGACTCGTCCTGGCGGAAATAGATGCCGCCGGCCGGCAGCAGCCGGCGGATCGCCTCCTCCTGGTCGACGCCGAGCTCGCGGGCGATCGCGTCCAGGTCCTGCCCGGCGTACTGCGGCAGCGACTTCGACCAGCTCACGATCACGCGCGAGGCGGTGGCGGCGCGGTCGGCCGACAGCACCGTCGAGCCGGCGGTATACGGGTAGCAGTCGACGCAGATCGGCTGCTTCGCCATGTTCCTTTCGATCAGGTCGATCGCTTCCTGGGAGCGGCCGCGGTTGGCGTCGCCGACCACCTTCAGGTGCGAGATCACCACCGGCACGCCGACCTCGCGCCCGATGCGGAAGGTTTCCTCCAGCGAGTCGGCGATGCGGTCGCCCTCGTCGCGCATGTGGGTGCAGTAGACGCCGCCGAATTCCTTGAGCGGCCGGCACACCTCGATCACCTCCTCGGTCGGCGCGGCCACCGCCGGCTCGTAGAACAGGCCGGTGGAAATGCCGATCGCCCCGGCGGCCAGCGCCTCCCGGGCGAGCTCGCGCATGCGCGCGATCTGCTGCGGCGTGGCCGGCTGGCCCAGGTCGTCCATGGTGGCGACGCGCAGCGTGGTGTGGCCCACCAGCAGGGCGCAGTTGGTGGCGGCCGGCTGGGCCTTCAGCCGCGCGACGTACTCGGCGAACGAGCCGAAGGAGAACCACTGGCCTTCGTCGTCGAGCAGGTTCAGCGGCGGCGTCACCGGCTGGGGCACCGGCCGCGGCATGGGCGCCAGCGAGATGCCGCAATTGCCGGCGACCACGGTGGTGACGCCCTGGCTGACCTTGGGCGTCATCTCGGGTCCGGACAGCATGGCCCGGTCGTCGTGGGTATGGGCGTCGATGAAGCCGGGCGCGGCGACGCGGCCCGCCAGGTCGATCTCGAGCGTGGCGCGGGCCGTGGCGAGGTCGCCGATGCGCTCGATGCGGTCGCCGCGCACGCCGATGTCGGCGCTGCGGCGGGGTGCGCCGGTGCCGTCGATGACGGTGGCGTTGCGGATCAGGAGGTCGTAATGTGCAGGCATCTGGAACAAGAGGTTAGAGCAGGGCGCCGCGCGCCGCGATCGGCCACACGGCTTCGACGGTGTCGCCGCGATAGCAGATCAGCTCGTCGTAGAGGTTGACGGTGGGGTCGCAGTGGCCGGGCACCAGGAGCACGGTGTCGCCCAGCGCCAGCGCGGCCTCGGACGGGGTGGCGATGACGCCGTGTTCGTCGGCGGCCTTGGCATAGCGCAGGTCGGGGCGCTGCCACACGGTGGGCATTCCGCAGTCCACGCTCGACGCCTTCAGGCCGGCGTCGACGACGGCGCGCTCGGCCGTCGGCCGGCTCATGACCGTGGCACGCAGGAACAGGGCGTGCTCGAAGGCGATGTCGCCGGCGCCGAGCTGGTTGTCGCCGTAGTCGCGGTCCATGAAGACGTACGAACCGGCCTGCAGCTCGTTGAAGACGCCGCTGCCCAGCTCGTGCACGAAGCTGCCGGTGCCGGCGCCGGTCACGCGCTCCACCTGCAGTCCGGCGGCCTCGACGGCGCGGACGCTGGAGCGCACCGCCTCGCAGGCGCCGGCGATGGCGTCGGCGCGCGCCTGCGGGGTGCGCATGTGCTGCGCGGGGCCGTGGTAGCACTGCAGGCCGGCAAAGCGCAGCGGCGCGCTGTCGGCGATCGCGCGTGCCAGCCGCGCGACGGGTTCACCGGGCGCGACGCCGCAGCGGTTGGCGCCGACATTGACCTCGACGTACACGTCCAGGCCCACGTCCTGCGCCCGCGCCGCCGCGGCCAGCGCCTGCACCTGTCGCGGGTGATCGACCAGCACGCCCATGCGGGCGCGGCGGGACAGTTCCATCAGGTGCCCGATCTTCGCCGCGCCCACCACCTGGTTGGTGACCAGCACGTCGGGGATGCCGGCGTCGACGAACACGGCGGCTTCGCTGACCTTCTGGCAGCAGATTCCCGCGGCGCCCAGCGCCATCTGGCGCCGCGCGATCTCCGGGCATTTGTGGCTCTTGGCGTGCGGGCGCAGCCGCACCTTGGTGCCGGCCACCGCGGCGGCCATGCGCCGCAGGTTGCGTTCGAAGGCGTCGAGGTCCAGCACCAGGGCCGGGGTGTCGACGCTGGCGAGGGGGTCGCCCGCCCGGGCGGCTTTCCAGGGACTCATGGTCGGGGTCTCAATCGATCTTGGCGCCGGAAAACTTGACGATCTTCGCCCACTTGATCGTCTCGCGGCGCGACAGTTCCAGGAATTCCTCGGGCGTGCTGGGGTCGGTCTCGGCGCCCAGGGCCCGGAAGCGCTCGCGCACGGCGGGACTGGCCAGCGCGGTGCGGATCTCGGCGTTGAGCTTCGCGACGACGTCCTTGGGCATGTTGGCAGGCGCTATGATGCCACCCCAGGCGGTCACCTCGAAACCGGGCACGCCGGATTCGGCGATCGTGGGCACGTCCGGGTAGGTGGGAGAGCGTCGCGGCGACGAGATCCCCAGCGCGCGGACGCGGCCGGCCTGGGCGTGCGGCCCGGCCACCGGCGCGTTGACCATCATCAACTGGATGCCGCCGCCGAGCAGGTCGTTCAGCGCCGAGGTAGCCGCCTTGTACGGCACGTGCAGCATGTGCACGCCGGTGGTGGCCTTGAACAGTTCCACGCCCAGGTGGGCGGTGGTGCCGTTGCCGTCCGACGCGAAGGCCAGCTTGCCGGGGTTCTTCTTCGCGTACTGGATCAGCTCGGGCACCGTCTTCACCGGCACGCTGTTGTTCACGATCATCAGGTTCGACACGCGCAGGGCGTTGGCCACCAGCGTCAGGTCCTTCTCGACGTCGTACGGCACGTTGGCCAGCAGCGAGCGGTTGGTGGCCAGCGACACGACGTTGCCGTAGGCCAGCGTGTAGCCGTCGGGCGCCGCCTTCACCAGCTCCATCGTGCCGATCACGTAGGAGCCGCCGGGCTTGTTGTCGATCACGATCGGCACGCCCATCTGCTGCGACAGCTGCGTGCCCAGCGTGCGCATGAGGGCGTCCGGCGCGCCGCCGGGCGCCGACGGGACGATCAGCCGGATCGGCTTGTCCGGATAGGCGGCGTGCGCGGCGAGCGGCAGCATGGCGGCGAGCAGCGCGGGAAGCAGGAAACGTCTGAACATGGGACAGCCTCGTGGTGGAGTGGATGGAACGAATGGATCAGGCGCGCGGGCCGAGCCGGCCGGCCGCGCCGGGACGCTCGCCCAGCAGCCGGCGCACGCCGTCGGCGTAGCTGACTTCCGAGTCGTCCTCGGGGGCATAGCCGATCACGCGCCGGGCGGCCTCGAGCGACCAGAAGGCGCGCGTGTTGTCGGAGATGCCGTAGGCGATCGTCCACGGCACCGCGCCGGGCGGCAGCGCCAGCGGCGCTTCGACGGCGCAGCGGAACAGCGACGCGCAGTCGCGGTCGCTCAGCCACGCGCCCAGCGCCCGCTTGAAGGCGGCGGGACCGGACGGGCGCGCCAGCGAGGACGCGGCCGTGGCCGCGCCGGGCTCGTAGCGCGCGACGTCGATCGGATAGGGCGAGCCGATGCGCAGCAGCACGAACTCCACGCGCCGGCCGAAGGTGCCGCAGGCATAGGGATGCGCCAGCAGCTCGTAGGCCGCCTTGGACCAGCCGTAGAAGTTGTCGGCCAGCGGCGGGTCGGTCTCGTGCACGGTCTCGCGCCGGCGCTGGTGCACCAGCGCATGCTCGTACCAGTCGGCGGCGTGGTTCGACGACACCACCACCACCCGCCGCACGCCGGCCTCCAGCGCGCAGCGGTAGACGCGCTGCGCCATCCGGATGTTGTCGAACTCGGCGTCGAAGCGCTCGAGTTGCGGCGGCTGCGCGCTGTACACGTCGCGCTCGCCGGACGGGATGTAGGCGCTGTGCACCACCACCTCGACGCCGTGGAACAGCCGAGCGAGTTCGGCGGCCGGCGCGTCCAGCAGGCCGCATTCGGCGAAGCTCGCACCGGGGGGCAGCGCCGCCGGCCGGCGCCGGTCGGCCAGCCGCAGTTCGTGGCCGCGCAGGCCGGGCAGCGCCAGCGACGCGACATGGCCGGCCGCGCCGGTCACCAGGATCTTCACGGGGCCTCCTTCGCGGACGCGAGCGCCTCGCGGATCCAGTCGAGCCGGTTCAGCGGCATCATCGCGTAGTGATAGAAGCCGACGCTCGCGGCGCCGCTCGCGCGGACGGCCGCGACCTTGGCGGCCAGCGCGGCGGCATCCGGGCAGTCGGGATGCAGCGGGCGCAGCGCGACCGAACACGGGGTTTCGGGCAGCGCGCGGTCATAGCTCGCCAGCACCGCCCGCAGCCGCTGCGGCGTGTCGACGTAGCCGAGCAGGCACAGCTCGTCGCAGGCCCGGGCGACGGCGGCCACGTCGATGCCGAGCTTGCGCGAGGACAGCGTCACCTCGTCGTCGGCGCTGGTGCCCGCCATCACATGCGACATGCCGCCCGCATGATCGATGAAGCTCAGTTGCACCGGCGACGGGTGCATCGCCTCGCGCACCTCGGCGACCAGGCTCGCCACCGTCGCCATGCGGGCGTCCACATAGGCGGCGAGGTCGGCCTGCGCGCCGGCGGCCAGCAGCGGCGGCGCCGCGCCGAGGGGCAAGTCCCCGCGCCAGACCGGCTCCAGCGCCTGGCGGATGGCCTGCGCCAGCGCCGCCGTGCGCACGCCCGAACGCTCGCCGGCCGCGCGGCAATGCTGGCAGAAGCACAGCCCGAGCAGCGTGCGCGCCTCGGGCGGCAAGGCGATCAGGTAGCGCTCGTGGTGCTCGCCGTGCTCCAGCGGCCGGTAGTGCAGGCTCTCGGCGAGCAGGCGGCGCACCGGATAGCGGGCGAGGTCGGCCGCCAGTTCGCGGCACCAGGAGCGCACGCGCGGATTGGCCGGGCACAGGTCCGTGAGGTACGGATCGCCGTAGACGTTGCGCGTCGCGCAGTCGGGATGTTCGCCGGCCAGCACCGAGTTGTGCAGGAAGATCGTCCAGGCGTCCACGGTCAGGCCGCGGCGGCCGGCCCGTTCGCACAGCTCGGCCAGGACGTCGGTGTCGCCCGCGGCGTCGGCCCGGCGCGGCACCAGGCCACTGGCGTAGCGCGCGCGCTGCGGCGCGAACCAGGCCACGTCGCCCTGGTGCCGGTAGACGTGGAACCGCGGGTTGTGCGGAAAGATGTCGCGCGCGTCGTGGTAGGTGGCCGAGAGCGCCACGCCGGTGGCGCCGGCGCGCTCCTGCACGTTGGCGAGCACCGCGTCCCAGCCCTCGTGGAGAAGGTCGGTGCCGAAGATGAAGACGGTAGCGTCCATGTGCCTGTTCAATACCAGAGGGCCTTGTCGACCAGGTTGCGCAAGGGGTTGCCGGCCGCGAAACGGCGTGCGTTGTCGCACAGCACCGCCAGGCGCCGCCCGACGATGTACGGTCCGACCACGGCCACGTGCGGGGTGAGCAATGCCCGCGGCTCGTCCCACAGCGGGTGTTCCGGCGGCAGCGGCTCCTGCTCGAACACGTCGAGCGCGGCGCCGCCCAGCCGGCCCTCGCGCAGCGCCGCCGCCAGCGGCTCGAGGCGCACGGTGGCGCCGCGGCCGACGTTGAGGAGCAGCGCGTGCGGCCGCATCAGCGCCAGTCGCCGTTCGTCGATCAGTCCCTCGCTCTGCGGCGTGTGCGGCAGCGTGAGCACGACGGCGTCGGCGAGCGGCAGCAGCGCATCGAGCTGCTCAGGCGCAAAGATCGCCTCCATCCCTTCGCACGGGTCGCTGCGCCGCGGATCGACGCCGACGACGTTGGCGCCCAGCGAGCGCACCATGCGCGCGATCTCGCCGCCGATGCCGCCCACGCCCACCACCAGCACGGTGCTCTCCGGCAGGTGCAGGATGTCCTCGTCCGCCAGGTGCCGGGCCCATTCGTGGCGCTGCTGCTGGCGCATGTAGCGCGGAAGCCCGCGCGCCAGTGCCAGCAGCATGGCGACCGCGTGCAGCGCCACATGGTCGTTGTAGATGCCGCGGAAGTTGGTCACCTGCACCGGGTGCGCCACCAGCTCGGGAAAGAAGTAGCCGGCCGCCGGCGCCGCGTGCGGCGCCTGCAGCCAGGCCAGGCGCGGCGCGCACGCGAGCAGCTGCGCGTCGAGCGTGCCGAACGCGGCGTCGGCGCCCGGCAGCAGCTCGCGGGCGCTGGCCCGGTCGGGCGCGATCACCACCCGCAGCTGCGGCGCGGCGGCGCTGACCGCGGTCGCCCACTCCTCCATCGGCACGCCGGGTTCCGCGAGCATGACCAGCGTGCGCGTCATGCGGTCGCTCCCGCCGGCACGCGGTTGGTCCATTCGCCGCCGCCGGCCCAGGCCGCGAGGTTGCGGCCGAAGATCGCGCCCCAGCGCGGGCCGAAGCCGGGACTGTCGCCGGCATTGTGCGCGGTGACGACCACGTTCGGCAGCCGCCACAGGGGCGAGTCGGCCGGCAGCGGTTCCACGGCGGTGACGTCCAGGCCGGCGCCGCGCAGCCGGCCGGCGGCCAGCGCGCGCACCAGCGCCGCTTCGTCGACCAGGCTGCCGCGGCCGACGTTGACCAGCCAGCCGCGGCCCAGGCGCACCAGCTGTTCCTCGCCGACGAGCGCGCTGCGGTCCGGCCTGGCCGGCGCGGCCAGCAGCAGGATGTCGGCCCACTCGCAGGCGGCATCCAGCTGGTCCTCGCCGCGCACGTCGCGCACCGCGCCGCCGTGACGCCGCGGGTCGCGCTTGATGCCCATGATCTCCATGTCCCAGCCCTGCGCGCGGCGCGCCACCTGTTCGCCGATGCGGCCCAGGCCGACGATGGCGAGCTTCTTGCCCGCCAGTTGCTCCCCGGGCAGTGCCTGCCAGTGCTGCGCCGCCATGTGGCGCGCCGCCTCGCCGATGCGGCGCGTGAGGGCGAGCATCAGGGCAAAGGCATGCTCGGCGACGCATTCCGCGTGCACCCCGGCGGCGGTGGTGAGCACGATGCCGCGCTCGTGGAACTGCGCCAGCGGATACTGCTCGATGCCCGCGCCTGCGCCGGCGACCCAGCGCAGGGCCGGCCGCAGGAATTCCGGCCGCCAGATGTAGGTGACCAGCACCTTGGCACCCGCGTCGAGCGCGCGCACGACGCCGGCCTCGTCGTGCGGGCAATGCAGCACGACGCCGGGCATGGCCCGCAGCGCGTGATCGACCGCGGGCGGAAACCGCGGATGCAGGACGACGTGCAGCTCGTTCATCGCGTCAGACGGCATTGGCGGGACCGGTGGCGGTCGCGTGGCGCGGATCGAGCACGTCGCGGATCGCGTCGCCCAGGATGTTGAAGGCCAGCATCAGCAGCACGAGCGCGGCGACCGGCCAGGCCACGAGCCAGGGCGCGACCGTGATGAAGTCGCGGGCTTTCGACAGCATGCTGCCCCAGTCCGCCTGCGGCGGGCTCACGCCGAGGCCGAGGAAACTCAGCGAGGCATACGCCAGTTGCGCGGTGGACATGCTGAGCGCTGCCAGCACGATCACCGAGGGCAGCACGTTGGGCAGCATGTGGCGCACCAGGATCGCGCCGGTGCTCACGCCGGCGAGCCGGGCGGCGTCCAGGTACTCGCTGGTCTTCACGGTGAGGGCGCTGGCCCGCGCCAGGCGCGCGAAGCGCGGCGTGTAGACGACGGCGATCGCCAGCACCGCGTTGAACAGGCCCGGCCCCAGCACGGCGACGATGATGATCGCGAGCAGCAGGGTCGGGAAGGCGAACAGCACGTCCTGGCTGCGGTTGAGGACGCTGTCGATCCAGCCGCCGAAATAGCCGGCCACGACGCCGATGGCGACGCCCGCCAGCATGGCCAGCGCCACCGACAGGAAGGCCACGGTGATCGCGATGCGCGAGCCGTCGATCACGCGGCTCAAGGTGTCGCGCCCGAGTTCGTCGGTGCCGAACCAGTGCCGGCCCGAAGGCGCGGCGAGCATGCTGGCCAGCTCGCCGGTATTCGGATCGTACGGCGCCACGAGGCGGCCGGACACGGCGAGCAGCACGAACAGCAGCACGACGGCAAGCGCGAAAGCGCCGCCCTTGTGGCGCCACAGCTGCGCGAGGAAGGCGGGCCGCCGCGGGACGGCGGCGGCGGCGGGAAGCGCCACGGCGGCGCCGGTGGACGATGGGTTCATCGGGGTCTCTGGCGTGGGTCGAGCACGGGGTACAGCATGTCGATGACGGCGTTGATCAGCACGAACGCCATCGCGAACACGAGCGTGGTAGCCGTCACCATCGGGTAGTCGCGGGTGGAGATCGCCTCCAGCATGGCGCGGCCGAGCCCGGGCAGGCTGAAGATCTGCTCGACGACGATCAGGCCGCCCAGCATCACGCCGAACTGGAAGCCGACGAAGGTGACGATCGGCGGCAGCGCGTTGCGCAGGGCGTGCAGGTACTGGATGCGCTGCAGCGGCACGCCCATGGCGCGGGCGGTGACGATGAACGGGTCCGACAGCACTTCGAGCATGGCGCTGCGCGTCATCTGCATCGTCATCGCCGCCATCGGCAGCGTGATCGTGGCCAGCGGCATGATCATGGAGCGGATGTGCGCCGCCGGATCCTGCGACCACGGGGTGAACGCCATCTGGAACAGCTCGGGCGCGACGCGCGAGCCGACCAGCAGCAGCAGGATGCCGATGACGAAGGTCGGCATCGAGAAGGCGACCAGCAGCTGCGCGCGGATGATCACGTCCAGGCGCCGGTTGGCGTGTACGGCGGCGGCGATGCCCGCCGGCAGTCCCAGCAAGGTGGAAAACAGCAGGCACAGCACGGCGAGTTCGACCGAGACCGGGATCTGCTGCGCCAGGTCGGCGGCCACCTTGCGGCCGGTGATCGGCGAGGTGCCCAGGTCGCCCTGGAGGGCGTGCCCCAGCCAGCGCACGTACTGCACCGGCAGCGGCTGGTCCAGGCCGAGGTCGCGCCGCACCTGCTCGAACTGCTCCCTGGTGGCGCCTTCCTGGCCGACGATCACGCTGGTCAGGTCGCCCGGAATCAGCGAGCCGAGCGCGAACACCAGCGCCGAGACGGCGAACAGCACGGCGGCCATCGCGCCCGCACGCGACAGGACTATCCTCAGCATGCGAGTGCCTCCGTCCGGACCGGCGCGGCGACGCCCGGCGCGAAATGGCAGGCGACCAGGTGCCCGTCGCCGGCGTCGCGCAGCCGCGGTGCCTCCTCGGCGCAGCGGGCGGCGGCCTGCGGGCAGCGCGTGCGGAAGCGGCAGCCCGAGGGCGGGTTCATCGGGCTCGGCACGTCGCCCCGCAGCACGATCTTGGAGCGGCTGCGCTCCAGGGCCGGATCGGGCATCAGCGTCGCGTTGCGCAGCGCGGTCGCGTACGGATGCAGCGGCCGCTCGGCAAAGGCGCGCGCCGGTGCCGTCTCGACGATCTCGCCCAGGTACATCACGATCACCCGATGGGCGATCGCCTGCACGGCGGCCAGGTCGTGGCTGATGAAGACGTACGACGTGCCGAGCGTCTCCTGCAGTTCCACCAGCAGGTTCAGGATCTGCGCCTGCAGCGAGATGTCGAGCGAGGCGATGGCCTCGTCGTGCACGACCAGCGCCGGCCGGGCGATCAGCGCCCGGGCGATCGAGGCGCGCTGCTGTTGTCCGCCCGACATCTCGTGCGGCATGCGGCCGGCCAGCGCCGGGTGCAGGCCCACCAGCCGCAGCATGCGCTCCACCTCGGTGTCGGCGTTGCGCACGCCGCGTGCCCACAGCGGCTCGGCCACGCTGGCGCCCACGGTGCGGCGCGGGTTCATGGAGCCCGCCGGATTCTGGAACACCATCTGGCACTGGCGGCGCCGTTCGCGTCCGGCGGCGCCCGGTTCCCAGAGGTCGCCGCCATTGATGCGGATCGTGCCGGCGTCGGGTTCGAACAGGCCGACGATCAGCCGGGCGAGCGTCGACTTGCCGCAGCCGGACTCGCCGACCACGCCCAGGGTCTCGCCGGCGGCCAGCCGCAGCGAGACGCCGTCGACGGCGCGCAGCAGGCCGCCCGCGCGCCCGCCCTCGGGCCGGATGCGGAAGTGCTTGACGGCGCCCTCGACCTGCAGCAGCGGCGGCGTGGCCTCAGGCGGCATCGGTGGCCTCCATCGCTTCGAACTCGGCGTCGTCCTGCGCCAGCCAGCAGCGCGCGCGGTGACGCGGCGCCGTTTCGACCAGGTCGGGGTGGGACAGGCAGCGCTCCTGCGCCAGCGGGCAGCGGTCGCGAAAGCGGCAACCGGCCGGCAGCGCGCCCATGTCGGGCGGCGCGCCGGGCAGGGTGGGCAGTTTGCCGCGCGGCTGGTCCACGCGCGGGATCGACTGCAGCAGCCCCCGGGTGTACGGATGCCGCGGGTTGGCGAACAGCTCGTCCACCGGCGCCTCTTCCACGATCTCGCCGGCGTACATCACGGCGACGCGGTCGCACATCCGCGCGATCACGCCCATGTTGTGCGTGATCAGCAGCAGCGCGGTGCCGTGGTCGTGCGTGAGGCGCTTCATCAGGTCCAGCACCTGCGCCTGGATCGTCACGTCCAGCGCGGTGGTGGGTTCGTCGGCGATCAGCAGCTGCGGCTCGTTGAGCATGCCCATCGCGATCACGACCCGCTGGCGCATCCCGCCCGACATCTGGTGCGGGAACGAGGCCGCCTGGCGCTCGGGATCGGGCATGCCGACGTCGCGCAGCGCCTGCCGCACCGCGGGCGAGGCGGCGTCGCCGCGGCCATGCGCCCGGAGCGTCTCGCCCAGCTGCCAGCCGACGGTGAACACCGGGTTCAGCGCCGTCATCGGGTTCTGGAACACCAGCGCCGCCTGCGTGCTGCGACGCTCGCGCATCTGCTCCTCGTCGAGACGCAGCAGGTCGACGCCGTTGAGCTCGACGCGTCCGCCCTCGATGGCTCCGGGGGGCGCTACCAGTCGCAGCACCGACATCGCGGTGACGCTCTTGCCGGAGCCGGACTCGCCGACCAGTCCCAGCGTCTCGCCCCGGCCGACCGTGAAGGAAACGCCGTCGACGGCCGTCACCGTGCCGCGGCCGGTGCGAAAGCGCGTGGTCAGGCCCTCGACCTTCAGGACCGGGGCGGCGTTCACTTCAGCGCAACGCCGGCGAGGAACGTGCGCGAGAGCGTCGCGTCGGGCGCGGCCGACTGCACCTTCGGGCCGTACGACACCCAGGCGTTGCGCGCGGCGATCGTGATGTCGGGATACACCAGGTCGTCCTGCATCTGCGCGACCTTGGCCAGTTGCGCCAGGTATTCCTCGGCGGTGCCGTTCTGCGCCTTGGCGATCAGCGCCGCCATCTCGGGCGGGGTGGGTCCCTGCCGGCCGGGCCGCGGCATCAGGTAGAACAGCGGGTCGGCCTGGTAGGCGTACTCGTTGTCCATCAGCTCGTAGTCGGCGCGGTTCTGCTTGTCCAGCCACACCGCGTTCTGGTTGGCCTGGATGTTGACCTTGATGCCCACCTGCGCCAGTTGCGTCTTCAGCAGTTCGGCGAAGCGGTCCAGGTAGGTGGCGTAGCCGGCGAGGTGGTTGAGGTTCACCTCGAAGCCGTTCGGATAGCCGGCCTTGGCCAGCAGGGCCTTGGCCTGGGCGACGTCGTGCCGGTGGTACTTCATCGTGTTCATCTTCGGCGACCACGAATAGGAGGACGGCACCTGCGCGCTGGGCACGGCTTCGCCCAGGAACGCACCCTGGGCCACGGCGGCGCGGTCGATCGCCAGCGAGATCGCGCGGCGCACGTCGGGGTTGTCGAACGGCTTGCGGCCGGTGTTGACGTTCAGGCGCACGGTGTTGGTGGAATTCACCTGCACGGTGCCGATCGAGGCGTCGCCCTTGAGCTGCAGCCGGCTCTCGGCGCTGGGGAACATCAGGTCGACCTGCCCCGACTTCAGGGCCGCGATCTGCGCCGACTGCTCGGGCATGTAGCGGATCACCAGGTCCGCCACCTTGGCGGCGCCGTCCTTGTTCCAGTGCAGCTCGTTGCGCTTGAGGACCAGCTGGGTGTTGGGCGAGTACGAGACGAACTTGAACGGGCCCGTGCCCATCATCTCGCGCCTCGGATCGTGGGCCTGCGCCCACTTCTGGCTCAGGATCGCCGAGCCGACCACGAACGGGCTGCCCAGGTTGAGCAGGAAGCCGGCGTCGGGCTGCTTGAGCTTGAAGCGCACGCGCCGGTCGTCCAGCTTCGTCACCGACTCGATCGACTTGAAGCGGTCCTTCGCGTACGGCAGGCCCTTGTCGGCCAGCCGCTGGAAGGAGAACACGACGTCGTCGGCCACCAGCGGCGAGCCGTCGGCGAACTTCACGCCCTCGCGCAGCGTGAACTCGTAGCTGGTCTGGGCCGCGTCGACCGTCCACTTCGACGCCAGCACCGGCGCGATCGCGCCGCCGGCGTCCGCGCGCACCAGGCCCTCATAGACCAGTTGCCACGCGTACCAGGTGCGGATCTGCGAGGACTGCGTCGGGTCGAACGTCTGCGGCACGACGTCCTCGGCCACGACCAGCGGCCTTGGCGCCTGCGCGAGGCCGGCCGAGGCCGCCAGGATGCCCAGCGCCAGCACGCCGGCAGCGCGGAATAGACGGAATCTCATTGGAATCTCCCTGTGTGTGACAGCGAACCTGATGCCGCGCAGGGGAACCGGAGGGGTACAGCTTCGGGGCCGGTGTTCCCGGGTCGACAGGGGCCAGACGGTAAGCCAGGGGCCGGCGCCGAAAAAGACCTCGCCGCTACATTCGTTGTGTAGCGGCGCTTACGGAAGCCATGCTGAACCGTGCGCCGCCATCCCGCACAATCCGCCTCTGGCCGGCCGCCGCCGCGGCGCGCCCCGCCAGAGGAGGACCCCATGACCATGCCATCTTCACCGGCCGCGCGGCTCGCCGGCCTGCGCGCGGCCGATGCCGGCCTGCACGCGTTTTCAGCGCTGCTCGACGAGGGCGCCGCCGAGCAGCAGGCCGGAGTGCTGCAGGGGCCGCTGGCCGGCCAGTGGATCGCCGTCAAGGACATCTTCGACACCGCGGACCTGCCCACCGGCTACGGCTCGCCGATCTACGCCGGCCACCAGCCGGCCAGCGACGCCGCCATCGTCGGCATCGTCCGGCGCGCCGGCGGCCTGGTCATCGGCAAGTCCGAAACCACCGAGTTCGCGTTCCTGGAGCCGGCGCCGACGCGCAACCCGGCCGCGCCGGGCTGCACGCCGGGCGGCTCGTCGGCCGGCTCCGCCGCGGCCGTCGCCGCCGGCCTGGTGCCGCTGGCCATCGGGTCGCAGACCGGCGGCTCCACGATCCGCCCCGCGTCCTACTGCGGCACCGTCGGCTTCAAGCCAACCTTCGCCCTGCTGCCGACGGCCGGAATGAAGTGCTTCTCGTGGTCGCTGGATACCGTCGGCCTCTTCGCGCGCTCGGTGGGAGAGGTCGCCGCCTTCGCGCAGGTGGTTTCGGGCACCCGCATCGGCGAGTTGCCCGCACGGCAGCCGGACCGGTGGGTCGTCGGCGTCCCCGATGCCTACCCGTGGGGCGAGCGCTCGCCGAGCGCGCGGCAGGCGCTGGACCGCGGCATCGCGGCGCTGCGCCGGGCCGGCGTGCGCGTGGTGCCCTGCCAGTTGCCTTCCTGGGTCTCGGATGCCTTCGCGATCCACGACACCGTGCAGGGCTGGGAGGCGGTGCGCTCGCTGGCCCACGAGATCGACACCGCCAGCGACAGGTTCTCCGCGCTGCTGCGCGACACGCTCGCCGGCTACCTGAAGATCACCGATGCAGAGTACGCGGTCGCCCAGGGAAAAGCGGCGCTGGCGCAGGCCGCGGCCCGCGGCTGGTTCGACGGCATCGACGTGCTGCTCACGCCCAGCGCGCCCGACGAGCCGCCGCAGGGCTACGCCAGCACCGGCGTGTCGACCTTCAACCGCGCGTGGACGCTGCTCGGCACGCCCTGCATCGGCGTGCCGGGGGCGGTCGGCGTGAACGGCCGGCCCATGGGATTGCAGCTGATTGCCCGGCCCGGCGACGATGCGCCGTGCCTGGCCGCCGGCCTCCTGCTCGAGGGCGCGTTGCGGGACTGAGCCGCCTGGGCCGGCCGGCGCCGCGAGCACCGCCGATCGCGGCTCAGTCCGCCGGCAGCGGCACGACCAGGGCCGAACCATGCTTCGGCGCGGCCGGCCACGACCGGCTCGCCGGATCGGCCCGGCCGTGTTCGAGCCGCCAGAGCACCGCCGACAGCCAGCCGCCGTGGACGACGGCCACGCGGGCATCCTGCGGCGACCACGCCGCCTCGCGGGTCTGGAGCTGGGCGACACTCTCGCCCCCGCCGGGCCTGAACTGCATGAAGTCCTGGCACCACGCGTCGAGATCGGCCACCGGGATGGACAACCAGGGCAGCCCGTCCCAGCACCCGAAGTCCACCTCGGCCAAGGCCGGATCGATGCGGTGGGTCCAGCCCCAGCGGGCCAGCCAGCGTCCGACGTCCGCGCCGCGGCGCAGGGGCGAGGTGAGCACGATCTTCGGCAGGCGGTGCCGGCGTGCCAGCTGCTGGATGCGGCGCGCCAGCCGCTTGGCCTGGCGCCGCCCCACCGGCAGGTCGGTGCGGCCGATGCAGCGGCCCTCGGCGCCGGCGGCGCGCGGATGGCGCCACAGGAACAGCGCCTGCGTCACCACGCGGCCGCGAGCGCCAGCAGCACGGCCACCTCGCCCAGTTGTTCGGTCGCTCCCAGCGTGTCGCCGGTGTAGCCGCCCAGCCGCCGCTGCAGCCAGCGGCGCATGAGCAGCACGACGGCCGCGGCGCCGACGGCGGCGAGCCAGCGCCCGTGCGCCGGCGCGCCGACGAGCGCAAGGAACAGGACGGGAATGAGGCACCAGCCGACGGCCAGGATCGCATCGCGCGGGGCCACCGCGCACGCCAGCGGCTTGGCCTTGGCATGCGCGGCGTCGCCCGCGTACGGCAGCAGCGTCATCAGCACCACCGCGGCGGCGCGACCCAGCATGTGACTGGCCACCAGGCCGACGGCGGCGACCGACACGCCCTGCGCCAGCAGCGTGGCCAGCAATGCAATGCGCAGCCCGAGCACGAGCACCAGTGCCGCGGCGCCGTAGGTGCCGATGCGCGAGTCCTTCATGATGGCCAGGGCCCTGGCGCGCGCCGCGGCGCCGAGCAGCGCGTCGAAGGTGTCGGCCAGCCCGTCCTCGTGGAAGGCCGCCGTCAGCCAGGTGGTGGCGGCCACCGCCAGCAGGGCCGCCACCGCTGGCGGCCACAGCGCCTGCGCCGCCCACAGCACGGCCGCGCCGGCCGCGCCGATCACTGCGCCGGCGAGCGGAAAGTGCCGCACGCAGGTGTTGAGCCATTGCGGGTTGAACCCGGTCCAGCGCGGCGCCGGGACCCGGCTGAGAAACTGCAGCGCCACGAAGAACAGCCGCAGTTCATGGACCACGAGGTGCATCGGTGTGCTCACGTCCGGCGCGCGCTCACGCCTGCCGCTGCGAAGCTGGCCATTTCCGCCAGCACCCGGCTGGCCGCTTCCAGCAGCGGCCAGGCCAGGGCGGCGCCGGATCCTTCGCCCAGGCGCAGCTCCAGGTCCAGCAGCGGCCGCACGCCCAGGTGCTGCAACCAGCGGGCATGCCCGCTCTCGGCCGAGCAATGCGAGAACACGCAGCGTTGCAGCACGGGCGGCGCCACGGCGGCGGCGACGGCCACCGCCGCCGTGGTGATGAAGCCGTCGACCAGGATCACGCGGCGTTCGGCCGCCGCCTGCAGCACTGCACCGGCCATGGTCGCAATCTCCAGTCCGCCCAGCGCCGCCAGCGCGTCCAGCGGTTCCCGCGCGCCAGCGTGCAAGGCGAGTGCCTGCTCCAGCACGGCCAGTTTGCGGACCAGGCCGCCGTCGTCCAGGCCCGTGCCGCGCCCGGTGCAGGCGCGCAGGGGCTGGCCGGTCAGCCGCGCCATCAGCAGGGCGGCGGCCGACGTGTTGGCGATCCCCATTTCACCCAGCAGCAGCGCGTTGCCAGGCAGGCGGGTCACGATGCGGCGGCCGTTCGCGATCGCCTGATCGCGTTGGCGCGCGCTCATGGCCGGACCGAAGCTCGCGTCCGCGGTCCCGCGCTCGGCGCCGGCGACCTTCGCGCCGACCAGGCCGGGCTGCGGCTCGAAGTCGTGCGCCACGCCGCAGTCCACCACGGTGAGGGCGAGGCCATGCTGGCGCGCCAGCACCGACACCGCCGCGCCGCCGGCCAGGAAATTGGCCACCATCTGCCGCGTGACCTCGGCCGGGAACGCGGAGACGCCGCGGGCCGCGATCCCGTGGTCGGCGGCGAACACCACGAGCTGCGGTGCCTCCAGCACCGGCCGCGGCCGTCCCTGGATCAGCGCCAATTGCAGCGCCAGGCTCTCCAGCCGCCCCAGCGACCCCTGCGGCTTGGTCTTGTGGTCCAGGTCGTGCTGGACCTGCGCGGCGAGGCGCACGTCATTCAGGTCCGGCACTTCGGCGTTCGCGTCGTGCAGGCGTTCGGGCCGGGTGGCGGCGTCGGATATGGTCATGGTGGTCGATGGAAATGTTGTCGTGGTCACGCCAGCAGCGAGTGCAGGGCGCCGGCGTCCATGTGTTCCTGCAACCGGTCGGCCAGCCCGTCGAGGCTGGCGTCGAGGGTGGGCACAAGCGTGCCGAACAGGGCGCGCATGACTTCGGGCGCCTCGAACAAGCCGTGCGCGTAGACGCCCAGCACTGCGCCCGCCTGCCAGCCGATGGCGCTGCCCCGGGCATCGTGCAGCACCGCGGCGACGGCGGCGGCGGGTGACGGCGCCGTGGTTCCGTTGCGGATTTCATAGGCCGGCACCCGCAGGCCGGACAGCGATTCCCAGGGCGGCGCCAGCGCGGCGAAGCGCACCGGCGCGGCGGTCACGCGCTTGGGTCGCGCATACCGGGTGTCGAGCGGCAGCAGTCCCAGCCCGGGCAGCGGCCCATGCGGCTGGCCGTCCACGCCATCCGGATCGTCCAGCACCCGGCCCAGCAGCTGCAGCCCGCCGCACACGCCCAGCACGCGCTTGCCGGCCCGCACGTGGCGCTCGATGGCCGCGTCCAGCCGCTGGGCACGCAACCAGGCCAGGTCGCCGCTGACCTGCTTGGAGCCGGGCAAGATGATCCAGTCCGCGTCCGCCAGTTCGACCGGCGTGCGGGCCCAGCGCAGGCGGCAGGCGCGCCCCAGCGGATGGAACTCGTCGAGATTGCTGATGTGCGGAAAGGCCAGGACGGCGACGCGCGGGCCGGCGGCGGCCGGCGGTGCGGCGTACACCCCGTCCTCCTCGGGCAGGCCGTGGTCGCGCAGCATCGGCAGCACGCCCAGCACCGGCACGCCGGTGAGTTCCCGCAGCCGCTCGGGTCCGGGCGCCAGCAGCGCCGCATCGCCGCGGAACTTGTTCAGCACGAACCCGTCCAGATGCCGCCGCAGGTCGTCGGGCAGCAGCGCCCAGGTGCCGTGCAGGTGGGCGAACGCGCCGCCGCGGTCGATGTCCGCCACGATCCAGGCCCGCAGGCGGCCCGCAGCGCCGGCCCAGCGCGCCGTGTCCAGGTTGACGTAGTCCTGCGGCGCCAGGTTGATTTCGGCCGGAGAGCCGGCGCCTTCGATCACCAGCAGCTCATGCCGCGCGGCCAGTCGTTCGAAGCTGGCGCGTGCCGCCCGCGCCAGCGCTGCGCTGCGCTCGCGCCATGGCTGGCGCGACAGCGCGCCGTGCACGCGGCCATGCAGCACCACCTGGCTGGAGGTGTCGGATTCGGGCTTGAGCAGCACCGGATTCATGTCGACGCTCGGCGCCACCCGCGCGGCCAGGGCCTGGAAATACTGCGCCGCGCCGATTTCGCCGAAACCACCGTCCGCGGCCGCCACGACGCGCGCGTTGTTGCTCATGTTCTGCGCCTTGAACGGCGCCACGTCCAGCCCCTGGCGAGCCGCCCAGCGGCACACCGCGGCGGCCAGCAGGCTCTTGCCGGCGCCGCTGCTGGCGCCCCAGACCATCAGCGCGGTCTTCATGGAGTCGCCGCGCTGTTCATCGTGCGTTCCAGCCCCTGCAGGCAATCGGCCAGCACGCCGGCTCCTTCGCCCAGGCGCGGCCCGGGGCGAACCAGCAGGTCGAACTGCGGCATGGCAAAGCCGCAGCGCCGGCCGTCACGGATGGCCGGCAGCGAGGCCCAGCCGGGCCTGGCGGCCATCGCCTCCTGGTCGCGCTGCAGGCCCATCACCAGGTCCGGCCTCGCGCGCACCACGAACTCCGGATTCAGCCTGGGAAACGGTCCCAGCTGAGCCGGCACGATGTTGGCCAGGCCCAGCCGTTCCAGCGTTTCCCCGATGAACGAGCCCGTGCCCGCCGCGTACGGTCCGCTGCCGATCTCGAAGTACACGCGCTGCCCACGCAAGGCAGCCGGCACGCGCCGAGCCGCCGCTGCCAGGTCGCGCTGCAGCCTGGCCCACACGCGCTCGGCCCCGGCTGGCCGGCCCAGCAGCTGCGCCAGCACGCCGAGCGTGTGCCGCACGCCGGCATGGGTTTCCGAGTCGAGCCGCAGCACCCGCACACCCAGCGCCTCCAGGCGATCCGGCGAAGAGGCCGAGGTCGAAGCCAGCACCACGTCGGGCCGCAGGGCGACGATGGCTTCGACCTGCATGTCGTCCAGCCCGCCCACGCGCGGCAGGTGGGCGAGCTCCGCCGGCCAGTTCGAGTAGCGGTCGACCCCCACCAGCCGGTCGCCGCCGTCCAGTGCCCAGACCGACTCCGTCAACGACGGCAGCAGCGTGACGATGCGGCGTGGCGGCGCGGCAAAGCGGTGCGCCATGCCGCGGTCGTCGCGCAGCTCGACGGCCTGCGCGGCCGCAACGCCGCAGCCAAGCGTGGCGGCACACCACAGGGCCGCGGCGACGAGACGTCGGATGCGGCGCGCACTCATGGTTCGTCCTTCACGGCGAGCGGCTGGCCGGCCACCATCAGCGTGACCCGGCTGCACAACGCTGCCACCTGCTGGTGCAGCAGGCCCAGCGCATCGACGCAGCGGCGCGCCTCGCGCGACATCGGCATCACGCCCAGCCCGATCTCGTTGGAGACCAGCACGACCGGGCCCGGGCAGGCCCGCAATGCGGCCAGCAGACCGGCCTGATGCGCCTGCCACGCGGGCTCGTCCAGCCCGGGGCCCGACGGCGGCATCAGGCATTGGGTGAGCCACAGGGTCAGGCAGTCCACTACCAGCAGGCGGTGCGCGGCACCGTGGCGCTGCAGCGCCGCGGCCAGGTCGCGGGGCGCGTCCACGGTGCCGAGCGACGGGGCCCCCGCCGCGCGCGCGGCGCGGTGGCGGCGGATGCGCTCGGCCATCTCCTCGTCGCCCGCCAGCGCGGTGGCCACCAGGAGCGCCTCGCGTCCCCGCGCGCCGGCGAGCCAGGCAGCGGCGCGCCCTTCCGCCGTGCGCGACTTGCCGCTCTTGGCGCCGCCCAGGATCAGTTCGTGCGCGACCCGGTTCATGAGCATGGTCCGGGCCGAACACCCGGGCGCCGGGCGTCGGCGACGGAGCAGGTCATGGAGGGCGACGGCGCGTGCGCGAGCGGCAGTGCCCGCTGAAGCGCTGGAGCGGGGCCCAGGGTGGAGGGTGACATTGGCGGAACCGGCGGGCCACGTGCGTCACCGGTCCCCGACGGCCTCGCACTCACGGCGTGCCGCGAGTGCGGCGCGCCACCTCGTTGGCCGGTATCCGGGCTGGCGGAAACGACCCATGTGCCCTTCCCAGGTACATCGCCAGCGCGAGGGACACCCAGTGGATTCGACATGAGCGGAGGGCCGCAAGGCCCTCGTCCGCTTACCGTTGCGGGGGCAGCCCAGGTTGGGGTCTCGACGAACTCGTGCGCCGCGACCCTTCCTGATTCCCGTTGAACTGCCATGGCCTGGAGGCCGCGGCGAGCACCAACCGGCGAATCATACGCGCGCCGCCGGCCGCGCGATGCTCAGACGTGCAGCGCCTGCCCCAGCGCGCGCAGCGCCGCCTCCTGCACCGCCTCGCCGAGCGAGGGATGGGCGTGGATCGTGCCGGCGATGTCTTCCAGCGTGGCGCCGAGTTCGATCGACTGCGAGAAGGCGCTGCTCAGTTCCGACACCGACTTGCCCACGGCCTGCCAGCCGAGGACCAGATGGTTGTCGCGGCGCGCGACCACACGCACGAAACCCTCGCTCGACTCCAGCGTCATGGCGCGGCCGTTGGCCGCGAACGGGAACGCCGACACGATGCAGTCGTGGCCCGCTTCCTGCGCCGCGTCGGGGGACAGGCCGACCGCGACGATCTCGGGATCGGTGAAGCAGATCGCGGGAATGGCCGCCGGCGCAAACCGGCGCTTGTGGCCGGCGATGACTTCCGCGACCATCTCGCCCTGCGCCATGGCGCGGTGCGCCAGCATCGGCTCGCCGGTCAGGTCGCCGATCGCCCACACGTTGCGCATCGACGTGCGGCACTGGTCGTCCACGCGCACGGCGCGGCCGGCCATGTCCAGGTGCAGGGTCTCCAGGCCGAAGCCCTGCGTCTTCGGCTGCCGGCCGACGGCGACCAGCACCTGGTCCGCGGGCAGCGCGAATTCATCCGCCTTGGGCGTGCGCACGCGCACGGCGCCGCCCGGGGCCAGGCCCTGCACGCTGCAACCGACGTGCAGCACGACGCCCAGCCGCTTGAGCGCCGCCAGCACCGGCCGCGTGAGTTCCTCGTCGTATGCCGGCAGGACATGGGGCGTGGCTTCGACCACTGCCACTTCCGCGCCGAGCTTGCGGTAGGCGATGCCCAGCTCCAGCCCGATGTAGCCGGCGCCGACCACCACCAGCCGCCTGGGCAGCTCCTTCGGCGAAAGCGCCTCGGTCGACGAAATGACCGGGCCGCCGAACGGCATGAACGGCAGTTCCGCCGGGACGGACCCGGTGGCCAGCAGCAGGTGCTCGCAGCGCCAGCGTTGCGCCTCGCCCTGCGCGGTCTGCACCAGCACGGTCTTGCCGTCCTCGATGCTCGCCCAGCCCTGCACCACCTGCACGCCGGCCCGCTTGAGCAGCGAGCCGACGCCGCCGGTGAGGCGCGAGACGATGCCGTCCTTCCAGCGCACCGTCTGCGCGACGTCGATCTGCGGCGACTGCACCTTGATGCCCAGCGCCGACGCGTTCGCGAAGTGCCTCGCGTGCTCGAATTCGCCGGCGGCGTGGATCAGCGCCTTGGAAGGAATGCAGCCGATGTTCAGGCATGTGCCGCCGAGGGCCTGGCCTTCGACCAGCACGGTGGGGATGCCGAGCTGGCCGGCGCGAATGGCGGCGACATAGCCGCCGGGTCCCCCGCCGATCACCAGCAGGGTCGTGGACTTGGAGTTCATCGGGTGGCGGTGGTCATCAGGCGGGTTCGACAAAGAGCATCGCCGGCGTCTCTAGCAATGCGCGGATCGCCTGCACGAACTGCGCCGCGTGCAGGCCGTCGACCACGCGGTGGTCGAACGAGCACGACAGGTTCATCATCTGCCGCGCCACCACGGCCCCGTCGCGGACGACGGGGCGCAGGGCGATGCGGTTGATGCCGACGATGGCGACCTCGGGATGGTTGATCACGGGCGTCGTCACGATGCCGCCGAGCGGCCCCAGGCTGGTGATCGTGATCGTGGAGCCGCCGAGCTGCTCGCGCGAGGCCTTGCCGCTGCGGGCGGCATCGGCCAGCCGCGTGATCTCGGTGGCGCAGGACCACAGGTCGTGGGTCTCGGCGTGCGCCAGCACCGGCACCATCAGGCCTGGCTCGGTCTGCGTGGCGATGCCCAGGTGCACCGCGCCCGAGCGAGTGACGACGCCGCCCTCGTCGTCGTAGCGCGCGTTCATCTGCGGGAAGTCGCGCACGGCGAGCACGATGGCGCGCGCGATGAACGGCAGCAGCGTGAGCTTGGCGCGCTGGCCGGCATGGCGCTCGTTGAGCTTGGCGCGCAGCGCCTCCAGCTCGGTGACGTCGCATTCCTCGACATACGTGAAGTGCGGAATCCGGCGCTTGGACTCCTGCATCTTCTGCGCGATCTTGCGCCGCAGGCCGATGACGGGAATCGCTTCCTCGTCGTTGCGCTCGGCATAGGCGGCGCTGGCGCGCAGCGGCGCCACCTGGCCGCGCGCGGCCAGGTAGACGTCCAGGTCCTCCTGGCGGATGCGACCGGCCGGCCCGCTGCCGTGCACGTACTGCAGCTCGATCCCCAGCTCCCAGGCACGGCGGCGCACGGCCGGCGAGGCGATCGGCTTGTCGCCGGGCGCGCGGGTGGGCTCCGGCGGGCGGCGCGCCGCGGTGCGCGCCGCCGGCGCTGTTTCGCGCGCGAGCGCGACGGGCTCCTCCTCGCGCGGCGCGGCCGCCGGCGCCGGCCGGGCCGGCCCGGACTGCTCGCGCGCGGCCGGTTGCGCCGCCGCCGGCGCCTGGCCCTTGACGTTGCCGGCGCCCTCGACCTCCAGCCGGATCAGCTCGGCGCCGACCGGCATCTGTTGGCCGACCTCGCCGCCCAGCGCCATGACCGTGCCGGCGACCGGCGAGGGGATTTCCACCGTCGCCTTGTCGGTCATCACGTCGGCGAGCACCTGGTCCTCGGCGACCGTGTCGCCCGCCTTGACGTGCCAGGCGACCAGTTCGACCTGGGCGATGCCTTCGCCGATGTCGGGCATCTTGATGATGTGAATACCCATCATGCCTCCCGCCGGGCCGCCCCAAGGGAGGCATGGGCCCCCTCGGGGGGCAGTGCAGCGGCGTAGCCGTAAACGTGGGGGTTCAACATGTCAGGCCTCCATCGTGCGCTTGAGGGCGGCGCCGACGCGCGTCGGCCCCGGAAAGTACGCCCATTCCTGCGCGTGCGGGTAGGGCGTGTCCCAGCCGGCGACGCGTTCGACCGGTGCCTCGAGGTGGTAGAAGCAGTGCTCCTGCACCAGCGACGCCAGTTCCGCGCCGAAGCCGCTGGTGCGGGTGGCTTCATGGACCACGACGCAGCGGCCGGTCTTCTTGACCGAGTTGACGATGGTCTGAAGGTCCAGCGGCCAGATCGAGCGCAGGTCGATGATCTCGGCGTCGACGCCGGCCTCGCGGGCCGCGCATTCGGAGACCCACACCATGGTGCCGTAGGTCAGCACCGTCAGGTCCTTGCCGGGGCGGAACACCGCGGCCGACTCCAGCGGCACGGTGTAATGGCCTTCCGGCACGTTGCCCATCGGGTGTTGCGACCAGGGCACGACCGGGCGGTCGTGATGGCCGTCGAACGGGCCGTTGTACAGGCGCTTGGGCTCCAGGAAGATGACCGGGTCGTCGTTCTCGATCGATGCGATCAACAGGCCCTTCGCGTCGTAGGGATTGCTCGGCATCACGGTGCGCAGGCCGCACACGTGGGTGAACAGCGCCTCCGGGCTCTGGCTGTGCGTCTGGCCGCCGTAGATGCCGCCGCCGCAAGGCATGCGGATCGTGATCGGCGCCGTGAAGTCGCCCGCCGAGCGATAGCGCAGGCGCGCCGCTTCCGACACGATCTGGTCGGAGGCGGGGTAGAAGTAGTCGGCGAACTGGATTTCGACGACCGGCCGCAGCCCGTACGCGCCCATCCCGACGGCCGTGCCGACGAGGCCGCCTTCGGAGATCGGCGCGTCGAAGCAGCGCGAGGGGCCGTACTTCGCCTGCAGTCCCTCGGTGACGCGGAACACGCCGCCGAAATAACCGACGTCCTCGCCGTACACGACGACGTTGTCGTCGCGCGCCATCGTGACGTCCAGCGCCGAGCGCAGCGCCTGGATCATCGTCATCGGCACCGTCTTCACCGGCTCTTGCCCGGCAGCGGCTTCCTGGTCCTTGGTCTTGGTCAGCATCTCAGACTCCCAGTTGCTGGCGTTGCACGCGCAGGTGTTCGGGCATGTCCTTGTAGACATCGTCGAACATCGCCGCGGCGCTCGGAATGTGGCCGTCCAGGAGGCTGCCGTAGCCCTCCGCCTCCTTCTGCGCGGCGAGCACCTCGGCTTCCAGTTCGGCCTGCGCCTGGTCGTGCTGCGCATCCGACCATTCGCCGATGCGGATCAGGTGCTGCTTCAGCCGGGCGATCGGATCGCCCAGCGGGAAGCGCTTCCAGTCGTCGGCCGGCCGGTACTTCGACGGGTCGTCGGAGGTCGAGTGCGGGCCGGCGCGGTAGGTGACCCACTCGATCAGCGTCGGGCCCCAGTTGTTGCGCGCCCGCTCGGCCGCCCACTGCGACGCCGCGTACACCGCGAGGAAGTCGTTGCCGTCCACCCGCAGCGAAGCGATGCCGCAACCGACGCCACGGGCGGCGAAGGTGGTCGACTCGCCGCCGGCGATGGCCTGGAACGAGGAGATCGCCCACTGGTTGTTCACCACGTTGAGGATCACCGGCGCGCGGTACACGTGCGCGAAGGTGAGCGCCGTGTGGAAGTCGGCTTCGGCCGTCGCGCCGTCGCCGATCCAGCCCGACGCGATCTTCGTGTCGCCCTTGATCGCCGACGCCATCGCCCAGCCCACGGCCTGGATGAACTGGGTCGCGAGGTTCCCCGAGATCGAGAAGAAGCCCGCGCGCTTGTACGAGTACATCACCGGCAATTGCCGGCCCTTGAGGGGATCGCGCACGTTGCTCATGAGCTGGCAGATCATCTCCACCATCGGGATGTCGTCGCGCGAGAGCAGCAGGCTTTGCTGGCGGTAGGTCGGGAAGCACATGTCGCCCTGCTGCAGCGCGAACGAGTGCGCCGTGCCGATCGCCTCCTCGCCCAGGCTCTGCATGTAGAACGACAGCTTCTTCTGGCGCTGCGCGATCAGCATGCGGGCGTCGAAGATGCGCGTCTTCATCATGGCGCGCAAGCCCTTGCGCAGGCGCGCCGGCTCGATCTGCGGCGCCCACGGCCCGAGGGCCTGGCCGTCCTCGTCCAGCACGCGCACCAGGCTGTACGCCAGGTCGTTGGTGTCGAAATGGGCGGTGTCGATCGGCGGGCGGCGGACGGCGCCGGCCGGCGAGACATGGAGGTAGGAGAAGTCCGTCGTGTGCCCCGGGCGCCCGGAAGGCTCCGGCACATGCAGACGAAGTGCGGATGGCTGACTCATTCGATCTCCTGCGCCAATCGTGTCGGCGCGTGTTGAAGAAGGCGGGCTGCCCGCGGCGGGTAGCCACGAGGTCCCGAGCGAATCGAGTGTAGGTGAAACGGGCGCGTTAGTGGGCGCTCAGCCGTCGAGGCGTGGGGACTCCCTTCGCGACGAACGGACCACGCAAGCGGGTGCACTCGAGCATGGCGGGCACTGGCGGGTGCGCGCGAGGCTGGTTGGCAATCGCCCCGGTGGCGCGCCACCTTGGGTGGCATCGGCCGGCGACCGGGGGGTGTCGTTCTCCGCTCCGCTCGCGGGCGACCACCCGGGCACTCATGGACCATCGCGTCACCACCGCCCGGGCACGCCGCCGGCCGGGCAACCGCGAATGGGTCGCTGCGCCCCACACCCCCCGATCACCGGCCTCAACGGGCGTCGGGGCGAACCCGCGATCAAGACACAAGGCACGCGGGCGATGCAGTTCGCAGGCGCGCCACCGGTTCACGCCCAGGCCGGTGATCGGGGGTGCCTCGGCGCAGGCCCCATTCGCGGTTGCCCGCCAAGCTGGCGTGGCAGCACCGCGTTGACGCAGGGGTCCATGATCGCCCGGGTGGTCGCCCGCGAGAGGCCGGAGTCCGGGGCACCCCCGGTCGCCGGCCGATGCCGACCACGCTGGCATGCGGTCGGCGGCAAGCAAGCCGTAGAAGAGCGAAAGGCCCTTGCGGGCCCTTCGTCGAGTATGGCGAGGCCGCGATCAGACGTTGTTGATCGACACCGCGCGGGTGTTGAGGTAGGCCTCCAGCGCCTCGGGGCCGCCCTCGGAGCCATAGCCCGAATCCTTGACGCCGCCGAAGGGCATCTCGGGCCAGGGCGCGGCGGGCTGGTTGATCCACAGCATGCCGACCTCCAGCCGCTGCGACAGCGCATGCGCGTTCTTCAGCGAGCGGGTGTAGGCGTAGCCGGCCAGGCCGTACGGCAGTCGGTTGGCCTCGGCGATCGCCTCGTCGACGGTCTTGAAGCTGCGGATCGCCGCGACCGGGCCGAACGGCTCGTCGTTGAAGATGCGCGCTTCCAGCGGCACGTCCACCAGCACCGTCGGCGCCCAGAAGTTGCCGGCCGCGCCGATGCGCTCGCCGCCGGCCGCGACCTTGGCGCCCTTGCTCACGGCGTCCTTGGTGAACTCGGCCATCGCGGTGAGGCGGCGCTCGTTGGCCAGCGGGCCCATCTGCGTGCCTTCGGCCAGTCCGTCGCCGACCTTCAGGCCCTGCGCATGCCTGGCCAGGGCGGTGGCGAACTGGTCGCGGACGCTCTCGTGCACCAGGAAGCGGGTCGGCGAGATGCAGACCTGGCCGGCATTGCGGAACTTGGCGCCGCCGGCGGTCTTCACCGCCAGCTCGATGTCGGCGTCCTCGGCCACGATCACGGGGGCGTGGCCGCCCAGTTCCATGGTGACGCGCTTCATGTGCTGGCCCGCCAGCGCCGCCAGCTGCTTGCCCACCGGCGTCGAACCGGTGAAGGTGATCTTGCGGATCACCGGATGCGGGATCAGGTAGTTGGAGATCTCGGCGGGCGTGCCGTAGACCAGGCCGATCACCCCGGCGGGCACGCCCGCTTCGGCGAAGGCGCGCACCAGCGCGGCGGCGGCGGCCGGCGTCTCTTCCGGGGCCTTGACGATGATCGAGCAGCCGGTGGCCAACGCCGCGGAGATCTTGCGCACGGCCTGGTTGATCGGGAAGTTCCAGGGCGTGAACGCGGCCACCGGGCCGACCGGGTCCTTCACCACCAGCTGGCGCACGCTCAGGCTGCGCGACGGGACGATGCGGCCGTAGACGCGGAAACCCTCCTCGGCGAACCAGTCGATGATGTCGCCGGACGCCAGCGCTTCCATCTTGGCCTCGGCCAGCGGCTTGCCTTGTTCCTGGGTCAGCATGGCGGCGATGTCGCCGGCACGCTCGCGCATGAGGTTGGCGGCCTTGCGCATCACCTTGCTGCGCTCGAACGCCGGCGTGTTGCGCCAGGTCTCGAAGCCCTTCTGCGTGGCAGCCAGCGCACGGTCGAGGTCGGCGGTGCCGGCATGCGCGCAGCGTCCGATCTCCTGGCCCGTCGCCGGATTGAACACGGCGAGGGTGCGGCCGCTGGCCGCGTCCTGCCATTGGCCGTCGATGAACAGTTGGGTGTTGGGGTAGGTCATGCGGTAGTCCTCGCGAGTGATGACGGTCGGGGCGAACCCGCTATTTTGAGCCATCCGCCGGTGCCGCCGGGCCTGCCGGGCGGAAAACCATGCACCGGCCCCCGCTGCCGGCCCGACCGCTGAATTTCACCAAGCGCGCGCTTGCTGAAATTCTGGCGGCCTGTTATGGTCCGGCTCCATGGACATGCCAGCTGCTTCCCGCGCGGCCGCGCCGGCGGCCAAGCGGCCGCGCGGGCGGCCGCGCAAGACGGCGGCCGAGCGCGACGATGGCAACCGCCGGGCCGACCTGCTGCGCTGTGCCGCGCGCCTGTTCCGGCGCAAGGGTTTCGACGCCACCAGCACCCGCGACATCGCGGCGGCGGCCGGCATGCGCAGCGGCTCGCCGTTCTATCACTTCAAGACCAAGGGCGCGCTGCTGTATGCCGTGATGGAAGAAGGCATGCACTCCGCGATCGCCCGCCAGCAGGAGGCGATCGCGCGCGCCGGCGAAGCGCTGGATTCCGCCGCGCTGCTGCGCACGCTGGTGCGCAATCACTTCGGCATCCTGCTGGGGCCGGGCAGCGACTTCGTGCCGGTGATGCTCTACGAATACCGCTCGATCACGCCGCGGCAGCGCGCGAAGCTCGCGGACCTGCAAAGCGCCTACGAGGCGCCCTGGATGCCGGTGCTGGCGGCGCTGCACCGCGAAGGCAGGTTGCGCGCCGACGTCAAGCTGGCGCGGCTGCTGATCTTCGGCGCGCTGAACTGGTCGGCGCAGTGGTTCGACCGGCGCCAGGCCGCCGGGCTCGACGAGCTCACGCAGGCGGCGACCGACCTGTTCATGGCGCCGGCGCCCGGAGCGGCGCGATGAGGACGGCGTGGCACTCCGCGTGGAACCCGCACGGCGACGCCGCCCGGCAGCGGCGCGACGCCATGCTGGAACGGATCGGACAATGGCACGCGCTCCAGGAACGGGCGGCGGCCGCCTCCGCGAAATCGAAGCCGGTGTTCGACCGGCGCGGACAGTTGCTGCCGCGCGAGCGCGTCGCGCTGCTGCTGGACGCGGGCCGTCCCTGGCTGCCGCTGTGCACGCTGGCCGGCTTCCTGCGCGACACGCCGGATCCGGCCGCCTCGGTGCCGGGCGGCGGCATGATCGCGGGGATCGGATTCGTGAGCGGCGTGCGCTGCATGGTGGTGGCCAGCGACTCCGGCATCGATGCCGGCGCGATCCAGGCCATGGGCCTGGACAAGATCCTGCGCGTGCAGGACCTGGCGCTGGAGAACCGGCTGCCGTTCATCCACCTGGTCGAGAGCGCCGGCGCCAACCTGATGCGCTACCGCGTGGAGGGCTTCGTGCAGGGCGGGGCGCTGTTTCGCAACCTGGCGCGGCTGTCCGCCGCGGGGCTGCCGGTCATCACCGTGCAGCACGGCTCGGGCACGGCCGGCGGCGCCTACATGCCGGGCCTCTCCGACGTCGTGATCATGGTGCGCGGCCGCTCGCGCGCCTTTCTCGCCGGTCCGCCACTGCTGCTGGCGGCCACCGGCGAAGTGGCGACCGAGGAGGAGCTCGGCGGGGCGGAGATGCACACGGCGGTTTCGGGCCTGGGCGAATACCTGGCCGAGGACGACCGGCACGCGCTGGGGATCGCGCGGGACGTGATGGCGCAACTCGGCGCCGTCGCGGTCCGGAAATTGGAATCTGACCCCAATTGTCCCGCCAATTGTCCCGATGGTCCGACGTTCGACGGGGACGAGCTGCTGACGCTGATGCCGGCCAACCTGCGCGAGCCGGTGGACATGCGCGAGATCGTCGTCCGGCTGGTGGACGGCTCCCGGCTGCTGGAGTTCAAGCCGCTGTACGGCCCGGCGACGGTGTGCGTGCAGGGCGCGATCCAGGGCCATGCGGTGGGCTTCATCAGCAACAACGGGCCGATCGACGTGCCCGGCGCGAACAAGGCCACGCACTTCATCCAGTGGATGTGCCAGTTGGGGCATCCGATCGTCTACCTGCAGAACACCACCGGCTACATGGTGGGCAAGCGCAGCGAGCAGGACGGCATGATCAAGCACGGCAGCAAGATGATCCAGGCCGTGACCAATGCCACCGTGCCGCAGATCACCGTCCAGTGCGGCGCGTCCTTCGGCGCCGGCAACTACGGCATGTGCGGCCGGGCCTACGCGCCGCGCTTCCTGTTCAGCTGGCCCGGCGCGAAGACGGCCGTGATGGGCGGCGAGCAGGCGGCGCGCACCATGCAGATCGTGACCGAGGCGGGCCTGGCGCGCAAAGGCATCGCGCCCGATCCGGCCGGGGCCAAGGCGCAGTTCGACCAGATCGTGGCCCTGTTCGAGGCGCAGGCCGACGCCTTCGCCACCTCGGGCCTGTTGCTCGACGACGGCGTGATCGATCCGCGCGACACGCGGGCCGTGCTGGCGTTCTGCCTGGACACGATCGCCGAAGCCGCCGCGAAGACGCCGCGGCCCATGCAGTTCGGTGTGGCTCGGATGTGAGGGAAAGCGGACAGCCGGACGCAGAGGACGCAAAGGGTACGCAGAGGACGCAGAAGGAAGTCAAGAAGGAAAAGGACGAACGGCACTCCAAGAAGGCCTTCAATTTTTTGTCTTTTTGCGCCCTCTGCGTATCTTTCGCGTCCTCTGCGTCCGGCTGTTGGTATTCATCGCCAGGAGAAAGTCATGCAATTCACCCACGAGCACCTCGAGGTCCAGAAGACCCTCAAGCGCTTCATCGATGCGGAGATCAACCCGCACGTGGATGAATGGGAAGAGGCCGGGATGTTCCCGGCCCACCAGGTGTTCAAGCGGCTGGGCGAGCTGGGCCTGCTGGGACTGACCAAGCCCGAGGCCTACGGCGGCGCCGGGCTGGACTATTCGTACGCGGTCGCGATGGCCGAGACGCTGGGGCATGTCGACTGCGGCGGCGTGCCGATGGCGATCGGCGTGCAGACCGACATGGCGACGCCGGCGCTGGCCCGCTTCGGCAGCGACGAGCTGCGCCGGCAGTTCCTGGCGCCGGCCATCGCCGGCGACATGGTGGCCTGCATCGGCGTGAGCGAACCCGGCGCCGGCAGCGACGTCGCCGCCATCAAGTCCAGGGCGGTGAAGGACGGCGACGACTACGTCATCACCGGGCAGAAGATGTGGATCACCAACAGCCTGCAGGCCGACTGGATGTGCATGCTGGTGAACACCGGCGCCGGGGCGAGCGCAGTGGACAGCAACAATCCCCACAAGAACAAGTCGCTGGTGATCGTGCCGATGCGCGACGGCCCGAACGGCCGGCTGACCAGGGGCATCGAGGTCGCGCGCAAGATCCGCAAGATCGGCATGAACTCGTCGGACACCGGCCTGATCCATTTCGACGAGGTGCGCGTTCCGCAGCGCTACCGCATCGGCGCCGAGGGCGCCGGCTTCGTCTACCAGATGCAGCAGTTCCAGGAGGAGCGGCTGTGGGCGGCGGCCAGCTGCGTGCAGGGCCTCACAAACTGCATCCAGCAGACCATCGAATGGGCGCAGGAGCGCAAGCTGTTCGGCGCCGCGCTGGCCGACCAGCAGTGGGTGCAGTTCAAGCTGGCCGAGCTCAAGACCGAGGTCGAGAGCCTGCGCGCGCTCACCTACCGCGCCTGCGAGCTGTACGTGGCCGGCCAGGACGTGCTGGAACTCGCGTCGATGGCCAAGCTGAAGGCCGGGCGGCTCAATCGCATCGTGCCCGACGCCTGCCTGCAGTTCTGGGGCGGCATGGGCTACACGTGGGAGAACAAGGTCGCGCGCATGTTCCGCGACGGTCGCCTGGCGTCCATCGGCGGCGGCGCCGACGAGGTGATGCTGGCGATCCTGGCCAGGATCATGGGCGTGGCCAAGAGGCCGCGGCCGTGAGCGGCGGCGGCGCCCACGCCCTGGTCCGGCGCAGGCCGATCCGCCGGCTGCTGGTGGCCAACCGGTCGGAGATTGCCCGCCGCATCATCCGGACCGCCGCCCGCCTGGGAATCCAGACCGTGGCCGTCTACGCCGACGCGGATGCCGGCGCGCTGCACGTGCGCGAAGCCACCAGCGCCGTCGCACTCGGCGGGTCGGCCTCGACGGATTCCTATCTGAGCGTCGACAAGCTGCTCGCGGCGGCGGGCGCGGCCGGCGCGGATGCGGTTCACCCCGGTTATGGCTTCCTCAGCGAGAACGCTGACTTCGCGCGGGCCGTGCTCGATGCCGGCCTGGTGTGGGTCGGCCCCGACCCCGCCGCGATGCGGGTGCTGGGGGACAAGGCCTCCGGCCGGCAACTGGCCCGCTCGCTGGGGGTGCCCACCTTGGCCGGCTACGACGGCGCGGACCAGTCGGACGAGCGCTTCGCCGACGAGGCCGCCCGCACCGGCTTTCCGGTGATGGTCAAGGCGGCCGCCGGCGGCGGCGGGCGCGGCATGCGGCTGGTGCGCGACGCCGGACAGCTCGCCGCGGCGCTGGCGAGCGCCCGATCCGAAGCGCGGTCCGCGTTCGGCTCGGACGTGCTGCTGCTCGAGCGCGCGCTGCTGGCGCCGCGCCATGTGGAAGTCCAGGTGTTCGCGGATGCGCACGGCCACTGCATCCACCTGGGCGAGCGCGACTGCTCGGTGCAGCGGCGGCACCAGAAGCTGGTCGAGGAGACGCCCAGCCCGGCCGTGGACGCAGCCATGCGCGAACGCATGGGCCGGTGCGCGGTGCAGCTCGCGCAGGCGGCCGGCTATGTCGGGGCCGGGACGGTCGAATTCCTGGTCGAGTCCTTGCGTCCCGGAGCTGCCGCGGCGGGCGAGGGCGCGTTCCATTTCATGGAGATGAACACGCGGTTGCAGGTGGAGCATCCCGTGACGGAGGCAGTGACCGGGCTCGACCTCGTGGAATGGCAATTGCGCGTCGCGCAAGGCGAACCGCTGCCCCTGAGCCAGGACGGGGTGCGCTTCGAGGGGCACGCGATCGAGGTGCGCCTGTGCGCCGAGGACGAAGAGTTCAATCCGCACACGGGCAGGATTCGCCATTTCCGCCCGCCTCCTCTCCTCCCTCTCCGGTTCGGAACGGGCAGCGGCGAGGCCATCCGCTTCGACCACGCCATCTTCGAAGGCCTCGCGGTCACGCCGCACTACGACTCCCTGCTGGGCAAGCTGGTCGCTCACGCGCCGGTGCGCGGCCAGGCGATCGACCGGCTCGCCGCCGCCCTGGACGACACGGAGGTCCTGGGCCTGCCCACCAACCGGCGCCTGCTGGCCGCCTGCCTGCGGCATCCGCGGTTTCGCGCCGGCGGCGCGCTGATCCCGTTCCTGGACGAGCATGGCCAGGCGTTGCGCGACGAGCTGCTCGAAGCGGAACGGGCGCTGGCTGTCGAGGCCGGACTGGCGGCGCTGTATGGCCGGCGCGGACAGGCACCGGCGCTGCCGTGCGGCTTGCCCCGTCCGGTGCGGCTGCGCCATCGGGGCGAGCTCATCGACCTGGGCGTGCGCGAGCTGGCCGATGGCGCCCTCGAGGTGACGCTGGACGGGCAGGCGCGACGGCCCGGCATCGCCCGGGCCGCCTGCGTGCCGCTGGAGGGGCGGCGCTGGCATGTGCAGGCCGGCGCCGTGGACCTCGTCGTGCAGGACGCCTCGTTCGAGCCGCCACCGGGCGCGCGCGGCGGCGGCGGCGACGCGCTGCGCGCACCCTTCAACGGCAAGGTGATCGCCGTGCACGCGCAACCCGGCGCGGCCGTGGCGCGGGGCGACCCGCTGCTCGTCATCGAGTCGATGAAGCTGGAGCACGCGCTCGGCGCGCCGCGCGACGGCGTCGTCGCGGCGGTGCATGTCGGCGCCGGCCAGCAGGCTGCGACCGGCCAGCTGCTGGTCTCGCTGGAGCCGGCATGAACACCGGACTGCGAACCGAGATCGCGGCGCTCGAGGAGACGGTGCGGCGCTTCACCCTGGAGCGGATCGCGCCGCACGTGACCGCCTGGGACCAGGCCGGCGAGTTCCCGCGCGAGCTCTATCGCGAGGCGGCGGCGCTGGGCCTGCTGGGACTGGGGTACCCCGAGGAACTCGGCGGCACGCCAGCGCCGTTCGCGCTGCGCAACGCCATGTCGACCACGATGGCGCGCGCCAGCGCCAGCGGCGGCGTGATGGCGAGCCTGTTCTCGCTGAACATCGGGCTGCCGCCGGTGGTGCGGCACGGCTCGCCCGAGGTGCGGCGCGAAGTGATTCCGCCCGTGCTGCGCGGCGAGCGGATCGCCGCGCTCGCGATCACCGAGCCGGGCGCCGGCTCCGACGTCGCCGGCCTGCGCACGCGGGCCCGGCGCGACGGCGGCGACTGGGTGATCGACGGCGAGAAGGTGTTCATCACCTCCGGCATGCGCGCCGACTGGATCACGATGGCGGTGCGCACCGGCCAGGAGAATGGCGCGCACGGGATTTCGATGATCGTGGTGCCGAGCGACGCGCAGGGCCTGGCGCGCACCCGCCTCGACAAGATGGGGTGGCTGTGCTCCGACACCGCGCACCTGCGGCTCGACGGCGTGCGGGTGCCGGCCCGCTACCTGCTGGGCGAGGAGGGCGGCGGCTTCCGGATCATCATGGGCAATTTCAACGGCGAGCGCCTGGGCATGGCCGCGATGGCGCTCGGCTTCGCGCAGGCCTGCTTCGACGAGGCGCTGGACTGGTCGCGCCAGCGCCGCGCCTTCGGCAGCGCGCTCGTGGAAAAGCAGGTGATCCGGCACAAGCTGGCCGACATGCGGATGCGCATCTGGTCGACGCAGGCCTGGCTCGACGCCGTCACCGCGCTGGCCGACGAGAGGCGCCTGGACTCCGACCCCGAATGCGTGGCGCAGGTCTGCCTGCTCAAGAACCACGCCACGCAGGCAATGCAGTTCTGCGCCGACCAGGCGGTGCAGATGCTGGGCGGCATGGGTTACATGCGCGGCACGAAATGCGAGCGCATCTACCGCGAGGTGAAGGTGATGATGATCGGCGGCGGGGCCGAGGAGGTCATGAAGGATCTCGCTGCACGACAATTGGGGCTATGAGCAAGACAAAGACGGTCGCGGCGCAACCCTCCGAGTTCGAACCCGAATTCGTCGACGGCCTCAGGCAGATCTTCGAGGAGCGCATCCTGTTCAACAAGGTGCTGGGGCTGAAGATCACCGAACTCAGGCCGGACGCCGTCACCGGGCGGATCGACATGAAGCAGGACCTGATCGGCCACTTCGCGTACCAGCGGCTGCACGGCGGCGTCATCAGCGCCGGCCTGGACGCGATGGCGGGGCTGGCGGTGATGGCGGCGATCGGCGCGCGGCACATGGACGAAACGCCGCTGCAGCGGCTGCACCGCTTCGGCCGGCTGGGCACCATCGACCTGCGCATCGATTACCTGCGCCCGGCGATCAGCAGCCACTTCGCGCTGAAGGCGGAGGTCCTGCGCCTGGGGTCGCGGGTGGCGACGACGCGGATGGAGTTCCGCGACGCCGAGGAACGCCTGCTCTCGACGGGCTCGGCGGCCTACATCGTGTCCTGACCGCGGCAGGCCACGCGGCTGCCCTCTACGGCGTCGCGACCTGCGTGACGTAGACGGTGCCGGTGAAACTGGAGATCGCGGTGCCGTCGCTGCGCGCGACGTCGACCCGGTAGACGGCGAGCTTCCTCGAGCGCGACACCTCGGTGGCCCGCGCGATCAGGCGGTCGCCTTCGTTCGCCGCCACCTGGTAGGTGATGTGCGCATCGATGCCGGCCGCCACCTTGCCGTGCGAGTTGGACGCCAGGCCGAACGCCGTGTCGGCCAGCGCGAAGGTCACGCCGCCATGGCAGGTGCCGTTGAAATTCAGGTGCCGCGGGCCCAGCGTGATCTCCACCACGGCCATGCCGGGGCCGGCGTCGGTGCAGGAGATGCCCAGCGCCCGCACGAAGGGATCCAGCGTGGCCAGCCGCCGGACGCGGGCAGCCGGGCCCTCGTGCGCGGCGTGCGGCGCCGGCGTGGCGAGATGCCGCAGCCGCCGGCCGCGGCCTGCCGCGGCGCCGTGCGTCTCGATCGCATCGGCCAGCGGCGCGATGCCGGTGCCGGACGTGCCGCTGACGCCGATCACCGGCACCATCCAGCCGTCCGCCGCCGCCGCGCGCAGGTGCAACATGTCCTTCAGGTCTCGTGCCGTGGGTTGGGCCCCCGGCAGGTCGGCCTTGGTCACCACCAGCACGTCGGCGATCTCGAGGATGCCCGCCTTGATCGCCTGCACGTCGTCGCCCAGGCCCGGCGGGCAAGCCACCAGCCGCGTGTCCGCCACCCGCATGATCTCGACTTCGGACTGCCCGGCGCCGACGGTCTCGACGATCACCATGTCGAAGCCGGCGGCGTCGAGCACGTCGATCATCGCGGATGTAGTCTTCGAGAGGCCACCCAGGTGCCCGCGCGACGCCACGGAACGGATGAAGACGTCGGGATGGGCCCCGTGCCGGCCCATGCGCACCCGGTCGCCGAGCACGGCGCCGCCGGTGATCGGACTGGAAGGATCGACGGCCACGACGCCGATCGTCCGGCCGCGTCCCAGCAGCTCGCCCAGGAGCGCGTGCACCAGCGTCGACTTGCCGGCGCCCGGGGCGCCGGTGATGCCGAGCACGTGCGCGCGCCCGAGGTGCGGCGCCAGCGCCGCGGACAGGGCGGCAGGGTCGCGGTCGCCGCGTTCGACCTGGCTCAGCAGCCGCGCGATGGCCGCGCGCTGGCCCGACAGCACCGCCTGCAGCCAGGCCGGCGGCTCATGGACATGCGGCTCGCGCTTCACACGATCGCCTGCACATGGCCGAAGCCGAGTTCGCGCCGCAGCGTGCGGCAGATCTCGCCATGGGTGCAGCCGGCCTCGGCGGCCTCGACCACGCGGCCGAAGATGTTGTCGCCGGTGTCGCCCGCCGCCCGCGCCATCGCGTCCAGCGCGCGCTGCACGGCGTCCTGCGAGCGCCTGGCCTTGAAGTCCTGGAACGCGGCGAGATGCGCCTGCATCGCCGCCCGGTCCGGCCGCGGGTTGATCGGGCGCGCGCTGCTGTCCTCGTCGACCTGGTAGGCGTTGACGCCGACGACGGTCTGCCCGCCGTCGTCCACGCGCTGCTGGAACCTGCGGGCCGACTCGCCGATCATGCGCTGCACCAGTCCCGCCTCGACCGCGGCGTACATGCCGCCGGCTTCCTCGACGATCTTCATCACCCGCTCGATCTCGGCCTGCATCTGGTCGGTCAGCGTCTCCACGTAGAAACTGCCGCCCAGCGGGTCGATGACGTCGGTCAGGTGCGCTTCCTCGCGCAGGATGTTCTGGGTGGCGACAGCGATGCGCGCGCCGTCGGCGCTCGGCACCGACAGCGCCTCGTCCCAGGCGTCGGTGTGCAGCGACTGCAGGCCGCCGAGGATGCCGGCCATTGCCTGCACCGTGACGCGCGCGATGTTGTTCAGGGGCTGCTGGCGCGTCAGGTCCACGCCCGAGGTCTGCCCGTGGAACTTGAAGCGCCAGGAGCGCGCATCCCGGGCGCCCAGCAGGTCGCGCGTGACGCGCGCCCAGATCCGGCGGGCGGCGCGGAACTTGGCGACTTCCTCGAACAGGCTGATCGAGATGTCGAAGAAGAACGTGAAGCGCGGCAGGAACTGGTCGGGGTCCATGCCGCGGGCGATGCAGTCGCGCGCGTTCTGGATCGCGGTGCAGAGCGTGAAGGCGACCGCCTCGGCCGGGTTGGCGCCGGCCTGTTGCATGTGCTGGCCGACCACCGACATCGGGTTCCAGCGCGGGACATGGCGGTTGCAGAACTCGATGTGGTCGCCCAGGATGCGCCGCGCACCCGGCAGCGCGATGCGGAAGAACATGTGGTTGGCCACGTAGTGGCTCAGGTAGTCGCTCTGGTTCGAGGTGCCGCTGATCTGCCGCCAGTCGGTGCCGCGCCGCCTGGCCGCGGCCAGCATGAAGGCCAGCAGCGTGAACGGCGAGGGATCGTTCTGGGCGCAGGAGATGCGCGCCAGGTCGACGCCCGCGAGCGCCTGGTCCATGTGTTCCCAGGTGTTGATCACCGTGCCGCAGGTGCCCAGCAGCTCGATGTGCGACTCGTCCATGTCGTAGCCGCGGAACACCGAGTTGCACGGAATCGGCGAGATGGCCGTGGCGCCATGGGCCAGGATCTCGCGCAGGCGCTCGTTGTATTGCGCCGGCGTGCCCAGGCCGACCAGCTGGCGCTGGGTCCAGGTGCGGCCGCGATGCATCGTCGCGTAGATGCCGCGGGTGTAGGGCGGCTGGCCCGGCATGCCGAGTCCGGCTGCCCGGTCGCCGGCGTCCCAGTCGAGTTCGGTGTACAGCGGCTTGATGGGAATGCCAGAGCGGTTGGCGACGTCCTTGTCCGTTCCTACGGTGGCGGCGTAGTCCTGCTGCCACGCGGCCAGGGCCGCCTGCGGATCCGTCGAGGGCGGGGCGAGCAGCTCGCCCGGGACCGGCTTGTTCATGGTGTCTCCTGCGGGGGCCGGATCAGGCGGCAACGCGGCGGGCGCGCACCTGGCAGGCCAGTTCGCGCACGAACGCGGCGATGTCGGGCATGGCGCCGCCCGGGTGGAACACCCGCGCCACGCCGGCGCGCACCAGCGCCTGTTCCTCGCCGTCCGGGACGATTCCGCCCACCACGACGCCGACGTCGCCCAGGCCCGCGTCGCGCAAGGCGTCCATCAGCTTGGGCACGATCAGGTGGTCGGTGGCCAGGGACGAGACCCCGATCACGTCGACGTCCTCCTCCAGCGCCAGCTTCACGACGGCCGCGATCTCCTGCCACGGCGGGGTGTAGATGACTTCCATGCCGGCGTCGCGCAGGCCGGCCGCCACCACCCGGCTGCCGCGGTCGTGGCCGTCGAAGCCGATCTTGGTGACCAGGACTTTAGGAACAATGGCGCCCCTACGCTCCCCCGCTGCGTGCGGGTCGCTGCCCCCCGAGGGGGCCCTCGCGCCTTCGGGCGGCCGTGCGGCGCTCGACATCGTGTTGCTCATACCGCCACCTCCTGGCCCTGGCGCAGCAGGGCGATGAACTTGCGCGCGATGGTGCGCGGGTTGAAACGGCCGCCGGGGCGGTACCAGGTCTGCGACCAGTTCATGGCGCCCATCAGCATCAGGCGCAGCACGCGCCGGTCGGTGTTGCGCGCCAGCGGCAGGTCCTTGACGAGGGCGGAGAACAGGTCCTCGTAGCGGTTGCGCAGCTCGATCAGGCTGGCGTGCGCGACTGGCACGTCGCCGGGCCGCACGCGCACCACCACCTGCGCATAGTCGTCGTCGTGCAGGATCGCCTCCAGGTGGGCGATGCAGGCCGCCTCGAGCCGCTCCCACGGATCGCCGACGCCCTCGACGGCCGCCTGCACGGCTTCGATGATCTGCTGCACGCCCTTCACGTAGACCGCGATGAGCAGCGCTTCCTTGGTCTCGAAATGGCAGTAGAGCGAGCCGGGCAGCATGCCCACCGCCTTGGCGATCTCGCGCACCGAGGTGCCCTCGAAGCCCCGGGTGCGGAACAGCCGGGCCGCCTCGTCGAGCACCTTGGGCAGCCGGCTGTCGGCGTGGGGATTGCGAACGGTGACCATGCGGCCTGGATCCTTTGCCGCCAGTATAGCAAACAGGCGTTTGCTTTGTTTATGGCGGGATCAGCAGCGGGGAGCGGACAGCCGGACGCAGAGGACGCGAAGGATACGCAGAGGACGCGAAGGACGCAGAAACAGACCCGGAAATGTTTCACTTCACGGGCGCGACGGCCGATCTCTCAGCGACGGGTGCCGCGTCCGCCGGCCGGCGGCGCCACCGCGCGCTGTTCGTGCCTGGCCTGGGCGAAGATCTCCCAGGTCGCCAGGAACATCGCGGCGATGACCGGGCCCACGACGAAGCCGTTCAGGCCGAACACCGTCAGCCCGCCGAGTGTCGCGATCAGCACCAGGTAGTCGGGCATGCGCGTGTCGCGCCCGACCAGCACCGGCCTCAGCACGTTGTCCACGAGCCCGATCACCAGCACGCCCCACAGGGTCAGGCCGACGGCCGACAGGATCGAGCCGGTGGTCGCGAGGTAGATCGCCACCGGTCCCCACACCATCGCCGCCCCGACGGCGGGCAGCAGCGACAGCAGCGCCATCACCGCGCCCCACAGCAGCGGCCCGGCGATGCCCAGCGTCCAGAAGGCCAGGCCGCCGAGCGTGCCTTGCACCAGCGCCACGACCACGTTGCCCTTGACCGTGGCGCGGACCACGGTGGCGAACTGCCGCAGCAGGCGCGCGGTGTGCTCCTGCTTCAGGGGCATGGTCCGCGCGGCCTGCGCCGCCAGGTCCTTGCCGTCGCGCAGCAGGAAGAACAGCAGGTACAGCATCACGAACAGGCTGACCAGGAACTCCAGCGTGTTCTGCCCGATGCTGAAGACGCGCGAGGTGATGGTCTGGCCGCTGCGGCCGAGCAGGTCCACCACCTTGGCCTGCAGCAGGCTCAGGTCGCCCAGCCCGAAGCGGTCGAGGAGGCCGCGCGCCCAGCCGGGCAGGGCGTCGACGCCGCGCTGGAAGTACTGGCCGATCTGGATGCGCCCCGAGCGAACCTGCTCGTAGAAGGCCACGGCCTCCTGCGTGATCGCCGCGGTGAGCAAGGCGGTGGGCAGCAGGACGCTGACCACGATCACGACCAGCGTGCCGAAGGCGGCCCAGCCCCGGCGCCCGCGGCAGATCTCCACCGACCGGTCCTGCAGCGACGAGAACACGATCGCCAGGAACACCGCCCAGGACACGGCGCCGCTGTAGGGCCACAGCACGACGCCGAACAGCACCGTCACGACCATCAGCAGCCAGATCAGGGCCTTGTTCTGCAGCAGCGGCGAATTGAGCGGTTCGGGTTCGGTCATGGCTGTGTCGCCGAGGGTATCACCGCGGGGCGTCGCCGCGGGGGGCGCCGGCCGGACGGGCCGGCCGCCACGCACGGCACAAAAAAAGCCGCCCGGCGGGGCGGCTCCTGCGCGGATGGCCCCGGCTCAGGGCTTCACGTAGTCCGACACCACCACCCACTTGCCGTCCTTGATCTGCGACAGCCGCGAGAGGTCGCTGCCCAGCCGCTTGGTGGCGCTGAAGGAGGAGGGCGCGCTGCCGAACATGTCCGCCGGGAAGGACATGGTGTCCATCGTCTTGATGAAGGTGTCGGTGGTCAGGTTCGGCCCGGCCTTGCGGGCGGCCTGCACGAATGCGTCGATGATGTTGTAGCCGTACACCGAGAACACCGTCGGGTCCTCGTTGAACTTGGTCTTGTACTTGGCCGCCCAGAAGCGGATCGGCTGCGACGCCTCGTCCAGGTAGGGATGCTGCACCGTCATGGTGGCGTAGAGGCCGTCCATCGCCTTGCCGCCCAGCTTGTGGATGAGGTCGGTGTAGGCGGCGCTGGAACCCAGGAAGGTGGGATTGAACCCGGTCTTGCGCGCCTCGCCGATCGCACCGATGGTCTCGCGGATGATGGTGCCGAGCACCACCAGGTCGCAGCCCGAGGCCTTCATCCGCGCCACCTGCGACGAGAAGTCGGTGGCGCCGCGCTTGAAGGTGGTCTTCTCGGTCACCTCCATGGTGATCGTCTTGAGGCCCGCCTCGGCGCCGCGCTGCACTTCCAGGCCGAAGTCGTCGTCCTGGTAGATGGTGCAGACCTTCTTCGCGCCCTTGTCCTTGACCATCTTCGGCAGCGCCAGCCGGATCTGGTCGTAGTAGGTCGCGGCGAACGAGTACTTCAGCTTGTGCAGCGGCTCGTACATCTCGCGCGCCGCCGTGATCGGGAAGAAGTTGACGATGTTCTTCTCGAACTGCACCGGCATCGCGGCCATGTTCTGCGCCGTGCCGATGTGGCCGGCCATGATGAAGATCTTGTCCTGGTTCACCAGCTTCTGCGCCGCCAGCACCGCCTTCTTCGGGTCGTAGCTGTCGTCCTCCACCGCCAGCCGCAGCCGGCGGCCGTTCACGCCGCCCTGTTCGTTGGCCTCGTCGATGCGCAGCTGCATGCCGTTGCGCGCCTGCTTGCCGTAGCCGGCGAGCGGCCCCGACAGGTCCTGGATCGTGCCGATCAGGATCTCCGTCTTGCTGACGCCCTGCTGCTGCGCGAGGGCGGGCAGCCACGACAGCGCGGCGGCGGCGAGGGTGAATGCGGTTTTCAACTTCATCGTTCGCTCCTTGGTTGTCGGGAATCGATTCACGGGTACATCGCCTCGATCTGCGTCGCGTACTTGCGCTGCACCAGCGTGCGCTTGAGCTTCATGGTGGGCGTCAGCTCCTCGTCCTCGGCCGAGAGCTGCGTGTCCAGCAGGAAGAACCTCTTGATCTGCTCGACGCGGGCGAACTTGCGGTTCACCCGGTCGATCTCGGCCTGGATCAGCGCCTGCACCTCGGGCGCGCGCGTCAGGCTGGCGTAGTTGCTGAAGGGCACGTCGTGGTCCTGCGCATGCTTCTCGACGTTCTCCTGGTCGATCATGACGATCGCCGTGAGGTAGGGGCGCCGGTCGCCGATCACGACGGCGTCGGTGATGTAGGGCGAGAACTTGAGCTCGTTTTCCAGCTCGCTCGGCGTGATGTTCTTGCCGCCCGCCGTGATGATGATGTCCTTCATGCGGTCGGTGATGCGGAAGAACCCTTCCCCGTCCACGCCGCCGACGTCGCCGGTGTGCAGCCAGCCGTCGGCGTCGATGGTCTCGCGCGTCTTCTCCGGCTGGTTGAGGTAGCCCATGAAGACGTTGTCGCCCTTGACCAGGATCTCGCCAGTGGCCGGATCGAGCCGAACCTGGTTGTACGAGGCGGCCGGCCCGATCGACCCCGGCTTGATGCGGCTGGCCGGCACGCCGGTCGAGGCGCCGCACGATTCGGTCAGGCCCCAGACCTCCAGCATCGGCACGCCCAGCGCCAGGTACCACTTCACCAGTTCCGGCGAGATCGGGGCGGCGCCGGTCACCAGGAAGCGCGAGCGGTGGATGCCGATCAGCTTGCGCACGTTGTCCAGGGCCAGCCAGCGCGCCAGCATGAACCTGAACCGGTCGGACGCCGGCACCGGCTCGCCAGCGAGGACCTTCTCCGCGATCCGCGAGCCCACGCCGATCGCCCACCGGTAGGCCGCCTGCTGCAACGGGCTGGCCTCCTTCAGCGCGATCATCACCCCGGAATAGAACTTCTCCCACACCCGGGGGACCGCCGTGAACACGGTCGGCGCGATCTCGCGCACGTTCTCCGGAACCGTCTCGGGGTTCTCGACGAAGTTGAGCACGGCGCCCGTGTACAGCGAGAAGTACTCGCCGCCGAGCCGTTCGGCGATGTGGCACAGCGGCAGGAAGCACATGCACTCGTCGCGGTCGTTGCGCGCGATCAGCGTGTTGTAGCCGCGGACCGTGTACACCAGCCCGTGGTGGCTGTGCATCGCGCCCTTGGGCTTGCCGGTCGTGCCCGAGGTGTACACCAGGATGGCGAGGTCGCCCGGCCGGCATCCGTTCACCCGCTGCGCCAGGTGGTCGGGATGCGCCGCGCCGTATTCGCGGCCGAGGGCGCGCAACTGGTCGAGGCTGATGACGCCAGGGTCGTCCAGGTGGTGCAGCCCCTCCATGTCGAACACCACGATCTTCCTGAGTCCGGGCAGCTGCGAACGCACCTCCAGCGCCTTGTCCAGCTGCTCGTCGTCCTCGACGAACAGGATGCTGGTGCCCGAGTCCTCGCACAGGTAGCGCACCTGCGGCGCGGCGTCGGTGGGGTAGATCCCGTTCGAGACGCCGCCGCAGCTGAGCGCCGCCAGGTCGGCCAGCACCCATTCGAGCACCGTGTTGGCCAGGATCGATGCGACGTCGCCGGGACCAAAGCCGAGCTGCATCAGTCCGCCCGCGATCTCGCGCACGGCGTCCCCGGTCTGCGTCCAGGTCCAGCTGCGCCAGATGCCCAGGTCCTTCTGCCGCAGCCACACGCGCGGGCCGCGCTCGCGCACCGCGTTCCAGAACATCGCGGGGATGGTCTCGCCCTCGACGATCACGCGCGTTTCGGGCCGGATGGCGGACAGGTCCCAGAGCTTGCTCATGCAGCTTCCTCCTTCCCCCAGGGGGGAGGGGGCCAGCGCATGCCGGTGCTCATCGCCATGTCTTCTTCTTCTTCCATCGCCGCTCCCCGCGCACGCCGGCTTCCTTCATGCCGAGGTAGAACTCCTTGATGTCCTCCTTCTCGCGCAGGTGCGCGCAGGTGTCTTCCATGACGATGCGGCCGTTTTCCAGCACGTACCCGTAGTCGGACGCGTTGAGCGCCATGTTGGCGTTCTGCTCCACCAGCAGGATGGTGCTGCCGCGCTCGCGATTGATCCGCACCACGATCTCGAAGATCTCGCGGGTGAGCTTGGGCGACAGGCCCAGGCTCGGCTCGTCCAGCAGGATCAGGTCCGGCGCGGCCATCAGCGCGCGCGAGATCGCCAGCATCTGCTGCTGGCCGCCCGAGAGCAGGCCGGCCTGCTGGGCGGCGCGCTCCTTCAGGATCGGAAAGTAGCAGTACACCGCCTCCATGTCGCGGGCGACGCCGTCACGGTCGCGCCGCGTGTAGGCGCCCATCAGCAGGTTGTCGTGCACGCTCAGCAGCGGAAACACCTCGCGCCCCTCCGGCACGTGCGACAGTCCCTGCTGGACGATGTGCGCCGGATCGCGCGCCGTGATGCTCTCGCCCTTGAACTCGATGCTGCCCTTGCGCGGGTCGATGATGCCGGAGATGGTCTTGAGGATGGTCGTCTTGCCCGCGCCGTTGGAGCCGAGCACGGTAGCGATCTCGCCGCGCCGCACCTGCAGGCTCACGCCGCGGATCGCCTTGATCGGGCCGTACGCCGATTCGACGTTCAGGAGCCGCAGCACCGGCTGGTCGCTGACGGGGGGCGGCCCGGCGCTCATCCGCCCCTCCTGAGCGTGCTCACGTCGTCGACCGATCCCAGGTAGGCCTCGATCACGCCGGGGTGGTTCTGCACTTCGCCCGGCGTGCCCGCCGCCAGCACCTCGCCCTGGTTCATGGCGAGCACCCGGTCCGACACGGTGGACACCAGCGTCATGTCGTGCTCCACCATCAGCACAGTGATGCCCAGGTCGTTCCTGATGTCCTGGATCCAGAACGCCATGTCCTCGGTCTCCTCGACGTTGAGGCCCGAGGAGGGCTCGTCCAGCAGCAGCAGCTTCGGCTTGGTGCACAGCGCCCGGCCGAGTTCGACCACCTTGCGCACGCCGTACGGCAGGCCCGCGACCAGCGCGTCGCGATGGTGCTGCAGGTCGAGGAACTCGATCACCTTCTCCACCTGCTCGCGCGCCTCGATCTCGGCCCGGCGGGCGCCGGCCGTGAAGAACAGGTCGGACCACAGGCCCGTCCGCCGGTGCGTATGGCGGCCGATCAGCAGGTTGTGCAGCACCGTGGCGTGCTCGAACAGCTCGATGTTCTGGAAAGTGCGGGCGATCCCGAGCGAGGCGATCCTGTGCGGCGCCGCGCGCGTGAGCGCGTGGCCCTCGAACGAAATGCTGCCCGCCGTCGGCGCGTAGATCCGGCTGATGATGTTGAAGACGGTGGTCTTCCCGGCGCCGTTGGGGCCGATCAGCGTGAAGACCTCGCCGTGCCGCACGTCGAACGATACCTTGTTGACGGCCAGCACGCCGCCGAAACGGACCGTGAGGTCCGAGACGCCGAGCAGCACCTCCGCCCGCCCGGCGCCGGCCGGAGCGCCCTGGTCGCGCCCGGCCGCGACCGCGGCGGCCCGCCCGGCAAGCCCTTCGGCGCGCAGCGTTCCGGCTTCGCTCATCGCACGCGCTCCGATTTCTGGAAGGACTTCTGCCGCCGGAACATGCCGCGCCGGTAGAACGGGAACAACTGCAGCCAGGTGCGCACCTTGAGCCAGCGGCCGTACAGGCCCAGCGGCTCGAACAGCACGAACGCGATCAGCACCGTGCCGTAGACCATCGCCTGCAGGCCGGGGGCCTGGCCCACGGCCGCCGGCAGCCAGTCCTTGGACAGGGCGATCACCTGCGGCATCGAGATCAGGAAGATCGCCCCCAGGAAGGCGCCGTGCACCGAGCCGAGGCCGCCGATCACCACCATCAGCAGCAGGTCGATCGACTGCAGGATGCCGAACTGGTCGGGCGAGATGAACGACAGCTTGTGGGCATACAGCGCGCCGCCGACGCCCGCCAGCGCGGCCGAGAGGGCGAACGAGAGCGTCTTGTAGCGCGCCAGGTGGATTCCCATGCTCTGGGCCGAGATCTCGGAATCGCGGATGGCGACGAAGGCGCGCCCGGTCGGCGAGCGCAGCAGGTTGAGGATGGCCAGCGTCGCGGCGATGGTGATCGCCAGGCACAGGAAGTAGAAGCTGGCGCCGGTGTCGAGCTTGAAGCCGAACAGGTCCGGCGCACCCACATGCATGCCGGTGTTGCCCCTGGTCACCGATTCCCAGCGGGCCAGCACTTCCTCGACGATGAAGCCGAACGACAGCGTGGCGATGCCGAGGTAGATGCCTTTCACGCGCAAGGCGGGCAGGCCCACGACCACCCCGACCGCGGCGGCCAGCGCTCCGGCCAGCACCAGCGCCACCGGAAACGGCAGGCCCATGTTGACGAAGACCGCCTCGGCGTAGGCGCCGACGCCCAGGAAGGCCGCGTGGCCGATCGAGAACAGGCCGGTGAAGCCGGCCAGCAGCATCAGGCCCAGGCCGACGATCGAGTAGATCAGCACGAACGTCAGCTGCGCCAGCCAGTAGTCGGCGAACAGCCACGGCGCCGCCAGCAGCAGCGCCAGCAGCGCGCCGTACCAGAATACGTGCCCGCCGTGCCTGGCGAGATCGATGTCCTGCCCGTAGTCGGTCTTGAAGATGAAGCGCATGTCCGGTTCCGTCGGGGCGGGCCGTCGCTAGACTTTCTTGGCCGTGCGCTCGCCGAACAGCCCGTTCGGCTTGACCATCAGCATCAGCAGCACGACGATGTAGGCCGCCGTGTCCTTGAAGCCTTGCGGCAGGTAGAACCCCGAGAGCGATTCCACGATGCCGATGACGAGGCCGCCGACGATGGCGCCGGGCAGGCTGCCGAAGCCGCCCACCACGGCCGCCGGGAAGGCCTTCAGCCCGATGAAACCCATGTTGGCGTGCACGAACGTGATCGGCGCCAGCAGCAGCCCGGCGACGGCCGCCACGCCCGCGGCCAGTCCCCACACCAGGCCGTTCAGCTGCTTGACGGGAATGCCCATGTAGTACGCCGCGAGCTGGTTCTGCGAGGCGGCCTGCATGGCGATGCCGATCTTGCTGTAGCGAAAGACGGCGAACAGCAGCAGGCACAGCGTGGCCGTCGCGCCGATCACCGCCATCTGCTCGACGTTGAGCACCAGCGCGCCGACATGCCAGATCTGGTCCTTGTAGGGTACCGGCAGCGTGTGGGTCTCGGTGCCGATACCGGGCAGCATGGTGATCAGGCCGCGCGTCACGTAGCCGATGCCGATCGTGAGCATGACGATCGAGAACGCCGGCTGGCCGAGGATCGGCCGCACGACGATCCGCTCCAGCAGCACGCCGAACGCGGCCATCGCCGCCAGCGCGCTGATCACCGCCGCCCAGAACGGGAAACCGAGGAAGGTCATGGCCGCCAGGCCGCCGAACGCGCCCAGCATCATCAGCTCGCCCTGGGCGAAGCTCACGGTTTCGGTGCCTTTGTAGATGAGCACGAATCCCAGCGCGATCAGCCCGTAGATGCACCCTTGCGCCACCCCGCTGATCAGCAGTTGAAGGAATTGCACCGGCCCTCCGCGAATACGCTCCGGCGACCGTTATAGCTGCGCCGGCGCGTCTTTCTCTACAGGGTTCTTCCGCATGTCTGTCGCGGCCTGTACGCGCCAAATCCCGGCATGACAGCCCCAGTTCACGTGCAGCGGCGCGGGCCCGTGACCGTCGTCACGCTGCACGGCGAATGGGAGCGCAGCAGGCAGCGCCTGGGCGACGCGCTGGACGGCGCGGCGCGCTTTGCCGCCGGCGAGGGGCGGCACGGCAGCTTCTGATCCACCCTCGTCCAAGGAGGCCGCCATGGCCACGCACCAGGATTTCGTCGAATACGTCCGTACCCAGTCCGGCCTGGGCGAAGCGATCACCTGCCGCAAGATGTTCGGCGAGTACGCCATCTACGTCGAAGGCAAGGTGGTGGCGCTGGCCTGCGACGACCAGCTGTTCCTGAAGCCGACGGCGCACGGCCGCAGCCTGCTGCGCAGCCCGTCCGAGCATCCGCCCTTTCCGGGCGCGACGCGCTACTTCCGCATCGACGAGGCCATCGACGACCGCGACCTGCTGCGCCGGCTGTTGCTGGCCACGGCCGAGGCGCTGCCCGAGCCGAAGCCGAAGCGGCGCAAGGACGCCGGCGCACCGAGCCGGACGGCGCGTGCCTGAGGCCGCCGCAGCCCCGCGCCGTCCCGCCGCGGCGATCGCACGCGTGCTGAAAATCGCCGCGGCGGCCGTCGCCGCGCACGGCGTGCTGCTCTGGCTCGCCGACCTCCTGCAGGGCGTGTTTCCGCGCGCGCTGCACATGGCCGGGGAGTTGCTGCTGTGGGTGCTGGCCGTGCCCGCGCTGGTGCTTACCCGGCCGTTCACGCCGCTGCTGTGGAAGCTGGGGCTGATGAACGCGCCCGGCTGGTTCGCGTGGCCCAGGCCGCTGGGCGTGGCGCTGGCGTACGCGGCCTGGATCGCCGCGCTGCTGGCGGCGGCGCGGCTGGCCCGTGCGTTCGCGCGGGAGTGACGGCGCCAGGGATCAGCCCGGCGGCACGGCCGCCGCGTCGCCGTCCGTGGGCAGCGGCCGCGGCCGGCCCTTCTCGTCGATGGCGACGTAGGTGAGGATGGCCTCCGTCACCTTGACGTACCGCCCCTGGCTGTGGAAACGCTCGGCGTAGACCGCCACGTCGACGGTGACCGAGGTGCGCCCGATGCGCGTGACCTCCGCGTAGAAGGACAGGATGTCGCCCACCCGCACCGGCTGCTTGAAGACGAACTCCTTCACCGCCACCGTGGCCATGCGCCCCCTGGTGTGGCGCGCCGGGAGCACGGAGCCGGCCAGGTCCACCTGCGCCATCACCCAGCCGCCGAAGATGTCGCCGTTGGCGTTGCTGTCCGCCGGCAGGGGAATGACCTTGAGCACCAGCTCCTTGTGGGTGGGCAATGTGGCGGCCGGCGCGCTCGAGTCTGGGGACATGGGCACAATCTCTTTCGAAAGAACCTATGGATTGTCCCTGATGCGCCGCTCCGGCGAACGACTCTCGCTGCACACGGGCATGGGCCCCGAGCAGCCCCGCACCCATACCGACTGGGCCACGCTCAAGCGGCTCTTCCCCTACCTCTGGCAGTACAAGGGCCGGGTGGTGGCCGCGCTGGCGTTCATGGTCATGGCCAAGCTGGCCAACGTGGGCGTGCCGGTGCTGCTGAAGAGCCTGGTCGACACGATGAGCCCGGCCGGGGGCAAGTCCGTGGCCGGCCTGGCGGCGGGCGAGGCGGCCGCGGCCCTGCTCGTGGTGCCGGTCGGCCTGCTGGTGGCGTACGGCCTGCTGCGGCTGTCGACGACGCTGTTCACCGAGCTGCGGGAGCTGGTGTTCGCCAAGGCGACGCAGGGCGCGGCGCGGCAGATCGCGCTGCAGACCTTCCAGCACCTGCATGCGCTGAGCCTGCGCTTCCACCTGGAACGCCAGACCGGCGGCATGACCCGCGACATCGAGCGCGGCGTGCGCGGGATCGAGTCGCTGATCTCGTACTCGCTCTACAGCATCGTCCCGACCCTGATCGAGGTGACGCTGGTGCTCACCATCCTGGCGGTGAAGTTCGACGCCTGGTTTGCCTGGATCACGCTGGCGGCGCTGGTCCTGTACATCGCGTACACGATCAGCATCACCGAATGGCGCACCAAGTTCCGGCGCGAGGCCAACGAGTTCGACTCCGCGGCCCACACCAAGGCGGTGGACTCGCTGCTCAACTACGAGACCGTCAAGTACTTCAACAACGAGGGCTTCGAGGCGCGGCGCTACGACGAGAGCCTGGAGCAGCTGCGCCGCGCGCGCCTGAAGAGCCAGACCACGCTGTCGCTGCTCAACGTCGGCCAGCAATTCATCATCGGCGTCGGCCTGGTGGCGATGCTGTGGCGGGCGACGCAGGGCGTGGTGGAGGGCCGCATGACCATCGGCGACCTGGTGATGGTCAACGCCTTCATGATCCAGCTGTACATCCCGCTCAACTTCCTGGGCGTGCTGTACCGCGAGATCAAGCAGAGCCTGACGGACCTGGACAAGATGTTCGTGCTGATGGAGCGCGAGCGCGAGGTGGCGGACAAGCCCGGCGCGAAGCCGCTGGCGTTCGCCCCGCTCCCGGCGCAGGAAGAGGGCGCGCCTCGCGCTTTTCCTTTCGCGCAAGGCAGGGGCGAGGGCGGCGAGGCGGCACCCATCGACTCCACCGTCCGCTTCGAGAACGTCAGCTTCGCCTACGAGCGCGCGCGCCAGATCCTGCACCACGTCAGCTTCGAGATCCCGGCCGGCGCGACGGTGGCGGTGGTGGGGCCGTCGGGCTCCGGAAAGAGCACGCTGGCGCGGCTGCTCTACCGCTTCTACGACGTGGGCGTCCCGGGCGACCCGCCCGGCATCGGCGGGCGCATCACCATCGCCGGCCAGGACATCCGCGAGGTGACGCAGGCCAGCGTGCGCCAGGCGATCGGGATCGTGCCGCAGGACACGGTGCTGTTCAACGACACCATCGAATACAACATCGCCTACGGCCGGCCCGGCGCGACCCGGGCGGAGATCGAGGACGCGGCCCGGGCCGCACGCATCCACGGTTTCATCGCGTCCACGCCGCGGGGGTACCAGACGATGGTCGGCGAGCGCGGGCTGAAGCTGTCCGGCGGCGAAAAGCAGCGGGTGGCGATCGCGCGCACCCTGCTGAAGAACCCGCCGATCATGATCTTCGACGAGGCCACCTCGGCCCTCGACTCGGCCAACGAGCGCGCGATCCAGGCCGAGCTGAAAGGGGTGGCGCAGCACAAGACGACCTTGCTGATCGCCCATCGTTTGTCCACGGTGGTGGACGCGCACGAGATCCTGGTGCTGGACGGCGGCCGCATCGTCGAGCGCGGCACGCACCAGGACCTGCTGGCCCGGGGTGGGCGCTATGCGCAGATGTGGGCGCTGCAGCAAAGCAGCGAGCAGGGCGCCGAGCCGGTGATGGGGATCTGACCGCCCCGCCGGCATCGGGGCGGCCGGCCGCGGCTGGCGCGGGCGCAGTACAGTTCCGGCTTCGAAGCCGCCCGCCGCCACTTCCCGAGGAGCGCCAGTGCCTGCACCTTCCCTGCCGCATCCCCTGCCGATCACGGACGCCACCGTCCTCGAGATGTACGGCCACCTGTTCGCCCCGTGGGTGAAGGAGCTGGGGCTGCGCGACTTCAGGGTGGGCCCGGGCGAGGCGTCGGCCCTGCTGCCCCAAGCCGACGCGCTCAAGCTGTATGCCGGCGCGGTGTGCGGCCAGGCGGTCATGGCGGCGATCGACACCGTCGTGACCCTGGCGATGTTCACCACCGACCGCCTGCCCAAGGGCACCGTGTACCAGCACACCCATTTCCTGCGTCCGGCCGCGGGCTCCCGGCTGACGCTGGACGCCAGCGGCGACCTGGTGGCGCATGCCAGTTCGGAGTTCGCGTTCTGACGGCCGTCGCGGCTGCCCATGCCATGCCTTCCCTCGAGCTGAAGGTCCCGCCCCTGGCCCTCGTCGCCGTGCTGGCGGCGCTGATGTGGCTCGGCGCCCGGGCACTGCCGTCGCTGGCATTCGCCTTTCCCGGCCTGATGCTGGCGGCGCTCCTGCTCGCTGCCGCCGGCGTCCTGGTCGTCGCGGCCGGCGTGACGGCGTTTCGCCGCGCGCGCACGACCGTCGATCCGAGGGACCCCGCCAGGTCCAGCGAACTCGTCGCCACCGGCATCTACCGCGCAAGCCGCAATCCCATGTACCTCGGGATGCTGTTGCTGCTGGCGGCCTGGAGCGTCTTTCTCGGCAGCGCGCCCGCCCTGCTGGCGCTGCCGGCATTCGTCGCCTGGATGAACCGGTTCCAGATCGCGCCGGAAGAACGGGCGCTGCGGGCGCGCTTCGGCGATCGCTTCACCAGCTACGAACGCCGCGTGCGGCGCTGGCTGTAGGCAGCGCGAAGGTTCATTGTCCAGCAGCATTGGCCGCTGCCGCCGGGCCGGTCCCGGGCCGGCCGCACCCGAGGACGCGACGGCCGGCCCCGCCAAGGCCCACAATGGCGGAATCGATCGGCCGGCCACTGCGGGAGAAAAGAGATGAACGCGACCAGGATCATTGCCATCGCCTTGATCGCCGCCGGCGTGCTGGCACTGGTGTACGGCGGTTTCAGCTACACCAAGGACACCACGGCCGTGAAGCTCGGCCCGATCGAGCTCTCGGTCAAGGAGAAGAAGACGCTGGACGTCCCATTGTGGGTCGGCATCGGCGCCATCGTGGTGGGCGGCCTGCTGCTGGTGGTCGGGGGCAGGAAGGGCTAGGGCAGGCCATGACCGAGCTGCCAGTCCGGCCTGCCGCGTCGGCGCGGGAGAATGACCAATGAATGCATCGGCCCTGGTCCTGACGCTGTTCATCGCCTGGACGCTCCTGCTGCTGGTCGCGATGGAGGTGCTGCGCACGCGCCTCGTCGTCACCGGCCGCATGGCGCCCAATGCCTTCCAGCCCGACAACGCCAACCTCTCGCCCTTCATGCAGCGGCTCGCGCGCTCGCACGCCAACTGCGTGGAGAGCCTGCCGGTGTTTGGCGGGCTGCTGCTGGTGGCGCTCGCCACCGGGCGGACCGAGCTCACCGATCCGCTCGCGCCCTGGCTGATGGCCGCGCGCGTGCTCCAGTCGGGATTGCACCTGGCTTCGCTGAGCCCCGCCGCCGTGTCGGCGCGCTTTTCGGCATTCGCCGTACAGCTGGCCATCGCAGTCTACTGGACCTGGGCGCTGCTTGCGCGCTGACGGCGGCATTGCTGGCACACTCGCGGCTGCCCGGCTTTTTCGAAGGTGCGTCTTCCATGTTGCGACAGCTCTCGGTCCTGGTCCACCTCCTGGCCGCGATGGCGTGGGTCGGCGGCATGTTCTTCGCCTATTTCTGCATGCGGCCAGCAGCGGCCGAGGTGCTCCAGCCGCCGCTGCGCCTGCCCTTGTGGACCGCCACCTTCCAGCGCTTCCTCAGGTACATCGCCGTTGCGGTGGCGCTGATCCTGGCCACCGGACTGGGCATGCTCATGGAAAGCGGCCCGCGCCACGCGCCCACCGGATGGCACGTCATGATGACGCTGGGGTTCGTGATGGCGGGGATATTCGGGTACGTGTACGCGGTGCTCTACCCCGAGCTGCGCGATCACTGTTCGGCCGCGGCCTGGCCGGCGGCGGGCAGGACGCTCAACCGGATCCGGCAGCTGGTGGCGCTCAACCTGGTGCTGGGCGTGGCCACCGTTGTCGCGGCGATGTCGCCGCGGTTCTGAGCGATGCTGGACGCGCGCGGACCAGCGAAGGCGATGCGCACGTTCCGCGACGCCACCCCGGCCGACGCCGCCATGTTGTGCGACGCCGAGCGGGACGTGGTGCGGCAGTACGACGGGCTGCTGGTATCGGAGCCCGACGAGGTCTTCGAGGCGCTGTTTCTGCAGCGGATCCGGATGCTGGTGGACGGTCGCGGGAAATACCTGATCGCGCAGGTGGATGGCCTGCCCGTCGGCCACGCCTGCCTGTGGCCGATGCCGTTGCGGCGCATCGCCCACGTGCTGCGCCTGGACATGTGCGTGCACGTGGGCCACTGGGGCCAGGGCCACGGTGAGGCCTTGTTGCGCGCGCTCCTGGACTGGGCCGCGCGGGAGTCGTCCGCGCGCAAGGTGGAACTCCTGGTGCGGTCGGAGAACGCGCCGGCCGTGGCCCTGTACCGCAAGCTCGGATTCGCGGAGGAGGGCCGCCTGCGCGAGCGGGTGCGGCTGCCCGGCGGCCGCTTCGTCGACGACATCAGCATGGCCCTCATGCTGCCGCAGCGCTGACAAGGCGCAGCAGGCCGGCGGAACGCGGCTTCGACGCGGCCCGGCGGCGGTACAAGTTGGCGTTCCGGCTTGCCCGGCACGTCTTCAGCGTATACCCTAGGATGGCGCGACCGGTGTCAAGAGGGAAAATGCCTAAGGGGGGGCGGGCAAGTTGCCGAGCGAAGGCATGGCGTGCCGTGCGCCTGCGGGCCGCTGGAAGGCGGTGGCGGGCTTCACTGTCAGGGGGTGTCCGATGTTTTTTGGTTTGTTCAAGCGCGCACCGGCGCCGGTGGCCAAGCCGAAGGCCGGGGAAAAGGCGCGTCGTCCTTCCAGGAGGGCGCAGGTGGTCGACCTGCCGCCGGAGCCGAGTTCGCTCGAGGTCACCGAGGGCAGCGAGCACACGGACTGGGCCTTGTGGGAGGATTCCGTGGCCGTGCAGGACAGCCAGCTGCACTCGCTGCAGCCGTCGGTGAAGCTTTATCGCCACGAGTCCCAGACGCCCACCGAGTTCCAGGACATCGAGGCGTTCGCGCGCGTGCGCCACAAGGACCCCTGACGCGCCGCCGGGCCGCATTGATGCCGCTTGCGGTGCGCGATGGCGACAGCCATCGCCCGGTCACGACACGCGCAGCCGAATCCGCCTCGCTGGCCGGCGGGCATCCGTCCGGTGCCGCTGCACAATGAGGCGTTCCCCGGGCTGACGTGGAGCTGGCGATGACGAGGACGACGATGTTTCCCCTGGAAGGCGGCTGCGATTGCGGCCAGGTCCGCTATCGCATGGAGACGGCGCCGCTGTTCGTGCACTGCTGCCATTGCCGATGGTGCCAGCGCGAGAGCGGCGCCGCGTTCGCGCTGAACGCGATGATCGAGGCCGACCGGGTGACGAACCTGGGCGGCGAGCCCGAACTGGTCGACACGCCCTCCGCCAGCGGCCAGGGCCAGCGGATCGCACGCTGCCCGCGCTGCCGCCTCGCGCTGTGGAGCCATTACGCGGGCGCCGGTCCGTTCGTGAAGTTCGTGCGCGTCGGCACGCTGGACACGCCCGACGAACTGCCGCCGGACATCCACATCTTCACGTCGAGCAAGCAGCCGTGGGTGATGCTGCCGCCCGGCACGCCGTCGGTGCCCGAGTACTACCGGCGCGAGGATTGCTGGCCGCGCGCCAGCGTCGTCCGCTTCGAGGTGTTGGCGCCGGCGATCCGGGCCTGGAAGGCGGCTCGCGAGGAGCAGCAACGATGACGCGCGAGCTCGCATCGCAGGTGCGCCAGTGGGCCGAGGAGTCCTTCCGCGGCGGCTTCTACTGCGCCGAAAGCGTCGTGCTGGCGCTGGCCCGCGCCCAGGGCGTGGAGAGCGACCTGCTGCCGAAGGCGGCGACGGCCTTCTGCAGCGGCATGGCACGCACCTGCGGTACTTGCGGCGCGCTGACGGGCGGGCTGATGGGCTTGAGCCTGGCGGTCGGGCGCCACCACACCGGGCAACCGGCGCAGCCGGTATACGAGGCGGCGCAGCGGCTGATCGGGCAATTCGAAGCGGAGTTCGGCGCCCGGGATTGCGACGCGCTGCTCGGTTGCGACATCGGCACGCCCGAAGGGCAGGCGTTGTTTCGCGAACAGCGGCTGGGCGAGCGCTGCCTGCGCTACACGGGGCGGGCGGCCGAACTCGCGGTCACCATCCTCGCGGAAAGCCATGGGTGATGCCTCGCCGCGGGCGACCGTCCACCTGGTGCCGACGCTGCACCAGTACCATCTTGCCGTGCCCGGCTACGGGTTCGATGCGCTGACGCGCGTGCTGGACGCGCTCCGGCCCGACGTGCTTCTGTGCGAGCTCAGCGAGCGGGCGCTGCGCGAGCGCCGGCCCCAGGTCGTCCGGCAGGAGTACCAGCACAGCGTGTTCCCGTACCTGGCCCGCCGTGGAATTCCGGCGGTGGCGCTGGAGCCGGGCGGCGACCTCTGGGACGAGCTGGTGACCCGGGCGCTCGAGGCGGAGCAGCAATTCAAGGACCTGGCCCCCGCGCGCCACGCGGACCATGAGCGCCGCCTGCACGCGATGCTGGGGAACCTGCTTCGTTCCTGGGACTCGCCGGCCGCCGTCGACTCCGCCCGCACCGAACTCGTTTTCGAGGAGAAGCACGCGCGCGAAAACGAGCTGTTCGGCGCGGCGTACCGCGAGAACTGGAACCGCTGGAACGAGCACTTCGCGCAGACGATCGGCCGGACGGCGCAGGCGCATCCCGGCCAGCGGATAGTGGCGCTGGCCGGCGTGGAGCACGGTTACTGGCTGCGGCGGCGCCTGCGCGAGCTCGCCACCGCCGCCGGGACCTGGACGCTGGCGTCGCGCCTGGACGGAAAGGACTGACGATGCTGCGCACCCGCGACATCGATCACGTCGTGCTGCGCGTGATCGGCTTCGAGCGCAACGTCATGTCGAAAGGGCCGCCCCGGCGAGCGGGCGCGAAGGAGGAGACCGGATGGACATCGATCGCTTCATGCAGGGCTACCAGGACGCGTGGCAGCGCCGCGACGCCCGCCGGTTCAGCGCGTTGTTCGCGCCGGACGGGGTGTATCGCAACACGCCGTTCGCCGAGCAGCGCGGGCACGAACAGCTCGCCGCGTATTGGCGGCGCGTCGAACTGCAGGAAGACGTCGCGGTGCGCTACGACGTCCTGGCGCGCTCGCCGGGCAGCGGCATCGCGCATTGGCACGTGACCTACCGCGTCGCTTCCGAGGACCTGTTCCGCATCTGGGCGGCATCGATGGGCACCAACCTGGTCGCCCGCAAGCCGGGCGACCCGCTGCCCTGGATGGTGCTCGACGGCGTGCTGCAGGCGTGGTTCGACGGCGGCCTGTGCCGCGAGGCCCGCATCTGGTGGCACAGTGTCCCCAGCATGACGCCGCCCGCGTCCGGGGGCGCGGCATGAAGCTGCCGCAGGTGCTCGCGTTCGACGTCTTCGGCACCGTGGTCGACTGGCACGGCAGCATCGCGCGCGAGGTCGATGCCATGGACCTCGGCGTGAGCGGCGACGAGTTCGCGCTGGCGTGGCGCGCCGGCTACCAGCCGGCGATGCAGCGGGTGCGCTCGGGCGAGCTGGGCTGGACGCTGATCGACGACCTGCATCGCATGATCCTGGACGACCTGCTGCGCCGGTTCGGCGTCGGGCACCTCGACGAGGCGGCCAGGCAGCACCTGAACCGTGTCTGGCACCGGCTGGATCCCTGGCCGGACGCCGTGGCGGGGCTCGCGCGGCTGAAGTCACGGTACATGATCTGTACGCTCTCCAACGGCAACCTCGGCCTGCTCGCCGCGCTGTCCAAGCGCGCGGGCCTGCCCTGGGACTGCATCCTTTCGGCCGAGGTGTTTCGCGCCTACAAGCCCGACCCGGCGACCTACCTCGGCGTCGCGCGCGTCTTCGACGTCGCGCCGCAGGACGTGATGCTGGTCGCTGCCCACCACGACGACCTCGCCGGCGCGCGCGCCTGCGGGCTGCGCACGGCGTACGTCGAGCGGCCGCGCGAGTCCGGTCCCCGCCATCCCAAGGATGTGTCTCCGCGGCCCGGTTGTGACGTGCACGCGAGCGACCTGATCGCGCTGGCCGACCTGCTGCGTTGCTGAGCCCCAGCGGCCGCTCGCGGCCCGGATTTCGCCGGCCGCCGGGCCGGCGGCCGCGGCCCGCAATAATCACGGAATGGAAACCAAATGGCTCGAGGACTTCGTGAGCCTCGCCGAGACCCGCAGTTTCAGCCGCTCGGCCCAGTTGCGGCACGTGACGCAGCCGGCCTTCTCGCGGCGGATCCAGGCGCTGGAAGCCTGGGCGGGCACGGACCTGGTGGACCGCAGTTCCTATCCGACGCGCCTCACGCCGGCCGGCGAGACGCTCTACGCCCAGTCGATGGACATGCTGCAGGCCCTGCAGAGCACCCGCGCCATGTTGCGCGGCCATTCCAGCGCCGCCCAGGACGTGATCGACTTCGCCGTGCCGCACACGCTGGCGTTCACCTTCTTCCCGCAGTGGGTGTCGAGCCTGCGCGAGCCGTTCGGGCCGATCAAGAGCCGGCTGATCGCGCTGAATGTCCACGACGCCGCAATGCGGCTGGTCGAGGGCGGCTGCGACCTGCTGATCGCCTACCACCACGACGCGCTGCCGCTGCAGCTGGACCCCGAGCGCTACCAGATGGTGACGCTCGGCAAGGAGGTGCTTTCGCCCTACTGCCGGCCCGACGGCGAGGGCCAGCCGGCATTCCGGCTGCCGGGGCGGCCGGGCCATCCGGTGCCTTACCTGGGGTACGGGCCCGGCGCGTACCTGGGGCGCATCACCGACCTGATCGTGCGGCAGTCGCGCACGCCCATCCACCTGGAGCGGGTGTACGAGACCGACATGGCCGAGGGGCTGCGCGTGATGGCGCTGGAAGGGCACGGGCTCGCGTTCCTGCCGCACAGCGCCGTGGAGAAGGACATCCGGTCGGGCCGGCTGGTCAGCGCCGTGCCGGCCGAACTGCCGGGGCTGGAGATGACCATGGAGGTGCGCGCCTACCGGCAGATGCCCAGCGCCAAGGAGCCGTCCAAGGGCGCGGCCCAGGCGCTGTGGGACTTCCTGGCCCACATCGGCCGCTGAGCAGCGAGCCCGAGTCGCCGCGCCGGGGGTCTGGGACAATCCCGCGATGACCCAGGAAATCACCATCACGCGCCCCGACGACTGGCACCTGCACGTGCGGGACGGCGAGGCACTGAAGGCCGTGGTGCCGCACACCGCGGCCCAGTTCGGCCGGGCGATCATCATGCCCAACCTGCGGCCGCCGGTGACCGCCGCCGCCCAGGCCATGGCCTACCGCGAGCGCATCCTCGGCGCGCTGCCGCCGGAGTCGACCTTCCAGCCGCTGATGACGCTGTACCTCACCGACAACCTGCCGCCGGCCGAGATCGACCGTGCCCGGGACGCCGGCGTGGTCGCGCTCAAGCTGTATCCGGCCGGGGCCACCACCAACAGCGACGCGGGTGTCACCGACCTGCGCAAGACCTGGCCGACGCTCGAGGCGATGCAGCGCGCCGGCCTGCCGCTGCTGGTGCACGGCGAGGTGACGGCGCCCGAGGTCGACCTGTTCGACCGCGAGGCGGTGTTCATCGACACGCAGCTGATCCCGCTGCGGCGCGACTTTCCCGAGCTGAAGATCGTGTTCGAGCACATCACCACGCGCGAGGCCGCGCAGTACGTGCGCGGCGCGGACCGATTCACGGCCGCCACGATCACGGCGCACCACCTGCTCTACAACCGCAACGCGATCTTCACCGGCGGCATCCGGCCGCATTACTACTGCCTGCCGGTGCTCAAGCGCGAGGTGCACCGGCTCGCGCTGGTGGAGGCGGCCACGTCCGGCAGCGCCAGGTTCTTCCTGGGCACCGACAGCGCCCCGCATCCGGCCCACCTGAAGGAGCACGCCACGGGTTGCGCCGGCTGCTACACGGCGCACGCCGCGATGGAGCTGTACGCGCAGGCGTTCGACGCGGCCGGCGCGCTGGACCGGCTGGAGGGCTTCGCCAGCTTCCACGGGCCGACGTTCTACGGCCTGCCGCGCAACGGCGGCACCATCACGCTGCGCCGCGAGGACTGGACGGTGCCATCGAGCTACCCCTACGGCGAGGCCCATCTGAAGCCCCTGGGCGGCGGCGAAACGCTGCCGTGGCGCCTGGTTCCCTCCCGGGACGCCGCATGATCGCCAAGCCGCGCGTGGCGCTGCTGATCGATGCCGACAATTCGCCGGCATCGAAGATCGACCTCATCCTCAACGAGCTCTCCACGTTCGGCGAGACCAGCATCCGGCGCGCCTACGGCAACTGGAAGAAGGCCGAACTCAAGGGCTGGGAGGACGTGCTGCACGAGCACGCCATCCGGCCGATCCAGCAGTTCGACTACTCCAAGGGCAAGAACGCCAGCGACATCGCGATGGTGATCGACGCGCTGGACCTGCTGTACACCGACAGCCCGGACGCCTTCGGCATCGTGTCGTCGGACGCCGACTTCACGCCGCTCGTGATGCACCTGCGGGCCAAGGGCGCGGCGGTCTACGGTTTCGGCGCCCGCAAGACGCCCGAGCCGTTCGTCAACGCCTGTTCCAGGTTCCTGTTCCTCGACAAGCTGCGGGCCACGTCCGCCGAGCCGGAGGCCGAAGCGGACAGCACGCCGCAGGCGCCGCTGCGCGCCACGACGGCCCAGCTCAAGCAGGACGCGAAGCTGGTGATGCTGCTGCGCAATGCGGTGGAGGCGGCGGCCGACGACGAGGGCTGGGCGCGGGTGGGTGCCGTGGGCAACCAGATCGCCAACCAGGCGTCCTTCGATCCACGCAACTACGGGTATGCGACGCTCACCAAGCTGCTCGCCGCCACGCAGCTGTTCGACATGGCCGACGAGGGCAAGTCGACGGTGATAGTGCGCGACAAGCGCTTCGCCAAGGGCGCCCGCCACTGAGGACGCCGTGGTGCCGCCGCTCGACTGGGAGGCGCCATGGTACGAGCCGTGGCGCGGGCACGGGCAGCGCGTGCTGGCCCGGGTCGCGCAAGGACTGCCGCTGCCCGAGGCGCTGGACGGGCTGGGCGCGGGCGTGCGGTTCGTCTCCGCCTCGCAGCTGCCGGCCGGCGAAGCGTACGAGCGCTTCGTCTTCGAGCGCGGCGCCTGCCCGACCCGCGAGAACCTGCACGATTTCTTCAACGGGCTGTGCTGGCTGGGCCTGCCGCTCACCAAGCGCCGGCTCAACGAGCTGCAGGCGGGGCAGATCGCCCAGTCCGGCGTCGGTGCGGTGCGCGGGCCGGTGCGCGACGCGGTCACCATCCTCGACGAGAACGGCGCCGTGCTGGCCGCGCCGACCGCGCTCTGGGAGGCGCTGCTGGCGCGCGACTGGCGGCGGCTGTTCGTCGACTTGCGCCCGCTGTGGGACGAGGCGCGGCTCACGGTCGTCGGCCACGCGCTCCTGGAGCAACTGGCCCGGCCCCGCAAGGGCCTGACGGCCCATGTGCTCGCGTTGCCGGCGCCCGGCGGCGTCGCCATGCCCGTCCTGGACCAGTGGCTCGCCGGCGCCCTGGCCGCGCCGCGCCTGGCCGGCAAGCCGTTCACCCCGCTGCCGGTGCTGGGCATCCCGGGCTGGTGGGCCGGCAACCAGAACTTTTCCTTTTATGATGACTCTTTCGTATTCCGCGCGCCGGGCAGCAAGAAATTGAAAACCACAGCCCCGCCGGCCGCCTCGCGCCCTTGAAGCGACGCGCCGTCGACCTCATCTGGCGCCGGGTGGACTTCCCACCACGAAGATTTCCGGAGAACTCATGAAACGTATCGTCCTGTTCGTCCTCACCAACCTGGCGGTGGTCCTGGTCCTGGGCATGGTCTCCAGGCTGTTGGGCGTCGACCGCTTCCTCACGGCCAACGGGCTGAACCTCGGGGCGCTGCTCGCGTTCGCCGCCATCATGGGTTTCGGCGGGGCGATCATCTCGCTGCTGATGTCCAAGACGATCGCCAAGTGGAGCTCGGGCGTGCAGGTGATCGAGCAGCCCCGCAGCGCCGACGAAGCCTGGATCGTGGAGACCGTGCGCCGCTTCGCCGACAAGGCCGGCATCGGCATGCCGGAAGTCGGCGTGTTCGAGGGCGAGCCCAACGCGTTCGCCACCGGCGCGTTCAAGAACAGCGCGCTGGTCGCCGTCTCGACCGGCCTGCTGCAGGGCATGACGCGCGAGGAAGTCGAGGCCGTGATCGGCCACGAGGTGGCGCACATCGCCAACGGCGACATGGTCACCATGACGCTGATCCAGGGCGTGATGAACACGTTCGTGGTGTTCCTGTCGCGCGTCGTCGGCTACCTGGTGGACAGCTTCCTGTCCAAGGGCGAGCAGCGTTCGGGCCCCGGCATCGGCTACTACGTGACCACGATCGTGCTGGACATCCTGCTGGGCTTCCTGGCGGCGATCATCGTGGCTTGGTTCTCGCGGCAGCGCGAGTTCCGCGCCGACCGCGGCTCGGCCGACCTGCTCGGCCGCAAGCAGCCCATGATCAACGCGCTGGCCCGCCTGGGCGGCATGGTCCCCGGCGAACTGCCCAAGGGCCTGCAGTCGATGGGCATCACCTCGGGCGTGGGCAAGCTGTTCTCGACCCACCCGCCGATCGAGGAGCGGATCGCGAGGCTGCAGGGCGCGTAAAAGCGGGAGCGGACGCCCGGACAGCCGAAACCCAACAGCCGGACGCAGAGGACGCAAAAACTCGCAGAGAACGCAAAAATGAAATCAGAAGGAGGAAAGAAGCGCCTTCTTTCCTTCCTTGGTCTTCTTCTCTCCTTTTGCGTCTTCTGCGTACCCTTTGCGCACTCTGCGTCCGGCTGTCCGCTTTGTCTTTCAGTGGCGAGTCACCATGCTGGTGGCCACCGCCTCGCCGACCTTGATCCCGTCCACGCCGGCCGACAGGATGCCGCCGGCGTAGCCCGCGCCTTCTCCCGCGGGGTAGAGCCCGCGCACGTTGAGGCTCTGGAAATCGTCCCCGCGCGTGATGCGCAGCGGCGACGAGGTGCGGGTTTCGACGCCGGTGAGCACGGCGTCCGGCCGGTCGAAGCCCTTGATCCTGCGCCCGAACACCGGCAGCGCCTCGCGCAGCGCGGTGATCGCGTATTCGGGCAGCGCCGGATGCAGGTCGCCCAGTTTCACGCCGGGCTTGTACGAGGGCTGCACCTCGCCGAGCTGGCTCGAGGGGCGGCCGGCGATGAAGTCGCCCACCAACTGCCCCGGCGCGTCGTAGTTCTCGCCGCCGAGGACGAAGGCCCGGGACTCCAGTTCGCGCTGCAGCACCACGCCGGCCAGCGGTCCGCCGGGATAGTCGCGCTGCGGCTCGATGCCCACCACCATCCCGGCGTTGGCGTTGCGCTCGTTGCGCGAGTACTGGCTCATGCCGTTGGTGACGACGCGGCCGGGCTCGGAAGTGGCGGCCACCACGGTGCCGCCCGGGCACATGCAGAAGCTGTAGACGGCGCGGCCGTTGGCCGCGTGGTGCACCAGCTTGTAGTCGGCGGCCCCGAGCAGGGGATGGCCCGCGTGGCGGCCCCAGCGGGCCCGGTCGATCACGCCCTGCGGGTGCTCGATGCGAAATCCGATCGAGAACGGCTTGGCCTCCAGCAACACGCTCCGTTCGTGCAACATCTCGAAGGTGTCGCGCGAGCTGTGGCCCAGCGCGAGCACCACGTGGTCGGTTCGCAGCTCGCTGCGCCGGCCGCTGGCCTGGTCCAGCACCACCACGCCGCGCACCTGCCGGGCGTCCGCCGCGCCGTCGATCAGCAGGTCGACCAGCCGGTGCCGGAACCGGACCTCGCCGCCCAGGGCGATGATCTGCTCGCGCATGTGCTCCACCACCTTCACCAGCTTGAAGGTGCCGATGTGCGGATGCGCGACGTACAGGATCTCCTCGGGCGCGCCGGCCTGCACGAACTCGGTCATCACCTTGCGCCCCAGGTGGCGCGGGTCCTTGATCTGGCTGTACAGCTTGCCGTCGGAGAACGTCCCGGCGCCGCCTTCGCCGAACTGCACGTTGCTCTCCGGGTCGAGCTCGCGCCGGCGCCACAGGCCCCAGGTGTCCCTGGTGCGCTCGCGCACCCTCTTGCCCCGCTCCAGCACGATCGGCCGCAGCCCCATCTGCGCCAGCACCAGCGCGGCGAAGATGCCGCACGGCCCGAAGCCGACGACCACCGGCCGGTCGGCCAGGGGCTCGCCGGCATGCACCGGCGGATGCCAGGCCATGTCCGGCGTGGGGCCGACGTGCGGGCGGCCGGCGTGCTGCGCCAGCAGCGGCGGCTCGCGCGCCGGATCGGCGAGCGCGACGTCGACGATGTAGACGGCCAGCAGCTCGGCCTTGCGCGCGTCGAAGCTGCGCTTGAAGACCTCGACCCGGGCGATGTCGCCTTCGGGAACGTGCAGGATGCCGGCGGCGGCGGCGCGCAGCGCGGCGTCGGGCTGCGCCGCCTGTGCCAGCGTCAGCTTGATTTCGGAGAGTCGGATCATGGTTTCCGGGCTTCTGTCGATGAAGCGCAGGCCGCCATGGTACGCGGTGCGTGCCGGGTGAGGTGCACGCGTGCCGGACACTTGTACCCCCCCTGCGGCGGGCGGTATCCCGCCCGGGGTTCCGACGTGCATCGCACCGGCTGGCCGCCGGTGTTCCCTTGGCGCCGTCCCCGGGGCTGACCGCGCGACGCGAACACCTCGCGGGACGGCGCTACGGCGCTGCCCGAGTCACCCCGGACGGGACACCGCCCGCCGCGAGAACGGGCGTCCCGATCGCCAGCGATTGTCCTCCTCTCCGCGCTGGGGAGAGCGAAGCGAGGGTCGGGTTGAGGGGCACGCGTTGCAGTGCAGGCCTGCCGCAGCGAGACACGCATCCGTGAGGGGCAGGCGTGCGCGAGGCTCAGCCCGCCGGCAGGAAGCCTTCCACCGAGAGGTAGCGCTCGCCGGTGTCGTAGTTGAAGCCGAGCACCGTGGCGCCGGCGGGCAGCTCCGGCAGCTTCTGCGCGATCGCGGCCAGCGTCGCACCAGACGAGATGCCCACCAGGATGCCTTCCTCGCGCGCGGCGCGGCGCGCCATCTCGCGGGCCGGCTCGGCGTCGACCTGGATCACCCCGTCGAGCAAGCCGGTCTCCAGGATCGCCGGGATGAAACCGGCGCCTATGCCCTGGATCGGATGCGGCGAGGGCTGGCCGCCCGAGATCACCGGCGACGCCGTGGGTTCGACGGCGAACACCTTCAGCTTCGGCCAGGCCTTCTTCAGGACCTGGGCGCAGCCGGTGATATGGCCGCCGGTGCCGACGCCGGTGATCAGCGCGTCGATGCCCTGCGGAAAGTCCTCCAGGATCTCGCGCGCCGTGGTGCGGGCGTGGACCTCCACGTTCGCCGCATTCTCGAACTGCTGCGGGATCCAGCCGCCGGGCGTGGCCGCCAGCAGCTCCTGGGCCCGGGCGATCGAACCCTTCATCCCCTTCTCGCGCGGGGTCAGCTCGAAGCTCGCGCCGTACGCCAGCATCAGGCGCCGCCGTTCCACCGACATGCTGTCCGGCATCACCAGGACCAGCTTGTAGCCCTTCACGGCGGCCACCATCGCCAGCCCGATGCCGGTGTTGCCGGACGTCGGCTCGATGATCGTGCCGCCCGGCTTGAGCTTGCCGCTGCGCTCGGCGTCCTCCACCATCGACAGGGCGATCCGGTCCTTGATCGACCCGCCGGGGTTGCTGCGTTCCGATTTCACCCAGACGGTGGGCCCGGCGCCGAACAGGCGGTTGATCCGGATGTGCGGGGTGCGTCCGATGGTCTCGAGGATGTTCGCGGCCTTCATGGTGTTCTCCAACGGTCGAAAGGGACGCACATTCTCGCGCACTTGTTCTACGCGACAAGGCATGTGCTTATGCCCGCGGCACAGGACCGCGCGACGCGGGATAATGGCGTCGTGAAGCCCGCCAGACCGCCGCTGGTGCAAGGCCCGAAAGGGCGCACTGGAGGAACGTCCGGACTGCACAGGGCAGCGTAGCAGGTAACACCTGTCCACCGCGAGGTGAGGATCAGAGCAACAGAGACGAGTCGGCGACCTCGTCGCGGCGCGCAAGCGACGCGACAAAGGCCCCCAAACGCCGGACTGCACTGCGCGAGCAGGGCGGGCCGGTGGCGGCGGGCCGGGGTCGCCGGGTGAAACGGGCAATCTCTACGCGCAGCAATACCAAATAGGTGAGCGTGGCGGCTTCGTGCCGCCGCCCGGGGCCCCCGGGAGTTCACGGGTAGGTAGCACCGAGCCGTGCTGGCGACAGCCGGCCCAGAGGAATGGCGGTCACGTCCGGGCAACCGGACGCACAGAATCCGGCGTACCGGCGGGCTTCACACTTTTTTCGCGTCTTCTCCGCGCGGCTCGGTCCGCACGTCCGACGTCTTCTCGAGCGCGGACTCCTCAGAACCGCTCGTCGCGCCGCAGGAACCGCCATTGCCCTTCCGGCAGCCCAGCCATCGGCACGCGGCCGATGCGGATGCGCTTGAGCGACACCACCCGCAGTCCCACCTGTTCGCACATCCACGGCACCAGCTCCGGGGCGACGCCCTTGAGCGCGAAGCGCAGCCGCCGCTCGCTCTGCCAGCTGACCTTGAGCGGCGGCAGGGCCCGCCCCTCGAAGACGAGCCCATGGCGCAGCCGCGGCAGGACATCCTCTTCAGGAGCCGCCGCCACCTGGGCGACCAGTTCCTGCTCCAGCAGTCCCGCGTCTTCGGTCAGCCGGCGGATCACCCCGCGCTGCTGGCTGTACACCGTCAGGCCACTGGCGGCCGGCGGCAGCGGCAGCAGCGCCGCAAGGTGCGCGAAATGCCGCTGGACGATCCGCACCGTCGCATCGCCCCCGGCGTGACTGGCCGCGGCAAGGCCCTGCAGCGCCTCGTCGTCGGTCGCTCCGGCGCTCTTGTGCACGAGGAGCGTCACCGGCTCCAGGGCCGTCGCCGTGGCCGCCGGATCGAGCTCGATTCGCTGCTCCTCGCGCACCCGGTGCTGCGGCGCGTCGACCACGACGCCGTCCACCCGCACCCAGCCGCCCTCGATGTACAGCTCGGCTTCGCGGCGCGAGCATCCCGCCAGCGCGGCGACGCGCCGGGCCAGCCGTAACGGTTCGGTCATGGCGTTCAGGCGGCGAGGCCCTGCGCCTCGATCCGCTGCACGTGGGCCAGCAGCGACCGCCTGGCCATCGGCCACATGCGCGGCGGCACGTCGTCGTAGGCAAGCGCCACCCAGTCGTCCATGGTCCCGTCCGGGCGCGCCTGCATCGCGGCCACGACCTTCGCTTCGCGCTGCAGGCGGTGCGACTTGAGGTGCCCGATGGCCCGGTCGGGAAAGCCCAGCACATGGCCATGCGCGGGCAGGATGAAGTCGACTTGGTGCGCCTTGCAGGCCGCAGCCAGCAGGTCGAGTGAATCGATGTACGCGCTCATGTCGCCGTCCGGCGGATCGACGACGGTCGTGCTGCCGTTGAGCACATGGTCGCCCGAGAACAGCAACCCGTCCTCGACCAGCACCAGGCACAGGTGGTTGGCGGCATGGCCCGGCGTGTGGATCACGCGCAGCGTGTGCCGCGTGCCGCCGCCTTCCAGCGCCAGCAGCTCGCCGTTCGCCAGCGCGCGGTCCGGCGCGAACGCGCTGGCGGCGCGCGCCGTCGGTGCGGACGGCAGGCCCAGGATCGGGGGTCGTCGATCGCACAGCGCCTGCAGCGGGCGGGCGCCCGGCGCATGGTCGGGATGGGAGTGCGTGCACACGATCAGGCGGATGTCGCCGCCGGCGGCCCGCCACAGCCGCTCGACGTGCTCGGCGTCGTCGGGGCCGGGATCGATCGCGATGTAGCCCGTGGCCGGATCGCCGACCAGATAGCTGTTGGTGCCGGGGCCGGTCATCACGCCGCCGTTGGGCGCCGTGAGCCGCGTCAGGTTGCGCAGCAGCGGCACCGGCTGGTCGTGGCGCCAGTCCAGGTGATGCACCAACTGGCCGCCGGGACTGACCAGTGCCAGTTCGCCGTACGGCGGGTCGTCTTCCATGAAACGGTGTTCCGCGCCGTGGACCATGCCGCCGCGGGGGCAGCTCGCCCACAGCGGCTGCTCGCCGGCGCAGGCCTTCAGCACGGCCTCGACGTCATCGAACGGCACCAGCCGCTGCAGGGTGCGGATGGTGGGAAAGATCATGAAGAAGTTGCCCGCTCCGTGCCGCGCCAGGGCCTCGGCCGGCCGCACCCACACCGGCTCGAACTGTTCCGCCTCGTCGGCCACCGGCTGCTGTCCCTCGGGCATCCGCGCGACCAGGAACGGCACGTCGAAGCGTCGCGGCAGGTCGCGGTCGGTCGTCCAGTGCGCCAGCACGAACACCTGGTCGGCGGCCAGGCGCAGGCCACGCGCGCGGCACTGCCCCGCCAGCGGCTGGTGCCGGTCCAGGGCCGCCAGGTCGGCGGCCCCCGCGGGCCGGCCGTCGGCCTGCCGGGCCAGCAGCACGCCCAGCTCCTCGAAGCTCTCGCGGATGGCGGCGATCGCCTGCGTCAGGCGCGCGGCGTCCTGGGTCGGCCGCTGGTCGGCGATGCCGTGGGCCTGGGCGTCGGCCGCATCGATGCCGCCGCCGGGAAAGACATACGCGCCGGGTGCGAAGCTCGCGGTGGCGGAGCGCCGGGTCATCAGCACCTCGATGCCGCGGGCGCCGCCGGCGGCGTCGCGCAGCAGCAGCACGGTGGCGGCCGGTCGCGGCGCCGCCGGCTCGCGCTGCGGATGGAGAAGTTGCGTGGGTCGAACCATCCGTGCATTATCGACAGCAGCGCGCACACCCTCGTCGCCGCCGGGGTCAACCCCGCGCGGCTTCAGTCCTCCGGCGTGATGCCCACGGCCAGCAGGAAGCGCGCGACCATGTTGTAGGTGGCGATCGCGGCCGTGATCTCCACCAGCTCGGTGGTGTCGAAGCGCCCGCGCATGCGCTCGAACAGCGCATCCGGCACCTTGACTTCGCGCGTCATGCTGGCCGCGTATTCCGCCACCAGCGCCTCGTCGGCCCCGAGCCCCGGGCCGGGCCGGTCGGCGGCCGTCGCGATGAAGGCGTTCAGCGCGTCGAGTTCCGCCTGGGTGCCGCCGGCGGCCAGGAAGTCGGGCGCGTGGTGGTGGTACTCGTAGTGCGCCCCGGTGATCAGGGCCACGGTGCAGATGCCGAGTTCGCGCAGCTTGCGGCTGGCGGCCAGGCCCGTTCGCACGTTCTTCAGGTACACGTTCCAGCCGCGGGCCAGCGGCTCGCTCCACAGCAGCGCCTTGTCGAGATTGAGCAGTCTTCCGCCACGCCGCTCCATGATGGCCTTGACGAGGTCGTCGGGTTGGGGCTTGGCTTCGGGGGTCCAGGGAGGGATGCGCATGGCGGTGGCGTGCGGAGTGTCGAAACTCGCAGGATAACGCCGCTGCACTGATAATCCGCCGCATGCGGATCCGTTTCACCAAGATGCAAGGCGCGGGCAACGACTTCGTCGTGCTCGACGAGACGCGCGGCGCGCTGAACCTCAGCGCGGCCCAGTACCGCTTTCTTGCCGACCGGCAGTTCGGGGTCGGCGCGGACCAGATCCTGTCGGTTCGGCCTTCCCCGGCCGCCGGCATCGACTTCGAGTACGTGATCCACAACGCCGACGGCGGCGAGGTGGAGCAGTGCGGCAACGGCGCGCGCTGCTTCATGCGCTTCGTGCACGACAAGGGGCTGACCGGCCGGACGAGCGCCCGGGTCAAGACCCTCGGCGGCGTGATCGAGCCGCGCATCAACCCCGACGGCCGCGTCACCGTGGACATGGGCGCGCCCGCGTTCGATCCGGCCGCGCTGCCGTTCGACCGTTCGGGCCTGTCGCCGGTCGCCGACGGCGACTGGGAGACATGGCACCTGGCGCTGGGCGCCAACGCCGACTCGGCGATCGTCTCGGTGGCGCTCGTGTCCATGGGCAACCCGCACGCCGTGCAGGAGGTGCCGGACGTGGACGCGGCGCCGGTGCGCACGCAGGGACCGTTGATCGAGCACCATTCGCGCTTTCCGAACCGCGTCAACGCCGGCTTCATGCAGGTGACCGGCCGCGGCAGCATCCGGCTGCGGGTGTGGGAGCGCGGCGCGGGCGAGACGCTGGCCTGCGGCACCGGCGCCTGCGCGGCCGTGGTCGCGGGCATCCGACTGGGGCGGCTCGACCGCAGGGTCGACGTGACCACGCGCGGCGGGCTGCTGACGATCGAGTGGGATGGCATGCGCCCCGACGGCGCGGCGCCCGTGCTGATGACCGGTCCGGCCGTGACCGTGTTCGAAGGGGAGATGGAACTCCCGGATTCACCATGACCAATACCCCGATGAACCCCATCACCGAAGACGACATCGCCAACTACCTCGTCAACACGCCGGACTTCTTCGCGCGCCACGCCGAGCTGCTGGGCACCGTGCAACTCACCAGCCCCCACGGCAACCGCGCCGTCAGCCTGCAGGAGCGGCAGGCCGAAATGCTGCGCGACAAGATCCGGGCGCTGGAGCATCGTGTGATGGACATGGTGCGCCACGGCAACGAGAACGTCGTCATCGCCGGACGCCTGCACCGCTGGACGCGCCAGTTGTTCGAGGTGGCGGGGCCGCGCGACCTGCCGCAGGCCATCGCGTCCGGGATCCGCACCCAGTTCATGGTGCCGCAGGCCGGCATCAAGGTCTGGGACGTCGCCGCCGCCCATGCGGCCGAGCCCTTCGCGCAAGGGGTCAGCGCCGACGCGAAGACCTTTGCCTCGTCCCTGACGCAGCCGTACTGCGGCGTGAACTCTGGCTTCGAGGCGGTCGGCTGGCTGGGCGACGGCGCCGCCGCCCTGTCGGTGGCGCTGCTGCCGCTGCGCGATGGACCGCTGGAGAGCACGGGGCCGGCGTTCGGGATGCTGGTGCTGGCCTCGCCGGACCCGCAGCGCTTCCAGAGCGGCATGGGCACCGACTTCCTGGAAAGCATCGCCGAGCTGGCGAGCTCGGCCCTCTCGAGGCTGCGCACGACGTGAAGGCCCGGCCGGCGGCATCGGCCACCCGCGCGGCGTCGCCGCCGGTCGCCGTGAGCGCCGCCGACCAGGCGCTGCTGGAGCGGTACCTCGAGCATGTGCGGGTGGAAAAGCGCCTGGCCGAGCGCACCGTCACGCTCTATTCGCTGGACCTGGAGAAGCTGGCCGGCTTCGCCGCTGCCGCCGGCGTCGGTCTGGCGCAGGTGCAACACGCGCACATCCGGCGCTGGGTCGCGCAGATGCACGCGGCCGGCCGCGGCGGCCGCGGGATCGCGTTGATCCTGTCCGGCTGGCGCGGGTTCTATGGATGGCTGGGTCGGCAGGGCGCCATCGGCGGTCATCCCGTGCAAGGGGTTCGCGCCCCGAAGGCGCCCAAGCCCTTGCCCAAGGCGCTGGGCGTCGACGAATCGGTGCAATTGGCGCAGTTCGCGGACGGCGCCGCGGATCCGTGGCTGGACGCGCGCGATGCGGCGATGGTCGAACTGCTCTATGGCTGCGGGTTGCGCGTGGGCGAACTGGTCGGCCTGGACGTCGCGGCAAGTGGCACGGCGCGCGGCTGGATCGACCTGGCGGCGGGCGAGGCGCATGTGCTGGGCAAGGGCAGCAAGCGCAGGTCGGTGCCGGTGGGGCGCGCCGCGGTGGCGGCGCTGCAGCGGTGGCTGGCGGTTCGCGATCCGGCCGGTCGCATGGCACAGCCGGCGCTGTTCGTGGGACGGCGCGGCACCCGGCTGACGGCGCAGTCGGTCTGGCAGCGGCTCAAGCAGCGCAGCCTGGCGGCGGGGCTGGCGACGCCGGTGCATCCGCACATGTTGCGCCACTCGTTCGCGAGCCACGTGCTGCAGTCCAGCGGAGACCTGCGCGCCGTGCAGGAACTGCTGGGCCACGCGAACATCACGACCACCCAGGTGTACACCCGGCTGGACTTCCAGCACCTGGCGAAGGCCTACGACGCCGCGCATCCTCGGGCGCAGCGCAAGCGTTGATCGGGAGCGGGAGCGGACAGCCGGACGCAGAGGACGCAAAGGAATTCAAGGTAGAAGCAGAGATCGATTTCCTGTCTTCATCCTTCCTTCTGACTTTTCTGCGTCCTCTGCGTATCTTTCGCGTCCTCTGCGTCCAGCTGTTGTTTTTTCTTCCCCCGACAATAGCCCAATGAAAACCATCCGCTTGAAGGAAGGCAAGGAGCGCTCGCTCGCGCGGCGGCATCCCTGGATCTTCGACTCGGCCATCGCCAAGGGCGGCGGCGACGCCGGCGAAACGGTGCGGGTCGAATCCCACGCCGGCCAGTTTCTCGCCTGGGCCGCCTTCAGCCCGGCCTCGAAGATCCGTGCCCGCGCCTGGAGCTTCGACGAGGCGCAACGCATCGACGCCGCGTTCTTCGACTCGACCTGCGAACGCGCCATCGCGGCGCGGTCGCGCTTCGACCTGCCGAGCGACGGCGTGCGGCTGGTGCATGGCGAGTCCGACGGCCTGCCCGGCTTCATCGTCGACCGCTACGGCGACACGCTGGTCGCCCAGTTCCTCGCCGCCGGCGCCGAACGCTGGAAGAGCGTGCTCACGCAGGCCCTGCTGCGCCACACCGGGCTCGGTCGGCTCTACGAGCGCTCGGATGCCGGCGCCCGCTCGCTGGAGGGCCTGGCGCAGGCCACGGGCTGGCTCAGCGGCGAGGGCACGACGGAGCTGTCCATCCGGGAGCACGAGTGGCGCTTCACGCTGGACATCGCGACCGGCCACAAGACCGGCTTCTACCTGGACCAGCGCGACAGTCGCGGCAAGTTCGCGGCGTACGCACGACGGCTGGGCCTGCGGCGGGTGCTGAACTGCTATTGCTACACCGGCGGCTTCACCGTGGCGGCCCTGGCCGGCGGCGCAGCCCACGTGACCTCGATCGACTCGTCAGGGCCGGCGCTGGAGCGGGCCCGGGCCAACCTTGCGGTCAACGGCATGGACGCCGGGCGGGCCGAGTTCCTGGACGCGGACGTCAACGCCTCGCTGCGCCGGTTCATCGAGGAAGGCCGCAGTTTCGACGCGATCGTGCTCGATCCGCCCAAACTGGCGCCCACGGTGGCCCATGCCGAGCGCGCGGCGCGCGCCTACAAGGACATCAACCGGCTGGCGCTCAAGCTCCTGGAGCCCGGCGGCGTGCTGTTCACCTATTCCTGCTCGGGCGGGATCGGCGCCGACCTGTTCCACAAGATCGTCGCCTCGGCCGGCGCCGACGCCGGCGTGGACGGCTACATAGTCGAGCGCCTGGGCGCCGCGCCGGACCATCCGATGACGCTGGCGTTCCCGGAAGGCGAGTACCTGAAAGGGCTGGTGGTGGTACGCAAGTAGGAACGCGGACAGCCGGACGCAGAGGACGCGAAGGGTACGCAGAGTGCGCGAAAGAAGACAAGCAGGTGGAAGACTCGAGAACCTGAATTCTTCTTCTTTTCCGGAAATTTTTGCGTCCTCTGCGTACCCTTTGCGCACTCTGCGTCCGGCTGTCCGCTCCCGTATTCAAAGCTACACTGCCCCACCTTCTCCCGTTTCCGCCCCGCATCATGAGTCTCATCCCCGCCACCATCCTCACCGGCTTCCTCGGCTCCGGCAAGACGACGCTGCTCAAGCGCGTGCTGGGCGAAGCGCACGGCCAGAAGATCGCCGTCATCGAGAACGAGTTCGGCGAGGAGAACATCGACAGCGACATCCTGGTGAGCGACACCAAGGAGCAGATCATCCAGATGAGCAACGGCTGCATCTGCTGCACCATCCGCGAGGACCTGCGCTCGACGCTGCAGGTGCTGGCGGCCAAGAAGCGCCAGGGCATGCTGGACTTCGACCGCGTCGTGATCGAGACGACCGGCCTGGCCGACCCCGGGCCGGTGGCGCAGACGTTCTTCATGGACGACGAGATCGCGGAGACCTACCTGCTCGATTCGATCCTCACCCTGGTGGACGCCAAGCACGGCCAGCAGCAGCTCGACGACCGCCAGGAGGCCCGGCGCCAGGTCGGCTTCGCGGACCAGATCTTCATCAGCAAGACCGATCTCGTCTCGACGCAGGAGGCGCAGGATCTGGCCCACCGCCTGAAGCACATGAATCCCCGCGCGCCGCACAAGGCGGTGCATTTCGGCGAAGTCGGCATCGACGAGGTGTTCGACCTGCGCGGGTTCAATCTCAATGCCAAGCTCGACATCGACCCGGACTTCCTCAAGGAGGAAGCGCCTGGCGACGACCATGGCCACGGGAATGGCCATGACCACGACCATGAGCACGGGGAGCACTGCGACCACCCGCACCACCATCGCCACGACGACGATGTCAAGAGTTTCGTGTACCGGGCGCAGCGGCCCTTCGATCCGGCCAAGCTGGAGGACTTCCTGGGCGCCGTGGTCAACATCTACGGGCCGCGGATGCTGCGCTACAAGGGGGTGCTCGATCTGAAGGGCACGGACCGCAAGGTGATCTTCCAGGGTGTGCACCAGTTGATGGGAAGCGACCTGGGGCCGCTCTGGGCGGCCGGTGAGCAGCGCCAGAGCAAGATGGTCTTCATCGGAATTGATCTACCGAAAGATATCTTGATCCAGGGCCTGGGGCAGTGCCTCATTTAGGGTAGGCTCGCGGTTTTCGTCAACCGTGCGCGGGAGCCCGGATGAATGTCTCGATTCTGCAACTGCCGGCTTCGCCCCTTGCCAGGGGCGGGTCTACGCGCGGGAGTGAAAACCCCAACCGCGAGCGCGCGCAGCGGGACAATCGCGGTATAACTCGCACTCATGAAGGTGACCGGTCACCAGAACAACAGAGGACGGCACGTGCCGGGCGCATCCGCGCCAGTGCGGCCGCGAGGAGCCAGGACGTGAAGCCTCAACCGAAGGCTGGAGCCAAGACGACCAAGCCGGCGGTGAAGGCGAAAGCCGCCGTGCCGGCCAAGGCCGCCAGGACGGCAAAGCCCGCGGCAAAAGCTGCGGCGAAGAAGGCGCCGGCGAAGCCGGCCGCCAAGGCGCCGGCCAGGAAGGCGCCGGCCAAGGCGGTGAAGTCGCCGGCCAAGACCGTGGCGACCAGGAAGGCGCCGGCCAAGGCGCCGGTGGCCCGCAAGGCAGTCCCCGCAAAGGCCAAGCCGGCCGTCAGGCAGCCGGCCGCCGAGCACGAAACGATCAAACCGAAGGCAACCCCTGCCAAGGCGCCGGCGACTCACGCCGCGGCGCCGGTGCATGCGATGCCCCCGCGTTCCGCGCCGGCCGAGCCGACGCGGTCCACCAAACCATCGGCGCGGCTGGCGCAGATCACGGTGCCCTCGATGGCGCAATCCGTGGCGTCCACCGCTGCCAAAGCAAGCTATACCAACACAATGTCTCCCTCCGTTCTCACCCCTCCGCCCCTGGTGGCGATCAAGAAGGACCCCAAGCTGGCCAACAACTGGAAGACCAAGGCACCGGAGCAACTCTCGGATGCCGAAGTGCTGGCGATGCCGGACACCGAGTACATGAACGAGAAGCAGATGGCGTTCTTCCGCCTGAAGCTGATGCAGCTGAAACAGGACATCCTCGACAACGCGGGCGAAACCACCGAGCACCTGCGCGAGGAGACGGTCATCGTCCCGGATCCGGCCGACCGGGCCACGATCGAGGAGGAGCACGCACTGGAGCTGCGCACCCGCGACCGCGAGCGCAAGCTGCTCAAGAAGATCGAGCAGTCGATCGCGCGCATCGACGCCGGCGACTACGGTTATTGCGACGAGACCGGCGAGCCGATCGGGGTCGGCCGGCTGCTCGCCCGCCCGACGGCCACTCTTTCGCTCGAAGCGCAGCAACGGCGTGAATTGAAGCAGAAGATGTTCGGCGACTGACGCGCCGCGTCGTACCGCACTACCGAATCATGCCGAAGGAAGACAACGCCGGCCTGTTCTCCAAGGTAGTCAAGTTCGTCAAGAACCCCACCACGAGCTGGGCCGACCTGGACCAGCCGGAGGCGGAGCGCGAGAGCGGTTACTCCAAGCAGATGCTCAAGGAGATGATCGAGCGCAAGCGCCGCAACGACTTCGTCCGCAAGCGCGAGTTCGACATGCTCCGCAAGCTGCGCCGCAGCGAGGCGATGGCCGGCCACGACCTCGCGGCGCGGCCCTCGTTCTTCCAGAGCTCGATGCCGTCCAAGCCGGACGACCGCGCCACGACGCTCAAGAAGATCGACGAGATCGAGGCCCAGATGTCCATGCAATGGTGGAAGACCAAGCATGGTGCGCCGGGCAGCCTCGGTCCCACCAGCAGCCAGTTCGCGGCCTCGTCGCAGATGCCGATGGAATCGGCCCGTGCGCCGCTGGCGCATGCGCGTCCCGGCCCCTACGATTCCACGGAGCCGCAGGCGCTGGCGCCGACCGCGCCGCCCAGGGCGGCCGAGCCGCAGGAGATGCTGGCGATGCCGCTGATGCCCGGCATCGCCACCGGAAAGCCGGCGCCGCCCGCGCCCGCGCCGCCGGCTCCGACGCAGGGACCGGTGCCGGCCCGCCCCGCGCCGGCCGCCAAGCCGTTGCTGTCGCCGCTGACGCCCCTGACGCCGCTGAACACCGGGCCGGACGCGACCAGCACCGGCTTCACGGCGTCCAAGCTGTTCGCGATCGACGTCGAGGAGTTCGCCCACGACCCGGAACTCGAGGAAGCGGCGATCCGCTTCGCGAACGGCGACGACGCCGGCGCCGAGGCCGGCCTGCTGGAAGTGCTTTCGCCGCAAGGCGCGCGCGCCGACCACGACGAGACCTGGCTGACGCTGTTCGACCTGTACCGCGCCACCGGCCAGCAGGACCGCTTCGAGGCGGCGGCGATCGACTTCGCCGCGCGCATGGGCCGCTCGGCGCCGCAGTGGTTCTCGATGCCGGAGGTGGTGGCCCGCATGAAGGTGCCGGGCGGCGCCGACGCGCCGGTCGACAAGGGCGCCCCGCTGGCGCACTGGACAGCGCCCGCCGTTCTCGGGACGCAGACGCTGGCCGCCATGATGGCCGCGCTGGCCAAGGCGTCGCCGCCCTGGCGCCTGAACTGGACCAAGCTCGCTTCGATCGACGATGCGGCCGTCGAGGGGCTGACGCGCATGTTCACGCAATGGTCCGCGCAGCCGGTGCAACTGCGATTCATCGGATCCGACAGGCTGGAGAAGCTGCTCAAGGACGCCACGCCGTCGGGCGATCGCGACGTGGAGCCGGTCTGGTGGAAGCTGCGCATGGAGATGCTGCGCCTGATGCATCGTCCCGACGAGTTCGAACTGGTGGCGCTGGACTACTGCGTCACGTTCGAGGTCTCGCCGCCGTCCTGGGAGAGCGCGCGCTGCGAGTACAAGCCGCTGGACCAGGACGGCAGTTACGTGTCGGGGCATACGCTCGTCGGCGAGGCGTTCCACGATTCGCTCAGCTCGACGCTGTACGCGCCCGGGTATGGCGACACCAATGTGACGCCGAGCACGCAGATGGCCCAGGTGTGCAGCATCGAGCTGGCCGGCGAGATCCAGGGCGACGCCCAGGACACACTGGACGTGCTCGACGCCAAGCTGCAGGGTGCCGACATCATCGTCATTTCCTGCGCGCGTCTGGTCCGGATCGACTTTTCAGCGGCCGGCGCGCTGCTCAACTGGGTCAGTTCCCGCCAAGCCGAAGGGCGCCAGGTGCAGTTCGTCGACGCGCACCGCCTGGTGGCCGGCTTCTTCAACGTGATCGGCATCAGCGAGCATGCCCGCGTGATCGCGCGCACCGACTGAAACGCTTTGCCGGGCGCGGCGCGCTTGCAATCGGGCGATCCGGCCCCAAGCTTCAGGCTCATGGAACAATTTCACGGCACGACCATCGTCAGCGTGCGGCGCCAGGACGCCGACGGCCGCTGGCAGGTGGCGATCGGCGGCGACGGCCAGGTGACCCTCGGCAACGTCGTCGTGAAGGGTTCGGCCCGCAAGGTGCGCAAGCTCTACCACGACAAGGTGGTGGCGGGCTTCGCCGGCGCGACGGCGGACGCGTTCACGCTGTTCGAGCGCTTCGAGGCCAAGCTGGAAAAGCACCAGGGCCACCTGGTTCGCTCGGCCATTGAGCTCACCAAGGACTGGCGCACCGACCGCGTGTTGCGCCGGCTGGAAGCGATGCTGGCCGTCGCCGACAAGGAGGCATCGCTCATCATCACCGGCAACGGCGACGTGCTCGAGCCCGAGCACGGCATCATCGCGATCGGCTCGGGCGGCGCCTATGCCCAGGCGGCGGCCAAGGCATTGCTGGACAACACCCAGCTGGAGGCGCGCGAGATCGTGAAGAAGTCGCTGGAGATCGCCGGCGAGCTGTGCATCTACACGAACATGAACCACACGATCGAGACGCTTTGAACAGCCGAATGCGGACTTGACCGGACGCAGAGGGCGCGAAGGGTACGCAGAGGACGCAAAAAGTTCAGGAAAGAAGGAAGGAAAGAAGGACGATTCGAGTTCCCTCTTCATCTTCTTCTCTCTTCTTTTGCGCACTCTGCGTACCCTTTGCGACCTCTGCGTCCGGAAGTCTGTTTTCCACGGCCCTACCCACACCAGCACGCCCATGTCCTCCATGACCCCCCAGGAGATCGTCTCCGAACTCGATCGCCACATCGTCGGCCAGGGCGACGCCAAGCGCGCGGTCGCCATCGCCTTGCGCAACCGCTGGCGCCGCCAGCAGGTGGACGAGAAGCTGCGCCCGGAGATCACGCCCAAGAACATCCTGATGATCGGGCCCACCGGCGTCGGCAAGACCGAGATCGCACGGCGCCTCGCGCGGCTCGCCGACGCGCCGTTCATCAAGGTGGAAGCAACGAAGTTCACCGAGGTCGGCTACGTCGGCAAGGATGTCGATTCGATCGTGCGCGACCTGGCCGAACTGGCCGTTAAGCAGACCCGCGTGGCCGAGATGCGCAAGGTGCGCACCCGGGCCGAGGATGCCGCCGAGGACCGGATCCTGGACGCGCTGATTCCGCAGGCGCGCACCGGCGAGCCGGCCGCCGAAGGCACGGCGCGCCAGGCCTTCCGCAAGAAATTGCGCGAGGGCCAGCTCGACGACAAGGACATCGAGATCGACGTCGCCGAAGCGCGGCAGCAGCTGGAGATCATGGGTCCGGCCGGCATGGAGGAAATGACGGAGCAGCTGCGCGGCATGTTCGGTCAGCTTGGCGGCGCGCGCCGCAAGACGCGCAAGCTCAAGATCGGCGAGGCGATGAAGCTGCTCGCCGAGGAGGAAGCCGGCAAGCTGGTGAACGAGGACGAGATCCGCACCGCGGCGATCCAGAACGCCGAGCAGAACGGCATCGTGTTCATCGACGAGATCGACAAGGTGACCTCGCGCGGCATCGGCGGCGAGGGCGGCGGCGCCGACGTGTCGCGCCAGGGTGTGCAGCGCGACCTGCTGCCGCTGGTGGAAGGCACCACGGTCTCGACCAAGTACGGCCCGATCCGCACCGACCACATCCTGTTCATCGCCAGCGGCGCGTTCCAGATGTCCAAGCCGAGCGACCTGATTCCCGAGTTGCAGGGACGGCTGCCGATCCGCGTCGAACTCAAGTCGCTGTCGGTGCAGGACTTCGAGGCGATCCTGACGCAGACCCACGCTTCGCTGGTCAAGCAGTACCAGGCGCTGCTGGCCACCGAGGGGGTGAGCCTGGAGTTCACGGCCGACGGCATCACGCGCATCGCCGCCATCGCCTACGAGGTCAACGAACGCACCGAGAACATCGGAGCGCGCCGGCTCGCGACGGTGATGGAGCGGCTGCTCGATGAAGTCAGTTTCGACGCCGCGCGCCTGGAAGGCCAGACGGTGGCCATCGACGGCGCCTATGTCGACGCGCGGCTCAAGGAGCTGAGCCGCGACGAAGATCTGTCGCGCTACATTCTCTAACACTCGGCATTCTGCTGAGGTTTCACTTGCAGTGCCCCGGCTAAGTCGTTCTTTTTGAACGACTTTTGCGGGGCTTTTGCATCGTGAATCGGCTCTAAGTCCTTGATTTCATTGCAAAAATGCGCGAGGCTGTGCCTTGCGCGACTGGCTTTTCCTGCTACAGTGCAAAAAAGTGCAATGAAGTGGTGGAGAGTGGTATTACTCTCCGCCGTCACCGCATTTCCAGTAGCAAGGACTCACCTCAGTGTTCCAGGGCGCCTCGTCCGTCAGTCTCGATGCAAAAGGCCGGCTTTCCATGCCGACCCGGCATCGCGACGTGCTCGCGGCGACCGCCGGCAACCAGCTCACCATCACCCGGCATCCGCACGGCTGCCTGATGATCTTCCCGCGCCCCGAATGGGAAAAATTCCGCGAGCGTATCGCGACGTTACCCATGGACGCGCAGTGGTGGAAGAGAATCTTCATGGGCAACGCGATGGACGTGGAACTCGACGGCACCGGACGCGTGCTGGTATCGCCCGAATTGCGTGCCGCCGCGGGCATCGAGAAGGAAGTGATGCTGCTGGGCATGGGCAACCATTTTGAGCTCTGGGACAGGGCGACCTACGAGGCCAGGGAAGCGGAGGCGATGCGCGGCGCGATGCCCGACGCCTTCAAGGATTTTTCCTTCTGAAAGCGGACGGTGGACAGCACATGGCAACACACCACCGTCCTGTTGCTCGAAGCAGTCGAAGCGCTTCTCGCCCGGGACCCCGATGCGCCGCAGCCGGCGGGCACCTACGTGGACGCCACCTTCGGGCGCGGCGGCCATTCGCGGCTGATTCTCTCGCGCCTGGCGCCCGACGCGCGGCTGATCGCCTTCGACAAGGACCCGGAGGCGATCGCCGCGGCGCAGCGGATCGAGGATTCCCGCTTCTCGATCCGCCATGCCGGCTTTCGCGAACTGGGCGACCTTCCGCCGGCCAGCGTGGCGGGCGTGCTCATGGACCTGGGCATCAGCTCGCCCCAGATCGACAACCCGGCACGCGGCTTCTCGTTCCGCGGCGACGGTCCCCTGGACATGCGGATGGACACGACCCGCGGCGAAACCGTGGCGTCATGGTTGGCGCACGCGCAGGCTGCGCAGATCGCGGAGGTGATACGTGACTATGGCGAAGAACGGTTTGCTGTTCCGATTGCAAAGGCGATTGTGGCTCGCCGACAGGAACGGGGGCCTCTTGCAACCACCGCCGAGCTGGCCGAGCTCGTGGCTCGCACGGTCAAAACCCGCGAGCCGGGCCAGGACCCTGCAACGCGCACATTTCAGGCTCTTCGGATTTTCATCAACGCCGAGCTTGAAGAGCTGCAAGCGGCGCTAGAGGCCACCTTGGACATCCTGCAACCCGGCGGGCGGCTCGTGGTGATCAGCTTCCATTCGCTGGAAGACCGGATCGTCAAGCAGTTCATCGCGACGCACTCGCGCGAGGTGTACGACCGCCGCGCGCCGTTTGCCGCGCCCAAGGCGATGAAGCTGCAGGCGCTGGGCCGGGTGCGGCCGTCGGCGGCCGAAGTCGCCGCCAATGCGCGCGCGCGCAGCGCGATCATGCGGGTGGCCCGAAGGACGCAGGCATGAAGCGCGCTCGCACATTCGTCTCCCTCTCCCACCGGGAGCGGGCCGGGGTGATGGCATGACGCGGCTGAACCTCGTCCTGCTGCTCGCCGTGATCGCGAGCGCCCTGTACGTCGTGCGCACGCAGTACGAATCGCGACGCCTGTATGCCGAGCTCGACCGCGCGCGCGGCGAAGCCAGGAAGCTGGAGACGGAGCACGAGCGGCTGCAGGTCGAAAAGCGGGCCCAGGCGACGCCGGCGCGGGTGGAGCGCCTGGCGCGCGACCAGCTGCAGATGCGCGGCGCCTCGCCGGCGATCACGCAGTACGTGACCCTGGGCGCCGGGCAGGGGGCCGCGGGAGCACAGCCGTGAGTCGCAGCCTCGCCTACACCTCGAGCCCCTTGCTGGCCAGCCGCACGCCGGTGTGGCGCAGCAAGTTCATCGTCGGCGCCATCGCGCTGGGCTTCGTCGCCCTGGCGGGCCGCGCCGCCTGGGTGCAGGTGTTCGGCAACGAGTTCTTCCAGAAGCAGGGCGAGGTGCGTTTCGCGCGCACCCTGGAGCTGCCGGCCAACCGCGGGCGCATCCTGGACCGCAACGGGCTGCTGCTGGCCACCAGCGTCCCGGTGCCCAGCATCTGGGCGATCCCGGAGGACGTCGAGCGCGAGCCGGCGAAGCTGGCGAAGCTGGCGAAGCTGCTGGAGATGACCCCTGGCGAGCTGGAGAAGAAGCTGGCGGACGAGGACAAGACCTTCGTCTGGCTCAAGCGCCAGGTCGACGAGCCGGTGGCGCAGCAGATCGCCGCGCTCGACATGAAGGGGATCTACCAGCGCAAGGAATACCAGCGGCAATATCCGGAAGGCGAAGCCGCGGCGCACGTGGTCGGTTTCACCAACGTCGAGGACCAGGGCCAGGAAGGCATGGAGCTCGCGTTCAACAAGGAACTGGGCGGCCGGCCCGGGTCCCGGCGCGTGATCAAGGACCGCCTCGGGCGTGTCGTGGAGGACGTCGGCGAGCAGGTGCCGCCGGTCGCCGGGCGCGACCTGCAGCTGTCGATCGACAGCAAGGTGCAGTTCTTCGCCTACCAGAAGCTGCGCGAGGCGGTGACCGAGCACAAGGCCAAGGCCGGCAGCGTGGTGGTCCTCGACAGCACCACGGGCGAGGTGCTGGCGCTGGCGAACTACCCGAGCTACGTGCCGGGCAGGCGCCAGAACCTGTCGGGCGCGCAGCTGCGCAACCGGGCGCTCACCGACACCTTCGAGCCCGGCTCGACAATGAAGCCGTTCATCGCCGCGCTGGCGCTGGAAAAGGGCCTGGTGCGGCCCGAGACCACCATCCAGACGGCGCCCGGCCGCCTGCAGATCGGCGGCTCCACCATCAGCGACGCGCACCCGCAGGGCCTGCTCACCGTCAACCAGGTGATCCAGAAGTCGAGCAACGTCGGCACCGTGAAGATGGCCATGCAGATGCAGCCGCGCGAAATGTGGGAGCTGTTCTCGCAGGCCGGGTTCGGCCAGAAGCCGCAACTGCCTTTCCCCGGAGCCGTCAGCGGCAAGCTGCGCGCGCACCGCACCTGGCGGCCGATCGAGCAGGCGACGATGAGCTACGGATACGGCCTGTCGACCAGCCTGTACCAGCTGGCGCGGGCGTACACGCTGTTCGCGCGCGACGGCGACCTGGCGCCGGCCACGCTGCTCAAGGCCGAGGGCCCGGCGGCGGGGGTCCGGGTGATCGACTCCAGGACCGCGCAGGCGGTGCGGCACATGCTGCACCTGGTGACGATCTCCGGCGGCACGGCGCCGAAGGCGCAGACCATGGGGTATTCGGTCGGCGGCAAGACCGGCACCGCCCACAAGCAGGAGGGCCGCGGCTATGCCGATCGCAAGTACCGCGGCTTCTTCGTCGGCGTCGCCCCGGTCGAGCAGCCGCGCATCGTCGTCGCGGTGATGATCGACGAGCCGAGCGCCGGCAAGTATTTCGGCGGCGACGTCGCGGCCCCGGTGTTCAGCGCGACGGTGCAGCAGACGCTGCGCACGCTGGGCGTGCAGCCGGACATGAACGTCAAGCCCCAGATCGTGGTCGAAGCGGTGGAGGAGTCGTTCTGATGCTCGAGCTCCACACCCCCGGCGAAGCGGCCCGCTGGCTGCGCGAGCGGGTGACCGGCACGCTGCGCTCGGACAGCCGCCAGGCGGGCGCGGGCGACGGCTTCGTCGCGTGGCCCGGCGCCGCCAGCGACGGCCGCCAGTTCGTGCACGGCGTGCTGGCGCAGGGCGCGGCGGCATGCCTGGTCGAGCGCGAGGGCGTCGAGGCGTTCGCCTTCGAGCGGCCCGACATCGCGTCCTATCCGCAGCTCAAGGCGGCCACGGGTCCCATCGCGGCCGAGTTCTACGGGCGCCCGACCGGGCAGATCGACGTGCTGGCGGTGACCGGCACCAACGGGAAGACCTCCACGGCGTGGTGGCTGGCGCAGGCGCTGTCGAACGTCGCGGCGCCGAACGCGATTCCTTGCGGACTGATCGGCACGCTGGGCACCGGCCGGCCGCCGCAAGTCGAGTTCACCGGGCTCACCACGCCCGACCCGGTGCTGCTGCAGGCGCAGTTCCGCAGGTTCGCCGACCAGGGCTTGCGCGCCTGCGCGATCGAGGCCTCGTCGGTGGGCATCGCCGAGCGGCGCCTGGACGGCACCCAGCTGCGGGTGGCGATCTTCACCAACTTCACGCAGGATCACCTCGACTACCACGGCTCGATGCAGGCCTACTGGGAGGCGAAGGCGCAGCTGTTCCGCTGGCCCGGCCTGCGCGCCGCGGTGCTGAACATCGACGACGTGCGCGGCACGGAGGTGGCGCAGTCGCTGCATGGCGGGGCGCTGGACCTGTGGACCTGCTCGTGCCAGCAGCCGGCGCGCCTGACGGCCCGCGACATCGGCTACGGCGACGAAGGGCTGCGCTTCGTCGTGCAGGAAGGCGCCGCACGCGAGGAACTCGCGACCCGGCTGATCGGCCAGTACAACGTCGCCAACCTGCTGGGCGTGATCGCCGCGATGCGCGCGATGGGCGTGCCGCTGGACGAGGCGGTGCGTGCCTGCGGCGAGCTGCTGCCGGTGCCCGGCCGCATGGAGCGGCTCGCCATGCCGGGGCAGCCGCTGGTGGCGGTGGACTACGCCCACACCCCGGACGCGCTGGACAAGGCCCTGCAGGCACTGCAGCCCCTGGCGCGGCAGCGCGGCGGCAAGCTGTGGTGCGTGTTCGGCTGCGGCGGCGACCGCGACGCGGTCAAGCGGCCGCTGATGGCCGCGGTGGCCGAGAAGAATGCCGACCAGGTGGTGGTCACCAGCGACAACCCGCGCGGGGAGAAGCCCGAGAACATCATCAGCCAGATCCTGCTCGGGTTGTCGCACGACCGCTGCGTGCAGGTGCAGGCCGACCGGGCGCTGGCGATTGCCGAGACGGTGGCGGCGGCCGCGCCCGAGGACGTCGTGCTGGTCGCCGGCAAGGGCCATGAACAGTATCAGGAGATCGGCGGCGTCAAGCACCCGTTCTCCGACCAGGAGCGCGCCCGCGCCGCGCTCGAGGCGAGGAGGGCGTCATGAGCGGCATGTTCACGCTCGCGCAGGCTTTGCAGTGGATCCCGGGCGGCACGCTCAAGGGCGACGGCGCCGTCGCCGTCGACCGGGTGCACAGCGACACGCGCACGCTGCAGCCCGGCGACCTCTTCGTCGCGCTGCGCGGCGAGCGCTTCGACGCCAACGACTTCGTCGGCGAGGCGCAAGCCAGGGGCGCCGTCGCCGCGATCGCCCATCGCGGGCGGCTGCCGGCCGGCATGCCCGGCATCGAGGTCGACGACAGCAAGCTCGCGCTCGGCGCGCTGGCCGCCGGCTGGCGGACGCGGTTCAACCTGCCGCTGATCGCCGTGACCGGCAGCAACGGCAAGACCACCGTGACGCAGATGATCGCCTCCATCCTGCGTGCCTGGAAGCCCGGCGAAATGCTGGCGACGCAGGGCAACTTCAACAACGACATCGGGCTGCCGCTCACCTTGCTGCGCCTGCGCAGCGAGCACCGGATCGCCGTGCTGGAACTGGGCATGAACCATCCCGGCGAGATCGCCTATCTCGCGGGGATCTGCCGGCCCACGGTCGCCCTCGTCAACAACGCGCAGCGCGAGCACCAGGAATTCATGGCCAGCGTGGAGGCGGTGGCGCGCGAGAACGGCGCCGTGCTGCCCGCGCTGGGGCCCACCGGGGTCCCGGTGTTTCCCGCCGGCGAGGAGTTCACCCCGGTGTGGGTGGAACTCGCCGGCAACCGGCCCTGCATGACGTTCGGCTCGGAGCATGACCGTGCCGGCGCGCGCGCAGCCGATGTCGTGCTGACGCAGGCGCAATGGCAGGCCGGGCACTGGCAGGTGGGCGTCGCGACCCCGGCCGGGCCGGTGGCGTATCGCCTGCGCGCCGCCGGACGCCACAACGTGCGCAACTCGCAGGCTGCCGTCGCCTGCGCGCTGGCGGCCGGCGTGCCGCTGGCGCCGATCGTGCAGGGACTGGAGGCGTTCGAGCCCGTCAAGGGGCGTTCGCGCGTGCTGGAGGTCCGCCTCCGGGGGCGAACGCTCACCGTGGTGGACGACACGTACAACGCGAACCCGGACTCGGTGCGCGCCGCGATCGACGTTCTGGCGGAACTGCCGCCGCCGCGGGTGGCGGTGCTGGGCGACATGGGCGAGGTGGGCGATCAGGGCCCGCAATTTCACAGGGAAGTGGGCGACCACGCGCGGGAATGCGGCATCGAACGGCTGCTGACCCTGGGCGCGCAGTCGGCCGCGATGGGAGGAACGCATTTTGAGAACATCGAATCGCTTCAGGCCGCCGTCCTGGCCGAACTGCCGCGTGCCGGCAGCGTGCTGGTCAAGGGTTCGCGCTTCATGAAGATGGAACGGGTCGTCGACGCGATCGCCGCCGCCGGGGAGACGCCGCATGCTGCTTAACCTCGCCGGCTGGCTGCAGACGCTGGGGCCGGAGTTCGGCTTCCTGCGCGTGTTCCAGTACCTCACCTTCCGCGCCGTGATGGCCGCGCTCACGGCGCTGCTGATCGGCCTCCTCGCCGGTCCCGCCGTGATCCGCCACCTGACGGCGCTGAAGATCGGCCAGCCGGTGCGCGGCTACGCCATGCAGTCGCACCTGGCCAAGAGCGGGACGCCGACGATGGGCGGGGTGCTGGTGCTGCTGGCGATCGTGATCTCCACGATCCTCTGGTTCGACCTCACCAACCGGTTCGTGTGGATCGTGCTGGTCGTGACGATCGGCTTCGGCGCGATCGGCTGGGCCGACGACTGGCGCAAGGTCGTCAACAAGGACCCGGAAGGCATGCGATCGCGCGAGAAGTACTTCTGGCAGTCGCTGATCGGCCTGCTGGCGGCGCTGTACCTCGTGTTCAGCATCTCGGAGAGCTCCAACTGGCGCGTGCTGCAGCTGTTCTACACCTGGGTCAAGTCGGGCTTCGACGTGGACCTGCCGCCCAAGGCCGGCCTGCTGCTGCCGTTCTTCAAGGAGGTCAGTTACCCGCTCGGGGTGTTCGGCTTCGTGATCCTCACCTACCTGGTGATCGTCGGCTCCAGCAACGCGGTGAACCTCACCGACGGCCTGGACGGGCTGGCCATCATGCCGGTGGTGATGGTGGGATCGGCGCTGGGGGTCTTCGCCTACGTGACCGGCAGCTCCGTGTACTCGAAGTACCTCTTCTTCCCGCACATCCCCGGGTCGGGCGAACTGCTGATCTTCTGCTCGGCGCTGGCGGGAGCCGGCCTGGCCTTCCTCTGGTACAACACGCACCCCGCGCAGGTGTTCATGGGCGACGTCGGGGCGCTGGCGCTCGGCGGGGCGCTGGGCACCATCGCCGTGATCGTGCGCCAGGAGATCGTGCTGGCGATCATGGGCGGCATCTTCGTCGTGGAAGCCATCTCGGTGATGGCCCAGGTCATGTACTTCAAGTACACGAAGAAGCGGTACGGCGAGGGGCGGCGCATCCTGAAGATGGCACCGCTGCACCATCACTTCGAGAAGAGCGGCTGGACCGAGACGCAGGTGGTCGTGCGCTTCTGGATCATCACCATGTTGCTGTGCCTGGTCGGCCTGTCGACCCTGAAGCTGCGCTGATGACGGACCACCTCCACGATCAGCATGTCCTCGTCCTGGGGCTCGGCGCCTCCGGGCTGGCCATGGCGCGCTGGTGCGCTGTCCAGGGAGCACGTGTGACCGTGGCCGACACGCGGCAGGACCCGCCGGAACTGCCCGCCCTGCGCGAACAACTGCCGCAGGCGCGCTTCGTCGCCGGCGAATTCGGCCCGGTCCTCCTCGACGCCGGCGTGCAACTGGTGCTGCGCAGCCCGGGCCTCGCGCCGCCACAGGTGGCGCCGGTGTGCGATCCGGCCCGCGAGCGCGGCGTGCGCGTCGGCGGCGAGCTGAGCCTCTTTGCCGATGCGCTGGCCGGGCTCAGGGCGCAGCAGGGCTACCAGCCGCAGGTCCTGGCGGTGACCGGAACCAATGGCAAGACCACCGTCACGGCCCTGACCGGGCAGCTCGTCGAGCGCGCCGGCAGGACGGTGGCGGTGGCCGGCAACATCGGTCCGACGCTGCTGGACACGCTGCGCGAGAAGCTTGCCGCCGGCGCGCTGCCCCAGGTGTGGGTGGTCGAGCTATCGAGCTTCCAGCTGGACTGCGCCGACGGGTTCGAGCCCACCGCGGCGACGGTGCTGAACGTCACGCAGGACCATCTGGACTGGCACGGCACGATGTCCGCCTATGCCGCGGCCAAGGCGCGGATCTTCGGCCCGCAGGCCCTCATGATCCTCAATCGCGACGATCCGGTCGTGATGGACATGCTGCCCCCCGCCGTTCGCGTGAAGGGCGGCAGGATGGAGCAGCGCGAATTCCTCACGTTCGGCGCCGAGGCGCCGCGGCGCGCCGGCGATTACGGCATCGAGGTCGTCAACGGCATGGCCTGGCTGGTGCGCGCGCAACCCGCCGACGAGACCCGGCGGAAGCGGCCCCCCGCGCGCCAGCTCGCTGCCGCTCCAGGAGGCCTTCCCGCCGCGGGGCGGCCCGGCGGCGTTCAGTTGCAGGACGAGGACGATGAACTGTTCATCCAGCGCCTGATGCCGGTCGAGGCGCTGCGCATCCGCGGCCGCCACAACGCCGTCAACGCGCTGGCCGCGCTGGCGCTCGCGACCGCGGCCGGCTGTGCGCTCGGCCCCATGCTCTATGGCCTGCGCGAGTACCGCGGCGAGCCGCATCGCGTCGAGTCGGTCGGCGTGATCAACGGCGTCGAGTACTTCGACGACAGCAAGGGCACCAACGTCGGCGCCACGGTGGCCGCCTTGCAGGGCCTGGGCGCGGAGCGCTCGCTGGTCGTGATCCTCGGCGGCGACGGCAAGGGCCAGGACTTCTCGCCGCTGGCCGCTCCGGTGGCGCGGCATGCGCGCGCGGCGGTGCTGATCGGGCGGGACGCGCCGCTGGTGCGCGCCGCGCTCGAGCCGGCCGGCGTCCCGCTGCTGGACGCCGCCACCATGCAGGAGGCCGTGTCGCTCGCAACGCAGCGCGCCCATGCCGGCGATGCCGTGCTGATGTCGCCCGCTTGCGCCAGCTTCGACATGTTCCGCAACTACCCGCACCGGGCCGAGGTGTTCCGCGCCGCCGTGCAGGCGGTCGCCGACGACGCCGGGCAGCAATTGGAGGGCGCGGCATGAACGCGCTCGCCCGGTTCTCCGGCTGGTTCGGCGCCGCCGCGCGGTCGCGGGACGTCGCCGTGCCGCTGCGCACGCCGCGCTATGGCGGCGCGACGGCGCCGGCGCGGGTGCAGGGCTTCGACCAGGCGCTGCTGTGGGTGACCGTGGCGCTGCTCGCCTTCGGCCTCGTGATGGTCTATTCGGCGTCGGTCGCGCTGCCGGACAACCCGAAGTTCGCCCGCTACAGCCACACCCACTTCCTGGTGCGCCACGCCGGCTTCATGATGGTCGCGTTCCTGGTGGCCGTCCTCGCGTTCCAGGTGCCGGTGGCCACCTGGGAGAAGGCGGCGCCGTGGCTGTTCATCGGCGCCGTCGCGTTGCTGATGGTGGTGCTGATCCCCGCCGTCGGCAAGGGCGTGAACGGCGCGCGGCGCTGGATCGGCGTCGGCGGCATGAGCTTCCAGCCGTCGGAACTGGCGAAGCTGGCGGTGCTGCTGTACGCGGCCAACTACATGGTCCGCAAGATGGACGTGAAGGAGCGCTTCTTCCGCGCCGTCCTGCCGATGGCTTTCGCCGTGGGCCTGGTCGGCGTGCTGCTGCTGGCCGAACCGGACATGGGCGCCTTCATGGTCATCGCCGTCATCGCGATGGGCATCCTGTTCCTGGGCGGCGTCAACGCCAGGATGTTCTTCCTGATCGCGGCGGTGATGGTGGTGGCCTTCGTGCTGATGATCGCCGCCTCCGAATGGCGCCGCGAGCGCATCTTCGCGTACCTCGATCCCTGGAGCGAGAAGCACGCGCTGGGCAAGGGCTACCAGCTGTCGCATTCGCTGATCGCGATCGGCCGGGGCGAGGTCTTCGGCGTGGGCCTGGGCGGCAGCGTCGAGAAGCTGCACTGGCTGCCGGAGGCGCACACCGACTTCCTGCTGGCCGTGATCGGGGAGGAATTTGGGCTGGTCGGCGTGCTCGCGATCATCGTGGCGTTCCTGTGGATGACGCGCCGCATCATGCACATCGGCCGCCAGGCGATCGCGCTCGACCGCGTGTTCGCCGGCCTGGTGGCGCAAGGCGTCGGCATCTGGATCGGCTTCCAGGCGTTCATCAACATGGGCGTGAACCTCGGCGCGCTGCCGACCAAGGGCCTGACGCTGCCGCTCATGAGCTACGGCGGGTCCGCGATCATGATGAACCTGGTCGCGATCGCGATCGTGCTGCGGATCGACAACGAGAACCGCAGTCTGATGCGTGGGGGCCGCGCATGACACTCGCGATGGCCACCTCCCACGGCCCCCTCCCCCTCGAGGGGGAGGGCGGGGGTGGGGGGGCGCCCATGACCGCCGCGGCCAGCCCGAGGGCGGCCGCGCGGCGGGTCGCCCTCGTGATGGCCGGCGGCACGGGAGGGCATATCTTCCCGGGCCTCGCGGTCGCCGAAGCGCTGCGCGAGCGCGGCTGGCGCGTGCACTGGCTGGGAGCGCCCGGCAGCATGGAAAGCCAGCTCGTGCCGCCGCGCGGCTTTCCGCTGGAAACCATCGACTTCGGCGGCGTGCGTGGCAAGGGCCTGAAGACGCTGGCGTTCCTGCCGCTGCGGCTGCTGCGCGCGTTCTGGCAGAGCATCGGGGTGGTGCGCCGGGTGCGCCCGGACGTCGTGATCGGCCTGGGTGGCTACATCAGCTTTCCCGGCGGGATGATGAGCGTGTTGCTCGGCAAGCCGCTGGTGCTGCACGAGCAGAACTCGGTCGCGGGGATGGCCAATCGCGTGCTCGCCGCGGTGGCCGATCGCGTGTTCACGGCGTTTCCGGATGTCCTGAAGCGCGCCACCTGGGTCGGCAATCCGCTGCGCACCGCCTTCCTCGGCCAGCCCGAGCCGGCGCAGCGGCTCGGCGGCCGCACCGGACCGCTGCGACTGCTGGTGGTGGGCGGCAGCCTTGGCGCCAAGGCCCTGAACGAGACGGTGCCCCGGGCGCTGGCGCTGATTCCGGCGGGCGAGCGGCCGCAGGTGCTGCATCAAAGCGGCGCGAAGCAGATCGACGAGCTGCGCGCCAACTACGCGGCGGCCGGCGTGCAGGCCGAACTGACCCCGTTCATCGAGGACACGGCGAGCGCGTACGCGCAGGCCGACCTGATCGTCTGCCGGGCCGGCGCCAGTACGGTCACCGAGATCGCGGCCGTCGGCGCGGCGGCGGTGTTCGTCCCGTTCCCGTTCGCGGTGGACGACCACCAGACCACCAACGCGCGCTTCCTGGTGGACGCGGGCGGCGGCTGGCTGGTGCAGCAGCGGGAACTGACGGGCGGCTGGCTGGCCGATCTGATCCGCACGACCCCGCGCGCGGAGCTGATCCGGCGCGCGAGCGCCGCCAGGCGGATGTGCAAGGCGACGGCAACGGCGGACATGGTCGCGGCCTGCGAGGCGCTGGCCGGGAACGACAAGGGAGGCGCATGAAACACGCCATCAAGCACATTCACTTCGTTGGCGTGGGCGGCGCCGGCATGTCCGGGATCGCCGAGGTCCTGCGCAACCAGGGCTACCTGATCTCCGGCTCGGACCTCGCGGACAGCCCGACGCTGCGGCGCCTGCAGGCGCTGGGCATCAAGACCTGCGTCGGCCACGAGGCGCGCAACATCATCGGCGCGGACGCGGTCGTGACATCCACCGCGGTGCAGCCCGACAACCCGGAGGTGGTGGCCGCGCGCAAGCGCAGCATCCCGGTGGTTCCGCGCGCCACGATGCTGGCCGAGCTGATGCGCCTCAAACAGGGCATCGCCATCGCGGGCACCCACGGCAAGACGACCACCACCAGCCTGGTGGCGAGCGTCCTGGCCGAAGGCGGGCTCGATCCCACGTTCGTGATCGGCGGGCGGCTGAACAGCGCGGGCGCCAATGCGCGCCTGGGCACGGGCGACTACATCGTGGTGGAGGCGGACGAGTCGGACGCGTCGTTCCTGAACCTGCTGCCGGTCATGGCGGTGGTGACCAACATCGACGCCGACCACATGGAGACCTACGGCCACGACTTCCGGCGGCTGCAGGGGGCTTTCGTCGACTTCCTGCACCGCATGCCCTTCTACGGCACCGCGATCCTGTGCGTCGACGACCCCGCGGTGCGCGAGATCGTGCCCCAGGTGCAATGCCCGATCACCAGTTACGGCCTGAGCGAGGACGCGCAGGTCCGCGCCGTCGACGTCCGCGCGGACGGTGCGCAGATGCGCTTCACCGTCCAGCGCCGCAACGGCGTGACGCTGCCGGACCTGCACGTGGCGGTGAATCTCCCCGGCATGCACAACGTGCTGAACGCGCTGGCGGCCATCGCCGTCGCGGTGGAGCTGAGCGTCCCGGACGCGATGGTGCTCAAGGCGCTGGCCGAGTTCAAGGGCGTCGGCCGCCGCTTCCAGCGCTATGGCGACGTGCCGGTGCGCGCCGCCAACGGCGGCGGCCGCTTCGCCGTCATCGAGGACTACGGCCACCATCCGGTGGAGGTCGCGGCCACGCTGGCGGCGGCGCGCGGCGCGTTTCCGGGTCGGCGGCTGGTGCTGGCGTTCCAGCCGCATCGCTACACGCGCACGCGCGACTGCTTCGAGGACTTCGTCAAGGTGCTGGGCCAGGCCGACGTGCTGCTGCTGTCGGAGGTCTATGCGGCCGGCGAAGCGCCGATCGTGGCTGCCGACGGCCGCTCGCTGGCGCGGGCCATCCGCGTGGCGGGCAGGGCCGAGCCGGTCTTCATCGATGCCATCGACGCGATGCCCGAGGCGATCCTGGACCTGGCGCGCGACGGCGACGTGGTGATGTGCATGGGCGCCGGCTCGATCGGCGGCGTGCCGGGCAAGCTGGTGGAGCAAGGAGGTGCCGCATGAACGGCAAAGCGAATACCGGATACCGGACGCAGAGGACGCAAAAGAGCGCGGAGGGCGCAAAACAGACAAACGGCTATTGGATGTTCTTTTGCGCCTTCTGCGTAATCTCTGCGGCCTCTGCGTCCGGCTGTCCGCTTTCGGTGTCCCGGAGTTCCGCATGAGCAACAGCAACTTCGGCAAGGTCGCCGTCCTGATGGGTGGGGACTCGGCGGAGCGCGAGGTCTCGCTCATGTCCGGCAGCGGCGTGCTCAAGGCGCTGCAAACGAAGGGCGTCGATGCCTATGCGTTCGATCCGGCCGAGCGCGACCTGAGCGAACTGAAGCGCCAGGGCTTCGACCGCTGCTTTATCGCGCTGCACGGCCGCTTCGGCGAGGACGGCACCGTGCAGGGCGCACTGGAGCTGATGGGCATCCCCTACACCGGCTCGGGCGTCATGGCCTCCAGCATCGCGATCGACAAGGTCATGACCAAGCGGGTGTGGCTGGCCGAAGGGCTGCCCACGCCGAAGTACGTCCTGCTGCGGCGCGGCCGCTTCACGCGCGAGCAGGTGATCCGCATTCCCGACGATCTGGGCCTGCCCCTGATCGTGAAGCCGGCCCGCGAGGGCTCCTCGATCGGCGTGGCCAAGGTGCAGGGCTACTCGGAGATGGCCGACGCCGTCGACCAGGCCGCCGCGCTCGACGCCGACGTGCTGTGCGAGCAGTTCGTGAACGGCGACGAGGTCACCTGCCCGGTGCTCGGCAGCGGCGACGACGCGCGCGCGCTGCCGGTGATCCGGATCGTGGCGCCCGCCGGCAACTACGACTACCAGAACAAGTACTTCAGCGACGAGACCAAGTACCTGGTGCCGTGCGGCCTGCCCGCGGGCGAGGAGGAGGCGATCCAGGACATCGTGGTGAGGGCCTACCGCGTGCTGGGGTGCCGCGGCTGGGGCCGCGTCGACGTGATGATCGACGCCGCCACGCGCAAGCCCTCGCTGCTGGAGATCAACACCTCGCCCGGCATGACGGGCCATTCGCTGGTGCCGATGTCGGCCCGCGCGGCCGGTATCAGCTACGAAGACCTCTGCGTGCAGCTGCTCGCCTCGGCGGCGCTGGACCAGCACAAGGGAGTGCGCGCGAAATGAGTACCGCCGCCCCGCAGCCCGCCGACGTCCGGCTGATGAACGGCGCCGCGACGGCGTTGTTCGCCGTCGGGCTGGCGCTGCTGCTGGCGGCGGCGGGGTGGTGGGCGCTGCGGCATCCCCTGTTCGCGGTCTCGGGCATCACGGTGCAGGGCGACGTGAGCCACAACAGCGCGGCCACGCTGCGCGCGAACGTGGCGCCGCGGCTGGCGGGCAATTTCTTTACCGTGAACCTGAAGGCGGCGCGCGAGGCATTCGAGTCCGCACCGTGGGTGCGGCAGGCGGTGGTGCGGCGGCAGTTTCCGAACCGGCTGCGGGTGGAGCTGCAGGAGCACAAGGCCGTCGCGTTGTGGGGCGGCGAGCACGACGTGCGCATGGTCAACAGTTTCGGCGAGGTGTTCGAGGCGAACGTCGGTGACGTCGAATCGGACGAACTGCCGCGCCTGGCCGGACCTGAGGGACAGTCGCGCGAGGTGCTGGCGATGTACGAGGCGCTGGTGCCGCTGTTCGAACCGCTGGAGCTGGCGGTGGCGCGCATCGCGCTGAGCGCCCGCGGCAGCTGGAGCGTCGAACTGGATACGGGCGCGGTCGTCGAGCTGGGCCGCGGCACGCGCGAGGAGCTGACGGCGCGCACGCAGCGGTTCGTGCAGACGCTGACGCGGGCGGCGTCGCGCTACGGCCGCACGCCGGAAGCGCTGGTGGCGGCGGACCTGCGCCACGCGGACGGATATGCGCTTCGCCTGCGCGGCGTGGCGACGACCGAAGCAGTCAAGAAATAGAGGGACGAGGGAAATGGCCAAGGAATACAAGGACCTGGTAGTGGGGCTGGACATCGGAACCGCCAAGGTCATGACCGTGGTGGGCGAGGTGCTGCCCGGCGGCGAGCTCAAGCTGGCGGGGCTCGGCGTCGCCGCGTCGAACGGCCTCAAGCGCGGCGTCGTGGTCAACATCGACGCCACGGTGCAGAGCATCCAGCAGGCGCTCAAGGAAGCCGAGCTGATGGCCGACTGCAAGATCACGCGGGTCTACACCGGCATCACGGGCAGCCACATCCGCGGGATCAACTCCAGCGGCATGGTCGCCGTCAAGGACAAGGAAGTGACGCCGGCGGACGTGGCGCGGGTCGTCGAGACGGCGCGCGCCATCAACATCTCGACCGACCAGCGGCTGCTGCTGGTGGAGCCGCAGGAGTTCGTGATCGACGGCCAGGACGTCAAGGAGCCGATCGGCATGAGCGGCATCCGGCTCGAGGCCAAGGTGCACATCGTGACCGGCGCGCAGAGCGCCGCCGAGAACATCATCAAGTGCGTGCGGCGCTGCGGGCTCGAGGTGGAGCAACTGATGCTCAATCCGCTGGCCTCGAGCCTGTCGGTGCTGACCGAGGACGAGCGAGAACTGGGCGTCGCGATCATCGACATCGGCGCGGGCACCACCGACGTGGCGATCTTCACCAACGGCGCCATCCGCCACACCGCCGTGATCCCGATCGCCGGCGATCTGATCACCAGCGACATCGCCATGGCGCTGCGCACGCCCACCAAGGACGCCGAGGACATCAAGGTCGAGAGCGGCTGCGCCAAGCAGTTGCTGGCCGATCCCGACCAGCAGGTCGAGGTGCCGGGGCTGGGCGACCGCGGGCCGCGCATGTTGTCGCGCCAGGCGCTGGCCGGCGTGATCGAGCCGCGCGTCGAGGAAATCTTCTCGCTGGTGCAGCAGGTGATCCGCGAGTCGGGCTACGAGGAAGTGCTGTCGTCCGGCGTGGTGATCACCGGCGGCAGCGCCGTGATGCCGGGCATGGTCGAGCTGGGCGAGGACATCTTCCTGAAGCCCGTGCGGCGCGGCGTCCCGAAGTACCGCGGCGCGCTGGCGGACATGGTGTCGCAGGCGCGCGCCGCGACCGTGATGGGCCTGCTCGAGGAGGCACGGCTGGCGCGCGTGCGCGGGCTGAAGGTGGCGCAGAAGAACGGATCGATGAAGACCGCCTTCGGCCGCTTCCGTGACTTCATCGTGGGCAACTTCTGATGGACGCACTGAAATCGGACTTGACCGGACGCAAAGGACGCGAAGGCGCGCAGAGGTCGCAGAAGGAAACCGAATGAGAAATGAATCTTTCCACATGGAATCTTTTGCGTCCTCTGCGTACCCTTCGCGTCCTCTGCGTCCGGATGTCCGCGTTCACAAGCGACGATGGCGGTGCACCGATCCGCCGCTCGCGCGTTCATGAGGATTACTACAACAATCGCATCAATGGCAACTGCACGGAATCAGGAGAACATCATGAGCATCGAAATGATTGAAGTCGAAGAGTTTCACCTCGGCACGCAGATCAAGGTGATCGGCGTCGGCGGTGGCGGTGGCAATGCGGTGGAGCACATGATCGGCCGCGCCGTGCAGGGCGTGGAGTTCATCTGCGCCAACACGGACGCCCAGGCGCTGGCGCGCTCCGCGGCGCACAAGAGCATCCAGTTGGGGCAAAGCGGCCTGGGCGCGGGCAGCAAGCCCGAGAAGGGCCGCGAGTCCGCCGAGGCGGCCGTGGAGGACATCCGCGCCGCCATCAACGGCGCGCACATGCTGTTCATCACCGCAGGCATGGGCGGCGGCACCGGCACCGGCGCCGCGCCGGTGATCGCGCGCGTGGCCAAGGAGATGGGCATCCTCACGGTGGGCGTGGTGACCAAGCCCTTCGACTGGGAGGGCGGACGCCGCATGACGAACGCGGATCAGGGCCTGGCCGAACTCGAGGCGAACGTCGACTCGCTGATCGTCGTGCTCAACGAAAAGCTGCTGGAAGTGCTGGGCGACGACGTCACCCAGGACGAGGCCTTCGCCCATGCGAACGACGTGCTGAAGAACGCCGTCGGCGGCATCGCGGAGATCATCAACGTGCCGGGGCACGTGAACGTCGACTTCGAGGACGTTCGCACCGTCATGGGCGAGCCGGGCAAGGCCATGATGGGCACCGCGCTGGCCGAGGGGCCGGACCGCGCGCGCATCGCCGCGGAGCAGGCCGTCGCCTGCCCGCTGCTGGAAGGCATCGACCTGTCCGGCGCGAAGGGCGTGCTGGTGCTGATCACCGCGGCCAAGGGCTCGCTCAAGCTGTCGGAGTCCAAGCTGGCGATGAACACCATCCGCGCCTACGCCTCGCCGGACGCCCACGTCATCTACGGCACTGCCTACGACGACAACCTGGGCGACCAGATCCGCGTCACCGTCGTCGCCACCGGCCTGTCGCGCCAGGGGCAGCAGCGCCGCACTGCGCCGCCCCTGCAGGTGCTGCGCACCGGCACCGACAACGTGCCGTTCCAGATCCCGACGATCAGCAACGCCGTCGCCGGTCCCGGCGCCGCCGCCGCTCCGGTGGCGCCGATCGTCACGCAGTCCGACTATGCCGTGCCGAGCGTGTGGCGCACCAACCGCACCCAGGCCGCGGCCCGGGTGGACGCGCTGGCCAGCGGCGGCATGGACGACTTCGAGATCCCGGCGTTCCTGCGCAAGCAGGCGGACTGAAAGCGGACAGCCGGACGCAGAGGGCGCAAAGGATACGCAGAGGACGCAAAAAAGACAGATGAAGGAGTGAATTCAATATTCATTCGGTTTCCTTTCTGCGTCCTCTGCGCAATCCCTGCGTCCTCTGCGTACGGAGGTTATTGCCTCGAAAGTTAAAATCGCCGGATGCTCCAGCAACGAACGCTCAAGACGCTGACCCGCGCGGTCGGGGTCGGCCTGCACAGCGGGCAGCGGGTCGAGCTCACGCTGCGGCCGGCCCAGCCGGACACGGGCATCGTCTTTCGCCGGGTCGACCTGCCGGTGCCGGTGGACATTCCGGTCTCGGCCGAGGCCGTTACCGACACCCGCATGGCGTCGACCATTTCCCGCGGTGGAGCCAAGGTGCACACGGTGGAACACCTGATGTCCGCCTGCGCCGGCCTCGGCCTGGACAACCTCTACGTCGACATCACGGCCGAGGAGGTGCCGATCCTGGATGGCTCGTCGGCGTCCTTCGTGTTCCTGCTGCAGTCCGCGGGGATCGAACTGCAGAAGGCGCCGCGCCGCTTCATCCGCCTGCTGCGCCAGGTGGAAGTGCGCGAAGGCGAAGGCGAGAACCTCAAGTGGGCGCGGCTGGAGCCGTACCACGGCTTCAAGCTGAGTTTCGAGATCGACTTCGACCACCGCGTGGTCGATTCGACCGGCCAGCGCTTCGAATTCGACCTGAGCGCCGGCTCATATGCCCGCGACATCGCCCGGGCCCGCACCTTCGGCTTCACCAAGGACCTGGAGATGATGCGCGCCAGCGGCCTGGCGCTGGGCGGCGGGCTGGATAACGCCGTGGTGATGGACGACTACCGTGTGCTCAATGCCGACGGCCTGCGCTACGACGACGAGTTCGTCAAGCACAAGATCCTGGACGCGATGGGCGACCTGTATTTGGTCGGCAAGCCCTTGCTGGCCGCCTACAGCGCCTTCCGCTCCGGCCACGCGATGAACAACAAGCTGCTGCGCGCGCTGCTGGCGCAGCCCGAGGCCTTCGAGGTCGTGAGCTTCGACGACGAGACGCAGGCGCCCGCCGGCTTCGCCCGCCCGGCACGGGCCTGGTAGCCATGCTGGTCTTCCGCTGGCTGATGCTGCTGCTGCTCCTGGCGGCGGCGGTGTGCTTCGCGTTCTACGCCGGCACGGGCCAGCCGAGGTTCAAGCACTACGGCTGGGTCATCACCAAGTGGACGCTGATCGCGGCGTTCGTGTTCTTCGCGGTGCTGATCCTGGAGCGCCTGGGCTGACATCGGTGTCCCGCCACAGCTCGAGCAGCATGTTGCGCAACCAGGCCACGCTCGTGTCGGCCTTGAAGCGCTGGTGCCAGTACTGACGGATCGTGGGGGCCGGCGGCTTGACCGGCGACTCCAGGATGCGCAAGGGCGTGGTCCGCTGCGACAACGCCGCCAGGGCGCCGGGCACCAGCGCGAGGCAATCGGTGTGCGCGACGATCTTCGGCAGCGACAGCAGGGACGGCACTTCGACCTTCACCCGCCGGCTCAGTCCCTTGGACCGCAAGGCCTTGTCGACGAAGTCGTTCGCCTCGCCGTTCTGGGTGGCGATCACGTGGGGCGTCGCCGCGAACCGGGCGAGCGACAGGCTGGTCCGGACACCGGGATGACCGGTACGGACGATGCAGACGTACTCGGTGGCCCCGAAGAGCGCCTGCTGCAGCACGGAAGGTGACTTCAGGGCGTACGTGCCGACGACGACGTCGACCAGCCCCTCCTCCAGCTGAGGCGCGATGTCCTTCTCCCGCACGTTCACGACCCGCAGTCGTGCGAGCGGCGCGAGGCTCGCGAAGCGCTCGGCGATCTGCCCCAGCAGGATGGTGGCCGCCATGTCGCTCAGTCCGAGCGTGAACGTCCTGGTCGTCGTCGCGGGATCGAAGGCGCCCACTTCGAAGATCTCCTCGCGCACCAGGGCCAGCACCTTCCTCGAGACCAGGCCGATCCGTTCGGCGGTGGGCGTGGGCCGCATGCCGGCCCGGGTCTTGACGAAGAGCGGATCCCCGAAGCGCCGCCGCAGGCGCGCCAGCGCGTGGCTCATGGCGGGCTGCGAGAGGCCGAGCCGGTCCGCGGCGGCGGACACGCCGCCCTCATCGAGCAGCGCTTCCAGCAAGAACAGGAAATTCAGGTCGGCGCGTCGGTTATGCACAGCATGAATTATAGGAATGCGCCATGCACCATGGACGTCATGCGACGGGATCCCTAGCATCGGGACCGCAACAGTCGAACAGAGGAACGTCATCCAACGTGACGGAGTCGCATATGGAATCCAGATTGATCCGGTTCGCGAAAGCGACCATGGCCGCCATCACCTTGACCCTGGCGGGCTGCGGCGGTGGTGGCGGTGACGCCACGCCGCCCCCGGACGGCGGCGGCACCACACCGCCGCCGGCGGTATCGGTGGCGCAGGCCCTGGCCGCGGCCAGCGTCCAGGCGGCCAACGACACATCGTCGAACCCGACGGCGGGCTTCAGCGTGCTGCAGCAGAACGGCGTTGCCGCCGTCACCGTCAACAGCCCGCCCAAGGTCAATTTCGCCGTGTTCTCGGATGGCAAGGTGGTTCCGAGCGTGGCGGCCGGCAGCGTCAGCTTCGCCCTGGCCAAACTGGTGCCCGGCAGCAACGGCGAGCCCGACAAGTGGGTCAGTTATCTCAACCGCACGGAAACGGCCACGGCCGGCGTGGGCCCGAACGGGGCGCCGGCGCTCGCGAGCGCGGTGCAAGCCACCAGCGAAGCCGGCACGGCCGGCCAGCTGGCATACAACCAGGACGGCTACTACACCTACACGTTCAAGGCGGACATCAAGGATCCGGCGCAGACGGCCGGTGTCGGTTTCGAGCCGGGCCGCACCCACCGCATCGTCATCCAGATGCGGTACAAGAACGCGGCGGGTGAAGTGGTGCTGGTCAATCCGTACTTCGACTTCACGCTGGATTCCAGCGGCAAGTCGGAGGCCGCGACGGCGAGCCAGACCCGCAAGATGGTCGACATCGCCACCTGCAACAACTGCCACGACAAGCTGGCGCTGCACGGCGGCGGCCGCATCGACACGCAGTACTGCGTGGTATGCCACAACACCGGCACGACTGACGCCAACAGCGGCAACAACCTGGCGCTGTCCACGATGGTGCACAAGATCCACGCCGGCAGGATCCTGCACGCGCAGGGCGAGCACTACACCATCTGGGGCTACCAGAACAGCAGGCACGACTACAGCGAGGTGGGCTTCCCGCAGCCGATCCGCAACTGCGTCGCCTGCCATGACGGGTCCAACCCGAAGACGCCGCAGGGCGACAACTGGAAGAGCGTTCCCAGCAAGGAGGCCTGCCTGAGCTGCCACCAGGCCGGCGCGACCAGCGGCTTCCACGCCACCCACGTGACGACGCTCAAGCTGGGCGCCTCCGCCGCCGCGATCTCCAACTCCACCTGCACCTCGTGCCACGGTGCGACCAGCCCCCTGAGCGCCGACAAGGTGCACTGGGTGCAGGAGCTGGCGAACGCCGCGCTGTACCAGGGCAGGATCGAAAGCGTCACGCTCAAGAGGGCCGCCACGGCCACGGCCACCGGCCTGCTGACGGTGAAGTACGCCGTGGTGCACCCGGTCACCGGCACCGCCTACGACCTGCGCGAAGGCTGCAGCGCCGCCGCCACCACGGACTCCGCCGGCGCCTCGATCGTCGGTTGCAACACCAACTACCGCTGGGACGCGCAGCTGGATCCGACCAGGTTCGGCCCGCCGCCCAACAAGTTCGGGACCTTCACCATCCAGGTGGGCGCCGAAACGCTGGCGGGCGTCACCACGGACGACGTGACCGCGAGCGGTGCCGGCTGGGCCATGTACCGCGGCGCGGACGACGGCAGCCATCGCTATACCGCCGACATCCAGATTCCCGCCGGTGCGAAGGGCAACGCCCGCGTGCTGATGACCGGCTCCGTGGCCGAGCGCAGGCTCGATGCGGCGACTCGAACGCCCATCGGCGCCGTCCCGGCACGCACCAGCGCCGACCTCGCCTACGTGCCGGTCAGGAACGCGATCCGCGAAGTCAACGTCGCCACCGGTGCGGCTTCGACCACCGCCGCGCGCCGCCAGATCGTCAGCAACGACGCCTGCAACAAGTGCCACGGCATCCTGGGGCTGCCGGTCGGCGCCGGCGACAAGCCCGACTTCCACAAGGGCGCGCGCAACAACTCCGAAGGCTGCTCCGTCTGCCACAACGCCAACCTGCCGGGCGCCTATACGCTGATGACCGACGCCAGCACCGGCCCGGTCGCGGGCGACAGCCAGCTGGCGGCCGGCAACGCCAGCAGCTTCCTGCACGAGTCCTACCAGGCCAAGCGGTTCATCCACGCGATCCATGGCGGCGCCAAGCGCAGCTTCCCGTTCACCCACTGCATGAACGTGGGCGGCGAGTACAACAAGGACGGCAGCAACAAGGTCGCCGGCGGCACCCCGCTGGGCACCGGCACCTGCCTGACGCGGCCCGACGGCAGCCTGTACCCGGGCGTCACCGACAACTTCACCGCCGAAGTGGCCTATCCGGCCCGGCTGGCGAACTGCGCCAACTGCCACGTGAACGACTCGTGGAAGCAGGACCGGAGCGTGCTCGGCTCCGTCGTCTTCAAGCCGACCGGCATGGCCAGCATGCTGGACTGGCTCGTGATCTCGCCCAAGGCGGCCACCTGCACGTCGTGCCACGACGCGAAGTCGGTGCAGACGCACGTGAAGAACATCGGCGGCGGCGCGTTCGGCAACTTCACGCAGAACGACCTGCTGTATGCCGGCAAGGTGTTCGAAGCCTGCGAAGGCTGCCATGCGCCGGGCAGCGCGCTGGGCGTCGACGTGGTGCACAGGTAGCCCCCGGCAGTTCACCCCTTCTGCCGTCAACGACTCCAGCGGCAGCTTGGGCCGGGCCTCGCAAGCTCGGCCCGTTTTTTTGTCCGGCGGGCGGGAGCCGGCATGGTGGTCCCGCGCCGCGGGCCAGATCAGTAGCTGCGGCCGCCCTTGTACATCGCCGACGTGCGCCGGGTGCCGCCGGCATCGGCGATCTTGCGCATGGTGAGGCCGGCGTGGGCGTGCGTGATCGCCAGGCCCAGCGCGTCGGCGGCGTCCTTGCCGGGCAGCCCGGGCAGGCGCAGCAGCCGCTTGACCATCTCCTGCACCTGCGCCTTGCCGGCCTGGCCATGGCCGGCCACGGCGCGCTTCATCTGCAGCGCGGTGTACTCGGCGACCTCGAGCTGGCACGCCACCAGCGCGGTGACGCAGGCGCCGCGCGCCTGGCCGAGCAGCAGCGTGGCCTGGGGATTGACGTTGACGAACACGATCTCCACCGCCGCCACGTCGGGCTGGTAGCGCTGGCGCACCTCCGCGATGCCGTCGAACAGTGCTTTCAGCCGGGCTGGCAGGTTGCCGCGGTCGAGGTGGTTGGTCGTGATCGTGCCGCTGGCCACGTACGTGAGTGCCTGGCCGCTGGCGTCGACGACGCCGAACCCCGTGGTCTGCAGGCCCGGATCGATGCCGAGGATGCGCACGCTGGTCATGGTGTGCCCCCACGCTCCCCCACTGCGTGTGGGTCGCTGGCCTTGCAGCCCCTCGCGGGCCCTCGCGCCTTCGGGCGGCCGTGCGGCGCTCATGGCACCCCCACGCTCCCCCACTGCGTGTGGGTCGCTGCCCCCCGAGGGGGCCCTCGCGCCTTCGGGCGGCCGTGCGGCGCTCATGGCAGTTCGGCGCCGCGCATGCGCGCCACGATCGTCGACGCGCGGCTGGCGAGGTAGCCCGAGTCGGACAGCTTCTCGAAGTACTTCGGCCGCGGCAGCATGACGGCCAGCCGCGCCGCTTCATAGGCGGAGAGCTGCGCGGCGCTCTTGCGGTAGTAGTGGCGCGCGGCGGCCTCGGCGCCGAACACGCCTTCGCCCCATTCCACGCTGTTCAGGTAGATCTCGAGGATCCGCTCCTTCGAGAGCAGGTGTTCCAGGGCGAACGTCAGCACGAATTCCTGGCCCTTGCGCAGCAGCGTGCGCTCGCCGGACAGCAGAAGGTTCTTGGCGAGCTGCTGGGTGATGGTCGAGCCGCCCACGATCCTGGGCGGCTTCGCGGGGGCGAGCTGGCTGCGCGTGGAAGCGCGCGCCTGCTGGCGCGCGGCGCGCTCCTCGGCCCGCGCATTGCGCTCCCAGGCTTTCTCCAGCGCTTCCCAGTCGACGCCTTCATGGCTGCTGAAGCTGTCGTCCTCGGACGCGATCACCGCGCGCTTGAGGTGGTCCGAGATGCGCTGGTACGGCACCCACTGCTGGCGCCAGCGGAACGGCTTGCCGCCGGTGGCGATGCGCCACGCCTCCGAACGCTGGAACGTCGTCGACTGCGGGTCGATCGCCGCCATCGCGGCGATGCGGGCGAGGAAGAACAGCTGCAGGCCGATCCCGGCGAGGATGACCAGCCCCAGCAGGCGCCAGAGGCGATTCACGGGTTTGCCTCCACGATCGCGCGCAGCTCCGCCAGCACCTGCGCCGACGGTGGCCGCACGCCGCGCCAGACGAGGAACGATTCGGCCGCCTGCTCCACCAGCATGCCCAACCCGTCGCGCGCCACCGCCTCGTGCGCCTGTGCCCACTGGAGAAACGCCCGCGCGGCGGCGCCGTACATCATGTCCACGGCCAGGGCTCCGGGCCGCAGCACCGCGGCGGGCACCGGAACGTCCGCGCCCTGCAGGCTGCTCGCGGTGCCGTTGACGACGACGTCGAAGGCGCCGGGCACGTCCTCGAGGCCGCTCGCCGCCAGTTCGACCCCATGCTGCCGGGCCAGCGCCGCATGCCGCGCCACGAGCGCGGCGGCGCGGTCGCGGGTGCGATTCGCCACGACCAGGCGCCGCGGCCCGGCTTCCACCAGGGGACCGAGCACGCCGGCTGCCGCGCCGCCGGCCCCGATCAGCAGCAGGTCGCGGCCGGAGAGCGGCACCCCGGCATTGACGGCGATGTCCCGCACCAGCCCGACGCCGTCGGTGTTGTCGCCGAAGATGCCGCCGGCGTCGAAGCGCAGGGTGTTGCAGGCCTGCGCCAGCTGCGCGCGCGGCGAGGCGTGCGCGGCCAGCGCGGCGGCTTCGAACTTGAAGGGGACCGTGACGTTGCAGCCCCTGCCGCCTTCGGCCCGGAAGTCGGCCACGGCCTGGGCGAAGGCGCCAGCCGGCACCAGCCGCCTGCCGTAGTCGATGCGCTCGCCAGTGAGCTCGCCGAAGCGCGCATGGATCCACGGCGACCGGCTGTGTTCCACGGGATTGCCCATGACGCAGTAGCGGTCGGCACTCATTGTTCGGTCAGCTTCGTCTCGAGGGTTTCGTCGCGGGTGAACTTGAAGCGCGACACGACCACGATCTGGTCGGCCCGGCGCCGCATCGCGTCGCTGAAGCGGCCGAAGGGGCCGGCGTTGCGCGCGATCGTCATCGCCCGGCGGTCCAGCGCGAGGCTGCCGGACGTGCGGGCCACCTCGGTGTCGAGCACCTTGCCGTCGAAGTTCACGGTGACCACCATGGTCAGCTCGCCATAGAGCTTCTTGCCGGCCACCTCGGGGAAGTTGCTGGTTCCCTTCTGCTCGATCTTGCGGCGCAGGCCGTCGTAGTAGACCGCGTACACCTCCTCGCGCGTCGACGGGCTGATGTAGCGCTTCTTGGGCCGCGCGTTCTCCTCGTTGATGCGGCGCTCGATCTCCGCCAGCATCTTGAGCAGCTGCTTGCGCTTGTTCTCCCGCGCCTGGGCGTCCGGATTGCTGGTCGGCTGCTTGGGATCGGGCGGCGGCAGCGCGGCCAGCATCTTGCGAAGCTGCGCCAGCATCAGCATCTGCTGCTCCTGCATGGCGTCGATCTTCTTCTGCGCGTCTTCCGCCGCGTCGCCGATCTCGGTCAGTGCCGACGGCGGCAGCGGCGAGGTGGCGTGCCCGCGCACGGCGTCGCCGCCGCCGGCGAGCGAGGTCTGGGCGATCGCGCGGGCGGCCTTGTCGGGCTTCTCGCTGGTCCTGGCGTTGACCAGGATGACCTCCAGCGGCGTGTCCTCGAACACCCGGTTGAAGCCTTCGGGGTCGACGAAGCGCACCGTCAGCAGGGCGGCATGGACGGCGACGGATGCGCCAAGGGCGATCTGCAGGGTGCTGAAGGAGCGCAGGTTCACGTCACGCGGGGATCGGCGACGGCGGCCGCAGTGGTGGATTCCTCAGTGTCGTTGACATCGACCGCGATCGCAATCGGGCCGGCCACGGCATCGCCTTCCGCGTCTTCTTCCTCCGCATCGAGTGGCTCGGGCGCCACATCGAGGCGTTCCAGCACCGTGCCCTTCACGTCCAGCGTGATCAGGTCGATCTCGCCCAGCTTGACTCGCACGTGCGAGCCGCGCGGCAGGTCGGCCCCGCCCAGCACCGGCAGCACCAGCGGCAGGTGGTCGGCGCGCACGAGCCCGTCCTTGAAGACGACGCCGGTGAGTTCGCCCAGGCCTTCCTGCTGCAGGTAGCGCAGGGTCCAGAAGCGCTCCATGCCCGCCTGGTGCCCGTTGTAGGCGCCATACGCCGCGTCGAAGCCCGAGATCACCGAGAAGAGCTCGGCGTCCTTGGGCTTGAACGGCGCCGCCAGGGCCGCCGCCTTGCCATGGCGGGCGGCGGCGATGATCTGCCACTGGTTCACGAGGTCGGTGTAGCGGCGCAGCGGCGACGTGCTCCAGGCGTAGCTGCGGACCCCGATGCCGGCGTGCGGCAATGCCTTGGTGCCCATGCGGACCTTGACGCCGGGCGCCAGGCTGGCCTGGCTGCGGTAGATGCCGGGCACGCCCACCTCGGCCAGCCACGCGCCCCAGCTGCTGTTGGCGAGGATCATGGCCTCCGAGACGATGAGGTCCAGCGGTGCCCCGCGGCGGCGCTGCGTGATCTCCACCCGCTCTGCGCCGGTCGGCTCGTCGCCGCCGTTGCCCACCAACCGGAAGTTGTAGTCGGGACGGTTGAAGGTCTCCGGCTTGCCTCGCGCCAGCTCGCGCAGCGACTTCAGGTGGTTTGCCAGCCGGAACAGGAACGACAGCGGATCGCGCAGTTCGTGGACCGGGTGCGTGGCGTCGGCCGCCCCCGGATCGCCGCCGCGCAGCCAGTCCTCGGTGATCACGGCGTCGAGCTGGTCGTGCCGCAGGTTGTGCGTGATGGGCACCCGCTCCAGGCTGGTGCGCGTGCCCTTGAGGGCGAGCGTCGTTTCGTCGAACTCGGCGTACAGCGACACGGCGGGGCAGTCGCGGCCCGCCATCAGGGTGTAGGCCTGCACCACCTCGTCGGGCAGCATGGTGATCTTGTAACCGGGCATGTACACCGTGGACAGCCGCTGGCGCGCGACCTGGTCGATCGGCGTGGACGGCTGCACGGCGAGCCCCGGCGCCGCGATGTGGATGCCCACCGTCACCGTGCCGGTGCCCAGGCCCTGCACCGAGAGGGCGTCGTCGATCTCGGTGGTGCTCGAGTCGTCGACCGAGAACGCCTGCACCGGCGCCAGCGGCAGTTCCTCGCGGATCGGCGGCGCCTGCAGCGGCGGGAACCCCGTGCCCTTGGGGAAGTTCTCGAACAGGAACCGCTTCCAGTGGAACTGGTAGGGCGAATCGATCGCGCCGGCGCGCTGCAGCAGGTCGAGCGGGTTGCTGTGCGTGCTGCGGGCGGCTTCGACCACGGCCTTGTATTCGGCGGCGTTCTTGTCGGGCTTGAACAGGATCCTGAACAGCTGGTCGCGGATCGGCTGCGGGCAGCGGCCGGCCGCCAGCTCCGCCGCCCATTCGGCGATCTGCGCCAGGACCTGCTGCTTCTTCTCGATGGCCGCCAGCGCCTGCTGCAGGATCTCGGCCGGCGCTTTCCGGAAGCGGCCGCGGCCGGCGCGGCGGAAGTAGTGCGGCGCCTCGAACAGGCGCACCAGGGCCCCGGCCTGCTGGGCCAGCGTCGGGCGCTCGCTGAAGTATTCCCGGGCCAGGTCGGCGAAGCCGAACTCCTCCTCGGGGGCGAATTCCCAGGCGAGCTCCAGCTCGATGCCGGATGCGACCGCCTGCGCCTCGCGCATCAGCTCCGCCGGGGCCGGCTGCTCGAACTTCAGCAGGACGTTGGCCGCCTTGACCTTGACGCGCTTGCCGCTGTCCAGCTCGATCTGGGACGAGGCCTCCGCTTCCGACAGCACGCGGCCGGTCTGGAACTTCCCGGCTTCTTCGAACAATGCAAACATGGGGTGAATTGTCCCATGGGGGCCGTCGCCGCCGGCTCCGGCCCGCTACTCGAGACCGAGGAACCGGAAGACGTCGGGCAGGTGCCGGTCGAAGTCGGAGATGCCGTGGTCGCCGCCTTCCAGCAGCTTGATGCGCACGCCCGGGTAGCGGCCGGTCATCTCGCGCCAGTCCAGCACCTCGTCGCCCTTGGCGATCACCGCGAAATAGTTCTCGGGCCGGCGCACGGGCCCGTGTTCCAGTGCACGCAACTCGTCGACGAATTCCGGCGCGAAATGGAAGTGCTCGGCCGGATCGTGCCAGGAGGTCTGGTCGCCGATGAAGCGGCCCAGGTCCCGGGCCGGGTCGATCGCCGGGTTCAGCAGCACGGCGCGGCAGCCGACGGTTTCCGCCACATGGGTCGCGTAGAAGCCCCCGAGCGAGGAGCCGACCACCGCCGTGCCGGCCACGGGCCAGCCGGCCAGTTCGCCCAGGACCATCTCCATGGCGGCGCGAGGCGAGGGCGGCAGCTGCGGGCACCACCACCGCACCCGCGGGTGGCGACGCTCCACCTCGCGCGCCATCAGTTGCGCCTTGGCAGACCTGGGCGAGGAGCGGAAACCGTGGAGGTAGAGAAGATGGGTGGCCGGCACGCCGCGATCGTAGCCGAGGGCGCTTGCGGCCCGGCGCCGGTCTCGCGGCCGACGGCGGCGCGAACTGGTGCCGCAAAGGGCCCGGAATCCCCGGGGCCACCGCGCGGAATGGCTCGTCGCGGCACGGCCAGCCGCGATAATCGCGCATGGCCGCCGTCTTCGAAAGAACCCCGTTGCTGCAGCGCGTGGCGCCGTCGCTCCACGGGTTCGACGGGCCGTTGGCGTTCGCGGTGTTCCTGCTGGCGTGCGCCGGGCTGCTGACGATGTATTCCTCGGGCTTCGACCACGGAACCCGCTTCGCCGACCACGCCCGCAACATGCTGCTGGCCGGCTTCATCATGTTTGCCGTGGCCCAGGTGCCGCCGCAGCGCCTCATGAGCTTCGCGGTGCCGCTGTACACGGTCGGCGTCGCGCTGCTGATCGCCGTGGCGCTGTTCGGAATCACCAAGAAGGGCGCCAGGCGCTGGGTGAACGTGGGCGTGGTGATCCAGCCGAGCGAGATCCTCAAGATCGCGATGCCCCTGATGCTGGCCTGGTGGTTCCAGAAGCGCGAGGGCCAGTTGCGGCCGTTCGACTTCATCGTGGCCGGGCTGCTGCTGGCGGTGCCGGTCGGCCTGATCATGAAACAGCCCGACCTGGGCACCTCGCTGCTGGTGCTGGCCGCCGGTTTGTCGGTGATCTTCTTTGCCGGACTCTCCTGGAAGCTGATCGTGCCGCCGGTGGTGGTGGGGCTGGTCGGCGCCGTGCTGCTGATCGTGTTCGAGTCGCAGCTGTGCGCCGAGGGCTTTCGCTGGCCCGTCCTGCACGATTACCAGCAGCAGCGCATCTGCACCCTGCTGGACCCGAGCAAGGACCCGCTGGGCAAGGGCTTCCACATCATCCAGGGCATGATCGCGATCGGCTCCGGCGGGGTGCTGGGCAAGGGGTTCATGCAGGGCACGCAGACCCACCTGGAGTTCATTCCGGAGCGCACCACCGACTTCATCTTCGCCGCGTATTCGGAGGAGTTCGGCCTCGTGGGCACGCTGCTGCTGGTCGCCGGCTTCATCTTCCTGGTGCTGCGCGGCCTGGCCATCGCGCTGGAGGCGTCGACGCTGTTCTCGCGGCTGCTCGCCAGCGCCATCACCATGATCTTCTTCACGTACGCGTTCGTGAACATGGGCATGGTCAGCGGGATCCTGCCCGTCGTGGGCGTGCCGCTGCCGTTCATCAGCTACGGCGGCACCGCGATGGTGACCCTGGGAATGGGCCTGGGTATCCTGATGTCGATCGCCCGCTCGCGGCGGCTGGTGCAGAGCTGATCGCCGCCCCCCGCGAGCGAGCGGCCGCGCGTCACGAAACCCGCGCCCACGTCTAGAATGGTCCGGATGATCTCCCGCGAACCCACACTCGAGCGACTCGCCACGGCCCACAGCCTGCTGCTGGAGCCGTTCGGGTTGACCGAAACCCATCTGTCGCGCGCCCTGGCCGAGATCCGGGCGCACCGGGTCGACGACGCCGACCTCTACTTCCAGTACACCCGCAGCGAAGGCTGGAGCCTGGAAGAGGGGATCGTGAAGACCGGCAGCTTCAGCATCGACCAGGGCGTCGGCGTGCGTGCCGTGAGCGGCGAGAAGACCGCCTTCGCCTATTCCGACGACATTTCCGAAGCATCGCTGATGGACGCCGCGCGCACGGTGCGCACGATCGCGTCCTCGCGCGGGGCCGGCCGGGTCAGGGCCGGCGCCAAGAAGGTGGCCGGCGCCCGCTCGCTCTATGGCGGGCTGGACCCGATCGCCACGCTGGACAGCAACGCCAAGGTGGAACTGCTGGAGCGAGCGGAGCAGCTCGCGCGATCGAAGGATCCGCGCATCGTGCAGGTGATGGCCGGTCTCGCCAGCGAATACGACGTGGTGCTGGTCGCCCGCGCCGACGGCACCATCGCCGCCGACGTGCGGCCGCTGGTGCGCCTGTCCGTCACGGTTATCGCCGAACACCATGGCCGCCGGGAAATGGGCAGTGGCGGCGGCGGCGGGCGTTTCGGCCTGGCCTATTTCGACGACGCGGTCATCGAAACGTACGTCCAGGACGCCGTGAAGGCGGCGTTGACCAACCTGGAGTCGCGCCCGGCGCCGGCCGGCCAGATGACCGTGGTGCTCGGCCCCGGCTGGCCCGGCATCCTGCTGCACGAGGCAATCGGCCACGGGTTGGAAGGCGACTTCAACCGCAAGGGCTCCAGCGCGTTTTCCGGCCGGGTCGGCAAGCGGGTCGCGGCCAAGGGCGTCACGGTGCTGGACGACGGCACGCTGTCGGACCGGCGCGGATCGCTGAACGTCGACGACGAAGGCAACGTCACGCAGCGCACGGTGCTGATCGAGGACGGCATCCTGCGCGGCTACATCCAGGACTCGCTCAATGCCCGCCTGATGGGCGTCGCGCCGACCGGCAACGGGCGCCGCGAGAGCTATGCCCACGTGCCGATGCCGCGCATGACCAACACCTACATGCTGGGCGGCGACAAGGCGCCCGAGGAGATCGTGGCCAGCATGAAGAAGGGCCTGTACGCCACCAACTTCGGCGGCGGCCAGGTCGACATCACTTCCGGCAAGTTCGTGTTTTCCGCGAGCGAGGCGTTCTGGGTCGAGAACGGCAGGATCCAGTACCCCGTGAAGGGAGCCACCATCGTCGGCAACGGACCCGATGCGCTGACCCGCGTGACGATGATCGGCAACGACATGGAGCTGGACAGCGGGGTTGGCACCTGCGGCAAGGAAGGCCAGAGCGTGCCGGTCGGCGTCGGCCAGCCGACGCTTCGCATCGACGGCCTCACGGTCGGCGGCACTGCCTGAAGGGCGCGGACGGGAGCGCAGGCGGTTCATGACGCATTCCCGCCTGCGCCGGGACCCGACGACCAACCTGCCGACGATCAGGTCGTTCGGCGAGCTGAACCAGTTCCTGCGCGGCAACCGCGACGCGGAATGCGAGGCCATCTCCGATGGCATGCGCCAGCTGGCCGAGCGCATCGAGCGCATCGTGGAGACCCTGCGCGCGACGCGGCAGCGCACGATCGTGGCGCCGATGCTGGTGGAGCTGCTCACCGTGCTGCGGGGCCACCGGCAGCGGATCGTCCACCTGGGACTGTCGTGGCGCGGGCTGTACGAATACCGCGGTTATCTGCAGGCCCTCACCAACTGCCGCGTCCTGATCGGGCAATGGCTGATGGCGGGCGGCGCGAGCAGCGCGCAGCTGCGGCTGACCGCCGAGGACTTCGAGCTGGTCGCGTGGCGGACGCTGGCCGAGGGCATGTTGCTCATCGACATGTACGAGCAGTGGCTCGCCGGCGAGGTCGAAGCCGAGTCGGGGCCGGCCGAACTGCAGGAGCCGCAGGCCGCCCGCTGGTGGCACAGGTTGCGGCGCTGAATCCCCGGCGGCGGCGCGCCGCGGATGTGATACATTGCGATCCATGGGTACGACCCGCGCGTATTTTTTTGCCTACTTTTGGTTCTCCAGCCCACCGGCGGCCGAGAGTCCTGAGCGCACCTGAATCACGCGAGACGAACTCCCGAAGAACCGCCGGACCCCCGGCGGTTTTTTTTTGCCCCAGCACAGATCCGAGAGGAGCCCCAGTGAACGTTCCCGCCTCCACCGCCAGCGATGCCTGGTATCCGCGTTCCGTCGACAAGACCAGCCAGACCGACGACCAACGCATCAAGGACATCACCGTGCTGCCGCCTCCGGAACACCTGATCCGCTTCTTCCCGATCCGCGGCACCGCCGTCGAGGCGCTGATCACCCACACCCGCCGCGCCATCCACAACATCATGGCGGCCAAGGACGACCGGCTGCTGGTCGTGATCGGCCCCTGCTCGATCCACGACCCGGGCGCGGCGCTGGACTACGCCAAGCGGCTGAAGGAGGCACGCGACCACTTCAGCGGCACGCTGGAGATCGTGATGCGGGTCTATTTCGAGAAGCCCCGCACCACCGTCGGCTGGAAGGGCCTGATCAACGACCCCTACCTCGACGAGAGCTACCGCATCGACGAGGGCCTGCGCATCGCGCGCCAGCTGCTGATCGAGATCAACCGGCTCGGCCTCCCGGCCGGCAGCGAGTTCCTGGACGTGATCTCGCCGCAGTACATCGGGGACCTGATCTCCTGGGGGGCGATCGGCGCCCGCACCACGGAAAGCCAGGTGCACCGGGAGCTGGCATCCGGGCTGTCGGCCCCGATCGGCTTCAAGAACGGCACCGACGGCAACATCCGGATCGCCACCGACGCGATCCAGGCGGCGGCCCGCGGGCACCACTTCCTGTCGGTGCACAAGAACGGCCAGGTCGCGATCGTGCAGACCAACGGCAACCGCGACTGCCACGTGATCCTGCGCGGCGGCCGGGAACCCAATTACGACGAGGCCAGCGTCGCCGCGGCCTGCCGCGAACTCGAGGCGGCCAAGCTGGCGGCCACGCTGATGGTGGACTGCAGCCATGCCAACAGCAGCAAGCAGCACGCCCGCCAGGTCGACGTGGCGCGGGACATCGCCGGGCAGATCGCCAAGGGTTCGCACCAGGTCTTCGGGATCATGGTGGAAAGCCACCTGCAGCCGGGGGCGCAGAAGTTCACCCCCGGCAAGGACGACCCGCGCCGGCTGGCATACGGCCAAAGCATCACCGACGCGTGCCTCGGCTGGCAGGACTCGATGCAGGTGCTGGAAATCATGTCCGAGGCGGTGAAGGCGCGCCGCGCCCGCTGACCCGGCGCGGCCACGCACCGCCGCCGGGTGCCCGCGCTAGGAAAACTGGCCGAACTGCCCCAGAATGGCGGCCGAACGGATCAGATGCACCCGGGATGAAGTCAGGTCCCGCTGCAGTGGGGGCCGACAGAAAGGCGGAGGGTTCATGGCAGTGCAAATGCCGCGCGGAGTGCAGGCCGAGGAGCCCATCCTGTGGCTCGGCGTGGTCGGTTTCGCGCCCGGGCAGCGCAAGGCGATCGAGACCGCCATCGGCCGGGCGGCCGGCTCGGCGCGCTGGCGCGTGGGCCCGTTCGGTGACGCCGACGGATGGTGGGTCAACGGCGCGAAGTGCCGCCTCTCGGCCGGCGGCCGGCTGAAGGTCGCGCCGGGCCTGCCCACGGAACACACGGTGCGGCTCGAACTGTCGGAAGTCGATCGCCCGCTCGCTTTCGCCGAGCCTCTTGCGCCGTCGAACCTCGACGCGCTGTGCGTCTTCGACGCCGCTTCCGAGGCGAGCATCCACGAGACGCTCGCGCGCTTCGAGAAGTGGCTGCAGCCGGTGCGGGTGCGGTTTGCCCTCGGCGCGCTGCTGCTGGCCCGCGACAGCGAGGGGCGGCGCGGCATCTACCACGTGAGCCACCGCGGCACCTTGCTGGCCGCGCTGGACTTCCAGCAGGGCGTCGCCGCGATCTCGCCCAAGGCGCATCCGCCCGACCTGTGGGAGGCCTCGTGGGTTTCGCGGCCGCCGAGCGCCGGCTTGACGCCGCCCGGCTTCAAGAGCTGCTCCATCACCGAGCTGGCATGGGGCTACGTGCGCCGCACCGACCGCGACATGCTGCCGGCGCGCTACCGCAGCGAGACGATCTATTACCGCCACGTGCCGCGCGTGCCGATGCGGTGGCTGCGCGACTCGCAGCTGATGCTGTTGCGCGAACTCTCGGCGGAGCCGGCCACCTTGCGCACCCTCGCCGAGCGCAGTGCCGTGCCGGTGCCGCAACTGGCCCATGACCTGGCCTGCCTCTATTACGCGGGCTCGGTCACGACCAGTCCGGAGACCGTCGACATCGGGGCCGGGCCGGAAGTCAATTCGGTCGGCCTGTGGCCCGAGGGTGTCGCCGCCACGGGCGGCGCCCGTCGCGCCCGGTACGACCTGACCGCGCCGGCCATGCTCGAGCGCCGGCCGCGGCCGGCGACGCCCGCCGAAGGCGGCGACGGCGGCTAGCGCTTCCCTAGGACAGGGCGCGCCCGGCTTCCGGCTCGCGGGCCGCGCCCAGCGCCGCCAGCAGCTTCGCGTGGATGCCGCCGAAGGAGCCGTTGCTCATGCAGACGACCTGGTCGCCCGGGCGAGCCGCCGCGGCGACCACCCGGACCAGTTCGTCGATGGAGTCGGCCACCATGGCGCGCGGGCCCATCGGCTCCAGGGCGGCCGCGGCATCCCAGCCGAGGCCCTGCCCGTGGCAGAACGCGAGGTCGGCCGGCTCCAGGCTCCATGGCAGCTGGGCCTTCATGCTGCCCAGCTTCATCGTGTTGCTGCGCGGCTCGAACACGGCCAGGATGCGCGCGCCGTCGCGGCCCAGCTTGCGCCGCAGGCCGTCGAGGGTCGTGCGGATGGCCGTCGGATGGTGGGCGAAATCGTCGTAGAGCGTCACGCCGGCCACCGTGCCGCGCAGCTCCATCCGGCGCTTGACGTTGCGGAATTCTCCCAGCGCCGCCGCGGCGGCTTCCGGCTCGACGCCGACATGCTGGGCCGCCGCGATCGCAGCCAGTGCGTTGAGCTGGTTGTGCGTGCCGGTCAGCTCCCAGTCGACGCGCCCGCGCCGCCGGCCGCGCTCGAGCACGTCGAAGCCATGCGGCTCGCCGCCGGCCGTGAAGTCGCTGACGGCCGCGCCGAAGCTGCGCACCTCGCTCCAGCACCCCAGGTGCAGCACCCGGGCCAGGCTGTCCTCCAGGCCGTTGACGACCACGCGACCGCTGGCGGGCACGGTGCGCACCAGGTGGTGGAACTGCCGCTCGATCGCCGCGAGGTCGTCGAAGATGTCGGCGTGGTCGAACTCCAGGTTGTTCAGGATCGCCGTGCGCGGACGGTAGTGGACGAACTTGCTGCGCTTGTCGAAGAACGCGGTGTCGTATTCGTCGGCTTCGATCACGAACAGCGGCCGGCCCGCGCCCGCCTCGGTGGCGCCGAGCCGAGCCGAGATGCCGAAGTTCGCCGGCACGCCGCCGACCAGGAAGCCGGGCTGCCGGCCGGCATGGTGCAGGATCCACGCCAGCATGGAGGTGGTGGTCGTCTTGCCGTGCGTGCCGGCGACCGCGAGCACATGCCGGCCCGGCAGCAGCCGCTCGGACAGCCATTGCGGCCCGCTGGTGTAGGGCAGTCCGGCATCGAGGATCGCTTCCATCAGCGGATAGCGCGCCGAGCCGTCGGCCAGGCGGGCACGCGAGACAACGTTGCCGACGACCCAGACGTCGGCCTTGACGGCGAGCTGGTCGGTGCCGAAGCCCTCGATGAGGTCGATGCCGAGCGCCCGCAACTGGTCGCTCATGGGCGGGTAAACGCCGGTGTCGCAGCCGGTCACCCGGTGTCCCGCTTCCCGGGCCAGCGCGGCGAGTCCCCCCATGAACGTGCCGCAGATGCCAAGAATGTGGATGTGCATCCGGCCGATTATCGAGGCATCGGCGGCGGTGCCGGCGCTCGCCATCGATGCAGAATCCCCGCATGGACAGCCTGAAGTCGGAAATCGCGGCGGCGGCCGCGCGGATGGTGGTGGAAGAGGGCCTGGAGTACGGGGCGGCGAAGCGGCGCGCGGTCAGGCAGCTGGGCGCGGGCGCGCGCGCCGCCCTGCCGGACAACGATGCGGTGGAGGACGCGGTGCAGGAATACATCCAGCTGTTCTGCGCCGACACGCAGCCGGGCGAACTGGCGGCCCTGCGCCGGCTGGCGCTGGTCTGGATGGTGCGGCTGGCGCAGTTCCGGCCGCATCTGGGCGGTTCGGTCTGGCACGGGACGGCCACGCGGCTGTCGGACATCTACCTGCAGCTGTTCTGCGACGATCCGAAGTCGGCCGAGATCGCGCTGATCGAGCACAACGTCGACTACGAGGCTCGCACGGTGACCGGTCTTCACGGCGAGCCCGTGGAGGCGCTGAGCCTGTCCAGCATGAGCGCCGAGCTGGGCGAGCCGATCGGCATCCACCTCATGATCTACGACCACGACGATGTCCGTGGCGCGCTGCGGCCCGATGCCAAGGGGCGCAGCCCGCGCGGCGACCTGGCCGCGGTGCGCGCATTGGTGGAGGCGCAGGCATGAACCAGCCGGGCCGACCCGAGGGCGAAAGCCGCAGTGCGCACCACGGAGCTTGTCCGGCCACGGCGCCGGGTCCGGATGCGCCAGCCACCAAACGCGGGCGGCGCGGCCTGTTGTTCGCGGCGGTCGCCGCCGGCGCGGCCTTGGCCGGGGCCGGTGTGGCATGGCGCAAGTGGCGCCCCCAGGCGGTGCCCGACGACGCCGCGAACGCGATCTGGCCGCTGAAGTTCGCCACGCCTTCCGGCGCCGTCCTGGACATGGCGAGCCTGCGGGGCCAACCGCTGCTGCTCAATTTCTGGGCGACCTGGTGCGCACCCTGCATCGAGGAAATGCCGCTTCTTGATGAGTTCTATCGGCAAAATGCCGTCAATGGATGGCAAGTCGTTGGGTTGGCCATCGATCAACCCGGCCCCGTGGCCCAGTTCCTGGCCCGGCTGCCGGTATCGTTCCCGATCGCGGTGGCCGCGCAAGGCGGCCTGGAACTGAGCCGCGCACTGGGCAACCTGGCCGGCGGACTGCCGTTCTCGGTGGTGGTCGGCGCGGACGGTGCCGTGCACCAGCGTAGAATGGGCCGTGTCACGGTGGCCGAGCTGGCCCAGTGGCGCACGCTCCGATAACGCCGCCACATGCGCAGGCCGGGGATGTCGAGCGGCGGAGGGCCGCTTCATGATCTCGCCAGATAAAAGAAATTGAGCGAGAAAGCAAAAAATAGAAGCGAATTGCTGTAAATTCGCTGCATTTCGTTCCGCGCACAGGAGGGCACCATGGACTTGCGCAAACTCAAGACGCTGATCGACCTGGTTTCGGAATCGAACGTCTCCGAACTCGAAATCACGGAAGCCGAAGGCAAGGTCCGCATCGTCAAGGGCGGCCCGGTGGGTTATCAGGTCGCCACGCCGCAGGTCCTGCCGCCTGGTCAGGCTCCCGCCGTGGCAGCCGTCCCTGCCCCCGCGGCACCGGTCGCGGCGGTGGCCGCCGGCCATACCGTCAAGTCACCGATGGTCGGCACCTTCTATCGCTCGGCCTCGCCGGGCGCGAAGGCGTTCGTCGAAATCGGCAGCCAGGTCAAGGAAGGCGACACCGTCTGCATCATCGAGGCCATGAAGATCCTGAACGAGATCGAGGCCGACAAGACGGGCACGATCACGCAGGTGCTGTGCGAGAACGGCCAGGCGGTGGAGTACGGCCAGCCCCTGTTCACCATCGAGTGAAGGGGCGCCGGCTTCCATGTTCAAGAAGATACTGATCGCCAATAGAGGAGAGATCGCTCTCCGGATCCAGCGGGCCTGCCGCGAACTGGGCGTCAAGGCCGTGATGGTCTATTCGGAGGCCGATCGCGAAGCCAAGTACGTGAAGCTGGCCGAGGAGGCGGTCTGCATCGGTCCGGCGCCGTCGGCCCAGAGCTACCTCAACATGCCCGCCATCATCTCGGCGGCGGAAGTGACCGACTCCGAGGCGATCCACCCCGGCTATGGCTTCCTGTCCGAAAACGCCGACTTCGCCGAGCGCGTGGAAAAGAGCGGCTTTCAGTTCATCGGGCCGACCCCGGAGTCGATCCGCATCATGGGCGACAAGGTCGCCGCCAAGCAGGCCATGATCAAGGCGGGCGTGCCTTGCGTTCCGGGCTCGGACGGCGAGCTGCCGGACGACCCCGTGGCGATCCGCCGGCTGGCGAAGACGGTGGGCTATCCGGTGATCATCAAGGCGGCCGGCGGTGGCGGCGGGCGCGGCATGCGCGTGGTGCACACCGAGGCGGCGCTGATCAACGCCGTGCAGATGACCAAGGCGGAGGCCGGCGCGGCCTTCGGCAATCCGGCGGTGTACCTGGAGAAGTTTCTCCAGAACCCGCGCCACATCGAGATCCAGGTGCTGGCCGACAAGTACAAGAACGGCGTGTTCCTGGGCGAGCGCGACTGCTCCATGCAGCGCCGCCACCAGAAGGTGATGGAGGAGGCGCCCGCGCCCGGCATCCCTCGCAAGCTGATCGACAAGATCGGCGACCGCTGCGTCGCCGCCTGCAAGCGAATCGGCTATCGCGGCGCCGGCACGTTCGAGTTCCTGTACGAGAACGGCGAGTTCTACTTCATCGAGATGAACACCCGCGTGCAGGTGGAGCATCCGGTCACCGAGATGATCTCCGGCGTCGACATCGTCAAGACGCAGATCATGGTGGCCGCCGGCGAGAAACTGCCCTTCTCGCAGCGCGACGTCCAGTTGCGCGGCCACGCCATAGAGTGCCGCGTCAACGCCGAGGACTCGTACACCTTCATGCCGTCGCCGGGCCGCATCACCATGTGGCACGCGCCGGGTGGCCCGGGCGTGCGTGTCGATTCGCATGTGTACACCAATTACTTCGTGCCGCCGAACTACGATTCGATGATCGGCAAGATCATCGTGCACGGCGACACCCGGGAGCAAGCGCTGGCGCGCATGCGCACCGCGCTGCTCGAGACGGTGGTCGAAGGCATCAACACCAACATCCAGCTGCACCGCGAACTGGTGGTGGACGCCAAGTTCCTGCAGGGCGGCACCAACATCCACTACCTCGAGGAGTGGCTCGCGCATCACAAGAGGTGACGCCGGCCGCGAGCCGTTGCCCTGCCCGGAACCGCCCGCTGCCCGCCTCGGCGATGCCTGATCCTTGTCCCGAGTTCATCACATGTTCGAGCTGCAACTGCTGTGCCCGGAAGAGGGCGTCGAGGCGCTGGGCGACGCACTCGAGGCGCTGGACGCCCTGAGCGTCTCGGTCGAGGACGCGGACGCGCAGACGGACGCCGAGCAGGCGCTGTTCGGCGAGCCGGGCCTGCCGCCGCCCAAGGCCGGCTGGCAGCGCTCGCGCGTGCTGGCGCTGTTCGCCACGTCCGAGGCCGCGGCCGATGCGGTGCGGCTGTTGCAGCCGCAGGACTTCTTCGCCGGCTGCGCCGTGCTGGGCATCGCCGCCGTCGCCGACCAGGACTGGGTGCGGCTCACCCAGTCGCAGTTCGCGCCGGTGCCGATCACCGACGATTTCTGGATCGTGCCGACGTGGCACGAGCCGCCGGCGCAGGCGCGCCAGGTGATCCGCCTCGACCCGGGGCTGGCCTTCGGCACCGGCACCCATCCCACCACCCGCATGTGCCTGCGCTGGATCGCCACCCGGCCGCCGGCGGGCCAGCGCGTGCTCGATTACGGCTGCGGCTCCGGCATCCTGGCCATCGCCGCCGCCCGGTTCGGCGCGGCTGCGGTGGACGCGGTGGATATCGACCCTGCCGCCGTCGAGGCGGCCCAGGCGAATGCCACGGCCAACGGCGTGCGGATCGCGACCGGCCTGCCGGAGCTCGCCTCGGGCCGCTACGCCACGGTGCTCGCCAACATCCTCGCCACGCCGCTGAAGGTGCTGGCGCCGCTCCTGTGCTCGCATGTCGCCGCCGGCGGGTCGCTGGTGCTGGCGGGCATCCTCGAACGGCAGGCCGGCGAGCTGGCCGAGGCGTACGCCCCGCATGCCGTGCTCGAAGTGGCCGACCGGGAAGAGGGCTGGGTGCTGATGACCGCACGCTGCTGACCCGCCGCGCCGGCAGCGGCGGCGCGGGCCGGGGCTGGACCGTAAAATGGTCCGCTCATGCCTGCCCTGATCACGCGCTGTCCCGCCTGCGCCACGATGTTCAAAGTGGTGCCGGACCAGCTCCGGGTATCCGAAGGCTGGGTGCGCTGCGGGCATTGCGGCGAAGTATTCGACGCCGGCATCCACATGCAGCCGTCGGCCGCCGCCGTTCAGGAGCAGGAGCGGGAGGCGAGCGCCGAGCCTGCCGGCGGCGAACCGGCGCTGGTGCCGGCCCGCAAAGCCGAGGCGCCGGCAGCGCCTGTCCCGATCGGGGACCGTGAGCAGCCGTCCGAGCTGCCATCCGGCGGTTTTGCGTCATCGCTCCACACGGAGATCGACGAGGAACTGCTGGCCGACGAGCCCGATCCCGGCCAACTCGAAGCCGAGGCGCGGGCGCTGCACGAGGACCCGCTGGACCAGCCCTTCGCCCTGCGCCGCGCCGACCTGAGCGCGCCCGGCGAACTGGCGCCGTCCGGGCCGGCCGCGGCGGCCATGCCGGTGGAGGAACCGACGTTCGTGCTGCAGGCGCGGCGCGCCGCGCGCTGGCAGCGGCCGGCCGTGCGCGCGCTGCTGTCGGCGGCGGCCCTGGCGCTCGCGGCGTTGCTCGCCCTGCAGGTCGCCGTGCATGAGCGGGACCGGTTTGCCGCCAGCCAGCCGGGACTGCGGCCGTGGCTCGCGCGCCTGTGCGAGCCGCTGGACTGCCGGATCGCGCCGCCGCGCCAGATCGAGGCGATCGCCATCGACAGCTCGGCCTTCAACAAGCTGCGTCCCGACGCGTACCGGCTCCAGGTGACGCTCAAGAACCAGGCCCGCATCGACGTCGCCATGCCGGCGATCGAACTGACCCTGACCGACAGCGGCGAGCAGCCGGTCGTGCGCCGGGTGCTGATGCCCGGCGAGCTCGGCGCGGCACGCCCGGCGCTCGGCGCCGGCGCCGAGTGGTCCGGCACGGCGGCGCTGGCGCTCGCCGACAACTCGCTCGCGGGCCGGGTCGCCGGCTACCGCGTGCTCGCGTTCTATCCCTGACCCTTACCGGAACACCCCATGGCAGCAGTCATCTGTGGCTCTCTCGCGTTCGACACGATCATGACCTTCGAGGGCCGCTTCGCCGAGCAGATACTGCCCGACCAGCTGCACATCCTCAACGTCTCGTTCCTGGTGCCGGCGTTGCGGCGCGACTTCGGCGGCTGCGCCGGCAACATCGCCTACGGCCTGAAGCTGCTCGGCGGCGAGCCGCTGCCGATGGCCACGGTGGGCAGCGACGGGTACGGCTACATCGCGCGGATGCAGTCGCTCGGCATCAGCACCGAGTACGTGCGCGAAGTCGACGAGACCTATACCGCGCAGGCCATGATCATGACCGACCGGGACAACAACCAGATCACCGCCTTCCACCCGGGTGCGATGATGCACGCGCACGTGACGAAGATCGAGTCCCGGCCGGACGTGAAGCTGGGCATCATCTCCCCCGACGGGCGCGAGGCGATGCTGGAGCACGCCAGGCAGTTCGCCTCGGCGCGCATCCCGTTCGTGTTCGATCCCGGCCAGGGGCTGCCGATGTTCGACGGGCGCGAGCTGGCCGCCTTCGTCGACCAGGCCTCGTGGGTCACGGTGAACGACTACGAGGGCAAGATGCTCTGCGAGCGCACCGGCTGGACGACGGCCGACATTTCGCAGCGCGTCGAGGGGCTCATCGTCACCCTCGGCCACGAAGGCTGCGAAGTCTGGACCCGCGGCGAGAAGACCCTGGTGCCCGGCGTGAAGGCGCGCGAAGTCGTCGATCCGACCGGCTGTGGCGACGCCTGGCGCAGCGCGCTGCTGTACGGTCTCGAGCAGGGCTGGTCGCTGGAGCGTTGCGCTCGCCTGGGCAACCAGGTCGGTGCCATCAAGATCGCGAGCCGCGGCCCGCAGAACTACACGCTGGACCGGCTGCGCACGCCGCATCTCGCCGCGGTGCAGCCGCACGGCGGCGGGCACTAACCCCGCGCGCGCGAAACGCCAGACCGCCGGTGCCCGTGGCACCTCCCGCGCCGGAGTCCGCAATCGCCGGAGGCGATCTCGCTTTGCGCTAGCCGGCGACCGACCCGGAGTGCGTGGCCGACACCGCGACCTCGCGCGCCCGGGCGCGGCGCCGCTCCATGAAGGCCTGCAGCTCGCCGACCACGCCCTTGCGGAACGCGAGCACGCAGATCACGAAGATGGCGCCGATGATGACCGTCACCCAGGCCCCGACCTTGTCGGCCAGCAGGTTCTGGAGCGCCACCACCACGCCGGCCCCG
>Ga0255338_1000207_pt1 | contig 234925 bp, 243 predicted proteins | sample MeOH1_35cm_T4_19_FD_203715 | JGI IMG/M metagenome (GOLD analysis project Ga0255338, IMG submission 203715) | Sandy soil microbial communities from University of British Columbia, Vancouver, Canada - MeOH1_35cm_T4_195 | ecosystem: Engineered > Artificial ecosystem > Sand microcosm >...
CATCATTGGTCATGAGGCGGCGCTCCTTCTGCCAGACTGCCAGGTCCAACAGACAGGATGCGCCGCCTCACTCAGAGCGACAAAGGGATCCCGAGTGTCGCGACGACTCGGGGATAGGACAGGCTAGGAGGGCGTAGGGTCTCAAGTACCTACGCCCCCTCCACCACCTCGCGCCCAACCTCCCGCATCGCCTCCCGCGTCTGGTACACCACCCCGACCGTCCCCGGCCCCACGTGCAGCCCTACCACCGGCCCCAGCAGGTACGCCTCAACCTCACGCCCCGCAATCCCCGCGACCTCCTCGGCCAGCGCCTTCCCGGCCGCCTCGTCGGCGATGTGGTGCACCGCCACCCGTTCCAGCCCGTACCGCTCCACGTCCGCACGCATGGTCGCGAGCAGCTCCTCGAGCGCGCGGCGCCGCGTCCGCACGCGCGCCAGCACCTCGGTGCGGCCGTCGGCGACCGTGAGGATCGGGCGGATCTGCAGCAGCGAGCCGATGAGCGCCGACGCCCCGCCGATGCGGCCGCCGCGGCGGAGGTACTCGAGCGTCGCGGGCACGAACAGGAAGCGCGTGCGCGCCATCGCGGCGAGCACGGCGTCCACGCTCGCGTCCAGCCCGGCGCCCGCCTGCGCCGCCTCCGCGCCCGCGAGCGCCGCGAAGCCGAGCTCGAGCGAGTTGCTGCGCGAGTCGACGACTGCGATCCGCGCGTCGGGGTGCGACTCGAGCACCATGCGGCGCGCGAGCAGCGCGGCCTGGAACGTGCCGCTCATCTCGCTCGACAGGAAGACGCCGAGCACGTCCTCCCCCGCCTCGGCCGCCTCGGTGAACGCCGCGACGATCTCCTCGGCGGGGGGCTGCGACGACGTCGGGAACTCGCCGCTGTGCGCGAGCCACTCGTAGAACGCCGGCACGTCCATCTCGACCTCGCGGTGCGGCGCGCCGTCGTAGATGACCGCGAGCGACACGAGGCGGATGCCGAGCGCGTCGAGCTGCTCGTGCGGGATGTAGGAGGTACTGTCGGTGATGACGCGGATGGGCATGGGGGCTCCTCGGGAAGCGTCGTCCTACTCTTCGTCGTCTTCTTCAACGACGACATGGTCATCATCATCACCAGCTGCTGCTGCAGCAGCAGCAGCGGCAGCGTCCATGAGAAGAGGACGAATGTCCTCGATCACTTCGTGTAGATGAAGATCATCGGCAGCGAGCTTGCGTAGGAAGGCCCTCCACTGCAGCCGCTTCACTTCGTCGAGAGCGAATCTGTCTGTGAGCGCCGTTGGTGGAGTCGTTGGAATCGGAGTGCGGCGATGACGAAAGGTCGCACGAATCGCTGCCGCAAGCTTTTCGGCGTCGATCTCGAGGCTTCGGCGCAGTAGCCAGATGTCGTAGAAGTCCTTCATTCGGCTGTTCGTGAGATCCAGCTCGACCATCGCCTGGAACTTCTCGGCGATAGATGTCTCCGGCTGGTATGCCTGAACCCGCGGCCCGCCCAGGTCGAGGAGCTGCGGGTACTCCACCCAACAGGGTTCGGGCACCATCACGTCCCCGATGCCGACGTCCAGCTGCAGCTTGAAGAGCGCGCCCGCCAAACTGCCCCGGACGGTCGCGCGAACTCCCTCGTAGGCGGCGTCCTCGGTGATGACTTTCGCTTCAAGCGAGTCGAGATCGAAGACAATTCCATCCTCGACGGGCACCGCGAGTATCTCGCGCACAACCTCAAGCAACTGCTGCGGCGAGCCGTCGAGCCGTCCGAGGAAGTCGATGTCTCGTGTAGCGCGGGGCAGGGAGATGCCCCAGACGCGAAGCAACGCAGCGCCCTTCAAAGTGAGACGATCGACGTACTGCGTACACCCGAGTCGGAACAGGAAGCGCTCCATCGCGAAGTACTGCAGCACTTCGATGAACGGGCGGCGTTCTGTTTTCGCGAGGTTCAGCAAACGTTGTCGAACAGAGGCGCCGACGTTGACCGGGTGCTCCCTGCTCATCGAATAGCCTCTAGGTAGGGGCGCATGATCTTCTCAACCCGGTCGATACGCGCGAAATCGAGCAGCTCGTCAATGCCGACGCGACGCTCGCTCACGGCAGTCCGCAGGGCAGCGACTGCGACATCCGTCCCGATTCGATTCCGGAACTTGAAGCAGTCGGCGATCGTCTTTGCCAGCGAGTACACCCTGACCTCAACACCGTCGAGTTGACGTCGCTGTATTCCTGCCGCATACGCCTGTCCGGAGAAGCGGTAGACCCGCAGAGGGGGGTAGTCGAGCTTCGGCTCCTCGGCGCCTTTGGGAAGAGCGATTTCAACGAAGTGCGGAATCTCGTCGGTCGCCTCGTGCAGCTCAAGCGCGGAGATAAGGCACACGACAGCCTGTGGAATCCGTTTCGCTACAGTCGCCAGGTCAGGCGCCACGAGCGGCGGCATGTCGACCAGCCGATAGACGCCTCGTGAAAGCTGTTCTATTCGACCTTCATCTCGCATCCAATAGATGATCCGGCGCTCTACCCCGTCGCGAAGCAGTTCTGAGGTTCGCGCGATTCCGCCATGCCGGCGAAACGCATCCTCGGCTTTCTGAAGTGTCCGGTCGCTTGGATTCATGTGCACCATAATACCTATAGTTGTGAACATGTATAGGTGTTTTGGTGCACGCACTAGCCATCAGAAATTCCGACGACTTCCAGCGCCAGAATATGTCGAGCACTTGAAGCGGTATTCGGAACTACGAAGCGAGCGCCGCGAAGCCGAGCTCGAGCGAGTTGCTGCGCGAGTCGACGACCGCGATTCGCGCGTCTGTGCGCGAGCCACTCGTAGAACGCCGGCACGTCCATCTCGACCTCGCGGTGCGGCGCGCCGTCGTAGATGACCGCGAGCGACACCACGCGGATGCCGAGCGCGTCGAGCTGGTCGCGCGGGATGTAGGAGGTGCTGTCGGTGATGACGCGGACGGGCATTGGATGCAGCCCGGTGTGGCTACCGGCGAGGTAGGGACAGAAGCTGCGCTACAGGATCGACCTCGACCCTATCCGCCTTAGACAGTTCGGACCGTAGAATGTCGAGGGATTCGGCTGCGAGCTTCCCCACTACGTCGTGGCCCCGGAGAACGGTGTTGCTCCGAATCTCGTACTCCTCAACGCTGCCGCCCTTCTTGGTGGCAGCAAGGAACATGCGCCGTCCACTGATGCAGCATCCCGCGTCCGAGCCCTTGCTCTTGCGAACGTCTACGGCCCCGAACGCTGCGACATCACGAGTGGTGCGATCGCGTCGAAAGATGCGACCGCTATCCTCATACTCGATCTCAACGAGCCGCACACTGACGGTCTCGTCCGACTCGAGCAGCCTCATGAAACCCCTCCGTCCGCCACGGGTCGACGCCCGCTAGCTACCCAATCTAGCACATAGCCCCCGCCGGTATCCCGCAAGCCGAGCACGCGTACCTGCTCCGACGCCACCACCGAGTCACCCCATCTACGAGAGCGCAGGCTTCTCGCTCGAGGACGCACGGACGTGCTGGCAGAAGCAGTTGCGTTCCTTCTAGCGCCCCACCCGCGCCTAGCTCACGCAGTCGGATGCGGTGTCGTCGGCGGTGTGTAGCTGGTACCCTCGCCTGCCTGCGGCTCTCGACGCGATGCGAACCAGGCCAAGATGCCACCGATCAGCATGAGCGCGCCGGGGACGATGTAGATTCCGGGCAACGCGATGAAGCCAACGATCGCGCCGATCAGCATGAGCGCCGCAGCTGTGCCTGGGCGCGCCATGGCGAGCGCGCCGCCGATTACGCCGGCGAAGCTCGCGAGCATCGCGACGAACGCCAGGAACACGAGCCCGCCCCCCGAAACCGTCCCCATCACCGACGCCGCCGAGCCGGCGAGTATCGCGAATATGCTGAAGACGAAGCCGACGATTCCCCCGACCAGTCCGAGGACCACTGCAGTAACACGCATCCTGACCACCTCTTCCGTGGAGTCGCAGTGGCGCGTGTCTACCGCGGAAGGAGCAGCAGGAAACAACTCCTCCTCGGCGAGGCCATGCCGCTCCTAAACCTTTCCACATCTGCTCCACACTTCCGGCATCCCGCGCACAAAGCGGCTGCCTACGCTCGACTCCTATAACGGCGACGACTCGGGAGGCGGCGGGTGATGCAGAGGTACAGCTCGTACTACCGGTGGTTGGGACGGGTTTCGTCGGAGAAGGGCCTCGGCAAGAACTACAACCCCTATCCGCGCAGGAGCACTCGCCACGAGGAGTGGAACGTCGGCTGGGAGGCCGCCGACCGCGAACGGCTCGCGCAGAAGACGCGGGCGCAGGCGGCCAGCTAGGGCTCTCCCGCTCGGCTCGCCGCGGTGGTCGTTACGAGATGCGCTCCCGGACTTCGGCGAGGAACGGCTCCAGCGCGTCCGGCTGCCGAACGCCGGACTTCGGGATGACCAGGCCGCCCTGTTCGCCCTCGTAGATGAAGACGTAGTCGGGCGTCTCGTCGATCGGGCCGAGGTCGCGCCACTTGTGCAGTGAGCTGCTGCCGCCGTGGCGGTCGCGCAGCCCGTTCTCCTCGATCTCCCAGCGCCGCGGGCCGGTCTCGGCGTCACGCGACTCGTCGTAGTACTTGCGGATGTTCTTGCGCATCGTGCGCTGCACCGTCCACGGGTAGGCGGCGAAGATCACCGCGGCCACGAACACCGCAATCGCGATGTTGACCTGCCCGACGCCGCGCTTGCTCAGATACGCCGAGGCGAGCAGCGCGAGAATCGCGCCGACGGTGACCAGCAGGCGTGTCTGCAGGACCTGCCGAGGGACGGCCGGCGAGTGCCAGGCGTGCCACACATTGGACTCGACGAGATCGTCGAGCGTGACGTCGAACTCGAGCGTGCTGACCGACTTCACGCGCCGCCTCCTGCCGCTGGTGCTCTGGTGGCTCTCATCCTAGCAGTGGCATCCGCCCATTGGCGACGCGCGCCCACTCACCTGCTGGGTATCATGGCTCCCGTTGCCCACCGACCCCTGGAGCCACGGATGCCCGACCACCGGCTCGTCACCACCGCTCGCTGCGCGTCGTACGACCCGGCGCTCGTCGGTGAGGCGCTCGACGCCGTCCTCGGGCCGCTCGGCGGGATGTCGGCGTTCGTGAAGCCGGGGCAGCGGGTGTTCGTGAAGCCGAACCTGCTGCTGAAGGCCGAGCCGGGGCGTGCGATCACGACGCATCCCGAAGTGCTGCGCGCCGTGCTGCTGGCGGTGAAGGCGTGCGACCCGGCGGACGTCGCGGTCGGCGACTCGCCTAGCGGGCGGCAGACCGCGAAGACGTGGCAGACGCTGTTCGACACCTGCGGGCTCGGGGCCGTGTGCCGTGAGGAGGGTGCGCGGATCGTGCTGCTCGACGAAGACGTCGTGCACGTGGAGAACCCGCGGGGCGAGCGGTACGCGGCGTTCGAGCTCGGGCGCGAGGCGGTCGAAGCCGACGTGCTGATCGACCTGTGCAAGTTCAAGACGCACGGATTCCAGCTGTTCACCGGCGCAGTGAAGAATCTCTTCGGCTTGATTCCGGGGCTGCTGAAAGCCCAGTTCCACGTGCGCGCGCCCGAGCGCGAGGACTTCGGCGGGATGCTCGTCGACCTCATGCTCGCCCGCACGCCGGAGCTGTCGATCATGGACGCCGTGGTCGGGCTCGAGGGCGAGGGGCCGGGCACGGGCGGCACGCCGAAGGACATCGGCGCGCTGATCGCCTCGGCGGATCCGGTGGCGCTCGACGTCGTGGCCGCGTCGATCGCGGGCTTCGAGCCACTCGACGTCTACACCAACAACGCCGCGCATCGCCGAGGACTCGGCCCCGCTTCGGCCGACGAAGTCGACGTGGTCGGCGTGCCGTGGCGGGAGCTCGCGCCGTCGACGTTCGAGAAGCCGGCGCGCTCGATGAAGCTGCCGCCGTGGGCGCAGGGCATACTGAAGCGCGGCCTCGTGCCGAAGCCGGTCCTCGGCCAGGCGGACCGGTGCAGCTCGTGCGCGACGTGTCGCGAGAACTGCCCGGTGCACGCGATCGAGATGGTCGCGCCGGGGGGCGGCGGGGCGCGGGGCAAGCGGCCGCGGTTCGACTACGACGCCTGCATCCGCTGCTACTGCTGCCAGGAGATGTGCCCCGAGCACGCGCTCACGCTGCGCGAGCCGTGGCTGCTGCGCTTCTTCTCGAAGCGCGAGCAAGGCCGGGCGTAGCGGCGGGCGCGCTGGCGCCTACCCACGCGCCCGCGAACAGAAGAGGCCGGCCCACGCGTTCGTGGACCGGCCTCGTTGTGGTGCGAGCTTCGTTCGACTAGTGGAAGAGCAGCTGCAGGAGACTCGTGAGCCAGGAGGCGGCGGGTGCCGTCGGGACGCGTCGCGGCTGCGTGCGCCGCTCGGTCTGCGGCTTCGGCTCGGTACGCTGATGGAGCCTCGGCGCGGCCTTCGTCGAGGTCTTCGACGTAGCGGTCGCATGCGGCTTCACGCGCGTCGGCGTGGCCTTCGGCTTCGCGGCCTCTGGCCGCTTTGGCGCGACCTTGCCGGTCGTCGGCTTGGTGGCCTTCGAGGTGGCCTTGGGCGCGGCCTTCGGCTTCGCCTTCGTCGGCGACTTCACCGGGATGAAGCGCACGTGCTCGTAGTTCGCGATGCCGCGCACGATCGCCTCGGCCATGGCCTTCTGCGACTTCGGGTCGCGGAGCATGCGGTTCTCGCGCTTGGCCGTCATCGACGCCAGCTCCACGATGACCGCCGGCATCTTGGCGCCACGCAGGACCGCGAGGCCGCGCACGTCCGCCTTGTTGCCGATGTCCTTGCCCGGCGTGAGCAGGCTGAGCTGCTTCACGATGCTGCCGCCGAGGCGCTTGCCGCCGGTGGAGCGGTAGATGGTCATGCTGCCCATCGGCCGCTTGCCGGTGCTGTTCGAGTGGATCGAGACGAACACGTCGGCCTTGAACCGCGCCGCCTTGGCCGGGCGCGCGTCCAGCTGGATGAACTTGTTGGTCGTCCGCGACGCGCCGACCGCCCAACCCTGCCGGCGGATCGACTTGATGACGTACTTGCTGACCGCCAGGTTCACGCGGGATTCCTTGAGCCCGCCGCCCATGGCGCCGGGGTCCTTGCCGCCGTGACCGGGGTCGACCCATACGCGCACGCCGGCGAATGCGGTCGCCGGTGCGGCCATGAGGCCCATCACGATGGCCAGCACGATAACGATTCGGCTCGTGGCCGAAGACAAATGCCTGGTAGATACCTTCACGCAGTGTCCTTCCGCTCGACTACACGTGGGGCGTCTGGGTGGGGATGCGACCCGATTAGAGTCGCGTCAGATGGCCTCCACCCCGACGCGAAGTGGTCACCCCACATGAGCGAGCCGGATGCCAATCCGGGGGTTCCGGCAGGTCAGTCGCGGTGTCCCGGGATGGAACAAGAAAGGACGCCCCGCCGAAGCGGGACGTCCTTGATCGCTCGCACTATGCGCGGCACGCGGCCGCGAAGCAGCGTACTCCTACGGCTGCACGGCGAGGTCCGCGCGCACCAGCCCGTAGCCGAAGAGATCGTCACGCCCTGCCGCACCCAGGTCCTGGGCGCGTGCCTGCAGCTTCGTCTGCACTTCAGCGGGCTGCCAGCGGCCGTCGCCGTTGGTGTCCCACGCGCCGACAGGCGTGCTGATTACGAGCGCAGCCACGCCCGCTACGTGCGGAGTCGCCATCGACGTACCGCTGAGCGTCTGGTAGCCGCCACCCTTGTACGTCGAATAGATGCTGACGCCCGGCGCCGCGATGTCCACCTCGGAGCCGCGGCTGCTGAACGAAGCGATCGCGTTGTTTGAATCGGTGGCAGCCACCGCGATGACCTTCGCGAACTTGCCGGGGTATTCGACCGTGTTGCCCGAGGGGCCGCTGTTGCCCGCCGCGCACACCTCGGCCACGCCAGCGGCTGCGGCGTTGTTCACCGCAGTCTCGAACGCCGAACTGTAGCTCGACGTGCCGAGGCTCATGTTCACGACGTCCATATGATTGGTGACCGCCCAGCTGAGGCCCGTGATGATGTCCGAGATGTAGCCCGAGCCGCGGCGATCCAGCACCTTGATGGCGTACAGGTCGACGTTCGGCGCGACACCGACGACGCCGATGGCGTTGTCGACCGCACCGACGATTCCGGCCACGTGGCTCCCGTGCCCGTTGTCATCTTTCCAGCTCGTCGTGTAGCTGACTTCGCTGACTCCGCCCTTGATGTTGCCGACGAGGTCGGGGTGGGTCGCGTCGATGCCGGTATCGATGATGCCGACCTTCACGACGTCAGCGGTCGTGCTCGTCCACACGCTCGGCGCCTGCACGCGGGCGATGCCCCACGGCAGCACCTCGGCGGGCGGCGTCCTCGTCGGCTTGCCCACGGCGTGCACGATGGCGTCGTCCTCGACGAGCTTCACCGACGGGTCCTCGGCCAGCTGCTTCGCCACACCGGGTGCGACGCTGACGGCGACCGCGTTCGCGATCGGCAGGTCCTTCACGATGACTGCGCCTGCTCGCTGGAATCGGGCGGAGGCGGCCGAGGCGGACGCTCCTGTCTTCAGCACGACGATCTTCCGCTCGCGAGCGAGGTCGCTGCGAGCGGTCGAGGAGAATGCGACGCCGGCAGTGAGCGCCAGCACGAGCGACGCGGCGAGCGCTCCGAACGCGATGCGCTTCCAGATTCGATCCATGGTTCGGCCTTTCGTCGGCGGCCTGCCAGTTTCGCCCAATTGGGACGCTACTCGGATTGTTGCACCGAGCGCGCCAACAGGAGCGAGAACGTGGCATCGACTCGACGAATGGCCGGGAAGAGGCCGTTCGGCGGCACGAGCGGGGCCGACTAGAGGTCGCGGCGCGCGAAGAGGCGAGTAGCGAGCCACACGGCCACGGCGATGTACGCGGCGGCGTAGGCGACCATCACGACGCTCGGCGTGGCTTTGCCGAGCGAGCCGAAGGGCCCCATCTGGTCGGCGAGCATAGCGGTGGCAGGCAGCAGCACGGCGATGGCCTTGCGGTGCATGGCGTCGACCGGCACGAGCAGGCTCGACACGATACCGAGGTTCATCATCGTCGTGTTGTTGATGAACGCCCCGATCTGCTCGATGAAGCCGCCGATCGCGCCCATCCCGTATGCGGCGACGCAGAGAACGCCGGTCGCCATCGTCGACAGCCGGCTGCTGCCCAGGATCGCGAGCGCCAACAGAATGAGTGGCTCGAGCACGATGATTCCGAGGCCCGCGATCGGGTGCATCACCGGCGCGTGCAGCTGCCAGCGCGCGAGTCCGACGACCGCACCGGCCAGCGCGAGCGTGTAGAGCGCGATCATCGCACCGGCGCCAAGGAACTTGCCGACGATCAGCTCCCAGCGGCGTATCGGCCGACTCAGGACGCCATGCAGGACTCCGGTGTCGACCTCGGCGGCGATCGCACCCGCCGCCGACAGAACGGCGAGCAGGCCGAGGATGATGCTCGACGCGAACAGGCCGACGTAGAGCAGCTGCGCGCCCACGGCAGCTCGCATGATCACCTCGCCGCCCGACGCGTCGCTCGCGATCTCCTCGGCGGCGAAGTGGATGCCCAGGCCGTAGAGCGCGAGGAAGCCGACCGTCATGACGAGTGCGGCGATCACCACTTTGCGCCGCCACGCCTCGCGGAACGACAGGCCCGCCACGAAGCGCACCCGCTGCAGCGTGGAGACGAGTGCGCTATCCATGTGCCACACCCCGACTCTCCTCGGCCGGTGTCGGCTGCTCGTGCGCGGTATCGCCGACGGTCTCGAGGAACAGGCTCTCCAGCGAGCGCTGTCGGCGCCCGACCGCCACGATCCGCGCGCCCTGCTCGACGAGCAGTCCGACGAGCGCGGGAATCTCCGATTCGCCGGTGACCTCCACGAGCAGCCGTCTGGCCTCGGCCGACAGTAGCCGCGGACCATCCTCGGGCAGCGTCGGGATGAACGGGGCGGCGAGTTCGACGTCGACCTCGCACCGCCCGCCGAGCAGCTGCGAGAGCAGGCCGGCTTCGACGATGCGGCCGGAATCCAGGAACGCGACCTCGTCGCAGACGAGTTCGATCTCCGACAGCAGGTGGCTGTTCAGGAACACCGTCGCGCCCCGAGCACGCTCGCGGACGAGCAGTTCCCGCACGTCGTGACGACCGATGGGGTCGAGCGCGGACGTCGGCTCGTCGAGGAACAGCAACTCCGGCTCGCCAAGCATCGCGCAGGCAAGCCCGAGTCGCTGCTGCATCCCCTTGCTGAACGAGCGGATCTTATTGCGCGACTCGGCCGCGAGTCCCACGTCCGCGAGCACCCGTTCGGACGCCGCATGAATGTCGGCCGCCGGCATCCCCTTGAGGCGACCGTGGAAGGCCAGCAGCTCGAGCGGCGAGAGCCACTCCTGGTATCGGAAGTTCTCCGGCAGGAAGCCGATTCGCCCACGCGTACGAAAGTCGTCGAGCGGGCGGCCGAGCAGCTCGGCCCGACCCGCCGTCGGTTCGGTGAGCCCGACCATCATCTTCACGAATGTGGACTTCCCCGCCCCGTTCTTGCCGAGGAAGCCGAAGATGCGCCCCTGCCCTACCTCGAGGTCGATGCGATCGTTCGCGACCTTGCGACCGAACCGCTTGGTGAGGCCCTCGGCGCGGAGAACGAGCGACCCTCCGCTCACTCGATCATCGACTTCGCGTACTGCTGCGCCTCGGTCGGCGTCAGGTCACCGGCCACGCCGTACACCACGCCCTCGCGATTCCAGATGACGCCGGTGCCGGGCCGCGTCTCGTCCTTCGGCGTGACGATCACGGCCGAGACGCCGTCGATCGTGACCTCGCGCGAAGTGCCGTCAGCTGTCGGAATGAGCAGGGTGTGCTGCCAATCGCCGATTGACGCGAGGCGACTACGGACGTCCTCGGGCAGGAACGGCAGGTTCACCAGGACGTCACGGATCTCGAGCGGGTTGACGCCCTCGGGCATCACGAGTTCGGGGCTGTGGCCCTCGCCGACGAGGACGCTCTTCCGGTTCTCCCCGTCACCGTATTCGGCCATAAGGATCGGCGAGATCCTCACCGAGAATACCTTGCCGTCGAGGCTGTCCGGCAGGAGGTGCGTCGCGCCGAAGGAGCGCAGCGCCTCGTTGACCTTGCTGACGTGGAGGCGGAACCGGTAGGTGGCCGCCGACTGAACGGTGACGCTGGGCGTGCCGTCGATGGCCGGCAGCCGGAGCGAGAAGTCGAAGAGTTCCTGCGCCTCGGCAAGTGTCATCTCGCGCTGGTCGAGCGTGCCGTCCACCCACGCGTCGCCCATTGCCTCGAGGTTCACGTGCCCGCCGCCACTCTCGAGCGCCGAGCTGATCCGCTCCAAGTCCGCCTGGTCGAACGAGATCGTCTGCACCTTCTGGATGCGGAACACCTGGAGGACCTCGGTCGCGAGACCGCGTACCGGGGCGAACGCGAAGGACGCCGCGAACAGCACTGCCACGCCCGCGAGCGCGAGCCAGCGCATGAGCCGACGACGATCGGGCGCCGTGTCGGATGCCGGGCGGGAGTCGGGCATGGGATCACTTCCTCTGGCCGAGGGCCTGCTCCCGCGGCTGCGGAAGCGACTGCACAAGTAGGATATCCCTCAGCGAGGCGGAACCACGAGGATGCCCCGCACAGTTACCTCGACGTGAACCCGCCGTCAACCGTCGCTACCCCAGCTTGCGGACCAGAACCTCGTTCACGACCTTCGGGTTGGCCTGCCCCTTCGTGGCCCGCATGACCTGGCCGACGAAGAAGCCGATGAGCCCCGTCTTGCCGCCGCGGTACGCCGCGACCTCGCTGGGCGACGCCGCCAGCACCTGATCGACGATCGCCTCGAGTTCGCCCACGTCAGAGACCTGCTTCATGCCGCGCAGCTCGACGATCGCGCCGGGCGCGTCGCCGCTCTCGGCCATCTCGCCGAAGACCTCCTTGGCCTGCGAGCCTGAGATTGCGCCGTCCTCAACGAGGCCCACCAGCTCGGCGATCATCGACGGCACGATCTTCGAGTCCGCCACGCCCATGCCCCTCGCGTTCAGGTGGGCCGACAGCTCGCCGAGCATCCAGTTCGCGACCGGCTTCGCGCGCTCCGCCCCCGCGAGCGTCACCGCAGCTTCGTAGAACTCGGCCGTGTCGATGTCCGAGGTGAGCACCGTGGCGTCGTGCTTCGGCAGGCCGTAGGTGGCGATGAAGCGCGCCTTCTTGGCGTCGGGCAGCTCGGGCAGCCGCTCCGCGATGCCGGCCACGAACTCCTCGTCGAACGAGAACGGCACCATGTCCGGCTCGGGGAAGTAGCGGTAGTCGTGCGCCTCTTCCTTCGAGCGCAGCGAGCTCGTGCGCTTGGCGCCGGCGTCCCAGTGTCGCGTCTCCTGCACCACCTGGCCGCCGCCGTCGATCAGCTCGGCCTGCCGAACGATCTCGTACGCGAGGCCGTCGTGCAGCGACTTGAAGGAGTTCATGTTCTTGATCTCGGCCTTCGTGCCGAATTCCGTCGTCCCGCGCCGCCGCACCGACACGTTCGCGTCTACTCGTAGCGAGCCTTCCTCCATGCTCACGTCGGAGATGCCGAGGGTGAGGAAGATCAGTCGCAGCTTCGCCGCGAATCGCCGCGCCTCCTCCGGCGTGCGGATGTCGGGCTCGGTCACGAGCTCCATGAGCGGCGTGCCGGCGCGGTTGAAGTCGACCAGCGAGTGCGTCGCGCCGGCGATGCGCCCTTCCGCGCCCCCGACGTGCACCATCTTGCCGGTGTCCTCTTCGAGGTGGATGCGCGTGATCCCGATCGTCGTCGAGTAGCCGCCTCCGGCGTCCAGGCTCAGCGTCTCGAAGTCGAACCGCTCGTGCGCGAAGTCGCTCTCGACGTCGACCTCGATCGAGCCGCCCGAGCAGAACGGCAGGTCGTACTGGGAGATCTGGTAGTCCTTCGGCATGTCGGGATAGAAGTAGTTCTTCCGATGGAACTGCGACCACAGCGCGATGTCGCAGTTGGTGGCCAGCCCGGCGAGCACGGTGGATTCGATCGCCGCTTCGTTCGGAACCGGTAGCGCCCCCGGGAGGCCGAGGCACACGGGGCACACCCGGGTGTTCGGCTCGCCGCCGAAGGCGACCGCACAGCCACAGAACATCTTCGTGTTGAGTGCGGTGAGCTCGGTGTGTATCTCGAGCCCGATCACGGGCTCCCAGCGCTCGAGCACTTCGGCGAGACGAACTTTGGCCACGGGCGACGCTCCCTGCTCCTCGAGTGGCTCACACGCCGCGCCCGCATTCTTCCTCGGCACGACCAGGTCATTCTACCGGAAGCGGCGCGCCGCTAGACGCCTGGAACCGCTAGCTGGGCGGGTTTGCTGCCCGGGCAGAGGCGGGTAGCTTCTGTGAGCCATTTACCGGAAGGGAGTAGCACCATGAGCAGCAGGCACCGCATCCTGGCCGTAGTACTGATCGCAGCTCTCCTCCTCGTTTCGGGCGCCGGGCTCGCTGTCGCGAAAGCGAAGTCGGTGAGTACCGCGTGCCACGACGCGACCTACTGGAGGACCCATCCGGAGTCGTGGCCGGTGGACAGCGTGAACGTCGGCTACAACAGCTCGAACACGCCGATCCGGTACACGAAGGCGCAGGCGATCGAAATCCTCCGCATGCCCGTCGATAACGACATGACGTACGTCGTCTTCCGCGAGGACCTCGCGGCGAAGCTCAACTCGATCGCCGTCACGAACCCGCCGTACCTGCCCGTCGGTCAGTGCCTGTCCGCGGACATGTGGCTGCAGCAGTACCCGCTGGGCAGCAAGGTCTCGCGGTCCAGCGACGTGTGGTCCGACATCTCGGGCGTCGTCGCGAACCTGTCGACGTTCAACCACTGGCGACCCTAGTCGGGACATCCGAACGTCCGCTCGCGCATCCGGGGTTCGCGCGACGGCGAGCCGCTCGGCGCGCACCGTGTCCGCACGCGAGAGGGCCGAGGATTTCTCCTCGGCCCTCCGCTTCGCTTCGGCTTCATCGAGCCGATCTGCCGCGACTAACGCCTATGGCAGGCTCACCTCGGCGTCACGGCATCACCTCGATGCCGTTGTTGTTCCACCCCCCGTACAGGTTCGACAGGGTGGTCATCACGGTGCGGTCGTTGCCGCGAAGCGCGTTGCCGCAATCCGTCGCGATCTGCGCCGACGTTGCGGGGTAGTCCGCCAAGCCCCGCTGCTCATTGAAGTAGGCGTTGAGGAAGCTCGCGGTTCCGTTGCGGAGCAACGTCTCGCGCGCGCCGTCCAGGTTGGAGCCGCCCTTCAATGCGAGCGCTTGGAGCAAGGTGAGCTGATCGAACGGCTTCTTGTACGTCGACGACCTTCCTGGAACGCCGCCGAAGACGGCAGTCACCAGGGTGTCCGTCGTGTACGGCGGGAGGCCGCCCCACAGCTCGGTGTGGTTCTTCCAGTAGCCCGGCGTGAACGCGTAGAAACCGGCCTTGTAATAGCACGTGTCGCTGTCGTTCGCGTAGTGCCGTGCGGACACGACATCGTCCATGTAGCCGTCCACCACACCCGTGTTCGTATGGGTGATGCCGTTGGCGTAGGTCGCCACGACAGGACCAGCGACCGGAGACGTAGTGGTCTCGCCATGGGCGAGCGTGTCGATGTGGAAGAACACGTGCGCCGGATCGAGGCCGAGATCGGCCGCGAGAACGGCGTCGGTCACGTTCACGTCGTGCAGTGGCGCGTCGCCCGTGTTGCCGACGACGTACCGGTAGTACACGTTCGTGCCAACCAGAACACCGTTCAAGTTCTGCTGCCACTGACCCGCCGGATCTGTCGTGATCTGCTTGTCGATGGACACGCCGATGGACGCGTTGCCGAAGTCCTTCGTAGCCGTGTCTTCACCGGACCGCAGAGTGAACGTGTAGCCCTTGCTCGTGCCCCACGACTCGTCCACGAGCGTCCCGGAAGCGGGATACGTCTGGAACAGCGTGGTGCTGGTTGCCTCTGAGACCGTGTAGGAACCAGGGGCGACCTTGAACGAGTAGCTACCATCCGACTGGGTCTGAACGCTCGTGAGGACCGCGGTGCCAGTGGTCGTCGTGCCGCGCAGATAAATCGTCCAGTCCGCGAGACCGTTGTCGGTCGCGTCGTCCTGGCCGTCGCCGAGCGCGTCTTCGAACTTCCGCCCGCTGATGTTCACGAGCTGGAAGTTGCCGAAGTTCTTCTCGTCGGCGATATCCTGCTGGGACGCGATGGTGACCGTGTAGTTGCCCGACGCCGGATAGCTCTGGGCCCAGTCGCCCTTCAGCACCTCACGGATCTCGTAGGTGCCGGGATCGAGGTCGAGGTACCAGTAGCCGTCGCCGTGCGTGGCATCGTTCGCGGTCGTCGTGCTGGCCTTCAGCTGGTCGCCCTGCCACGCCTGGATCGTCCAGTCGTTGAGACCGGGCTCGCCGCTCGGCGTGCCCTGACCGTCCCAGCTGCTGTCCGCATCCTGGTCGTACCACTTGTAGCCGCCGACGCCGCCCTCGGTGAAGTTGCCGAAGTCCTTGTCGGCAACGGTCTCCTGCGAGCGGACGGTGACGGTGTACGTGTGGTCTGCCGGAGCGCTCTGCTTCCAGCCGTCCTGCGGTATCTCGCTGATCGTGTACGTGCCCGGTTGCAGGATCAGCCTGTAGAAGCCGTCGGCACCGGTCACCGTACTGCTCACGCCCACGCCGTCCTTCGTTGCCCTGATCGTCCAACCCGCAAGACCAGGCTCGGCGGTTGACGTGCCCTTGCCGTCCCACGTGCCGTCCGCGTCCAGGTCGTGCCACTTGTGACCCGTGACGCTGCCGTTCGTGTAGTTGCCGAAGTCCCTATCGGCCGTGCTGCCCTGCGAAACGACCGTCACGGTGTAGGTGCCACCGCTCGGGGCGCTCTGCCTCCAGCCGCCCTTGAGGACTTCACGGATGGTGTAGGTGCCTGGCGCGAGATTCAGCGCGTAGGAGCCGTCGGCACCGGTCGTCGTTGAGCTTGCGACCGTACTGCCCTGCAGCGCCTGGATGGTCCAGTTGCCCAGGCCTGGTTCGCCGTCCGCCGTGCCCTTGCCGTCCCACGTGCCATCTGCATCCTGGTCGTGCCACTTGAAACCGGTGACCGTACCGTATGTGTAGTTGCCGAAGTCCTTGTCGGCGACCGAGCCCTGTGAGCCTACCGTGACGGTGTAGGTGCTGCCGCTCGGCGCGCTCTGGGTCCAGCCGTCCTCCGAAACTTCACGGATGGTGTAGGTGCCGGGGGCAAGGTCGAGCTGGTACGAGCCGTCAGCTGCCGTTTCGGTGCTGTCGACGACCGTGTCGCCCTGCACCGCCTGGATAGTCCAGTCGGGCAGACCGGGCTCCGCACCCGCCGTACCCTTGCCGTCCCACGTGCCGTCCGCGTCGAGGTCGTGCCACTTGTGACCGGTCACGCTGCCAGTCGTGAAGTTGCCGAAGTCCTTGTCGGCCACGTCCTCCTGGGAGCGGATGGTCACGCTGTAGGTGAGAGCGGCGGGCGCGGTCTGCGTCCAGCCGTCCTGCGGGACCTCGCGAATGGTGTAGGTGCCGGGGAGCAGCTCCAGGTACCAGAAGCCGTCGCCGTTCGTGGCATCGTGCGCCGTAACGGCTTCGCCCATGAGCGTGTCACCCTGCAGCGCCTGTACGGTCCAGCCGTTGAGTGCCGGCTCCGCATCCGCCGTGCCCTTGCCGTCCCACGTGCCGTCCGCGTCGACGTCTTCGAACTTGTGGCCGCCCACGCCGCCTTCGGTGTAGTTGCCGAAGTCCTTGTCGGCGGTCGTTGCGTCAGACGCGACGGTGACCGTGTAGGTCGAGCTCAGCGGGTAGCTCTGCTGCCAGTCGTCCTTGAGCACCTCGCGGATCGTGTAGGTTCCGGGAGCCAGGTTCAGCGCGTAGGAACCGTTCGCGACCGTTTCGGTGCTCTCGACGACCGTGTCGCCCTGAACGGCTTGGATCGTCCAGTCAGCCAGGCTGGGTTCGGCGAGCGCGGTACCCTTGCCGTCCCACGTGCCGTCGGCGTCCTGGTCGTGCCACTTGTGACCGGTGACGTGACCGTCCGTGTAGTTGCCGAAGTCCTTGTCGGCGACTGCTTCGTCAGAAGCGATCGTCACGGTGTATGTGCCACCGCTCGGAGCGCTCTGCGTCCAGCCGTCCTGCGGGACTTCCCGGATCGTGTAGGTGCCCGGCGCCAAGTTCAGCGCGTAGATACCGTCGGGTCCGGTCGTGGTCGTGCCCTTGACGTCCGTGCCCTGTAGCGCCTGGATCGTCCAGTCGCCGAGGCCGGGTTCCGCATCCGCGGTGCCCTTGCCGTCCCAGGTGCCGTCCGCGTCGAGGTCGTGCCACTTGTGACCCGTCACGCTTCCGTTGGCGTAGTTGCCGAAGTTCTTCTCGGCCGTGCTGCCCTGCGAAACGACCGTCACGGTGTAGGTGCTACCGCTCGGGGCGCTCTGCGTCCAGCCGTCCTTCGGGACTTCACGGATCGTGTAGGTGCCCGGCTCGAGGTCGAGCGTGTAAGAACCGTCGGCCACCGTCTCGGTGCTCTCGACGACGGTGTCGCCCCGCATCGCCTGGATCGTCCAGTCCGCGAGGCCGACTTCGCCATCGGCCGTGCCCCTGCCGTCCCACGCACCGTCGCTGTCGCGGTCGTGCCACTTGTAGCCCGTGACCGTGCCGCTCGTGTAGTTGCCGAAGTCGACATCCGACTCCGTTGCCTGCGACGTCAGGTTGACGCTGTAGGTGTGGACCGGCGCCGGAGCGCTCTGCGTCCAGCCGTCCTGGAGGACTTCGCGGATGGCGTAGACCCCCGGCGCCAGGTGCAGCGCGTAGGAGCCGTCGGCCACCGTGTCGGTGCTCCCGACGACCGTGTCGCCCTGAACAGCCTGAATCGTCCACCCGGACAGTATGGGTTCCGCGTCCGCGGTTCCCTTACCGTCCCACACGCCGTCACCGTCGAGGTCGTGCCACTTGTTGCCGGTGATGGTTCCGGTCGTGTAGTTGCCGAAGTCCTTGTCGGCGATGTCCTGATCGGAAACGATCGTGACGGAGTACGTGCTCGCGGCCGGCGCGCTCTGCGTCCAGCCGTCCTGGAGGACTTCGCGGATGGTGTAGGTGCCTGGATCGAGATCGAGGTACCAGTAGCCGTCGCCATTCGTGGCGTCGGCGTACGTGGTGGTGCTGGCGACGACGCTACCCGCCTGCACCGCTTCGATCTTCCATCCGTTGAGGCCAGGCTCGCCGTCAGGCGTACCCTTGCCGTCCCACGTACCGTTCGCGTTCTCGTCGTGGAACTTGTGACCGCCGAGGCCGCCTTCGGTGAAGTTACCGAAGTCCTTGTCGGCGATCTCGTCCTGCGACTTCACGGTGACGGAATACGTGCCGCCGACAGGAGCGCTCTGCGTCCAGCCGTCCGTCAGTACTTCGCGGATCGTGTAGGTCCCTGGCGCCAGGGTCAGCGTGTAGGAACCGTCGGCCGCCGTCTCGGTGCTCGCGGCGACCGCGGTGCCCTGGACAGCTTCGATCGTCCAGCGCGCCAAGCCCGGCTCGGCAAGCGCGGTGCCCTTGCCGTCCCACGTGCCGTCACCGTCTAGGTCGTGCCACTTGTGACCCGTGACGGTGCCAGTCGTGTAGTTGCCGAAGTTCCGCTCGGTGGTGACGCCGCCTGCCGTGACCGTGACGCTGTAGGTCGTCGGGTTCGACGGATAGCTCTGCGTCCAGCCGTTCTGCGCGACTTCCTGGATCGTGTAGGTGCCCGGGGCCAGGTTCAGCGTGTAGGAACCGTCGGATCCCGTGGTCGTGCTGTCGACGACCGTCGTGCCCTGCAACGCTTCGATCGTCCAGTCCGGACGACCAGGTTCGGCCGCATCGGTCCAGCGATCGTCCCACGTGCCGTCCGCGTCGGTGTCGTGCCACTTGTAGCCCGTGACGCGGGCATCTTCCCAGTTGCCGAAGTTGACCTCACTCACGTCGTCGGCGGAGCCGATGGTGATCGGCCAGTAGCCGAGGCCGGGATACGAGCACGTCCAGTCGGGCGGCGAGACCTCGCGCACGACGTAGGAGTCCGGCGCGACGTTCGTGAACGAGTAGTAGCCGGGCTGGCCGGTAGCGGGGTCGTTCGCGGTGACCGTGAACGGCTCACCGGTGTCGTACTGACCGTTCGGAATGGTATCCAGATAGATGGTCCATCCATTGAGGCCAGGTTCTCCGCCTGCCTGCCCGCGGCCGTCCCACGCGCCGTCGGCGTCGAGGTCCTTCCACTTGTAACCGCTGATGCTCCCGTTACGGATCATCACGGCGCCGGCCTTGATGTTGTTGTCCTGGCCGCCCAGCGGGCTGCCATCCATGCCGACGAGGTGGAAGTGGTACGGCCCGCCGCTCACGAAGTGAGCACCGGCCGTCGTTCCCCACGCCATGGCGTCTTTGCTGGAATCGCCCGAGACCGCGAGATGGCCGCCCCACAGAAGCAGGAGCTTCGTGCTCGCGGACCTCCACCTCAGCGTGACCGTGACCTCCGAATCACCGGTTTCTGAGCCGGTGTGATTCAGCGCCACCGTTGCGTTGGTGATGGCCTGGTCGCCGTACATGCGGATCGACCCAGTACCGCCGAAGACGTTGTCGTACTTCGTCTGCCGCGACTGCACGTCGAAACCGGTATGCGTGTCGGGCTCGACCGAGACGTCGGTCTTGTTCAGCCCGTTCGCGTAGCCTCCGGACAGCAGGTCCCTGACGACGCGGGCGCCGCTGGCGCTGATCATCTCGTCAGCAAGCGTCGCCGTGCTCGTCGCATCTCCGAATCCCACGCCGTACTTGTCGGCCACGATCAGCGACTGGTCGTACGAGGTGATGAAGTCGAAGGCGTGCTTGCCGGCCTTCGTCGTGGTGTACGTGAACGTCAGCACGTGCTGGTTGTTCGGCGTCGTCGGGACCTTGTACAGCACGAGACGCTGCGGCACCGACATTCCCTCGTAGTAGCGAGAGTTGTTGGCGTTGATGTCGCCGTTGATCCAACTGACCTGGCCGAGCGTGCCGTTCGTGAAGTTGATCGCCTGCGAGAAGTCGCTGGAAGCCGCGAAAGCGGGAGCGGCGACAAGCATGACGATCAGCGCGATCAACATCGCGACTGCTAGGCCGGCCCACCTCCTCCTGTTGGCCGAAACGTTCATGACGACGCCGGAAGGCCGCGTACGGCCGGGCGTCTCGGCTCCGGATTCCTCCGGAGCATCCTTCTTCAGAACAGTGGCTTGCATGGTGTCCCCCTCAGGACAGGCCGAAGCCAAGAGTGTCGTCGCTCGCCTCTGCGTTGACACGACCACAGGCGAACGACTCTGCACGTTCGGACCTATCACCTCCTCGGCGAGGGGGCGCCGGTTCGACCGCGCGCAGAGGCGGCAGCTAGCCGAAAACTGGGGGGACGCAGCAGGATCCGCCTCTCACACCGCTCCGCTCCGCTCGTGGTGCTCAAATCAAACGTGAGCAGCGGGGGCCATGTCCTACTCGACTACCACCAGCCTCTGCGACGACGGCCCTCACCTGCGGACCCTCATGTCGTCGTTGTCGATCGCGTGGGCGCTGGCGGCGGTGATAGTGGCGGGGGGGGGTGCGGATGGGGTAGGGAGACGACACCGCGATCGTGAAGCCAGTGTGACCATCGTCACACTCTTCGCCTACAAAAAATGGAAGACCGCTCGGCGAATGCGCACGTCGAGGCGACGGGCGGTAGGAAATGGCGACGGACGGCGGCGCGACCAGCGGCGTTGCCGTGGCCGTTGCGACGATAGTGTCGGACGCGCCAGTGGTGACCCGTCGTCGGGCGACCGGCGGTTGTAGCGGGCGCTAACCTAGCGGTCCGTCTTCGCCTCGGCGTCGCCGCGACCCGTACCCGCCAGCGGTCCTCGGCCGGCAACCGCGGTCTGCGCGAGCCACGGGCTCGTCGTGTCGAAGCCGATTTCCTGCTCGAACGCCCATGCGGCGCGGAGAATGGCCGCCTCGGCGAAGTGGTCGCCGATCAGCTGCAGGCCGATGGGGAGCCCGGGAGCGTTTCCGTTCGCGGACAGACCGCACGGGATCGACACGGCGCAGATGCCGGCGAGGTTCACGGGGATCGTGAACACGTCCGAGAGGTACATCGCGAGCGGGTCGGCGGCCTTCTCGCCGATCTTGAACGCAACCGTCGGCGAGGTCGGCGTGAGCAGCACGTCGTAGTCGCGGAACGCGCGCTCGAAGTCGCGGCGGATGAGCGTGCGCGCCTTCTGCGCCTGGCCGTAGTAGGCATCGTAGTAGCCGGCCGAGAGCGCGTACGTGCCCAGCATGATGCGGCGAATCGACTCGGGGCCGAAGCCCTCGGCGCGCGAACGCGTGTAGAGGTCGATGACGTCCTCGGCATCGGGGACGCGGTAGCCGTAGCGGATGCCGTCGAAGCGCGCGAGGTTCGAGCTCGCCTCCGCCGGGGCGATGACGTAGTAGGCGGCGAGCCCGTGCTGTGCCGAGGGAAGGTCGACCTCGCCGACCTCCGCTCCCAACGTGCGGAACATGTCCGCGGCGCGCTCCGTGGCCGCCTTCACCTCGGCGTCGACGCCTTCGAGCTCGAGCATGTCGCGCACGAGGCCGATGCGCAGGCCGGTCGCGCCTTCTTGCAGGCGCGCCGTGAAGTCCTCGGTGTCGCGGGAGACGCACGTGGCGTCCATCGGGTCGTCGCCGCAGATGGCGTTCAGCGAGAGCGCGCACTCCTCGACCGTTTTCGAGAACGAGCCGATCTGGTCGAGCGAGCTGGCGAAGGCCACCACGCCGTAGCGGGAGACGCGGCCGTACGTCGGCTTCACCGCGACCGTGCCCGTGAGCGCGCCCGGCTGACGAATGGAGCCGCCGGTGTCGCTGCCCAGCGAGAGCACGACCTCGCCCGCCGAGACGCATGCCGCCGAGCCGCCCGACGAGCCGCCGGGCACGCGGTCGAGGTCCCAGGGGTTGTGAGTGGGACCGAACGCGGAGTTCTCGGTGGAGGAGCCGAACGCGAACTCGTCCATGTTGCACTTGCCGATCGGTATGACGCCGGCGTCGAGCATCCGGCGCACCGCGGTGCAGTCGTACACGCTCTTGTAGTTCTGCAGGATCTTCGAGCTGCACGTGGTGTGCGTCCCGACGAGGTTCATGTTGTCCTTGAACGCGACCGGGACGCCCCCGAGCGGCGGCAGTCCCTCGCCGGCCATCACTGCGGCGTCGATACCTGCGGCGACGTCATCGGCGAGTTCGCGGGTGAGTTCGTTGAACGCGTGCACCCGCTCCTCGACTGCGTCGATGCGGGCGTAGGACGCTTCGACCACGTCCCGGGCAGTGAACTCTTTGTTCACGATGCCGTCGCGGACGGCCGAGGCGGTGAGCTTCGACAGGTCGAGCGTCACGAGGCGTCACCCGCCTCGGAGCCGATGCGCGGGATGCGGAAGTAGCCGTTCTCGCATTCGGGCGCGTTGAGCAGCGCCACCTCGCGGTCGAGGCCCGGCCGAGGCTCATCGGCGCGCACCACGTTCGTGACCTCCACGGCGTGCGCCGTCGGCTCGATCCCCTCGAGGTCGAGGTTCTGGATGGTGGCCACGTGCTCGAGGATGCTCGACAGCTCGCCCTGCAGCTGCCCGACCTGCTCGTCGGTCAGCTTGAGGCGCGCGAGCATCGCCACGTGTCGCACGTCCTGCTCGGAGATCGCCACGAAACGGCTCCCTTCGGGTACGAGGCGCGCTGCCACTTTCGCGCCGTGTCGTCTGCCACCGCAATGCGGGGTCTTTGCCCACTTCGGCCCGAGCTGCCGACGTTCGCCGACGACCCGGGCACGGACACCCGATTATAGACCGAGCGAACGACGCGGTCGGCGGGAGATTCGCAGGTAGCGTGGTAGACTCGGCTCCCGCCTGGCACCAAGCCCCACAGGACGAACGCATGATCCGACCGCTCGGCCCGATAGTCGCCTCACCCGACGTGCCCGCCGCCGCCTGGGCCGCCCTCCCCGCCTCGCGACGCCCCCTCGTGCTCGCGCCCAGTGACGCTTCAGGGTGGTTCGGGGGGCGCGCACTCGTGGCGCTCGACCCGGTCGAGGTGGCGGCCACGACCCTCGCCGAGGCGGGCCGGGCGCTCGATGCCGCACACGCGGGCGACGAACAGGCGCTCGTCGTGGCGCTCCTCGGCTACGAGGGCGACGCGATTGTCGCGCGCTACGAGCGCGGGCTCGTGCGCGGCGCGGACGGGTGGCGCGCGTGGGGCGACTGGGGCGACGAGGTGCCGCCGGAGCCGGGCGATCTGGCGGCGGTCGACGGCCCGCTGCTGGCCGACGAGCGCTCGGACGTGTCGCAAGCGGACTACTGCCGCGGGGTGTTCGACGTACACGAGGCGATCCGCCGGGGCGACGTCTATGTCCTCAACCTCACCTACAACCTGAGGGGTCGGCCGACGTGCCAGGCGCCAACGGCGTTCGCATCGCTCCCCGCCGCTTCCATGGGCGCGTTCTGGCAGCTCACCGACGACCGTGCGCTCGCCTCGGCATCCCCGGAGCGCTTCGTGCGCTTAGGCGGCGGCATCGTCGAAGTGCATCCCATCAAGGGGACGCGCCCCCGCGGGCTCTCCCCCGCCGAGGACGCGTCGCTTGCCGCTGAGCTCGCGGCGTGCGAGAAGGAGCGCGCGGAGCACGTGATGATCGTGGACCTCGAACGCAACGACCTCGGGCGGGTGTGCTCGCCTGGGACGGTGGCGGTGGATCCGCTGATGACGGTGGTGCAGACGCCGTACGCGCACCAGATGGTGTCGCGCGTGTGCGGGCTGTTCCGCGAGGACGCGACCGTGGGCGAGCTGCTCGCCGCGGCCTTCCCGTGCGGCTCGGTGACCGGGGCGCCGAAGGTCTCGGCAATGGCGCACATCGCCCGGCTCGAAGCGGCGCCCCGCGTTGCGTACACCGGGTCGCTCGTGGTCGCGCTGCCCGGCGAGCTGGACTCGTCCGTGCTCATCCGCACGATGGACGTCCACGGCGACGAGGTCGTCTACGGCACCGGCTGCGGCATCACGATCGACTCCGATCCTGCCGAGGAGTGGCTCGAGTCGCGCCTCAAGGCGGCGCCGGTGTTGGGCGACGGCGCGCCGCCGGTCGCGCTGCGCGAAACGTGCCGCGTGGTGGACGGACGCGCGCCGCTGTTGGAGTGGCACCTCGGCCGACTTGCTGCCGGTGGCTGCGGACCGACACTCATCGCCCGCGTCCGTGCCGCGGCCGTGCAGGCGCTCAAAGCATGGCGCGAACCGCGCGGCCGTCTCGGCATCACGGTCACGCCGTACGGCGAGGTGGACGCCGCGGTGGACGCCCACACGTCATCACTCGCGGTACCCGGCGGCCCGCTCGGCGTGCTGGTGCCGGCACCGCTGCCCCCTCTGCCGCAGAACGCCGCGAAGCCGGCAGACCGCTCGCCCTGGGACCGCGCGCTCATCTCAGCGCGGCCTCTCGGTCAGCAAGCGATCCTCACGCACGAAGGGCGCATCGTCGACGGCAGCACCGCGAACGTCTGGCTGCGTCTGGGCGATCGGCTCGTCACGCCGCCAGCGGGTCCCGCGATCGCCGGCGTCGCACGCGCCGTGGTGCTCGCGCACGCGAGCGAGCTCGGGCTTCGCGCCGAAGTCGCACAAGTCACGCTCGAGGACTTCGAACGCGCCGAGGAGGCGTTCCTCACGAACGCGCTCGGCGGAGCGGTGGCGCTGCGGGGTCGTGGCGGCCCGGCGCACAAAGCGGTCGCGCGGCTATTCGCGCGCCTTTGGTCGGCGCAGTGGCGGCGCGACCCCGTGCCCTACACCCTGCTCGCAAAGTAGAACGCGGCCGCGACGGCCACCGCGTTGTACAGCGCGTGCACCACGACCGCGGGCCACAGCGTCTTGCGCCGGAGCGCGAGCCACCCGAGCGCCGCGCCGAACAGCGTCATCGGCAGGAACACCCACAGCTGGAAGTGGAACGCGCCGAACAGCACCGCAGAGCCGAGGACGCCCGCGAGGTCGCCGAAGCGGCGGCGGATGCCTTCGAGGATGACGCCGCGGAACGCGATCTCCTCGATCAGCGGCCCGACCACGACCACGAGCCCGATCGACAGCAGGAAGCCGACGATTCCTCGGCCGAAGAGGACGGTTAGGTCGGAGGAGCTGGTGGTCGGCGGCTGGTAGCCGAGCGCGCCAGCGATGAGCTGGTACGTCGACGTCACGACTCGAGCGACGAGCAGGAACGCGACGACCGGGCCGGCCGCGCGGAGCGCGTCGGCCGCCGCAGGGGGCCAGTCGAGTCGGAACGCGACGAGCGGGTCGACGCCGTGCCGACGGGCCAGCCACGCGAGCAGCGCGATCTGTGCCGCGTAGTACGCGCACAGCGTGCCGAGACGGACGAACAGGCGAAGCTCGTCGGCAAGCGAGAGGATCGCGTGCGTGCCGAGCAGTGCATCCTTCGCGAAGAACAGCGCGAGCGAGGCGGCGATGACGGCGAGGACGTCGGCGAGCTCCCAGGGCGTGCCGGACGCGGCGGTGGCGGCGGCGGCTCCGCGTGGCGCGGCTGCGCGCGGGCGCGGCGCGGCGGCTGGAACCGCGGGGGCTGCGGCCGACCCGCGGGATGATTGGTCCGGCGTGGTCGGCCGCGCCTCAGACCGCCTCCACACGGGCAGTTGGACGCGCTTGCCTTCGTCGCGGGTGCGCTTCCGCGGCCGTGGCGTCGATTCGGGCAGCGGTGCCGCTACCGGCGGACTCGGCGGCGAGACCGGCAACGGCGTCGCGGGTGCGATCGCGGGTGCGATCGCGGGCGCTATCGAGGGTGCGATCGCCGGCGGAATCGCGAGAGACTCGGGCTGCGCCGGAGTGGCCGTCCCCCCGCCCCCGAGCACGATCGCGCCCCGCGTGCACGCCGCGGCGCACTTGCCGCAGGCATCGCAGGAAGCCCAGTCGACCATGATGTAGCCGTCGCCGATCCGGAGATGCCCCGGGCACACGGCCACGCACTCGCAGCAGCGCATGCAACGTTTCGGGTGGACGACGATCCTCGGCACGACGCTCCCGTACTTGCTCACGGCCGACGGGCGTCGGCCGACGCAATGATACCAGCCTCGCGGAGCCCTAAACCTGGGCCCGCAGCAACACCGTCAGGAGCAGCACGATGGCGTTGAAGGTGCCGTGCCCGAGCACGGACGGCCACAGCGATCGGTACCGGACGCGCAGCCAGCCGAGCATCGCGCCGAGCACAGCGATCGGCACGAACGCGGCTGTGCTCAGGTGCACTGCGCCGAACAACACGGCACTCGCCCAGATCGCTCCCCGCTCGCCCCATCGAGGGACGAGCGCGGGCAACGCGACGCCCCGGAATGCCATCTCCTCGACCAGCGGTCCCACGACCACGCCGACAACCACAAGCGCAACGAGCCCGCCCGGCGACAAGCCGAAGAACTGCACGATGTCGCGGGTCGGACCGAGACGCAGCCCGACGCGCTGTGCGAGCGTGAGGAACGCCACGTCGAACGCCACACCGACGAACGCGAGTCGCACCGCATCCCACGCCTGCCGCCCGACGAGCGGCTGGTTGAGTGCCAGCGCCTGCACGGGCCGCGTCCCTGTCCGGCTCGCGAGCAACACCATCGCGCCCGCCACGACCGCGTAGAACACGGCGACCGTTGCGACCCGCAGCCCGAGAAGCGCCGCGCCGGTCAGCGAACGCGCGAGGGGTGTCGCGAGCCATGCCCGCTCGATCAGCGTCAGCCCCAGGACCACCAGCGTCGCTGCAATCGCATCGCGCGGCTGCCACCCGGGATTCGCGGACGGTTCCTCGGTCATCGGCCACTGCTCGCGAAGACGTTCGCCCAAACGGCCACGGCGACGAAGAGGTTATACGCCGAGTGCAGCGCGATCGCCGACCACAGCGACCGCGTCTGCAGGTACGTGAGGGCGAGCACGATGCCGATGGCGAAGAATACCGGGATCGCGAGCGGCTGGAAGTGGATGACCGAGAACAGCAGCGCCGAGCCGACGATCGCCCACGTCGCGCCGAACCGCACGCGGAGGCTCGGCAGCACGATGCCGCGGAACACGACCTCCTCCACGAACGGGCCGATCGACACCGTGACCAGCGCGAGCAGCCCGAGCGTGAGCGGCGCTTGCCGAAGTTGGCGGGCGATCTGGTAGGTCGAGTTGGGGATCTGCACGCCGAGCTTCACGAGCAGCGTGCCCCAGGCCGCAGCCGCGAGCACCACCACGAAGATATAGACGGCGGTGAGACCGATGGTCGGGCCGGCGGGCGGCGGGCGCATACCGGTGAGCTGAGCGAGCGTGAGTCCTCGGCGATGGGCTGAGCGCACGACCAGCCAGCACAACAGCACGTACGGCACCGTCACCAGCGCGAGCACGAACGTGGTCGCGAACAGCCGCGCGGTACCCGCGCCGAACGCGCTGAGGACGAGGCGGCGGAGGTCGTCGATGAGCCGACCGCCCGCGCTGCCCGCGATCACGAGCAGCCCTTGCGCGACCGCCATCACCGCGACGAACTCGAGCGCGTGCGAGATCGGCCACGCTGAGGTGGTGAGGCGCCGCTCCGCCTGCAGCGGCGGCGATATGTCGCCGACGCGGACGTCGCCGAGCGCGGACTCCGGAGCCCGCCGGTCGTGGAACCCGCCGTGCGGCTCGACCCCACCTTCCATCGTCACACCTCCGGCGGCTGGCCGGTTTCGAGGACGTGCGCGAGGTCGTCCTCGGACAGGATAGGCACGCCCAGTTCGCGCGCCTTGTCGTACTTCGAGCCGGGATCCGCGCCGACCACCACGAAACTCGTCTTCTTCGACACGCTCCCCGACACCTTCGCGCCGAATGCCTTGAGCGCCACGGTCGCGTCGTCGCGGGTAAAGCGCTCGAGCGCCCCCGTGAGCACGAACGTGAGCCCGGCGAGCGTCTGCTCGCGCTCCGGCCCGCCCACGTCCTCGGTGCGCACGCCCGCCGCCTGCAGCCGCGCGACCACGTCACGGTTGTCGGGATTGTCGCAGAACGCCCGCACGCTCTCGGCGATCTTCGGCCCGATGCCCTCGACGTCGGCGACCTCCTCGGCCGAGGCCTCCGCCAGCCGGTCGATCGAGCGGAACGCCGCGGCGAGCTGCTCGGCGACCGTTCCGCCCACGTGGCGTATGCCCAACCCGAACAGCAATCGCGCGAGCGGGCGATCCTTGCTCGCTTGGATGTTCTCGTACAGCTTGGTCGCCGCACGCTCCTTGAAGTGCTCGACGCCCAGCAGGTCGTCCATTGTGAGCCGGTAGAAGTCCGCCACGTCACGCACGAGCCCGCGGGAGAGCAGATCGCCGAGGACCGCCGGCCCCATGCCGTCGATGTCCATCGCCCCGCGGCTCGCCCAGTGGAGCAACCGCTCCACGCGCTGTGCCGGGCAGGCGACGTTCGTGCAGCGCGTGACCGCCTCGCCCGGCTCCCGCCAAGCGGGCGAATGGCAGCTCGGGCAGCGCCCGGGCATGTGCCACTCGACCGCGCCCTCGGGCCGCAACCCCAGCACCGGCCCGACCACCTCGGGGATCACGTCGCCGGCCTTGCGGATGATGACCGTGTCGCCCACCCGCACGTCCTTGCGGTGCACTTCGTCCTCGTTGTGGAGCGTGGCTTTCTGCACCGTCGAGCCCGCGACCTTCACGGGTTCCATGACCGCGAACGGCGTCATCGCGCCCGTACGCCCAACCGAGACCTGGATGTCGAGCAGCTTGGTCGTCTTCTCCTCGGGAGGGAACTTGTACGCGATCGCCCAGCGCGGCGCTTTGCTCGTGAAGCCCATCTCGTTCTGCAGCCAGAACTGGTCGACCTTCACGACCACGCCGTCGATCTCGTACGGCAGCTCCTCGCGTCTCTCGAGTGCGGACGCGCAGAACGCCCGCACCTCGTCGCGCGTGCGGTACCGGCCGATGTCCGGGTTCACGCGGAAACCGGCCTCGCGCAGCCAGTCGAGCGCATCCCACTGCGTCGTTACGCCGAGGACCGCCGCGTCGACCAGCTGGTACGCGAACAGCGACAGCTGCCGTGCGGCCGTGACCGAGGCGTCCTTCTGGCGTACGGCGCCGGCAGCCGCATTGCGCGGGTTCGCGAATTGGGGGAGTTCGGCGGCGAGCTGCTCCTCGTTGAGGCGCTCAAAGGCGCGCTTCGGCATGAAGACTTCGCCGCGCACCTCGATCGCCACGCCCGCGCCGCGGCCACCACGCAGCCGCAGCGGCACCGCCTTCACGGTGCGGATGTTCGGCGTGACGTCCTCGCCTGTCACGCCGTCGCCGCGCGTCGCCGCCCGCACGTACTCGCCGTCGCGGTACGTGAGCGACATCGCGCTGCCGTCGATCTTGAGCTCGCATACGTAGCCATGCTCGCGTCCGCCCGCCGCCGCCTCGACGCGGTCGAGCCACGCGTTGAGCTCGTCGAACGCCAGCGCGTTGTCGAGCGAGTACATCCGCTGCGCGTGCCGCACGGTCTCGAACGTCGTGACGGCCGCCGCGCCCACGCGCTGCGTCGGCGAATCGGGCGTCACGAGATCCGGGAACTCCGCCTCGATCGACTGCAGCTCGCGGAGGAGCGAGTCGTACGCCGCGTCCGAGATCTCGGGCGCGTCGAGCGCGTAGTAGAGATAGTTATGGTGGTCGATCTCGGCGCGGAGCGCTTCCGCCCGCTTCGCGGCGACCTCGCGATCCATTCTCGGCGCCGCTACTCTTCGTCGCCTTTGAGCTTCTGCACGTGCACGTCGTTCACGGAGTAGATGGTCACCTCGGGCACGAAGCGGTTGATGCGCTCGGCCTCGTAGATCCACACGTCCCGCAACGTGACCTTGAAGTAGGCGCCGCCGTCGCCGATGACGGGCTCGACGCTCTGCTCGTTCGCGAGGTACGCGCGCAGCTCGGTCTCGACGTAGTAGGTGAACACGCGCGCCGCGTCACGGTACTCGTTGTAGAGCGCGAGCCGACGCTCGGCTTCGAACAAGTCGAGTTCGTCGATGCTGTCCATGGCTTCTCCAACCTTCTCATCGCCGACGCGGCAGGCGCACGCGTCGTCGGTGTATGTCTTCCCGCTGCGGTCTCGTTGCAGGCCGGCGCCGTCGTCGACGCCGCGGGTACAGTCTAGAACAAAGGCTGCCTGGATTTGGGCATAGAGAACGTACAGCCTCGTTGGTCGAAAGGCGGAAAGGGACTCCATGCGACACGTTCTGGAACTCTGTCTGCAGATGGATCAACTGGCCGAGCGAACGTACCGACAGATGGCCGAGGACTGCGACGACGTGTCGCTCGCGACGATGTTCCGCCACATGGGTAGCGAGGAAGCCGCGCACGTGGAGTGGTGGCGTCGACTCCTCGATGCCTGGGAAGACGGCCTCGTCCCCGACGCCTTCAGCGACACCGTCGAACTCGAAAAGCACCTCGAGTCGATCTACGAGGAGGTCACCCGGCTCTCCGACGCCTCGGCGACGATCAGCTGCGACAGCATGCTCGACCTCGCCGTGCGCATGGAATTCTTCATGCTCGACCCGATCTTCGGCGAACTGCTCGACCTCGTCGAGCCGGCGCGCGCAGCGGCGCGCCACCACGCGTACGCGAACCACATCGAGCGTATCGTGCGAGCGGTGCAGGAGCGCTACGGCAGCGACTCGCTGACCGGGTTCCTCGCCACCGTGCTCCGCCGGACGTGGAGGGACAACGTCGAGCTCGCGGGCCACGCGACGCGCGACTCGCTCACCGGGCTGCACAACCGCCGCTCGCTCGACGTGCAACTGCGCCAGTGGGCCGCGTGGTCGCAGCGCTACCACCGACCGCTCGCGGTCGTGCTCGTGGACGTCGACGACTTCAAGCTCGTGAACGACCGGTACGGCCACATCACCGGTGACCGGGCGCTCCAGGCGGTAGCGGGCGCGCTCACCGACGCGGTGCGAGCGTCCGACCTGGTCGCCCGCTACGGCGGCGACGAGTTCGCGGTGGTCGCGCCGGAGCTCGAGCCCGACGAGTTCGACACGCTGTGCAATCGCATCGTCGAGCGCGTCCGCGCGCTGTCGCTCCCTACCGAGGACGGCCAGAACGTGCTGCTGAGCGTGAGTGTGGGCGGCGTCGTCGCCGCACCCCGAACCGACGGGTTCATCGCGCGGCCGGAAGATCTCCTGGCCGCGGCCGATCGCGGCCTCTACGCCGCGAAGCGTGCCGGCAAGGACCGGGCCTCGGTACCGCTGCTGCTGGACGAGCCGATCGCGATCTAGCTGTCGGCCGACGCCGTGTCGGCCGCTGCGGTATCGGCGAACGCCGTGTCGGCCGCCGGCGGCTGCTGCTCCGCCGCCCCACCCGCCGCCTCACGCAGCTCACGCGCGTGGTAGCTACTGCGCACGAACGGCGCCGAGGCGACCGCCTCGAACCCCATTTCGCGGCCGTCCTCGGCGAGGGTCTCGAACACGGCCGGCTCCACGAACGCCTGCACCGGCAGGTGCCGCTTGGTCGGACGCAGGTACTGGCCGAGGGTGAGCAGTGCGACGCCCGCCGCGCGCAAATCGCGCATGACCGCGCGGACTTCGTCGGGAGTCTCGCCGAGACCGAGCATGAGGCCCGACTTCACGGGCAGGGGCGGCTGCTCCTCGGCGGCCTGGCGGAGCACCGCGAGACTGCGGGCGTAGTGGGCTTGCGGGCGGACGGTCGGATAGAGGCGCGCCACGGTCTCCATGTTGTGATTGAAGACGTCGGGGCGGGCGGCGAGCACGGTGGCGACGGCCGCTCGGTCGCCGCCGAAGTCGCTGGTGAGGACCTCGATCGCCGCAGCGGGCACCGCTTCGCGGAGCGCCGAGATGACGGCCGCGACGTGCGAAGCGCCGCCGTCGGGAAGGTCGTCGCGCGTGACTTGCGTGATGACGACGTGCGATAGCGCCATGCGTGCGGCCGCTTCGGCCACGCGGGCGGGTTCGTCGGGGTCGGGTGGTGCCGGGACGCGGGCCTCGACCGCGCAGAACCGGCAGTCGCGAGTGCACACGTCGCCGAGCACGAGGAAGGTCGCGGTGCCCGAGGCGAAGCATTCGCCCCGATTGGGGCACCGAGCCGAGCGGCACACCGTGTTGAGCTTCAGCTCGTCGAGCAGCTGCGACACCTCTCCCGCGCGCCCAGGAATGGCGACGGGGCGGCGGAGCCACGCGGGCATCCTCGGCGAGTGGGGTCCGTGTGCGTACGACATGGCCGCGATGCTAGCACGCGCCGGGGCGAGCGACCACCGGATCGTCTACTGACGGCGACTACAGCAACCCGCGCGCGCCGGCGAGCACGAACGACGCGCCGAGGAACGCGAGGAACGTCGCGCACACGCCCAGCACGGTGCGATACACGCGGTCCGACAGGAGCCCGCGGCCAGAGTGCACGGCGAATACGACCGTGCCGTACCACGTGAGGTCGGCGAGTTCGTGCCCAACGTAGAACGCGAGCACGCCGAGCGGCCCGATCGCGAGTCCGTCGACGGCGAGCTTCGCACCGATAGTCGCCCACCACAGCCACCAGTACGGGTTCGAGCCGCTCACGAACGCGCCCTCGACAACCGGCCCGAAGCGCAGCGGCGCGGAGGTCGCCGCGCCGGACAGCGAGATCCGCCGCGTGAGCACGCCGCGCAACAGATCGACGCCCATCCACAGCAGGAACGCGCCGCCTGCGAACGCGATCACGGTCGACACCGCGGGCAGCTTCAGCAGGCGCTGGAGCCCGAACGCGAACCCGACGAGAATCGCCGCCTCGAGCAGCGCATGCCCGCCGAGAAGCGCGAGGGCTGAGCGCCTCCCGCGCGTACAGGTTTCGGTGATCGTGACGGTCAGGAACGGCCCCGGCGACATTGCGCCGGTGAATCCGATCATGAGCGCCGTGCCGGCTAGCCCTGCGAGAGCGAGAAGGTTCATATGGCCGATGGTAGCACCGGAGTATGCGCGCCGGGCGCGGCGTGAGGGTAAGGCCGGTTGACCTCGCCGGGCCCCTTCCGATCCCCCTGTCACACATAGGAACACTTGCTCCCATGTTGCAGTGCGAGGCCTATGGCGCAATGCGAGGCAGACGGGCGTTCGGGACTGCTGCGTCGGCGACGATGAGGGTGCCAAGGACCATACAGGGTGTGGAATGTGCAGGTCAGAAGCTTGGTGCATCGATTCCGATGCGCCGACCCAACCGTCGACAAGGCCGACCAGCGCCTTACCGCAATCTAACGAATAGCAGACACGTAGGAACGATCGTTCCTACGTGTTCCTGTGGGCGGAGTAGCCCCCCTCGGAAACGAAAAGGGGACCCTATTTGGGCCCCCTTCGAGTTCTGATCGGTACCGACCCGGCGCAATTGCCGTTGCGCCAGCAGCTGAAATCGCGGTGCGTCAGCAGCCGCATTTCCCGGCCGCGTCGGCTGCGGCCATCTTGATGACTTCGGAGACAGTCGGGTGCGCATGGCACATCTCGGCGAGTGAGCGAACGTTCACGCCCGCCTTCATCGCGAGCGCCACCTCGTGGATGATCTCCACCGCGTGCGGCCCGACGATCTGCCCGCCGAGGATCCGCCCGGTCCCCTTCTCGGCGACGAGCTGCACGAAGCCCTCGGACTCGCCCTCGCCGAGCGCCTTGCCGTTCCCGCCGAACTTCGCGACCGCCTGGATGGCATCGATGCCGCGCTCCTTGGCACCGTCGCGCGTGCGACCGACCACGCCGACCTCCGGGAACGTGTAGACGCACGCCGGAATGACTTCGTAGTCGACGGTCTCGTGCGCGACGCCGCCGTTGATCTCCGCCACCACGTTGCGCGCTGCAGCAACGCCTTCTTCGTCGGCCACGTGGGCGAGCATCATCCCGCCGATCAAGTCGCCGATCGCATACACGCCCGGCACGTTCGTGCGGAAGTACTCGTCGGTCTTCACTGCCGCGCGATCCATCTCGATGCCGGCGTCCTCGAAGCCGAACCCACGCCCGTTCGGAACCCGGCCGACCGCGCTCATCACGATGTCGGTCTCGATGACGTCCCCGGTGTCGAGCGTCGTCACCATGTGCTCGCCGTGCTGCTCGACCGAGTCGGCCTTCTGCCCGAGGAAGAACTTCACGCCCATCTTCTCGGCGGCTTCCTGGGCAAGGCGCGTCACGCGCTTGTCGTTGCCGGGCAGCACGGTCGGCATGAGCTCGACGACGTACACGTCCGCGCCGAACGACGCGTAGGCGCACGCGAACTCGAGGCCGATGACGCCGCCGCCGATGATGAGGATGCTGTCGGGCAGGTCCACGAGCGAGACGGCCTCATCGGAGGTCCAGACGCGCTCGAGCGAGTGGTCGATGTTCGGGAGCATGAACGGAATCGAGCCCGTGGCGAGGACGATTGCATCGCCCTCGAAGTCGATGTGCTCCTCGGACGTGGTCACGCGAACCGACTTCGGACCGGTGAGGCGTCCGACTCCGGGAATGACCTCGACCTTCAGCCGCCTGGCCGTCGCTTCGATCTGGCCGCGCAGCTCGGTGACGATGCCTTCCTTGCGCTCCATCAGCCGTTCGATGTCCACACCGGCGGGGTCGAGCCGCAGCCCGAACTCCTCGGCGTTGCGCGAGTCCCACGCGATGCGGGCCGAGCGCAGGATCGTCTTGGTCGGTATGCAGCCCCAGTTCAGGCACGTCCCGCCGAGGTTCTCCTTCTCCACAAGCGTGACGTCCGCGCCGAGGCGCGCTGCCTCGAACGCCGCGGAGTACCCGCCGGGTCCGCCGCCCAATACGATGATCCGCATCGATTCCTCCTCGATACTCACTCCGCCGCGCTATCGCGGCGTTCGGCGATTCTACACCGTGCGTTCCCGACACGGAACGCGAGGTACTGGCGTAGGATGTCGTGAGTAGTCGCTCGGCCGAGGGAGTCATGCGTGATCACTCTGGAGCAGGCGCTCGCCGATCAGCGCGATCTGCGCGAGCTCATTCACCGCGAGTTACCTGTGGACACGACCGAAGTCTACGAGCGCAACACCGCGTACGGGTGGGCTCGGATCCTCAAGGAGTACGCCGGCTACCCGCAGCACCTCCCGATCCATGCGGTCATCCCGCACGGCGTCTACTTCGACGCCGAACAGATCGCCCAGGAGGAGCTCGACGCCCCCGTGCCCGCGGTGCTGGACTACCCGGCATTCCGACGCGTCGCGTGGGAGCGGCTCTCCGACAAGGTCGTCGTGCCGTCGGCGAGTCCGTTCCTCTACGCGCTATCGCTGTTCCGCGGCAAGTTCGCCGAGCCCGAGGACCCACAGGGCACCGTCTTCTACCCGGTTCACGGAACGGAGACCGCGAACTGGGCATACGATCGGAACGCGGTCATCGCGAGCCTCCGCGCCCTGCCGGACGACATGCAGCCCGTCTCCGTGTGCATTCACGCGTCGGACTACGTCCGGGGGCTGCACCAGCCGTTCGTCGACGCCGGATTCCCGCTGCTCTCAGCGGGCGACACGTCGGATCCGCAGTTCATCTTCCGATGGCTGCACCTGCTGTCGCAGTTCCGGTTCGTGGCAGGCAACGACGTCGGCGGGAGTGCGTTCTACGCGGTCAAGGCAGGGAAGCCGTTCACGCTGATCGGCGAGGCGCCGGTGCCGCAGCTCGACTCGGCGCTGCACTTCATGCAGCGGCAGCTCGGGATGTTCTACCGGACGACGTCGGAGCAGATGCGACGGACGCACGAGCAGATCCGCAGCGCCTTCCTCGACCAGCCGGACAGCCCGGTCACCAAGGACGAGATGACGGACTACCTGCTGGGCACCGCGAACTTCAAGACCCCCCACGAGCTGCGCGCTGTCCTCGAGCAGCTCGCACAAAATGCCGAGGAGCGCGGAGGCACGACGGCCGCCTAGCCCCGCGGCCTCAGCCCCGCCCCGCCGAGGATCTCCGGCACGCGCGCATCGAGCCCCAGCGGCATCACATGCACGCCATCCGCGAACTCGCGGGCGATGCGCACCTGCTCGGTCGCGAACGCGATCGCTTCCTCCTTCGCGTCCGCAGCGCCCTTGATCCGCCGCGATACGTGCTCGGGCACCATCAGACCGGCAAGCCTGTTGTTGATGAAGTCGATCGTTCGCGGGCTGCGCAACACCAACACGCCGGCGATGACCTTGGCGCCGATCGCGTGCATCCGCTCCACCGTGCGACCGAGCGCCTCGGGGTCGAAGAACGCCTGCGTCTGGAAGAACTGCGCGCCGGCACGGACCTTCTGCTCGGCCCGCTCCATCGCGATGTCCCACGGCTCGGCCTCGGGGAACAAGGCCCCGCCGACGAAGAAGTCGGTGTCGCCGTCGAGCTCGCGGCCGATCATGTCGTGGCCGTCGTTCATGCCTTTGGCGATGCCGATGAGGTGCGTCGAGTCAATGTCGAACACGCCCTTGGCCTCGGGGTGGTCGCCGTGACGCGGGTCGTCGCCGGTTACCGCGAGCAGGTTCTCGAGCCCGAAGGTCCACGCCGCCAGCAGGTCCGACTGCAGCGCAAGTCGGTTCCGGTCGCGACACGTCTGCTGGAAGATCGGCTCCGCTCCCATCTCGAGCAGCGCCCGCGATGCCGCGAGGCTCGACAGGTGTAGCGTCGCGCCCTGGTTGTCGGTGACGTTGAGCGCTTCGCACCATGGGCCGAGGAGCTCCACCGAGCGCTCGAGCCCACTGAGGTCGGTTCCGAGTGGCGGCGCGACCTCGCCGGTAACGACGAAGCGGCCGGCCTGGAGTGCGTCGCGCAGGCGGCTCATCGCTGGCCGCCCTTCGTGTCGGCGCCGGGCGTCCCGTGCTCGGGGCGCGTGTCGGCGGCGTGCTTCGCGGCTTTCTCCGCGCGGAGGTTCACCGAGCCCGGCTTCAGCTTCTTGCTGTGGTCCTTGGGGGCGAGGGCGCCGCCAACCGTTCTGCCCTGGGCCGCCAGCCGACGCCGGATGCGGACGTGCGTGCACTCGCGATCGGTGAGCACCTCGCACTTTCCACCCCACATCCCGCCGCACGGCCCGTTGAGGAGTCCTTTCGGGCACGTCGTCACGGGACAGATCCCGCCCGTCACGCCCAGCACGCACTCGCCGCACATCTGGCAGCGCTCCTCGAACATCCCGTGCCGCACCACGTTGCCGAGGAACGCCGACTCGAGCCCGGGGAACACCGGCTTGCCGGTGAGGTCGGCGACGGTCTGCACGCCGGCGCCACACGAGAGCACGAGCACGGCGTCCGCTGTCTCGACGTCGCCGTGGTGCTTGCGGACCTCGGACCGCATCCCGCCCGAGTGGCAGGTGACCTCGCCGATCGCCCAGCCCGTCACCTCGCGCCCGTGCTGCTCGAGGATCGCCTTCGCGCGCAGGACCTCGGGCTCGCCGCCCGTCCCGGCCACGGTCGCGCACTGGCCGCAGCCCATCACGAAGACCCGACGCGCGCCGATCGAATCGAGTTCGGCGTTGATGCGCGCCCAGTCCCTCGGCTTGGTGATGATCATGCCGACGTCGCCTCCTTGACCGCGCGCACGCAGCCAGGCGCGTCGGCCGCGTAGCCCGCGCCAATCGATGCGGCGTAGTCCGCCGTCACGACTGCGCCGCCGACGAGCACCGGCACACCCGCCTCGCGGACCGCAGCCACCGCGGCTTCCATCGCGGGGAGCGTCGTGGTCATGAGCGCTGAGAGACACACTGCCCCAGCGCTTCGTGCGGCCTCGGCGATGCGCTCGAGCGGGACGTCGACGCCGAGGTCGTCGACCACGAAGCCGTGGCTCTCCAACAGCGCGGCGCAGATGTCCTTGCCGATCGAGTGGATGTCGCCCTTCACGGTGGCGAACGCGACTCTCGTCTCGGCAACGTCATGCTCGGCAGGGATGTATGTCTTCGCGCGCGCGACCGCCGCCTTCATCGCGTCCGCCGCCACCATCAGTTGCGGCAGGAAGACCTCGCCCGTGCCGAACGCGTCGCCGAGCCGCTGGATCGCGGGCGTGAGCACCTCGCCGATGACGGCGGTGGGCGACATGCCGTCGCGGACGAGATCGTCTACGAGGTCGGGCGCGGAGTCGGCGTCGCCGGTTTCGATGGCGGCCGTCAGGCGCTCTGCGGTGCTCCCGCCGACAGCCGCCGCCACGGCCTGGACGACCTCATGCGTCGCCTGCGACCGCGCGATCCAGCGATCAGCGCGGGCGTCTCGGCCGAGCAGAACGTCGGTGGCGGCTTCGGTGAGCGCCGACTCGCGCTCGAGCGGGTTCACGATGGCGCTCGTGAGGCCGGCCTCGGCAGCCATCGCCAGGAACGCACTGTTGAGTTCGGGTCGCCCGGGCAGGCCGTGGCTGATGTTGCTGACGCCGAGGGTCGTCGCGAGGCCGAGCTCGGTCACCGCACGTACGGCGTCGAGCGTGACCTGCGCCGCGTGCGGGTCGGTGGCCGCGGTCATCGTAAGGCAGTCGACGACGATCGCGTCGTCGGACAGACCCTCTCGGCGCGCTGCCTCGCGGATGCGCTCGGCGATCGCCACGCGTCCCTCAGCAGTGGCGGGGATGCCCTCGTCGTCGAGGGCGAGCGCGACGATCGCGGCGCCGTAGCGTGCCGCGAGCGGCAGGGTCGACGCGATCGACTCGGCCGAGCCGTTCACGGAGTTCACGAGGGCGCGGCCGGGATATGCCTTGAGCGCAGGCTCCAGTGCGGCGGGGTCGGTGTTGTCGAGCACGAGCGGCAGGTCCGACAGGCCGACGAGCGCGAGCACGGCCTTCGGCAGCATGTCGACGGCATCTACGCCGGCGGCCCCGACGTTCACGTCGAGCGCGTCCGCGCCCGCATGCTGCTGCCCGACCGCGTACTCGCGCACGACCGCGAGCGAGCCCTCGCGCAGCGCGTCGGCCAGCGCCTTCTTGCCGGTCGGGTTGATGCGCTCGCCGATGCGCACGAGCGGCAGGCCCGCACCGATGCGAGTCACGGCGCGCGGACTCGCCAGCGCGACGCCCCGAGGAGGCGCGGGACGATCGGGAATCGCCGCGTCTTTGGCGAAGTCCATGATCGCGCCCGTGAACGACGGCGACGACCCGCAGCACGAGCCGATGACCGTCGCTCCCGCCGCCACGAACTTCGCGGCGTACTCGCCCATCTCGTCGGCGGTTCCCGGGAAGACCGTCTTGCCCTCCTCCAGCCGAGGCAGGCCGGCGTTCGGCTGCACGACGACCGGCAGGGTGGTCGCGCGCGCGTAGGCTTCGACCAGCGGCAGCATCTGCGCGGGGCCAAGGCCGCAGTTCAGGCCGACGGCCGCGGCGCCGCACGCCTCGAGGATGACGGCGGCGGCCTCAGGGTCGGTGCCGGAGAGGTCGGTGCGGCCGGATATGCCGTACGCGAGCGACACGATGACCGGCAGGTCGGTCACGCTGCGCGCGGCGAGCAGGGCGCAGCGGGCCTCGGCGATGTCCGTCATCGTCTCGATGATGAGCGCGTCGGGATGCTCGGCCGCGAGCGCGGACGCCTGCTCGGCGAACATCTCGAACAACTCGTCGAAGCTCGCCTTGCCGAGCGGCGCCATCACGAGCCCCGTCGGCCCCATGTCGCCGAGGATGTGCTGCGCACCCGACTGCCGGGCGACTCGCGCGCCGGCCCGGTTGAGCGCCTCGACCTGGTCGTCGAGGCCGTACTCAGCGAGCTTGGCGCGCGTGCCGCCGAACGTGTTCGTCGTGACACAATCAGCGCCGGCGAGCACGTAGTTGCGATGTATGTCGAGCACGATCTCGGGCGCGGTGACGTTGAGCTGCTCCGGGCACTGCTCGCCCGGCACTCCCGCGCGGTGGAGCATCGTGCCCATAGCGCCGTCGACCACGAGCACTTCGAGGCCGAGCCTGCGCAGGATATCCGGCATGGTGTCCTCCAACAGTGGCTTTCGCCCAGGTAGCGGTTACGACAGTCTACCCGTCCCCCGCCACCTGCGGAACGGCGCTCACCAGCTACCAGCCGAGGAGTTCCGCCTGCCGCACGGCCGTCGCGACGATCAGCGCGTGGTCGGACGCTGTTGGCGGCAGTGCGTCCACGTGGTGCCAACCCACGCCCGCCGCGTCGTCGCCCGCGCGCGGCTCGGCGCTGTCCTCGGCCATGGCGACGAACGCGATCGTCACGACCCAGCCACGCGGATCGCGTCCCCGCTCGCCGAACGCGCCGGCGAACTCGTAGGGGCCCGGCGCGCTCATGCCCGTTTCCTCGGCGAGCTCGCGCCGCGCGGCGCCCTCGAGCGGCTCGTACTCGTCGACGAATCCTCCCGGCAGCGCCCACATTCCGAGGAACGGCGGCAGCCCCCGCTGGATCAGGAGGACCTCGCGGACCTCACGCGGGCCGCGGAGCAGCACGGTGTCGACGGTGAGCGCGGGTCGTGGGTACTCGTAAGTAGGCATACCGGAAGTGTACCCGGGAGGACTGACATCGTGGGCGGGGTGCGTCCGGGCGAGCCTGTGAGAGGAAGACGGCAGCCCAGGCAGAAGGAAGATGGCACCCCAGACACAAGAACGGAGGCTTCGCACTTTTTAGGTACGGAGCCTCCGCGCATCTATGTGCCCCGCGCCACTCGAGCAGTAAACGCCTCTTCATGAGTTCTCCACATTTCTCGCATTGTCGCGTCACACGCCGTGGCGATACTCACATCAGGCAAGCGAACGGAAGGGGTGTTCGAAATGCTCTCCGCGATTCTCATGGCTCTCGTCTTCGGCTACGTGGCATGGCTGATGACGTCGAGCGAACACGAGATCGCACTGCCGAGCCGCGGAGCGTACGACAACATCCTTTCGACCGTGCGGGTCCGCTTTGAGCGTGGTGACCTCGAGGCCGACGAGTACGAACGAATCCTGCGAGTGCTACAGGAGTCCGCAGCCTGACCTCTCTTCTTCCCTCCCTTCCCTTCCCGACCTGCTTTCCCTGGCAGGACAGGGCGAACGAGGTGAGACCGGCCGGGTCTCACCTCGTTTGTGCTTTCTGGAGACCTCGCGCGAAGCTTCCACTCCGTTCAGCGCGCGCGGTCGCTCCAGCGCTCGTCCCGCAGCGACTCGTACGGCAATCGCGAGTCCTTCATCCGCGGTCCATCGCCCCCGTCGAGGCGCTCCGACGCCCGTACGAGTTCCCGAAGCGGTGCGTACAGCGGGTGGCACGTAACGACATCGAATCGCAGTGCGCCGCCGGCGCGCGTGTGGCGTATGAGGCCCAGGCGTTCGAGCATCGCGGTCTCCCGACGAACGAACGACACCCCCGGCCCTGCTTCGCGAGCTAGATCGCGAAAGCACGGATGGCGTCCCGGTTCCGTCAGCAGCGCGACGACGAGCCGCGCGCGGACCCGAGAGCCCAGCAGGTGATCGAGGGTTGTGATGTGCCTCTGCGACATAGGAACGATTGTTCCTACGTCCGCTTAGCGGAATCTGACCGGGACTTTGGCCGGAGTCTGAACGGGATCTGACCAGGATCTGACCGTCGTCTTCCCCGCTGCAGACGATCCAGGCACCCTGTGCGAACGCGCCGTTGTCGCCGACACTCCGCTGACACTCGACTCAACCCGAAACCCGAAACCCGAAACCCGGCGGCACTGTCGCGGACGCCCTCGTCCTCATCGACACATAGGAACGACCGTTCCTATGTGTTACAGGGCCGCCAGAGCACCCGGGGGCCTGGACGCTCCCGACCTCGTTATAAGTCACAACATATATCGCTTGTGCATATAGCCCCTATGTCCTACACTAGCCCTGTCACTCACCTGACTCGTCCTTGGTATGAGGGGTCGGATGTCTCTCGAGCACGCGATACTGGGCTTCCTGGCGGCCGGTCCTCAGACCGGCTACGACCTGAAGACGCGCTGCTTCGAAGGCACCCTGTCGCACGCGTGGAGCGCCGATCAAGCGCAGATCTACCGCACCCTCGACAAGCTCCTCGCCCGCGAGCAGGTCACCGCCACCCTCATTCCGCAGCGCGGCAAGCCCGATCGCCGCGTCTACGAGATCACCGATGCCGGTCACGAGGCCCTCACAGAGTGGCTCGCTACCCCGATCGACCTGCCGTCCCCGCGCGACCCACTCCTCCTTCGGCTGCACTTTGCCGGCGAGATGCCGCCCCACGTGCTCGCCAAGGTGCTCGAGCGCGCGCGCGACAAGCATGAGGATCGCGCCACTGCCTTCCGCAAGCGCCTCGGATCGCCCGAGGCATTCCCCACATGCCCGCCCCTCGGAGGAGAGCGCGGCCGCGAGCTGCGCGAACGGGCGCTCGAAAGCGCGCTGCACGCCGAGGAGCAGACCATCGCCTGGATCGACGAAGTCATCGCGTCAACGACGCTCGAGCGAACCGACGGAACCAGGAAGCGAGGCGCGCAATGAGGGTCGTGGCGATTGACGGAAGTACCATCGCGGGCGGATCCGTCGCTCGCGCGGTAGAGACGGCTGCAAAGGCAGCGGCGCGTGCCGGCGCCGAAGTCGTGCGCATCCGCCTCTACGACGCTTTCCGCGCGGCATGCCTCGATTGTGGGGCATGCCGCCGCGGATCGCCCTGTCCGCTGCCCGAAGGCCTCGCGCCGCTGCTCGAAGCGGTCGAGAACGCGGATGGGCTCATCGTCGGCCACCCGCCGGCGCGCGGATTCGTCGCCGACGAGATGAAGACGCTCCTCGATCGTGCCATCCGCCGCTTCTCGAATGGCGGCTTCAACAGCGTCGCGGCTGTCGACGGTCGCGGCGGACGACGCGCGATCGTGATCACGCAAAGCGGTGTCAGCCTGCCCGAACCGCTCGCCCGGCTCGTCGAGCAGCGTTCGCCGATCCGTCGCTGCCTCCAGTCCCGTGGAGTCGAAACCGTCGGCTCCCTGGTCGTCGGAAGCCAGTGGGGCGATCCCCTCCACCGCGACCTCGCGGACGGCCGCGCGAACGTTCTCGGCAAGCGATTGGTGCGCGCCATCGCGTAAGCGCCGCTCCGGGGGTAGAAACCGTGCGTCAGCCTGCGACAGAGGAGGCGTCGGTGCGCTACACGGAGATGCTTCGGCAAGACCACGAGGACATTCAAACGGTGCTCGCGATCCTCGCCGAGATGTCCAATCGGCTTGAGGAGGACGCCGACGTCCCGCCGGACGACCTCGCCACCGTCCTGCGCTACCTCGACGTCTTCGTGACCCAGTCGCACAACGCCAAGGAAGAAGAGGCGCTCTACCCCGCCCTCGCGGAGGTCGGCTTGCCGCCGGATTCCGGCCCCATCGCCCTCATGATGGCGGAGCACCAGATGGTGCAGAACTTCCTGGGCGGGCTGCACGAGGCCATCGCGCGCTACAAGCCCGGCGATTCCGACGACGGCCACATGATCGCCGAGTACGCCCGCAACTACGCGCTACTCTTCAGCAAGCACATCGAGCAGGAGGATCAGGTCATCTACCCGGTGGCCGACCAGCGCCTGCCCGCGGAGGAGCAGGACCAGTTGGCGAAGCGGTTCGAGGAGATCGAGCGCCAGACCATCGGCGCCGGCGGGCACGACCGCTGGCATCGTATGGCGCACGATCTGGCGCAGAACTACCTCAACTAAGCCGAGTGGCGCCGGCGCAACGCGACGAGGCGGGACTCTCCGGCACGCCCCGCGCCCCTACCCCAGCAGCTCGTCCATCACCTGGCGCCCGGGGTCGAGCAGAACGCCCGTCGACTCTGCGGTCGCCTCGCTGTAGGCCTCGGCACCGTTCGGCTCCACTCCTTCGCCCCACAGGATGAACGGAACCGGGTCGCCGACGTGCGTCTTGAGCGCGATTGGCGTCGGATGGTCGGGCATCGCGAGCACCCGCAGCGGACCCGGATGCGCCATCACGCGCGACACCACCTCGCGGTCGATCGTCTCGATCGCCTCGATCTTCCCGCGCATACTGCCGGCGTGACCCTCTTCGTCCGGCGACTCCACGTGGATAACCACGAGGTCGTGGTCCGCCAGGGCTGCCAGGCCACCCTCGGCCTGTGCCACGTAGTCGTTGTCGGCGCCGTCGGTCACGCCGGGGATGTCGAGGCGGTCGATGCCCGTGAGCACCGCCAGCCCGCCGAGGAGATCCACGCCGGACGTCATCGCCGCGCTCACCCCACGCTTCGCCGAGAACGGCGTCAGTCCGCGCGGCGCTACGCCCGGCCAGAACGGCCAGATGTCGGTGGGCGCGAGTTCGCCTCGCGCGCGTCGCTCGGCCGAGACCGGCGACGCCGCTAGGGCCGGCCGCGCCCTCTCCATCAGCTCGAGCAGCAAGCCCGCACCGGGTCCCTCGGGCAGGTGACCCTCGACGATCTGATCCGAGATGTCGTGCGGCGGCGTGTAGGCGGCGTCCATCAGTTCGGGATGGCCCTTCACCACCAGGATGTGGCGGTACGCCACGCCCGGATAGAACGTGAACGTGTCGTCACCGATCTCGCGCGCGAGCGCCTCGACGACCCGCCGCGACTCCTCGGTGCGGATGTGACCCGCCGCGTACGAGCGCATGACGCCCTCGTCGAGCGTCACGAGATTGAGGCGCAGCGCGACCTCGTCGGGCGCCAGCGAAATGCCCATCGACGCCGCCTCGATCGCCCCGCGCCCTACCGCGTCCGCAACCGGGTCGTAGCCGAGGATCGAGGTGCACGCCGCTGCCGAGGACGGCTCGGTCCCCGCGGGCACGGTCCGCGCCAGCCCGACCCGCCCTTGCCGCGCCATCGCATCGAGATTGGGCGTCGCGGCCGCCTGCAGTGTCGTCCGTCCGCCCAGCTCCTCGAGCGGCCAGCCGGCCGACCCGTCCAGGATGATCACGCAGTACTTCACGCCAGCCGCTCTCACGCCCACCGCCTCGCGCCGTCGTCGATGACTCCGACAGCGTAGCGGCAGGCCGTCTCCTGCGGAAGTGCGGATGCTAGGCGCGCAGACGCCTACGCGCAGCCACGTAGCCCAGTCCGACGGCGAGCGGCAGGGCGGCGAGCAGCGCGAGCAACTCGAGCCGAACTCGCGGCGACGGCGACTCCCTAGCCGAGGTCAAAGCGACGCGCGCCTCCTTCGCGCCGAGCAGACTGAAGTACCGATTGGTCTCCAGCGCCTGGCCGAGGTAGCGCTGCGCTTCCGCCGTGTCGCCGAGGCGCAGGCGGATCATGCCCGCGTGATACAGCAGCTTCGCGTCCTTGGTACCGAGCCGCAGCGCGCGTCGCTCGGCCTGCCAGGCCTCGCGGTACCGGCCGTTCCGGTAGCGCGCCCACGCGGCAGCGTCCCATGCCTGGATGTCATCGGCGTCGGCGATGTCCTGCTCCGCGAGCCGGAGCGCCTGCTTCGGCCGCATCCCGTGGTCCGCCCAGAACATCCCTTGTTGGAGCCGCGTCTCGGGGTTCTCGGCGTGCGCGGCGAAGTCCCGCTCGACGCGTCGATACTCGGCGGTTGCGGCAACAGAGTCTCCGGAGGCGGCGTACACGTCGCCGAGGGCGATGCGATTCGCGATGATCTCCTGCTGCGCCAGCGACTCTCGGTACGTCGCGATCGCCTCGCTGAAGCGCCCCCGCGCCGCCTGCACCCGCGCGACTCCGGCGAGTGCGTGTACGTAGTGCGGAGAGGTCGAGAGCACGCCTCGGTAGACCTGCTCCGCCGCCCCAAGCATTCCGCGGTCGAACTGCAGGTTGCCGAGCTGCGTGTTCGTCCACGCGGCTTCGATAGAGCCGGCGGGGGCGGTGTCGATCGCGAGACGCATCATCTCGTCGGCACCCTCGGGATCGCCGTGAAGCCACCGGAGGTACGAGATGCGGCTGTAGGCACCCACCGAGGGACGCAAGTCCACCATCTTCTGTGCCGCCTGCACGGCCTCCCTGTAGCGGCCGAGCTCGACCAGCGCGTCGACCATGACGCCGTAGTTCCAACTGTCGTACGGGCGTTTGGCGACCGCATGGCGAATGACGCCGAGCGCGGCGGCGAAACGGTGCCGCCCCGTTAGTATCCACGCTTGCATCCGGATCGCTTCGTAGTTCCCGGGGTCGGCCCGTCGGAGGCCGTCGAGGGCTGTCTGCGCGACGTCGTAGTGACTGCCGTCCCCGGTGTCACGGGCTCTGTCCATCTCGGTGACGATGGTCTTCAGCGCGCGCGATTCGAGTGACGCCTTCTCGGCTGGAGTCAGCGGCGTCGCGACGACGAGCGACGGAAACATGAGAAGGATCAATCCCGCTCCGACGAGCAGTCGAGCCGTGGTCCGCAGATTCGCGTTCAATGCCGCCCCCTCGGTTGTCTGCGTCCCTTCCTTCCCCGAAGTGGCTCCCAGCCTTCAACAGTCAGGGGCTCCCAATGGTGGGAGCCCCTGATGGAACGGATACTCGGGTCCTGTTAGTTCGTCGGATGGTGCGTGTGCGAGAACCCCTGCCCCGGCTCGGCAACGTACGGGAAGTGGTCGAGGAAGGTGCGGTCGTTCGTGTTCACCCCGTCCCCGAGCTGATTGTTCGGCGCGACGTCGAAGGTCGGCGTGAACGGGGTCGCCCCGGCCAGCGCGCGAATCTCGATGTCCACGACGTCGTCGGCAAGACGGCGCCCGTTCGGGAAGCCGGCCACGTCGCCGCCGAGGATACCGAAGCGGTTCGGACTATTCGATGCCGGCACGGCGAGGTTGAGTCGCAGCAAGTCCGCGTTCGCCGGACCACCGCCCGCGTTGGTGAAGCCGCTGACGGTGATTCCGTTGAGCAGCAGCGCCGCGATGTCGTTGCGCGGGGTCGGCGGAACCGGCACGCCGTAGATGGCGTTGATGAGCGCGGCCGGCTCGGGACTCCGATAGAACGGCAGGAACTGCGCGTCGAAGATCGGATTGCTGCGGTTCCACTCATCCTTGTGACCCAGCGGGATGAGCAGTTCGTTCACGAGCGGCTCCCCGAGACGCGACACCTGGATGAAGCGTCCTGAGTAACCCGGCCCGCGATCGTGGCGCAGCACGGTGACCTGACGCCTGCTCGCATTGGCGTATACGCCGATGACGGAGGCCGGGTCGGTCGTGCTGGTCGGGATAGAGCGGTTGCGCGTGATCTCCGATATCGGAACGGAGAGCGCGATCGTCTGGGTGTTGAAGCCGCCCAGGCCGTCAACGCCGCCGTCCGTGCCCGGCAGCTTGCGGATGGTGAGGAGATCGAACAGCGCTCCTGTGTCAGCGAAGAACGGATCGTCGCGCTGCCCCGCAAATGCGCAACTGCCGTCCGACAGGGTCCGCACCGCGGACTCTGCGAGCGGCTCGTAATTAGGCGTCGAACTCGGTCCGATGCTGTTCGGCGGCGTGGGCAGATTCCGGCCGAGGACCTGCGCCTTGCCGTTCTTGATGCGCGTCACCGTGTAGCTCTGGCGGACATTGAAGTCCGGATCGGTCAGGCTAGTGATCGGACCCGTGTTGTATAGGAACGTGTTGCGGTTGCGGATCGTCGTGCGGAATCGGAACTGGTACACGATGTCAGCGCTACGATCCCGGTTGTTGAAGATGACGATCTGATACAGGACCGAGTCACCGAAGCGGTAGAAGTTCGGGCCGCCGGCCGGCTCCTCGAACGGGCTGAAGTTCGCGACGAACACGACCCGGCCCGGTTGATCTGCAGGACGAAATGCGTAGACGTCCGTGTTGTCGGCCACCGGGTCTTCGGTGATCAGTGGCGCCTCCCGATGGCTGGACGCGAGCGCTGGCGTCACCCCCGCCAATACGAGCACAGCGACGAGGCTGACTGCCAATAATCGCCTTCCCATAGACGAACCCCCCTCGATCGTCGGATCGGTCCGCCTCCTGCTACCCCTTCTCCTGCTGTCAGTAAACGTCGGCGCTCCCCGAGCGGGTAGATAGCCAACCGGGGGGGATGCCGAGGATGCGTCGGGTCGTGGTGTTCGCACTGGTCGTCGGCGCGCTTGCGTTCATCACGCCGTGGACCCGGGGAACGCTTCGAAGCCGCCCGCACTCGACCACCGTGCTGCTCGCCAATCGTTCGCGAGCCCGCTCCGAATTCGACACGTCAGCGTGCGGCACCGCCACCGTCGGCTTCGAGGGCAACGGCCACCTCGTCACGCTCGACGAGCGACTCTCCCTCCTCGGCCTCGCGGCCCGCCCGCTCTCGCTAAAGACTGCTCTGCGCGCTGTGCCCGGCGCACAATTGCCCGAGAATGCGCTCGGCGGGACGCTGCGCGCGTCGTTCGTTGGCGGGGCCGACCGCAACCCCACCCTCTTCCTCGTCTACGACAACGGCATCGAGATCCGCCAGCGACGCGTCGCCCAAGCGCCCAACTATCGCGCCCAGCTCGCCGCGCTGCGCCGCCAGAGCGCGGCTCTCCCGGTCCCGCACGCGGACTCGCTCCTGGTTCGCGTCGGCGGCACGATCGGCCTCGCCACGCCAGCGTCGTTCGGCGTGGCACCCGAGGGCGCGCCGGACCCCCGCCTCGGCCAACTGCGCTTCTGGCGCGACGGCGTGGAGCATGTCGTCATCGGCTACCAGCGCAACCTCGCCGAGCTGGCGACCGTTGGTCAATCGCTCCAGTGACGTGCGTCACGGAACGTTACCCCCTCCCCAGGGGATGGTGAACAGGCGCTTGGGGGGAGTAGAAGGGGGAAGCGTTGGGTGTTACAGCGGCACTAAACGCGCTGCAAAATCAGCACGTACGGCTGCGGACGATCGAAACCTGCGACATCCAGCGACTCGCGGACATCCTTCGGGAGAAGGACGTCCGCGAATGGTGGGGTCTCTACGACCTCGAACGCGTCCGCGCCGAGTTCCTCCGGCGAGGTTCTGCCTTTGCGATCGAGGTGGGCGACGCCGTTGTCGGCGCCGTCGAGCTCGTGGAATCGCCCGGCGCGGCGGGGCATCTCGCGTTCGTCGATCTGTTCGTCACGCGCGAGCAGCGTGGCCGCGGCATCGGCAGCGAGGCGATGCGGCTGGTCGCCTCGGCCGCCTTTGCGCACGCCGACAACGTCCGACTCGTCGCGTCGCCGTGCTTCCGCAATGAACGCGCAATCCGGTTCTTCACGTCGCTCGGCTTCGTGGAGTTCGACCGGCTCCGCCACTTCGAGCCCCTGCCGAACGGCCACTGGAAGGACTGCATGCTGCTCGCGCTCGACTCGCTGGCGGCCACCGCAGCGGCCTGACGCGCTGCCGTCGGCGCCTTCGGGGAACCATAACTCGGGTTCTCACGAAGGGGGCGCGAGATGCGGTACATGGTCACGTTCCGACTCACTTCGGCCACGGCGTCGGTCGACGCCGATCCGATCCGCGACGACATCGCCACGCAGCTCGAGCGTCTCGCCGAGGCGCGCAAGGTCTACGCGATGGGGGCGTTCGGCGACGCGCGCGGCGGCTACGTCGACCTCGAGTTCGAGCGGCCCGAGGACCTCTACGCGATGCTGGACGGCCCGATCCTCGACTGGGCGACCGTCGAGGTCCACCCCGTGCTCCCCGTCCACCAGCTGAGCGAGACGGTCCGCGGCCTCACGGGGATGCGCATGTACTAGCGCAGAACCGTCGGCTCAAGCGCCTTCCGGGCCCGGCCGATAGCACCACCAGGGACACTTTGGGAGGGGCTGCCATGCTGATTCACCTCGACTACCTCGCCGCGACGATCGCCGTCGCCGCGTGCTTCGCCGCATGCCGGATGCTCTTCTGCCGTGCCGCCGCGGTCGTCCCCATCAGGGTGCGCTCCAGGGATTAGCCCTCGCGCTCGTCTGGTACCATCCACGCATGAACACCGCAGACATCAATCCGATGCGCTTCCAGGACACGCGCGGCCTCGACGGCGGGCGTCCGTGGTTCACCGCCGCGGTGCTCAAGGGCATCGCCGAGGGCGGCGGCCTCTACATCCCCGAGGAGCTCCCGCTACTCGATCTCGACGACATCCTGCAGCTCGCCGACCTCCCCTACTGGCAACGCGCCGCGTGGGTGTACGGGCAGCTGCGAGTGGACGTCGACGACGAGCGCATTGCCGAGCTCATGCGCGAGGCGTACGGGGCGCAGTGGGCGTCGCCGTACATCGCGCCGATCGAGGAAGTCACCGCCGGCATGCACGTGCTCGAGTTGTGGCACGGGCCGACCTCGGCGTTCAAGGACATGGCGCTGCAGTGCATGCCGCTGTTCTTCTCCGAGGCGGTCCAGCAGCGCGTGGACCACGGCGAGACCATCGACGACTACCTCATCCTCGTGGCGACCTCCGGCGACACCGGCAAGGCCGCGCTCGAGGGCTTCGCTGACCGGGCGCACACGAAAATCGTGGTGTTCTATCCCGCCGAGGGCGTCTCGGACATCCAGCGCAAGCAGATGGTGACGCAGCACGGCGAGAACGTGGCGGTCTTTGGCGTGCGGGGGAACTTCGACGACTGCCAGACCGCCGTCAAGCAGGCGTTCAACGACGAGGCGTTCAACCGCGAGCTGCACGAGAAGCACGGGCTGAGGCTCTCCAGCGCGAACAGCATCAACATCGGCCGGCTGGCGCCGCAGATCGTCTACTACGTGAGCGCGTACGCCGACATGGTGCGCACGGGGGGCGTGCGCATCGGCGAGCCGATGGAAGTGTGCGTGCCCACGGGCAACTTCGGCAACATCCTGGGCGCGTACTACGCCAAGCAGATGGGCGTGCCGATCGGGCAGCTGTTCTGCGCGAGCAACGAGAACAAGGTGCTGGCCGACTTCATCGCCACCGGCGTGTACGACATCTCCGAGCGCGAGTTCGTGACCACGCCGAGCCCGTCGATGGACATCCTGGTGTCGAGCAACCTCGAGCGGCTACTGGCCGAGCTCGCGGGCGTCGAGCGCGTGCGCGAGTGGATGGCCCAGCTCGCCGAGGACGGCCGCTTCCAGGTCGACCGCGAGACGTTCGGCAGGATGCGCGAGCACTTGGTGGGCGACTTCGTGACGAACGCCGAGTCGCTCGAGACGATCCGCCGCGTCTACGAGGAGACCGAGTACCTGCTCGACCCGCACACCGCGGTCGCGTGGGAGGTCGCCGAAAGGCTGCGGGGAGATGACCCCGTGCTGATCGTGTCGACGGCGCACTGGGCGAAGTTCGCGGGGGACGTGTACCGGGCGCTGAGCGGGATTGCCGCCGGGGAGCCGCTGCCCGAGGAGGTCGCGAAGCTGACGGGCCCGGAGCTGCTGGCCGAGGTGCAGAAGCTCGCGCCGGAAGGCGCGTGCGCGCCGAGGACGCTGGCGATCCTCGACGAGCTGCAGGAGCGCTTCACCGACGCCGTGGACGCAGGGCGCGAGGGCGTGGAGAACGCAGTCGAGGGGTGGCTGGGCTAGGAGACTACAGATTCCTCTCGATGCTCTCCTGCCTTCGACGATAGAGTTCGTCCGCAATCTTGCCCTGTGCCACCTGTCCAATGATCACGAGAGTTCCGGTTCCGAGGAGGGTGGCAACGCCGGAGGCGAGATTCAACTTGTCTACGAGTAGCAGCACGACCGAGACGAATGCTGCGACAAGCAGGGCGAAGGCCTGCGCATAACGGACAAGACGCTCGGCGGTCTGCTCGGCTTCCGGGCGGGCGTCTTTGAGCAGTTCCCGCTTCTTGGCTCCGAGGTCATCTCTGTGCTTCTCTTGAAGTTCGGCTTCCTTCAGTTCCGCAGATCGGCGTTCTTCGTCAAGCCGCCCCCGCAACTCGACGACTTGTTGCTCTGCGCGGGAAACCGCCTCATCGGCCGCACGCTCGCGTTCCGCGGCGTCTTCAAGCTCGTCTGCCCGTTGTCGTTCGGAGTCCTGACAAGCCCGGTCTCTCAGACTAATCATCATCTCCGGGGTGATTTCGCCCAAGTCGCTGACCTCGTCCATCAGCTCGTCGATGTGATGCGATGTGAGCAGGCAGGTCACGTCGGCGAGGGAGACTCTCTTCTGCTCCCCCAGGTCGGACAGCACCTCGCACACTCTGTACCACACGGTCTCCTTATGCAGCAGACCGCGGGAGTGGGCAGCTACTATCCCTTCGAGCGACACGTTCAGCGAGGGGTTCTTCAGCCAGAGGATGTTCGTCAAGACTCGATCGAGCATCACTTCCGAGACGGTGCCCCGGCTGCTGTGGTCCATTCGATCATTGTTGAATCGGTAGAGGATGGCGTCGGAACTCAGAAAGAAGTACTGGGCCTTCTCAACTGATCTCGCCGCTCTTCCACGCTTCGCCGCAACGTATTCGATGGCGGCAAGGTCGCTTCTTGCCGATAACGTTCCACTGGCACCCTTGAACACGACCAAAGCGTCTAGCAACTCCGGGACCTGGGGCGAATAGTGCCTTACGTCAAGTTCACTGTCCTCTTCAATCCCGATTCCATTCTTAATCAGTACGTCATCCAAGTGTTGACGCAGCTCAAGAGCATCGGAGGGCCTCACTCCGTTGACCCTCATCTGCACGTAGACCGAATCAGCCTCGTGCGTGAGCGATCCCTTGTCGTATTCGTTCGCGTATCTGGTTAGAACGCGACGCATTTCGTCCACGGTGAAACTGAGCATCCTGGGCGAGATCTTGAACTCAGCCAGAAGTCGGAACAGCTCCTGCGCGGCTCCGCTAACATGCGGTGGATCCATTCCGAGGACGGAGAAGGCGAAGTTCGCATCCAGGTAGACGACCGTGTGGTCGAACTCCTGATGCACCTCTTCTATCGTTTCGTCACTTGCCCTCGACAGTACGGCCGTAACGAGAGATCCATATACAAGGTCTTTGATCGTCTCGTAGTGTGTCGGCCTCGCCTTCTCCGCTTCTGTGATGTATGCGACGACCTGTTGCTCCAGCTCGCCGCTAGTTCTGACACGGAGCTGATTCACGGGGAGGAAGGGGTGGACGTAGCTCAGAATGTAGACGAGGTTCGCGTTAACGATGCTTCGGAACGATTCGTAGACTTGATCTCGCCCGGTCGTTAGGCCGCGAGTGGACACGAACTCGGTAATGTCGTCAAGCAGCGAGTTCACTCGCCGCTGCACGTCTCGTTCACTCTCCATTGCGGAGGCGCGCTCTTGCCCGTTCAAGGTGAGCGCGTATAGATGTTCACCGCTGTCGTTTCGGTCGTGTTTCGCCAGCCCCGAACTCGACGCGACGCGGAGGGCTCGCTCAACAACGTGGAGCGGCAGTTCGAGTCCGAAAGAACCCTTAGTGCGCGTCTGAATACTGCGCGGAGAATGCAGATTGCCGATCTCGAGGACAGAGAGAATGAATGGCTGCAGCGTTTCGACAAAATCCCGATGTTGGTCGTAGAGCGACTTCACCAGTGCGTATGCGTACATTTCCTGATCCACTCGACCCCCTGTAACTCTCGCTGCTGGCTCTACGCCGCCGGCTCCGCCTTCTTCGACGGCTTCTTCGCCAGCGCCCGACGCACGAGCTTCGCCGTCTCCTCGCCCTGGACCTCGGGGCGCACGACTTCCTCGATCAGCAGGTTCGCCAGCTCGTCCAGCGGCACGAGGTGCCCCGTCGCCCGACGCACCTCGCCGCGCAGCTTCTCGAGCATCGGCTTGCCGAGCAGCACCTTCGTGATGTTCTCGCCGCAGAGCGCGGCCTTCTTCTGGTAGTACGCCTCGAGTTCGTTCTTGCGCTGCGCCTCGCGCGACAGCAGGTACAGGCACTCGACGGTGTCCTTCGGCTTCGACTCCGCGTCGAGCAAATTGAGCGAGAACACGAGGTTCTGGTTGATCGGCTTGCCGAACACGACGCGGTACAGCTGCCACTCGGCCCCGTTCGTGAGGACGACCCAGTCGATGCCTTCGTTCGCCGCGTACGTGACGGCCTGGTAGAGGTGCTTCGTCGACAGGCCCGACGCGATCTCCTTGACCTCGATCACCGCGAAGAACTTGCCCTCGTACTTCACGACGAAGTCCGCGAAGTTCCCCTTGATGCGGTACTCGCCGGAGACCTCCTCGAAGATGTCCCAGCCGAGCAGCTCGCCGAGCATGTGCGTGATGAGTCGGCGGGTGTCGGATTCGTTCTGCTGCGCGAGCCGCGCCTTCTGCACGATGCCGCGGTACTTGCGCAGTCCGGCCTTGATGCGGTCCTTCGCCTTGTCCTGATAGACGGCCATCTGGTCCTCCCCAAGAAGCCGATGAAACTGCCGGAATTTGGCAGCAACCCCTCCGACATCCTGCGCCTCGAACTGACATCGTTCAAGTTTGGCCTGCTCAAGGGGTTGGTGGCCGTTCCCGATAACCACCTTTGTCGGACGGGAGGAGCGACACATGGCACGGGTTATCGGTAGTCCTGGCTACGGCGCGACAATCGAGGGCGTATTCGCGTACGCGGAGCCTGTAGTAGTTGGCCTATTCATGCTGCCGTTCTTGAGCGCGGCGATCGTGTTCGGACCCCATGACTTGCGCGTAGTCATCGGCGTGGGCGGCGGGCTGCTCATCGGCGGCGTCTTGAACGCCAAAGGAATCGCGCAGACTTTCAAGAACGTTCACGGTGGTCGCCATTGGCTCAAGGGCGCTGTCGGCGAGAAACGCGTAGCGCAGGAGCTTGCGAAGCTACCCGAAGAGTACGTCGTCTTTCACGACTTCAGTTGGCGCGACTCAGATGGAAACCGCGCCGAGTGGAACATCGACCACATCGTGCTCGGGCCGAACGGCGTCTTCGTCATCGAGACAAAGAACTACGCCCGACGCGTCGTGCGCTCGGCACAAGACGACCAGTACACGCGCAAGGCCGTCGGGCAGGTGGAGCGCAATGCGCGGCAGTTCAAGGACAAACTGAAGCTCTGGTCGCGCGGCGATCTGTCGAGCGTCTTTGTCGAGGCGCTGCTGGTCTACGCTCAGGATGGCGCGTGGGTGGACAAGACCCGCGAGCGCTACACTCGTGTCGTCCCCGCATCAAGGGTGACGATAGAGATCCTGGGCCGCAACAAGCAGGACGTCTCACGCGAGCAGGCGTACGCGATCGCGCGAGTGCTGTGGAACCAGCTGTCGCCGGCCGAGCGACTGGAATTCGAGTCGGTCTGGGACGAAGTGCGTGCGGACTCGAAGGCGGTGCAGACAGAGCGGTTGCGGCTTGCAGACGCGCGACGAGAGGCGCTTGCTTCTGTCCCGACGGTTTGCCCTCACTGCGGCGCACCACTGGTTGAGAGAACTGCCAAGTTCGGCGAGCGCAAGGGCAAGCGATTCCTCGGCTGCAGCCAGTTCGCGAAGTGCGGCAAGCGCTTCGTGCACAACCTCGACGACGACGCCGCGTAGCTAGCCGTTCGCGCGAATCAGCCGGTGCACGCGCTGATGCGACAGCCCGAGGATGTCCGCCACGGCTCGGACGCTCTCACCTCGGCCGGTACACGTCCGCTCGATGCGCGATGCGTACGACTCGCACCTGCTGCTCGTCCTCAAGGATTCGATAGACGACGCGGAGCACGCCCACCCTCGCCGCGTGATAGCCAAGTAGTTCGCGGCGCAGCGGCGCCCCGACGCGATGCGGGTTGTCGAGCAGCGGGCCGGTAATGAAGGCCGCGACCGCGCACGCGAGGCGTTCGGGAAACCGTTGAATCGATTTGTGCGCGGAGGGGTCGACGCGGAGCTCGTACGAGCCGCGCAACGCCTACCCCTTCTTGTCGAGGAACTCCCGTCGGATGTCTTCGGCGGTTCGGTAGTCTCCCGACTCGATTCGCTCTTCAGCGGCACGGATCTCGTCCGCCGCACCCGGCGAACTCAGCACGTCCAGCGTCTCAACCAGGCTCTCGTACTCGTCCACGCCGATAATCAGCGCAGCCGGCAGTCCCTTTCGGGTGATGACGACGTGCTCGCCCGCGGCCTGCACCTTGTCGACGATCTCGTTCAGGTGTGCCTTGGCGTTCGTCACGGTACGGTACTCAGTCATGTCGAGCATGCTAGTCGCGACCCCTCCCGTCAGCAACAAGTCCACGAAGAGGGTCGCAGAAGGGCCTTAACGCGGACTTACCGAGCGTCCTCTGCGCGCGGACCTCGCGGTCTCTGACTGCGTGCCCAGTCGTGGTATACACTCGGTATACACGAGGAGGTGCGCGATGAAGGTGCGACTGCGCAAGGTCGGCAACAGCTACACGGTCACCGTTCCACGGGAGATCGTCGATGAGCTGCACCTCGAAGAGGGCGGCGATCTCGACATCGTCGTGCGCGAGGACCGCGTTGAGTTGAAGCCGACGACGTCGCGGTGGGATCGGCTGACTGCGGAGGCGCGAACGCGTGCCGCCGAGCGCGGGCTCACTGAAGAGGACGTCATGAAGGCGATCCGCGAGATTCGCGGTCGTGACTAGACTGCTGCTCGACACCAACGTCCTCGTGTCGGCGATCCTCTTCGCCGGCAAGCCGGCGCGATTGGTCAATGCGGCACGCGAAGGCACGTTCACGGCGGTCGTCTCGCTGCACATCCTCGGCGAGCTGATCGAGGTGCTGCAGCGACCGGCATTCGGCTACGAGCGCGATCACGCAGAGGCGTTCGCCGAGGAGATCGCGGTCTGGGCCGAGGTCTGGCCGGTCGAACATGCGCAGACCGGCGACTGCCGCGACCCGAACGACGAACCGATCCTGGCCGCCGCGGTACTCGCCGACGTCGACTACATCGTCACCGGGGATGGCGACCTGCTTACGCTCGCGTCCGCTCCCGTCGCGGTGATCACCATCGACGCCGCGCTGGGACTCCTCGGCGCGTAGCTGTCGCGGGAGCCCTGCGAATCGCGCGGGGGGCGAGGGCTGCGGCCGGGCCCGATGGTATACTCATTGTAGATACGGCCCCACCGGAGGTGACATGAAGACGAAGGTGCAGCGCTGGGGCAACAGCCTGGCGATCAGGATCCCGAAGATCTTCGCCGAGGAGGTCGGCTTGAGCGACGACTCGCCCGTGGAGATGCGCCTCGTCGAGGGTGGTCTCCTCGTCGAGCCTTCGGCGGCGTGGCCCCCCACCCTCGGCGAGCTGCTTGAAGGCGTGACCGACGACAACCAGCACGGCGAAATCGACTCCGGCGAGCCGCAAGGTTCCGAGGCATGGTAGAGGCGCCCTGGATTCCGGAACGCGGCGATCTCGTATGGATCTCGATGAACCCGCGCACGGGGCACGAGCAGTCGGGGCGACGTCCTGCGCTCGTCCTGTCTCCTGCCGCATACAACGGCCTGGTGGGACTGGCAATCCTGTCCCCGGTGACAAGCCAGGTGAAGGGCTATCCGTTCGAGGTAACCGTCCCCGCCGGCCTACCTGTCACGGGGGTCGTGTTGTCCGACCAAGCGAAGAGCCTCGACTGGCGTGCCCGCCACGCTGAACTGATCTGCCGGGTGCCAGCGGAGTGCGTCACGGAAGCGCTGCAGAAGCTGGCCACGCTGATCTGTGCGTAGTCGCAGCCCTCTACGGGAACCGCCCCCGCGCGCTGCTCGGGAGCACCTCGATCCACGTCTGACCCTTTGCGAGCGGCAGAGCGGCGTCGTTCGCGGTGGTGAAGGTCGGTGGCGAATCCTCGGCGGCCGTCCATCTCGCGTCGAAGCGCCGGCCGTCGCGGTACACCAGCGCGTCTCCCTGCGTGTCGAGCCGGAAGTCCGTCGTGCCTTTACGCGACCCCTGCACCTCGTCGGCGAATAGCACGACGACGTTCGCCGCCGCGTAGGGCGCGCCCGTGTTCGTGTCGACCTGCGGCGCTCCGTTGATCGAGCGCTTGAACGCCTTGGTGCTCGCGTCCCACCGCCACACGATCCGGTTGCTCGCGTTGAATGTGACGTTCGCGGTCTCTGCGCTTGTCCCGCCTTCCGGTGGGGCGCCGAACGACAGGTCGCGCGGCGTCGCTTCGGCCGGATAGCCCTTCGACGCCGCAGCTTGCCGAAGCGCTACCAGATTCACGTACAGGTTGTGCGGCGCGCGCCGCTGCGAGCTGCGCGAATACGGTCCGGAAACGACGCCGAAGTTGAGATCGTCGATGTTCGCCGACGCGATCATCTGCTCTACGATGCTGTTCGCACCTGCGTAGGCGAACATGGCGTTGTACTGGTGCACGATGTGGATGTCGGGCGGTCGCGCGCTGCGCACAGGACCGAGGCGGCGCGGCGAATGCGACTGGAACAATGCGTTGAACCGCGTGATACCGCCTTCGGCGAGCTCCTCGTAGACGACGTCGGCCTCGTTCAAACCCGTCTGAGGTCGAGCGACCGCGATGTTGTCGATCTTCACCGAGATGACCCGTCGCTGCGTCGCGGCCTCGTCCGGCGCGGGCTCGCCGGTCAACGGCCACGCCGCCGCCCTCGTCTGCGTCCCGGTCCGCGGCTGCGCCATCGGGCGCCACAGGAAGTAGCCGGCCGCAATCAGACCGCCGACGAGGACGACCGCGAACACGATGGTCACGATCCGTTGCGTCCTCACGATGCCTCCTCCCGCCGTTAGCGCGGTGTGTTCCCGTTACCTGGGCGAATGCGGCGGGGCTGCGGAGGGTGGGGTGCCGAGGTGCTATCCCTTCGCCGGCGTCAGTTGATGCACGCGCTGATGTGACAAGCCGAGGATTTCGGCCACGTCGCGCACGCTCAGGCGCAGGTCCCTTCCCCAAGCTGGGCGACCCGCAGACCGAGGTGAAGGTCGAGATCATCATCGCAGCGACGGCATCATCCACCAGTGGACCTGCGGCTACGAGTGGGACGGCGCGGTCCGAATCGGGCCGCCCCTCCCTTTTGCGAGAACCCTGAAGTAGTTCGGGCAGTGCGGGTACCAAGCCCCGTGACCCCTATCCGAGGAGGCGCGAGATGGCCGAGATGACGACGATGACGCGAGCGACCGAAGCGATCACCGGAGAGCGCGTGCGGTTGCGCGCGGTCGACCCGGACGATGTGGATCGGCTGACAGACATCCTCCACGAAGACGAGATACGACGCTGGTGGGGCCTCTACGACCAGGAGCGAGTGCGTGCCGAGTTCCTCGATCAGGGGCTCGGCATGTACGTGATCGAGGCCGACGCCCAGCCGGTCGGTGCCATCGAGTGGGTCGAGGCGACCGACCCCGACTATCGGCACGCTGAGATCGACCTGTTCGTGACGTCGAACAAGTGGAACCAGGGCATCGGGACCGAGGCGGTCAAGCTGCTGTGCCGACACCTGTTCGAGGGGGCGGGGCACCACCGAATCGTCGCCGCGCCGGGCACCAGCAACGAACGCGCGATCGCGTTCTTCAAGGACGCCGGGTTCCGCGAGGTGGGCGTGCTGCACCAGTACGAGCGTCAGCCGAGCGGCAGCTGGCAGGATTGCCTGCTACTCGAGCTGCTGAGGGACGACTTCAGGGCCTAGTTGCTTGATCTGCACGTGGACGGGTGCCTGCAGCACCGCCGATCATGACTTCGTCCTCGGCAGGTCAGCTCAGCTCGACGGGAGGTGCGACCCATGCCGGGAGATGCCGCAAATGTGAGCCAGAGCGTGCGCGCGCTCTCCACGATGATCACGCCCGTCATCCTCATCCTCGCCGGCGCGTCGCTCATCGCTGCGACGACCGCGCGGCTCGACCGCATCAACGAGGCGATGCACGAGCTCGCGCGGGCCTTCGAGCTCCACGTTGCCGCAGAACACGGCCATGAGCTGCTTCGCGACGAACAGGTCATGCTGTGGGCTCAGATCGAGCGAGCGAGCCGGCGAGCCCGCCTGCTACAGGCGACCACCGCCATCCTCCACCTCGCGCTCATGATGTTCGTACTCACGTCGATCGGGCTGGGCATCGACGTCACGACGTCGGTCAACCTCGGCCTCGTGCCCGTCATGGCCGGTCTCGTCGGCGCGATACTGCTGCTGGCATCCGTGATCGTGCTCGTCTACGACTCGCTCATCGGGATGAACGCGACGCGCGAGGAAGCGCAGTTCACGCTGCGGATGACCGAGCACCGCGCGTCTCGCTCGCATCACGAGGTGCCACGGCCGCGGCGGCGGTTCGTCGTGCCTCGGCCCTAGCTACCCCTGAACCCCAGTGCGCTGGACGGAACGACCCGGCGACGCGACCGACACGTCGAGGAGCCCATCGCGACCATCGTCAGGGTGCAAGCGGTACTCGGCGCAGATGGCGGTCCACACGTCGCGTGCGAACTGCATGTTCTGAGCCTCCGTGTTGTTCTCGCTGAGCGATCCGTGAAGCTTGTGCAGCTTCGATCCGGTGCTCCAGTCCACAGCCATCTCCCAGTTCGCCTGGGGAAAAGCCGTGGCGGCCTTGCGCCGAATCTTCTCCGACATCGACGGTCCGAAGAGGCCCATGAGTCTTACCTGCTTCCCTAAGCGCCCGGCATCACTGGGTTCAAGCTACTCGGGCGCTCGGAAGAAGGCGTGGGGTCTGACCCCCAGCGGTCGGCATGAACTGGCAGTCGGTACCAAACCAGCCGCGAGCGGCCCTGGGCGTCCTTCGCGGGTGCTTCCTACACCTGCGCCTGTCGCGCCCAGCCGCGGATCTTGTCCCAGTCCCGGCCGTCGCCTTCCACGCCCCCGCCGAACGCCTTGAACGCCCACCGCGCGATGAGCGACGTGTCGTCGGCCGACGGTCCGACTCCGGCGAAGAAGCCCTCGTCGGCGGGGGTGACGAGCGGCCGCACCTTCTCGAGGTACGCGAGCCGCTTGCTTCGCTGCTTCTGGTCGTCGCCGAGGTTCATCGCGTGCACGCAGAACACGGCTGTGGGTGCCGCACCGAGTGCCGCACGGTTCGCCTCAACGTACTCGACGGCCTCCGGCAACCAGTGAGCTCCGTTGATCGCGCTGCCCAGGACGAACGCATCGTAGCCCTCCGCGGACGGTCGCTCTTTGAGCGGCTTCACATCCACCCCGAACCCACGAGTGGCCAGTGTCTCGCCGATCGCCTCAGCCACCCCGACAGTCGAGCCCGTCCGCGTTGCGTATCCCACCAGCACCCGCTTGCCCACGTCCCCATCCCCTCTGTAGGAGGTCGACGGCGTCGCGACCTCGGCCCGCTCGTCGTCGACCTTCGAGGCGCACCGCGCGATACCTCCCAGCGCCAGCGTCCCGCCGACCACCACGCCGGTCGCCCGCAGAAACTGCCGGCGCGTCATGTTCTCGACCATCCGAACTGCCTTTCGCTTCGTCTCGCACGCACGTCCGTGCTAATCTAACACTGTTAGGTTCCACGCGCAGTATTTCACCTAACACTGTTAGGGTCAACCCATTTCTTGGAACGCCCTCGGGCAGATGGAGGAACGCGAGGCGATGGTTCAGCCGAAGAAGCGGACGACGCCGCTCACCAAGGACGAGCTGTTCGAGCGCGCGCTCGCGATCGTGGACGAACGCGGCTTGGAAGGCCTCTCGATGCGGCGCCTCGCGGAGGACGTCGGCGTCGAAGCGGCCTCGCTGTACCACCACGTCCCGAACAAGGACGCGCTGCTCGACGGCGTCGTCATCCGCATGCGCTCCGAGATCCGACTGCCCGACCCGCTGCCGGAGGACTGGCGCGACCTCATGGCAGCGATCTTCGACGAGTACCGGCGCGTGCTCGCCGCGCATCCGCACCTGGCGCCGCTCGCCGGCAGGCACGTGGAGAGCGATCCGCAGGACGGTGGCGGACTCGTCTTCCTGACGCAGCTGGGCTTCAGCGATGACGACGCGGTGGCGTTGTGGCAGTCGATGATCGCATTCGTCGTCGGCTTCTCGATGTTCAGTTCGTCCTACGCCGAGACGGACACGACCGACCTGCCCGAAGGACTCGCCAAGCGCATGGCGGAGTGGCGCGACGAGACATGTGCGCGGAGCCTCCGGGTGCTCCTCGAGGGATACGACGCGGCGCGACAGCAGGGGTAGAGCTGCGGCATCACGCCTGGGCGCGACTCTCGTCCTCGGCGATGGCGGTGTCGATGTCGTCGAGGTCGCGCTCGAACCAGCGGGTCAGCATCGCCCACAGGAAGGGTTCGATGAGCTGAACCGTCCCCATGGTCTCGACGTGCTGAAACAGGCGGAGTTCGGTCCCACCGTCGCTCCCCGTGAAGGCGTACTCATAGACCGCTCGGTAGCCAGGATCTTCGGCTACGACGACCAGCCGCGAGCCTCGCTCCACCTCCGCCACCAGCAGCGAAGCAGGCGCGTACAGGCCTTCCCAGGTGAGGGTCTCTCGATACGTCGCACCCGCTTGACCTCGAGCCCCGGACACCAACTCGGTGTGCTGGACTTCCCTGCGCCACTTGCCGTCGTTGCACAGATCCGCCAGGAAGTCGGAAACGACGTCTCGCTCGTGACTCAGATGCTTGAGGTAGCTCGTCTCGCGCACGTCTGCCTTTCATGTGAAGGCGACCGCTCCACCCGCCGACAGGGACGATACCCAGACGCGAACGGACACGATGGGATTCAGCACCTCGGATGCGCCCGAGGACCTGGACCGCTACGGATGACCTGGCGGCAGCGGCATGCCGCCCGAGCCGCTGCCGTCCTGCGACTGCGGCGGCGACGGCTTCGACGCCCGACCCGTCAGGGTCACCGTTACCGTCTGCGTTTGTCCGTTGCGCGTGAACCGAACGGCCACTCGCTGACCCGGCCGACGGGCACGAACGGCTGCGAAGACGTCCTCGGCGTTCGTGATGTCGGTGTTGCCGATGCGGGTGATCACGTCGCGGATGCGGAGGCCGGCATCGGCGGCGGGGCTTCCCTTCTCGACGCTCTCGACGACCGCGCCCTGGCCCTGGCCGTTGCTGCCGCTCGTGGACACGCCAATGCCCATGAACGCGTGCTTGGCGCTACCCGTTTTGATGAGCTGGTCGGCGATGTACATCGCGAAGTCGATCGGAATGGCGAAGCCGATGCCCGCGTTCTGTCCGCTCGCGGACTCGATCAGTGCGTTGACGCCGACCACTCGGCCCGCCAGGTCGGCCAGCGCGCCGCCCGAGTTGCCCGGGTTGATAGAAGCGTCGGTCTGGATGAGGTTCGTGTACGCGGTCACGTCGCTCTGGCTCGGCTGGATGGTCGTACGACCGAGGCCTGACACGATGCCGAGGGTGACCGTCCGGTCGAGCCCGAACGGGAACCCGACTGCGATCACCCACTGGCCGACCTGCAGCGACTTCGGGTCACCGATCTCCGCCGCGTCGAGGCCGGTCTTATCGACCTTCAGCACGGCCAGGTCCGTGGCGGGGTCAGTCCCAACCACCTTGGCCGGCACCTTCTCAGTCCCGAGGGTGACCGTCTCGCCGCTGGCGCTCGCGACCACGTGATTGTTCGTCAGGATGTAGCCGTCTTGCCGGATCACGATGCCGCTGCCGTTGCCGGCCGCCATCTGCGTTCCTCGGCCCTGCTGGAACACGGTGACGCTGACGACCGACGGGCTGACCGTCTTGGCCGCCGCCGTCACATCCGGCGTCGTCATGCCGGGGGCGCCGCCGGTCGACGGCGTACTGGTCGCGTTGTTGTTCGCGCCGCCGCCTCCGGACCCCCGGTTGCCCGAGCCCGCACAGCCTGCAACGAGGCTGAACACCAGCGCGAATGCGATCAGACTCGTCGCGACGCGGAACGCCTTGGCCTTCGAAGCCTTCATCTCGGTCTCCATCCCACGTTCGCCCACTGCAGACCTGAGGTGTGTATTTCCCCTGCGCGCGACTCCTTGGGCAGCCTCCCCCGGGGGGTGGGTCGCGCAGCAGCGCGCCGCGGGCCTCCGCTCGCTGCGCCTACCCCGCCGCGCGCGACCTGTATATCCGAGCGCCGATCGCGTCGAACAGGCTGCCCGCGGTCCGCTTCACGAAGCCCAGGCGCGTCGGGTACCAGTAGTCGGAGTCGAACCAGCCGTGCTCGGCGTAGTAGCGATAGTCGCGGCTGCTGTCGTCGAGTTCGAGCTGCATGTTGGTCCGGCCGATCCGGAAGACTGCGAGCTGCATGAGGCTCGGCACGTGCAGGGACTGGGTGGCCAGGGCGCGATGGAACCGCTCGACGTGCTGGGCGAGGCGCTCGTTCCGCTTGCGCGTCTCCTTCTCGGTTATCGGCTCGAACGCGGTCGAGTAGCTGCCCTTCACCACGTCGTAGCCGAAAGAGCCGCCAACGAAATCGAGGTACTTCACGATGTCGCGCCCGCCGTAGATGCCCTGCACGGCGAGGCTGGTGAAGGTCTTCCCGTGGAAGCACGGCCGATGGCAGACGTAGCCGAGCCGGTCCAGGAACGCCTTCATGACGCCGGAGACCTGGAAGGTGTAGTTCGGCGACGCAAAGATGACCGCGTCGGACGCCTTCATCTTCTCGACGAGCACGTCTCGGTCGTCCTTGAGCGGGCAGAACTCCTCGCCCTTCTCAAAGCACGTCTTGCATCCTCGGCACAGCTCGATGCGGTAGTCGGTCAAAGGCACGATCTCGGTCTCGACGTTGCCGATGGCCTCGAGTCGATCGAGGAACTCCCGGACTGCGCCGTACGTGTGTTTCTTGCGCCCGGTCCCGACGAACGCCGTGATGCGCTTCGGCGCGGCCTGCGACTTCTCTACACCCACGGATACTTCACCTCGCTGCAGTACGCATCCCACCGCGCCCCGAACTTCCGATGGAGCGTCTCCTCCTCGGCCGCCGAGAACAGTCGGCTCCCGACGTACACGATGCTGCCGATCAGCGCGCCGAGCCAGCTGTTGAGCAGGAAGCCGACCGCCGGCAGCACGAGCAGCCCGACGCTGGTGTAGAGCGGGTGCTTCACGACGGCGTACGGGCCGGTCGTGATCAGCTGTCCCTCGGGCACCTTGGTCAGAATCAGGCCGACCGACCACAGCCATAGTATGACCCCGGGAATCAACATCGCGACAGCGAGCGCCTGCAAGCCGATCGGCGGGCCGCCGATGGCGAACAGACCGGGGACCAGTGCGTTCAGCGCCAGGCCGATCACCAGGAACGGCAGCGTGAGCAGGCCGATCATCTCTCCGCTGCCGACGAGCGCCTTCAACTTCATGCGTGCCTCCACGATGAGCTTGTGTTGACGATTCGAACAACGTCTCCGCTCGCTGGTCGTCACTGACCCACGGGCAGGAACGTCCACGGCATTCCCGCGTACCTTCCCCACAGTGCGAAGACGACGAACGCGATGCCCACGAGCGCAACGAGCGCCGCGAAAATGCCGAGCGTCCAACCGATCCCGCCCCCTCGGCGAATGGCGAACACTGCGGCTGTCAGGGCGAGCGCGCCGACGATGCCGAAACCGCCGATCATGGGGTTCGGGACCGCCATGATGCCGGCATGGATCGGCGTGCCGATTCCCGAGGCGTCACGCGCCTCGAGCACGAGATCCGTTCAAACGAATACGCCTTCCTTCACGTCGACCGCGAGCTGCGCCTCGACGCCATTCCCCACATGCCGCAGGTTCGTGATGCGCGCCTGGACGCCGTCGATTCCCTCCTTCGGCAGACGCAACTCCGTGGCGCCGTCGGCCTTGATCACGTAGTTGAGTGTGGTGCCCTGCCAGCCGAAGCGCGAGGCCGGCGTCGTGGTGGCCTTCATCTCGTTTCCCTCCCTTTTGCCACGGGACTGGGACTTGCCCGCGGCACCTTTACGGCGTATAGTTTACGGCGTAAAGGCTATACCCTTACACCGTAAAGTCAACCCCCAATTTTGAGAGGGGCGAACACATATGACCGCACGAGTGCGCAAGGAAGGGCGTGAGCCGCTGAGCAGGGAGAAGATCGTCGAGAAGGCGATCGAGCTGCTCGATGCCGAGGGTGTGGAGGGGCTGAGCATGCGCCACCTCGGCGATGCGTTGGGCGTTGAGGCGATGGCGCTGTACCACCACTTCCCGAACAAGGAAGCGATCCTCGACGGCGTCGCGCAGCGGATCATCGAGGAGACCGGGCCCGCGCTGCCTCTGGACGGCGGGGACTGGAAGACGGTGATGCTTTCGGGACCCGCCTCGGCTAGTCGGGCCCTCGCCGCGCATCCCAGAGCGGGCTGGCTGTTCCTCGGTAGGCAGTACAGCACGGCAGCGTCACTGCAGATGCTCGAGGCGCCCCTCGCGATCCTGTACTCCGCGGGGTTCCGCGGGCAGGACCTGGTGGACGCGGCGCACGCCGTCTTCGCGTACGCCGCCGGGTGGTACATCCTCGCCTCCGGGGAGGGGGGTTCGTGGAGCGGCCTCGACGACGAGGCGATCGCCGCTGCCGGAGATGCCACCCCCCGTGCTGCGGAGCTTGCGGAACCGCTGCGCGACTGGAGTCACGGGTTCGAAGCGGGAATGATGGCGCTGCTCGACGGCCTCGACGAGCGGCGGACGAAGGAGTAGGAGCCCTTAGACCTCCATCCCGGCGGCCTCGGGCGCCGGTTGCTCCGGCTGTACTCGCTTCAGCGCCAGCAGTGCAAGGTCGTCACTTAGGTGACGGCCGGTGAAGCCGAGCACGTCGTCTGCGACTCGTCGCACCGCCGCCAGCGGCGCTCGCTCGCCCGCAACAACGTCGAAGACGCGCTCCTCACCATACTGCTCGCTACCGCGGCGTGCCTCGGTCAGGCCGTCCGTGTAGAGGAACAGCAAGTCCTCGGGACCGAGGCGCACCTCCGCTTGGCCGAACTCGACATCCGGCAGCGCGCCGAGGATCGGGCCCGTGGCGCCGAGCGGGGTGGTCGTGCCATCGTCCCGCACGATCACTCCGGTCGTGTGTCCCGCGCTCGCGTACACGAGTCGGCCGTTGCGGCGATCGAGGCAGCCGAAGAATACGGTGACGAACGACTCGGCGGGTGTCGCCTTCAGGATGACGTCGTTCGCGAGCGCGAAGATCTCCGCCGGCGACTTCTCCACCTCGGTCGCGTGGGCACGAATGGTGTTCTTGGCCAGCGACGTGAGGACCGCCGCCGCCAGCCCCTTGCCCACCACGTCGCCGATGGTGATGGAAACGATGTCGTGACCCACCTCGAACAGGTCGTAGAAGTCACCGCCGACCCGGGCTGCCTGCTCCGCCGAGTGGTACGCGTGGGCGAACTCGATGCCCTCGAGACGATCGGGTAGCGTGAGCATCGCGCCCTGCAGTCGGTCGGCAAGGGTGCGCTCCGTCTCGTACAGGCGGGCGTTCTCGAGGGCGAGCGACAAGCCGGAAGCGACCCGGGTCACGAACTGCACCTCCGCCTCCGTGAATTGGTGCGTGTGGGTCCGGTAGGTGAACGAGAGGGCGGCGATGACCTCGTCTCGCACGACCAGCGGCGCAACCACCATCGACTTGACGCCGAGGCTACCGAGGATTCCCGCGAGGCGCTCGTCCCCCTCCGTGTCGTCCACCGCCACCGTCCCGCGCCGGATCATGTCGGCAACTTCGGACAGCATCGCGTTCTGCCGGACCCGCATTCCGCGAGTCGAGGGGGAAAAGCCGTAGTCGCACCAGACCAGATACTCCGAGTCTTCCTGCCCGACGACCGACGCGGATTCCGCGCCGATCGCTTCGGCCGCGCGCGACAGGGACTGGGCGGCGATGTCCTCCCACTCCAGCGACGCATGGATCGCCATGTCGACCGCGGATTGCGTCTCGGCCAGCCTCGCGCGCTCTCGCTCGGCCTCCAAGAGTCGCGCCTGCTCGATGGCACTGCTCGCCTGGGACGCGATACCTTCGGCGATCTCGACATCACGATCGTCGAACGGCCTGCGCTCCTCGGGGTCGTCGATCGTCACCAGGCCGACGAGACGATCCCCGTACACGAGTGGCACGCCGAGCGCGAGATGGGACGGAATGCGACCGACAAGACCGGCGGGGCCAGGCGATACGCGGTCGTAGTCGATGACCTCGGGCTGCCGCGTTTCGATCAGGTGCCTGCCGGCCGAGGACAGGTCCTCGAATCGGATGACCTGCCCCAGCGGGATCGCCTGCCTGCCCTTCGAGGCGGTTGTCACGATGGCGCGACGGCCCTCGTCCCACAGGCTGACGGAGACCCGCGCGTGTGGGAGCGTCGACAGCAGCGCGTCGCAGACGCTCGCGAGGACGTCGGCAAGCGACCCGCCCGAGGAGAGTGCTCGCGCGGTTTCGAGCAGCGCGCGCGTGTTCTCCAGCTCTCGTCGCGCCTCCTGCTGCGCTCGTCTGCGCTTTGAGATGTCGAGTGCGAGCGCAAGGACTGACACGGGATGGCCTTCGGAATCACGGATCGCCGACGTGTACCACTCGCACCAGATGACCGAGCCGTCCTTGCGGTAGTTGCGATTCGTGTACACGCCGCGCACCTTGCGGCCCGCCACGAGATCCGCGAATTCGCGGACCACGCCCTCGATATCGTCTTCGTGGATGAAATGGAGTTCCGTGATGGGTTTGCCGACGGTCTCTGAGGCCGAGTAGCCGAAGATCCGCTCAGCCGATGCAGCCCAGCGGATAACGCGGAAATCGGGGTCGAATTCGATGACCGCGAGCGGGGAATTGTCGACGTGGGCGTTGAGCAGCTGCAGCGTCCTCGCGAGGTCGGTATCGGCTCGCTCGCACGTCGCCTGCCGTTCAGAGGTCCCGCTCGCATTCTCGGGCGTTGTGTTGCGCCCTGACTTCATCGCTCACCACCGATGGCTTGCCACCGTCGGCCTTCGACACCGCCCGTACCGCCCTGGTCTCAGGCGTGTATGCCCGAGCACGGGGATTCCGTGTCGATGAGCGGGCGTCTGTCGGTGAGGAAGTGCCTGATTCCGCCGGCGACCGCTTCCGGTGCGGTCATGTCGGGAGCGTTATGCGCCTGACCGTCCAGTTCAAGGACCGTCGAGTCCGGAATGGTCTGCCGAAGGAGATCCACGGCGTCGCGCAGGTAGCGAGGACTGTCCGAGCCGCGAATGAGCAGCGTTCGCGCGCCGACGTTCGAGTACGCCGACGCGAAGCACGATTCTGCGGCCGCAATTTCGGGCGGCAGCGTCCTCAGCAGCCCGAGTATCTCGGCGCCATTCGCGCCTCGCGTCATTCCGCTGATCCAGGCGCCGAACGCCAGGAACCCCGTGGGAATCCACTTCGGCGGGCCCATCTCGAGACCGCTCGCCATGCGCAACATCGCCCGCGCCGTACGACCCTTCGCCACATCGCGCTCGAACGCCGACATCCAGCCTTTCGGGATGCCCGTGTCGTTGGGCAGCGGGGGTTCGTACAGGATGAGCGAGTCCACGTGGTAGCGGATCGCAGATTCCAGGGCGAACAGCGCACCGGCGCTATGGCCGAAGACAGCGGTCGCACCCGTGGCGGCGAGAACGCACGCGACATCGTCCACGATCGTTTCGATGTCCGAGGACGCCGGCGCGGGCGTGTTGCCTCGGCCGCGCCGATCCATCAGCACGACCGTGTTCGTCTGCGCGAGCGCGGCGGCCATCGCGCGGTAATGCTCGGCGGCCCTGCAGCCGCCGTGCAGCACGAGCAGCGGGGCGCCGGTGCCGACCTGCTCCCAACCGATGCTCGTGCCGTCGCGTGACTCCGCTGTTCCGCGCGTGATTTCGCCGTTCAAGTCGCCGTTCATTGCGCCTCCGCCTCGTTGCCTAGCATTGCTAGACTAGCACCGCTAGGCCAGGATTGCTACCATGTGAGGCATGAAGAAGGCAGATCAGGCACGGCACGGCAGGACTCGCCCGCTCACTCAGGGTGAGATCGTCGACGCCGCGTTCACCGTCGTCGCTCGCGCGGGGCTCGAGGGCCTCACGTTGCGTTCGCTCGCCGCCGAGCTCGGCATCAGCAACCCGTCACTGTATTGGCACTTCGCGAACAAACAGCAGATCGTGGACGCGATGGCTCATCGGCTGGTAGAAGCCAGCGCGGTGACGATCGGTCCCGACGACGACTGGCGTTCGGCGCTGGAGCGGTTCGCAGGCGCGTTTCGCGACGCGCTCGCATCTTGCCGCGATGGCGCACGGATCGTTGCCACCGCCGACTTGCGTACCGACACCATGGCCGCCCGCCTCGAGCCGGCGGTGCGCCTCCTCCACGTGGCGGGCCTGAGCAGCCTCGACGCGCTGCTCGCGATCCTGGCCATCGGCGACTACACCTTGGGGGCGACGTTCGAGTCGGAGGAGGACCCCAGCCGCTCCCCCGAGACGTCGCCCGACCCCGAACGCGACGCCTCCCGCTTTCCCGAGCTGTCGGCCGCCCTCGAGCAGATGGCCGCGAAGCGCATCACCGAAGACGACACCTTCGCGTCCGGCGTTCGTCTCATCCTCGACGGCATCAGCGTGCGCATCAGCCGCTAGCTTCGGGAGCGGGCCCGCCCTACACCTGCACGTGAAGATCGTCGGTCAGGTGGTCGGCCCAGCCGTCGATCGCGGCCCAGTCGCGCTCGTCGTGCGCGGTCTCGTGGTAGAGCGGGCTGACCGGCAACACCGAGGCCAGCTTATCGGTGAAACGTAGGTGCGCCGGATCGTACTTGCCCACGAACTCCTCGGCCGCCACCGGCTTCAGCCACGCCACCTTCGCGAGGGCGTCATCGAGCTGCTTGTGGTGGTCATCCCGGACCTGGTCCCCCGTGAGCGGACCGAGCACGAACACCGCCACCGGCAGCGTCTCGAGGATCGCCTGGTGGCGGTTCAAGAACGTGTACGCGTCCTTCAGCATGCCGCCCACGTACAGCCCCGAGCCGAGGACGACCGCGTCGAAGCCCTCGAGTGAGTCCACCTCGTCCACCGACTGCACGTCCACTGCCTGGCCGTGCGCCCGGACCCGCTTGGCGACCTCTTCGGCGACTTCGCGGGTCGAACCGTAGCGGGTTGCATACGTAACGAGTATCGAAGCCATGATTCGCCTCCTCCGAAGGCAAGCGCGCCAGCCCGTGTGCTCGCGCTGCCAACGGGTACCCGCGGCTCGGGGCGGGGTAACGGCGGTCAGCTCGGGCGCTCACGCCCGTACAAGCGCACGGACCAGAGGTAGCCGACGGCCGTGATGGCGAGGCACCACGCCATGGCGACCCACGCGCTGGCACCGATCGGCGTCCCCACGAGCAACCCACGCAGCGTCTCGATGATCGGCGTGAACGGCTGGTACTCGGCGAACCATCGCATGGCCACCGGCAGGGTGGCCGTCGGAACGAACCCGCTGCCCAGGAAGGGCAGCAGCATCAGCGGCATCGGGAGATTGCTCGCCATCTCGACACTATTGGTGACCAAGCCGCACGCGACCGAGAGCCACGTGACCGCGAGCGCCACCATCGCCAACACGCCGACGGCACCGAGCCACTGGATGGGGCCCGTGGTCGACCGGAACCCGATGAGCAGTGCGGCGCCGACCACGAGCGCAACGCCGATGCCCTGTTGAATCATGCTGATAGCCACGTGACCAGACAGCACTGCGCCGCGAGAGATCGCCATCGTCCGGAATCTGGCAACAATGCCCTGCGTCATGTCCATTGAGACCGATATCGCCGTGCCCTGCGCGCCCATTGCCACTGTCATCAGGAGAATTCCCGGCAGGACGTATGCGAGGTAGACGCCACGCCCGCCCGTCCCGCCGGCGAGTCCCGCCCCCATCGTGCCGCCGAAGACGTACACGAACAGCAGCAGGAGGATGACCGGGATGCCGGCGATCATGAGAATCACCGGATAGCGAATCGTGTGCACGACTTGGCGACGCAGCATCGTCATCGCGTCCCGCATGGTGTTGGAAACGCTGTTCATCGCGCTACCACCTTCGGCTCTTCGGATCCTGTCAGGGCCAGGAACACGTCATCGAGATCCGGCGAGTGGACCGACAGGCTGGCGACCTCTATCGACTCGGCCTCCAAGCGACCGAGCAACGCGCGCAACGAGGCGACGCCGGCGTCGCACGGAACGAGCAGTGTGAGGGCATCAGCGTCGGGCACGGCCGAGTGGAACGTCCTGGCCGCAGACTCCAACGCCCCCACCTCGGCGAACTGCAGTATCACATGGCCCCCAGGGACCAGACGCTTGAGTTCCGCGGGCGTTCCTTCGGCTACCAGGCCGCCTCGATCGAGGACCGCGATGCGGTCAGCCAGCTGGTCGGCTTCCTCGAGGTACTGCGTCGTCAGAAGGATGGTGACTCCCTGCGCGACGAGGTCGCGAACGATCGCCCACATCGTGCGGCGGCTTCGGGGGTCGAGGCCGGCGGTCGGCTCGTCGAGAAAGATGATCTTCGGATCGCCGATGAGCGTCATCGCAAGATCGAGGCGCCGTTTCATTCCGCCGGAGTACGTGGACGTCGGCTTGCCGGCCGCCTCGGCCAAGTCGAGCCGTTCGAGCAGCTCCGCGGCGCGGCGGCGACCCTCGTCCTTGGGCAGATGACGCAGGTCCGCCATCAGGACCACGTTCTCCATGCCGGTGAGCAGGTCGTCGACGGCCGAGAACTGCCCCGTCACCGCGATCGCTCTCCGAACCGAATCGGCGTCGCGGAACAGGTCGTGACCGTTCACGCGGACGCCCCCGGAGTCTGGAGCGGTGAGGGTCGAGAGAATCCGGACGGTGGTCGTCTTTCCCGCGCCGTTCGCGCCGAGCAACGAGAAGACGGTGCCCTCGGCGACATCGAGGTCGATGCCGTCGAGCACCACGTGGTCGCCGAACGACTTACGCAGTCCCCGCACTTGAATTGCCGCTGCCCGAGAGCGGGCCCGCGTACTGCCCAGGTTGTGGCTCATCTCGGCACTGCCCTTCCGCCTTCTCGTCATGGATCTGTACGAGGAGCCAGCGTAACAGTGTTTTGTTACGACGTCAAAGGAGCGCGAACTGTAGAGGGGCTCTCTAGCGATCGGCGATAAGAAACGCCCTCGTCGGCGCGCCTTCGGTGCCTACCAGCTTGATCGGCGCGCACACCAGCAGGTACTCGCCCGGCGGCACCTCGCGCAGGTCCGCGCCCTCGAGGATGACGACGCCCGAGGCCATCAGCTCGCGATGCACGGGGCATGCCTCCCCCGCCTCGTACGGCTCGATCGAGAGGTAGTCGATGCCGACGAGCCGCACGCCGAGCTCGATGAGGCGAGCCGACGCGCTCGGCGCCAGGGCGATGAAGTCCTCGCGAAATGTGGGCGCATCCCACAAGCGGCCGTTCGACGTCTTGAACAGCACGCGTTCGCAGCGACCGTCCACGCCGAGCGCCTCGAGATCCTCGGCGGTGATGTGGTTCGAGCCCGCGTGCTCGACGACGACGGCCGGACCCACGAGGGTTTCCGCCGGGAGTTGGTCGATGGTGGCACCGTCGGCGACGAAGTGCGACGGCGCGTCTGTGTGCGTGCCCGAATGCGCGCCCATCGCGATGCTCGTGACGTTCGCGAAATCGCCGGCCGAGAGGCTCAAGTCTGCGTGGAAGGCGGGGGACGGTTCGTTGTCCCAGATGTGGGTGGACGGACCGAGCGGGACGGTGATGTCGTAGATGCGCATGGGCCGAGGATACCGCAAGCGAGCAGAGGTCCTACCCCTCGTCGGCCTCCCCCGCGCGGACGCAGGCTTAGAAGCGCGCAGCTCAAATGCGCGATTCTCCCTAGGTGGAGGAGCCGGTGTACATTGGCCTCCTCGGCGCGGATCGCGAGTGCCGCCGTCATCGGCGACGACTGCCATGCGCACAGTGCTGGAACACGGATCGGGGCGATTCGAACAGGTGACACGAGAAGCAGGTCGGACTCGGCGGGCGAACGATGTGCCCGCGCAGGCCGCGCTAGCGATCGCCGTGCTGCTGCTCGTGCTGCTCGCCTCGGCCTGCGCGCGGCAACCCGCCAAGGCGCCCGGCACCGGGCATGCACTGACTGGGACCACGCCTACCCCCACACCGACGTCAACGCCACCGCCGACCCGGACGCCGCCGCCGACCCCCGCCCGCGCGCTGTCCGCCCGACAGCTGGCGGGGCAGCGGGTGATCTTCGGCTACCGGGGACTCACGCCGCCCACGCGTCTGCTCTCGCTGATCAGTCACGGGCAGGTCGCGGGCGTCATCTTCTTCGCCGACAACATCTCGAGTCCGACACAGCTCCGCGCAGTAGCACGGAAGCTCCAGCGCGCCGCGGCCAGCCCCGACAATCCCGTTCGCGCGCCACTACTGCTGATGGTCGACCAGGAAGGCGGACGAGTGCGTCGCCTGCCCGGCGCACCCCTGCTTTCCGAGCGGGCGATCGGCGATTCAGCCGACCCCCCTGCGGCTGCGACGAGGGCGGGCCGAGACGCTGGCCGGAACCTGCGCGACATCGGGCTGAACGTGAACCTGTCGCCCGTGCTCGACGTGTTCCGCAAGCAGGGCAACTTCGACGACCGATTCGGACGCTCCTACAGCACGGACGCGCAGCAGGTCGCCGTCCTCGGCGCGAACTTCATCCGATCGCAGCAGCGAGAGCGTGTAGCCGCCACCGCCAAGCACTTCCCTGGTCTGGGTTCGGCCGACAAGACCCAGAACACCGACGAGGGGCCCGTGATCCTGCCGACCTCGCGGGACTCGCTGGCCGCCGTGGACGAGCTGCCGTTCAAGTCGGCGATCTCCGCCCGAGTCAAGCTGGTGATGGTGTCGTGGGCGATCTACCCCTCGCTCGACCCGGGACTCCCTGCCGGCCTGTCGTCTACCGTGGTTCAGGGCCGGCTCAGGGAGGCGCTCGGCTTCAAGGGCGTGACCGTGAGCGACGGCATTCAGGCCGACGCGCTGGACGCCTTCGGAACGATCGGACATCGCGCTGAACTGGCGGCGGGTGCCGGCATGGATCTCCTCATATGCGCGAAATCGAAGAGCAGCGTCACTGTCGGCTTGACGGCGATGAAGGGGTTAGAAGACGCGTACTTGGACGGCAGGCTGGATCGTGCCGCCTTCCGTGCGTCAGTCCAGCGCGTCATCGACTTGCGTAAGAGCCTGCGTAACTGAAGCGGGCGCGCTACGCATCCTCGCCGACGCGGCAGACGACCGCGGTCTGTCTCCGGATGTACCTAGCCTGCCCCAGCACCTCCGTGCCGTCTCGCCACCGACACGATCGCCACGTCGTCCGAGAGCGTTCCTCCGGTGAATCGCAGGACCTCGTCGAACACCGCCGCGGGCACCTTCTTCACGGGCGTGGGCGGCATGCCCCGCACGAACTCGACGAGGCGATCCTCTCCGAACAGCTCCCCATCCCGCTTCGCCTCCGTGACCCCGTCCGTGTAGAGAACCAGCGTGTCCCCCGTCTCCAGCGTCATTTCGCCGTTCGTGAACTCCGCGGAATCGAGTGCGCCCGCGAGCGGCGAGCCCACCGTCAGCAGTTCGGTTGCGCCCTGCCGGCGCTTCACGATTCCCCTGGTGTGTCCCGCGCTGCAGTAGACGAGCTGCCCTGACGTGGTGTCCAGCACACAGAACACCAGCGTCACGAACATCGAGGCGACGGTCGCCTTGTAGATGACGGCATTCGTCTTGTCGACCACGGCAGCAGGCGAGTCGATCTCATAAGCCAGTGCGCGTATCGAGTTCTTGACGAGTGCGGTCAGCGTCGCCGCTTCGATGCCCTTGCCCGATACGTCGCCGAGCAGCACGCCGGCTCGGCCTCCTTCGAGCTCGAACAGATCGTAGAAGTCCCCGCCAACGCTCGCCTCGCTCGTGGCCGACCGGTAGAGGTGGCCGAAGTCGACCCCCGCGACATGGCGCGGGACGGTCAGCAGCGCCGACTGGAGCGTTGTCGCTATCTCGCGCTGTGTCGAATACAGCTTCGCGTTCTCCAGCGCCAATGACAGCAGGGTCCCGAGTCGCCGTGCGAAATCGACGTCGGCGTCAGAGAATCTCACGACCGGTGTGCGGTAGTGGAACGACAGGGAGCCCATGGTCTCTTCGCGAAGGAGCAGCGGAACCATCACGATCGAGTGGAGTTCCAACTCGAGGCCGATACTCTTGGCGAACTTCTCGTTCTTGGAGATGTCGTCCAGGAACACGGGTTCGCCCTCCTCGGCCGCCAATCGGCTGACCGGCACCTGTGCCTCGTCGAGGACGCGCCCTTCCAGTTCGGCAGGCAGCCCGTAGACGTTCTTCATGACCCACGTGTCGTCCTGATTGAGCAGGACCATCCCCGAGTCGGCGTCCAACGCCTCGGTCGCCTGCTTCAACACTTGGGACAGGGTCCGCTCGAACTCCAGCGTCGAGCCGATCGTCACGCCGATGTTGTTCAAGGCGCTGGTGAGCCGCTCCCTGCGGGTTGCCTCGGTCACGTCATCAAGAGCGAATAGGATCGAGGGCTGACCGTGCTCCTCTCGGACTCGCCGGGCGCTGAGCAGCATAGCCCGACGCCCGATCCGCGGAAAATCGCGCTGCACGGTGAGGCCCGCGAACTCCTCGTCACCCGGCAGAACCCGGTCGAGCAACGCCCTGAGCTCGGGGAAATCCCATTGCCCATCGCCGAGCTTGTAGATCGGGCTCCCGATCGTCTCTTCGTGAGTAACGGCGAACGTCTTGTAGAACGCCTCGTTCGCCTCGCGCACATGCAGGTCGGCGCCGAGCGTGAGCAACGGCTCTCGCACGGTTTCCACGACGGCCTCGGCGTGGTCGCGCGCGAGCTCGGACGCCCTCGTCGTCCTCTTGAGTTCGTCGATGTCGAGGAAGGCAACGACGACACCATCGACATGGCCTTCAGCCGTTCTATACGGGCGGATTCGCATCAGGTACCACCGGCCGTCGCTGGTCTGCACCTCTGTTTGCGAGGGCGAACCACGCCGCAGCACCTCCTGGGACCGTGTCGTGAAGTCGGAGACGCCGACCTTGAGGCTCAAGTCCGTGACCACCCGGCCGACGTCCGCAGGTACGGCGCTGACGATCGCCTCTACCTGGGGCGTGAAGCGGCGAATCCGGAGGTCGGCGTCGAGGATGAGGATCGGTATCTCGACACCCTCGATGACGTTGTTGAGATCGTCGGCGAGGCGGGCGAGATCCGTATTGCGGTTACGCAGCTCATCGTTGAGGGTCGTAAGCTCCTCGTTCGTGGACTGCAGCTCCTCCTGCGCCGTCTGGAATTCCTCGTTGATGGTACGGAGTTCCTCGTTGCTCGATTGGTACTTCTCGCTCGCCGATCGCAGGTCACTGTTCGCGGCCTCTCTGTCGGCGACGACGGAGTCGAGTTGCTCGCGGGTCTCGGCCAGCTCCCGGCGCAGGGTGGAAACCTCACCCGGTTCCGCGCCGTGCTCTTGCGCTGCGCCCCGCTTCCCCTGAGGCTTAAGCTTCCGAGGCCGCGTCGGCCGCTCGTCAAGCAGCACGAGGTAGTAGGATTCGCCGTTCGGTGAGGCTATCGGTACGACCTCGATGTCTACGTCCCGCCTCTCGCCGTCGCGCTCGGCGGTCGAGCCGCGCCGTTTCGCAGGCTTCCTCGTCTCGGCGGCTTCACGGACGGCGACCTCGACCGTCGAGGCCAGCCCGGGGGCGACCAGTCGCTGCATCTTGAACTCCGGCGATCCTTGGGCGGGGTCGAGATAGGGTCCCACATGTCCGCGGAACTGCAGGACGTCGAAATCCGCCGTGATGAGGATTCCCGCCGGCTGGTAGCCTCCCTGAACGACCCGCTCCGCTTCCGCGAGCACGTCGAACGCCGGCGCTTCCTGCTCCGGCCCGGCCCGCCGCGCGAATCCGAGGCCGACCGAGGACGGCGCGAGCGCGGAGAGGAGCTTGCCGGGCCCGGGCTTCCGCTTGTAGATGCGTTGCTTCTTGTCGACGACGGAGAACAGCGTCGACTCGTGTCCGGTGGTCTCGGATGTGCCGAGCAGCAGGAAGCCGCCCGGTTCGAGCGCGTAGTGCATGATTTGGAGCACCCGCTGCTGCAGCGGACGCTCCATGTAGATCAGAACATTCCGCAAGCTAATGAGGTCGAGTTTGGAGAAGGGCGGGTCCTTCGTGACGTCGTGGACCGCGAATACGCACATTTCGCGAATCGACCGGTCGATCTGGTAGCCGCCCGGCACTTGCGCGAAGTAGCGTGCGAGGCGCTCGGGCGACACCTCGGTCACCATGCCCTGCGGGTACACCCCCGCGCGCGCGAAATCGACGTCCTGTTCGTTCACGTCGGTGGCGAACATCTGTATCTCTTGCGAGGACTTCCGCTCGGCGAGGAACTCGACGAGCGTGATGAGGATGCTGTACGCCTCCTGGCCCTTCGAGCAGCCGGCCACCCAGATCCTGATTGTTCCGGCGTGCTCCTTACGCTCCAGCAGCTCGGGGAAGGCCTCCCGCTTCAGGGCGTCGAGCGCAGCCGGATCGCGGAAGAACTCGGTCATGTTGACCAGCACGTCCCGGTACAGTGCGTCGACCTCTGCGGGGTCCTGCTGTAACACGCCCAAGTAGTCCTTCATGTCGGCGACGCCCTCAAGGAGCATGCGGCGCGAGATGCGGCGCACAAGGGTCGTCCGCCGATAGCTCGAGAGGTCGAGACCGGTGGCTTGGCGGACGAGCGAGAGAATCTTGGCGAACGACTCCTCGTCGACCGCCTCAGGAGCCTCCTCCGGCGGCTTCGGCGCCTGCAGGTCCGAGTGCCTGCCGAGTCGGACGAGTTCCGCGGCGATGCCTTCGGGATCCAGGGCCGCGTCTACGACGCCGGCTTCGATCGATGACTTCGGCATGCCGTCGTAGTCAGCGGTCGAGGGGTCTTGAGCGAAGGTGAGACCTCCGGCGGCCCGGATCGCCGTCAATCCCTGGACGCCGTCGGTGCCGGTTCCGGACAGGACGACGCCGATCGACACGTTCGCGCATTCCTCGGCGATCGAGCGCAGGAGCGTGTCGATCGGCAGCGCCGGCATCGGCGGCTCCGCACGCTTCTCCAGCCGAATGAGTCCTGCGGTGACGCGGATCGACACGTTCGGTGGCATCACGTAGACGTGATCCTGTTCCACCGGCGCCCCGTCGACAGCCTCCGTGACCGGCAGAGCGGCGACTCGGCCGAGGATGTCGGCGAGCATGCTTTGCTGCGTGGGGTCGAGATGCTGGACAAGCACCAGCGCCATCCCGATCTCCTCGGGCAGCGCGCGAAGGAGTCTCGTGAAGGCTTCGAGACCGCCGGCGGAGGCGCCGATGCCCGCGATGGGACAGACACCCCCACCGGGCTGCGCCGGGGCACTGTCGGCGGGAGCAGCCATCCTGGCTCTGCTCCGAGCGTCCCTCGTCGTTCCGTCCGACTCCGCGCTCATCGCTCGTCCGCCTCTGCGGGTCGCACTCCGCCAATAACGCCTGGTACGCCGTGCGCTTCGCCGACTACGGACCGTTCGCGGTCCAGAGTAACATTCCCGGTACCGAGCTTCGACCAAGCGGCGCAACGTCCTCACTCTCTACCTCCCCCGGCATGCAACAGTCGAGGCGGGACAGCCGTCCGCTGCAATCCTCGCGACGACCGTCACCAGGCCCTCTCCTCCTCGGCTTGGGCAGGGTGATCCGCCGGGCTCGCCGTCCCTCTTGCCCCCTGCGTCTATATCGCTTACTATCGCGATATATCGTTACCGAGTTTGAGAGGAGGTCGCCATGCACCCCCATCACGGTCCTCACGGCCCTCACGGACATGGACACCGTTTCCACGGCATGCAGCTGCCCGGTAGCCGCGCCCGCCGCGGCGACGTGCGAGCAGCCATCATCGCGCTGCTCAAGGAGCAGGACATGCACGGCTACCAGATCATCCAGGAGATCGCCGAGAAGAGCGGCGGTGCGTGGAACCCGAGTCCGGGTTCGATCTACCCCGCGCTTCAGATGCTGGAAGACCAGGGCCTGATCGCGAGTGACAGCGTCGGCGGCAAGCGCGTGTTCTCCCTCACCGACGAGGGCCGCGCCGAAGCCGAGTCCCTGCCCAGTGAGGCCCCGTGGGCTGACCTCGGCGGCGATTCCGATCCATCGCGACGCCTGCGCGAGGCGTTCCACGGACTGCTCGGCGCCGTGGCACAGATCGGCCGCACGCGAAACGCCGCCCAGATCGACGCGACCGCCGAAATACTGAACGACGCCCGCAAGCGCATCTACCAGATGCTCGCCGGCGAGTAGCCAAGCCCAAGTTGACCACGGAGGTACCGATAATGCACCGCTGCCCCGCTTTCGCCGCCACGGGTCCCATCGACTCCCGCTTCGAGACGGACGACTTCACGCAGGCCGCCGTCCAGGAGCGACGCATGCGCGCCGCCCACTCGCACTTCGGCGCGACGCTGCTGTCGATCCTCGGCGGACTGCTGTTCGTTCACACGATCAAGGCCGCGCACCGCGGTCTGCGCCGCTAACCGCGAAGGCCGTCGCGATGACGACTCCTCCCCTTCCGCGGACACTCGCGGACGCACCGCTCCACCTCGCGTGCCGCATCGAATCGATCGGGCTGGCCGTGCGCGACCTCGGCTACTACGTCCATGCGGGGCTGCGGCGCGGCGTGCTGGCGCGAGTGGTTGCGAGGCACCCCGAGCGCGCACCCCGATTCATTGAAGTCGAGCTCGGCGAGTACCTCGTCGTCTCACTGCCGATGACCCTCGCCGCCGACGTCGTCGTCTCCGAATGCTGGGCGTAGCGATGGACGACAGGACGACATCGACCACGCCCCTCGATCGGCTGCTGCCGGGCGCCGGCGTGCGCGTTCAGCTCGTCTCGGCCGCGCTCATGTGGCTGATCGGGGCGTCGATCCTTCTGGTCCGCGGCCTCGGCTACGTCCACGATCGCTACTGGCACGCCTGGGCGCTCGCTGCCGGGCTCGCGCTGGGCGTCGTCAAGTCGCGGGTACTGCTCGACCGCGTCGCCCGAAAGGCCGTCGCGCGCATCCAGTCCCGTGGCCGAGGACAGATCCTCGGCTTCTTCTCGCTCCAGTCGTGGCTGCTCATCGCGCTGATGATGGGCGGCGGCATCACCCTGCGCCGCATCTTCGTGCACCCTGGGGCGATCGGCGCGGGAATCCTCGGCGCGATCTACATCGGCGTCGGGACCGCGCTACTGCTCGCCGATCGCGTCTTCTGGCGAGCAGTCGCCGACGCGAAGCCCGTCGCGTAGTCTCGCCGCGCGCGGTCTCGCCTGCGCAAGGTCCTCAGAAACGACGGAGCCGGGCACCCCGCGAAGGGGTACCCGGCTCCGGTACGTCTCTAAGAAGACTTAGAGAGCGCGAACGGCAGTCGCCTGCTTCTTGCCGTTCTGGCCCGTCGACTCCGTGAAGGACACGGCCTGACCCTCGTCGAGGGTCTTGAACCCATCGCTCTGGATCTCGGAGAAGTGGACGAAGAGATCCTCGCCGTTCTCGCGCTCGATGAAGCCGTAACCCTTGTCAGCGTTGAACCACTTGACTTTACCTTCAGCCATGCAAACCCATCCTCTCGCCCCGATTAATGGGGCAAAACAAAACGACGCGACTAGCCGCCAGAATGCGGTGTGTCACGTCGCAAACTTGCGAGTCCGTGTGACTCGCCTCGGTCACGGTAGCACATTCCCCAGAAAAGTCCAAACAACCCGAGACGGTCGCAATACCGGCCGTAACCAGGGGACGAGCGAATAGAGGAGAGCCGCCCCGAGGGATGGCTCTCTTGGTCTCACGTGCTTCGTGCTGCCGAAGCCCCTACCCGCCCGTGACATCGCGCCGTCGGAAGCCGACGAGCCCTACCGCCATCAGCGCGACGGCGATCGCCGCCAGCCACGCGAGCGGCGCAACGGTGATCTCGCCGCCGGGCACTCTCGGCAGGTGGGTGAACGGCGACAGGTCGAGGATCCACTGCGACGCGTTCAGCAGCGGGCCGAAGATTCCGACGAACACGGCCGCTCCCATCACGCCCCATGCGAGCGAGGCCCACCGCGGCACGAGGCCGAACAGCGCGACGGCGACCCCCGCGAGCACGTAGACAGCCGGCAGCTGGATGAACGCGGCGCCGAGGAGTCGCCAGACCTCGGCACCGGTGTTGCCCGCGGTCGCGCCGTACGCGAGACCCGCGACCACCCCGGCCGTCGCGAGCGCGATCGCCGGACCGACGATCGCGAACACGAGGTGGCTTCCGGCGAAGCCCCACCTAGTGGCGGCTGTCGACAGGAGGGGCTCAGCGCGTCCCTCGGCCTCCTCGCGTCGCGCTCGCAGCGCCGCCTGTACGGCGTACGCGGACACGGCGAGGCCGAGCGCCGTCATCATGAAGCCGAAGAACTGGTCGACGAGCGCGCCGCGGCCACCCAGCTTGTCGACCAGATTGGTGATCCCCGCCGAACTCGTGGCGAGTTGGCCTACGCTGTTGCCGATAGCGCCGAAGAACAGCCCCATGACGGCCATGCCGATCACCCAGCTCCAGAGCAGCGCGCGCTGCTGACGCCACGCCAAGCCGAGCGGGTTGCCCAGGTAGCCGGGCGCGCCTGCCCGCCCCAGCCGCGCCGGAAGGATGCCGGCGCCGAGATCACGCTGCGCGTTGAGCGCGAACGCCGCCGCGGCGAACACGATGAACGCGCCGGCGAACAGCAGCAGCACCCACCACTGCTCGCCTGCGTACGGTCGCAGTTGGTGGGCCCAGTGGACCGGCGACAGCCACGACAGCCATGCTCCGCTGCCGCCCATGCGCGCGTCGCCCACCGCGCGGAAGAGCAGCGTCGCGGCGAGGATCGAGATGCCGAGGCCGCGCGCTCCGCCCGCGGTCTGGCTCAACTGCGCGACGGACCCGCCGAGGCCGGCGTAGAGCACGCCGGTCGCCGCGTACGCGGCGCCGAGCGCGATCGAGCCGGCGAGCGGCAGCCCCTGCGCCACGAGGAGGGCGGTGGTGAGGACGCCCAGTACGAGGCTCGCGATACTCGTGGCGATGACGGCAGCAGCGAGCGAAGACTGCCGCCCCACCACACCCGCTTCAACCAGCTCGCGGCGGCCCTGCTCCTCGTCCGTGCGCGTGTGGCGGATCACCGTGAGCAACGCAGCGAGCGCGATGATCAGCGGCATGGTTCCCGATCGCTGGGCGGACACGGCCCCCACCGTCGGCGCGTAGATCGGGCCGTAGTTCGCGAGGAACGCGGGATTGCTGTTGGTGAGGTTCATGTATCCCGTGCGCGCGGCGAGCGTCGGGTAGACAGCCTTGACCGTTGAGACGAGGCTCGCCGGCGTGATCCCGATGATGAAGATCCAGATCGCCATGATCCAGCGATCGCGCCGCAGCGCGAGCAGCGTGAGACGCCAGGTGTTCAGGAGGTCCTTCATCGTGCGGCCTCCGCAGACTCATAGTGCCGCAGGAACAGCTCCTCGAGTGTCGGCGGGTGGCTCCGGAGATCGTGCACCCCGAGCCCCGTCAGCTTCACCAACACGCCGTTGAGGTGCTCGGTGTCGACCTCGAACGTCGCGTGGTTGCCCTCGACGCGCAGGTCGTGCACGCCGGGCATCGCGGCGATCTGGCCGTCGGGCGTGTCGAGCTGGACGTCGATCGACGTCCGCAGCAGGTGCTGCATCTCGCGTAGGCTGCCGGACTCGACGGTCTTGCCCTCGCGGATGATCGTCACGCGGTCGCACAGCGCCTCGACCTCGGACAGGATGTGGCTCGACAGCAGCACAGTGCGGCCGCTCTTGCGCTCCTCGGCGATGATCTCGCGGAACTGCGCCTCCATCAGTGGGTCGAGGCCGGAGGTCGGCTCGTCGAGCAGCAGCAGCTCGACGTCCGACGCAAGCGCCGCCACGAGCGCGACCTTCTGGCGATTGCCCTTGGAGTACGCGCGGCCCTTCTTTCGCGGGTCGAGGTCGAACCGCGCGAGCAGGTCGGTGCGGCGCTTCGGGTCGAGCCCGCCCCGGAGCCGACCGAGCAGGTCGATGACCTCGCCGCCCGAGAGGTTCGGCCAGAGCGTGACGTCGCCCGGCACGTACGCCAGGCGCCGATGCAACTCCGACGCGTCGCGCCACGGATCCCCGTCGAGCAACGTCGCGGAGCCTGAGTCGGCCTTCAGCAACCCGAGGAGGACGCGGATCGTGGTCGTCTTGCCCGCCCCGTTCGGCCCGAGGAAGCCATGGACCTCGCCGGTGCGCACCTCCAGCTCGAGCCCGTCGAGGGCGCGCGTCTTACCGAATGACTTGTGCAGGTTCTTGACCTCGATGGCGCTCGCCATGTCTGTCTCCTCTTCGGCCGAATGGCGACACGGTGCCGCTCTCATTGGGAGGCTACACTCATTTCACAAACTTGTGAAGTTTGTGAATGCTATACTCGTGCCCACGTCAGGACTGTCCCCCTTAGCCGAGGAGAGCCCTCTTGACCGACCGGTCGCACGACCAAGCCGTCTCGCGCTTCGCGGAGCACTTCGCATCGACGCTCGTCGACTCCGGAATGCCGCGCATGCCCGCTCGTGCGTTCGCCGCATTGCTCGTGAGCGATGCTGGCCGCCTCACCGCGGCCGAGCTCGCCGAGCGCCTTCAGGCAAGCCCAGCAGCGATCTCGGGTGCTGTCCGCTACCTCTCGCACGTCCGCATGGCCCGGCGCGAGCGCGAGCCGGGAGCGCGCCGAGACGTCATCGCCATCAACGAGAACTGGTATGAGACGGCGGTCACGACCAGCCCCATGCTCACCGCCGAGCACACGAACCTGCAGGAGGGCGTGAAGATCCTCGGCGATTCCCCTGCCGGCGACAGAGTGGCCGAGACGCTGGCGCTCGTGGAGTTCCTCGCCGAGGAGAGCCGTGCAATGATGCAGCGTTGGCAGGAGCGCAAGGCGCAGCTGCAGTCGCGTCAGAAGCGGTAACGCCGGCCGAACCACCGGCGGGCGCACGAGGGGCGCGGCGGAAGACGGCGGCCCGTTGCTGGTGCTGAGACCTCAGCGCGAGCGCTACGCGGTCTTCGCCATTCCGAGCCCGTGAGCGATCTCACCGGCGATCTCCTCGATGCGCGAAGCACTCAGATGCCGCGTCTCCATCACCACGTGCTTCGCGTCGAACAGACTCCAGTCTTCGGAGAGGATGCGGAGGCCCAGATCCTCGGCTTCGTCATGGAAGCGGGTGCCGGGGAACGGCGTGGTGTAGGAGATGAGGAGCCGGCCGCCCGCGTCCTGCAGCCGCTTCATGAACGCGGCGGTCTCCGCGAGGGTGGCTTCGGTGTCGTCCGGGAACGGCATCATGAACGAGCACGACGCATTGATCCCGTTCGCCACGGCAGACTCCACCGCCCGCAGCGCGGTCGCCTTGTCGATGCCCTTCACGGAATCGAGGATCTCCTGGGCGCCGGACTCGATGCCGTACTGGATCCCGGTGCACCCCGCCTCGGCCATGCGCCGCAGCAGCGGCTCGTCCACGCAGTCCACGCGCGTCGCGCAGCCCCACTGCAGCCGGCCCTCGTACCTGCCGAGGCCCTCCAGCAACTCATGGAGCCACCCGCGGTTGAGCGTGAAGATGTCGTCGACGAAGAACACGTGCTCCGCTCCGTGCTCGGCGATCATGTCGTCCACCTCGCCGAGGACATCCGCGACCGGCCGCATGCGCCGGCGCGCGCCCCAGAGGTGGGACGCCGAACAGAACGGGCAGCGGTAGGGGCAGCCTCCCCGCATGACGAGCACGTTGTACGCGTCGTCGTAGAACTCCAGCGACAGCAGCTCGCGCGCCGGGCGACCGATCGCACCGGGGTCGAGCGGCACGCGCGGCCCGTTGAACGCCGGCGGGCCGCTTCGCTTGTGCCCCAGCCCCGCGATCGCCTCGACCCGCCCGTCGCCCGCGAGCGCCCTCGCGAGCTCCACCGCGGTCCGCTCCCCCTCGCCGACCGCGACGAAGTCGACGCACTCCTCGGCGAGGGTGTCGAGCGGCAGGATGCTGGCGTGGGGTCCGCCGAAGACGACCGGGGTCGACGAGTCGCGATCCTTCACGAGTCGGGCGATCGCAAGCGCGTTCGGAAACGCCTCGGTGTGCGCGGATACGCCCACGAGCTGCGGTTCCACGCGATCGAGCGCCCGCCGGACGCGCGCCGAGTTCAAGCCGCTGAGGTTGAGGTCGATGAGCTCGACGTCGTGACCGTCGTCGAGCAGGTGCGCGGCCACGTACGCCAAGCCGAGCGGGGGCGACTGGTGCGCGTGCGCGGTGACGCGCGTAACCGGGGCTTGCAGCAGAAGGATTCGCATCGTGGCATCACCTCTGGTGGGGACTGGTGGAGTCGCCGGGCCGCGGACATCGACCCGACGACTCCATGGGAAGGAGGACTAGCTGGTGGCCGCCTCTCGGGCGGGAGCGGCGTCCGCGTGGTCGGGCAGGATGGCGGCCGAGTCGCGCATGACCTGCGCGCTCTGCGCGAGCCTCTCGGCAATCACCCGCTTGAGGTCGTGCAGCTGCTCGCCGAACGCGCGCCCGTCGGTAGCGACCGTACCGAGCGCCTGTCCGAGCTCCGGATCGCCGAGGACTTCGCGCACCCACTGCGCGAGCCCAACCGGGTTCACGTAGTGAACGCTCGCCTTGCGGTTCTCGGGATCGACGTCGTCGATCGGCTGCAGGAACGCCTCGATGGTCGCGAGTGTCCGCAGCTTCCTCGGGCTCTGGCCCGCCGTCGGAGACATTTCGGTCGCCGGGAGCGCCTCGGTGTAGTCGACCTCCCGGAGGATGCGACACGCCTGGCGAAGGGTGGGGATGCTGAGTACGCTCATCACGCCACCCCCAGCTTCCCGGCCTTCTCGAGCTCGTCGGCCACCTCGGACAGGCCGAGCTTCTGGAGGCACTCCCTCGTCGGCCAACCGGTCTTCGGGTCCCAACCCTCGAACTCGTAGAACATCGTCTTCACGCCCTCGAACTTCTTGCGATCGAGCGTGCGACCGGCCACGCTCTTGTACTCCCACTTGCCGTCCTCGTAGACCGGCAGAGTGTACGGGAGCTCGAAGGACGTCTGCCCGCCGTTCGACGGCACGTCATAGGTGTAGCCGGTGAAGACCTCCTGGTCGCGATGCCGACCCTGCAGGATCCAGATCGCGCGATCCATGTTCCAGATCTTCCGCCCGAGTTCCATGCCGTCCTCGAACGACATGTCGCCGCCCGTGACGGCGTTGAGGAACTTGGGCTCGCCCTCGGGCGTCATGCCTTCGTAATTCGGGCCGTAGGGGTTCACGAAGTCCGCCCACGCCCAGTCGCAGTACAGCACGGAGTTCTTCCAGAAGCGGCCGTAGTACAGCAGCCACGCGGTCGCCTTCACGACGCCCTCCGAATAGATGCCTTCGTCGCTGTAGTCGATCATCATCTCGTCGTGGAACGGCGCGAGCTTCTTCTTGAAGATCTTCGCCAGCTCCTCGGCGCTCACGTCCGGCGTCTTGCCTTGCATGGCATTCAGCGTTGGCGTCCAGTACAGCGGGAAGTCGAAGTCGTGCCCGTTGATGTCCCTCTCGCCGAGGATCGACGCGAGGCCCCACTCGGTCTCGGTGCGCGCGTCGTAGTGGTGCGCGTAGCCCCACTCCTGGATCGGCAGGATGCCGCTGTTCGTGTCCTTCTCGTAGCGGCCCCACTTGGTGGCCGCCTGGGGGAGACCCTTGGCGAGGTCGGCGCCGATATCTGTGTTCTCGGCGATCGACTTCAGCAGTGCCGCCGCGAACTCCACGTTGCCGAACTGGCCGATCGGCAGCTTCGTGTCGATCTCCTTGCCGGCGCCGAGGACACCCATCGCGATCAGGTCCTGGAACCACAGCGTGATCGCCATGAAGGTGCTCGCGTTCATTCCGTAGCGCTGCAGCAGGTCGGTCGCGGCGGCCGTGTTGGCCGTGATGAAGCCGCCGTGCGCCTGCTTGTCCTGGGGCGTGAACCAGTGGAAGTCGATACAGCTCGACTCGTTGCCCGACCCGTTGTGCGTGCGGCCGCGGCAACTGCGTAGGCAGCCGACGCATGCCTGCGGGCGACTCTTCACGCCGTCGCTGTACATGCGGATCGCGTTGCCCGGAGGGGCGGACATCCCCTGCATTCCGACGTAGGTGTTGGGGTTGTCGGCATGGCCGGCGTAGGCGTACTGCTGCGCCCACAGCCGCGCCTCCATCATCGCCTGGGGGTCGGCGATCTCCACGCCGCCGGTTCCCAGCACGCTGACGGCCTTCAGGTTCTTGGACGCGAACACGCCGCCGAAACCGCCCTGGCCCGCGCCGTTACCCGCATCATGGATGAGCGACGCGAGCGGGGCGAACCGCTCCGCGTTCGGGCCGATCGTGAGAACCGCGGGTCGCTGGGTGCTTCGGCCACCGTCGCGACCGGCGGTGAGCTCTCCCCAGGCACCGTCCTGTCGTCCCTTGGTGACGCTCGCCCAGATCTCCTCCTGGGTCTCCCACGTATCCAGACCCCACAGGTCCTTGGCCTCCTCGAACGTGACCTTGCTGTTCACGACGTTGACCCACACGGGCCTCGGCGCCTTGCCGACGACGGCGATGCCGTCCCATCCCGCGTACTTCAGCATCGCCGAGAACCGCCCGCCGAAGTTCGACCGCGTGTACCACGGGATCGGGAAGCCCTGCAGCCCGATGCCCTGCACTTCGGTCCGGCCCGACACGGAAGGCGCCACGGTGCCGGAGAGCGGCGACGACATGATCGTGACGACGTTCTTCGGATCGGTGCCCTTGACCGTCTTGTCCTCGCACAGGTCCCAGAACAGCGCGGATCCCATGCCGTGCCCGCCGACCCACGACTCGTACTTGCTCGTCTGGATCACCTCGGCGGTGAGGTTCGTCAGATCCAGTTTCAGGATCTTTCCTGCGTACCCGTTGCCCATCATCAACCTCCGATATGAAGTCGGCCGCGTCTCGACCGCTCGCCTTTCGCTACTTCTTCTGAATGCCGCTGCCGGCGACGCCGGTCGCACCCTCGGCACCGTCGAACTTGATCTTGGTCCACGGCGTGCCGGTGCGGAGATCGACGTCGTAGCCCTCAGGGGTCTGCTTCGGGATCTCGGTCGCGTACGAGATCGCGCGCATCGGGCAGACCGACTGGCAGGCGCGCTCGCCTTCCTTCTTCTTCCAGAACGGGGTGTCGACGCACAGATCGCACTTCTGCGCGTGCTTGTCCTCGAAGTTCCAGAGCGCCCGCGAAGGGGTGAAGGGACACGCGTTGACGCAGCGCTCGCAGCCCATACACTTGCGCTCGTCGACGGTGCGCACGCCGGTCTCGCGATCCGCGTGCAGGGCGCGCGTCGGGCAGGCGTCCACGCAGGACGGGTAGGGACACTGGCGGCATTGCGAGATGTCGATGTCGTCCGGGAACTTGCCGAAGGGGTTCTGCGTGACCTGGATGCGCGACAGCGAGAGGTTGCTCTCACCGTGGTGGGTCATGGAGCAGGCGAGCATGCAGCTCGTGCAGCCGCCGCACTTCTTCGTGTCGACGAGCAGGTAGCCCTTCGAGGCCGGGATAGCGAGCACTTTATCGGGTAGCAGCAGGCCCTTCACGAACAGGCCGCCGATCATCGCACCGAAGCCGAGCGCGCCCGTCCCGGTGAGGAACTCGCGGCGTGAGACGCCGGAGCCCGTACCGCTCTCGTTCTTCACAGGTTCGTCCATCTTGGTTGCCTTTCTCACTCTCTAGGAAACGGACTCGGCAGCAGCCGGTTCGGCCGAAGGGGTGTCGCCAAAAGCCACGACGTTGTCGGGCAGGTCCGTCTCGTCGCGCAGACGAGCGACCCAGCCGGCATGTTCGTGCTCGGCGTGCTCGAGGGTCACGTAACCGGTGAGCATGGATCGCAGCATCGGCCACGACATCGGCAGGACCGCGGCGAAGAAGACGTGCGCCACGAAGAACCCGAGCATCAGCAGCGTGGCGACGTCGTGGGTGAGGTTCGCCGTGCCGACGAGGAAGCCGGGCACGTCGAAGTAGTGGGCTGCCACCTTCACGAAGCCGCTCAGCACGATCAGACCGGTCGCGAGGACCGCGAGAATGAACGCCATGCGCTCGGACTCGAAGTACTTGTCCTCGGGCGGCATCTTGAACTGCTTCATGCCGAGCAGCAGTCCGTAGTGCTGGATCGTGTACGGGACGGCGTTCTCGCTCGGCAGGTGCTCGCGGAAGCGTTTGGTCGCGAGCAGCGTGTTGCCCGTCCAATAGAAGGTGCCGAACAGGAAGAAGACGACCGCGACGAAGTGCAGGTTGTAGAGGAAGCCTGCCGTCCCGAACCCGCCGATGAACCGCGGCACGAACAGGAACCCGAGCGCGATACCCGTTATGAGTAGCGCCGCGGTGCCGAGTCCGTGCGTCCAGTGGGCCATGATCGCCGCGCCGTCATGGCGCAAGACGCGATCGCCCTCGATCCGCGGATCCTGTCGCCGCGTGAAACCGGCGGCCAGCAGCCCGGCGAAGGGCGCTGCCGCCACGAGCCATCCGAGCGAGTCGAACAGTAGCCGATACGATATCCCGGCGTTGCCCGTGAAGGGCTGGACCCGGGATGCCACGAGCGCCGCGGCGGCGGCGAACGCTGCGATCACTCCTAGCCCGATTCCGACGAAACCCCGTGCCTTCATGTTGTGCTCCTCACGTCTTGCTGAAGCGAGTGACCGGGAGCGGGGGTATTCGGCGCCGGAAGTCCCGCGGGCCCGGAGAGGGTAGGAACCGGGTAAGGGGTGTCTGGAGCGAGTCGAGGAACCGGCAGTCCTCGAACGGCTCGAGCTCCTACCCTCTCCGCGTCCGCGGGAGCGATCGCGCCTACGGCGCCGATCGGGCAGCCCGGACGACCCGTGAGGGCGTCAGCGCATAGGTCGTGCGCGATTCCGGAGTTGCGAGCGAAACTCATTGCGTCCTTCCCTTACCCCTGACACCTGTCGTGCGCCGGTGGTGTCGATGGCTCAGTCTTGCTTCGCTGTTCTTTTCATGTCAATATCTCGATAATCGATACTTACCAAAGGCCCAGGCGAGAGGGCGCGACGTGTCCAAGGACGAATCACTCGAGGTAACGCTACGACTGCTGCAGGAGGCGTCGCTCGCGCCGATCGCGCACGAGGCCGTTCGGGATTACCTGAGTTGGGACGAACTCGTCGAGAGGCCCTTATCGGCAGGGATCAGTGCAGCCGAAGCGTGGAAGCTGCTCGCGGTGCTGCGCCGCTTCGACGCGACGTGGTTCCCCATCCCCACGCTCGCCGGCGAGCGGTTCTGGTACGCACTCCCCCGCGAGGCCGTGCGCTGCCTCCAGGAGATCGAGCACCACTGCCGGGCCGACTCGCTGCTCCACAAGACCGTCGAGGACCGCGAGGGACATCGGTTCCTCGTGCGCTCGCGTGTCCGCGAGGCCATCGCCACATGTGAACTCGATGGCATCCAGATCGACTACGAGCGGGCCGGCAGGATGCTCCAGGAAGGCCGCGCCCCCCAGACGCCGGAAGACCGCCTGGTCCTGAATTCGTACCAGATGCTCGAGGACATCGAGGGTCTGGCGCAGGAACCGCTGTCGCCCACCGTCGGCAGCCAGCTGTATTCGCGCTTGACCGAGGGCGTGGACGTGGCGGGCCTGCGTCGAGGGCCCGTGACTACCAATCTGGCCGCAACACGCAATCCGGACGGGCTGATGAGCGACCGAGACCTCGAGTCGGTGTTCCAGACCATCTGCGACTACGCGAACGGCGATGTCGGTGACCCGCTGGAACCCGTCGCCGCGAAAGGGTACATGCTGCTGTCAGCCATGGCCTACTGGCATCCGCTCCCCGACTTCAACGGGAGCGTCGCGCGCCACATGCTACGGATATTCGCCGTCCGGCGTGACTACCCGGTCCTCGGCTATCTGCCGATGAGCCAAGTGCGGCATCGGTGGGTGCAAGGCCAGCTGGACTCCGGCGTGGTGAGGTACCAGCACATAGACCGCCGCCCCGCGATCGAAGGCGAGATCGAGGGCACAGCCGATCTGCTCACATCGCTGCAGATCGTCGTGGTCGCGATCCACGATGTCCTCCGCTTGATCGAGAAGAGCCGGCTCGAGGACAGAGCCGTTCAGGAAGCGCTGGACGCGGACACCGAGCTCAACTACCGGCAGCGCTCGGTGCTCGCCCGCGCGATGACGCGACCAAGTGCCGAATTCCAGATCCGCCAGCACCAGCACGCCCATCGTGTGGTCTACTCGACCGCACGCGCCGACCTGTTCGAGCTCGCGGACCTGGGCTACCTGCGCAAGGAGATCCGCGGCAAGGCGTTCATCTTCGTGCCCGAGGAGAACCTGCGCGAGCGCCTCGCGGGGGCGGTCGACCAGCTGACGTAGCGCCCGATCACGGCCGTCCCGCCCACTATCGATATTCGCGATATTGACACTTCCCCCGCCGGCACCGAGCATACGAGTCGGGAGGGGAAACGGACGTCAGTCGTGCCGGCGCGGCCGCTTCCCCTCCCTCCCCCGCAAGAGGAAGGCCTGCGATGCGGCGTGTGGTGGGCAATCGGTCGTTCGTGAACATCGCGTCGTTCGTGGCGGCGGCCCTCGTCGTCCTCGGGGCGTGGGTGGCAACGTCGAGCCGCGCTGAGGCGCCGACCTCCGCCGCTACGCCCCATCCCCGCGCGAGCGGGGCCGCCGCGGTCGACCGCTCCCTGAACGTCTCGTCCGTGGTGACCTCCTCCCCGGCCTCGTCGGACGATGGGTCCGAGACCTCCTCGGCGGAATCGCCGCCGATGTTCACGATCGACTACGACCCCTCGCGCGCCCCCGTCATTCCGTCGGGCGGCATCAGACAGTACGTCGCGCGCTACTACGACGCGATCGAGAACTGCAGGCTCGAGAAGGCGTTCGCCATGGTGAAGTCCAATGACCGAGGCGGCTTCGCCGGCTTCAAGGCGCGCCAGGCGAAGGGCTACGACACCGTTGGCTACTCAGTCGTGGCCACGGTGCCGGTCACTCCCACGAACACCCGCCTCTTCGTCGCGCAGCGAACGGCTTCGGATGGCGCGTGGACCGTGATCTGGGACTTCCTGCAGACGAAGCGCGGAACGATCCTCAGCTCGCTCACGTACACCCGCACGAGCCAGTTCGCCTGCCACTGACGTAGCTACTCCTCACAGCCGCAGGCCCCACCGTCGTCGGCGGTCGATGTGCCCTTCGCCGACGCTGCCCTTTCTCGCCGTCTCTTTGGCATCCTCACGGTATATTCGTCGTCGGGAAGCATGACTACGGCGAGAGGGAGCGACGCATGACTTCGATCGACCTGAAGACGACCGGGATGCACTGCGGCTCGTGCGCGAAGCGTGTCGAGCTCGCGGTCGGCGACTTGCCCGGCGTGTCGTCGGTGAAGGCGGATGCAGCCGTCGGGAACACCCACGTGGAGTTCGACGCCGCGCAGGTGGATGTGGACGCAATCGTCGCCGCCATCCGCGGCGAGGGCTACGAGGCCGAGCCGACCGCGTAACCCCGGCTACGCCTGGGCGGGCGCCGCCCCGAGCTTCTTCTCGACGCGCTGCATCAGTTCGCCCATCGAGCGATCGCGCAGCAGCCACGGCTGCAGCCCGACGGAGCGGCCTTCGGCGTTGCGGACCCACACCGTGTGCTTGTCGTCGGCCTCGACCTGGAAGTCCGGCTCCGGGAAGCGCGCCGTGCACGCCTCGAGCAGCTGCCCCTCGGCGTCCTCCAAGCGGCTCGCGAGTGACTCCACCCTTGACGTGAGCGGCTGGGACCGGTGGACCTTGGGCATGCGGGTGCTTCCTTCCGTGGTTGTGGGCGTACTTTGCGAGGCGTTGTCGAGGAAGTCGAGCGCGCGGGACTGGCGACCAGCGCGCAAGCGGTGCGGGGACCTCTCCATTATGCCACCGCAGCATGCTCAGTGCAGAAACTGGCAGCCGTGCAGCGGCGGAGCGTCCGCGTCGACGGCCATCGATGTCAGGGCAGCGTGCGACAATCGTCTGGACATTCGGCTCGGCCAGAGGGCGAGGGACGTGTGATGGTTCGCCGCCGCGCGATACTGCTCGGCGTGATCGCCGCGATGATCGCATCGGCGCTGCTCGGCTGCGTCGACGCCACGCCGAGGACGGAGCCGTCCCCTGTTCGCCTCGTTCCGGCGATCGTTGTACGCGTCATCGACGGGGACACCGCCGCGATGCGGCTCTCGTCGGGTCGCGTCGAACGGGTGCGCTTCATCGGGGTGGACACGCCGGAATCGACGATCGAGCACGAGCCGTACGGTGAAGAGGCGTCGCGCTATACCGAGTCGCGCATCGAAGGACGGCACGTGTTCCTGCAAGTCGGCGTGGAGTCGCGCGACCGATATGGGCGACTGCTGGCGTACGTGTGGCTCGCGCGCCCGACCTCGCTGCGCGACACCGAGCTGCGCACCAAACTGTTCGACGCCCAGCTGCTCATCCAGGGCTACGGCCAGCTCATGACTATCCCGCCCAACGTGGACTACGTGGAGTCATTCCGCCGCTACCAGGCCGAGGCCCGCGAGCACGACCGCGGACTGTGGGGATCGGCCGGCGGACGTCCCGACTGACTGACCGCTCCAACGCCCGCCGAGCGCCCCGAGAAGGGAACATGCACAGTCGGGAGGGAACTCATGCGGCTCGGCCTGCTCACATCGTGGGACCCGATGGACCGGAACAGCTGGTCCGGCGTGCCGTCGCACGCGATGGATGCACTCGGCGAGCACTACGAGGTGGTCCCGCTCGGCCCCGTTCGCGCCGAGGTGCCGAGGTGGGCGCAGCGCGTCGGGCGCGCAGTCGAGGTGGTGGCCCGCGCCAACCCGGAGTTGTCGCATTCCCTCGCGCTGTCCACCGAGTTCGCGAAGGCCTTCCGTCCTCGGCTCGAGGCGGCGAAGGTCGATGCGATCGTCGCATTCGCCGCGTCCACCGAGATCGCACGGCTCGACATCGACGTCCCGTACGCGTACGTCTCGGACGCCACGTTCGCGCTCATGGACGGCTTCTACCGGGAATTCAGCCGGCTCTTCCCCCCGTCGCGGTGGCAGGGCGACTACATCGAGGGGCGCGCGATCCGCCGAGCGACGCTCGCCGCGTTCCCCTCGAAGTGGGCGCGGGACTCGGCCGTGCGCGACTACGGCTGTGCCGAGGACCGGGCGCTGGTCATCCCCTTCGGCGCGAACGTCCGGCCGCACCGGGCGGCGCCCAAACGCTGGCCGCCACGCCGTCAGGGCGTGCGGCTGCTGTGGATCGGCAAGCGCTGGGACGACAAGGGCGGGCCGCTGGTGCTGGACACACTTGCGATCCTGCGGGGTCTCGGCGTGTCCGCGACCCTCACCGTGTGTGGCGTCTCCCTGCCGGAACTGGCCGGGAATCCGCACGTCGAGGTGGTCGAGTACCTCGACAAGAACGACCCTGCCGGGCGCGCCGCATTCGAGGGACTGTTCGAGCGAAGCGACCTATTCGTCTTCCCCACACGGTTCGACACGCTCGCCTGCGTGCTGTCCGAGGCTGCCGCGTTCGGCCTGCCCTGCGTCGTCGCGGACATCGCGGGCGTCAGCACGAACGTCGTGGACGGCGTCACGGGCCGTCTGATGCCCCCCACCGCGACAGCGGGCGACTACGCCCGCGAGATTCTCTCGCTGCTCGACGACCCCGCGCGCTACCTCGCCTGGTCGGAAACCGCGCGGCGGCGACATGAGGTGCTCCTCAACTGGCCGACGTGGGCCGCCACGTTCGCGCGCGAGTTCTCCGCGCGGCTCTCGGCGAGCGAACGACCGCAGGGCGCCGGGCAGGTGTCCTCGGCCAAGAGAGAAGCCGCCCTCTGAGCGCTGGGGCCCGGATCGCCGTTCCCAATCCAGGATTTCCCCTCCCTTCTGAAACTGCGGTCGGGGCCGTAGAATCGCACGTGGAGGCAAAGGACGGCGATGGACGAGAATGTTCTGCTCGGCAAGGTGATGCGGAATCTCGGGGCGGCCTGGCGCGCACTGCGCCTCTACCCCGAGGCTAGCCCGCTACGCCATCAGGCCATCCTGGTCGTGTGCGACGCCGTGTCCGAGTACCTCCAAGCAGAGCCGACGCTCAAGGTCGGCGTCGTCCGCGGCGGCCTCATCTTCCCCGGCGTGGAGTCGGTGTTCACCAACCCCGGTCTCCCCGATCTGGCGGAGGCACTGGGCACGCACGGTATCGGCGAGGTCCATTTCGTCGCACCTCCCGTGACCGAGGAGATCGCCGCGCTCCTGCATGCGGTGCAGGAGCGGCCGCACGAACGGCACGCGAAGGGCGGCATCCAGTCGGCACTGACCGAGGCGAACGTGGCGAGCATCAAGGTCATCGCCGTCGTGCTCACGCGCGTGGAACTGCCTCCGGAGATTCCCGAGGACGAGGCCGACACCTTCCTCGCCGAGCTCGCCGCCGACGCCGGCCGGCTGGCCGTGTGGCTTCGGTCGCTCCTCGCCTGCGATGACGAGGGTCTGTCGGAAGGCATCCTGATGCTCGCATCCGCCGCGGGCGACGTCCGCGTGTTCGGACGGACGTTGGCGACCGCCTTCCACGAACTCGAGAGCGACGACAAGGACCGCCTGCTCGAAGCGGCAATGACTATTCCGCCGATCGAGCGCGTGTCGGTGGAGATGCTGGCGAACCTCTCCTCGGTGGAACTCACCGCGGCACTGCGCGGTGGCCGCTACGGCACGAACCAGATCGCGCTGTCGTACGCACTCACGAAGCTGCCGGTCGGCCAGCGCCGCCCCGAACTCCTGCACGAAGCCGAAGCCGCGCTGCTCGCCGCCGATGAAGGCATCGAGCGCGTCCGTTTCCTCAACGGCCTGATCCGCTCGCGCATGTCACCCACGCCGCCGGTCCCGCTCGCGGAAGCCCAGCCCGCGTACCGCTCCATACTGCAAGCCACCGCGCTGCGCCCCGAGCACCTCGCGGCCGTGCAGCGCGCCGCGCTCTCGCGGCGGCAACTCGACGAGGCGGGCGTCACGACCGTTCTCCACCTCCTGGATACCGCCGAGGACTTCCTCGCCTACTCACGGGTGCTCGAGGCGCTCGCGCGCAGCGTGCCCCACTTGTTCCGAAACCAGCAGCCCGATCTCGCAATGCGCGTGGTGCGCGAACTCGCGCGCCGCGCGGAGTCGCTCGACCGGCCGTGGCCGGAGCTGCCCCCTCGGTTCGGCGAGGTGCTCTCGCAGGCGTGCGGCGCGCTGTCGATTGCCGCGCTGATGGACACGCCCGAACTCGAGTCGCGCGCGATCGAATGCGCGCGCGAGCTCGTCGCGCTGGGCGGGGATAACGCCGCGCGCGATTTCGCGATGGCCGCCGTGAGCTCCGAGTCCGACAACAGCATCGAACTCGCAGCGCTCGTCCTCGGCAGGCGGTTGCCCGAGCTGCTCGTGACCGCGGCGCCGCACGCGGACGCACGCCACATCGCGAAGATGGCGGAGCTGTTCGCGCGCGACGGCGGCCGCTGGTGCCTCGAGGCGCTCGGACAGCTGACGACGCGTCCTGAGGACAGGATCCGCGCGGACGCCGCACGCGGCATCGCCACGGCGGGCGGCATCGCACTTCAGCAGCACATGCCGCGCCTGCTCCGCGATCCGGCGCGGACCGTCGCGCAGGTCGCGGCGCGGGCCCTCGGCCGCAATGGCGGACCGGGGACGGTGGAGATGCTGGCGGGGCGGCTCGGCGAACTCGAGGGAGACAAGGACCTGCCGCTGGCCCGCGAGATCGTCGGTGTGCTAACGGTCTCGCCGTCGCCGGCAGCCGACGCCGCGCTCAAGCAGCTTGCCGAACGCGGCGGCTTCCTACGCAAGAACAAGCACGCCGAAATGCGTCGACTCGCGGTCGAGGCACTGGACATGCGTCGCAAGCGGAAGGACGCATAGGATGGCCACCATCGACGTCGTCACCGCCATCACCGCAGCTAGACGAGCTGTTCGGCTGTATCCGCCCGTCCATCCCACGCACCGCGCGGCGCTGCGCGAGCTGGTCGGCGCCGTCGCCAGAACCCTCGACGTCCGTCCTCTAACCCTCAACCTGAAGGATGGTCGCCTGTACGAGGGCAGCCAGCCCCTGACCGAGGACGCTCCCTCGGCTCGCGCCCTGGCGGAGATCATGGAGGCGCGCCGCATCGAGAGCCTCACGATCCACGTGGGTTTCGGCGAGGCGGACGGCGAGGGCCTGAGCGAAGTGCTCGGCTTGCGGCCGTCGTGGGACCTGCAGGTGCAGGAGGAGCTCGAGGCGCGCGGCGTGCGTGCGGCGACCGTCTCGGAGCTCGAGGACAACTCGATGCGCGACGCCGAGGAGCGCGATCGGCGCCGCGAGGCCGACCGGGCGCTGTACCGCGCCGCGCTCGCCGCCCTCAAGAAGGTGACCGACGCCCTCTCGAACGGGATGTTCGCCGAATCCGCGGAAGCCGAGCGCGCGATCGCACTCATCATCGAGCGCGTCAACGAGGACGCCGACGCCATACTCGCACTCGCCACGATGACGGGGCACGGCGAGCCGTGGCGATTCCATGCGGTCAGCGTCATGCTGCACGCGCTCATCCTCGGCCAGCGGATGGGGCTGCCCGACCGGCAGCTGCTCGCGCTGGGGCTGGCGGCGCTGCTGCACGACTTCGGTGCGGAGAACGCCGACGGCGACCAGAGCGCGGGCGATCGCAAGTCCGGCGCGCAGGCGCTCGGCGCGCTGTCGGACGCCGATTGCGCGACCATGATCGTCGCGTACGAGCACCACATGGGGACCGACGCCTCGGGGCAGCCGGTCCGCGCCGAGGACTACCTCACCCACCCGCTCAGCCGGATCGTCGCGGTGGTCGACCGCTACGACAACCTCATCCGGCCGTCCGCGGCTTCGCCGATGCGTCGCGACGAGGCCGCCGCGCAACTGCTGCGCGAGGCGTCGGGCGGGCCCCTCGATCCCATCATGACCCGGCTGTTCGTGCAGGCTCTGGGCGTGTTCCCCGTCGGCGCGACCGTGCGCCTCACCGACCACAGCGTCGGTGTCGTGCGCGCGCCGGGCCCCGATCCGCTCAACCCGCACGTACGCCTCGTCCTCGCCCACGACGGCAGCGAACTGCGCCCCGCGACGGACATCGACCTCGCCGAGGACGCGAGGGCGGTGGTCGAGGTGATCGCCGAGAACCAGCTCGGCATTCGGCCATCCGATTACGTGTAGCCAGTACGGCACGTGCGGGGCGCGCACGGGCGCGAGTGCGGTTCGGCATGCCCAGTGTACAATGCTGCCAGCTTCACCCCACGCTGCAATGGAGGCCGGAGAACGCGATGATACGACGAGCTTCCCTGCTCGTGCTCGCGGTCCTGCCGCTGCTCATCGCCACGCCGGCGTTCGCGATCCAGCGCGCGCCCGTGGCCGCGTTCGCCGACTCCCAGACCTGCGCGACCTGCCATGACGACTTCGTCGCGACGTGGTCGCGCTCCATGCACGCGCAGGCGCTCACCGACCCGATCTACCAGTACGTCGTGCGTCGCGCGAAGCGAGAAGGCGGCCGGAAGCTGGCCACCTTCTGCGAGTCGTGCCACGCGCCCATCGCGGTGATGGGCAGGTTGGAGCCGCTGAACCAGAACGCCCTGCCGCCGCAGGCGGTCGAAGGCGTCACGTGCGACTTCTGCCACCAAATCAGTGGCACCTCCTCGCACCTCGGCAACGCGTCGTTCAAGGTGACGCCGAACGGCACGAAGCGCGCCCAGTTCGACGACGCTCACTCCCCCGCCCATCGGACCGCCTACTCGGCGCTCCACGAGACGTCCGATTTCTGCGGCACGTGCCACAACGTCGCGCACCCGGTCAACGGCTTGCGCCTCGAGACGACCTACTCCGAGTGGAAGTCCAGCTCGTACGCCGGAAATGGCGTCTTCTGCCAGGACTGCCACATGACGCCCGGCCCCGGCGTGACGTTCCCAAATCCGGGCGCGGCGGCAATCGGCGGACCGCCGCGCGAGCACGTGTACACGATGACGTTCGCCGGCGGCAACGTCGGGCTCGGCGATGGGCCGCGGGCGACGGCGAACCTTCGCGCTGCCGCGCGGATCGCCATCGACGCCCCCGCCGTAGCGCGGTCGGGACGCGACGCCAACGTGAAGGTCGTCGTGCGCAACGTGGGCGCCGGCCACGACCTGCCCACCGGCCTCACCGAGGTGCGGCAGATGTGGCTCGAGATCACCGCGACGGACCGACACGGCACCCAGATCGCGAGCGACCGCCGCGACTTCGGCACCGTGCTTCGCGACGCCGCAGGGCACACCGGCGTGGACGTGTGGAACGCGGTCGCTGTCGCCAAGGACGACCGGATCCCGCCCGGCGGGCAGGTGGTGGAACAGCTGGCTGTCCCGCCGAACGCTCCTCGGCCCATAACGATCCGGGCGCGGCTACGCTACCGCTCGGCACCCGAATCGTTGGCGAAGGCAGCCGGTGTCGAGTTGCCGACGACCGAGATGGCGAGCGCGTCAGCAACCATATTCGAGTCCGACGCACAGCGACGCGGCGAATCACCACTGTTGGCGCGAACCGTGATGCTCGTGTTCGCCGTGGCCATCGTCGGGGTGATCGGCGTGCGGTGGAGCCGTCGTCAGAAAGTCCAGCCGGGGCGAATCACCCGCCCCTAGCCGTCAGCCGATGCGAGTCGCGTCGCCGTCGCGGCAGTACTTGTAGTTCGCGAGGTCGTTCTCTCTCCAGACATCACACGTGGGACAGATGCAGTTCTGGGTGTAGTCGAGGTCGCCGCAGGTCGATTGGCCGGTCGAACAGTAGACCTGCGGCACGTCCTGAGCCGACAGCCCGCCGATCGTCTGCGTGGTCATGCTCTGCATCGCCCCGGGCCCGCCCTGCGACCCCATCTGCCCGCCCTGCATCGCCTGGTTCACCTGCTGTAGGCGATCCATCGCGCAGCTGCTGTTCGCCTGCACCGAACAGTTGTCGCACTGGCACTTCATCACGTTGTCCTGCGTGAACTGCACGGCCTTCGTCTGCGTCTGCATCACGGCCTCCCGTCGGTATACGCGTGCATTCGTACGCACCTGATACCCCGCACGCCTGCAAGCCCCACGCACGCGCGAATCTCGGCAGACGACAGCATGCTCAGAGGCCGTGGGCGTAGCGTCCGACCGCATCCTCGAAGGACGGCAGCAGCACGCCCCGTCCGCTCCTCAGCGCGGAGTAGACCGGTCTCGGCGCGACCCATCCGAGCTCTTCATGCGGTGCCCGCACGAGCGTGCGCCGTCCGACGCCCGCAGCTTTCGCGGTCGCCTCGACCAAGTCGGCCCACGTGGCAGCACCGTGGTTGGCGATGTGCCACACGCCGGATTCGTTGTCGATGAGCAGGTCGAGCGTTGCGTCGGCCAGATCGGGCAGGTAGGTCGGCGAGATCACGAGGTCGTCGGCGGCCAGGAACGTCTCGTGCAATGCGAGGGACCAGAGTCCCCTGCCGACGAGGTCGTCGTCCCGGACGCCGAAGACGGCGCCTGGTCGGATGACGAGCGCGTCTGGTGCGAGCATCCGCAGTAGCGACTCGATCGTCGCCTTGCCGCGTCCGTACACGCTGAGGGGCACGGCGTCCGACGTCTCGATGTACGGCTCCGCCGCGCGGCCGTCGAACACGAGGTCGGTCGAGAAGGCCGCGACGCGCACCGATGCTGCCTCGCACGCGGAGGCGATAGCGATGATGTGCCGCGTGTCGTCGTAGAGACACGACGCCGGATCCTGCTCGGCGTCCTCAACCCCGAGGCACGATGGCGCCGCGACGAGCGCCCACGGCGAGGCCGCCGCCAGCAGTCGCGCGAGCTGCCACTCGTCGCTGAGATCGAGGGCGCGATCGGGGAGCAACCTGGCGGTGATGCCGCGACGAACGCATGCGTCCGCGAAGGCAGTTGCGACCGCCCCAGTGCCGACGATCACGAGCGGGCGGCTCGATGGCGCGCCGCCGCGGCCGCTGCGCCACCAGATCGTGTCCGGTCCGCCGTCCTTCACCACTCGCCGCCTCAAGTTGAGAACTTGGCTTACGGCAGAGGTTCGTACCCGAAACGGTCGGGGCGGCCGGGAGGTCCGAGGGATTGCCGACGTGTGGCGCCGCCTCCCCAGAGGCGAAGTGTCGGTCCCTCCACTACAACATCTAGTGGCAGATGATTCAAGACTGCATTCTCGGCACGACTCCTGCTACGCTCGGCGCGTGGACGTAATCCGGCGTCCCTGGACTGAGGAGGTGATCCTAGTAGTGAGTGACAGTACCGCTGCTAAGGCCTCGTGTATGGCGATCGAGTCCGGAAGCGAGGCCGCCTGAACGGTGGCTTCTCGGGAGACGGGAACCCGGCGCGCGAGCGCAGTAATCGTCTTCTAGACGCTGACTAGTAAGTCGCTGTTCGGCAGCGATGAGAGGGCCCTGATCCGCGCAAGCGGGTCGGGGCCCTCTGCCGTTCCCGGCGGCTTGCGGCTCCGGCCTGGCTGCGACGGCAGCGCCCAGCCGCCGCATAGTCGATTCGGCCGCGAATCCGAGCCGCATCGCACTCCTCCTTCTATGCATCCGCGGCCACTGAGCATCGGCCCAGAGCTGCCCGAATGTCGGCGCTCGGGCGCACGCGCCGAAACCAGCCGGTCAGGCCGTTGACCTGCGGATACTTCCTGTACGTACCACCTTCGATGGCACGACATGTGCACCATGTGGACCGTCACAGGCTCGCCGCCGATACGCATCGGATGGCATGGTCTGTGCACTATGGACCTTCGTGAGAGCCTGCAACCGATACGAATCAGGTGGTGTTGTTAGTGCTGCGACTCTCGACTAAGAACCTGCGTCCGGCCGCTGCGATCACGCTCGCCGCGACCATGTTCGTCGGAACGATCGCGGCCGCGCTCCCGGCGCGCGCCGATGATAGCCCGCTCAACCGTCGTGCGGTCATCGCCCGCGCGAAGACGTGGACCAAGCACAAGGTGCCGTACAGCCAGAGCGACTGGAAGAACGGCTACCGCACCGACTGCTCGGGATTCGTGGCCATGGCTTGGAACATTCCTGAGAACATCGTGACGTGGAACGTCCCGCTCGTCGCCAAGCCGATCAGCAAGAGCCAGCTCGAGCCGGGCGACGTCCTGCTGAACACCCAGCGTGACCGCCACGTGGTCATGTTCGAGAAGTGGGTCGACAAGAAGCACACCTCGTACTGGGTGCTCGAGCAGACGGGTCAGAACAGCGTCGAGGGCACGATTCGCCGCAAGATGACCTACCCGTACCGCATCGACGGTTCTCTCTACAAGCCGTACCGCTTCGTCGGCATGTCGCGCTACCTCAAGGCGATCCCGAAGAACGGCCGCCAGCCGGTCGCGGGATACAAGAAGGACCCGGCCGTCCTGAAGGTCAAGCCGGTGAAGGCCGAGCCGAAGCGCGTCGTGCGCAAGCCGGTCGCGCCCAAGCACGCGCAGCAGCCGACGAAGGTCGAGCCGACGCGGACCCAGCGTCCCGAGCGGCACGAGTCGGCCACGAACTCCGCTCCCCAGGCCGCCATGCTCACGTCGCTCCTCGGCTGGCTGACTGGCCGCTAGTCGCAAACCCTCGCACCAACGAGCCCCGGCCGTCATTCAGGCCGGGGCTCTTTCGTTTTGCCGAGGACAGCGCGCGCGTCGGCCACGCATTGCGACCAGGATACAATCGCCTGCTCCGTGGGGATGAACCGGCCGTGGCGCGACCGGGGGGGCCGCGCTTACGGCTACCAACGGAGGTGGGAACATGGCGGTGATGGCGCAGCAGCGATTGCGCGCGTTCAGCGCTCGTCGGTTCATCGGCAAGAACGTGTACGACGTCACCGGTGACCGGATCGGCGAGGTCGACGACCTCATCGTCGACATGCAGTCAGCGTGTGCGAAGTACGCGATCGTGGGCGTCGGCGGATTCCTCGGCATGGGTGAGCGGCACTACATCGTGCCGACGCAGGCGATCTCCATGAACACGGACACGGGTGCGCTCATGCTCAACGTCGACCGCGGGCGGCTCGCGAACGCCCCGACCTTCGACCGCGATAATCCGCCTGACTTCAACGACGAGCAGTGGTCGTCGAGCCTGTACACCTACTACGGTCTGCAGGCACCGAGTCAAATGCCGATGGACCAGGGCATGCAGTCGCAGGGCACGCAGCCGGTCGGCCCGGGGTATGCGGGACCGGGCCCGGCGCGCGGTCAGACCGGCGCGCCGGGGCAGGCCTGGCCGGGCGCCGACCAGGGCTACACGCAGCAGCAGGGCTACCAGCAGCCGATCGGCAATCGCCAGGGTGGCCAGGGCGGCCAGGGCGGCATGGGCGGCAACCGCTAGCTGCCCGTTCGACTCGCCGAAGAGGGGCTCGCGCATGACGCGCGGGCCCCTTTCTTGCGTCGTGTCGACGCACCTTTTTCCGCCGCCATATCCCCTGGTCACACCGTTCAGCTCGGCATTCTTCCTGTAATTGCTAGCTTCGATGGCAAGGTCCCTGCACTTTGTGCCGCCTGAGAGACCGTCATCCGATCTCAGGTGGTGAAGCCAGTTGAAGCCAAGACCCTCTCTCGAGATTGCTAAGAGAGCGACGAGCGCGGCCCTCGCGGCCGTTGTGTTCGCCGGCACGCTCGCATCCGTCACGCCCGCATTCGGTAAATACGTGGGGAGTCCGCCGACCTTCGACCGGCGCGATGTCATCCATCGCGCCAAGACGTGGACGAAGCGGCGCATCCCGTACAGCCAGGTGGGCTACCGCAATGGTTACCGTCGCGACTGCTCCGGCTTTGTCTCGATGGCCTGGGGCCTGCCGTACAACCTGGTCACGTGGACGATCCCGCTCGTGGCCAAGCGGATTCCCAAGGCCGACCTCGCGCCCGGAGACGTCCTGCTGAACCCCGTCGGCGACCGGCACGTGGTCATCTTCGAAAAGTGGGGCGACTACAAGCACCGCACGTACTGGGTGCTCGAAGAGACCGGTCAGAACGGCGTCGATGCCGCCATTCGTCGTAAGGTGGCCTACCCGTACCGGATCCAGGGACGCCTGTACCACCCGTATCGCTACGTCGGCCTCAGCGGCTACCTGCGGAACACGCGATGGTCGGACCGGCAGCCGGTCCGCAATGCGGCCACCGCGAAGGCGGCGGCGCGCAAGGCCGCCCACCGGGCCGCCGCGCGCAAAGCGGCTGCGCGCCGTGCCGCGCATCGCAAGTCCGAGGCCGCGCGGAAGAAGCAGGCGGCGGCCGACGAGCGAGCCACGAAATCGCGCGCGGCACAGGCGCACGAACGTGACGCGCGGAATGCAGTTCCCGATTCCGCGGTCGCCCGTCAGACCCAGGCAACCCCGGCCCCCGTCAACCCGGTCGCGATGCTGTTCTCGACGCTCGCCCGCTGGGTGACCGGCCAGCCGCAGAACTAGCGGCAACGATCTCGCCCTCCCGCCGGCCCGTCCGCACCCACACGTGCGGGCGGGCCGGTCCCGTCCTCAGCTGCTATCCGTCGGCGGGCGCGGGGAGTACTACCATGGAGCCGAGGACGGCTGCGGCGAGGGGGTGTCGGGATGGCACGAACGGCGAAGGGTCCGGAGATCGTCGAACTGCCGGCGCGAACGATGGCGGTCGTGCACTCGGTCGGCGACCCGAGCGAGGTCGGCGAGCGCGTGTTCAAGGCGCTGTACGGCGCGGTGTACACGCTGAAGTTCGCCCTCAAGAAACGTGGCGTCGAGTTCAAAGTCGAGCCACCTCGCGCGCGGTGGCTCGCCGGCGAGAACTGGCAGTCCGTGCCTCGCGAGCAGTGGGAGGCGATCTGGGCGATCCCGATCCCCGAGGACACGGTCGAGCTCGCGCAGAAGGTGCCGGACGCCGAAGTCCTCGTCGAGCGCTGGGACTACGGGACGATCGCGCAGGTGCTCCACCTCGGCTCGTATGCCGAGGAGCCGCCGACGATCGAGGCGCTGCACGCGTTCATCGGCGAGCAGGGCTACCGCATCGCGGGACCGCACGAAGAGGAGTACCTCTCGCGGCCGGGCGCCAAAGCGCAGAAGACGATCATCCGCTACCAGGTGGAGCGCGTCGGCGAGTAGCCGCACCCGTTTCGCCGCCCCGGGCGCCGGGTATCGCTGAGAGACGCCGGCGAGTGCCGGGACAGCGACGCCTGGGGGTGGTCGAGGATGCGGCAGAACGCGGGTGGACACTCTCGTGACTACCGGGAATCGGACCTTCGCATCGTGCTGCAGAAGCGCGGGCAATGGCGGCGTTGGAACGACGTCGCGCGCTGGCTCCACAGCGAGGGCCGGCGTGACTCGGAGATCAAGCCCTCGGACGCCCAGCAGATGCTCGTCGACATCGACTTCCTCGTGATGGACGACGTCCCGTTCACCAATGACCCCGGCCAGGCGTTCAAGCTCGCGCACGAGCATCGCAAGCGCTCGCCACACGCGCGCCATCGCCGTGTCATGCCGCACCACCTGCACCGCGGCTACCCGCGCATCTGACGCGAGCAGCGGGAGGCGCGCCGGCGGCCTCGTCCTCGGGTGCTACCATGTGCCGACGACGAGCGAAGGGGTGCTTTGTGGCCGACGACAACGACATCGAGACGGTTCGCCGGATGCTGGACCGGCTCTACGCCACACGCTCGCGGGTACCGCGGCTCGACGTGATCACGGAAGCCGAAACGATGTCGCTGAGTCCGGACGTGCTACACCTGTTCGCGCTGCTGCCGCCGGGCGCCTACACGCGTCGCGCGCTCGTCGACCAGCTCAACTCGGCGATCGTCGCGCAGGGGCGCGGGTACTCGTTCGGCACGCTCGACTAGGTCTTCGCCGGCCGCCGCAGCGCGAACGAGCCGGTCACGCGCAGCATCAGCATGCCGATGAAGAACGGCAGCCAGAAGGCGATGCCGCGGTAGGTCGTGGCGATGGCGATGGCGAGGTCCGGCGAGGCGTGGAACGACGTGAGCGTGAGGATCATCGCGCCGCCGACCAGACCGATCCCTTGCGGCAGCGGGCTCACGATCCAGAACAGCCGCCCGACCGCGTACCCCGCCAGCACTTCCCCGCTACCAAGCCGGAAGTCGAACGCCATCGCGATGGCGTACAGGCTCGCGAGGTCGAATGCGAAGCCGGCGACCACGAACACCAGCGTCCGCACGATGCCCGAGGGGCGGCGCGCCACCAGCGCGGCGCTCGCGCAGGAGTCGCTGGTCGTGCGCTCCGCCCAGTCCTCGGGAACGTGGATCGGATGGCGCAGCGCGCGGCTCGCCCGCTCGGCGGCGTCGGCCAGGCCGAGGAGGATCGCCAGCAGCGTGCGGGGGCTGCGCAACGCGAGAACGAACGCGGCGATGTGGACGAACACGATCGCCATCAGCACGAGCATCCCGACGATCTGATATGGCCGGATGAGGCCCGAGAGCGCCAGTACGAGGAGGCCGGGCGCCACGGCGATCGCGTGCCCGAGGAACACGCACCCTTGTGCGAGCAGCGTGGCCGCGACGGCGCGCGCCGGATTCGCGCCGTACTGCACGGCGTCGTCGATGATGAGCGCCGGGCCGGCGGCACCGGCGGTCGGTGTGACCACGTTGGCGAACAGTGCCGCGAACACCGCCGGCAGCATCTGACGCATCGGCCGTGGCGTGTCGACGACCATGAACGCGGATCGGTAGCACTCGGCGTAGAGCACGAAGTACACCGCCTGCAGCCCGACAGCCGCGAGCAGCCAGCCCTTCTCGGCGCCCATGAGCGAGCGCGCGAACACGGCGATCTCGGCGATGTGCGCGGCGAGGAAGAGGACCGCACCGATCACCACTGCCCAGAACAGCAGGCGCCTCACGCGCTCCCCTTCGGTCGATTCCTCCGCCCGGTCCCAGTGTATGCGACCGCGGCATGACGAGTCGCCCGCCTACCTGAGGTAGACCGAGCGCCGAGGAGGATGCGGCGCGCTACGGCCGCGTCAGTTCGTCGTGGAGCGTGCTATGCGCCTGATGGGCGTGGCAACGTGGGCAGTACGTGTCCGGTCCGACCGGGTGGACGTTGGTGAAATCGGCGCTGTTGAACTCCTTCTGATGGCAGCGCAGGCAACGCGTGTTGGGCACGACCGCCCCGGTCGCGAGCTCCGGCGGGTTGGTCCAGTGGACGTAGACGTCGCGCAGGCCGTCGCCGATGTGCGCCTTGAGGTAACCGAACGGACCCGGGTTCGAGTGGCACGCGAAGCACGAGTACTTGTGGTGCGGCGCCGTGACCCACGCGTTCACAGTCGGCGTCATCTCGTGGCAGCTCGCGCAGAACCACGGCTCGCCGGTGATCCACAACGATACGCCGAAGACGGCGAGCACGACGACGCCGACGACCACCCAGATCGTCCAGCGTCGCCGTGCCCGCGAATCCATGCTCGGCTCCGCGCCCTACTCAGGCGTCTTCGCGTTCGGCACTGCGTTGCCGGTCAACTGCTTGTAGGTCTCCTGGAGCAGCGTCACCGTGTACCAGGGATTGTGCACGCCCTGGCTCTTGTCCTGCTCGGTCAGCAGGAGGTTGTAGGCCGCCACGTACACCTTTTCGTCGAACGACACGTCGTTCGTGCCGTTCTTGATCTTGATCTCGCCCTTGTCCTCGGTGATCGTGGTTGCCTTCGACTCGGCCAGCGTGGCCGACGTCAGGATCGACTGCAGGCCCGCTACCTCCGTCTGGATGCCCTCGGCCTTGCCATTGCCGTCGTAGTCGGCCTTCACCTGCAGGTTCGGTGCTCCGGTCGTCTTGCCCTCGTGGCAGCCGCTCAGCGCGCAGGTCTGCGAAACGGGGACGGGTACCAGCGCGTGGTTCGGTCCCCAGCTCGTGGACGTCATGTGGCACGTCACACACGCCTTCTTGATCGTCGCGTGCGGCTTCGTGCTCTTGAGCGTCAGCCCCTGCGTCATCCCGCCTGTTCCGCTCCAGATGCCCGCCTGGCTGCTCGGGTGCGGACCGCTGTGCGTCGAATCGTTCGGATTCGGCTTGCCCAGCTCGCGATGACAGCCGAGGCACACCGCGCCCGTTCCGGCGTGGATCGTGTCGGTCGCGGTCGTGATCGTCGCCGTGCCGGATCGCATCATCTCTTGCCCGCGGCCGGTGTGGCACGCACGGCAGTCGGTCGCCACCACCCACGCGCCGAACGGCTTGTCACGTCCGAGCTTCTTCGGATCAGCGGTCCCGGTGGCGAATGCGCCGCCGTCGTGGCAGCCCACGCAGAACTGCTCCTCGGCAGCGAACGTCACCGGCTGCTGGTGGGCGGAATCGACCCACGACTGCGTGATCTTCGAGATGTCCGTCTGCTTCGTTGACGACGTCTGTTGCTTCGTGGTGGTTCCCTGCTGCTGCGTCCCGGCGCACGCCGTCACCACGGCGGCGAGGACGAGGACCGCGGTCAGCAAGAGGAATACCTTTCCAACACCTCTCATCGGACTCCCCCTCTCATCGTCAGGCGGACATGTACCCTTTCTCCTGCGCCGACACACCCTCGCGCTGCGACACACCCGCTCGGCGATGGGAACGTAAGGTCAGCGGCGTCAGGAGGGGTGTATGCGCGACTACATCGGTGACGAGCCGTCACTGCCGGGCAAACCGACCTCGGTGTGGCTGGATCGGGTGCCCGACCGCGAGTTTCCTCGGCTCGAGGGCGATCGAACTGCGGACGTCGTGGTCGTCGGCGGAGGGCTCGTCGGCGTGGCGACCGCCTTCATGCTGCGTCGCTCCGGACAGCAGGTGATCCTGCTCGAGGGCCGGGAGGTCCTCGGCGACGTGACGGGGCACACGACCGCGAAGGCGACCGTGCAGCACGGCGCGGTGTACGCACACCTGCGCGACCAGATCGGCGAGCTCGCCGCGGTCACGTACGCCGAGGCGAACTTCGCGGGGCTGAACGCCATCGTCACACTCGCCCGGGAGTTGGCTATCGACTGCGGCCTCGAGCGAGTCGACTCGTACCTCTACGCCGAGACCGACGACGGTCTCGTCGAAGTGCTGCGCGAGGTCGCGGCATGCGAGGCGCTCGGGATGCCGGTGGAGTACACGGAGTCGGTGCCCGCACCCTTCCAGGTCCGCGGCGCGGTGCGGTTGCCCGATCAGGCCGTGTTCGACCCGGTCGCGTTCGGGTTCGGCCTGCTCGACGCGAGTGACGGCGTGGAGGTGGTCCTCGGCCACGCGCACACGGTGCGCGACCGCGACGACGGCCGCGTCGAGGTCGTGACCGACGGCGGCAGCGTGGCAGGCTGGAGCGTCGTGATGGCGACGAACTACCCGTTCTGGGACCGCGGCGGCTTCTTCACGCGCCTGTACCCGTACCGCTCGTACGCACTCGCCGCCCGTCTCGCCGAGGACGTGCCGCGCGACGCGTTCTACTCGCTCGACAGCGAGATGGGGTTGCGGCGCTGGGACGGCCCCGAGGGGCCGCTGGCGATCGTGAGCGGCGAGCACCACAAGGCGGGCCAGGGCGGCGACGAGCGCGAGCGCTACGCCGCGCTCGAGCAGCGCGCCCGCGAGCGGCTGCCGATCGAGTCGGTGGCGTTCCACTGGTCGACGCAGGACAACCGGACCCCCGACAAGCTTCCGTACGTCGGGCGTGCGCCGTTCTCGGAGCGCGTCTTCCTCGCGACCGGCTTTCGCGCGTGGGGAATGACGAACGCGCTGGCCGCAGCCACGCTGCTGACCGACCTCGTACTCCATCGGCCCAACTCGTGGGCGAGCGTATTCGATCCCCGCCGAGTACGACCGGTGGCGTCGGCCGCGACGTTCGTCGCTGAGAACTTCGACGTGGCGCGGCATTTCGTTGCGGACCGCATGAGGCCCACGCCGAAGCCGGCCCGCGACCTGGCCCTCGGCGAGGGCGAGATCGTCGACCGCGGCGGGCATATCGCGGCGATCCATCGCGCCGATGACGGGTCGCTACACGCGCTCGACGCGCGGTGTCGCCATCTCGACTGCATCGTCGGCTGGAACGAGGCCGAGCAGACGTGGGACTGCCCGTGCCACGGCTCGCGGTATCTGCGCGACGGCTCGTTCCTGCACGGCCCCGCCTCCCGCCCGCTCCGCCAGGCGCGCGAGCAGGAGTGGACCGAAGGCGCCGACTAGCTCCGAACGCGAAACGGCGCCCGCTTTCGCAGGCGCCGCTCGCTCGGTTCGTGGGTCGGGTGGCTACATGGCCGTCGGGGTGGCGCGACGCGCGCCAGCCGGGCGCTTCTCGAACTGGAACGCCTCGACCGCCACGTAAATCGCGGACAAGCCGACCAGCACATAGATCGCCCGGGAAATCAGCGTCAGCGGCCCGAAGATCGCCGCGACCAGGTTGAATCCAAAGAGACCGACGAGACCCCAGTTCAAACCGCCGATGACGAGCAAAACGATCGCTACGTAATCAAGCCAGTTAAGCCTTCTCATCGTTCTCGCCTCCCATCACGTGATGAATCAGCCACCGTGTATGTTCCCGGCAAGCGCCCATCAGTAGCATTCCACGGCCCCGCTTTCAGGCCGTCTACCTGCGGTTATGGATGTCCTCGGCGATTTCTGAGTCGGGCCGCGCCCAGCGCCCCGAGCAGCAGCGAAATGAGGACAACCGGCACGTATCCGGAGGCGATCGGGAGCAACGACACGCCCTCGGCGAACACGATGAACGGGATGACGATCACCACCGCCGGCGCCGCGAACACGAGCGCAGGCCAGACCGGTCGCCGCGGCGCGATGACGCCGATGACGGCGCCGAACATGAGGTACACGACCGCAGCGATGACGTAGGTCAGGAGCCGGTCGGTGAACGTGAAGATGTCGGTGAACAGGAAGTTGAAGATCACGAAGAACGCCGGCAGCACGCCGAGTAGGAAGGCGCCGCCGTAGCCGACGATCGCCTTCAGCACGCGCGTCGTCCGGTCCTCCACGTCGGCCTCCCTGCTCGTCCTGACCATCTCTAGCCGAACCGCCCGGTGATGTACGCCTCCGTGCGCTTGTCGTGCGGGTTCGTGAAGATGGTACGCGTGTCTCCGATCTCCACCAACCCCGCCGGCCGGTCCATGCTCTCGCGCAGCAGGAACGCGGTGCGATCCGATATCCGCGCGGCCTGCTGCATGTTGTGCGTGACGATCACGATCGTCACTTCGGTGCGCAGCTCGCCGATCGTGTCCTCGATCTGCTGCGTCGAGATGGGGTCGAGCGCCGAGGCGGGCTCGTCCATCAGCAGCACCTCCGGCGCGGTGGCCAACGCTCGCGCGATGCACAGTCGCTGCTGCTGGCCGCCGGAAAGCTCGAACGCGTGCTTCTTGAGGTTCCCCTTGACCTCGTTCCAGAGTGCGGCGCGGCGCAGCGATTCCTCGACGATCGCGTCGAGTTCGTCTCGGCGGTGGACCCCGTGCGTCCGCGGCCCGTACACGACGTTGTCGTAGATCGACATCGGGAACGGGTTCGGCTTCTGGAACACCTGGCCGACACGCCGGCGCAGGTCCACCGGGTCGACGGTCCGGTCGTAGATGTCGAGGCGGTCCAGCTTGATCGAGCCGGACACGCGCACGTCGCCGAGTTCGTCGTTCATCCGGTTGAGGCAGCGCAGGAGGGTCGACTTGCCGCAGCCGCTGGGGCCGATGAGCGCTGTCACGGAGTCCGGCTCGATGCGCATGTCCACGCCGGCCAGCACGGTCTCGGCCCCGTACGCGACGGCCACGTCGCGCAGCTCGAATTCACCGTTGCGGGTCGCTTTGACGGTTTCGGTCACCACTTGATGCGTCTCCTCTGTCTCGTGCGCCAACCGGCGGCGAGGATGTTGATGATGCTCACGCCGCCCACTAGGACCAGCGCGGTGCCCCACACGATGTCGGGGGCGGGTTTCACGGCCTGCGTTGCCATGATGTACAGGTGGTACGGCAGCGCCATGACCTTGTCGAACGGCGAGTTCGGCAGCGGCGCGAAGAACGCGGCGGCCGTGAACAGGATCGGTGCTGTCTCCCCCGCCGCCCGGGACAGGCCCAGGATCGAGCCGGTCACGATGCCGGGTGCGGCCGCGGGCAGCACGACCTTGTAGATCGTGCGCAGTCGGGACGCACCGAGTGCGAGCGAGGCTTGCCGAAGGTCCTTGGGCACCTGTCGGAGCGCTTCCTCGGTCGCGGTTATCACGACCGGCAGCGTCACGCACGCCAGTGTGAGCGAGCCCGACAGGACCGAGACGCCGAGACCCAGCTGAATCACGAACAGCGCGAACCCGAACAGGCCGTACACGATGGACGGCACGCCGGCCATATTCGCGATCGCGAGACGGATCGCGCGCGTGACCCGCGAGCGCGAGGCGTACTCGGCGAGGTAGACGCCGGCCATGATGCCGATCGGCAGCGCGAACGCGGCGGTACCCAGCACGAGGTAGACCGTGCCCATGATGACCGGGTAGATGCCGCCCTCGGTCATCTGGTTGGTGGGCAGCTCGTTCAAGAAGTCCCAACTGATCGCGCCGATGCCTCGCCACACGATGTAGCCGACGACGAACAGCGCCGTGGCGATGACGCCGAACGCCGCAGCGCCCGTGATGAGCTTCGCCGCCGTCTCGACCGCCCTCGCGCGGCGGACTCGGCGCCTGGATGCCTCGCTCATCGGCGCCACCTCCGCCGCTGCCGCTCGAGCACGATGTCGGCGGCGAAGTTCACGAGGAACGTCACGACGAACAGCACGAGGCCCATCGCGAACAGCACGGAGAAGTGGAGCCCGCCGCGGATCGTCTCACCCATCTCGCCGGCGATCGTCCCGGTCAGCGTCTTCACGGAGGCGAACGGGGTCAGCGGCACGATGTTCTGGTTGCCGGCGAGCATGAGCACGACCATGGTCTCGCCGATCGCACGGCCGAGGCCGAGCATCGCGCCGGCGAATATGCCGGAAGCCGCCGACGGGACGGTCACCTTGTAGATCGTCTGCCACCGGGTGTTGCCCAGCGCGAGCGATCCCTGACGGAGGTCGTTCGGAACGGCGTGGAGCGCGTCCTCGGAGATGGAGATCACGGTGGGGAGCGCCATGATGCCGACGACGAGCCCGGCCGTGAGCGCCGACAGCCCCGACTGCAGATGGAATATCTCGCGGATCGGTTGCACCAGCAGCGCGAGACCGAGCAAGCCGTAGACGACCGACGGCACCGCCGCCATGAACTCGATGAGGGTCTTCAGGAGTTCCTTCGAGCGCGGCGGCGCGAACTCCGAGATGTAGATCGCCGCCGCGATGCCCACCGGGATGCACACCACCATCGCGACGATCGTGACCCACAGCGAGCCGACGATCGCCGGAAGCATGCCGAACTCCGGCGGCGTGCTCGTGGGGAACCACGACGTGCCGCCGAGCATGTGGCCGAGCCCGAGCTTGCTGATGGCTTGGGTCGAGTTGAGGAAGAGGAAGATCGCGATGGCGGCCAGCACGGCGATGGCCGTCCAGCCGCTGATCGCGATCAGGTTCCTGACAGCAGCCTCGGCCGCCCGGCGAATCGCCAGGCGGCCGAGACCCTGCCTCCTATTCGAGGAGGGTTCTCGCATGTCGGGCTAGTCTACGGTGACGAAGCCCTGGTCCTGCACGACCTTCTGGCCGTCGGTGCCCAGGATCCAGTCGATGTAGGCCTTCCCGAGGTCCCTCGGCTGGCCGTTGCTGTACATGTACAGGTCGCGGGAGAGCGGGTAGGACTTGCTCTTCACGTTGGCGACCGTGTCCTCTACGCCGTTGACCTTGAGGCGCGTCACCTTGTCGCCGGCCTGCTGCGCGTAGCCGAGACCCACGTAGCCGATGGCGTTGGGATTGCCCTCGACCTCGGCGACGATCTCCTGGTTCGAGCCCAGGTTGCGCATCGTCTTCGCGTACTTCTTGTCCTTGCCGACGACCGCGGTCTGGAAGAACTCGTACGTGCCCGAGGACGTGTCGCGACCCAGCAGGACGATCGGCTTGTCAGCGCCGCCGAGGTCCTTCCAGTTCGTGATCTCCCCGCGGTAGACCTTGCCGAGCTGGTCGATGGTGATGTCGCTCATCGTGTTGGCCGGGTTGACGACCACCGAGATGCCGTCCTTCGCGACCACGGTCGCCACGGGGTCGACATTGTTCTTCTTCGCCTGGTCGATCTCCTCAGGCTTGATCTCACGCGAGGCGTCGGCGAAGTCGACGGTGCCGTTGATCAGCGCCGCGATGCCGTTGCCCGAACCGCCACCCTTGACCGAGATCGTCACGTTCGGGTTGTCGGTCTGAAACTTCTCTGCCCAGGCCTGCGCCATGTTGACGATTGTGTCCGAGCCCTCGATGTTGAGCGCGCCCGACAGGCTGCTCGTCGTCGAACCGCTGCCCTGTGGCGTGCTCTTCGGGCCACATCCCGTCAGCGCGAGCGTTGCCGCAGCGAGGCTCGCCGCAACGACGAGCGTCAGCACTTTCCTCAGCGTCACCATGTCTCCTCTGGGTCGAATGTCCGAGATTGGCGGAGGTGCACTCGAGGGATGCCTCCGCCACCGAGGATGCTACGGGCAAGGGCGAGCCGAGTGGTTGCACGCGTGTAACACGGCGAGACTCGCTCGTAAAACAATTGTTAAACGCCCTTGCCTCTGGCGCGGAACGTGCAGATGCTGGGGCGAGCGCGGTCCGACGCGCGATCCAGCTTTCCCGCGAAGGAGCCGCATGAGTACGATCCTCGTCGTCGAGGACGACCCGATCATCAGGCAGACCGTCGAGTATGCGCTGCGGCGTGCCGGCTTCGAGACGCGCTCCTCGGCCGACGGCGCCGAGGGACTCCGGCTGGCGCAGGAGCGGCGACCCGAGCTCGTGCTGCTCGACCTCATGCTGCCGAGCCTCGACGGCTACGCGTTCGCCGAGGCGCTCCGCCGCACCGACTCCGAAGTCGCGATCATCATGGTGACCGCGCTCGAGACGGAACGCGACAAGGTGCGCGGCCTGGACGCTGGCGCCGACGACTACATGACGAAGCCGTTCTCGGTGGAGGAGTTGCTCGCACGAGTGCGCGCCAACCTGCGCCGCGTGCGTGAGCGCGAGGTGCTCCACAACGACGGAGTCATCGAGGTGGGCGACCTCGTCATCGAGCCGAGCCAGTTCCGCGTGACCGTTGCAGGCGTTCCCGCACGGTTGCGGATGAAGGAGTTCCAGCTGCTGGTGGCGCTCGCGCAGAACCCCGGCGTGCTGATGACGCGGCAGCGGCTCGCGAGCGACGTGTGGGGCTACGAGTACTTGCCGTCCACGCGAACGATCGACGTGCACATCCGCCGTCTTCGGCAGGCGGTGGAGGAACCCTCGGCGTTCGTGTACGTGCACACGGTGCACGGAGTCGGGTACCGCTTCGAGCCCGCGCCCCGATCGGCCGAGGAATCCTCGTGAACCGCATTGCGACCCGGATAACCCAGTCGTACCGATTGCGCCTGCTGTTCGGCTATGCGGTGATCGTGTCGCTGGTCGCCGCCGGCTGGGCGTGGAGCCTATACGGACCGCTCTCGAGCGCGATCGTCGAGCAACAGCAGTCGCACCTCCAGAGCGTGGCGCAGGCCGCGGCACTCGCGCTCGCCCGCGGTGGCGCGCCATCGGCGACCGTGCGGCAGCTCGTCGCGCGAACCGACCTACGCGCGACTGTGGTCGCTGCGGATGGCCGCGTGCTCGCCGACAGCCAGGCGGACCCCGCACGGATGGAGAACCACGGCAGTCGCCCGGAGGTGCGCGCCGCGCTGCGGGGCGCGATTGGGCGCGATACGCGCGTGTCGCGGACGCAACACGTCAAGGAGATGTACGTGGCCGTGCCCGCCACGCTCGATGGGGCGCGCGTCGCACTGCGTGTCGCCGAACCGCTGACGCGCATCGAGTCGCTCGCCGCCGACGCCCGCCGCACCGGCCTGCTGCTGCTCGTCGGCACGATCGTGCTGTCGCTGCTCGTGACCGGCCGCCTCGCCGAGCGGGCGGCGGCACCGGTCCTGCGTCTCACCGAGTCGGCGCGGTCGATGTCGCGCGGTGACCTGTCGACCCCCGTGCCGTCCGAGCCAGGCGAGCTCGGCGTGCTGTCATCGGCGCTGTCCGACCTCAAGCAACAGTTGCGGGCGCGCGTGCGCACCCTCGAGGCCGAGCGGGGCGACCTGCGCGGCGTGCTCGACGGCCTGCCCGACGCCGTGCTCCTGCTCGAGGATGGCCGGGTCGCCGTTGCTAACTCGGCAGCATCGCGCATGTTCCGACCGCCTGCTGCGGGTTGGCTCGGCCATCGCCTTGAGGAGACGACGCTGCCCGCGTCCGTGGTCGGTGCGGTCGGGCGGCTCGGCGAGGGCGGCGTCGAGGAGGTCGGCGATGCGATGCATCGGCAGCTGCTGGTCGCGACATGCGAACTACCGTCCGCCGACGACTCGGCGCGGCTGCTCGTCGCGATCTCCGACGTGACCGATCGCGCGCGGCTCGACCTCGTGCGCCGCGACTTCGTCGCGAACGCCTCGCACGAGCTCAAGACGCCGGCCTCGGCCATCCAGCTGCTGGCCGAATCCGCCCAAGCCGCTGCCGAGGACGGGGACGGCGCTCAGGCGCTCGCATTCGTGGCGCAGATCTCCGGCGAGGCAGCGCGGCTGAGCCGACTCGTCCAGGACCTGCTCGACCTCTCGCGCCTCGAGAACGGACGCGGTGCCCACGAAGCGACCGAGCTGCGCGGCGCGATCGACCTCGCGATGACCTCGCACCGCCTCGTCGCCGCTCGTCGCGGCCTCGCGCTCGACCTCGACCTCGATGCCGTCGCCGGTCGCGACATCTACCTCGCAGCCGACCCCACTGACATCGCGGTGCTGCTCGACAACCTGCTCGACAACGCGGTGAAGTACACGGAGGCCGGCACGGTCAGCCTGCGCGTCGAGGCGAACGACGGGCAGGCCCGCCTCACGGTATCCGACACCGGCATCGGCATCCCGGCCGAAGACCTCCCCCGCGTCTTCGAGCGCTTCTACCGCGTCGATCGCGCCCGGAGCCGGGCGAGCGGCGGGACCGGCCTCGGCCTGGCGCTCGTCAAGCACGTCGTGGAGCGCTCGAGCGGGACGATCTCGATCGCGTCAGAGGTCGGCACCGGAACACGCGTCGAGGTCACGCTGCCGCTCGCGTCCTGAGTCAGCGCCCCGCGGCGTCGCTCATCACTGCCGCGCGGCCGAGGGTGAAGAAACGGTCCCCCTGGGCGTCCGTTCCCGCGAGCGGCGGCGACACGCGCACGTAGCCCGCCAAGCCGATGACTCCCGACCCCTGCAAGTCGTGCACGGTGAAGTCGCGCTCGAAGTCGATGTTCGGCTCGATGTGGTGCGTGGGGAGCGGCAGCGTCGAGCCGATCTCGAGCCGGCTGTCGAGCGACGCGGTGGCCACCCATATCGGCTCGCCGTTCGCGCTGAAGCGCGTGCGCCAGATGCGGACGTGGTGCCGCCGCCGAATCGTCGCGCGCCCCACCGGCTTCTCGAAGGCCACGGTCTGCACGGAGCTGTCGAGGAAGTCGGGGGTGACGGGCGCCGTCGGGTACGGCTGGTCGGCGATTGCCGCGACCGCGGCGTGCACCAGGGACGCCGGCGTGGGCATGTCGGCCACCGCCCAGCCGGCCTTCTCGAACGCGGCGTAGAGTTCGGCGGGCGTGGCGATGAAGATCAGCCCGACCGGTTCCTGGCGCGCTCCGGTGAGCGTCTCGCTGAAGCGCGGCAGCCGGTCGACGGACGATTGCGGCAGGGTCGTCCCGCCGGTCGCCGCACTCCCGGCGGGCAGCGCGATCGCGGGCTCGGGCGCGGTCACCTGCCGCAGGAGCGGGTCGCGTAGCGCCGCGGTCACGATCGCGGCCGCGGTCACCACGACCGCAGCCGCCGTGAGGCCGCGTCGTAGCGCTACACCACCGAGGGGCTCCACGGGCGTCCTCGGCGGACCGTAGCGTTCGTACATCAGGTAGCCGCCGAACCACGCGCTCATCCACGCCGCACCGAGCAGCCACGAGGCGACGACGTCGCTGGTCCAGTGCACGCCGAGGTAGACGCGCGAAACGCCGATCGTCACCACGGCGAGCACCGCCGCGCCGAGCAGCAGGAAGCGCCACCACAGCGGCCGCACGTGCCGACCGAGCAACAGCCACAGCATGCCGAAGAACACGATCGACCCCAACGCATGTCCGGACGGGAACGAGAACGAGCTCGGCGTCTTGATGAGCGCCAGCGACGCCAGCGGACGCGCGCGGTGCACGAGCAGCTTGAGCGCGTCGGCCATGAGTGCCGCGCTGGCCGACGCCGCGAGGAACACCAGCGCCTCGCGCCGCTTCCCCCACGCGAGCATCAGCAGTCCGACGACGACCGTGAGCGCGATCATGACGCGGGGCTCGCCGAGGACGGTCGCAACCCACATCACGTCCGTGAGCTGCACCGCTCGGAACGCGCGGAACAGCGCGGAGATCTGCGGGTCGGCCTTCGTGAGGCCCGCAGCCAGCCCGATCGAGCGCGCGATGATCGCGAACCAGTACAGGAACGACACGGTCAGCACGACGGTGATAGTGAGGTACAGCCCCGTCCAGTGCTTCAGCGTCGTCCGCCGCCGCACCAAGCCGGTGAGCCGCGGGCGCTCCCGCACCAGCCGACGGATCTCCGGATCTTCAGGGAACGCGCGGGCGAGCGTGCCGGCGAGGCTTCGGAGGATGCGCCACAGCGCGGGTCCATATGTCGAGAGCGCCCAGCCGACGAGCCACGCGAGCGCGATCAACACGACAGCGCCAGTGATGAAGACGGACGTGCGATCGACCCATCTCGACAACACACGCTGCAGCCACACCAGCGCGACCGCGAGTACGAGCGCGAGGCCGAGTCGGCGCCGCAGCGTGCGACGCTTCGCACCGCGCTGCTCGTCACTCGGCAATCGCGTCACCTCCCACCGGCGTCACGCCGTCCGCTACCGGCCGGTGACGGCCACGAGCCGCGCCGCCACTTGCTTCTTGCGCGACAGCACGCCGGGGAGCCACACCGAGTCGTCCGCGAACGAAGCGCCGAAGGCCCGCTCGGCCAGGCGCTTCTTCCCTACAGCGATCAGCTCGCTGCCTTCGCGCACGACATCGGTCACCATCAGCAGCACCAGATCGTAGCGACGGGCCGCGAGCAGCGACTCGGCGTACGCGAGGAGCTCGCCGCGGTGTGCGAGCACGTCGTCGAGGTCGACGGTCTCGACCTGCCCGATCGCCACCACCTCGTCGCCGATGTGGTACTCCTTGAGATCCGCGCACACTGCGCGCTCGGCCGAGAACTCCTGCCCCGCCGACCGCGCGCGGAACATCTCGAGCCCGAACGCCTCGGCATCCACCCCGGCCCTCTCGGCCAGCCAGCCCACGATCTCGCGGTCGAGCTCGGTCGTCGTCGGCGATTTGAGCAGCACCGTGTCAGAGAGCACCGCCGAGAGCAGCAGGCCGGCGATGGGCTGCGGAACCTCCACGCCGAGTTGCCGGTAGCGGGTGGCGACGATGGTCGCGGTGGCGCCGACCGGGAGGTTCAGGAACATGATGGGCGCTGCCGTCTGCACGTCGCCCACGCGGTGGTGGTCGACGATCTCGAGCACTTCGGCGTCCTCGATGCCCGGCGCGGACTGCGAGCGCTCGTTGTGGTCGACGAGCACGACTTGCCGACGCGCCCCGCGAGCGATGTTGGTACGCGTCACGATGCCGAGGAGCTTGCCGTCGTCGTCCACCACGATCGCCTCGCGATGCGGGGAGGCGAACAGGTCCTCGGTCACTTCTGACAGCAACGCGTCGGGGTCCACGAGCAGCGGCTCGCAATCCATCACGTCGCGCACGGCTTGCGCGAGGTTGATGAGTCGCGCCGCGGCGTAGGAATCGTTGTCGGTAACGATGATCGCGGCCGACTTGGTCTTCGCCAGCTCGACCACCTCGTTGGGCGGGATGAAGCCGCCGGTGATGACGAGGCACGCGACGCCGGCCTCGATCGCCATCGGCTGGGTGCGCGCACGGTCGCCGACGATGAGCGTATCGCCGGGCCGTATCTTGCGAATGACCGTCCCCGGCTCCATCGCCGCGATCCGCACGCCACCCGATAGCACGGTGTCCGGATCCCCGGCGAGCAGCCTGCCGTCGAGAGCGAGCACGAGCTGCGCGACGCGAGCCGGTCGGCCGCCGAAATCGCATAGCTCGGTCTCGTCGATGTAGCGGTCCGCGAGAATGCTCACGTTGACCAGCCCTCGCACGACGCCGTCGTCGACGACCGGCAGCGCGCGGATTCCGCGCTCGCGCATGCGACGCCCCGCGGCAAGCATCGTGTCGTCCACGCCGATCGCGTCCGGCGCGATCGTCATGACGTCGCGTACGCGCGGCCGCACGTGCTCGATCTCCGCAGGCGCCGGCACGCCGAATCGCTCGAACGTCCACGCCGTCTCAGGCGGCATAGGCCCGAGCCGCACCGGCACGTGCGCGCGCGATTCGATGACGTTCTTGAGGGCGGCGTAGGCCACTGCCGAGCAAATCGAGTCGTTATCGGGGTTGCGGTGCCCGAACACGAGCACGTGTCCCACGTCCACCTCCGGCGTCTCGTTCATCGGCACGCTCGTCACCGTACCGTCGATTGGTTGTGTTCGCATGTCGCGATGGTCATTCTACTCTGCCCACTTCCAAAGAAATCCTCGCCCGCCCAGCCGTAACCGGCCCGCTACGGGTCCCGAACGGCACGCAACTTGCGTCCACCCGACGACTCCACGACTCTCGCGCGAGCCAAGTCGCGCCGAGACGAACCGCTCCAAGGAGGACTCCACCATGCCGAAGACCCCATACCTCGCCGTGCCACTCGTCGCACTCGCGCTTCTCGGCGCCGTGCTGGTGACCCGCACCTCGCCGACCGCCGCCGGGCGCCCCGCGACACGCGGCACGCTCGTCGCCTCCCGCGGCACCGCCCGGACGCCTGCCACGCCGACCGGCCGCGCTGGCGTCGCTGCGAAGCGTGCGACCGCTGCCGAGCGGGCCGCGAAGCCTCGTCCCGCCGCGATCGACGGCGCCGCCGTTCTTCGCGCCGAATGCACCGGCTGCCACGGCCTCGCGACCGCCACAAGGGCTCACGCAAGCCAGCGCGGCTGGCTCGGCATCATCAACGGGATGAGCAGTATGTCGAGCTCCAAGGCGAAGGCACTCGCCTCGTACCTCGCGGCGCGATAGGCGCCGCTAGCCCGCGATCTTGCGGATCGGCGCGTAGCCGACGAGCAGGTTCTTCGTGCCCGTCTCACCGCCGAAGCGCACTACGAGCTTGTCGCCCTTGACCTCGGTCACCGCACCGCGTCCGAACACCTTGTGCTCGATCGTGTCGCCGACCGCGTACGTGTCGGACGCCGCGGGCGGCAGTGTCGGCCCCGCGGTGGCATCGTTGCGACGGCGCCCCCCGCCGAACACGCGCCCGCCGGTGCCGCCCCACGTGGAGCGATCCGCCGCGCCGCGTCGGCCGAAGGTCGCTTGGCCGCCTCGCGAACCGGCAGCCCGCTGCGTGATTATGAAGTCCTCGGGGATCTCGTCGATGAAGCGGCTCGGCGCGTTGTAGCTCGAACTACCGAAGAGCTCGCGCTCGTACGCGTGCGTCAGGTACAGCCGCTCGCGCGCCCGCGTGATCGCGACGTACATGAGCCGCCGCTCCTCCTCGAGCCTCGCGGGGTCTCCATCGGTCAGCGAGTTCGCGTGCGGGAAGATGCCGTCCTCGAGGCCGGCCACGAAGACCACGGGGAACTCGAGGCCCTTGGCCGTGTGCAGCGTCATGAGCGTGACGGTGCGGTCGCCGCCGAGCATCTCATCGACGTCCGCGCGCAGCGCCACCCACTCGAGGAACGCGCCGAGGTCGTCCTCGGTCTCCTCACCTTCGTGAGTGGCCTCGTACTCGGCGATCTCGGTGAAGAACTCGCGCACGTTGTCGATGCGGTCGCGCGCCTCATCGGTGCCCTCGGCGGCAAGCGCCTGCAGCAGTCCGGTGGCCTCCACGACGTCTTTGACGCGGTCGTGCAGGTGACCGGGTGCCGACGCGGCCTTGCGCAACTCGTGCAGCGTGCCCGCGAAGTCCGACACCCGCTTGCGCGGGCCGCTCGTTAGCCAGCGCTCCTCGGCGGCGCGTTCGATCGCTGCCGAGATGGAGATTCCCTCGTCGTAGCTGACGCGCTCGAGGTTCGCCACGGTCGCGTCGCCGATTCCCCGCTTCGGCTGATTGATTGCGCGCTTCATCGACTGCACGTCCGCCGGGTTCGCGATGACGCGCAGGTACGCCAGCACGTCCTTGATCTCGGCGCGCTCGAAGAACCGCGTCCCGCCGACGATCTTGTGCGGTACCCCCTGGCGCAGCAGCACCTTCTCGAGCACGCGCGACTGGGCGTTGGTGCGATAGAACACCGCGAAGTCGGAGTACGTGCGGTGCTCGGCGCGCAGCAGCCGTTCGATCTCGTCGGCCACGAAGCGTGCCTCGTCGTTCTGATCGCTCGCCACGTAGCGGGTGATCGCCTCGCCCTCGGCGTTGGCGGTCCACAGCGTCTTCGGCTTGCGGCCGGCGTTGTTCTGCACGACGTGGTTGGCCGCCGCGAGGATCATCTTGGTCGAGCGGTAGTTCTGCTCGAGCCGAATGACGGTCGCCTCGGGGTAGTCCTTCTCGAACTCGAGGATGTTGCGAATGTCCGCGCCGCGCCACGAGTAGATCGACTGGTCGTCGTCGCCCACGACCATGAGGTTGCGGTGCGCCTTCGCCAGCAGGTTCACGATGCGGTACTGCGCGTGGTTCGTGTCCTGATACTCGTCCACCAGGATGTAGCGGAACCGCTCCTGGTACGTCCGCAGCACGTCCTCGTGCTGGTCGAGCAACCGGTACGCGTTGACCAGCAGGTCGTCGAAGTCCATCGCGTTCGCGGCTTGCATGCGCGTCTCGTACAGGGCCCACGTCTTCGCGGTGAGCTTCTCGGGCGGGATCGACGCCCGCTCGGCGTACTGCGCCGCGTTCATCAACTCGTTCTTCGCCGAGGAGATTCGCGAGACCACGCCCTTCGGCGCGAGCATCTTCGTGTCGATCTCGAGCTCGTTCATCGCCGCCGTGATCATGCGCTTGCGGTCGTCCTCGTCGTAGATCGTGAACTGCCGCGAGAAGCCCAAGCGCTCACCGTCGGCGCGCAGCATCCGCACGCACATCGCGTGGAACGTGCTCACCCACATGTAGCGCGCCTGGTAGCCCACGAGCTTCTCGAGGCGCTCGCGCATCTCGCCCGCGGCCTTGTTCGTGAACGTGATGGCGAGGATGTCCGCCGACGACGCGCCGCACTCGCCGATGAGGTAGGCGATGCGGGACGTGAGCACGCGCGTCTTGCCCGAGCCGGCACCGGCGAGCACCAGAAGGGGTCCTTCGGTGGTCGTGACGGCGTCGCGCTGAGCGGGATTGAGGTCGTCCAAAGAGAGTGTCATAGCTGCGTTAGTCTAGCGGACGGGGATGCACACGGGAAAGCGTGAATGACTGTTACCCGAGCCTTCCCTGATCCGAAGTTGCCATCGCGTTCGCGCGGCCATTCGTGCGGGATACTTGGTGATACGAAGCTGCCTGGTAGATACCCGTTCATCCAGGCAATTGATGACAGTCTCCCCTGGCCTACTTCACGAACTTGATCATCGAGAAATGTTCGTGGGCATCGCCGAGGCACTGGTTGTGCACGGGTTTGGTCTCTCCCTGGGAGTGCTGGATGTTGCCGCACGCATCACAGACGGTGAGCGCGCAGACACTGCACACACCGAGTCGCCGTGTTCCTTCGGCGCCACAGTGCGGGCACAAGCGCGGCATCGTTGATCGCGGCACCGCTCCTCGTGGAATCATCCCGCCCGGGTAGGCCACCACCACGCCTCTCGCACGTCGCCAAGAGTTCTGCGCCGCCGTTGGCGGAAGGGTCGCTACCCCAGCGTCCGCCCGATCGACTGCGCTACCGGTTGGAGTTCGACGACAAGCTTCCTTAATCCTTCAAGGTCGAGCGATTGCGGCCCATCGCACAGTGCCTCGCGTGGATTCGGGTGGACCTCGACCATGATTCCGTCGGCGCCCACCGCCACGGACGCGCGGGAGACCGCGGGCACGAGATCGGCCTGGCCGGTGGGGTGCGAGACGTCCACGATGATGGGCAGGTTCGAGAGCTTCTTCACCACCGGGATCGCCGTGATGTCGAGTGTGAAGCGCGTCGAGGTCTCGAACGTGCGGATGCCGCGCTCGCACAGGATGACGTTCGTGTTGCCGAGCATCGTGATGTACTCGGCCGCCGACAGCCACTCCTCGATCGTGGCCGCCATGCCGCGCTTGAACACGACCGGCTTGTGGTTCTCGGCGGTGGCGGCACCGATCTTCTTGAGCAACGAGAAGTTCGCCATGTTGCGCGTGCCGATCTGCAGCACGTCCACATACTCGTTCACGATCTCCACGTGCGCCGAATCGACGACCTCAGTTACCACGAGCAACCCGTACTCGTCGGCCGCCTCGCGCAGCAGCACGAGTCCCTGCTCCTCGAGACCCTGGAACGAGTACGGCGACGTCCTCGGCTTGTAGGCGCCGCCGCGCATGACCCGCACGCCGAGCTCCTTGCACGCGGCCGCGACCTCGCGCATCTGCTCGCGGCTCTCGACCGAGCATGGCCCGGCGATGATCGTGACGGCGCCGTCGCGCTCCACAGAGCCGATGCTGTTGGCCTGCCCGTCGGCCCCGAGCGTGCTCACTTCTGCAGCTCCTTCATGACGTGCAGGATGCGCTCGTAGATCTCACGCAGGTTCTCGCCGAACAGCGGCCCTTCGTTGCACCGCGCCAGATGGCCGAAGATCTCCTCTTCGCGCTTCGGGTCGAACAGCGGCCGATTCGCCTTCGGCTTGAGTTCGCGCAGGCGCAGCGCGAGCGTCGCGCGCTGGTTGAGCAGTCGCACGATGTCGCAGTCGATGTCGTCGATCCCACTCCTGACCTCGGCGATCTGCTGCTCGATGTCCTGGGGCTGCTCAGCCATCGTGCTCACTCCCACTCGATCGTGCCAGGCGGCTTGCTGGTTATGTCGTAGGCCACACGGTTCACGCCGTCGACCTCGTTGATTATGCGGTTACTCATGAGCGCGAGCAGCTCGTGCGGAAGACGCGCCCAGTCGGCGGTCATCGCATCCGCCGAGGACACCGCGCGGATGATGATCGGGTGCGCGTAGGTGCGCTCGTCGCCCATCACGCCGACGGAGCGGATGGCCGGCAGCACGGCGAAGTACTGCCACACCTCGCGGTTCTCGTCCCAGCGGCCGATCTCTTCGCGCACGATGGCGTCCGCGCGCCGCAGGATCTCGAGCCGCTCGTGCGTGATCTCGCCGATGATGCGTACGGCGAGCCCGGGGCCGGGGAACGGCTGCCGGTGCACGATCTCGTCGGGCAGGCCGAGCTGCGCGCCGACCGCGCGGACCTCGTCCTTGAATAGCCGGCAGAGCGGCTCGATGAGATCGAAGTGCACGCCTTCCGGGAACGGGATGAGGTTGTGGTGACTCTTGATCTTCGCGGTAGCCTTGCCGCCGCGCCCGCCGGACTCCACCACGTCTGGGTACAGCGTGCCCTGCGCGAGGAACTTCACGCCCTCGAGCGTGGTCGCCTCGTCGAAGAAGACCTTCCAGAACTCCTCGCCGATGATACGGCGCTTCTTCTCGGGGTCCTCGACGCCGGCGAGCAGCGACAGGTAGCGGTTCTCGGCGTCCACGTGCACGAGGTCGACGTGGAACTGGTCGCGGAATACCCGCACGACCTCGTCGGCCTCGTTCAGGCGCAGCATCCCGTGATCGACGAACACGCAGGTGAGCTGATCGCCGATCGCGCGGTGCAGCAGCGCCGCCACGACCGATGAGTCGACCCCGCCCGACAGTCCGCAGATGACCTTCGCGTCTCCCACCTGGGCGCGGATCTGCTCGATCGCGTCCTCGATGATGTTGACCTCGGTCCACACCGGCGCGATGCCGGCCACGTCGAACAGGAACTTGCGCATCATGTCCTGGCCATGGGCGGTGTGCGCGACCTCGGGGTGGAACTGCACCGCGTACAGGCGTCGCTCGGCGTTCTCCATCGCGGCGATCGCCGTCTGGTCGGTATGCGCCGTCGCGCGCCAGCCCGCGGGCACGCGCCCGACGCTGTCGCGGTGGCTCATCCACACCTGCTGCTCGAACGGCAGCCCGTCGAACAGCTTGCTGTCCTCGAAGTCGAGTGCGAGCTTCGCGAACCCGTACTCGCCCACGTCGGTCTTCGGCACCTCGCCGCCGAAGTGCAGCGCCATCAATTGCATCCCGTAGCACAGGCCGAGGATCGGGATACCGGCGTCGAGGATGCCCTCGTCGATGCCCGGCGCGCCCTCGGCATAGCACGACGCCGGTCCGCCCGAGAGGATGATCGCGGCCGGCTGGCGGCGGCGAATCTCCTGGACGGTGATGTCGTGCGGGACGATCTCCGAGTAGACCTTGCACTCGCGGACGCGACGCGCGATCAGCTGCGCGTACTGCGCCCCGAAGTCGAGAACGAGAACGGTCGGCTGCGCCTGCGAAGACGCCGTGGGGGCCTCGGTCACGCTATCGGCCCATACCGACGCCCTGGGACTGCTGCAGGACCTTGCCCTCCGTCTGGAGCGACGGCGCGACCATGACCTCGGCCTTCTGGAACGACTTGAGGTTCTCGTAGCCGCAGGTCGCCATGGACGTCCGCAGGCCACCGAGCAGGTTCAGCGTACCGTCGTTCTGGTGCGCCGGGCCGAGGAGGATGTCCTGCAGCGAGCCCTTGATTCCAGCGCGAACCCGCGTGCCGCGGGGAAGGTCGCAGTGGAAAGTCGCCATGCCCCAGTGGTAACCGCGGCCGGGCGCCTCGGAGGCCGAGGCGAGCGGCGAGCCGATCATCATCGCGTCCGCGCCACAGGCGATTGCCTTCGCGAGGTCACCGCCGGTGCGCATGCCGCCGTCGGCGATGACGTGGGCGTAGACGCCGGTCTCGTCGAGGTGGCGCATCCGCGCGGCCGACGCATCCGCGATCGCGGTCGCCTGCGGGACGCCGATGCCGAGCACGCGGCGCGAGGTGCACGCGTGGCCGGGGCCGACGCCCACCAGCACGCCGATCGCTCCGGCGCGCATGAGGTGCAGCGCACCCTGGTAGCTGCAGCACCCGCCGATGATGCACGGGATGTCGAGGTCGCGAACGAACGCGTTGAGGTCGAGCGGCTTGTCGTAGCTCGAGACGTGCTCGGCGGAAACGACCGTGCCCTGGATGATGAGGATGTCGAGGCCGCCCGCCATGGCCGGCTCGATGAAGCGCTCGACGTTCTGCGGAGTGAGCGACGCCGCGGCAAGCACGCCGCCGTCCTTGATCTCCTTCACGCGCTGCGTGATGAGCTCGGCCTTCACGTCGGCTTTGTAGATCTCCTGCATCTTGGCGGTAGCCTCTTCCTTGTCGAAAGAGGCGATCGCATCGAGCTCAGGCGCCGGGTCCTCGTAGCGGGTCTGGATGCCCTCGAGGTTCAGAACGGCGAGACCGCCCATCTTGCCCATCGTCACCGCGAACGAGGGATCGACGACGCCGTCCATCGCCGAGGCGAGCACGGGGAGCGGGAAGGAGTAGTCCTTGCCGCGGAACGAGAACGTCCAGGTGATATCGACGTCGCGCGGGTCGCGCGTCCTCCGCGAAGGGACGATCGCGATGTCATCGAAGCCGTACGCGCGCCGAGCCGTCTTTCCCCTGCCGATCTCGATCTCCATGCTACCTCCTGTTTCGTGGAACACGTCCCGTATTCCGAGCTTCGATACACGAAGACCAGCGCATCCCCGTCGGAAACCGCGGACAGTGGCTGCCTGGTCTGATGAGAGCCGCGATGAAACCCTGCCCCGAAAGACACCCGTTGGGGTGCGCTGTCCCGCGCACGGAACGGCGGTTCGGTGGTCAGTATTGTAGACGTTTCGCCGATATAGATGAATGGCGGATCGTTACCATTTCCTGCTCGCAACTTCACGACCCTCGCACGGTCCGCCGCCCCAACTGCTCCCCCACACGGGCGAAGGAGGCCCATTCATGGTCCGAGGACGTCGTGTCACCGCAGTCTTCGCCGCAGCTCTCGCCGTCGCCATCGTTCTCGGCTCACCGGGCCTCGCGTCCGCAGCGTTCATCTACCTCGATCCCGGGCACGGCGGAATCTACAACCACGCCCGCCGGTACGGACTCGTCGAGAAGACGGTGAACCTCCAGATCTCGCTCGCACTGCGCACGCAGCTACGTGCCCGCGGCAACACGGTGGGCATGACGCGGACGTGGGACACGGCCGTCGAGACACGCGACATCCCCACCTGGAACTACAGCAGCTCGAGCGGCTGGCACTTCCGGCCGGACGGCAAGCGCTACGGCGATCCGCCGAAGGACGACCTGCAAGGTCGCGTGAACAAAGCGAACGCGGCGGGGGCCGACATCTTCATCTCGGTCCACAACAACGGCGGGCCCACGTCGGCTCGCGGCACCGAGACCTACGCCGATGGCGACGACGCTCTCGGCCGCGCCCTCGCAAAGCAGGTGCAGTCCGCGGTCGTCCAGCAGGTGGGCACCCGCAACCGCGGCTCGTTCGACATGGGCTTCTACGTCGTGCGCTGGGCGAACATGCCGGCGATCCTCGTCGAGTGCGGCTTCATCACCAACCCCTACGACGCCGTGAAGCTCGCGAGCCCCTGGTACCGCGCACGCTTCGCGATCGGCATCGCCAACGGCGTGTCGCGCTTTCTGGCGTCAAAGCCGTTCGGCGCACGCTACCCGCGGCTCGCCGGCAACGACGTGTACGCGCAGGCATCGAAGCTCTCGTCGACCGGCTGGCCGAACGGGGCGCAAACGGTGCTGCTCGCCTCGGGCGACACGGCTGAGTGGACGGACGCGGTGGTCGCGGCACCGCTCTCGCGAAAGCTCGACGCGCCGATCCTGCTGGCGAACGCGGGAGGCGTACCTGCTGCGACCGCGGCGGAGCTGAAGCGCCTCGCACCGTCGCACCTGGTGATCCTCGGCACGGGTGCGGCCATCCCCTCGCAGGTCGCGAGCGTCGCCGCCTCGGTCGCGAGCCTGCCCCCCGAGGCCGTGAGTCGTGTTGGCGGCGTGGACCGCTACAGCACTGCAGCAGCAATCGCGCGCGAGGTGGGTCTCGGGGGGGCCACGCCCATCACGCTGGTCTCAGCGACGAGCGGGATGGATGCGCTGTCTGCGAGCACGTTCGCGGCGCGATGGCTCTCCCCCATCGTGCTGTCGACGGGCAAGTCGCTCCCGTCAGCGACACGCTCGTACCTTCAGGAGAGCGCCGACGTCGCGCACACGCTCGTCAAGATCGGCGTCGCGCAAGCCGTGCCGTCCTCCGAGACAACGGGGTTCGGCGCGATCATGCGCGTGTACGGGCTGGACAGCTATCGCACCAACATCGCGGTCCTCAATTGGTACTACAAGGGGAAGACGTCGCCGCTCGTTCCGTGGTGCAACGCGAACTCGACGTCAGTGACGCTCGGCGCATTCGCCGCCAAGACCGGCCGGCCGATCGTGTTCGTCGGTAATCGCCGTCTGTCGCCGTACACGCGCGAGTGGGTGCTCCGTAACGCCTCGCGTATCGACCCGCCGACAATCGTCGGGCCGACGAGCCAGGTGCCGGGCGTCATGGAGTGGGAGTGGCTGAAGTCGCGGGACGGTCGGTAGCGCACGTATCGCGTGGAGCGCCGCGCTACTCCTGTTCCCAGGCCGGGTTCCACCCGGATTCCCAGGACACCTCGACGAGGACATCGTGCTCGTCGAACACCGCTCTGATGTACGTGCCGTTCTTGTTGACCCAGTTCGTGACGTCCTTGCCTCCCTCGTCATGGTGCCAGTAGTCGGCCTCGCCGATGATGGCGACTACCTTCGGCCTGGACATGCCTTCTTTGAGTCGCACGTACTCTTCGTACGTCGCACCGTTGGGGCTGAAGGTGATCAAGAGGATGATCACGGCGCCGACCACGGAAATGACCGCCAAGCTGCGCGGCTTGAGCCATCGCGACTTCCTCGGGCCGACCTTCTTCTCTTCGGGCTCCATTCGACCCTCTCTCGCGCTCGGGTTCTCGGACGCATCAGCCGTCATCGCGGGCGGTCTAGCGTGGACTCTCCGCGATGGCGACAGGCGTGTGGCAGAGGTCGCCGCAGAAGTTGCGGGTCGCCATGTACGCGTACCGCCGGTGACAGGTATCGCACGCTTGGACGGAGGCTGACTGATGTCCGCCCGCTAACCATCTCGCCCCGGCTCCGTGTGCCTTGCCCAGAAGCTGCCCGTGGCAGCCCTGGCACGGACGCCTGGAGGCGGTATGGCAGTGGGAGCACGCCTTGCCGCCGTTGTACCAGAAGTCCACGGCTCCAGCGCGGGCATGCGCGTAGGCCTTGAACTCGGCGGAATGAGGCATGCGCGTGCCGTGGCACGAGTCGCACTCGCGCTTCTCATCGTGACAACCGCCGCAGGAGACATCCGGAATTTGGACGCGCGTGAACGAGGCGCTGCGTGCGCGAGCGGCCGCGGCCGCCCGATCGTCGTGACAGGTAGAGCATTGCGTCGATGCGTGCTTCGCATCGTGGCAGCGCAAGCAGGGGCCCATGCCCGCGTCGTGGGAACCGACCACACCTGCCCGAAGCCCATGGCAATCGATGCATGTCGCAGAAGCAGCCAACGGCTCCTTGTGCGAGACCTTCAGCCCTCTCGTGACGTTGATCGCCACTCCCTCCAGCGCCGACTCGTGGCACGAGGAGCAAGCCGCGAGCGTCACGCGACCGTACTCCTGCTCTTCCACGACGGGGAGCCCGCTGTTAACGAAGTGGATGAGGCGTGACGGAACACCGGTGAGATAGCGACCGATGACGCCGCCCGACTCGTGGCACGAGATGCACGATACCTTCGCGTGCCGGTCCGTTCCCGCGAGCGCCTTTGCATGTGACGAAGCAGGCCAGTGGCAGTTCTTGCACAAGGCCGGATCGGAAGTGGTGTAGCCTGCCGTCGTCCAGACGGCGATCAGCATGAGGACGACGACTGCCGCGATGGCGAGACGCGCACGCCGCTTTGCGTCGGGCGACGGGATCTTGGCGGGTGGCAATCCCGCCTGGATCCTCGTGGCGCTCTCATCGTGTTCGCGGCCCTCGACCACTTCGCCGACGGCGAAGCGGTCGAACTCCTCGCTGTCGACGAGGTCGCGCCCTCGGGACGCCTGGGCCCCTTTGTTGGAGCCCATGAGGAGCATGATCCCGACTACCAGGATGATGAGGAGGAGGACTCCTAGCACCGCGTACAGCAGGAGTGCCATCTTCGGATTGAACGCGGGGTTGAACAGTACGTAGGTGATGTACGACGGCAGTTCCGACAGCTGGGTGGGAACGCTTTGCATCAGCGTGCACCTCCCGCTGTCGACCTCAGCGCGCCGATAGCTCCGCCAGGATGCGCGTGCTTCGTGTGACAGGTCGTGCAATCCGAGTCCGCATGGCAGCGCTTGCACAGGGCAGAGTCAGCGGCCGCCGTCTTGACGTGACCCGCGGTGAACGTTCGCGTGTGGGGCATGGGAGTGCCGTGACAGGAGTCGCAGAACGATGCGGCATGGCAGGCCGTGCACCGAGCGTCTTTCCGCGCCGCGTACGCCGCATGGACCTTCACGAAGTCCCCGGTATGAGGGACGCCCGAGCCGTGACACTCCACGCAATCATCCGACTTGTGACACACCGTGCAGGTCGCGACATCGCCCATCCCGTGGGTAGTGCGCCACGCGCGTCCGTGCGTTACCGCGAAGGTGCTCGACTTAATCCGGTTCTGTGTGCCACGACCCTCGTGGCACAGATCGCAGTCGGTCTGTGCTTCGGAAACGTGACATGCGAGACAACTGTCCATGTCATAGGCACGAACCCAAGACGTCGCCGTCCCGTGAGCAACCGCCGAATGGCAGTACGAGCACGAGGCACGGGCGGCGCAGGACTTGTGCGAGATCCGGATTCCGTCAGACACGACAGTCGCGTCCTGCACGTCTTTGTGACACGTGAGACAGCGTGAGTCGGGGACCGCCGCCGCGTCCCGCACGTCCCCGCGAGCAATCGGGACGAACATGTGGATCGGCTCGCGCAACGCGAACGCGATCCGCCCGACAGAGTCGGCCGGCACATGACACGATCGGCAGTCGACCCTAGCGTGGGGCTGGGCCAAGGTGGCGGAGCGGAAGGCGGCCCGCACGTGGCACGACCTGCACCCTGGCAAAGCAATGACGTTGAACACGCCGAGGGCCAGGGCGACGATGACGAACAGGAGGGCTAGAGACCAGAGGACTCCCCGCCGCATGCCCATGGAGTTAACGCTTTGCACAAACGGGTCGCCTCGCGACAGGCCAACGATTCGGTCGTGTAGTGCGATCTCGACATGACTGTATCTTCGACGAACGGACGACGGCCCCTTCCCGCGACAGAAGGCCCCCGAGTCGGCCTGCCGAGACGGACGTCGAAAAGACCTGCGTGGTGTCGGTCGTCGCTAGTTGGTCAGACCGATACCGTTGCCCGCGCCATCGCGGTGGCACTTCAGGCACTGGCCGTCGTAGGCCTTCTGGTTCGTGCCGGCGGTGACGACCTTGGTGGCGTCGATGCTGGCCGCATAGCCGGCCCAGAGGCGAGAGCGCACGCCGATGGCCGAAGCAGCGTCGGTCAGGCTCGCGTACAGGTTCGTCTCGCCGGTCGCGGTCTGGCCGTGCGGGAACGTGAAGTTCCCGTAGACGGTGTTGGCCGCGTCGGTCTGGTCGTGGCAGCTCGTGCAACCGGCGATCGGCGCGTAGGACGCGTGGGTCGAGCTGGCCTCGAACGAACCGGCGACGTGCCCGGTCTTGAGGTCGCGGTTGTCGTTGCCGCCGTACCCGAGCGCCTCGGAGCCGGTGTTGTCGGTGCGGTACGCGGACCCGCTGGTGATGCCCGTGCCGTGGTTGCGCGCCTCGACGATGCCCTTGTCGACGATGGCGTACGACGCCTCGGCGTGGCACTCGTCGGCGCCGGTCTCCTCATCGAAGTTCGACGGGCGGCCGCAGGTCAGGCCGGCGACCAGCGCGTGCTTCTCGTTGGCGTCCGGGGCCGCGCCGTTGATCAGGATGTCACCGGCGGCCGTCGTGGACACGATCGAGTCGTTCTGCAACGCGAAGCGCTCGACCGCGGCGTCGATGGCGCCGAGGCCGTCCCACACCGCGTCGTCGCCGCCGTAGGTGCCGCCGCCGTCCTGGGCTGGCGTGTTGTTGAACAGCAGCTTGGCCGCGAAGAGCTTGTACTTCGAGCTGTTCGCGCCGTGCGGGTTGGTGGCGTGGCAACGGCGGGTGAAGCAGCCGTAGCGCTCGCCGTGCTCGTAGCTCGGGGTCGGCGGGGTGCCCACGCCGTCCCAGTAGCCGTCCTCGAACAGCGTGTCGGGGCCGTCGTTGTGCGGGCCGCCGCCGCCGCCGGGGGCGCCGTTGAGACCGTCGAGCGTGTAGCCCGTGTTCACCGGGACCCAGGTGATGAGCTTGGCCGTGATGGCCGTGCTGCCGGTATGGCAACCGGCGCACGTGGCGTCATCGGTCGGCAGCAGCTTGGTGCCGGCTGCGGTCGCGCGGTGGACGGAGTGGCACATGCCGCACTTGGCGGTCGTGGCCAGGTAGTTGGCGTGCGCACCCGGATTCGTCGGGTTGTCGCCGATGCCCCCCAGCGCCGTACCTTCGCCCCGGGGCTCGGGCGTTGTAGTCCAGTTGTAGTAGTCCTGCCGGAACCGGTAGAAGCCGGGCGCGTGGATCGTGTGGCAGGCGGTGCACTTGAGGTCGCTCGCGGCGATCGCGGCCACTACGTCCGGGTCCGTGCTCTCATGACACGAGTCACACGCGGACTCGTGCTCAATGGCGATGTTGGACTCGTGGCACTCCGCGCAGCCACCGCCCGACGGGAGTCCGCCGTCGTGCAGCGATTCATGCCCGCTGCCGATATCGTGACAATCACGGCACTGCGCGTCGCCGGAGCTGATCGCGTTCACGATGCGCGAATCCGTGCTCTCGTGGCACACCGGGCAGTTCTCGGCGTGCTCCAGTGCGAGGTTGCTGTCGTGGCAGTCGTTGCACGCGGCCGAGGGCGTGCCGTTGTCGTGCGCCGCAATGTGTCCGACGCCGTGGTGGCACGCATCACATGCCGTGTTGCCCGCCGTGACTGCGGCCTTCACGTCGGCTCGCGAGTCCGTCGAGTGGCAGATCGAGCACTGATACTTGAACGCGGTACCGCTCGGATACTTGGCGTGCTCCACGATCAGATCCGTGCCGTGACAGTCGACACCGGCGCAGCCGGTCGTTGTCGTGACGTGAGCTGTGTCGAGATCGCTCTGTGCGTGCTGTGGGATGGCCGGATAGGCGTTCGAGTGGCACGCAGTGCACTCACGCGCGCCGATGTAGGGCCCGTGATCCTCGTGTGCCTCATGACAGCCGAGGCAGGGGCCGGCCGCGCTCGGCGAGGTGCCCTGAATGTCGTGCGAACCGCTTGGGTCTGTGCCGTACCCGTGGCACGAGGTGCAGTTGGACGTGGAATGCCCGTTCGGGTAGCTGGTGTGGCAGCCACGGCAGCTCGTGTTGGGATACATGGGCGGGAGCGCCTTGACGTAGAACGACCAGTTGCGGGTCACTGTCAGACCGATACCGTCGGTAACGAGCACCGAGACGCTATGCGTCGCGTTGTTCGCGAGATCCACACTCGGCGTCCAGCGGAAGGGCGTGTACACACCGCGGTCGCTGCCCTGTACGACCGGCCCGTTGAACACGACAGCCCCGTCGACCGTGAGCCGTACGTTCAAGGACCCGGGCGAGTTGTCCCAGATGCTGCAGCCGATCTGCGGGCGCGCGACGATTACCGTGGTGCCGCTGGCGGGGGTGGGGCTCAACGTCCGCGGCGCGGAGTTGACCGTGTAACTCCACTGCGTGTCGTTCACTGTGCCGAGGGAATCCGTTACCTGCGTCTTCACGGTGTGCACGCCGTCGGCGAGAACGCCGTCGGTGGCCCGGAAGTCGAGTGTTTTCGAGTTCACCACGGTCGTGGTGACCGCGTAGGGGTTTCCGTCCATCCATAGCCTGGCGCTGGACTGGACCAGGTTGTTCACGCCGGTCGCCCGGACGGTGATCGTCTGGCTGAAGCTCGGGACGGTCGCATTCGGCGCGGGGGTGTAGTTCGACCATGTCACGGTCGGGCTGTCGGCCCTAGCCACGACGAGCGTGGCGAGCACGATGACCGCCGAGAGCGCCACCAGCAGCCGGAGACGCCACTTCTTGAACTCGTGTGACCTCTTCATCGGCATGCGCATCCCAAATGGCGCAGCAAGACTGTTGAGCGACCAAGCATGGTGCATCCCCCCCCGGGTGCACGAAGCGAATCGCGCAAGTGCTCGAGCACTTCCTCGTGAGGAGCCGGCTCCGCTGTGGGAGCCGGCTCCCTGGTCACGAGGTCGAAAAGACCTGCGTGGTGTCGGTCGTCGCTAGTTGGTCAGACCGATACCGTTGCCCGCGCCATCGCGGTGGCACTTCAGGCACTGGCCGTCGTAGGCCTTCTGGTTCGTGCCGGCGGTGACGACCTTGGTGGCGTCGATGCTGGCCGCATAGCCGGCCCAGAGGCGAGAGCGCACGCCGATGGCCGAAGCAGCGTCGGTCAGGCTCGCGTACAGGTTCGTCTCGCCGGTCGCGGTCTGGCCGTGCGGGAACGTGAAGTTCCCGTAGACGGTGTTGGCCGCGTCGGTCTGGTCGTGGCAGCTCGTGCAACCGGCGATCGGCGCGTAGGACGCGTGGGTCGAGCTGGCCTCGAACGAACCGGCGACGTGCCCGGTCTTGAGGTCGCGGTTGTCGTTGCCGCCGTACCCGAGCGCCTCGGAGCCGGTGTTGTCGGTGCGGTACGCGGACCCGCTGGTGATGCCCGTGCCGTGGTTGCGCGCCTCGACGATGCCCTTGTCGACGATGGCGTACGACGCCTCGGCGTGGCACTCGTCGGCGCCGGTCTCCTCATCGAAGTTCGACGGGCGGCCGCAGGTCAGGCCGGCGACCAGCGCGTGCTTCTCGTTGGCGTCCGGGGCCGCGCCGTTGATCAGGATGTCACCGGCGGCCGTCGTGGACACGATCGAGTCGTTCTGCAACGCGAAGCGCTCGACCGCGGCGTCGATGGCGCCGAGGCCGTCCCACACCGCGTCGTCGCCGCCGTAGGTGCCGCCGCCGTCCTGGGCTGGCGTGTTGTTGAACAGCAGCTTGGCCGCGAAGAGCTTGTACTTCGAGCTGTTCGCGCCGTGCGGGTTGGTGGCGTGGCAACGGCGGGTGAAGCAGCCGTAGCGCTCGCCGTGCTCGTAGCTCGGGGTCGGCGGGGTGCCCACGCCGTCCCAGTAGCCGTCCTCGAACAGCGTGTCGGGGCCGTCGTTGTGCGGGCCGCCGCCGCCGCCGGGGGCGCCGTTGAGACCGTCGAGCGTGTAGCCCGTGTTCACCGGGACCCAGGTGATGAGCTTGGCCGTGATGGCCGTGCTGCCGGTATGGCAACCGGCGCACGTGGCGTCATCGGTCGGCAGCAGCTTGGTGCCGGCTGCGGTCGCGCGGTGGACGGAGTGGCACATGCCGCACTTGGCGGTCGTGGCCAGGTAGTTGGCGTGCGCACCCGGATTCGTCGGGTTGTCGCCGATGCCCGAGAGGCCGTTCGGCGATGCGGTGCCAGGCGGGATCACGGCCGGCTTGGTCCACTGGTAGTAGCTTGTCGAGTTCGCAAAGAACTTGCCCGTGGTCGCGAACGCGCTCGCCGTGAAGGCGAAGATCAGAACGAGCGCAATAGCGACGACGAGAATGGTCTTCTTCATCCTTCTCTCCCTCGTGATAGAACTCACATTCACAACGCTCATGTTCTCTTGCTTCAAGAAATGCACCTCCCTCCCACAAGACAAGATAGGGCGGCCGCGTTAGCGCCCACCTGAGTGCACGACAAAACCAGCTGAACTCGATTGCTCGCGTCAGCTGCTGCCGTTCTTTGCAATTGGTTGTACTTGTGGGGAAGGCAGACGATGTGTGGAACGACTATGACTACTGCCGAACGTAGCTTTCCGTCTGCATACCTGAGGGTTCGGCTTCCTGTACTACTTTCGGCAACTCTCGCCGGCCTCCTGCCGGCATCTTGGATATCCCCTCGAATGCCACAAAGTAACTGGCACTATCGAACTGGCTGATGCTAGGACGAAGGCCTCGACGGTTCGGCGCCGAGGCCTTCGTGTTCTTTGTCACGGCACTACTCGTTGACGACGACCGTCACACGGCGTCGTCGACAAGCCCAGCCTCTCGCGTCCGCTCGTCACCGTCGGCGGACTCAGGGAGGATCGTCGCGGCATTGCGACGCCTTCTCGACGCACTCACCGCAAGTGTGATGGTCGCGACCAGGAGCAACAGCAGCGGGAAGAGACACGCCCGCAGTGGTCCGGCCAGAGCGCGCTTGACTGCCGCAGGAGTCCCGGCGCCGCGTGACGATCCCGGAATGCGAACGATTTCGATCCGCTTGTTGAAGGCGTCTGCCACCGTGAACCAGTCACGACCGCGATCGTATCCAACGCTCACCGGGTAGAAGAACTGCCCGTCGTCCGCGCCCACGTCGCCGTACTTGCCGACGAACTTGCCCGTCTTCGCCTCGAAGACGGCGAGAGCACAGTCGTACATGTCTATGACCACGACGCGACCGGCACCGTCGACGGCGAGCCCCAACGGCAACTGGAGCGCGTCCAGGCCCTTGAGCACGCTTCCCTTCGTCTCCGCTGGCGTCAACATACCGCCCTTGTAGGTCGCGCTATTCGCCGGAGCACCTGTCCGGATGATCCACAGACGTTTGCCGTCGCGGTCGTACGCACTCAACCGGTTGTTATATGAGTCGGCCACATACACGTTCCCGGCGTCATCGAACGCGATACCGTGCACGTAGTCGAACTGGTTGTCTCCCTTGCCCCGACTGCCGAAGACCTTGATGGGCTTGCCCGACTTTTCGAGGAGGGCGAAACCATGGACGGAACCGACCGCGATACGATCCTTGCTGACAGCGACCGATACCGGCTTCGGAATGCCGAATGAGCCGGCATCCGTCCCGTCGGGGCGAAGCACCCTGACCAAGTCGAGCGCCGTCTCGCAGATGTAGATCGAACCATCGGGACCCACCGTCAGGCGCGAGGGAGCCTGAAGCGGCATCGACGCGTCCGCGGATCTCATCAACCCCAGATAGCGGCCGTCAGCCGTGAAGTGCATGAGTGCGCGTGTCTTGGCGTCGGTGATCCAGATCGACCCGTCGTTGGCTGGGGCCGCGGCCACCGTCTGGCCGAAGAGATCCGTCGGCTTGTTGGACGTGCCGTAGATGGAGCGAACCCAGGTCAAGGTCGCCTTGTTCTTCGGCGCGGTCCTTCCGGCGCCCCGCGGCACGACGAAGAGACTGTAGAGCAGGTAGGTCAAGAGGCCGAGCAGCAAGATCAGTATCACGAGCACGAACGCCATGATCCGTCGTCCGCGAGACGATCGGACAGGCGGGGCCCCACCACTCGCGGATTCGGGACGGAGACTATCGCTCATTCTGCTGCTCCGATCCTCTTGAGCCCGGCCTTGGCTTCTTGGTCATCCGGGACGAACCGAAGCGCCTTCCGGAAGTCCTTCTCGGCGCCCGCATTGTCCTTCAGGCTCGCCTTTGCGTTGCCCCGGTCGATGAGAACGTCCGCGGCCGTAGGCGTCCGAGAGATGTAGAGGTCGAACATCGCCAGCGCGTCCTTCCATCGCCGCAGCTCGACGAAGGAATACGCCTTCACAAGGGCGGCCGCATCGTAGTCGGCCTCGATTCCCAACTCCTTCGCGCGCGTCGCTACCTTGCCGCCCGCTGCAAGGCGGGCCTTTTGCCGCGCCTCGAACCCCTTCATCGCCTTTTCGGCCTGTCTGGCCGCCTGAACGTATCGCTTCTGCGCGAACTCGAGCCTGGCCTCGGCGAGTTCGAGTTCGGGGGCCGTCGCGGTCGCCTGAACACTGGCCCGCGCGGCATCAAGAGTGAGTCGCGCTTTTCGCAGATCGCCGCTCGCCAAGAGGGCGTTCACGTAGGGCGCCCACTGCGCTCCGGTGGACCCGCCCGAGTTGACCGTCGCAGCGGCCACGATCAAGTCACGCTCGGCGGCGGTACGCGGGCCATTCGGCTTCGTGCCGACGCCCGTGACCAGACCGCTCACTACCATCGCCAAGAACAGGATCACCAGGCCGAGCGCAACGTAGACCATCGCTCGAACAACAGGATCGCGAAGCATGGAGTCGGCAGCGACCTGCTGCGTGTGGCCCTTCGGTGAGTTCTGCCCATGGGGCTTGATGCCGCTCATCCGCGCGCTCTCCCCTCGACGTCCACCGCAGATTATGCGTGCACTGTCGTTCTTCGAGGCGCGACCGCGATTATCCTTGCGCCTCTTCGGCGACGAGAGGCCGGGCCGATGGAGGCGATGCGCTTGCGGCGCTACACGTTGAAGCGGAAGTGCATGACGTCGCCGTCCTGCACGACGTACTCCTTGCCCTCGATGCGCAGCTTGCCGGCCGCTTTCGCCGCCGCCTCGGTGCCGAGCTCGTCGTAGTCCGCGTACGAGATCACCTCGGCCTTAATGAAGCCGCGCTCGAAGTCCGTGTGGATCACGCCCGCCGCTTCCGGCGCCCGTGCGCCCTTGCGGACCGTCCAGGCGCGCACCTCCTGCACGCCGGCGGTGAAGTAGCTCTGCAGGCCGAGGAGTTCGTAGGCGCGGCGAATGAGCGTGTCGAGGCCGGCCTCGGCCAGACCGAGCGACTCCAGGTACTCGGCCGCCTCGGCCGGGTCGAGTTCGGCGAGCTCGGCCTCCACCTTCGCGCAGATCGCGATCGGCGCGTGCCCGTCGATGGGCGCGAGTTCCGCGCCGAGGTCATCCTCATCCACGTTCGCCACGTACAGCATGGGCTTCATCGTCAGCAAGTGGAGGTCGCGGAGCGCTTCCCGCTCGTCGGCGGTCATCTCCATCATCCGGGCGCGGTGCCCCTCCTCCATCCACGCCTGCACGCGCTTCGCCATCTCGAGCCGTGGCTCGAGCGTGCGGTCGCGCTTCGCATCCTTCTCGAGACGCGGCAGTGCGCGCTCCACCGTGCCGAGGTCGGCCAGCACGAGCTCGGTCTTGATGGTCTCCACGTCGCCGCTCGGGTCGACGCGCCCGTCGACGTGGATGACGTTCGGGTCGCGGAAGTAGCGGACGACCTCGGCGACGGCGTCGGTCTCGCGGATGTTGGCGAGGAACTGGTTGCCGAGGCCCTCGCCCTGGTTCGCGCCGCGCACGAGGCCGGCGATGTCGACGAACTCGACGGTCGCGGGCACGACGCGGTCGGGGTGCACGAGATCCGCGAGCCGGTCGAGGCGCGGGTCGGGCACGGGCACGATCCCGACATTCGGCTCGATCGTGGCGAACGGGTAGTTGGCCGCGTCGACCGTCTTGCGGGTCAGCGCGGTGAACAGGGTCGACTTGCCGACGTTCGGCAGACCGACGATGCCGATGGAGAGAGCCAAGAGGAGATTCCTTTCTTCGTCAGAGCGGCGGCCGCATCTCTAGCCGCGCCCGCCCCTCGTGTACCCTAGTGCACGAGATTCGCCGCGTCGAGTAGCGACGGCCTCCGCGCACCCCTCCGGCGAGGAAAGGAATTCCGCTCGTGCGCATCGCGATGCTCGCCGATATGTACAAGCCGCACACCAGCGGCGTGACCAACCACATCTCGCTCAACAAGGCAGCACTCGAGGCGCTCGGCCACGAGGTGTGGGTGTTCTGCTTCGGCGACCTCGATTACGCCGACGACGAGCCGCGCGTAGTGCGCTGCCCTGGTGTCCCCTACGGCGACACCGGCTATCGATTCGGGCTCGGGTACGATCGACGCGCGCTCGAGCTGCTTCGTACGATGGATGTGCTGCACGTTCACCACCCGTTCATGAGCGGGCGGTTCGCCGCTCGCATCCGCCGCTCGTACGGCGTGCCTGTCGTCTTCACGAACCACACACGCTACGACCTGTACGCCCACGTGTACGCGCGCTTCGTCCCGCGACTGCTCAGCCGCTGGTACGTGGCCCGTTACCTGCGCCGCTTCTGCGCTTCGGTCGACGCCGTGATATCGCCGTCGGCGGGCATTCGCGACGTGCTGCGCTCGTTCGGCGTAAAGGGCGACATCGACGTCGTTCCCAACGGTATCGACCTCGCGCCATTCCGAGCGGCGATGCAAGGCAACCCCCAGGACCGCCAAACGATGCGGTCGCAACTCGGCCTCTCGGCCGAGGACGTGGCGCTGTGTTACCTGGGCCGCCTCGGCGGCGAGAAGCGCACGATGTGGCTGCTCGGAACGTTCGGCGTGATTGCGAAACGCAACCCGCTGGCGTCGCTGGTGTTCCTCGGCGATGGGCCGGAGCGCGAGCGGCTCGAGCGGACGGCGCGCGCGAACGGACTGCAGGAGCGCGTCGTCTTCGCCGGTGCCGTCCGGTACGCGGACGTCCCCACCCACCTCGCCGCGTGCGACGCCTACGTCTCCGCCTCCATCAGCGAGGTCCACCCACTCACGATCTCCGAGGCGATGGCATCAGGGCTGCCGTGCCTCGGCGTTCTGTCGCCCGGCGTCGCTGACTCGATCCAGCACGAGGTGAGCGGCCTGCTCGCCGAGGACGACCCGGTCGCATTCGCCGATGCGATGACGCGACTCGTGGTCGATGCGCAGCTGCGGAGCCGTCTGGCGGCGGGCGCGCGACAGCGCGCGGAGGACTTCGACATCAACCGAACGGTCGGCAAGCTGGCGGCCGTCTACGAGCGTGTCATCCGGCAGAGACAGGGCGCGGAGCGCGCCTAGGGAGCGATCGTCGGGATGGGCGTCCCCGTCGTACTCGTCTCTTCCGAGGACGGACGCTCGCTCCACGGCCGGTAGACCACAGGCCATGGCCGCACGAGGAGCGTCGCCAAGTCCGCCCGCGTCATCTCCGAGAAGCTGACCGGGTCGCCGTCGTCGGACCGCACGATCATGTCGGTGTCGGGCGTCCACTCGTACGCCCGCCCGCCGGACACCACAACGCGTAGCGGCGTCCCTTCATCCGCGACCTTCTCCATCTCGGCGAGCAGCGTCGTCGCGTCGCCGTCCTTCACCTGCCCACTCCACAGGCCGAGTCGCAGCTCGGACGCGCCGTCCTTGGCGGTGACGAGGTGCGCGGATCGGACGCGGAAGCCGTACAGGCGGATGGCGCGCTGCGTCGGCGTGGACACGACGAGCGTGAGGACGATCAGCAGAACCAGGACCGCCGCCGCGGCGACGGCGACGTACACGAGACGTTTCTTGGGCAACGCCGGCACGCTCCCTCGAGGACTGTATGTTGTTCGCTTGCTTCGACGTAGGGTACCGCTCCTCCTGTCGTCGCGCATCACCGCCTGCGGGAGACAACGAAGAAGGGCCCCTCAGTACGAGGGGCCCTTCGGCGAAGGAGGTCTTGTGGAGCAGGGACTACATCATCCCGCCCATGCCGCCCATGCCGCCCATTGCGGCAGCACCGGCGTTGTCCTTCTCGGGGATATCGTTGATCGTGGTCTCGGTGATGAGGATCAGCGCGCCGATGGACGCCGCGTTCTGCAGCGCCGTGCGGGTGACCTTCACCGGATCGATGACGCCCATCTTGAGCAGGTCACCGTACTCGCCGGTCGCGGCATTGAGACCCTGGCCCGCCGGAAGGCCCTTGACCTTCTCGACGACGACCGAGCCCTCGAAGCCCGCGTTGCTCGCGATCATGCGCAGCGGCTCAACGAGTGCCTTGCGGATGATGGTCGCGCCGAGAGCCTCGTCGCCCTCGAGCGCGAGCGCGTCGACCGCGCCGGTCGCGTCAACGAGCGCGACGCCACCGCCGGCGACGATGCCTTCCTCGACCGCCGCGCGGGTGGCCTGAAGGGCGTCCTCGATGCGGTGCTTCTTCTCCTTGAGCTCCACCTCGGTGGCCGCGCCGACCTTGATGATCGCCACGCCGCCGGAGAGCTTCGCGAGGCGCTCCTGGAGCTTCTCGCGGTCGAAGTCGCTGTCCGTGTTCTCGATCTCGGCCTTGATCTGGTTGATCCGGGCCTTGATGTTCTCCTCGGAACCGGCGCCATCGATGATCACCGTGTTGTCCTTGCTCACCTTGACGGTCTTCGCGCGACCCAGCATGTCGACCGTGACCTGGTCGAGCTTCATACCGAGCTCCTCGGACACCATCTGACCGCCGGTGACGATGGCGATGTCCTCAAGCATGCGCTTGCGGCGGTCGCCGAAGCCCGGCGCCTTCACGGCGACCGAGTTGAACGTGCCGCGCAGCTTGTTCAGCACGAGCGTCGGCAGGGCCTCGCCCTCGACGTCCTCGGCGATGATCAGCAGCTGCTTGCCGGCCTGCATGACCTTCTCCAGCACCGGCAGGATGTCCTGGATCGACGAAATCTTCTGGTTCGCGATCAGGATGTAGGGGTCGCTGAGCACGGCCTCCATGCGGTCCGGGTCCGTCACCATGTAGTGCGAGATGTAGCCCTTGTCGAACTGCATACCCTCGACGGTCTCGATGTCGATCCCGAAGGTCTGCGACTCCTCAACGGTGATGACGCCGTCCTTGCCCACGACCTCCATCGCCTCGGCGATCTTGTCGCCGATGACCTCGTCTGCCGCCGAGATGGCGCCGACGTTCGCGATCTCGTCGCGGTCCTCGATCTCCTTGGCGTTGGCCTTGATCTGGTCGACGACCGCTGCAACGGCCTTCTCGATGCCGCGCTTGATCGCGAGCGGGTTGGCACCGGCGGCCACGTTGCGGAGGCCTTCCTTGACGATGATCTGCGCGAGCAGCGTCGCGGTCGTGGTGCCGTCACCGGCGACGTCGTTCGTCTTCGTGGCGACTTCCTTGACGAGCTGGGCGCCCATGTTCTCGATCGGGTCCTCGAGCTCGATCTCCTTCGCGATAGTCACGCCGTCGTTCGTGATCGTCGGCGCGCCGAACTTCTTCTCGAGCACGACGTAACGGCCCTTGGGGCCGAGGGTGACCTTGACGGCATCGGCGAGCTTGTTGACGCCGGCTTCAAGGGCACGGCGAGCGCTCTCGTCGAACTTGATGTCCTTAGCCATCTGGGTTAGCTCCCTCCTTCTCTTTCACTCGATGGGCTGCTAGCCCTGGACGATGGCGTAGATGTCGCTGGCCTTCAGGATCTTGTACTCGACATCTTCGATCTTGATGTCCTGGCCGCTGTACTTGCCGTAAATCACGACGTCACCAGTCTTGACGTCGATCGGCAGGCGCGTGCCGTCATCCTTGAGCTCTCCCTCACCAACCGCGACGACCTCGCCCTTCTGGGGCTTCTCCTTCGCGGTGTCGGGGATGAACAGGCCCGACTTGGTCTGCTCCTCGGCCTCGGCCGGCTTGACGACGACCCGGTCTCCCAACGGCTTGAGATTCATGCGCTACCCTCCTATTCGGTTCGGCTGACACTGACTTTGCTCGCGAATCTTCGCGTCCTTCCCCGACGTCGCACGGCACGACGATTAGCACTCGTGGGGTAGGACTGCTAACACTTGGAGATTCTAGGAATGTAGTTCACCGGTTTCAAGGGGTCTAAACGGGAGATTTCGAGAAAATCGGATAACCGGTGGCTTAGATTTGCGACTTTGTGCCCAACGCCTTAGCACTCGCCACCTTCGAGTGTTCCCCCGCCCAGGGAAGCGCTCACGCGTCGAGACGCAGGTTCGGCAACGCCTCGGCGTCGAGGCCCATGCTCTCGCCGTTGAGGAAGCGGTGGTAGGCGGCGGCGGCGATCATGGCCGCGTTGTCGGTGCAAAACGCCAGTGGCGGTACCGACAGGCGGACGCCCTTTGCCGCGAGCGCGTCGCGGAGGCGTTCCCGTAAGACCGGGTTCGCCGCCACGCCTCCGGCGAGACAGAATGTCTTCACGCCGTACTGGAGCGCGGCACGCACCGACTTCGCGACCTGCACGTCCACGACAGCGGCCTGGAAGGAGGCTGCGAGGTCGGCGTTGTCGATGGGACGACCCGCCTCCTGCTCCTTGCGGATGTACGTGATCACCGCGGTCTTCAGTCCGGAGAGCGAGAAGTCGTAGTCGGGCGTGTTCATCATCGCGCGGGGGAAGCCGATAGCGGTGGAATCACCCTCCTCGGCGAGCTTGGAGAGCACCGGCCCGCCCGGATACCCCAGGCCGAGGACCTTTGCGACCTTGTCGAACGCTTCGCCCGCGGCGTCGTCGAGCGTGGCGCCCAGCGTGTGGTACTCGCCCCAATCCGGCAGGTGCACCAGTGAGGTGTGGCCGCCGGACACGACGAGCGCGATCAGGGGCGGGCGCACGCTCTCGTCGGCAAGGATGTTCGCGAAGATGTGGCCCTCGAGGTGGTTCACTCCGACGAGCGGCAGCCCGGTCGCGAACGATAGCCCCTTGGCGTAGGCGAGCCCGACGACGAGTGCGCCGACGAGGCCGGGCCCCTGCGTGACCGCGAGCGCGGTGACCTCGTCGAGCGTGATGCCGGCGATATCGAGCGCCTCGTCGACCACGCCGACGACCGCCTCGGTGTGCTTGCGTGACGCGATCTCGGGCACGACGCCCCCGAACCGCCGGTGGAAGTCGACCTGCGTCGCCACGACGCTCGACAGCAGCTCGCGTCCGTCGCGCATCACGGCGGCGGCGGTCTCGTCGCACGAACTCTCGATGGCGAGGATCGTGACGGGGGACGTCCGCGGCGACGGCTCGATGGCGCCGGTTCCCTGCGTGACATTTCCGCCGAAGGCCGCCAGAGCGCGCTTCCCGTCCTCGGCGAGCTGGCGGATGGTGTCCGGGTACGGCGGCTGGCTTATGTCGCCGGTCCACATGATCATCGCGTCCTCGCCGGTGTCGTCGTAGTAGTTCGGCCGCATGCCCACCAGCTCGAACCCGGCGCGCTCGTACAGCGCGATCGCCCGCGAGTTCGACGGCCGCACCTCGAGCGTCACGCGGCTCACGTCGTCCTCCAGTGCGTGCCGCATCAGATCGCCGAGCAACGCGACGCCCAGCCCGCGCTTCCGGAAGTCCGGGTGCACCGCGAGGTTGAGCACGTGCGCCTCGCCTGCGACCTCCATCAACCCCGCGTAGCCGAGGAGCCGGCCGTCGCTCTCGACCACGGTCCAGTAGCGACCGGTGGGGCGCGAGATCTCGCCGTAGAAGAGCGAGGAACTCCACGGCGTGGGGAAGCTGACCGACTCGATCTGCAAGACCGACGGAATGTCCGCCTGCATCATCTGACGGAGCCGGGCCGTCACGACGCCGTCCCGGCGTCCCCAGGACCCGCCACGCCGCTCTCCGGCACGCACGTACCGCCCGCCGCCAAGCGGCGGCGTTCGAGCTCCTCAGCGTCCGACAGACGCGTGTAGACCGGCAACAGCGTACCGGCGTCCGGCCGCGCCGTGAGGTCGCACGTCGCGAATGCCTCGATCAGCAGGGACTCGCCGCTCGGCGTCCAGAGCGCCTCCGGCGCCAGCACGGCCCGGTCACCCAACGCCTCGCCGAAGACCTCCGCATACTTCGCGAGGCCGTTCCCGGTGAGGGTCAGCGGCTCGCGGATCTCGCTCGCCCATTGCCGTGCGACCTCGGCCGGCCCGGCAACGATATCGGGCGTCAGTCGCTGCACGCGCCCGCCGAGCACGCGGAACAGCACGGGGTACACCTCGCTGCGCATGGCATCGCCAACCACGCCGACGAGCCCGTCGTGCCCGCGTAGTCGGGCCGCGACGGCATCGGGCGTCCCGACGCCGAACAGCGGCACGCCGCGGCCATGCGCCATACCCTTCGCGGTCGCCACGCCGATCCGCACCCCGGTGAACGAGCCAGGCCCACGCCCGACGACGACGGCCCCGATGTCGGCGGCGGACAGCCCGTGTGCGGCGAGCAGCGTGGCCACCTCGGGCAGCAGGCGGGTGTTCGCCGAGCGAGGCGCGCGCAAGTCGTGCGAGCCCAGCACCTCGCCGCTGCCCGCATCCCATCGGCCAACGCCTATCGCGAGTTCCTCGGTGGCCGTGTCGAGCGCCAGCACGATCACTCGGCACCACCCTTCCCGCACACGGCGGCCCAGGCCAGCGCCAGCGCGTGCGAGCGGGGGCCTCTCGGGCAGAGCGTCAGGACACGCTCGTCGCCCTCGGCGAGCGTGATCGCGACGTCGAGGCGATCGACGGGCATCGCCGCGGGGAAGCGATCGCCCCACTCGACGAACGACGCGCCGTCGGCCTCGATCGTTTCATAGAAGCCGACGTCTTCGAGCTGCGTCTCGTCGTCGAGGCGGTAGAGGTCGAAGTGGTAGAGCGGCAGCCGCCCCGGGTGCACCGAAAGGATGCCGAAGGTCGGGCTCGTCACCGGCTCGGCGACGAGAAGTCCCGCGGCCACGCCCTTTACGAGCACGGTCTTGCCGGCGCCGAGGTCGCCGGTGAGAACGACCACGTCACCGCGTTCGAGCAGCGGCGCGAGACACTCCCCCATGGCGCGCGTCTCCTCGGCCGAGGGGCTGCGCATCTCGATCGGCATCAGTTACTCCGTGCGGTCGATGACGGCGCGAAGCCGCTGGAAGTCCTCGGCGAGCACCTGCCGCTTGTCGGGCGAGTACAGGGCCGCCGCGGGGTGGAAGATCGGCACGACCTGTCGGCCGTCCACGTGGTAGAGCTTTCCCCGCAACTGAGTGATCGCTTGGTCGGTTTGCAGCACGAACTTGGTGGCGAAGTTGCCGAGCGTAGCGATCACCTTAGGGTTCACCAGCTCGATCTGCTGGCGGAGGAACGGCGTGCAGGTCTCGATCTCTTCGGGCCGCGGATCGCGATTGCCGGGCGGCCGGCACTTGAGCACGTTCGCGATGTAGACCTGCGACCGCACCAGGCCGATCGATGCCAGCAGCTCGTCCAGCAGCTTGCCCGCCGCGCCGACGAACGGCTCCCCCTTGAGGTCTTCGTTGCGTCCCGGCGCCTCGCCCACGAACATCAAGTCCGCGTGCGGGTCTCCCACGCCGAACACAAGGCACGTGCGCGTCTCGCCGAGCGAGCAGCGATCGCATTCGCCGATGTGCTCGCGAAGCGCCTCGATCGACTCGAAACCAGGGCCGGCGGGCGCCCCGAACAGTGAGGACGGTTCGGTCATCGGCTCACAGCCAGGTCGTGACTTCGTCGAGCGGCCGACGCGCTGGTTTGCCCGCAGCCTCTGCCGAGTAGCCCACGGGGAGCACGGCGATGGGCGTCAGGTGTGGTGAGGCCCCGATCGCCTCGCGGACGGCCTTCTCGTCGAACGCACCGATCCAACAGGACGCGAGCCCGCGGTCGACCGCCGCGAGCAGGATGTTCTCGACCGCGGCGGCCGTGTCCTGCAGCGCGTACAGGTATTCACCGCGGTCGCCGTAGCGAGCCGCGCACGGCCTAGGATCGACGAGCACCACGATCACGACCGGCGCCGCCGCGGCCCACCGCTGCCCGATCGACGCAGCGAGGCGCTCGCGTGCCTCGAGCGACTCGAGCACGACGAAACGCCACGGCTGGATGAGCCCGGCGGTCGGTGCTTGCGTGGCGGCGTCGAGCAGCGCGACGACCTCCTCGTGGGCGACGGCTCGCTTCGCGTTGAAGTGCCGCACGCTGCGACGCTTGACGATGACTTCCGAGAACTCCACGCGCGAACCCTTCCGACGATGCGGCTCCACGACCCTTCGGTCCGCGTCCATTCTAGAGAAGCCGCCTCTCCTCGGACAGTGCGACACCGCCCAGCAGGAATGCCGAGGACGTGCGGAGAATACTGGAAGCAGGGAAAGGTAGGTGCCAATGAATGGCAACAAGCCGGATGTGACTGACGAAGACATCGGTATGCGCACGTTCGAGATCCGCAAGGAGCGCGCAGTCGAGCGAGCGGTAGAACGGATGCGCCGCGGCCTCGGCGACTACTGGAACCGTCTCACGCAGACCGAGATCGAACTGCTCTCCTGGTCGCTCGGCGAACTGTGGGCGTTCGAGGACCGCGCCGACTGGGAGAACCTCCACTTCTCCAAGGTCTCGGGTCGCGACGTTCGCGCGATCCTCGGCCTGGCGAAGGAACTCGCCGCTCGCACCCGGCCGACGGTCGACCTCCTCAAGGACATCGAACAGGTCGTGTACCAGCGCAGCTGATTTCAGCCCCCCAACGAATGGGCCCGGCTCCTGATGGAGTCGGGCCCATTGTCGTTCTTGGGAGTTGAGGGGAGCGACGCTTCGAAACCCCCCGGTAACTGCGTCGCTCCCCACAAGTCAGCGAGCGCACTCGTCGGCGCCGTCCCGGCGCCGATCGGCTCAGGCCTGCTGTAGCGCCTTCTTGCGCTCGATCTTCTTCTTGACCTTCTTGAGCCGGAACAGGTCCTCGCGGGCGCGCTCGTCCAGCGCCTGGCGGATGTACGCGACCTGCTCGATGAGCGCCGGCACGGTGATCTGCTCGAGAGCGTTCACGCGCCGGTTCGTCTTGTTGATCTCCTCGCCGAGTCGCTTCAGGCGCGTCTCGATGTCGGCGTACTCGATGATGACGTCGAGAATCCGCTCGAACTTGTCGGCCGTCTCGTCGATTCGCGAGGACACACCGGTGATCGAGTAACCTCGCGTGAAGGAGCTGCGGACCGGGCTCTCGCCCTTGGTGACCACCGGGACCGAGACACCCATGATCTTCGTACCGGTCATGTCGATGGTGACCTCGCCCTTCGTGGCCAAGCCAGCAGACCGGACGCCGACCACGCCGTCGACCGACTTCGCGACCGCCAATCCGAACTGCGCCTCGGACACGGTGCGCTGGAGGCTGTTCGACAGGCGCAGCGTCTCGTCCATGACCGACATGAACTCGATCAGCAGCGCGTCACGCTTCTGCTTGAGCAAATCCATGCCCTGCTGGGCGAGTTGGATCTGCTGCTTGCGCTCGAGCAACTCGGATCTGGTTGGGCGTACTTCCTCCATGCGTCACCTCCCGTCGTCGGCCGAAGTCCTACGCCACCGCTTCTTCCTGCGTCTCGCCCGAACTCGGGTGGTACTTCGGGATGAAGTCCCGGACACGCTTGAGCTCGCTCATCGGCAGGCCGGCCATGAGGTCCCAGCCGATGGCCAGGGTCTCCTCGATCGTGCGGCCCTCGTCACCCTGGCCGACGATGAGCTTCTCGAAGTCGTCCGCGAACCGCAGGTAGCGGCGGTCCGTGTCGGAGAGCGCTTCCTCGCCGACGATCGCAACGAGCCTGCGAAGGTCGCGGCCCTGCGCGTACGCCGCATAGAGCTGGTTGGCGACGGCGCGGTGATCTTCGCGGGTCTTGCCCTCGCCAATGCCGAGGTTCATGAGCCGCGACAGGCACGGCAGCACGTCGATCGGCGGGTAGATGCCGCGGCGGTGGAGATGCCGTGACAGCACGATCTGGCCCTCGGTGATGTAGCCCGTGAGGTCCGGGATCGGGTGCGTGATGTCGTCGTCGGGCATGGTCAGGATGTCGATCTGGGTGACCGAGCCGGCGCGACCCTTGATGCGGCCTGCGCGCTCGTAGATGGTCGAGAGGTCGGTGTACATGTAACCCGGGTAGCCGCGGCGGCCCGGCACCTCTTCGCGCGCGGTCGAGACCTCCCGCAACGCCTCGCAGTAGTTCGTCATGTCCGAGAGCACCACGAGCACCTGCATGTCCTTCTCGAAGGCCAGGTACTCGGCCACCGTGAGGGCGCACTTCGGCGTCAGCAGGCGCTCGACGGTGGGGTCGTCGGCGAGGTTGAGGAAGAACACGACGCGCTCGAGCGCACCGGTCTGCTCGAACTGCGACATGAAGTACGCGGACTCGCGGTGGGTGATGCCCATCGCGCCGAAGACGATGGCGAACTCCTCGCCCGTCTTGACGCGCGCCTGACGCACGATCTGTGCGGCGAGTTCGTTGGCCGGGAGGCCCGAACCGGAGAAGATCGGGAGCTTCTGCCCCCGCACGAGCGTATTGAGACCGTCGATCGCCGAGATGCCGGTTTCGATGAAGTCGGCCGGCTTCTCCCGGGTGTACGGGTTGATCGGCATACCCATGATGTCGAGACGGGCCTCCGGGATGACCGGCGCGCCGCCGTCGATCGGCTTGCCCGTGCCGTTGAGCACGCGGCCGAGCAAGTCGGCGGACACGTCGATTCGGGCGACCTCCTCGAGGAACTGTACGCGCGTGGCGTCGATGTCGATGCCCCGCGTACCCTCGAAGACCTGGATAACGGCCGTGTCACCGGCGATCTCCAGTACCTGCCCCGAGCGCTCGCTGTCGTCGGGCAGGATGATCGTGACCATCTCGTTGTAGGCCACGTCGTGCACGTTCTGCACGAAAATCAGCGGGCCCGTGACGTAGCTGAGCGTGCGGTACTCGGTCGTGAGCAGTGAGGGCGTCTTCGCGGCTGTCTCGCTCACCTACATCACCTCGATTCCGGTAACGGTCTTCTCGATCTCGTCGCACAGCACCGGCATTTCGGTGAGCGCCTGCTCATGCGGGGTGGTCTTCAACATCGCGATCCGGTCCCGCAACGGAAGCTCGAGGATCTGCCGCAGAGACACGCCGTGCGACATCGCCTGCACGGACGCGTCGTAGAACGCGAGGATAGTGCGAAGGAGCCAGTACCCCTTCTTCGGCGGACAGTAGGCGTCGACATCGTCGAACGCGAACTGCTGCAGGAAGTCCTCGCGCAGCATTCGCGCGACCTCGAGGATGATCTTCTCGGACTCCGGGAGCGCGTCCGGGCCGACCAGCTGCACGATCTCCTGCAGCTCGGTTTCCTTCTGCAGGATGAACATCGCGCGGTCGCGGGTCGCCTGCCAGTCGGGCGAGACCTCGGACGCGTACCAGCGCCCCACCTGGCCGAGGAACAGCGTGTAGCTCTTCGTCCAGCTGATCGCCGGGAAGTGGCGGCGGTGCGCGAGCGAGGTGTCGAGCGCCCAGAAGGCACCGGTGACTCGCAGCGAGTTCTGGGTCATCGGCTCGGACATGTCGCCACCGGCCGGCGAGACAGCACCGACCATGGTGACCGAGCCGACACGCTCGTCGGAACCGAGCGTCTTCACGCGGCCGGAGCGCTCGTAGAAGGACGCGAGTCGCGTGGCGAGGTACGCCGGGTAACCCTCTTCGCCCGGCATCTCTTCGAGTCGACCGGAGACCTCACGCAGCGCCTCGCCCCAGCGAGACGTGGAGTCGGCCATCATCGCGACGTTGTAGCCCATGTCGCGGTAGAACTCGGCCAGTGTGGCGCCGACGTAGATCGACGCCTCACGGGCAGCAACCGGCATGTTCGAGGTGTTGGCCACGAGCACGGTCCGGTCCATGAGCGGCGCGCCCGTCTTCGGGTCGTCGAGCTCCGGGAACTCGGTGAGGACCTCGGTCATCTCGTTGCCGCGTTCGCCGCAGCCGATGTAGACGATGATGTCGACGTCGGCCCACTTGGCCAGCGACTGCTGGGTGACCGTCTTACCCGTGCCGAAACCGCCCGGGATAATCGCGTTGCCGCCCAAGGCGATCGGGAAGAACGTGTCGAGAATCCGCATGCCCGTCAGGAACGGGGTGGACGGATCCATCTTCCGCACGTACGGGCGACCCTGCCGAACCGGCCACTTCTGGTGCATCTTGATTTCGAAGCGGTCGTTCAGCTTCGCGACGGTATCCTCGACCGTGTACTCTCCCGCCGGCGCCACCCACGTCACCTTCCCGGCGATACCGGGGGGCACCATGACCTTGTGGAGGATAGTGGCGCCTTCAGGCGTCGTGCCCACCACGTCGCCGGCCGCCACCTCCTGCCCCACCTCGAGCTCGGGCGTGAACGACCACTTCTTTTCGCGGTCGAGGGCGGCAACCGTCATGCCTCGGGCGATGAAGTCGCCGGTCAGCTCGGCGATGACGGGGAGCGGTCGCTGAATGCCGTCGTAGATCGACGACAGCAGGCCCGGCCCGAGTTCGACCATGAGCGGTCCGTCCGTGGACTCGACCATCTCGCCGACGACGAGCCCGGAGGTGTCCTCGTAGACCTGGATCGTGGCGAGGTCGCCCTCGAGGCGGATGACCTCACCCATCAGTCCCGCCTGGCCGACGCGGACGACGTCGTACATCTTGGAGCCCGTCATCCCTTCGGCCACGACAACGGGTCCGGTGATCTTAGTAAGCGTTCCGGCAATCATTTAGCCTCGCCTCAGCGTTATGTCGAATCCGATCGCCCGTCGGATCAGGCGTGAGAGATACGCCCGATGGTCTTCACCGACGTGCAGCTTCTCTCGTATGGGCAGGGAGATGACGATGGGGCGGTACGTCGAGTCGATCTTGCGCTGCAAGCGCTCGTCGACCGCTGCCATGAACCCTTCGTTGACGGCCACGATGCCGCTCGAGTCGTCGTCGACGAGCGCGGCGAGCCGCTTGCGCGCATCCTCGGGCGTGTCCGCCGCGACGACGTCCACGCCCGCGAGACGGAACCCGTCGGCCGTGTCCTTGTCGGTGAGGACGACGAGCTTATACAAGGATGAGCTCCTTCCGGATGCGCTCCTCGGGCATCCCTACGGAAACGCCCTTCACGACGATCCGCAGGTTCGTGACCTCGTTGATCTTGGCCCACAGGTACGAAATGATGATTCCGACGCCCAGTGGGTCCCCCGCACCTGACGCCAGCGCGCGGCGCGTGAGGAAGTCCTCGAGCGCTCGCTCGAACACCGCAATGGAGTTCGTCTCGACGTAGGCCATCGCCACATCCTCAAGCGTCCGCCCGTACGGCGTGTACTTCAGCCGCTCGAAGACCTGGTCGACATCGGACAGGGCGACCAGCTGCGTGAACAGGTCACGACCTACCGACAGACCGCCCGGCAGGAAGAACTTGGTGACGTCCTCGTCGCCGACGTCAGCTTTCTGCAGCCGCAGCACGGTCATGAGGTTATTGGTGTCGACCTGCACGCCGAGGAATCGACGTGCAAGTTCGCGATTGACTCCGCGACCCGTCAGACGATTAGACGACCACTCGGCGTAGTAGCGATCGAGCGCGAGCTCGAGCGCCGACAGGTCGCCTTCCCGCGCGTACTGCCCCATCGACGACCGCAGCGGGCCGGCGAACGGCAATCCCCACGTGGTCAGCGTGTCGACCAGTCCGCGGACGTCCGGTGCCTTCGCGAGCTCCTCGACGTCGACCTCACTCAGCTGCGCCACCGGCAGCATCCCGTCCAGGATCTCCTCGGGTGACACGTGCATGTGCTTGCCGCGCACCAAGGTCTTGATGTTGAACAGGTCCCACCGGCCGAGGAGCGTGGTGATGAGCACGTGCGCCTCGTCGTTCACGAGTCCGAGCACCTTGCGGAACGTGCGGACCGTGTTGCGCTTGAGTGCCTCGTCGATCTCGGCCGCCGTGTGTCCTCGCAGCAGCTCGCCTTCGAGATCGGCTGCGTACTCGGTCTGCGACAACGACTGGATGATCGCCGCGATGTCCTTGGCTGCGAGCAGCTGATCGACGTAAGTGCGGCCGAGTAGTCGCGAACGCATGCCGCGTACGCGCGCGTTCGAGTAGCCGTAGTCCTTGGTGGACGGGGCCTTCCGGGTGAGGCTCGCGATGTCGCTCATTCGAACAGCATCTCCGCGACCTGTGACTGCGAGTTGCGGCGGACCTTCGCGAGCCGGGACTCGAACGTGTTGCTGACGGTGATTCGCCCCTCCGCGGCGGTGACTGAACAGCCGCCGCACGTGTCGAGATCCGTTTGCACGCTGTGGAAGCCGCTCCCCCCGATGTCGCCGACGATTCCCACGTCCGCCGAGGAGGCGAGCAACGTACACGCACCGTAGGACTCAAGGACGCCTCGAGCCTCTTCAGCCAAGGAGGCGAGTACCTGCGGGTACGACGAATCCTTGCGGAACTCCGCGAGCTTGCGCTCCGCCTCCTCGAATGTCCGCTCGATCGCGTGATCGCGCACGTCGGCGAGATCCTTGCGGTTCGCCAGGCGCGCGGCGTTCAGCATCTGAGACGCTCGCTGCTGAGCCGCGACTCGCGCCGCTTCGACGCGCTCACGCTTCGACCGGTCAGCCTGTGCCTGCGCCTCGGCGATGATGGCCTCGGCCTGCTCCCGGGCACCCTGGAGAATGTCCGCACACTCGGCGTCAGCTTGCTCCTCGAGCGCCTTGAAGATGTCCTCGATCGCCATGTCCGGGTCCTCCCCGTCGCTTCGTTCGCCTGCTAGCCTGCGCTGTTGATCATGAAGGCGATAACGAAACCGAGCAGGACGATGACCTCAGGCAGCGCCTGGAGGACGATGATGTTCGTCGCAGCTTCGGGACGCTCGGCGAGCGTACCCGCACCCGCCGAACCGATCTTCGCCTGTGCGTACCCGGCGCTCAGGGCGGAGACACCCATCGCGAGTCCGGCGCCAAGGGCCTTACCGACTGACGCCTGCCATGCGACCCCGCCGGTCGCCGCTTCCCCTTCGGCTGCCATAGCGACAGCCGGGACGAGCATCGTGGCGACGAACGTAGTACCGAACACCTTCATTGCGAGCTTGTTCGTGATCATGCGCTCTTCTCACCTCCGGTCTTGTGGAACGGACTGTATTGCTGCTTGCCGGTCTCGTAGAACTTCCCGAAGAATTCCAGGAAGTTGAGACGCAATGCATGAATGTTGGGGCTGAACGCCGCGAGCAGGATGTTCAGCGTGTGGAGTATCAGGCCGATGAAGATGCCGATGATCCCCATCTTCGCGGCCATCTCGTTGACCGCGTCGGCGAAGATGGCGCCGGCGAGGCCGACGGCCATGATTCGCAGGTAGCTCGCGATGTTCGAGAACTGCAGGATGCTCTCAATCGCGCCGAGAGCCCCGCCGCCCTTTGCGGCGAAGAAGATGCCGCCGATGATGACGATCGCCGCGATTGCCTGCAGGATCCAGGCGCCCGGCGCCAGGGCCGGAATGGCTGCGATCCCGAAGAGGCCGGCCGCGCCGAGGATGCTCAGCATGCCCGCCTTCTCGTAGACATGCTTGATGTGCTTGGTTCGGACGCCGTTGATGATTCCGAGCACCAGGCCGAACACGATCTGCGCCACACCGATAGCGCCCGCGATGATGATGAACGGCAGCAACATCTCCGGTTCCGTTCGCGCGAACGGGAGCGTCAGCGGACCGAGGGTCATCGGCACGATCATCGTGTGGATCAGGTTGCCGAAGAATTCGCCGTAGAAGAAGCCGAAGATGACGGCCATCGTACACGCCGGGCCGAGGATCGCCGTGGCGAGCTGGACCCCCGAGTTGTCCTTGTACTTGAAGCGCACGAACAACGTCGCGAGCAGCATGATGCCGCCATAACCGATGTCGCCGACGATCATGCCGAAGAACAGCGGGTAGAACACCGCAACCAGCATCGTCGGATCGAGCGTCCCGTACGACGGCACGCCGCCCTTGAGTGACAGCAGCGACTCGAACGGCTGGACGAGCTTCGAGTTGCGGAGCGCGACCGGCGTCTCCTCGAACTCGTGCTCGTCGATCTCGAGCTGGTTGACGATGACGTCATTGCCGAACGACGCGATCAACTGCTTCTTGAAGTCGCCGAGCTGCTCGACCGGCAACCAGCCCGTCACGACGAACGCGTATTCCGTCTGTCCGAACTTCGGAATCGCGACGATCTCGTCGATCTTGTCGACCAGCACGTCGCGGATGGTCGCGAGCTTGAGGTACCACTTGGAGGACATCTTCTCGAGTTCGCCGCGGACCTCGCCGAGCTCCTTCGGCAGATTGTCACGGCGCTGCTTGACGTGCTCGTAGGCCATATCGAATGGCATATCCTGGAAGTCGGATGGGAGCCGGATCTGGTTCACGTTCTCCATCGCCAGGAACTTGTGGACCGGCTCCGAGTACGCCTTGGCGAACACCACGATGGCTGCCGTGGTGTCCTCATCGACGTCTGTCGACACGATCTCGCACTGCTTGTTCGTGAGCTTGTCGAGCTCTTCTTTGAGCTGCTCGAGTGCGCCCTTGTACCGGCGCTCCACGAGCAGCGCGACGGAATCGAACGCTCCAGTCGTCACGATCTGCTTGGCCAGCGGCTGGATCTTCTGCAGGATGGGCTCGTACCGGCCGAGGAGCGACAGCTCGCTTTCGAGCGATGTCTGGCTGGACGCCAGGCTCGCGGTCTTGTCCTCGACCTGCTCGATGATCTTCGTGATCTCTTCGGCGAGTTCACGGCTGTCGAGCTTCCACAGATCCAGGTACGCCTTCTGCCGCTCGATCTGATCGATCGTCGTCGACGGCAGGTGCAGCGCCTTGATAATGGAGCGCACGCGGATGAGGAGATCCTCCATCCGCTCGCGCTCGACCGCCTGCTCGGACACGACCTCCATGCGCTCGAGCGGCATCTCACCCGATTGAATCTTCTTGGACAGATCCTCGATGTGGAGCGTCCCCTGCTCGTGGAGCAGCGTCACCACATCGAAGAACCTGTTCTTCGGGCCGATGATCTCGACCTTCGCCATTGGAACGAGCACCTACGACCACCCCCTGGTCAGTGCTGTATGCCGCGGCGGTATCAGACCGTCGTGACTATCCGTATGATCTCGGCGACAGCAGCCGCGCGACGACCCGCTATGGCCGTCTCCAGCTCCTGCGCCTCCCCGCCGATGCCTTCGCGCAGGCGCGACGCCTGCACTTCGGCCTCGGCGAGCACGGTCGCCTCAGTCTCCTTCGCGAGCTTCTCCGCTTCAGCCTCTGAAGATCGGAGCAGGTCGCCCGCCTGATGGCGCGCGTCGTTCACAATGCGTTCGGCTTCGTTCTTCGCGGCCAGTACGCGTCCGGAGATTTCCATCTCCTTCTCGCGGATGAGGTGCAGCGGCGAGTTGGTATCCCTGCCGATGACCTCCTGGTGGAACCCGATCTCTTCCAAGACCTTCTCGTCCACCCGAGCCCCCCTTTCGCACGTCCGCGATGTGAATGGGCGCCGAAATCAGGACGCCCTGCATGGCACGGATATTCCCGAGACATCGGGAAGACGTCCCGGGGGGTTCCTAAACGACCTTCCAGTGTGTTTGTTCGCCCAGCGCTCGGCGATTCCCTTCTAAAAAAGGAGGCGAACCGAACGGCACTTTCGACGCGTGCGACGGCGCAAGAGGATTCGACGCCGGAACCAGCGAACCCGCCAGAGAATCCGCAGGTCAGCGGTGGTAGCGCGGCAGTCGGAGCGCGAGGCCGCAGGCGATCTCATAATTGATGGTCGCGGCCGCCTCCGCGAGCGAGTCCATCGACAGCGTCTGTCCGCCCTGTGTGCCGATGACGACCGCCTCGTCACCCGGCTTCACGTCGAGCCCTGCGGGCACCTCGACCATCAGCTGGTCCATGCAGACGCGACCGACCTGTCGGCACTCTTGTCCGCCGATGAGCACGCTGAACTTGTTCGATGCAGCGCGGTGCACACCGTCGGCGTAGCCGAGCGGCAGTGTGGCGATGGTGGTGGGGCCGGGCGCCTGATAGATGAGCCCGTAGCTGACTCCCTCGCCGAGGCCGATCCGCTTGACGCTCGAGACGCGCGCCTTCACCGACATCGCAGCGCGGAGCGAGACCCGGCCGCGAGTCGAGACCGCAGGCTGGAGCCCGTAGAGGGCGATGCCGCAGCGAACCATCGAGTAGTGCGAGCTGGTGTGGAGGACGGTCGCCGCGCTGTTCGCAGCGTGCACGATTCCCGGATCGAAGCCCGCTCCCCTGATCGCCACCAGCGCCGAGGAGAATCGCTCGCACTGCCGGTCGAAGTCCCAGTCTCCCGGCACGTCCGCCGTCGCGAAATGCGTGAATACACCCTCGAGCCGCAGGCCCGGCAGACCACGCAGCGACTCCAGGAACTCGGCGGCCTTCTCGGCACGAATACCGATGCGGTTCATACCGGTATCGAGCTTGAGGTGGAAGGCGACCTGCCGTTTGGCCGAGGCAGCAGCCTTGGAGAGCGCGATCGCGAAATCGCGGCTCGCAAGCGCGGGGACGATCGACTTCGTGACGATCGCCTCGGCCGCGGAAAGCGGCGGCTCCGACAGGACATGCACGGGGGCGGCGATTCCATCCTCGCGCAGCTGGAGTGCCTCCTCGAGCGTCGCCACGCCGAGACGATCCGCGCCCGCTGCGAGCGCGGCGCGCGCGACCTCTCGCGCGCCGTGGCCGTAGCCGTCGGCCTTGACGACCGCCATGAAAAGCGTCCCGGGGGCGGTCAGCGACTTGAGGGTGCGGACGTTCTCGGCGATCGCACGCAGGTCGACTTCGACCCACGCGTCCCGGCGATACCCGTGCGCGTCACGCTCCACGCGCTATCCCGAGACGAGTGAACGCACGACATCGGACTTCGCGACGACGCCGACGAGGCGCTCGCCGTCGAGCACCGGGATCCGGGAGACGTCGCGGTCGACCATGAGGGTGACCGCGTCTTCGATCGACGCACTCGCCTGCACGGTCACCGGATCAGGCGTCATCACGTCGTCCACGTGCGCCGCCACCGCCTTGCGCAGTTCGGACTCGAAGCGCTGCGTCGCCGGCGGGTAGAGGATGAGGCCGTCGAGCAGGTGGATGTACGTGGGGAACTCGACCTTAACGTCCTGCATGATGAGGTCGCCTTCGGTCACGAGTCCCACGAGCGTGTCGTCGCGGAGGACCGGGAGCGCACCCACCTTGTTGTCGACCATCAGCCGCGCCGCCTCGGTGACCGGAGCATCGGGACTGACCGTCACCGGATCGGGCGTCATGATGTCGCGAACCGTTGCTGCCATCGCGCTCCACCTTCTCTTGTCTTCTGTCACGTCAGCTCCCGCACCGCCGCCGGCAGGTACGCCGGCAGGTCGGTCGGCAGCACGCACGTCTCGGTCAGAGCCTCGCCGCCGATCTCGCCAGCACGGCCGTGCAGGTGCGCGCCGAGCACGGCTGCCTCGTAGGGCGGCAGTCCCTGGCCGAGGAGCGCAGCGAGCATCCCCGTGAGGACATCCCCGCTTCCCGCCTTCGCGAGCCCGGCGCCACCGGCCTCGATCACCGCCCGCCGCCCCTCGGTCGCCACGACCGTCCCGGGACCCTTCAGCAGGCACGCAAGCTGCTCGCCGACGACCTTCGTCGCATAGCATAGCCTATCCCCCGCCACCTCCGACGTGGTCTCGCCGAGGACGCGCGCGAGTTCCCCGGGGTGCGGCGTGAGCAGCGTGGGCGCCGGTCGGCTCGTGAGCGCGCGGGTCTCGCCGGCGAAGACGTTGAGCGCGTCTGCATCGACGACCGCGGGGAGCGCGCAGCCGGCGAGCACGCGTCGAACGCACCCGGCGACCTCCGCGTCGTGGGTGAGGCCGGGGCCGATCGCGAGTGCATCGGCTGATGCGGCGAGGTGCAGGATCTCGTCGGCAGCGGCAATTGAGAGCGTTCCCGCCGCCGAGGACGGCAGCGGGGTCGCGATCACCGACGGGAGCGCTGCGTGCACGACGTCGACGACGGCTTGCGGGGCGGCGACGTGGACGTAGCCGGCACCAATCCTCAGCGCGCCCATCGCCGCGAGCACGGCGGCACCGGTGTAGCGCGCCGAACCTGCGACGATGAGGATTCGACCGCGCGATCCTTTGTGCTCGGAAGGCAACGGCTTGGGGAGCAGCAAGGCCAGGTCGCTGCGGTCGAACAGTTCGACGTCGGCCTCGGCCGCTAGGATGTCCTCCGGCACGCCGACATCAGCGACGACGAGCTCACCGGCGGCCGAACGGCCGGGCTCGACGAGCAGGCCGGGCTTCGGCGCCGAGAACGTGACCGTGCAGTCCGCGCGAACGAAGGGGCCGTCGGCACCGCCACTGTCGGCGTTCACGCCCGAGGGGACGTCGACCGCGACAACGGGCGCGTCAGCGTCGACCAGCTGCGCGATCACCGACGCGTGCGGTTCGCGCACCTCGCCGTGGAAGCCGATGCCGAACAGCGCGTCGACCAGCACCGCCGCATCGGCGAGGGTCACCGCCAACCCGATGCCGAGCGCGCCGGGGAACGCCGCCGAAGACACGCCCGCAGCTCGCGCTGCGGCGAAGGCAGCGTCCGCCTCTCCCTTGAGACGCGATGGGTCCGATGCCGGCACAACCAGAACGTCGCGCCCGCGTTCGCGCAGCACCCGCGCCGTCACCCAGCCGTCGCCGCCGTTGTTGCCGCCACCCGCCAGCACGACGACGCGGCCTTGGGGATACCGGCGGGACACCTCGTCCGCGACGGCGGTCCCGGCGTGCTCCATCAGCTCGCGTAGCGTCCGCCCGCGTTCGGCGACCGCGCGCTCCTCGGCGCGTCGCATCGCTTCCTCGGTCAGGGCGAACCGCATCGCGGCCTCCTACCCTTCGGGCTCCTCGCGCGGGTCTTCATCGGGGCCGATGTCGTCGAGCATCGAGCGGAGCTCTTTGAACGACGCCAGCTGGCTGGGCTGCTCGTCGGCCTCATGCTGCGGTGGGTCCGCGACGATCGCGACCGCCGAAGCCACCGCAGTCGAGTGCGTGTACGACAGCGAGAGATGCATCTCGGTGACCCCGAGTTCGTCAGCGACCTCGGCTGCACGTCCGGAGAGTCGGGGTGTCGGCCGTCCCTTCGGGTCGCGAACGACCTCGACGTCCGTGAACCGCATTCCCGAGAACCCGGTCCCCAACGCCTTCAGCACCGCTTCCTTGGCCGCGAAGCGTAGCGCGTAGTGGATCTCCGGCCGCGTGCGGCCGTCGCAGTACGCTCGCTCCTCGGCCGAGAAGCAGCGCTCCTTCAGCCTCGGCCGCCGGCGCAGCGCGTCGCGCATACGTTCGATCTCGACGATATCGACGCCAAGTCCGCCGACCATCTACTCCACCGTCACTGATTTGGCCAAGTTGCGGGGCTGATCCACGTTGCAGCCGCGGAGCTTGGCGATGTGATAGGACAGCAGCTGCAGCGGCACGACCGCAGGTATCGCGGAAAGGTCCTCGGAGGTCGGCGGCACGTACAACACGTGCTCCGCGTGGCGCCCGATCTCCTCGTCGCCCTGCGTGGCGATCGCGATCACCTGCGCGCCGCGCGCCCGCACCTCCTGGATGTTGCTGATGACCTTCTCGTAGGTGTGCCCCTGCACGGCCACGACAACCACGGGAACGTCCTCGGCGATGAGGGCGATCGGTCCGTGCTTCATCTCGCCCGCCGGGTACGCCTCCGCGTGGATGTAGCTGATCTCTTTGAGTTTGAGCGCGCCCTCAGCGGCCACCGGCACGCCGATCCCTCGGCCGAGGAACAGCGACGAGCAGGGCTGCGTGTACGCGCGGGCGCAGGCCTCGATGTCGCCCGAGTAGTCGAGGATCGCCTGCACCTTCTCTGGCATAGCGACGAGTTCCGCCCACGCCGAGTCGATCTCCTCGGCGGGCAGGGCGTCCTTCGCTTGGGCGAGGTGCAGCGCCAGCACGTAGATCGCCGAGAGCTGCGCCGTGAACGTCTTGGTCGCCGCCACCCCGATCTCCGGGCCGGCGTGGGTGTAGATGACGCCGTCGGACTCGCGCGTCACCCGGCTGCCGACGACGTTCGTGATCGCAAGGACCTTCGAGCCACGCGCCCGCGCCTCGCGCACGCCGGCGAGCGTGTCGGCGGTCTCACCCGACTGCGTGATCGCGATCGTCAGCGTCTTGTCGTCGATAATCGGGTCGCCGTAGCGGAATTCGCTCGACACCGCGACCTCGACGGGCATCCGCGCCCACCGCTCGATTAGCAGCTTGCCGACGAGGCCGGCGTGATACGACGTCCCGCACGCGATGATGAAGACGCGCTGGAGCGCGGCCGTCTCCTCGCGCGTCATCTGCAGCTCGGACAGCAGGATGCGGCCGTCGTCGGCGCGTCGGCCACGGAGCGTCTCGCGGATGCCGTTGGGCTGCTCGTGGATCTCCTTGAGCATGAAGTCCTCGTAGCCGCCCTTCTCGGCGGCGGCGAGGTCCCACTCGATGTGCATCGTCTCGCAGCCCACCGGCGCGCCGTCGAGATCCGTGACGCTCACGCCCTCGGCCGTCACCGTTGCGACCTCGTCGTCGTGCAGCGACAGTACGTCTCGCGTGTACTCGAGCACAGCGGGGATGTCGCTCGCGATGATGTTCTCGCCCTCACCCAGGCCGATGATGAGCGGCGAGTCCTTGCGAGCGGCGATCAGCACGTCAGGCTGATCGAGGTGGACGGCGGCGATTGCGTAGCTGCCGACGAGGCGCCTGATCGTCGCCCTGACGGCCGCGGCGAGATCGCCTTCGTAGTACCTCTCGACGAGGTGGGCGATCGTCTCGGTGTCCGTCTCGGACCGCAGCGTGTGCCCTTCGGCCTCGAGTTCGGCGCGCAGATCCATGTAGTTCTCGATGATGCCATTGTGCACGACTGCGATACGACCGGTGCAATCCACGTGCGGGTGCGCGTTGCGCTCGGTCGGTTTGCCGTGCGTTGCCCATCGGGTGTGGCCGATTCCGGTCGTACCCCGCATCGGCTTCTCGTCCACCACGTGGCGCAGGTTCTCGAGCTTGCCGACGCGGCGGACCACGTCAAGCTCTTCGTTGTCGACGATGGCGAGACCGGCAGAGTCGTAGCCGCGGTACTCAAGACGCGCAAGCCCGCCGAGCAGGACCGCTTCGGCCTGCCGGGGGCCAACATAGCCCACGATTCCACACATGCGTACATGACCTCCTCGGTCAGGATGGTAGAGAGGTGTGGCGGGTCGACCGCCTGGGGAAGCGCATTGCGCTGGTAAGTCCCGGTCCGATGCCGCTTTGTTCCCGCGGTCACCCGCAGGTTTTGTCGGCAACGTCACGACCCCGGGAGGGGCCGGAGGGCCATCCGCCGAATGATTCGATCAGCCCTCACCTCGTCGACTGCCCAGCCGTTGTCGGCCGTCAGTCCCGGCGCTTGCCTCGCCTTCATGAGACGCAGCGCTCACCTCCGTCCCGGCGCGACGATCCGTGTCGTCGCGAACCCTATCTTCGAAGTAGTGTACCAGCTAGACCCAGCCGTCAGACGCCGAGGGGGTAACCGGCGAATGACGAAACGCTACGCGAGTTCGCGCTCCACAACGTCGACCAAGCGGTCGACGACCGCGCGGGCGGTCGCCTCGTCCGCCGCCTCCGCCATGACGCGGACGAGCGGCTCGGTGCCTGACGCGCGCACCAGCACGCGACCGCTCTCGCCCAGCTCGTCCTCGGCCGCGTGGATCGCCTGCGACACCGCCAAGCTCGTGCCGAGGCGCGCCTTGTCAGTGACGTGCACGTTCTCGAGGACCTGCGGGAAGCGTCGCATGACCTGGCGCAGCTGCGAGAGCGGCTGCTTGGTGCGATGCACGATCGACGCGAGCTGCAGCGCAGTCACGAGGCCGTCACCGGTTGAGTTGTGGTCGAGGAAGATGATGTGGCCCGACTGCTCGCCGCCGAGCGTCGCACCCGAGGAGCGCATCTGGTCGAGCACGTAGCGGTCGCCGACGCGGGTCTTGATCGTGAGGATGTCTCGCTCCCGCATCGCGACGTCGAAGCCGAGGTTGCTCATGACGGTCGACACGACCGTGTCGTGCGGCAGTCGGCCGTGCGTCTTCATGTCGGCCGCGCACACGGCCATGATGACGTCGCCGTCCACCTCCTCGGCCTGCTCGTCCACCGCGAGCACGCGGTCGGCGTCGCCGTCGTGGGCGATTCCGAGGTTGAAGCCGCCGGCACGTACGAGGTCGATGAGCGGACCGAGGTGCGTCGAGCCGCAGTCGCGGTTGATGTCCATGCCGTCCCAGTCGCAGTTGATCGCCACGACCTCCGCGCCGAGACGACGGAACGCCTCAGGCGTGCTAACGGACGAAGCGCCGTGCCCGCAGTCGATCGCGACGCGCATCCCCGCGAGGCCGTCCTCGATCGTCGAGGCGGCGTGGGCGACGTAGCGCTCGACCGCATCCTCGATGCAGTGCGATGCGCCGACGCCAGCTCCGGTCGGGCGGCTGAACTCCTCGCGCTCGAGCGCGACGAATTCGGCGATCTCATCTTCGACCTCGTCGGGCAGCTTGTAGCCTTCGCGGCTGAAGAACTTGATGCCGTTGTACTCGGCCGGATTGTGCGATGCCGAGATGACGATGCCGCCGTCGGCCCCGAGCTCGCGCGTGAGGAACGCCACAGCCGGCGTGGGGATGACGCCGGCGAGCAGCGCGTCCGCGCCGCCCGAGCAGATGCCGGCGACGAGTGCGGCTTCGAGCATGTCACCGCTTCGGCGCGTGTCCTTCCCGACGACGATGCGACCCACCCCCTGCTCGCCGAGAAAGTGCCCCGCAGCTTCGCCGAGGCGGAAGGCGAGTTCAGGCGTGAGGTCGTCGTTCGCGATACCGCGAACCCCGTCGGTTCCGAACAGCTTGCCCATGCATCTCTCCGTTCGCGAAGACGTGACTCTCGAAAAAGCGGTATGCCTCAGGTATGCCGAACCTTACCGCGACAGTATCGGCCACGGGTCCAGAAAGCGAAAAGAGCCCCCGGACAGGGGGCTCTTCGCGAATGCGATGCCGAATTGCTAGCGCTTGCTGAACTGCGGGCGCTTGCGGGCCTTCTTGAGGCCGTACTTCTTGCGCTCAACCATTCGCGGGTCGCGGCGCAGGAGTCCGGCCTTCTTGAGCTCGCCGCGGTACTCGTCGCCAGCCTCCAGCAGTGCGCGAGCGATGCCGTGCCGAAGAGCGCCGGCCTGGGCCGAGGTGCCGCCGCCGTGGATCTTGGCCACGACGTCGAAGTGACCGAGCGTCTCGGTCACCTTCAAAGGCTGCTCAGCGAAGGACACGAGCGCCTGGCGACCGAAGTACTCCACGGCCGGCTTGCCGTTACACGTGTAGGTGCCGGTGCCGGGGATGAGACGAACGCGGGCGACGGCCGTCTTGCGGCGACCGGTGCCGAGATACACAGCTTTCTGCTCAGCCATGCGTTAAACCTCCAGGGTGATCTGCCGCGGCTTCTGCGCCTGGTGCGGGTGGTCGGCGCGGCCGTAGACCTTGAGCTTCTTGTTCATCGCGCGGCCTAGGGTATTCTTCGGCAGCATGCCCTTGACGGCGAGCTCGATGACCCGGGCCGGATGCTTCTCCAGCATGACCGAGATCGGCGTCTCCTTCAGTCCACCCGGGTACCCCGAGTGGTGGTACTTCATCTTGTTGGCGAGCTTGTTGCCGGTCAGCTTCACCTTCGACGCGTTCACGACGATGACGAAGTCACCGGTGTCCACGTGCGGGGTGTACTGGGGCTTACGCTTGCCCTTGAGGATCTGGGCGACCTCGCTCGCGAGACGGCCGAGCGGCACGTCCGTAGCGTCGATGACGAGCCACTCGCGCTCGACCTCACCCGGTTTGGCGTAATACGTCTTCAATGCTCCTCCAAGAACGCTGTGGTGTTCGTCTAGAGTTCACGGGGCTCAGACACGAACCCTTGTACTATAGCCACGGCTCCCAAGGGTGTCAACACGCCACCGGGCGTGTCCACTCGCCTGCTCGCGAGGCGCGTCGGCGCCCCTCCCGCGGCCCTTCACTGGACGTGCAGTCCCCACTCCTCGGGGTAGCGCACGTCCCACAACACCAGTCCGTGCGGCGGTGCCGTCGGTCCGGCTGCGGCTCGGTCGCACGCGGCCAACGCCTGGCCGAGCCACTCCGGCGATCGACGACCCTTCCCGACCTCCACCAGCGATCCCACAACGATGCGGACCATCGAGTGCAGGAACGCGCGTCCGACCACGCGAATCTCGATGCACGCCTCGCCGAGGTGCGTCGCCGGCTCGATCTCGAGCGTATCGATGCCGCGCCGGGTGTTTTTCCCTTTAGCCGATTCGGTCACGCAGAACGATGCAAAATCATGCTCGCCGAGGAGCACCGTCGACGCCGCACGCATCGAGTCGAGGTCGAGCGACCCGCGAACCCACCACGCATAGCGCCGCAGGAACACCGGTGGCACCGCGCCGGTCACGAGGCGGAATCGGTACTCGCGCTCGATCGCCGAGTGCCGCGCGTCGAATCCCGGCGACAGCATACGCAGGTCGGTCACGGCGATGTCGGGCGCGCACAGGGCATTCAGACTGCGCTGCAGTGTCTGGATGGGCGGCTCTCCGCCCTCGGCTACAAAGCTCATCACTTGCGCACGGGCGTGGACGCCGGTGTCGGTGCGCCCCGCGCCGGTCGTGACCACCCCCCGCCGAAGGATGATCGCGAGCGCATCCTCGATGCGGCCTTGCACGGTCCGAAGACCCGGCTGCCGCTGGAAGCCCGCGAAGCCGTCGCCGTCGTATGACACCCTCGCGGCGAACACGCCAGGCTTGCCGACGGCGGCCTCGACCCCTTCGCGCTCCACGTCGCTCACCTCACAGAACCATCGCAAGGGCGGCCAACGCCGCGACGAACAGGCTCAATACGACCCAGTCTACGGTTCGCATCCGAGACTCGCGCAAGCGCGTCCGTCCCGGTCCGCCCCGATACCCGCGCGCTTCCATCGCCGTGGACAACTCCTCGGCGCGGCGGAACAGGTTGACGAACAGCGGCACGAGCACGGGGACGTAGGCCCGGGTCCGCCGAATCGGCCCGCCACTGTCGAAGCGAGCGCCGCGGGCGCGTTGCGCGAGCACGACGCGCTCGGCCTCGGTCGCCGTCGTCGGAATGAAGCGCAGCGCGATCGTGAGCATCATCGCGAGATCCTCCACGGGGATGCGCAGGATCTTCAGCGGCGACATCAGTCGCTCGAGGCCGTCGGCGATGTCGACCGGCGTGGTCGTGAGCGTCACGAGCGACGTACCGACGACAAGCAGCACGATGCGCCCGGCGAAGAAGACGCCCTCGAGAAGACCGCGACCGTCCACCGTGAGCGGGCCGATACGCAGGAGCGGCAGCGGCGCCGAGCCCCACCGCAGCGCGTGCGCGATCAGTGTGACCGCGAGGATCAGTGCTACCGCTCGCACGCCGCGCAGTGCGACGCGGTAGGGCACTCGTGCCACCCGGATGCACGCGATCACGGCGACGGCCGCTACCGCGAGCCCGGCGAGCGAGCCGAGAAGGAACAGTGCGACCGTGAAGCCGAGCGCGATGAGCATCTTGGTTCGCGCGTCGAGCGAGTGCACCGGCGATGAGATCGGGACGTACTGTCCGAAGGCCGGTCTCATCGCGTCGCGTCCCGCATCGCGATGAGTGCCGCCGCCGCGGCCTCGGGGTCGAACGCGAGCGGGACGCGGGCGGAGGTCCGCTCGAGCGCGAGGAGTTGCGCGCGAACGATGTCCGGCAGCCCGACGCCGAGGCCCGCCAGCAGCGAGGCATCGCGCTGGAACTCCTCGGCGAGCAGGGTTCCGGCGACTCGGCCGTTCGCGATCGCGACCACCTCGTCCGCCAGCGGCAGGAACTCCTCGGGGTCGTGGGTCACCACGGCGATTCCGGTGCGCCCCTTCATCTCGCCGAGGATGGTGCGGACCGCTTCCCGGCCATCGGCGTCGAGTCCCGCGGTCGGCTCGTCGAGCAGCAGGTATCTCGGTCGCATCGCGAGCACGCCCGCGATCGCGACGCGGCGCGCCTCGCCGCCGGAGAGCGTGAACGGCGACCGCGAGCCGAACGCTGCGGAGGACAGACCTACCGCCTCGAGCGACTCCTCGACGCGTGCGGGAATCTCCGTATCAGGCGCGCCGAGGTTCTTGGGCCCGAATGCCACGTCGTCGCGCACCGTGTCAGCGAACAGCTGGGACTCGGGATCCTGAAAGACGAGGCCGACGACGCCATGAAGCGCGCCGGGGGTCTCGAGCCCATCGACCAGTACCCGGCCCGACGTGGGCGAGATCAGCCCGCCGAGCAGCGCCAGCAGCGTGGACTTGCCCGAGCCGCTCGGCCCGACGATGAGCGTGAGGCGGCCGGCTTCGACGCGCACGTCGGCGTCGGTGAGCGCGGGCACGGCGAACGCGGTGCCGGCGTCGTACACGTACGTCACGTTCTCGGCGGTCAGCCCCATAGCGCCGCCACGAGGCCTTCGACGTTGGACGGAACGACGGGAACATCGGCCCCGCGCGCACGAAGTGCGGCTGCGAGTCGCACGAGTGGCGGCGGCTGCAGGCCGAGCGCCGTGAGCAGTGCGTCGTCGGCGAACAGTGCTTCGGGCGCACCCGAGAACGCCAGCTGACCGCGCTCGAGCACCACGACGCGATCCGCCGCGAGTGCCTGCGCTGGATCGTGGGTCACGTGCACGACGCCCACGCCGCGTCGCGCCTGCTCGACGAGGATGGCGACGACCGCCGCTCGCGAGTCGTGATCGAGCAGCGCCGTAGGCTCATCGGCGACGATGTACGCGGGTCGCAGAGCCAGCACTCCCGCCACAGCCAACCGCTGCTTCTGCCCCTCCGACAGCGTGTGCGGCTCTCGGCGCTCCATCCCGGCGAGGCCGACGGCCGCCAACGCCTCGTCGACGCGTCGCCGAATCTCCTCCCTGGGCAAGCCGAGGTTCTCCGGACCGAACGCAGCGTCCTCCTCGACCGACGTGCCGACAATCTGGTTGTCCGGATTCTGGAATACGATACCGACTCGCGCGCGGATGTCCCAGGTCTTCGCCTGGTCGCGGGTGTCCATGTCGTCGACGAGGACCTGGCCCGCGCTGGGCAGCAGGAGTGCGTCCGACAACTTCGCGAGCGTCGACTTGCCTGAGCCGTTACGCCCCAGCACCGCGACGGTCTCGCCGGGTGAGAGCGACAGCGACACGCCGGAGAGCGCCAGCCGAGAGCCGTCGGGCGACGGATACGAGAACGATGTGTCGCGGAACTCGATCATCTGGCTGGACGATACTCCGAAAACGGCTGCTTCTGCCTGTGCACGCGCGGAGGGCCCCGCCATGCGGCGAGACCCTCCGTCGTGGTCTACGTGCGTAGCGCCGAGTCGGCGCGATGGTGACTCGTCTAGTCGACGAGCTCCAGGATGACCATGGGGGCGGCGTCGCCCTTGCGCGGGCCGAGCTTGAGGATGCGCGTGTAGCCGCCCGGCCGACCCTCGAACCGCGGCGCGATGTCCGAGAAGATCTTCTTCACGAGGTCAAGGTCACCGAGTTCGGCCAGTGCGAGGCGCCGCGAGTGCACGTCCCCACGCTTGCCCCAGCCGATGATCTTGTCGACCAGCGGTCGAATCTCCTTGGCCCGCGTCTCGGTGGTCTTGATGCGCTCGCTCACAAACACCGCGCGCGCCAGGGAGCGGCGTATCGCGAGCGTGTGGCTTGCATCGGTGCCGAGCTTCCGGCCCTTCTTGGCGTGTCTCATCTCGACGATCTCCTACGACTGCTTGAGGCCCAGGCCCATTTGCTGAAGCTTGTCCTTCACTTCTTCGATGGACTTGGCGCCGAAGTTACGGATATTGAGCAGGTCGTTCTCGCTACACTCGGTGAGCTGCCCGATCGTGTTCACGCCCTGCCGCTTCAGGCAGTTGTACGAACGGACCGACAGGTCCAGCTCCTCGATCGGCGTGTCCAAGACGCTCTCCGCCTCGTCGAGCGCCGCAGTGAAGATGCCCTCCTCGGGGAGAGCGGTCACAGCCTGCTCGGCGAAAAGCGACATGTGCTCGTTGATGATCCGGGCGGCACGGGCGACCGCGTCGCTCGCCTCGATCGCGCCATTGGTCTCGACCTCGAGGATCAGCTTGTCGTAGTCCGTGCGCTGACCGACACGCGTGTTCTCCACGGCGTAGGTGCAGCGCGAAACCGGGCTGAACAGCGAGTCGACGGTCACCACGCCCAGCGGATCCTCGGGCCGCTTGTTGCGGTCCGCGGAAACGTAGCCGCGCCCAACGCCTACGCGAACACTCATCTCGAGACGCGAGCCGTCGTTCAGCGTCGCGATCGGCTGCTCGGGATTGACGAGCTCGAACTCGGTCGGGACGCGCAGGTCGGCGCCCGTCACGGTCGTCGGCCCTTCGGCGGTCAGAGTGGCGACAGCGTCGTCACCGCCGATGCCGGTGTCCCGGAACACGAGCCCCTTCACGTTGAGGACGATGTCGGTGACGTCCTCACGAACGCCGTCGACCGCGGTGAACTCGTGCTGCACGCCCTCGATGCGGATCGAGGTCGCTGCGGCCCCCTGAAGGGACGACAGCAGGACTCGACGCATGCAGTTGCCGAGCGTGTAGCCGAAGCCACGCTCGAGCGGCTCGACCACGTACCTCGCGGTGCGGTCATCGATCGCTTCGACCGTGACCTGGGGCCTCATGAATTCGGTCATGTACTAGCCTCCTCGGCTTCTGTCCGATACGGCTACTTGGAGTACAGTTCGACGATCAGCTGCTCGCGGACCGGCGCATCGATCTGCTCGCGCACCGGCAGCGACAGGATCTTGCCCGACAGCTTCTCGACGTCGACCTCGAGCCAGCCGGGGACTTCGATCTTCGCCGACGAGATGAGCGCAGCCTTCACGACCGTCAGGTCACGAGCCTTCGTGTTCAGCGCGACGACCTGGCCGGGACGCATCCGGAACGAGGGGATGTCCACTCGACGTCCCTCGACCGAGAAGTGTCCGTGCCTGACGAGCTGCCGTGCCTCGTCGCGCGACGCGGCGAAGCCGAGGCGGTACACCACGTTGTCCAGTCGGCTCTCGAGCAAACGCAGCAGGTTCTCACCCGTGATGCCCGGCTGACGGGTCGCGAGTTCGTAGTACTTCCGGAACTGCTTCTCGAGCAGCCCGTAAATACGCTTGGCCTTCTGCTTCTCGCGCAGCTGGACTCTGTATTCCGACTCGCGCGGACGTTTACGTCCGGCCTGACCCGGCGGGTACGGCCGACGCTCGACCGCACACTTGTCCGAGTAGCACCTGTCGCCCTTGAGGAATAGCTTTATGCCTTCGCGGCGGCACCGCCGGCAATCAGCACCTGTATATCGTGCCATTGAGGGTCTCTACCTCCCGAAGTTCCACTAGACGCGCCGCCGCTTGCGCGGCCGGCAACCGTTGTGCGGGACAGGCGTGCAATCCTGGATGCTCGAAATCTCCAGGCCCGCGGCCTGGAGCGACCGGATCGCGGTCTCACGACCCGAACCCGGCCCCTTCACGAACACCGCGACCTTGCGCACGCCATGCTCCTGGGCCATCTTCGCGCACGCCTCGGCCGCCATCTGGGCGGCGAACGGCGTGGACTTGCGGGACCCCTTGAAGCCGACGGTCCCCGCGGATCTCCAGGCGATCACGTTCCCACTCGGGTCAGTGATCGAGATGATCGTGTTGTTGAACGTGCTCTTGATGTGCGCCTGACCGACCGCGATGTTCTTACGCTCGCTTCGGCGGACGCGCGTCTTGACGTTCTTCTTCTTCGCTGCGGCCATGCTACTTGCCCTTCTTCTTCGCACCGATCTGGCGACGCGGACCCTTACGGGTACGCGCGTTCGTGTGCGTGCGCTGGCCGCGCACCGGCAGACCGCGGCGGTGACGGAGGCCGCGATAGCAGCCGATCTCCATCAGACGCTTGATGTTCTGGCTCACCTCACGGCGCAAGTCACCCTCGACCTTGAGGTTGCGGTCGATGAACTCGCGGAGCCGCACGACCTCTTCCTCAGTCAGGTTGCGGACGCGGGTGTCGGGATTGATGCCGGTTTCGCGCAAAATCTGCTGGCTGGTCGTAAGACCGATGCCAAAGATGTAGGTCAGGCCGATCTCAACGCGCTTCTCGCGCGGGAGGTCGACGCCTGCGATTCGCGCCACTCGTGACTCCCTTCAGGCTTCTTACTAGCCCTGCCGCTGCTTGTGGCGGGGGTTCTCGCAGATCACGAGCACCCGGCCGTGGCGGCGGATGACTTTGCACTTCTCGCACATTCTTTTGACCGACGGTCGAACTTTCATCGATCGTCCCTTCGATCTAGCGTGTTCGCATCTCTATCTCTACGCCCAGCCGCAGGCGTGCCTTTTCCAAACCCCACGCACCGCTTCTCACGGCACACGTAACGCCCGGTAGGCGAACAACAACGCCGCCGGGCGTCTCCACAACTCGATTTCAAGCTACTTGAACCGGTAGGTGATCCGGCCCCTCGAAAGATCGTACGGCGACAGTTCCACGGTGACCTTATCCCCGGGTAGGATTCGGATGTAATGCATGCGCATCTTACCCGAGATGTGCGCCAGCACCTTGTGGCCGTTGTCCAATTCCACTCGGAACATGGCGTTCGGCAGCGGCTCGATAACCGTGCCTTCCATCTCGATAGCGTCGTCGCGCTTGCTCAAATACCGTCTCCTTCAAGGCCAGAAGTCGCGAGTGGATAGTATAGCCGCAGCAAACGGCCTAGTCCAGCGGTGTTTATTCCACCGTCAGAATCATCGGACCCGTTTCAGTTATTGCCACCGTATGCTCGAAGTGCGCCGAGGGCCGACCGTCCTGCGTGACGACCGTCCATCCGTCCTCAAGTGTGCGCACCGGTGCCCCGCCTTGATTCACCATCGGCTCGATCGCGAAGACCATTCCCGCTTTCAGCACCGGTCCTCGGCCAGCGGGGCCGAAGTTCGGAATCTGCGGATCCTCGTGCATCGCGCGGCCGATACCGTGGCCGACGTACTCCCGCACGACGCCGTAGCCGGCGCCCTCGGCGACCTCCTGGACTGCGTTCGATATGTCGTACAGCCGCATGCCGACGACACAGCGCGAGATTCCCGCGTCCAGCGACTCATGAGTAGCCCGCAGGAGTGCGGCGACGTCAGGCGCGATCTCGCCCACGGGGAACGTGTAGGCGGCGTCACCGTAGTAGCCGTCGACGATCGCCCCGACGTCGATCGAGATGATGTCGCCCTCACGCAGCGTGCGCTTCGCGCTCGGGATGCCGTGGACAACCTCGCCGTTGACTGAAGCGCAGATGGTCGCTGGGAACCCGTTGTAGCCTTTGAATGCAGGGACAGCGCCGGCAGATACGATCACGTCCTCGGCGACCGCATCCAGCTCGCTGGTCTTGACGCCTGGATGCACCGCCTCGCCCACCGAACGCAGCGCGCGGGCCGTTATCCGGCCCGCTTCACGCATGGTCTCTATTTCGGCAGGCGTCTTGAGGACGATCATGTCTCGGGCTAGGCCCCCAGCGCCGACTTGACGTCCTGGTAGACGGCATCGACCCCACGGTCGCCGTCGATCTCGCGCAGGAGACCCTGCGCGCGGTAGTACTCGATCAGCGGTGCGGTGGAGCGTTCGTACACGTCGAGGCGATTCGTGACCGTTGCGACCGTGTCGTCGTCGCGCTGGTAGAGCTCGCCGCCGCACGCCTCGCACGCCTTCACGTCACCGAGCGAAGCCACGGAGAATATCCGGCCGCAGCCACGGCAGGTGCGACGCGAGGTCAGTCGGTCGACGATCTTCGCCTTCGGCACATCGATGGACACGACGGCGTCGAGCTTGATGCCGAGGTCGCCCAGCGCGCGATCGAGTGCCTCGGCCTGACCGGTGGTCCGAGGAAAGCCGTCGAGAATGAAGCCTTTGGCGGCATCCGGCTGCGCGAGGCGAGCCTTCACCAGGCCGATGACGACGGCGTCCGGCACCAGTTCGCCCTTGTCCATATACTCCTTGGCAGTGACGCCGAGCGGGGTGCGGTCGGCGACCGCCTTGCGGAGGATGTCGCCGGTGGAGATATGCGCGACCGCGAAGTCCTCAACGAGTTTCGCCGCCTGGGTACCCTTGCCTGCACCCGGTGCCCCCAACAGGATCAGCTTCATGCAGCCCTCCCTACCCTTGCTCGCGTCTACTTGAAGAACCCGTCGTAGTGCCGCATCTTCAGCTGGCTCTCCAACTGAGTCATGGTCTCGAGCGCAACGCCGACCATGATGAGGATGGACGTGCCGCCGAACGTCTGGAGCACGGTCACCTTCGTGAACGAGAACAGGATCGTCGGCAGAACGGCGATCGCCGCGAGGAACAACGCGCCCGGCAGCGTGACCCGGTTAAGCACATTCTCCATGTACTGCACGGTGTTCTTGCCGGGGCGCACGCCGGGGATGAACCCGCCGTTCTTTCGCAGGTTGTCCGCGAGGTCGATCGGGTTGAACACGAGGGCCGTGTAGAAGTACGTGAAGAACACGACCAGCACGGCGGTGAGCACGATGTGCAACCAGCCGCCCGCGAGTGCGTTACCCGTCGCTTTGAGCCATCCGACGTTAGTCAGTCCCGCGAGCGTCGACGGCAAGAACAGCACCGATGACGCGAAGATGATCGGGATGACGTTCGCGCTGTTCACCTTGAACGGAATGTAGGTGCCGGTGCCGCCGTATACCCGGCGACCCACGACGCGCTTGGCGTACTGGACCGGAACCCGGCGTTGGCCTCGCTCGATGTAGATGACCGCCGCCACAACGACGACGAGGATCACGAGCACGAGCACGACCAGGAGCGGATTCCCGACGGAGAACGCGGAGACCATCGCTCGGGGGAACCGGCTCACGATGCTCGCGAAGATCAGCAGGGACATGCCGTTGCCGATACCGCGCTGCGTGATGAGCTCGCCCATCCACATGATGAGCGCGGTGCCCGCGAGCAGGCTGATGATGATGACGATCTGCGTCAGCAGGTCGAATTGGATGCCGAGGCCGACTCGACCACCGGCGCCGCCTGAGCTCTGGAACACCGTCAGGAGGCCGATCGACTCGAGCAGGCCGATGCCGAGCGTCAGGTAGCGGGTGATCTGCGTGATCTTGCGCTGCCCCGTCTCGCCTTCCTTCGCCCACTGCTCGAGCTTCGGCACGACGGCCTGGAGGAGCTGCATGATGATCGACGCCGTGATGTACGGCATGATCCCGAGCGAGAACACAGCGAAGCTCTCGAGCGCGCCACCCGCGAACAGGTTGAGCAGGCCGAGCGCTGCGCCTTGTGAGACGATCTGCTTCACCTGGTCCGGATTCACGCCCGGAACCGGCACATGCGCGCCTACGCGGTACAGCGCGATGATCACGAGCGTGAAGATGAGCTTCTTGCGAAGGTCCGGGACGCGGAATGCGTTGACGATCGCTTCGATCACAGCGTCTCGACCGTCCCCCCGGCTCCCTCGATCTTGGCCCTGGCCGACCCGGAGACCTTGTCCACCTTCACGGTGAGCGACTTGGTGAGCTCACCGTCGCCGAGGATCTTCACCGGCGTGGTCTTCGACTTGATGGCGCCGCAGGCGACCAGCGCGTCGATGTCCACGGTCGAACCGGCATCGAACAGGTCCTCGAGGCGCGCCACATTGACGACCGCGTACTCCACGCGGAAGCGGTTCTTGAAGCCCGGAAGCTTCGGCATCCGCATCGCCAGCGGGTTCTGCCCGCCCTCGAAGCCGGGTCCCTTGCCGCCACCGGCGCGCGAGTTCTGGCCCTTGTCGCCGCGACCGGCGGTGCTGCCGTGGCCGGAGCCGTTACCGCGGCCGACTCGCTTGCGGTTCTTACGCGAACCGGGGGCCGGGAACAGGTCGTTGATCTGCATCTTCGGTTACATCCCTTCGTTGCGCCGTCCCGCAAGGCGGGACCGCTGGCCGCTCGCCGCCAGCTGACTGTCGACACGCCCGCAGGCGCCTTCAGGCCTGTCGGCCCACTACACCTCTTCGACGTTGACGAGGTGCTTCACCTTGAACACCATGCCGCGGACGACCGGCGTGTCCGCCTGCTCCACGACGTCGTTGATGCGCTTCAAGCCGAGGGCACGCACGGTAGCCCTCTGGTCCTGCTTCGAGCCGATGACGCTCTTCACTTGCGTGATGCGAAGCGTCTTCGCCTGCGTCTTCTTCTGTGCCATCGGTATCGCTACTCCTCCGTGCCAAGGACCTGGCCGACGGTCTTGCCGCGACGGCGGGCGACATCCGCCACGCTCGACAGCGACTTCAGGCCTTCGGCCGCAGCCTTCACCATGTTCAGTGCGTTGTCGGTGCCGAGCGACTTCGACAGCACGTCATGCACGCCCGCAAGCTCGAGCAGTGCGCGGACCGGGCCGCCGGCGATGATGCCGGTACCAGGAGCGGCAGGCTTCAGGAGCACACGACCGGCACCGAACTGTCCGGTGATCGGGTGCGGGATCGTCGACTTGGACAACGGCACCTTGAAGATGTTCTTCTTCGCGTCCTCGACGCCCTTCTTAATGGCGACGGGGACTTCGTTCGACTTGCCGATACCGACGCCCACGTTGCCCGCTCCGTCGCCGACGACGACCAGCGCCGTGAGCGAGAAGCGACGGCCGCCCTTGACGACCTTCGAGACGCGGTTGATGTAAACGACCTTCTCCTGAAGCTCGCTTACGGGTGCGACTTGGCGCGCCATTTCATTCCTCCCTTAGAACTTCAGGCCGGCGCTGCGTGCACCATCGGCCAGTGCCTTCACGCGTCCGTGGTACAGGCGACCACCGCGGTCGAAAACGACCTCGGTCAGCCCCTTCTCGACCGCTCGCTTGCCGACGGCCTCGCCGACGGCCGTGGCCGCTGCGATGTTGCTGCCGGACTTGAGCGTGCCGCGGATCTCCGGGTCGATGCTCGAAGCGGCAGCCACAGTGACGCCATTGCGGTCGTCGACGATCTGCGCGTAGATCTGCGCGTTCGAGCGGGTAACGACGAGGCGCGGGCGCTCGGTCGTACCGGACACCTTGCCCCTCACCCTGCGATGCCGGCGGGCTAGCGCTGCCGCCTTCGCCTTCAGCTTGTCCATCTCGTCCTTCTCCTCGCCTCGCCGACCTTACAGGGTCAGCGCTCGTCACTACTTAGCGGTCTTGCCGAGCTTCCTGCGGACGCGCTCGCCTTCGTAGCGAACGCCCTTGCCCTTGTACGGCTCGGGCGGACGAACCTTGCGGATCTCCGCGGCGATCTGACCCACGCGCTGCTTATCGATGCCGCGAACGGTGACGCGGGTCGGCGCCGGTACCTCGAAGGTGATGTTCGGCTCCGCCTTCATCGTCACGGGGTGGCTGTAGCCGAGGTTCAGCTCCAGGTCGGTCCCCTTCAGCATGGCGCGATAGCCGACGCCCACGATCTCGAGGTTCTTGGCGAATCCCTCGGACACGCCGACCACCATGTTGCTCACGAGGGTGCGCGTGAGGCCGTGGAGCGAGCGGTGCGTGCGAGAGTCGCTCGGCCGGCGGACGGTGACAACGTTGTCCTCCAGCTCGATCATCATCTCTTCATTGAACGTGCTCGACAGCTCGCCCTTCGGCCCCTTCACGGAGACCGTTGAGCCGTCGATCTTGACATCCACCCCGGACGGGACCGGGATGGGCTGCTTGCCGATTCGAGACACGGCGTTCGCTCCTTTCTCAGTCCGTCCGGCTACCAGATGTAGGCGATGACTTCGCCGCCGACGCCAGCCACGCGCGCCTGCTTCTCAGTCATGACGCCCTTGGAGGTGGAGATAACGGCCACGCCGAGGCCGCCGAGGACGCGGGGAAGCTCGTCCTTCTTGGCGTACACCCGTAGGCCCGGCTTGCTGATCCGGCGAATGCCCGTGATCGTGCGTTCCTTGCGTGCCGTGCCGTACTTGAGGGTGATCTCGAGGGTCGACTGCGGCTCGGCCGGCTTCACCTCGTAATCCTCCACGTAGCCTTCTTGCTTCATGACCCGCGCGATCTCGACGAGCTTCTTGGAGCTCGGCATCGTCACCTTCTGCTGGAAGGCGGAGTTCGCGTTGCGGACACGCGTCAGCATGTCGGCGATGGGATCTGTCATGCTCATGTTTCGAATCCTCCTATGATCCGGGATGACCCGACCCGTGCGGTTCGCGGTGACCCGTGGTCACAACGCCTGCACGAACGGCTCCTCGTCGTGCGCTACCAGCTCGCCTTGCGCACGCCGGGAATCTCGCCTCGGCTCGCCAGCTCGCGCAGGCACACACGGCACAGCCCGAACTGCCGGTAGTACGCGCGCGGTCGACCGCAGCGGTTGCAGCGGTTGACGGCCTGCACGCCGAACTTCGGCGTTCGCTTCGCCTTGGCGATCATCGACTTCTTGGCCACAGCTCCTCCTTCAGAGCTCCGGGCGCCCTAGCGCCCCGAAACTATCGAGCGAACGGGAATGCGAACGCGTCCAGTAGGGCGCGACACTCCTCGTCGGTCTTCGCACTTGTCACAAGGGTCACGTCCATGCCGCGGACGCGATCCACCTTGTCGTAGTCCACCTCGGGGAAGATCAGCTGCTCGGTCACGCCGAGCGAGTAGTTCCCGCGGCCGTCGAACGAGTTGGGGTTCAGACCGCGGAAGTCGCGGATGCGCGGCAGCGCGAGCGACAGCAGGCGATCGAAGAACTCCCACATGCGGTCTCCGCGGAGGGTCACCTTCGCGCCGATCGGCATGCCCTTGCGGATCTTGAAGCCGGCGATCGACTTCTTCGCGCGCGTCACTACCGGCTTCTGGCCGGTGATGAGGGTCAGGTCCTCAAGGGCACCATCGAGCGCCTTGGAGTCCTGCGCGGCGAGGCCGACGCCCATGTTCACGACGATCTTCTCGAGACGCGGGACCTGATGGACGTTCGCGGCGGCAAGCTGCTCGCGCAGCGCCGGCACGATGTCGCTCAGGTACTTTTCCTTCAAACGTGGAGCCACTTCCGACTACCTCCAGATCATGTTCGCGGCCGGATTACCGACCCGGCCTCGCTGAAGCTGCCCGACCGACTACTTGTCGATCGCTCCAGTGCACTTCTTGCACACGCGAATCCGGACGCCCTCTTCGCGGGTACGGCCGACACGCGTCGGCTGCCCACACGCAGGACAGATGAGCATCACGTTGCTCGCGTGGAGGGTACCTTCGCGCTCGACGATACCGCCCTGCGGGTTCTGCTGGGTCGGTCGCGTCGCGCGCTTGATCATTGCCGCACCCTCGACTACCACTCGCTGCTTCTCGGGGTACGAGTGCAGTATGCGGCCTTCCTTGCCGGCGTCCTTGCCGGAAATAATCCGCACGCGGTCACCCTTGCGGACGTTCAACGACTTCGACATCTTCCAAGCCTCCTACAGGACCTCAGGTGCGAGCGAGACGATCTTCATGTACTTACGATCGCGGAGCTCACGAGCGACGGGCCCGAAGATACGGGTGCCGCGGGGATTACCCTGGCCATCGATGATGACGGCAGCGTTCTCGTCGAACTTGATGTAGCTGCCGTCCGGTCGGCGGATCTCCTTCTTGGTGCGCACCACGACGGCCTTTACGACATCGCCCTTCTTGACGTTGCCGTTCGGGATCGCCTCCTTCACGGTGACGACGATCGTGTCGCCGACGTGAGCGTACCGGCGCTTGGAACCACCCAGCACCTTGATGCAGAGCACGCTCCGTGCTCCCGAATTGTCCGCCACTCGCAGGCGGCTTTCCGCTTGGATCATCTCTTCCTCCGTACGTGGTCGTTACGCCGAGATGCGCGAAGCCTACTTGGCCTTCTCGAGGATCTCGACGAGGCGCCAGCGCTTCAGCTTGGACAGCGGGCGGGTCTCCATGATCGTCACCCGGTCGCCGACCTGGCAGGTGTTCTCCTCGTCGTGCGCGTGGAACTTCTTGCTGACCGTCATCATCTTGCCGTACAGCGGGTGCCGCTTCCGGTCCTCGACCATGACGACGCACGTCTTGTCGCCGGCGCTGGAAACAACGACGCCTTGGCGGGCTTTCCGCCTGTTGCGATCTTCAGCCATCGTTCGTCCTTCCGATCCCACTAGGACGCCGCGGCTTCGCGAGCCGCTGCCATCTCACGCACGCGGAACTCCGTGTGGAGCCGCGCGATGTCCTTCTTTACCAACTTGATACGCTGCGGATTGTCGAGCTGACCGGTCGCGAGCTGGAACCGCAGGTTGAAGAGCTCGGCGCGCGAGTCCTTCAGCTTCTGCAGCAAGTCCTCGTCGGTCATGTCTCGGATCTCGACCGGCTTCATCAGGCTTCACCGCCCGTTTCGGTTCTGGTGACGAACTTGCACTTGATCGGGAGCTTGTGGGCCGCGAGGCGCATGGCCTCCTTGGCCACTTCCTCGGAAACGCCGGCGATCTCGAACATGATCCGGCCGGGCTTCACAACAGCGACCCACTTCTCCGGGTTGCCCTTACCGGAACCCATGCGGGTCTCGGCGGGCTTCTGCGTGACCGGCTTGTCCGGGAAGATCGTGATCCAGACCTTGCCGCCACGCTTCATGTACCTGGTCATCGCGATACGAGCGGCCTCGATCTGGCGGTTCGTGATCCACTCCGCCTCGAGCGCCTTCAGGCCGAAGTCGCCGAAGTTGACCTGCGTGCCTCCGGTGGCCTCGCCCCGCATCGTGCCGCGCTGCACCTTGCGGTGCTTTACGCGCTTAGGGAGCAGCATCTAGCCTCGCCCTCCTTCACGACCCCGGCCGCGGCCGCGGTCCTCGCGGCGCGGGCGCTCGCCCGGACGCTGGGCCTCGACTTCTTCCTTGTAGGTCATGCTCGGCTGACCCGGCAGCTTCTCGCCGCGGTAGATCCACACCTTCACGCCGATGCGGCCGAACGTGGTCGCAGCCTCTGCGGTGCCGTAGTCGATCTTCGCGCGCAGCGTGTGCAGCGGCACGCGACCCTCGCGGTACCACTCGCGGCGACCCATCTCGGCGCCGCCGAGTCGGCCGGCCGACTGGATCCGGATACCGAGGGCGCCGCCCTTGATGGCGCTCGTTACGGCCTTGCGCATGGCGCGGCGGAAGGCCACGCGGGCTTCGAGCTGCTCGGCCACGGACTGGGCGACGAGCGTCGCGTCCAGCTCCGGCCGCTTGATCTCGACGATGTTGATCGCCACCGGACCGCCGGTAACCTTCTCGAGGTCCTTGCGCAGGACGTCGACCTCGGCGCCCTTCTTGCCGATGACGATGCCCGGCCGCGCGGTGAACAGCTCGACGATCACCTTGTCGCCCTTGCGCTCGATCTCGATGCGCGAGACCGCGGCGCGAGCAAGGCGCTTGAACAGGTACTTCCTGATCTTCAGGTCATCGGCGAGTGTGTCCTTGAACCCCTTGCCGACGTACCAGCGAGAGCGCCAATCCTCAGTGATGCCGAGTCGAAGCCCGATCGGATAGACTTTCTGGCCCACGCTACGCCTCCTCTCGCTGCTTCACGACGACCGTGATGTGGCTCGTGCGCTTGTTTATCCGGAACGCACGGCCCATTGCGCGCGGCCGTATACGCTTCAGCGTCGGACCCTCGTCGACGTACGTCGCTGAGACGTACAGCGTCTCGGGCCGGATCTTCAGGTTCTTCTCGGCGTTGGCAATGGCGGAATGCAGCACCTTGCCGACGACCTCGGCCGCTCCGCGCGGCGTGAACTTCAGTATGGTCTCGGCCTCCGTCGCGGCCTTGCCGCGGATGAGGTCGACGACGAGGCGTGCCTTACGCGGGCTCACCCGCACGTACCTCGCGACTGCTCTGGCTTCCATCTACTCGCTACCTTTCGGCTCTCTCGTTGCCCTCGGCCACGCTCCTGCCGAGTGCTGCATCGCTTGGGCGCGTGCCCTGCTACCGCTTCTTCTTCTCGCCCGCGTGACCCTTGAAGGTCCGCGTCGGGGCGAACTCGCCGAGCTTGTGGCCGACCATCGACTCGGTCACGTACACCGGCACGTGCTTGCGGCCGTCGTGCACCGCGATCGTGTGGCCCACCATCTCCGGGAAGATGGTCGAGGCCCGCGACCACGTTTTGAGGACACGCTTCTCGCCCGCGGCGTTCATATCGTGAATCCGCGAAAGCAGCCGGGGCTGGACGAAGGGTCCCTTTTTCAGGCTCCTGCTCATAGCTGGTCTTCAGCTCCTAACCGACTAGCGCTTCGCCTTGCGGCGGCGGACGATGAGACGTGAGGACGGCTTGTTCTTCTTGCGGGTCCTGTGTCCCTTGGTAGGAACGCCCCAAGGAGACACGGGGTGACGGCCGGCGGTCTTGTTCTTGCCTTCGCCACCGCCGTGGGGGTGGTCGACCGGGTTCATCGCGGTACCACGCACGGTCGGCCGCTTGCCGAGCCACCGCGCGCGACCGGCCTTGCCGATCGAGATGCCTTCCTGCTCGGCGTTACCGACCACACCGATCGTGGCGCGGCACGTGAGCAGAACCATGCGCATCTCCGTGGATGGCATACGCAGGGTCGCGTACGCACCCTCCTTCGCCATCAGCTGGGCCGAGGTGCCGGCCGAGCGGGCGAGCGCCGCACCCTTGCCGGGCTGGAGCTCGATGGCATGCACGACCGTACCGGTCGGGATGTTCGCCAGGGGCAGCGCGTTCCCCGGCTTGATGTCGGCGTCGGGGCCGGACTGCACCATGTCGCCCACACCGAGCTTCTGCGGCGCCAGGATGTAGCGCTTCTCCCCGTCGAGGTAGTGCAGGAGCGCGATACGCGCCGAGCGGTTCGGGTCGTACTCGATCGATGCGACCTTGGCCGGCACGCCGTCCTTGTTCCGCTTGAAGTCGATCACGCGGTAACGGCGCTTGTGGCCGCCGCCCTGGTGCCGCGTAGTGATGCGACCGTTGTTGTTGCGACCGCCGGTCTTGTGCAGCGGCTCCAGCAGCGACTTCTCGGGCGTCGTCTTCGTGATCTCCTTGAAGTCGGAGACCGACTGGAAACGGCGACCCGGGGAGGTCGGCTTGTACCTTCTCAGTGCCATCTAGCGCTCCTTCCGTCCGCTCGCCGCTCCGCCTGGCACTGGCGAACACGACACCGGACACTCTACCACGGCTCCGGGCGGCTCCATAGTGGCTCGAACCGTCCCGCTGCCTCCGGGCTCCGAGGGCCTAGCGCGCCTCGAAGATCTCGATCGAGTCGCCCTCTTTCAGAGAAACGACCGCCTTCTTCCACGAACGGGTCAGGCCCTTTGCGGTCCGCAAGCGGCGCGGCTTGCCCGACACGTTCATCGTGTTCACCTTCGTGACGGTCACGTTGAAAATCTCGGCGATCGCCTGGGCGATCTGCGGCTTGCTCGCACGCTTATCGACCTCGAACGTGTACCGGTTGTGCTCAATCTGAGCGTAGGACTTCTCCGAGATGATCGGACGAATGACTATATCGCGCGGATCGTACATCTACGACAGCACCCCCTCGAGCCACTCGAGCGCCGGCTTAGTGAAGACGACAGCGCCGTTGTCGACGAGGTCGTAGGTGTTCGCCTCGGCGGCAAGGATCACGCGGACCTTGGCGAGGTTGCGCAGGGACTTCACGGCGATCATGTCGTCATTGGCGACGACGACCGTGACACGGCCCTCGATGCCGAGCGAGCGAAGCGCCGCGGCTGCGGTCTTCGTTGACGGCTCGGCCAGACCGAACGAATCGACGACGTGCAGCACGCCCTCGGCGTTCTTGACGGAAAGCGCCGAACGCATTGCGAGCTTGACGACCTTGTTCGGCACCTTGAACGCGTAGCTGCGCGGGCTCGGGCCGAAGACAACGCCGCCGCCCTTCCACTGCGGCGAGCGAGTCGAACCCTGGCGGGCACGACCGGTGCCCTTCTGCCGCCACGGCTTCGCGCCACCGCCGGAAACGTCGCTGCGACCCTTGGTCGCATGCGTACCGGCACGGCGTGCGGCGAGTTGGCTGCGCACCACCTGATGCATCGCGAACGTATTGGGCTCGATGCCGAAGATGGTGTCCGAAACGTCCACCGTCCCCGCCTTCTTGCCCTGGATGTCTTTCACTTCCAGCGTTGCCATATCTCGTCTACTCCTCAGTAACGTCCCGGCGCCTAAGCCGTACGGATGGTCAGGAGCCCGTTCTTGCCGCCGGGCACAGCACCCTTGATCAGGATCAAGTTCTGCTCGGCGTCGATCCGCACGACCTCAAGGTTGCGGACGGTCACCGTCTCGTCACCCATGTGGCCGTCCATCTTCTTGCCCTTGAACACGCGGGACGGCGTCGCGCACTGGCCGATCGAACCCGGCTCACGGTGGAAGTGCGAACCGTGGCCGCCCGGGCCGCCTCGGAAGTTGTGGCGCTTGATCGTTCCCTGGAAGCCCTTACCTTTGCTGGTGCCGCTGACGTGCACCTTCGCGCCGGGCTCGAAGGCTTCGACGGTCACAGAATCGCCGACCTTGAAGGTCTCGCCGTCCTCCAGCCGCACCTCGCGGATGTAGCGCTTGGGCTCGATGCCAGCCTTGTCGAAGTGGCCCTTCATCGGCTTGTTCGTCTTGTTCGCACGCGCCTCGCCGAACGCGAGCTGTACGGCACGGTAGCCGTCGCGCCCATCCGTCTTCACCTGAGACACGAAGCATGGCCCAGCCTCGATGACGGTCACCGGCAGCAGCCGGTCGCCCTCACCCCAGACCTGGGTCATCCCCAGCTTTCGTCCGAGAATCGTCGTTGCCATTCACTCCACCTTCCTCATGCGGTCTTGGGACATCACGGCCGCGCTTCCGTCCAGCGCGCCCCCAGCGGACCGCCCACTCAACCGACGGGCTCGCGCCCGCCGCGTCGCTACAGCTTGATCTCGATGTCCACGCCGGCCGGCAGGTCGAGTCGCATGAGCGAGTCGACCGTCTTGGGCGTGGGGTCGAGAATGTCGATCAGGCGCTTGTGCGTGCGCATCTCGAAGTGCTCCCGGCTGTCCTTGTTGACGTGCGGAGAGCGGATAACGCAATACAGGTTGCGCTCCGTCGGCAGCGGAATGGGACCGGAGACACGTGCCCCCGTCTTCTGCGCCGTCTCCACGATCATCTTCGTGGACTGGTCCACGATCTCGTGATCGTAGGCCTTCAACCGGATCCTGATCTTCTGGTTCGCCAACTCGTTTACCTCCGTGACTCCGTCACGCGGCCTGCAACGGCGCCGCGTCTGTGAACGCGACTAGTGCCCGCCGCCGGTCTTGGCGACGATCTCCTCGGCAACACTCTTGGGCACCTGCTCGTACGCCTTGAACTGCATGGTGTACGCGGCACGTCCCTGGGTCCGACTACGCAGGTCGGTCGCGTAGCCGAACATTTCCGACAGCGGCACCTTGGCGCGAATGACCTGCGCGTTACCGCGCGGCTCCATGCCTTCGATGTGACCGCGGCGCGAGCTCAAATCGCCCATGACGTCGCCCATGAACTCCTCGGGCGTGTTGACCTCGACGGCCATCATGGGCTCGAGGATCACCGGGCCGGCCTTGCGCAGGCCTTCCTTGATCGCCATCGAACCCGCGATCTTGAATGCCATTTCCGAGGAGTCCACCTCGTGGTAGCTACCGTCGACGAGCTCGATCTTGATGTCGACGACCGGGTAGCCGGCGAGGATGCCCGACCCGATCGCCTCCTGGATGCCCTTGTCGACCGCCGGCACGTACTCCCTGGGGATAGCGCCGCCGACGATCTTCGACTGGAACTCGTAGCCGGCGCCCGGCTCCTGCGGCAGAACGTTGATGACGACGTGGCCGTACTGGCCGCGGCCGCCGGTCTGGCGCGCGAACTTCATGTCGACGTTGTTCGCCGGGCGCGAAGCGGTCTCGCGATACGCGACCTGCGGCTTCCCGACGTTCGCCTCGACTTTGAACTCGCGAAGCAGCCGGTCGACGATGACCTCGAGATGCAGCTCGCCCATTCCGGCGATGATCGTCTGGCCGGTGTCGATGTCCGTCCGGACGCGGAAGGTCGGGTCCTCTTCGGCCAACTTGGCCAGCGAGGTCGACAGCTTCTCCTGATCGGCCTTTGTCTTCGGCTCGATGGCGATGTCGATGACCGGGTCCGGGAAGACCATGGACTCGAGCAGCACGGGAGCTTCCTCGCCGCACAGGGTGTCGCCGGTGGTGGTGTTCTTGAGCCCGACGGCCGCCACGATGTCGCCGGCGAAGACCTCGTCGACGTCCTCCCGGTGGTTGGCGTGCATCTGGAGCAGGCGACCGACGCGCTCCTTGTTGTCCTTCGTCGAGTTAAGCACGTAGGAACCAGCGCTCATCTTGCCCGAGTACACGCGGAAGTAGGTGAGCTTGCCGACGTAGGGGTCGGTCATGACCTTGAACGCGAGGGCCGCGAAGGGCTCCTTCGCGTCCGCGTGGCGAGCGACCTCCTCGCCGGACTTAAGGTCCGTGCCCTTGATTGACTCGATGTCGAGAGGCGACGGGAGGAAGTCGAGGATTGCGTCGAGCAGCGGCTGGACGCCCTTGTTCTTGAAGGACGCGCCGCACGTGACCGGCGTGATGCCACACCCGATGCAGCCCTTGCGGATGGCAGCCTTGATCTCGTCCGCGCCGACGGCCTCGTCCGCCAGATACTTCTCCATGAGCGCGTCGTCGAACTCCGCGGCGATCTCTACAAGTTCGTGGCGGTACAGCTCGGCGTCATCAGCCAGGTCAGCCGGAATCTCGCCGACCGTCGGGTTGATGCCCTTGTCGTCCTCGTTGAAGAAGATCGCGTTCATCTCGACGAGATCGACGATACCGATGAAGCGGTCCTCGGCGCCGATCGGCAGCTGCAGCAGCGCCGGTCGGGTCGCGAGGCGGTCCTTCATCATCTGGACGACGTTGTAGAAGTCCGCGCCCGTGCGGTCCATCTTGTTGATGTACGCCATGCGCGGGACGCCGTACGTGTCCGCCTGACGCCACACGGTCTCGGATTGCGGCTCGACGCCGCCGACCGCACAGAAGACCGCGCAGGCGCCGTCCAGGACGCGCAACGAACGCTCGACCTCGACGGTGAAGTCCACGTGCCCGGGCGTGTCGATAATCTGGATTCGATAGTCCTTCCAGAAGCACGTCGTCGCGGCGGACGTGATCGTGATGCCGCGCTCCTGCTCCTGGACCATCCAGTCCATTGTGGCGGCACCCTCGTGGACCTCGCCGATCTTGTGCGTCTTGCCCGTGTAGAACAGGATGCGCTCGGTCGTCGTGGTCTTGCCCGCGTCGATGTGGGCCATGATGCCGATATTTCGGGTCTTAGCGAGTGGAAACTGCTTCGCCATGAATTCTCTCTCTACCTCTTCGTTACCTAGTGCCTGCCGCTACCAGCGGTAGTGGCTGAAGGCCCGGTTGGACTCGGCCATCTTGTACAGATCCTCACGGCGCTTCACGGACGCGCCGGTCTGGTTCGCGGCGTCCATGATCTCGCCGGCGAGACGCTCGATCATCGTCTTCTCGCGACGCTTGCGCGAGAACGTGACCATCCAGCGGATCGCGAGGGTGGTCGAACGACGCGAGTTGACCTCGACCGGCACCTGATAGGTTGCGCCACCGACACGCTTCGGGCGCACCTCGAGCGTCGGGCGCACGTTGTCGAGCGCCTTCTTGAACGTGGCCAGCGGGTCGTTGCCCGTCTTGGTCTCGATGTAGTCGAACGCGCCGTACACGATCCGCTCGGACACGGACTTCTTGCCATCGAGCAGGATCTTGTTCACGAGCTGCGTAACGAGCCGGTTGTTGTAGACCGGATCGGGCAGGATCTCGCGTCGCTGTGCTGCTGCACGCCTTGGCATACCTAGTTCTCCTCTACCTCTATCGCCCGGCGGTTCAGCAGCGGGCTACACTCGCCCGTCTGCTGGAACCGACGTTACTTCGGCTTCTTGACCCCGTAGCGCGAACGCGCCTGATTGCGCTTGGCAACACCGGCGCAGTCGAGGGCTGCACGGATGATCTTGTAGCGCACACCCGGCAGGTCCTTAACACGACCGCCGCGCACGAGCACGATCGAGTGCTCCTGCAGGTTGTGGCCGATGCCCGGAATGTAGGCGGTCACTTCCATGCCGTTCGTGAGCCGGACACGCGCAACCTTGCGCAGTGCCGAGTTCGGCTTCTTGGGCGTCGTCGTGTACACGCGGGTGCAAACGCCGCGCTTCTGCGGGTTGCCACGCAGCGCCGGCGTCTTGCTCTTCTCCGCTGCCGCCTTGCGGCCCTTACGGACCAGCTGATTGATCGTGGGCACGGACCTCTCCTTCGAACTCGTTCTCTCACCATTCGTACCGGCGCTCGTGCAGCAAGGGCATAGGCGCCGAGCCTAGAGTCACAAGGTCGCACTCTAGCAAAGTCCCCAGTTGGGCGTCAAGCCACGCATCCGGGCGTATCTAGTCTTACTCTCCGTTTCGTCCCGCATTCCACTGCAGAACTGACAGACAAACCGGTGCCCGCCGCGCAGAAGTGCGCGACGGGCACCCGTGTACCCGTTCTACGCCGGAGCTACTCGCCCGCCGCTTTGGCGTGCACGCCGCAGTAGTCACTGCCGTCGCGCGCCTTGTTGCGACACGGCTCGCCATTCGACTTCGTGGCGCAGCACAGACGCTCGCTCTCGGTCACCGACTCGGCGCCCGGGCCCTCGCTCGGCTTCTCGGCCGGAACGCCCTCGGCTTCCTCGCCCTCAGACTCTTCCTCGGCCTCGGGGAGCGCTGGCTCCGGCTCGGCGTTGGGGTCGAACACCATCCCTGCGAAGCGCGAGACGTCGATTCCCTCGTCCTCTTCGTGGGCAACGTCGAGGTCGGCGAAGAACGCCGCCGCTTCCTCTTCCGTCAGGCCGCCTTCCTGCTCCACCGGCTGCGGACCGGGCAACATCGCCTCGATCTCACGCAGCTCGTCGGGCGCGAAGTCGGGCAGCGGACCCGCCTCGGCCTCGCGCGGCCACTCGGCGGCCTGACCCTTGTACGTCAGCCTCACCGAGCGGTAGCGCTTCATCCCGGTCGCAGCCGGGATGAGCTTGCCGATGATGACGTTCTCCTTCAGGCCGAGGAGGTTGTCCTCCTTGCCCGCGATCGCCGCGTCGGTGAGGACGCGCGTCGTCTCCTGGAAGGACGCCGCCGACAGGTAGCTGTCGGTCGCGAGCGAGGCCTTCGTGATGCCGAGCAGCACGTTCGTGCCGGTGGCCGGCTCGCCGCCATTCGAGAGCACCCGGGCGTTCTCTTCCTCGAACCCGAATCGGTCCATCAGCGCGCCCGGAAGAATATCGGTGTCACCGCTCTCGAGCACGGAGACCTTCCGCATCATCTGACGCGCGATGACCTCGATGTGCTTGTCGTTGATGTCGACGCCCTGGGAGGCGTAGACCTCCTGGACCTGGCGGACGATGTAGCTGAGCACCGCCTTCGGGCCGAGGAGCGACAGCAAGTCGTGCGGGTTCAGCGAACCCTCGGTCATCTGGGTGCCGGCCTCGACGCGAATGCCGTCCGCGATTCCCGGTCGCAGTCGAGCGCGGCGGGAGACGGTGTAGCTCTTCTCGTGGCCTTCGTCATCGGTGACCGTGAGCTTCCTGGTCTTCTCGCTCTCTTCGATGTTGAGAGCACCGGTGATCTCCGCGAGCTGCGCCTGGCCCTTCGGCTTACGGGCCTCGAAGAGCTCGGTGACACGCGGGAGACCGTGCGTGATGTCCTCGCCGGCGACACCACCCGTGTGGAAGGTACGCATCGTCAGCTGAGTGCCCGGCTCGCCGATCGACTGAGCGGCGATGATGCCGACGGCCGTACCGATGTCGACCGGGCGACCGGACGCAAGGTCCCAGCCGTAGCAACTCTGGCAGATGCCGGCCTTCGCGTGGCAGGTCATGACCGTGCGTGCCTCGATGTTCTCGATGCCCGCGGCCGCCCAGGCCTTGAGCTCGGCCTCTGAGCTGATGAACTCGCCGGCGTCCTTGAGAATCTCACCGGTCTTCGGCTCGGCGATGGCCTGAAGCAACGCACGGCCGATGAGATTGCGGTCGATCTTGCCGTCCTTGCCGACGAGCGGGAACTCCACGCCCTCATCCGTCCCGCAGTCCGAGGCGCGGACGATGACGTCCTGCGCGACATCGACGAGTCGACGCGTGAGGTAACCGGAGTCGGCGGTACGGAGGGCGGTGTCGGCCAGACCCTTGCGAGCGCCGTGCGTGGAGATGAAGTACTCGAGCACCGAGAGGCCTTCGCGGAAGTTCGCCTTGATCGGCCGGTCGAGAATCTCACCCTTCGGGTTCGACATCAGGCCTCGCATACCGGCGAGCTGGCGAATCTGCTTGATGTTACCGCGGGCTCCCGAGTAGGCCATCATGTAGACGGGGTTGAACTTGTCGAAGTTGTCCGCCATGGCCTGGCCGACGTCCTCGCTCGTCTTCGTCCACACGTCGACGATCTGACGGTGACGCTCCTCTTTCGTGATGAGGCCCGTCTCGTACTGGTCCTCGATCTTGTCGACGACCTTCTCCGCGGCCTCGATCAGCGCGGGCTTTGCCTCCGGAATGAGCGCGTCATACACCGACACGGTCACGCCGGCGCGTGTGGCGTAGTGGAAGCCGAGGCGCTTGATCTCATCGAGGATCGCACCCGTCTGCGTAGTGGAGTAGCGGGCCGCGCAGTCTTCGACGATGCGCGAGATGCCCTTCTTGTCGATCTCACGGTTGATGAACGGGTAGTCCTCGGGCAGGGAGCGGTTGAACGTGATGCGGCCAATCGTGGTCGTGATCCGCTCGCCCGCCTTACGCTGCACGACCTCGCCCGAGCCGGTCTCTTCGAGCAGGTCGGTCGTGAGGCGGGCGGAAATCTGCGCCTGCAGGTCGACGACCCGATTGTCGTACGCCAGCACCGCTTCATCGAAGTGGCGGAAGCAGCTGCCCTCGCCCTGGATGCCTTCGCGCATGGCGGTCAGGTAGTACAGGCCGATGACCATGTCCTGAGTCGGCGTCGTGAGCGGACGGCCGTGCGCCGGCGACTTGATGTTGTTCGTTGACAGCATCAGGATGCGCGCCTCGGCCTGGGCCTCCGTGGACAGCGGCAGGTGGACGGCCATCTGATCGCCGTCGAAGTCGGCGTTGAAGGCCGTGCACACGAGCGGGTGGATGCGGATAGCCTTGCCCTCGACGAGTACCGGCTCGAATGCCTGGATGCCGAGGCGGTGGAGCGTAGGTGCGCGGTTCAGCAGCACGGGGTGATCGCGGATGACCTCTTCGAGGACGTCCCACACGACCGACTTGCCACGGTCGACCATACGCTTGGCGGACTTGATGTTCTGCGCGTGATCGAGGTCTACCAGGCGCTTCATCACGAACGGCTTGAACAGCTCGAGCGCCATGACCTTCGGCAGACCACACTGGTGCAGCTTGAGTTCCGGGCCGACCACGATGACCGAACGGCCGGAGTAGTCGACACGCTTGCCGAGGAGGTTCTGGCGGAAGCGGCCCTGCTTGCCCTTGAGCATGTCGCTGATTGACTTCAACGGACGGTTGCCCGGACCGGTGACGGGGCGGCCGCGACGGCCGTTGTCGAACAGCGCGTCGACGGCCTCCTGCAGCATGCGCTTCTCGTTGTTCACGATGATCTCAGGCGCGCCTAGGTCGAGCAGTCGCTTGAGTCGGTTGTTGCGGTTGATCACGCGGCGGTACAGGTCGTTGAGGTCCGACGTCGCGAACCGGCCACCGTCGAGCTGCACCATGGGGCGCAGGTCCGGCGGGATGACCGGGATCGCGTCGAGAATCATCCACTCGGGACGGTTCTTCGACGCGCGGAACGCCGACACGACCTTCAGGCGCTTGATCGCCTTTTGGCGCTTCTGGCCCTTGCCCTCGGTGATCTGCGTCTTGAGTTCCTCGGCGAGCACGTTGAGGTCGATGCGCTGGAGCAGGTCCTTCACGGCCTCTGCGCCCATGCCGCCGCGGAAGTAGTCGCCGTAGCGCAGCTTCAGCTCACGGTAGAGCGTCTCGTCGTTGATGAGCGACTTGACCGAAAGCTTCTGGAACGCGTCGAACGAGTCCTTGATCAGCTCGCGACGCTCGGCGTACTCCTCTTCGAGGTCTTTGGTGTCGCGCTTGGCCTCTGCCTCGATCTTCTTGACGCGGTCCTCGGCCGAGACTTCCTCGTCGACGAGCTCGCCGGACTCCGGCTCCAGCTCGCCCCGGGCGATGCCGACCAGTCGGACGCGCTCCTCCTCGATGGCCGCGATCTCCTCGGCCTTCTCGGACTCGAGCGCCGCGAGATCGGCTTCCATCTCATCGCGCAGCACCTGCAGGTCAGCCTCGCGCTCGTCCTCGTTCACGGAGGTGATGATGGACGACGCGAAGTACAGCACCTTCTCGAGGTCCTTCGGCGCGATGTCGAGCAGGTAGCCCAGGCGGCTCGGCACACCCTTGAAGTACCAGATGTGGCTGACGGGCGCTGCAAGCTCGATGTGGCCCATCCGGTCACGCCGCACCTTGGCGCGCGTCACCTCGACGCCGCAGCGCTCGCAGATGATGCCCTTGAACCGGACGCGCTTGTACTTGCCGCAGTAGCACTCCCAGTCCTTGGTCGGCCCGAAGATCTTCTCGCAGAACAGGCCGTCCTTCTCGGGCTTGAGCGTGCGGTAGTTGATGGTCTCCGGCTTCTTGACCTCACCGCGAGACCACTGGCGGATCTGCTCGCTGCTCGCGAGCCCGATCCGGAGCCGATCGAAATTGTTCACGTCGACGTCGAGCAACTTGATGCCTCCTCTAGGGGCGTAAAGGCGGACGGTGGTCGAATCCCTACTCGGACTCAGCCGGCTCTTCCACGTCGATGGACAGGTCTAGATCGCCGAGGTCGGTGTCGCCGAAGTCCTCCAGCGCACCCTCTTCCATGCCGGCCGGTTCCGCGCGCTCGGCCTCGCCGATACCGGTGAGGTCGAGACCGAGTTCCTCGGCCGTCTTGAAGATGTCCTCTTCCTCTTCCTTGAGCTCGATCTCCTCGCCGGTCTCGCCGATGATCTCGACGTCGAGACACAGCGACTGCATCTCCTTCACGAGAACCTTGAACGATTCGGGGATGCCCGGCTCAGGGATGTTCTCGCCCTTGACGATCGATTCGTACGCCTTCACGCGGCCGATGACGTCGTCGGACTTGATCGTGAGGATCTCCTGCAGCACGTAGGCGGCGCCGTACGAGTACAGGGCCCACACTTCCATCTCGCCGAAGCGCTGGCCGCCGAACTGCGCCTTGCCGCCCAGCGGCTGCTGGGTGATCAGCGAGTACGGGCCGGTCGAGCGGGCGTGAATCTTGTCGTCGACCAGGTGCAGCAGCTTCAGGATGTAGATCTGGCCGACCGTTACCGGCTCGCGGAACGGCTCGCCGGTCCGACCGTCGTAGAGCACGGCCTTACCGTCGCGGCCGATCATCGGCACGAAGTGGTCGCTCATCTTGTCGCCGTAGCGCTCGCGCGCCTTCAGCGTCAGGTTGCGGCGAGTCGCCTCGAGCACGTCAGAGATCTCGTACTCGCGGGCGCCGTCGAACACCGGCGTCGCGACGTGAACGGGGCCGTGAACGGCCTGCTTCTGCTTGGGATCGTCGCTCCAGCCGACCATCGCGGCCCAGCCGAGATGCGTCTCGAGCAGCTGCCCGATGTTCATTCGGCTCGGCACGCCGAGCGGGTTGAGGATGATGTCGACGGGCGTACCGTCGGCCAGGAAGGGCATGTCCTCGAGCGGCAGGATCTTCGAGATGACACCCTTGTTGCCGTGACGGCCAGCGAGCTTGTCGCCCTCGTTGATCTTGCGCTTCTGCGCCACGTACACGCGCACGAGCTCGTTGACGCCCGGCGACAGATCGTCGCCCGCGTCACGCGAGAACTTGCGGACCGCGATGACACGGCCGGTCTCGCCGTGCGGCACCTTCAGCGACGTGTCGCGCACTTCGCGCGCCTTCTCGCCGAAGATGGCGCGCAGCAGGCGCTCCTCGGCGGTGAGCTCGGTCTCGCCCTTGGGCGTGACCTTGCCGACCAGCACGTCACCGGGGAACACTTCAGCGCCGACGCGGATGATGCCGTCCTCGTCGAGATGCGCGAGGACGTCCTCGCCCACGTTCGGGATCTCGCGGGTGATCTCTTCCGGACCGAGCTTCGTGTCACGGGCCTCGACCTCGTACTCCTCGATGTGGATCGAGGTCAGAAGGTCCTCCTTGACGACACGCTCGGAGAGGATGATCGCGTCCTCGTAGTTGTAGCCCTCCCAGGGCATGAACGCGACGAGCAGGTTCTGGCCGAGGCCGAGCTCGCCCTGGTCGGTCGAGGGACCGTCGGCGAGCACGTCGTTCTCAACGATCGACTGGCCCACGTGGACGACCGGCCGATGGTTGATGCAGGTGCCCTGGTTCGAGCGCATGAACTTCGGCAGGTGATACTCGTCGATCGCGCCATCCTCGCCGCGCACGATGATGGAGCGCGAGTCCACGCGCTCGACCATACCGGCACGACGGGCGCGCAGGATCTCGCCGGTGTCGACGACGGCGCGGTGCTCCATGCCGGTACCGACGAGGGGCGCGGCCGGACGGAGCAGCGGCACAGCCTGGCGCTGCATGTTGGAGCCCATCAACGCGCGGTTAGCGTCGTCATGCTCGAGGAACGGGATGAGCGCCGTGCCCACGGACACCATCTGGCGCGGCGACACGTCCATGTACTGGACGCGATGCGGGTCGATCTCCTCGGGCTCGCCGCCCTTGAGTCGGCAGAGCACCTTCTCGTTCACGAACGCGCCCGTCTTGGCGTCGAACGGCTCGTCCGCCTGAGCGATGATGTAGCGCTCCTCGACGTCCGCCGTGAGGTACTCGATGTCAGGCCTGACCTTGCCCTCAGTGACCTTGCGGTATGGCGTCTCGATGAAGCCGTAGGGGTTGATCCGTGCGAACGTCGCGAGCGAGCCGATGAGGCCGATGTTCGGACCCTCAGGCGTCTCGATCGGGCACATGCGGCCGTAGTGCGAGGGGTGCACGTCGCGGACCTCGAAGCCTGCGCGCTCGCGCGACAGGCCGCCCGGACCCAGCGCCGACAGGCGGCGCTTGTGGGTGAGGCCGGCGATCGGGTTGGTCTGGTCCATGAACTGCGACAGCTGTGAGGAGCCGAAGAACTCCTTGATCGACGCCACGATTGGCCGGATGTTGATCAGCGACTGCGGCGTGATCTGGTCGACGTCCTGGGTCGTCATGCGCTCGCGCACGACGCGCTCCATGCGCGCGAGTCCGATCCGGAACTGGTTCTGGATCAGTTCGCCCACCGAACGCACGCGGCGGTTGCCGAAGTGGTCGATGTCGTCGATGTCGTAGTCGCCCACGCCCTCCCACAGGCGGACCAGGTACTTCACGGCGGCGAGGATGTCCTCGTTCGTGAGTGTCGTCTGCTCCATCGGGAGTTCGAGCTCGAGCTTCTTGTTCACCTTGTAGCGGCCGACCTTCGCGAGGTCGTAGCGCTGGGCGTTGAAGAAGAGGCCGTCGAGCAGCGAACGCGCTGACTCGACGGTCGGCGGCTCGCCCGGCCGCAGGCGCTTGTAGATCTCGATGAGCGCCTCTTCGCGCGAGTCGGTGAAGTCCTTCTCGAGCGTACGCTTGATGCACTCAGCGTCGCCGAAGAGCTCGAGGATCTCCTCGCGCGTCTCCGCGATGCCGAGCGCCTTCAGCAGCACGGTCACCGGCTGCTTGCGCTTGCGGTCGATGCGCACCGACACGATGTCGCGCCGGTCGGTCTCGAGTTCGAGCCACGCGCCTCGCGCAGGGATGACCTTCGTGCTGAAGATCGACTTGTCGGTCGTCTTGTCGCGCTCCTCGGCGTAGTACACGCCGGGCGAACGCACGAGCTGCGAGACGACGACACGCTCGGTGCCGTTGATGATGAAGGTGCCGCGGTCGGTCATGAGCGGAAAATCGCCCATGAACACCTGCTGCTCCTTGATCTCACCCGTCTCTTTGTTGATGAAGCGCACCTCGACGAACAGCGGCGCCTGGAAGGACATGTCCTTCTCTTTGCACTCCTCGACGGAGTACTTCGGGTCGCCGAATTCGTGATCGCCGAATTCAACGGCGAGGTTGCCGGTGAAATCTTCGATCGGTGAGATATCGCGGAACGTCTCTCTCAGGCCGTCAATGAGGAACCACTCGAAAGAGTCTTTCTGTAGAGCGATGAGGTTCGGTACTTCGAGGATCTCTGGGATCTTCGCGAAGGTCCGACGCTGGCGAAGTCCGGCGTCGATCACGGGGGAACCTGAGTCGCGGCGCACCAGGTGATTCCTCCTTAGGACGTCTGGATGAGTGACGTAGGGCGGCAAATGTTCAGATTAACCGGAAGTCTATACCCGGTCAAGGCTTGATTTCCCCTACAGGTGGGAAGAGGCCGGGAGCGCGTAACGGCTCCCGGCCCTGTCTTCCCTGTCCACGCAATTCCCGAGTGCGCGCGTCTCGCTCGACGCGCCGGGACACAACTACGGCAGTGAGCTACTTGAGCTCGACGGCCGCACCGGCCTCCTCGAGCTTACCCTTGGCCTCCTCGGCCTTCTCCTTGTTGACGCCCTCGACGACCGGCTTCGGCGCGCCGTCCACGAGATCCTTGGCCTCCTTCAGGCCGAGCGAGGTGAGCTCGCGAACGACCTTGATGACCTGGATCTTCTTGTCGCCCGCACCCGTGAGGATGACGTCGAACGTGTCCTTCTCCTCAGCAGGAGCGGCCTCGCCGCCGGCAGCCGGGGCGGCCGCAACGGCCATCGGAGCCGCGGCCGACACGCCGAAGACCTCCTCGAGCTCCTTCACGAGCTCGGCCAGCTCGAGCGCCGGCGCCTGCTTGATGTACTCCAGAACTTCGTCCTTGCTGACAGCCATCTGTCTCTCTCCTTCGTTACCGACCGCGAACATGCGTCCCGCGGCCTGCTTGTACGGGATGCCGCGTTACGCGGCCTGCTTCTGCTCGGCGATCGCGTTGAGAACGCGCGCCATCGCAGCGGCCGGGCCATTGAGGACCCGGACGAGGTTGCTCATCGGGTTGAGCATCGTGCCGAGGAGCTGGGCGACCAGCTGCTCGCGGGACGGCAGTGAGGCGATCGCCTTGACGCCGTTCGCATCGACGATTCGGTTCTCGACGAACCCACCCTTCACCTCGAGCGCCTTGTGCTCCTTGGCGAAGTCCATGAGTGCCTTTGCCGGCGCGACCGGGTCGACGCCGAACACGAACGCCGTCGGTCCGCTGAGCAGTTCGCCCATGCTCGGGAGCGCCATCTCGCGGACGGCGATCTCGGTGAGCGTGTTCTTGTACACGTGTATCTCGGAACCGGCCTCGCGGAGCTTCACGCGCAGCGCCTGCATCTCCTTGACCGTGAGGCCACGGTAGTCCGTCATGATGACGGCCTGTGCCGATGCGAGCTTCTCTTTGATCTCCGCGACGGTTTCCTGCTTCGTTACTGTAGCCATGTAGTCCCTCCTTCCCTCGCGCACACGACCGGTTCGGTCGCCAACTCGGTGCTACCGCTGCGCTCAAGCGGGGCAGTCCTCGGCGGATTCGCCGAGAAAACGACGTGGCCCCCGCCCAGAGCAGGCGGAGGCCACGGAGGATTCCGGTCGTGTGTCGCTCGAAAGAGCGGCCACTGGCCTACCGCCTCGGCTGGCGGGACACTGCTGTCCCTTTAGGCCCGGCTCGAACCCGGGCACCTGCTGTCTTCGGCAGTGATCGTGCGTGCGTTTGTCAAATCCCGACCGAGGTCGGGTGCGGACGGCAGGCTATCATGCCCACCGTCCTCGGCGCAAGTCGACGACCTAGGCCGTCTCCTCCATGAGGCTACGGGTCTTAGTCGTATCGACCTTGATTCCCGGGCCCATGGTGCTCGTCACGGTGATGCTCTTCAGGTACTTGCCTTTCGAGGAGGACGGCTTCGCTCGCAGGATCTCGTCCAGCAGTGCGCCGTAGTTCTCGATGAGCTTGCCCTCGTCGAACGACACCTTGCCGATGCCGACGTGGGCGATGCCGAACTTGTCGGCGCGATACTCGACCTTACCGGCCTTCAGCTCACGGACGACGCGATCAACATCCATCGTCACAGTCCCGAGTTTCGGGTTCGGCATGAGACCACGGGTACCGAGGATCTTACCGAGGCGGCCGACCTTCGCCATCATGTCCGGCGTGGCCACGGTAGCGTCGAAGTCCAGGAACCCGGCCTGGATGCGCTCGATGAGCTCATCTCCGCCGACGATGTCAGCGCCGGCAGCCTCGGCCTCGCGGGCTTTGTCGCCCTGAGCGAACACAGCAACCCGTACGGTCTTGCCGGTGCCCGCTGGGAGCACGACGGAACCGCGCACCTGCTGGTCGGCCTGACGGGTGTCGATGCCGAGGCGGAAATGGACCTCGACGGTCTCGTCGAACTTGGCCGACGCCACCTGCTTCGCCAGGCGAACGGCCTCGAGGGGTGCGTACAGGCGGGCCTGATCGACCTGCGCCTCCGCAGCTTCGTGCTTCTTACCGCGCTTCATCTGGTTCCTCCTCGTGGTCAACGGGCAGCGCGTGCCCTCCCACTTCGTGCCGCCAGAGGCGGCGCTTTCCGTGCTACGCCTCGACGGTGATTCCCATCGAGCGCGCCGTGCCTGCGATGATCTTCATCGCCGCATCCACGTCGTTCGCGTTCAGGTCCTGCAGCTTCAGCTCCGCGATCTCGCGAACCTGCTGCTCCGTGACCGTGCCGACCTTGGTCCTGTTCGGGATCGCGGAGCCGGACTCGATGCCCGCCGCCTTCTTCAGAAGGACGGCCGCAGGCGGCGTCTTTGTGATGAAGGTGAACGAGCGGTCTTCGTACACGGTGATCTCGACCGGCGTAATGGTGCCCATCTGGTCCTGCGTCGCGGCGTTGAACGCCTGGCAGAACTGCATGATGTTGACCTGATGCTGGCCGAGTGCGGGACCGACCGGCGGCGCAGGGTTGGCCTGGCCGGCCGGGATCTGGAGCTTGATGTAGCCGACGATCTTCTTGGCCATCGTCTTCGTCCTTCTCGCATTCGCGGCGCGCGGCGCGCGCCTGGTCGTCCTATCGCACTTCCGCTACCGCGAGAAGCTCCCTCGGGCATCACTCCCAGGGCGCGGTGGCGGATCAGTTCCTCAGAGCTTCGCCACCTGATCGAAGCCCAGTTCGACCGGTGTCTCCCGGCCGAAGATGGATACCATGACTCGGATCTTGCCCTGGTCCGGGTTGACCTCCGAGATGATCCCGTCGAAATCGGCCAACGGACCAGCCGTGACCTTGACCGCCATACCCTCGGCGAATTCGGTGAACGTCTTGGGCTTGACCACGCCCGCAACGCGCCCCTGGATGCGCTTGACCTCCTCGCGGGAGAGCGCGACCGGCTTGGCCTGCGCCCCGACGAATCCGGTGACGCCCGGCGTGTTGCGCACGACGTACCAGGAGTCGTCGTCCAACTCCATCTGCACGAGGATGTAGCCCGGGAAGACCTTCTTCTCCGCCGCGACCTTGCGGCCGCCGGTTTTGAGCTCGGTCACCGTCTCCTTCGGAATGAACACGTCGAAGATCTTGTGCGACATGTTCATCGACTCGATACGGTGCAGAAGGTTCGTCTTAACCTTGTTCTCGTATCCCGAGTACGTATGAATGACGTACCACTTCTTGGCCATCTGACGAATCTCCTAGCCGCCGAGGTGATTCAGCGCGGTGATGATGAACGTCGAGGCCTCGTCCACGATGAGCGTGAACACGACGAAGAACAGCAGCGTCACGAGGACGATGATGCTCGAGTTGATCACTTCGCTGCGGGACGGCCAGACGACACGCTTGAGTTCTGCCCAGACATCCTTCAGGTAGCGATTGAAGCGCGCGAGCAAGTTCGGCCGCGCCGCCTTCGTCGCCTGTGCCATCAGTCCCGTCCTTCCGAGTCCCGGAACGTGCGTCCATGACGCCCGCAGGGGACCAACGTTCGCAGGCCGCGCTGCTTGCGCGGCCGATACCTATCGTGGCAGGCCAGGAGGGACTCGAACCCCCAACATCCGGTTTTGGAGACCGGCGCTCTACCAATTGGAGCTACTGGCCTAAGCCTGCTTCTTCAGACTACCCGAAAGACCTAGCGAGTCTCGCGATGTACCGTGTGGGTCTGACACCACTTGCAGTACTTCTTGAACTCGATCCGCTCGGGATTGTTCTGCTTGTTCTTCTTCGTCGCGTAGTTGCGGCGCTTGCACTGCGTGCAGGCCAGCGTGACGAGTGTCCTCATACGGCCCTCCGTAATGACCGAGCGCCCGCTGCCTTAGGGCAGACGGCCGCACGGTAGCGTAATCTACACCCGCCGTTTTGCCCTGTCAACGACAGCGCTAGCGGCGAAAACGGGGCCCGGCGTCGCACTGGATGCCGGGCCCCGACAGTACCACGAGTTGCTACTTGATGATCTTGACGACTCGGCCGGAGCCGACGGTGCGGCCACCTTCGCGGATAGCGAAGCGGAGGCCTTCCTCCATGGCGATGGGGTTGATGAGCTCGCCACGAACCTCCACGTTGTCGCCCGGCATGACCATCTCGGTGCCCTCCGGAAGGTGGGCGATACCCGTAACGTCGGTCGTCCGGAAGTAGAACTGCGGGCGGTAGCCGTCGAAGAACGGGGTGTGACGGCCGCCCTCTTCCTTGGTCAGGATGTAGACCTGACCCATGAACTCGGTGTGCGGCGTGATCGAACCCGGCTTGCAGAGCACCTGACCGCGCTCGATGTCCGTGCGGGCAACGCCGCGCAGCAGAACGCCGATGTTGTCGCCGGCCTGCGCCTCGTCGAGCAGCTTGCGGAACATCTCGACGCCAGTCACGACGGTGCTGCGGGTCTCGGCGTGGATACCGACGATCTCCACGGTGTCGCCGACCTTGACGATGCCGCGCTCGACACGACCGGTGGCGACGGTGCCGCGACCGGTGATCGTGAATACGTCCTCGATCGCCATCAGGAACGGCTTCTCGGTGTCACGGACGGGCTCGGGGATGTAGCTGTCCACAGCGTCCATGAGCTCCCAGATGGCCTTCTTTGCCTCTTCGTCGCCCTCGAGCGCCTTCAGCGCCGAGCCCTTGATAACCGGGATGTCGTCGCCCGGGAACTCGTACTCGGAGAGCAGCTCGCGGACTTCCATCTCGACGAGCTCGAGGAGCTCCGGATCGTCGACCATGTCGACCTTGTTCAGGAAGACGACCATGTAGGGCACGCCGACCTGACGGGCGAGCAGGATGTGCTCGCGAGTCTGCGGCATCGGGCCGTCGGCGGCGGACACGACCAGGATCGCGCCGTCCATCTGCGCGGCACCCGTGATCATGTTCTTCACATAGTCGGCGTGACCCGGGCAGTCGACGTGCGCGTAGTGGCGGTTGTCGGTCTCGTACTCGACGTGAGCGATAGCGATCGTGATACCGCGCTCGCGCTCTTCCGGCGCCTTGTCGATCTGGTCGAACGGCGTGAAGTCCGCGTAGCCCTTCTCGGACAGGGTCTTCGTGATCGCCGCGGTGAGGGTGGTCTTACCGTGGTCGACGTGACCGATGGTACCGATGTTCACGTGCGGCTTGGTACGCTCGAACTTCTTCTTCGCCATGCGTCTCCTCCTTCGGAAACCATCGACGGTGTCGATCCGCTGATCGACTGGCGCCCGTCTCTACGTCTATTCCATGTTGCACTCAATCCGGGCATCGCCCGGGGGACTGTCTATGGTAGCGGTGGCTGGACTCGAACCAGCGACGCCACGGGTATGAACCGTGTGCTCTGACCAACTGAGCTACACCGCCACGCCGCGCGACCGTCGCCGGCCGCCTCGCGAGTATTCACTGGAGCCCACAACCGGACTTGAACCGGTGACCTCTTCCTTACCAAGGAAGTGCTCTGCCGACTGAGCTATGTGGGCACGTGGTGAGAGAGAATCTCCCGGTTGGGAGCGTCTCGGTTCTGATGGTGGGGGCGCCAGGATTCGAACCTGGGTAGGCGTAGCCAACGGGTTTACAGCCCGTCCCCTTTAGCCACTCGGGCACACCCCCAATAAAAAAAGAGCCGTTATCGCTTTTCAAGTTGCTTGCCTGGCGAAAAGGCAGAAGGAATACTACTGCACGCCCTATGGGGTGTCAACGAACCACAACGGTGCCGGGCGTACCCATACCCGCGATGCTTCGGGAGGTATCGTTCGCAGAGCGTATCGCGAAACTCCCGCGATACCCATAGCGCTCGCAGCTTTTTGCCGAAGGACTACCGCGTCATGCGCTCGTCTGCGACGCGCAAGCGCCTGCTGAGCACTTCCAGCAGCTTGATCGCGATGTTGGGATTGCGTTCGAGAACAGCGCGGAAGTCCCACCCGGACAGCATGATACAGGTGGTAGGCTCAACAGCGCTGATAGTCGCCGAGCGGGGCGCCGCGTCGAGCAGCGACATCTCGCCGAAGAAGTCACCAGGGCCGAAGCTGCCCAGATCCGAGCCGTCCCTGATGATCTCCACGCGCCCCGCTAGCACCAGATAGAACGCCTGGCCAGCGCTCCCCTGATTGACGATGATTTGGCCGGGTTCGAATGAATGTTCTCGTGCGACCGCGGCGATTGCCGATATTTCGTCAGGAGAGCAGTTGCTGAAAAGAGGGACGCGAGCGAGAAACTCCTCGTGAGCCATGTCGATCTCCCGTCGCTGCGACTCTCGGGCGGTACGCTACAGACGCTAGTCCAAGCGTGCCGTCCCTGACAAGAGGCGGGATGCGGAAGGAACGAGAGGACGGCACTGGCGGTGTCGCTGTTCCTCAGTCTATTGCTGGGCCACCTGCTGGGAGACTTCGTCCTCCAGCCGGGCCGTCTCGTGGTGGCCAAGCGCAATGGCGTGACAGGCCTCGTCATTCACGTTGCGCTGGTGGCCGCGTCCACGGCGGCAGTGCTCGGGGCGCAACTCGGCCGGTATTGGCTCGCGGTGCTGCTCGCGGCGGCGGTGCACGCCGTCGTCGAGCTCGTCACGATCGCGGCTCGCTTCCGGACCGAATCCCGGGGGCTGTTCGTGTTCGTCCTCGACCAGGTACTGCACGCCCTGACACTCGCCGCGATAGTCATGTGGCTCGCACCGGGCGCGCAATCCGTGGCTACCTTCGGCGTTCAACTCCCGAACGCCCGACTCGCGGCGGCGGTCGGCATCCTGTGCGTCACCTTCCTCGGCTCGATCTTGGCGTTCGAGACGGCCAACGCGATCGTTCCGCTGCCCGGGGCCCGCCAGCCGATCCTCGGCCTAGACCTGCCGAGGGTTGCCGGGATGCTGGAGCGTGGGAGCGCGCTGGTCGTGGCACTCGCAGTGCACCCACTGCTGGGGCTGGTGCCGTTCCTACCCCGCGTGCTCTACGCGTCCCGGCTGCCGGCTCGCCGTCGCGCCCGACAGATGCTCGAAGCCACCGCCGGACTGGCGCTGTGCGTGATCACCTACGCACTCATCGCGGTCATCGCTTTGCTCGCCTCGTACAAGCCGTAGGAGGAACCCATGGCAACCCAGAACACGACACGTCGGAACGAAAAGGGGCTTCCGATCGCCCGGGCGGTGGGAATCGCCGTGGTGGCTATGGGCGGACTGTCGGCAACGAACTACTATCCGAGTCCGATGCGACTACTGATCGTGGCCGTCGCCTTCGGACTCTCGCTGCTGTCCCCTTCCGCGGGCATCGCGGTCCTGCTGGCGGCGATCGCGCTGCCCATGCTGGTCGCGGACCTCGCGACGGGCGTCGTGTTCGCGATCGCGGCCGCTGTCGCTCTCGGCTACCTCTCCGAGCGACGCAGTTCTCCGTTCCTCGTCATCGGGCTGGCGATGGTCGCCGCCTCGTTCGGCGGCCAGTGGGCCGTGCCGGTGCTCGCGGGCTACCTCCTGGGCTCGAGCGAGGGCGGGATCGTCGCCGTGCTGGCGTGCGTCGCGCTCGAGGGTGCCGGACTGCTACTCGGCGTGCCGATGGTCGGAGCCGTGGTCGCCGGCGGCTCCAAGGCAGCCGTCCACTTCCGCCCGGTCGCGCAGCCGTTCGCGTTCGCGTGGCTCGGTCGCGCGCTCCATGGCGCCTCTGCCGAACGGCTCATTGCCGCGTTCACCTCGGCGAAGTACGTTCCGGCGCTCGTGGCGCAGCCCGTCGCATGGGGAGTCGCCGCGTGGCTCGCCGGCCACTTCCCGCGTCCCGCGGGCGACCGCACACGCCTGCCCGTCGGACTGGCGATCGCCGCAGCCTGTACGCTCGGCCTCGCTGGCGCCACCGGGTTCATCGCGCGGGTCTTCGCCGCGCCGGTACCCGCCTCGGCGCTCGGGGCTGCCGGCTCGGCGTCGCTGGTCGTCGCGGTAGCCGGCGTGCTCGTCGCCGACGGAGTCTTCGGACTCAAGGTCGTCGCCGCGCCTTCACGGCCGCTGAACACGAACGAGCAAGAGGATGCCGACGTCGATGAGCTGCTGCGGATGATCGCGGAGGCCGAGGACGAGCTGGCGAGCAAGCACACATCCGAGGCCGTGGTCTTGATCACCGACATGCAGTCGTTCTCGAAGATGACCGAGGAGGACGGCAGCATGGTGTCCGCCAAGATGATCCAGCGACATCGTGATCTGCTGTTGCCGATCATCGAGCGATTCGGGGGGCACGGCAAGTCGACAGGTGGCGACGGACTGGTTGCTGCATTCGCGTCTGAGGAACGAGCGCTGCAGGCGGCCGTCGAGATGCAGCGGGCGCTGCGGGACTTCAACGCGTCGCGGCCGGGCGAGCGGCAGTTGGCCGTTCGCATCGGCCTCGCCAAAGGCGAGGTCGTGCTGGACCGTAACGGCAGGCCGTTCATCGGTGCCGGGTTGAACAAGGCCGCGCGCGTGATGAGCCTGGCGGACGGCGGGCAGGTGTTCGCCGAGGCGAAGATCGTAGCAAGCAGCGGTATCAACCGCCGTTCGCACGGCTCACACGAACTCAAGAACATCGCCGAGGCGGTGGAGATCGTCGAACTGCTGTGGGACGACGAGGCCATGAGCCGCGAAGCGTCGTAGCGCGACTGGAGCCGGCGACAGGAATCGAACCTGCAACCTACCGCTTACAAGGCGGTTGCTCTACCTTTGAGCTACGCCGGCCCGCGACGCGCGCGCCCATTGTATCGGCGAGCGCGCAGCCGGGCTAGGCGCGGAATCAGCAAACGCGGCAGCGTTCGATCTGCACTTCCACCTTGCGCTTGATCCGCTGCAGGGCGTTGTCCACGGACTTCACGTGCCGCCCCAGCGCTTCGGCGATCTCTTGGTATGACTTGCCCTCGACGTACAGCCTCAGCACGCGCGCCTCGAGCGATGACAGAACCTCCGTGAAGCCCTGACGGATGCGTGCGGACTCCCACTCCGAGATGACGATCTCGGCGGGGTCGCAGATCCCCTTCACGGCCAGGATGTCGGCGAGAAGACGCTCGCCCTCGTCTTCCAGGCTGGCGGAGCGCGACAGCGAGACGTAGCTGTTCAGTGGAGTGTGCTTCTGCCGGGTGGCCGACTTGATCGCCGTGATCAGCTGACGCGTGACGCAAAGCTCGGCGAACGAACGGAAGCTTGCCTGGCGCGTCGGGTCGTAGTCACGAATGGCCTTGTATAGACCGATCATGCCTTCCTGGACTACATCGTCACGATCCGCACCAGCGAGGAAGTACGAGCGTGCCTTGCATCGAACGAATCCTCGGTAGCGTGCGACGAGTGCAGAACTCGCACGTTCGTCGCCTCCTTGGGCTGCAAGGATCAGACCTAGCTCCGTGTCTCCTGCTCTCCCGTACCGAACCCGTGTCCCGACCATTTGTGCTTGCATTCAAGACCTCCCGCGAAAACCCCCCAGTTTTGCAGGGGGAGGCTTGCGGCGCCGCCCGGCAGAGGCACCTTTGTGAATCTACTCACGAACTTAGCACTTGACTGGCCGCCTATCAACGCCATTCCCCTGTATTTGGTAGCACCGAGCCGAAGTGCGGCGAATTGCCGACGAACGGTCTTGCAAGACCGCTTAGCGGCCCCGCGCCCACCGGAAGAGTTTTTCGCGGACGTCGGACGGAATGCGCTCCTCGACTCGACCACGCGTGCTTCCGGCCGACGAGTGCGCCGTGAGGTCCTCGGCTGAGGCATCGAGTTCCGCGATGAACTCAGGAGACGACATCCGCGCCGATCCGAGGGCCGCGACGAGACGCTGCGTCTCGCCGTCCGACGTCACAACGACCGCGCTCTCGCCGCGCTCTCGAGCGCGATACGCGAGGGACTCGATGACGCTGTCGGCGTCCATGCCGGCCGGCGAGAAGACGACGGCGACGTTCGCGACGTGGTGGGGCTCGCCCGTTGAGGCCGCATTGGCCGCGGCATCGAAGACAACGGTCGCGCGAAAGCGGCCGACGGCAAAGGAGGCAACGTCCTCCACCAGCTTCGCGCGAGCGGAGTCGAGGTCGCGATCCGCGAGGATCTCGTAGCGAGGATGGGCGTGGAGAACGTTGTAGCCGTCGACGATCAGACGTTGCACGTGGTCACCTCGCGCGCGTCCGTCGCGCCCACTCGTACGCGAGCACCGTCGTCGCCTGGGCGACGTTCAGGCTCCCCACGTGGCCCACGACGGGCAGCGAGACCAGGAAGTCGCACGACTCCTCGACCAGCCGCGACAAACCCGTCCCTTCGGAGCCGAGTACCAGCACGAGTCGCCCTTCGAGCGGCGCATCCCACGCGAGGGTCGTCGCCTTTTCGGACGCGCCTGCGACCCAGTATCCCGCCTCCTTGAGCTGTTCGAGCGCCCGCACCAGGTTCGGAACGCGGGCGAGCGGCAGGTGCGACAGCGCGCCCGCCGACGCCTTGTGGGCCGCGGCCGTTACCTCGGCTGAACGTTGCTTGGGCACAAGGAGTCCGACCGCGCCTACCACCTCGGCCGAGCGAGCGACAGCGCCGAGGTTGCCCGGATCAGTGATGTGATCGAGGGCGATGACGAGCGCGTTGTCGGCGCCCTCCCCCGCCCTGATGACATCCTGCAGCTCCGCGTACTGGAAGGGCTCCGCGAGGGCGAGAACGCCCTGGTGGGAGCCTCGCTCGCTGCGCCGGTCGAGTTCCTGCTTCGGAACCCGCTCGAACGCCACGCCCGCCGTCCGAGCGGTGCGCTCGATCTCGTCGAGCACCGGATTGGGCTTCGCGCCTTGGGCGAGTAGGATCCGCCGGAGCGGACGACCTCCGCGCAGCGCCTCGAGGACGGCGTTTCGCCCCTCGACGATGTCCGACACGGCCTACTCCTTCGACCGGAACTTGACGCGAGCTCCCGCGGCCGTGTCCTCGATTGCGAAGCCGAGGCCCGCCAGACCGTCTCGGACAGCGTCGGCTGCGGCCCAGTTCTTCTCGGTTCTCGCTGCTGCTCGCGCAGCCAGGAGGGCGGCGACCGCCTCTTCGGCATCCTTGCCCGTGTATCCCGCGAGCTGCCCGGCCATCTCGACGACCTCGTGCGGGTACAACGCCTCCGCCCGACGCGGTATCGCCACGCCTAGGACGCCGAGGAGTTCCATCAGTGTCTCCTCGGCACGGGCGAGCGCGAGGCGGTCCGAACCGGCGAACTCGCCCTGGTATTGGGACAGGAACGCGTTCGCGACGCGCGCGAGCTCGAACAACGCACCGAGTGCGCCGGCGGTGTTGAAGTCGTCGTCCATCTCCGACTCGAACTTCGCGCGTGTCGCCTCGATGGCTTCGCGCAGCTGGCCGCGCGCCTCCTCGGGCGCCCCGGTCTCGTCGCTCGCAGATTCTCTGGCCCACCGCAGGTTGCCCACGAGGTTCGCGAGCCGCTCGTACGCGGCCTTCGCTTCGTCGAGCCGGTCCGTGGAGAACTCGAGCGGGCTGCGGTAGTGCGTCTGCAGCATGAGCAGGCGCACGACCGGCGCCTCGTAGGAAGCGAGTACGTCGCGCAGCAGCATGAAGTTGCCGAGTGACTTCGACATCTTCTCGGCGTTCACCTGGAGCAGTCCGCCGTGTAGCCAGTAGCGCACGAACTGTTCGCCGGTCGCCGCCTCGGACTGCGCGACCTCGTTCTCGTGGTGCGGGAAGATGAGGTCGCTTGCGCCGCCGTGAATGTCGAAGGTCACGCCGAGTTCCTTCTCGGACATCACGGAACACTCGAGGTGCCACCCAGGGCGCCCCTCGCCCCAGGGACTCGGCCAGTGCGGTTCGCCGGGCTTCGCGGCCTTCCACAGCGCGAAGTCGAGCGGGTCTTGCTTGCGCTCGTCGACGTCGACGCGGGAGCCGGACTCGAGTTCGTCGATGTCTCGTCCCGACAGCTTCCCGTAGACGGGGAAGCTGCGGACCGAGAAGTAGACGTCGCCGTCGATGACGTAGGCGTGCTCGCGCTCGACCAGCCGCTGGATCATCTCGATCATCTCAGGAATCATCTCGGTCGCACGGGGAGCGACGCTCGGAGGTCGTACGCCGAGTTGCTGCATCTCGTCGAAGAACGCCTGCGCGTACTTCTCCGCCACCTCAGCGGCGAGCAAACCCTCCTCGTTCGCGCGCTTGATGATCTTGTCGTCGACGTCCGTGACGTTCTGGACGAAGCGGACGTCGAAGCCGCGGTACTGCAGGTAGCGGCGGATCACGTCGAACGAGAGGAACGTTCGGGCGTTGCCGATGTGGATGTAGTTGTAGACGGTCGGCCCACAGACGTACATCGCGACCTTGCCGGGGTCGCGAGTAACCAGATCTTCTTTTCGTCGGCTCAGGGTGTTGTAGAGCCTGATCGCCATCCTCATCCTCCGATATCGCACGTCGTCTCGTCGGCGGGTTGCTGCTCCGCTGGACGCGTCGGCCGCTCAGCCGCGGCATCCTCGCCGCGCGCCAGCCTCGCCTCCAGGCGGTCGATCCGCCGCTGCATGCACCGGAACATCTCGACCACAGGGTCGGGCAGATCCTCGTGGTGCAGGTCGATAGTCTCAAGACGTCGACCTTCGCGCACCACAACACGCCCGGGCACGCCGACAACTGTACAGTTCGGCGGCACATCATTCACTACCACAGCACCGCCGCCGACCTTCGAACCACGGCCGATAACGATGTTGCCGAGGACGGTTGCCCCCACGCCGACCACGACGCAATCCTCGATCGTGGGGTGACGCTTCCCTGTTTCCTTGCCCGTTCCACCGAGGGTCACGCCCTGGTAGAGGGTGACATCCTTGCCGATGGTGGTCGTTTCGCCGATCACGACGCCCATGCCGTGATCGATGAAGAAGCGATCGCCGAGCGTCGCGCCGGGGTGGATCTCGACGCCGGTGAAGAATCGAGCGACCTGGCTGAGCCAGCGCGCGAAGCCGACGTGGCCGGCGCTTTGGAGGCGATGGGTCAGGCGATGCGTCCAGATCGCGTGCAGGCCAGGGTAGTTGAGCAGCACGGAGACCGAGGAGGTAGCCGCGGGGTCGCGCTCCTTAACCGCTGCGATGTCATCACGGATTCGCGAGAACATCGGTTGGGCCGTCCCTCCAACGCGCGGCTGGCGCCGCATTTCCTACTACTTCGCTTAAGATTCCACTATCCCTGCGCCGTCAGTCGGTGTCAATTCGAGGCAGCGCTCCTCAGGGGTGCCGGCGAGGACCGACCGCACTCAAGAAGCGGCTCGTTCGAGCAGCGCGACAGCGTGGGCCGAGGCTCCCTCGCCGCGACCCGCGGCGTCGAGGCCCTCGGTGGTCGTCGCCTTCAGCCCAACCGCCTCGACGGGAAGCTCGAGGGCGGCCGCGAGACGTTCTCGCATCTCGTCGCGGTATGGCGAGATCTTCGGCGCCTCGAGCACGAGCACGATGTCCGCGTCGACGATGCGCCACCCCGCGTCCCGCACCCGCTGCCCGACTAGGCGGAGCAGCTCGATGCTGTCAGCGTCCTTGAACGCCGGATCCGTGTCAGGGAACAGTCTGCCGATGTCGCCCGCTCGCATGGCGCCGAGGATGGCGTCCATCAGCGCGTGAGCCACGACGTCGGCGTCCGAATGGCCGACGAGGCCGCGCTCGTACGGCACAACAACGCCGCCGAGGACGAGCCGCCGATCGTCGGCGAAGCGATGCATGTCGTACCCGATGCCGACGCGCATCCGCCTACTCCTCCCCTGCCCGCGACCGCAGCACGGACGCGACGTACGCCAGGTCCTCGGGCACGGTGACCTTCACGTTGTCTCGCGGCCCGAGCAGCATCTCGATCCGCCCGCCTTCGCGCTCGATCAACGACGCGTCGTCCGTTCCCTCGAAGCCGTCGCGCTCCGCGGACTCATGGGCAGCTATCAGCCGTTCGAGCCAGAACACCTGCGGGGTCTGGACGACCCACAACCGCGACCGGTCGGGCGTCCCCACAACGAAGCAGTCCGCATCCACCGTCTTGATCGTATCGTAGCTCGGATGGCCGACGACGACGCCGTCGACGTCAATTCGCGTCAGCTCGGCGATCGCGGACGCGATCAGCGACGATGTCACCAGCGGGCGGGCGCCGTCGTGAACACTCACCGTGTTCGGGCCGCTTCCGGCGCCTATCGCACGCAGTCCCGCGCGAACCGATTCTCGCCGCGTCTCGCCGCCGGCGACGACCGCCCTCACCTTGTCGAGCCGCAGTCCCTGAACGACCCGCTCGCGGTACTCGGCAAGGCGGTCCGGGTGGCCCACCAGCACGATCTGGTCGACCGGTTCGCAGCGCTCGAACGCGAGGAGCGTGTGACCGAGCACGGGAAGTCCTTCGACCAGCGCCAGCTGCTTGCCGTCGGCCGCGCCGAATCGTCGGCCCTCGCCCCCAGCAACCACGACGGCAGCGTTCACACCGCCTCCTGCAGCTTCGTGAAGATCATGCGTCCCGCCGAGGTCTGCAGCACCGACGTCACTTCCGCATCCACTTCCTTGCCGATGGCCCCGCGACCGCCCGCGATCACGACCATCGTCCCGTCCTCCAAGTAGGCGACCCCTTGGCCGGCCTCCCTGCCTTCCCGCGAGACGAGCACGCGGAGTCGCTCGCCGGGAAGGATGCGCGGCCGCAACGCGACGGACAACTCGTTGAGATTCAGCACACCCACGCCGGCGACGCGCGCGACCTTGGTGAGATTGTAGTCGACGGTTATGACCGTACCCCCGGTGTCGGCGCCGAGTCGCAGGAGCTTCTCGTCGACGTCCCTGAGGTCGGCGTAGTCGGTCTCGAACACCTCGACCTGACCCTGGGGCCCCGTGATGCTCTGGAGTAGATCCAGTCCCCGACGACCGCGTGCTCGCTTGAGATCATCAGCCGAGTCGGCGAGTGTCTGGAGCTCGGCCAGCACGAATCGCGGCAGCCGAAGAGGTGGCTCGAGGAAGCCCTCGCGGAGCAGCTCGGTGAAGCGCGCGTCGATGACGGCGCTCGTGTCGAGCAGCTTCGGGCGGACGGCAGGCTCGAGCGCCGCCCCGTCCTCGGCCGGTGTGAGGCGCGAGAAGAGGCGCGCGAACTCATGGCGCTTGGTCAGGAACGCGCGGAGGCCGCCGTATCCGGACAAGCCGAACAGCAGGACCGATGACAGGAACGCCACCGACCTGGGCTGCAGCAGGCGCAGCGGGTACGACACGAGCAGTCCCACCACGAGCCCGAGGAGCAGACCGACGCTGCCGAGGACGAGGTCGGAAATGCCGACTTCTTCGATGCGACTCTCGATGTGCTCGTACAGACGCGTGAGCTCGCGGCCGACCATGCCGCCGAGGATGAACCCGATCGAAGCTCCCAAAATGATGAAAAGGATGATGACGAATTCTTGGGGGAGTCCTTCGAGCTGTTCGCTCCAGTCCAGCATTCTCGACACCGCGTACCCGCCCAACACGCCTGACGTGAAGAACACGAAGCGTGTGAGCTGAACGATCATACTGTCGCCGTACGCCCTGGGGCGTATCGCCCCGGGCTCAGGCGCCACCTCCTCTCGCTGCCGCTGTCCTTGCCAAGAGTATCGGCAGCCTGGTCATTCGGCCAAAGGCCAGTGGGGCGCCCGACGCTGGGTCGATTGCATGCTGGCCGAGTCGCGTCAGGTTGGACCACGCTGGCGGAAGTGGCGAATCGCTTCGCGAATAGTCCGGGCTCGCCTCGGGCCGACTCCGTCGACGTCGTCAAGCTCCTCCTCGCTGGCTTCCAACAGTGTGCCGAGCGAGCCGAAGCGTTCGACGAGGCGGTTCACGACCGTCACGGGAAGCGACGGAATGCGACGCAGCAGCCGGTAACCGCGAGGCCGGACGTGGTACTCGGCAACGTCGGCTGTAGCCGGCAGCCCGAGGATCTGCGCAACGACCTGGTCCTCGAGCAACTGGTCGGCGGGGATGTCGGCGATGAGTGCCTTCAGCGCGGCGATCTTGCGTGGCGCCGGGTCCTTCGCGTAGTCACGGAGCAGCGCGAGGTGTTCCTCCTCGACGCCGACGAGGAGTTCATCGGCTTGCATGCGCACGAGGCGGCCCTCGGTCCCGAGCTCAGCGATGTAGCGAGCGACCTCGCGGGCGACGCGCTGCACCATCTCGGAGCGCTGGATCACGGTGACGACATCGCTCGCCGTCACCATGTCCTCGAACTCGAGCGCCATCAGGCGGCTCGACACTTCGTCGAGGCGTGTGCGATAGCGCTGCAGCGTCTGCAGCGCTTGGTTCGCCTTGGCGAGCACGACGTCGATGTCCTCGAGCGTGAGCTTGTGGCCGGCGCGGTAGAGGCTGACCACGTCACGGCGCTGCGACACGGAGATGACGAGCGCGCCGGTCTGCCGGCTGACTCGCTCGGCGGTACGGTGCCGCATGCCGGTCTCGGCTGTGGGGAGCTCGGGGTCGGGCACGAGGTGCACGTTGGCGCGGAGGATGGTCTCCGCTGCACCGTCGAGGATGATCGCGCCGTCGAGCTTCGCGAGCTCGAAGAGGCGCTGCGCCGTGAACGGCATCTGGATGACGAAGCCGCCGTTACACAGCTGCTCCACGCGCTGCTCGTCGCCGATGACGATGAGCGCGCCGGTCCGGGCGGAAATGATGTATTCGAGCCCCTCGCGCAAAGACGTACCGGGGGCGACGGCGTCGAGAGCGGAACGCATGATCTCCTGCGAGCGGACTTCCACGGTACCCCCCTCTCGACAGGCTCACTGTTCGTACGATTGTCCCATTCACGACGCCCGCTCGCTACCGCAGCGACTCCACTACCGCGGCTTTCAGCGTTTGGACGTCGGACACCGCGATACCCTCGGCGGCGACGGCGCTCCTCGGCAGGCGGCAGGCTGCGCTCACGAAGCCGAGGCGAGACGATTCGCGTAGTCGGGACTCGGTCCCGGACACTGGACGGACCTCGCCGGTCAGTCCCAGTTCGCCGAAGGTGACCAGTCCGTCGCGCACGGGCACGTCGCGACGAGCCGAGGCGAGCGCCAGCGCGAGCGGCAGATCGACCGCCGGCTCGACGACACGGACGCCGCCGGCGACGGAAACGTAGACGTCGTGCTGTCCGAACGTCATGCCGGCGCGGCGCTCAAGGACGGCGAGCACCTGCAGCAGGCGGGCAGTGTCGATGCCGGTCGACAAGCGTCGCGGCACTTGCAGGTAGGACGGCGTCACGAGCGCCTGCACCTCGACGAGGAGCGGGCGGGTGCCCTCCATCGCCGGGAAGACGGCGGAACCCGCAACGGCCTCGGCACGATCGGGAAGCAGCGCACCGGGTGCATGAGCGACGCCGGAAAGGCCCGCCTCGGTCATCTCGAAGATGCCGACCTCGTTCGCCGGCCCGAAACGGTTCTTCTCAGCACGCACGACGCGGAACGCATGGTCGCGATCGCCCTCGAAGTACAGCACCGTGTCGACCATGTGCTCGAGCACTCGTGGCCCCGCGATCGCGCCCTCTTTGGTCACGTGCCCGACGATGAGGGTAGTGATGCCGCGTTCCTTCGCGAGCCGCATCAAGCGCGCCGTGCACGCCCGGACTTGGCCGACGCTTCCCGGCGCACTGCTCAGCTCAGGGTCGAACATCGTCTGGATCGAGTCGACGACAAGCATCGCGGGCGACGAGGCGCTGACTTCGGCTTCCACAACTGCCATGTCGACTTCCGACAGAAGCGAGAGTCGTTCGCCCAGCGCGCCCAGCCGCTGCGCTCGTAGCTTCACCTGCGCCGGCGACTCTTCTCCACACACGTACAGGGACTCCGATCCGCGCTGTGAGAGCTGCTCGACGGCCTGCAGGAGCAGCGTTGACTTGCCGATTCCGGGCTGGCCGCCGAGGAGCACGAGCGAGCCGGCGACCAGGCCCCCGCCGAGGACACGGTCGAGTTCGGGAATGCCGGTGGCGACGCGATCCGCGTCGGAGCCGACGACGTCGGCGAGACGGATCGGACGCGAAGCAGCCCGCGCGGCGGACGCCGACGCGGGCTGCTCGATCTCTTCCACGAACGTGCCGTACTCACCGCAGTCCGGGCACCGCCCGAGCCACTTGGGGGCGGTGTTGCCGCACTGCTGGCAGCGCCAAACGGTCCGTCGTTTCGCCACCGGCTACGGTGCCGCCGCTCCGCCGGACGCGGAACCCGCGCCGCCGGCGGTCCGACCCGTGCCCGCGCCCGTCGTCGCGGTCATGACAGTCCGCTCAGGCAGCGGCGGGACCTCGCCTTCGCCCTTGCGGAAGTCGATGTGGTCGTCCACGACGACCAGCTCGATGACGTCCCCATCGACCCACGTACCGGACAGTATCTGCTCGGAAAGCGGATCCTCGACCATACGCTGGATCGCGCGCCGGAGTGGCCTCGCGCCGAGCGCCGGATCGAAGCCTTCCTTCGCGAGCAGCTGCCGTGCGGGCTCGGTCAGGGCGATGCCCATACCGTGCGCACTGAGCTGAATCCGCAGCTGGCCGACCATGAGGTCGACGATCTGCTCGATCTCCTTCTGCAGGAGGTCGTGGAACACGATGACCTCGTCCACACGGTTGAGGAACTCGGGGCGGAACACCTTCTTGAGCTCGCCCGTCACGCGTTCCTTGAGCTCGACGTACGGCATCGCGCCGCTCTCTGGCGCCATGGCGAAGCCAATCGACTTGCCCTTGACGATGTCCCGAGCGCCGATGTTGCTCGTCATGATGATGATCGCGTTCTTGAAATCGACGCGACGACCCTGTGCATCGGTGAGGCGGCCTTCCTCGAGGATTTGCAGCAGGACGTTGAACACGTCCGGGTGCGCCTTCTCGATCTCGTCGAACAGGATGACCGAGTACGGCTTGCGGCGGACGAGCTCGGTAAGCTGGCCGCCCTCCTCGAAGCCGACGTAGCCCGGAGGCGAGCCTATCAGCCGCGAGACCGTGTGCTTCTCCATGTACTCGGACATATCGAGCGAGATGAGCGAGTCCTCGCTGCCGAACAGGAACTCGGCGAGCGCCTTGGACAACTCGGTCTTACCAACGCCCGACGGGCCGAGGAAGATGAACGACCCTGCAGGACGACTCGGGTTCTTCAGCCCGGCCCGCGTACGACGGATGGCGCGGGATACGGCCGACACGGCTTCGTCTTGGCCGATGACGCGCTCGTGCAGCGAGCCCTCCATCCGGAGCAGCTTGGCGGTCTCGGCCTCTGTGAGGCTGCTGACCGGGATGCCGGTCCACATGGACACGACGTCCGCGATCTCCTCCGGACCGACCTCAACGACCCGTTGTGTGTCCGGCTTCAGCCACTCCTCTTCCATCTTCCGCTTCTCCGCGAGGATCTGCTTCTCGCGGTCGCGGAGCGAGGCGGCCTTCTCGAACTCCTGTGCCTCGATCGCGGCTTCCTTCTCCTGCCGCACGTCGCGCAGTCGATCCTCGACTTCCTTCACACCGGGAGGCGCCGTCATCATCTTGATGCGCATCTTGGAGCCGGCCTCGTCGATGAGGTCGATTGCCTTGTCCGGCAGGAACCGGTCCGAGATGTAGCGGTCAGCAAGATTAGCGGCGGCGTCGATTGCGGCGTCCGTGATCGAGACACGATGGTGCGCCTCGTAGCGGTCGCGAAGACCCTTCAGGATCTCGATCGTCTCCTCGACGCTCGGCTCGCCGACCTGGATCGGCTGGAATCGACGCTCGAGCGCGGGGTCCTTCTCGACGTACTTGCGGTACTCGTCGAGCGTCGTCGCGCCGATGGTCTGCAGCTCGCCTCGAGCAAGTGCGGGCTTGATGATGGATGCGGCGTCGATAGCGCCTTCTGCGGCACCGGCGCCCACGAGCGTGTGCATCTCATCCACGAACAGGATGATGTCGCCGCGCTCGCGGATCTCCTTCATGACCTTCTTGAGGCGCTCCTCGAACTCACCGCGGTACTTCGAACCGGCGACGAGCGCCGCCAAATCGAGCGTGTACAGCTGCTTGCTGCGAATGGTCTCGGGCACCTCGTCGCGTGCGATGCGCTGCGCCAGCCCCTCGGCGACCGCAGTCTTGCCGACGCCCGGCTCGCCGATGAGCACCGGATTGTTCTTCGTGCGGCGCGAAAGGATCTGCATGACGCGCTCGATCTCTTTGTCGCGGCCCACGACGGGGTCGAGCTTACCGTCCTTGGCCTGGCGCGTCATGTTGCGGCCGAACTCGTCGAGCAGCTGGCTCGATCCGCCGCGACCGCCGCGCTCGCCCTCGGCCGTCTCTCCCTGCTTGCCGTAGTAGCCGGACAGCAGTTGGATGACCGCCGAGCGGACCTTCTCCAGGTCCGCACCGAGATTGAGCAGTACCTGAGCAGCGACACCCTCGCCCTCGCGAATGAGGCCGAGGAGGATGTGCTCGGTACCTATGTAGTTGTGACCGAGCTGCAGCGCCTCGCGGAGCGACAGCTCGAGCACCTTCTTCGCGCGAGGCGTGAACGGGATGTGGCCCGTCGGCACGTACGTCCCTCGGCCGATGAGTTCCTCGACCTGCTGGTGCACGTCCTCGAGCGAGATGTTGAGCGACTCGAGCGCTTTGGCGGCGATGCCATCCTGCTCGCGAATCAATCCGAGGAGCAGGTGCTCCGTCCCGATGTAGTTCTGATTGAGCATACGCGCCTCTTCTTGCGCGTACACAACGACCCGACGGGCCTTCTCTGTGAATCGTTCGAACATCGCGGCCCCTCTCTCACGCAGACGGCACGTCGACCGCGCCGGCGTCTAGTAGGTGAAGTATACCCCCACGTCTGACACAGCTCGGGGGATGGAGAAACAGAAGCAAAGTGGGTGCCAAATCTTAGTCAGACCGACTCAGATTCACTACCGAGAATGGCAGAGGTTGGGAGGAGATCAGGCCTCGGCGCGCAGGTGCGGAAACAGGATGACGTCCCGAATGGACGCCGAGTCAGTGAGCAGCATGACCAGGCGGTCGATGCCGATTCCCTCGCCGCCGCACGGCGGCATGCCGTACTCCAGCGCGCGGAGGTAGTCCTCGTCGTAGCCCATGGTCTCCTGGTCGCCGCGCGCCTTCGCCTCCATCTGCGCCGCGAAGCGCTCGCGCTGGTCGACGGGGTCGATCAACTCGGAGAAGGCGTTCGCGATCTCGCGTCCGGTGACGATGAGTTCGAAGCGCCTCGTCAACTCAGGCTGGTCCGCCTTCTTGCGAGCGAGCGGGGACGTCTCCAGCGGATACTCGGTAACGAAGGTCGGCCGCATCAGCGTGTGCTCGACGAGCTTCTCGAACAGCTCGGTGATCAGCTTGCCCTTGCCCCACGCCGCGTCCGTCGGCACGCCGTGCTTAGCGCACAGCACGCGAAGTTCGTCGAGCGACCGCGCGAACGACACATCCTCGCCCGCCGCTTCGGATGTCAGATCGATGAGCGTCCGACGCGGCCAGGGCGGCGTCAGGTCCACGTCGATCCCCTGGTAGGTGAGCTTCAGTGTGCCGAGGACAGTGGTCGCGACGTGGGCGATGAGTCCCTCGGTCAGATCCATCATGTCTTCAAGGTTCGCGAACGCCTGATACCACTCGATCATCGTGAACTCGGGGTTGTGGCGGACCGAGATCCCCTCGTTGCGGAACGACCGATTGATCTCGAACACTCGCTCGAACCCGCCGACGATGAGCCGCTTGAGGTACAGCTCGGGCGCGATTCGCAGGTAGAGGTCCATGTCGAGCGTGTTGTGGTGCGTGATGAAGGGTCGCGCCGTAGCTCCGCCGGGAATCGGATGGAGCATCGGTGTCTCGACCTCAAGGAAGCCCTGCGACTCCATATACTTGCGGACCTCGGAGACGATCTTGAACCGCTTGAGGAAGAGGTCCTTTACTTCCGGGTTCGCGATGAGGTCGGCGTAACGCTGGCGGTACCGCGTCTCGGTGTCGGTCAGCCCGTGGAACTTGTCGGGCAACGGGCGCAGTGACTTCGACAGCAGCGTGAGGCTCGTGGGCGACACCGACAGCTCACCGCGACGCGTGCGCAACACTTCGCCTTCGGCTCCGATCCAGTCGCCCAGGTCGAGTGCGGTCGCTCGCTCGAAACCCTCGTCGCCGAGGACATTCTGCCGACAGAACAGCTGCAGGTCACCAGTGTCGTCGCGAATGACGAGGAACGCGGCCTTGCCCTGGTCGCGACGGGCGATGAGTCGACCGGCAACGGTCACGGTCTCGCCCGTTTCGGCGCCCGGATCGAGATCCTCGAAGCGCACTTTGAGATCGCGAGCCCGCGCCGAGACGGAAAAGCGTTCCTTGTACGGCTCGTCGCCTGCAGCCCGTACGGCAGCAAGCTTCCCTAGACGTGCGGCGAGCGGGTCCTCGTGCGACACGCTGCCGTCGACCCGCTCGTTATCAGCCATTGGCCGCACCTAGTGAGTGATGCTGACGATCGTGTACTCGATCACTTTGCCAGAGGGCGTGGTGACCTTTACGGTCTCGCCCTTCTTCGCGCCCATGATCGCCTGACCCACCGGCGACTCGTTGGAGATCTTGTCGTGCGTGGGATCCGCCTCGGCGGAACCCACGAGCTGGTAGCGATGGACGTCGCCGCCGGCGTCCTTCAGCTCGACCGACGCCCCGAGCGTCACGCGATCGTTCTTCTTGGGCGCAGCGATGATCGTCGCGTTCGCGAGGATCTGATTGATCTCGATAATCCGGCTCTCGACCCACGCCTGCTCGTTCTTGGCGTCGTCATACTCGGAGTTCTCCGAGATGTCGCCGAATTCCTTGGCTTCCTTGATGCGCTCCCCGACCTCGCGGCGGCGAACCGTCTCCAGGTAGTTGAGCTCTTCTTCGAGCTTCGTCTGACCCTCTGACGTCAGCGCTACTTCCTTGTGCATGACGTGCTCCTGTTGACCATCGATTCTACAGCCTCGGCCAGCCGAAACAGCAGCCTACTCGGCGTGCCCGGCAAAACGCTCGTGCGAGTATACCCTATCGCTCTGCGACAACAAGGAAGACCGCGACGGATGCGGCAGCGCCTCTCGGCGCGTAGCCGCCCGTCGCGAATCGACTACTCTTCGTCGTCGTCCACGTCGACGCCACCGGCGGCCGCCTTCTTCGCCTTCTTGGGCGCGGCAGCGGGCGTCTCTTCGTCATCCTCGGCGGGGCCGTCGGCACCCTCGCGGATCGCCTTCATCGTCTTGCCGAGCGACTTACCGAGCTTCGGCAGGCGAGACGGCCCGAAGAGGACCAGAACGATGAGCAGGATAATGACGAGCTCGCCACCCTGCGGAAGACCGAACATTGCCACCATGACTGGTTTCCTCCTTGAGAAACTGCCGGACCTTACCCAGCCCCGCTGCCTGAATCCCTCGGCAACGTCGGCTAGATTACCACCATAGCTACGCGCGTGCCACGCCATCCGTCCTGGATAGGTAGTACAACGTATGCAGCAATTCCTGGACCGGATCGGTGTTGTGCAACGTCACGCCCGAGGGCACGCGAACCATGATCGGCGTGTAGTTGAGGATGATGCGGATTCCGGCATCAGCCATCTTGTCGCATACGGTTTGCGCGGCCTCCGGCGGGACTGCCAGCACGCCGATACGGATGCCTTGATCGTCCACGCAACACGGCATCTCTTCCAAGTGCCGCACCACGATGTCACCGATTCGCGTGCCGACCTTCGTCGGCGAGACGTCAAAGATCGCCGAGACGACGAATCCGTGCTGCCGAAGACCGTCGTAGTCCGCGATAGCGGAACCCAGATTGCCCGCGCCGACGAGCGCGAGCCGATGGGTGTGATCCGAGCCGAGGATGTGCTGGATCCGGTCGATGAGAATCGGAATCTCATAGCCGACGCCGCGCTTGCCGAACGAACCGAAGTGCGTGAGGTCGCGACGGATCTGGGCGGGATTGACATCCGTGAGGTCGCCGAGACGCGCGGAGGAGATCGTCGCCCCCCCGTCCTGCCGAAGCTGGATCAGCACGTTGAGGTACAGGGGGAGACGCTCGATGACACCTTCTGGGATCCGGTCCTTGTCCGGAGGACTCACTGTTTCTCCCAGTCATCGCCTCGCAGATGGAGTAATAGTAACTAGAGTTACAAGCTTAGGCAACGCGAACGACCGCGGGCGCGGGCGGCCGAGTCCGAGCGAGAAACGGTCCTTGCGCGTCCGGCCCTGATCAGGCGTGGCTGTCCGCGCGAAGGACGCGAACGACATCGGCGCGGGTCACGATGCCGGTGAGCCTGCCGTCGTCGACGACGAGGAGCGCACCTGGTGTTTCGGTCGAAAGGCGCGGGATGACGGAGTCAATAGGCGCATCCCCGCGGACCAGCATGGCCTCGAGGTCGCGGTGCGCGACATCCGACAAGCGCGTGTCGCCCCACTGCTCCTGCGGCACGGACTTGACGGTCCGCAGGTCGACCAGCCCCAACAGCTTGCCCTCGCACACCACCGGGTACCGCGAGTGCCTGTCGCCGAGGAAGTAGCGCTCGACCATCGCGCCGAGCGTGATGTCGCAGGGCGCGACGGCCACCGGCGAGGACATGACGTCGGCGACTGAGATGGCGGAGACTCGCGACATCATCAGCTGCTGCGTATAGGCGGAACTGGCGAGGCTCGCGATGAACCAGCCGAGCACCGCAAACCACAGGAAGCCGGCGTTGAGGAAGATCCCCGCGGCGAGGCCAACGGTCAGCATGAAGTAGCCGATCACCTGACCCGAGCGGGCGGCCCAACGTGTCGCCCGTAAGAGGTCGCCGGTCGCGCCCCACAGCACCGCACGCAGGACTCGGCCACCGTCGAGCGGGAACCCCGGCAGTAGATTGAAGATGCCGACCAAGAGGTTCGTCTGCGCGAGGTAGGCAGTCGCTGCAACGAAGACAGCGGGCACGGCCGCCCGACGCAGGCCGATCGTCACGAGGAACATCATCGCGCCGAGGAAGATGCTCATGCTCGGGCCGGCAATCGCCATCACGAATTCCTGCGCTGGCCGCTTCGGCTCCTCGTCCATTTGCGCCAGGCCGCCGAAGATGAACAGCGTGATCTTCGAGATGCGGATTCCGCCGGCGCGCGCCACGAGCGAGTGGCTCATCTCGTGGAGGACGACAGACGTGAAGAAGAAAAGCGCGGTCACCGCCGCGACGACTACGTTGAGCACGAGGCTCGACGTGCCCCTCGCCGGGGGCAGGATGCTCACCGACAGCCCCAGGACGAGCAGCACGAAGATGATGAGCCAGGACAGGTTCACCTCGAGCGGAATACCGAACAGGCGCCCCAGTCGGACCGAGGGCAGACTGAACACCGATTCCTCCGTTTTCCCACCCGCTCGAGGCGAGTCCTATGCCGCTACAATACCGCCCCCTCAAGAGCGGTCGAACAAATGCACTCACGTTCCGTGGGCAGGGCAGGGATCATCGCGTGGAGGAGTTCCCGAACCTTCGCGTTGTTCTCTTGGAACACACGGACGACTTCCTCGTTGCTGACCGGCTCGACGCCTTCTGCGCCCACGTCATGATCCGTGATCAGAGAGATGTTGCAGTAGCATATCTCCAATTCGCGGGCCAGGTAGCACTCGGGGTACTGGGTCATGTTGATGACTTCCCAGCCCTGCCCCGCAAACCATTTCGACTCGGACCGAGTCGAGAATCGGGGTCCCTGGATGACGACGACCGTGCCACTCGAATGCGCCTTGATGCCGAGCTCGCCTGCTTTGTCGATCGCGACACGCCGCATCACCGGACAATACGGATCCGCCGAGGACACGTGAGTCGTGGTGGGCCCGTCGTAGAAGGTGTCCTTGCGGCCCCACGTACGGTCGACGAACTGGTCGCAAATAACGAAGTCGCCAGGCTCGATGTGAGGCTGGAGCGAGCCACACGCATTCGGGCCGATGATCTGCGTGACGCCAAGTTGCTTCATCGCTGACAGGTTCGCTCGGTAGTTGATCATGTGCGGCGGATACTGGTGCTTCTCGCCGTGGCGAGGCAGGAAGGCCACGCTGCGACCAGCAATCTCGCCCACCGTGATCGCAGCTGATGGCGTGCCGTACGGCGTCTCGATCTCGACGACCCGCGCATCTCCAATCAGCGAGTAGAAGCCGCTTCCCCCGAACACACCGATTTCTGCGGTGGGCGTATCCATCCCGAAACCTCCAATTCCCTCCATCTGGCGCCCTCGATTGTAGAGCATGTTGCCGGCTCCGCCGCCTTCTGCCCGTGTCGAGCATCTGTCCGAATCGGGGTATCAGCAGTCGTAAGGAGGTCGACATGATCGAGCACATTGAACACACGGACGACGAGTGGCGCCAGATTCTGGGGCCAGATCGATTCCGGGTGATGCGTCGAGCCGGAACCGAGCCACCCTTCAACAACGAGTACTGGGACTACCACGGCGACGGAACCTACGTCTGCGCCGCTTGCGACCTACCGTTGTTCAGCTCCGCTACCAAGTTCGAGTCGGGCACCGGCTGGCCGAGCTTCTATGAGCCGCTCTCACCCGAGGTCGTGAGCGAGCACGTGGACTCCACGCTCGGCATCACGCGCACTGAGGTCACGTGCGCTCGCTGCGACTCGCATCTCGGTCACGTGTTCGACGACGGCCCTCCCCCCACGGGCCTTCGCTACTGCATGAACTCGCTCTCCCTTCGCTTCGTTCCCGCGACCTGACGTACCCGACAGTCGATTCACCCGCGCTCGAGTAAGGGGCGCCGCTCGAACCTATCCACCCGCAGCGACTGCAAGCGCGTGTGGCACCAGCAGGGATCGCCCGAGTGAATTGCGCTCGTCCGTCCAGCGTTCGTCGTCGGCAGAGGCCGCTGCGGTAGCGCGAACGAAGCCCGCCGCCCCGAGGTCGAGCGAATTCGCGCCCTGCAAGATGACTGCTTCGAGGGTTCGGGGCGCCAGCGCAGCAGGCGCTACGGCGTGGTGCGTCAAGACCGCGTGCGACAGCGCGGACAGCAGCTCTGGCGCCAGCGGATGTGGTGCGCGCCCTGCCGCCTCCTGGATGCGCCGCTCCCCCAGTACCTCGTGTCCCAGCAGCAGCCCCTCGTCTGACACGCCGATAGTGGTGTCGAACACGAGCTGGTCGACCATCCCGATGTCGTGCAACAGCGCCCCCGTGATCAACAAGTCCCGGTGCGCCTCAGGATAGGAGAGCACCGCGGCCTCGCAGAGGCGGGCCACGGCCACGGCGTGTTCCGCCAGCCCGCCGACGTAGGCACGACAGATCGCTGGAGACATTGGGCAATCGAGGAACCGTGCGAGGAACAACTCATCGCCGAAGACGGTTGTCAGCAGGCCGCGAAGCGTGGCGTCCCTCACCGTCGAGACGTGTCGCCGAAGCGAACGCCTGACCTCATCGGCGTCGCGTCGCCTGCCCGGCAGCATGTCCTCTCGTTCGAAGGACTCCGCAGGCCTCATGTGCTCGACGGAGACCCGCTTCCGCCCGCGATACGCCGTAACTCGGCCGCGGATGCGGACGGCGACGCCGACGGGCGTAGAGACGTCGGCGTCGCTCGGCCTAAAGCGCACGGCGGACAAAGTGCCGCTCCTGTCCGCAATCTCAAGGGAGAGGTACGCGTCGCCTGTACGCGCGACTCGCAGCTCCTTTCCCTTGAGGACGAACGTGGTGTCGACGCTCTGACCCTCGGCCAACGTTGAGACGTACTGTTCCTTCATCGTGCGCTCCCGCCTCGCCTCATCTGCCTGTCAGCAGCGTAGCGCGCGGGTCTGACATCGCTAGTCGCCGTGGCGCACGCGAACTTTCTCGCCCGGCTCGATGCCCCAGCGTTCCGCCGCGCTGCCAACGCGCAACGCGAGCGTCAGCCACCCGGACGAGTCAACGAGCGCGACGGGGTCGCCTTCCGCCACGTCAGCGAAGGTCGCTGCGAGCGGTACTTTCACTGTCAGGTGGCCGAAGCTCATCTCGACTGTGTGGCCGATGCCACCGAGGTGCTCGACATCGGCCGGCTCGATGCCTAGGCGAATCGACCCGAAGCGGTCCACGTCCAGGACATCGGCCACGAGCGAGCCGTTCTCGGCATGCGAGCGGTCGAACGGAGCAGGGACGAGGGCGGCCGGATCGACAGCAGCTCCGAGGGCGCGGGGTTCGACACCGCATGCCAGTGCCGCGGCCGCAGGAGCGAGCACGTCGCGAGCGTGGAAGGTGGGAAGCGCAGGCTGTGCGCTGATGCGGCTTGGATCGAGGGCGTAGGCCTCGACGATACCGTCGGCGCGCCAACTGGCAGGAATCAGAACGCCGTTGTCAGGACCGACCAATAGCGCACCCTTCGCCGTCACCAGGCACAGATCGCGTCTGCCACCCCCGACGCCTGGATCGACCACCACCAGATGGATCGCCTCAGGGAGCTGCCAGACGCCGGAAGCGGCGACTGCAGCACCCTTACGTATGTCGAACGGCGGTAGCTGGTGGGCGAGGTCGACCACTCGTGCCTGTGGACAGGCGCGATGGATGACCGCGTGACACACGCCGACCCATGTGTCGTCGAGACCGAAGTCCGAGATGAAGCACACGATTCGTTGCATGCGCTGAGTTCCCTCCCGCTTGGATCGGCCAACGGTACCGTATGCTCTACTATTGTCTCATTGCCCCCAGCCGCCCAGGAGCCGACATGACCCGACGCCAGGTCCGTACTGTGTTTCTCCTGGCGCTGTCCCTATTCCTGGTGTCCGGTTGCAGCAGACCTGCTGTCCGATTCATACCCGATGGCGGTTCCTACACCCTTCCACAAGCCGAGCGCAAGGCGCTCGCGGTCGACTTGGGTCGCGTGACGCAGATGTCCAGCTCCCAGGCCGAGGCGCAGCGTCGACTGGCGCTCGCCTCGCTCCGCCGGGAGGGGCGGGAGGGCAGCGCCGCGGCTGACCTACTGACGAGTCGCTTTCCGACGAAGTCATCGGACGTCCCCGCCTACGTGGAAGTCGCAAGGGTCGACCAGAAGGACGCGCTTCTGGTCGTTGATGCAGTGCCTGGGGCTAATGGACGGCTGTCCTCCAAGCGGCTGTGGGTGTTCGATCGGCGGACGGGCGACGTCATCCTGTCGACTCGGATGCGCTAGGCGGCGGCAGTACTCATCGCATTGAGAGCGACATCGCCGAAACATCGTTCGACCTCAGCGCGAATGCGGCGTTCGTCCACTCCCCCGTCGCGCAGGTCCTGAACGAGGGATGCGACCAGGAACCGTCGCTGGAGATCGTTCGAACCCTCGCGCTCATGGAAAGCAGCTCGCCGGACGACCGCCCAGAAGTACGCCACTAGGCGTCGCTCGCTGCGAACCCGGCTACGACGAGCCCAGGCGCGCGTAGCCGCGACGGCCTTCTCCACAATCCACGTGGGGACCTCCCGGGCTGCTGCATCTCGACACACCCCGTCCAGTACGACGTTCACACCCGCACGCGTTCCCATGGTCACTCCTTCACTCCGAACCTTTGTTCGAGGTGAAGGTAAACGAGGGGTCTGACATCGATACGAGCCGACTCCTCGCGGAATCAGCGGACGAGCGTGAACACCAGCAGCTTGATTCCCGCAGAGCCCACGAGCTCAAAGACGGTGAGGGCGAGCGACGTGGCGACGAGAGCAGCAATCCGTCCCCGCGTCCTCAGCCAATCCCACTGGTGCCACAGGGCGGCGCACAGCCCGACGTTCACAACCGTGAGCGTCGCGACGACCACCCCTGCGACTGCAACGGGGTACCACACGCCGAGCAGCGGCATCCCATAGCGGATGGCAACGAACGCGAAGGGAACGGCGGCCACCCACACCGCCGGGCGCCACGATCCCTCGAGCGAGCGCCCGCCGACGTACGAGCCCAGGAGCTCACCGTTCAGGAACGGCACGAATACGACGGGTATCGCGAAACCGGAGAGCAGCCCAGTGATCAGCCGGATGTCGTTGGTCGTCGGCCGAAGTCCCGAGTAGGATGTCACGCCGTCCCACACCATCGTGCCGAAGAAGATGGCCGCGACGATGAGGACCGATCTCCTCGGCAGTTCGGTGGCAGGACGCCCATCGAGCGCATAGATCAGCAGCGCAGAAATCGCGAAGCCGAAGAAGATCCCGGTGTCGCGCGCGCAGACGGGAGCTTGGATGCCCCCGCCAAAGAACGAACGCTGGGGCAATTGGTGACACAGGCCGAAGCCGATGAGAAGCAACAATCTTTGGAGCACGAACCGCCTCCGGAAACACGTACGGCAGACCCGAAAGCGGGTCTGCCGCGGTAGTTCGGATGGTCGGGATGGCGGGATTCGAACCCACGACCTCTGCGTCCCGAACGCAGCGCTCTACCAAGCTGAGCCACATCCCGACGGGCCGCTATCATACACGTTCATAAGGCCCTGGCGAAACCCTCAGGAACTACCTTTTCGCACCTATGTTCGCCCCCACCACACGTCAGCGGGCCCGCCCCCCTCGGTTCGGGGGAGCGGGCCCGCGTCGCGTCTATCGGCGCTGGACGCCTACTTCGAGAGGCGCACGTGGCAGTAGGAGCAGAACGTCTCTTTGTGGCAGCCGAAGCAGTCCGTCGTGCCGTTCTTGCGCACCGCGGCCGGGTGCTGCACGTTCACGCCGGCCTTGTTGGCCGCCCACGGGCGCTTCGTCGAGGCGCCGGTGTGGTGGCAGTTGTCGCAGAAGTACTGGGCGTGGCAGTTCGCGCAGGTGGCCTTCGACAGCTTCTTGGCCTCGAAGCCCTCCTTGTGCGGGAACTTCTGCTGCTTGCCGCCCGCGTCACCCGGCGCGCTGTCGACGAACTCGTGCGGCATCTGCACCTTGTGGCAGCTCATGCAGAACTTCGCCGAGGTGCCGCCGTCGCCGTGGCAGAACGAGCAGCTGTCGTTGGACGCGGCGAAGACCTTGGTGTGGCGCGCCGGCGTCGATGCCTTGGTGCGGTGCGTCCAGTCCCTGGCCTTGTGCGAGGACGGGACAGCCTTGGACTTCGTGTGGCACGTCACGCAGAAGGTCTTGTCCTTGTGGCACTTCTCGAAGCACTGCTGCGGGCCGGACCCGTCGACCGTCTTCGGGTGGATGTTGATCCACGCCGCGCGCTGCGAGGAGCCGCGGTGGTGGCAGTTGGAGCACACCTCTTTGAGCTGGTGGCAGTTCGCGCACACCTTCGGGTCCTTGCGCCCGGTGCTCGAGTGGAATCCCTTGAACTCGGCCGGGTGCGGCGTCGGCAGCTTGTGGCAGCCCGAGCAGAACTTCGACGTCGTCCCGCCCGTGCCGTGGCAGACCTCGCACGCGGATATCTCCTTCAGTGCCGCGACCGCGTGCCCGGCTGTCGGCTTGGCCGCGCTCGTGCCGTAGGCGGTGACGGTGACCTTGTTGTGCACCCACGTGCTCGCGCGGTGCGACGTCGGTACCGGCTTCTTCTTGTTGTGGCACGCCGCGCAGAAGTTCGCCTCGTGGCAAGCACCCAGGCACGGCGCCACGCCCTTGTCGCGCACGACGTCGGCGTGCTGGCGCTGCCAGGGCACCTTGGCGTTGAACGCGTTCTCGATCTTCGCGCCGTGGTGGCAGTTGTCGCAGAAGTTGGTCTTCGCGGGCTTGTGGCAGTAGTCGCACTTCTTGGCCGCGGTCTTGACCAGCTCGGGGTGGGCCTTGGCCTTGAACTCCGCCGAGTGGGGCATGTCCATGCCGTGGCAGTCCTTGCAGAACGTCGCCTTCTCGTGGCACGTCCCGCAGTAGCTGACCTCCCTCATCGGCTTGAGGTGCTCGAACAGCGCGGCGGAGGACTCGGCCGAGGACTCGCCCTCGGCGGCGTACGCCACGCCGTCGCGGCCCTTGGCGGCCGCCTCTTCCTGCGCGGCCTCCTTCTCGCCCTCGGCGACGTTAGCGTCGTCGAGCAGCGCGAGCTTCGCGTGGCCGCCGGGGAAGAAGTCCGGCATGCCGTGGCTCGCGGGCTTGAGCTCGAAGCCCTTCGGGTGGCAGGTGGCGCAGGTGCCCGGCGCAAGCGCCTCCTTGCCCAGCCCGTGGCACCGGAAGCAGCCGTTCATCTCCATGAAGTCGTCGTGCTTGCGGCTAGCCCCGGTCTTCGGATCCTTGCCGAGGAGTTTGAAGTCCTCCACGTGTGCGACCCGGTTGTGGCACTGCGGGCAGCGGATGCCGCGGTCCGTGTGTGCCTTGTGGTCGATGATGATGCCCTCGGACGGCGTGATCTTGCGGTTCATCGAGTGGCACTGGGTGCAGTTGTCCGAGGACATCTCGAGCGCGACTTCGTCGTTCTTGTTGAGCGGGAGCTCGAACGTGTTGGTCACGGTCATGTAGAGCTCGCCGAGCGCCTCCACCTTGTGGAACATGAAGGTGATCGGGCTCGCGTTCACCGGCATATGGCACGCCATGCAGGAGATGCGGCTGTGCGACGAGTGCTGGTACGCGATGATCGTATCGTCCTGAACCTTGTGGCACGCACTCGCACAGAACCAGCGCGTCGAGGTCATGCCGAGCGCGACGATCATGACCGCGGCCATCATGAGAACGAGCACGCCGGTCCAGATGATGTATCGCGGCCGCCGTACCGGGTCAGTGAACCCGCCGAGCGACAACCGTGGCATTTGCATCTCTCCCTTTGTGGGCATCCGGATCAACAAGGCGCGTCAGCGTGCAGTCAGCTAACAATCGCCAACAAACTCAAAATAAAGGAAACGCAATCTTCAAACAATGTCAGGAGGAGACAGGAGCAGGATTTCCGACGAGTACGTCGTAGCCGCCCCACCACACGTCAGCGGGCCCGCCCCCCTCGGTTCGGGGGAGCGGGCCCGCGTCGCGTCTATCGGCGCTGGACGCCTACTTCGAGAGGCGCACGTGGCAGTAGGAGCAGAACGTCTCTTTGTGGCAGCCGAAGCAGTCCGTCGTGCCGTTCTTGCGCACCGCGGCCGGGTGCTGCACGTTCACGCCGGCCTTGTTGGCCGCCCACGGGCGCTTCGTCGAGGCGCCGGTGTGGTGGCAGTTGTCGCAGAAGTACTGGGCGTGGCAGTTCGCGCAGGTGGCCTTCGACAGCTTCTTGGCCTCGAAGCCCTCCTTGTGCGGGAACTTCTGCTGCTTGCCGCCCGCGTCACCCGGCGCGCTGTCGACGAACTCGTGCGGCATCTGCACCTTGTGGCAGCTCATGCAGAACTTCGCCGAGGTGCCGCCGTCGCCGTGGCAGAACGAGCAGCTGTCGTTGGACGCGGCGAAGACCTTGGTGTGGCGCGCCGGCGTCGATGCCTTGGTGCGGTGCGTCCAGTCCCTGGCCTTGTGCGAGGACGGGACAGCCTTGGACTTCGTGTGGCACGTCACGCAGAAGGTCTTGTCCTTGTGGCACTTCTCGAAGCACTGCTGCGGGCCGGACCCGTCGACCGTCTTCGGGTGGATGTTGATCCACGCCGCGCGCTGCGAGGAGCCGCGGTGGTGGCAGTTGGAGCACACCTCTTTGAGCTGGTGGCAGTTCGCGCACACCTTCGGGTCCTTGCGCCCGGTGCTCGAGTGGAATCCCTTGAACTCGGCCGGGTGCGGCGTCGGCAGCTTGTGGCAGCCCGAGCAGAACTTCGACGTCGTCCCGCCCGTGCCGTGGCAGACCTCGCACGCGGATATCTCCTTCAGTGCCGCGACCGCGTGCCCGGCTGTCGGCTTGGCCGCGCTCGTGCCGTAGGCGGTGACGGTGACCTTGTTGTGCACCCACGTGCTCGCGCGGTGCGACGTCGGTACCGGCTTCTTCTTGTTGTGGCACGCCGCGCAGAAGTTCGCCTCGTGGCAAGCACCCAGGCACGGCGCCACGCCCTTGTCGCGCACGACGTCGGCGTGCTGGCGCTGCCAGGGCACCTTGGCGTTGAACGCGTTCTCGATCTTCGCGCCGTGGTGGCAGTTGTCGCAGAAGTTGGTCTTCGCGGGCTTGTGGCAGTAGTCGCACTTCTTGGCCGCGGTCTTGACCAGCTCGGGGTGGGCCTTGGCCTTGAACTCCGCCGAGTGGGGCATGTCCATGCCGTGGCAGTCCTTGCAGAACGTCGCCTTCTCGTGGCACGTCCCGCAGTAGCTGACCTCCCTCATCGGCTTGAGGTGCTCGAACAGCGCGGCGGAGGACTCGGCCGAGGACTCGCCCTCGGCGGCGTACGCCACGCCGTCGCGGCCCTTGGCGGCCGCCTCTTCCTGCGCGGCCTCCTTCTCGCCCTCGGCGACGTTAGCGTCGTCGAGCAGCGCGAGCTTCGCGTGGCCGCCGGGGAAGAAGTCCGGCATGCCGTGGCTCGCGGGCTTGAGCTCGAAGCCCTTCGGGTGGCAGGTGGCGCAGGTGCCCGGCGCAAGCGCCTCCTTGCCCAGCCCGTGGCACCGGAAGCAGCCGTTCATCTCCATGAAGTCGTCGTGCTTGTGGGTCGGGGTGCCGTCGGGGTTCTTCAGCTGGAGCTTGAAGTCCTCCCGGTGCGCTATGCGGTTGTGGCACTGCGTGCAGCGGATGCCGCGTTCGGCGTGCGCCTTGTGGTCGATGATGATGCCCTCGGACGGCGTGATCTTGCGGTTCACCGAGTGGCACTGGGTGCAGTTGTCCGCAGGCATCTCGAGCGCGACTTCGCTCGAGGCATTCAGCGGCACTTCAAAACTGTTTCCGATGACTGGAATGGCGCCTTCCACGCCTGCCTTCACTTTGTGGTAGAGGAAGGTCAGCGGATCGGCGTTCACCGGCATGTGGCAGTCGAGACACGATATCTGACTGTGCGACGAGTGCTGGTACGCGATGATCGCGTCGTCCTGGACGGTGTGGCAGATGGATGCGCAGAACCAGCGTGTCGATGTCACGCCGATGGCGAGGACGGCGAACGCCGCGATGAAGAGTACGAACACGCCGGACCAGATGACGAGCCGTGGACGTCGCGACGGATCTTTGAAGCCGGCCAGCAATCGTGCCATGTGGTAAACCCCCCGGGTCCGCTGCCTCGACAGGGCCTAGGCTGCCGAGGCGATTCTTCGCTCGAAACCCCTTTCGCCACCACGAGCCGGAATCCTTTGGCTGAGGCAAAAAGGAACGAGCGCAGGGGAAAGTCGCGCAGACCGGCCGAGGAGCGCTCGCCAGACGTGTCTACGCGCGCAGCGCCAGCACGAGCGAGACTTCGACCGGAGCGCCGAGCGGCAGTTCCGCGACACCGATGGCCTCGCGCGCATGGCCCCCGAGATTGGGGAACGCGGCCGCGAGCACTTCGCTCGCCCCGTCGATCACTGCGGGTTGACGGTGGAAGCCGCTCGCCGAAGCGACGAATCCCGTCAGACGCAGGACCACGGCTACCTCGTCGAGATCGCACACCGTCGACGCGGCAGCGAGCGCGTTGAGCGCGGAGACAGCGGCGCAGCGCTTCGCGACTTCGATGCTGACCGCCCCGCCGACCGTACCTGCCGTGACGAGCGCGCCATTCGCTAGCGGGAGCTGGCCGGCGGTGAAGATCATCGTCTCGGCACGTGTAGCCGGCACGTACAGGCCCAGCGCAGTGGGTGCTGCCGGAAGCGAGAATCCGGCCTCGGCGAGTCTGCGTTCGACTGTCTCGTGCATGCGATTCTCCTATGTTGAGAGCAGCGAGTCCGCCAGCCGAGTGAGTTCGCTGATCGCCGAGGAGATCTGGCGCGACGTCTCCGCCGCCTGCTGACTCACCTGCGCGATCTCGCGCATCGACACGACCACCTGATCCGACGCCGTGCGTTGCTGCTGCGTCGCGATCGAGATCTGCTTCGCGGCGTCGGTCGTGTGCTCGACCTGGTCCACGATGCGGTCGAGCGAGTCGGCCGTCCTGCCCGCCAAGTCCTTGCCCTCGTCGACCTTCTTCGCCGCCTTCTCAGTGGACATTATCAGCGACGACGTGGATGACTGGATCTCGCGGACTACTCGGTTGATTTCCTGGGTGGACTCGGTCACGGAGTCCGCTAGCTTTCGGATCTCCTCGGCGACTACTGAGAAACCCTTCCCCGCCTCGCCCGCGCGAGCAGCTTCGATCGCCGCATTCAGCGCGAGGATCTTGGTCTGCTCGGCGATGTCGTCAATGATCACCAGTACGCGCCCGATCTCCTGGCTACGCTCGCCGAGAGCGAGGATGCGGTCGGACGCCTGCTGGGTCGTGAGCCGGATCTCTTCGATTCCCGCAGCCGTGTCGGAGAGGGCGGAGATGCCTTCCTCGGCAGAGGCAAGCGTGCGCTCCGCCACGCGGACGACCGATTCGGAGTTCTCGGCGATCTGCTTGGAGGTCTGCGCGAGTTCCTCGAGCGTTGCCGACGTCTGGGAGACGGCTGCCGCCTGCTCGGCCGCGCCGGAGGCCTGCTCCTCGGTTGCGGCCAGCACTTGACCGGTGACCGCGCGAATCTGGTTGTTGACCGCGCGAATCTGATCGAGCGTGCGAGCGATCGACGTGATCGCGGTGTGCAATTCGCCGCGGACGGCCGCCACGCCGCGCTTCTCCTGCACGGCGACGCCGAGACCGGCTGCGGTCTCGTGCAGCAGGTCCCGCAGCTGCTCTTCGGTCTCACGTCGGGCCAGCCGCTCTGCCGCCCAGCCGATGCCGAGGCCGATCAGGGCGGATGCCGCGATGAATACGGCGTAGGCCGTGTCGCTCTTCGGCACGACCAACAGACGCGCCGCCGCCGCGAGCACGACACCGACGCCGCCTCCGGCGATTATCACGAGCATCGACGATTGACGCTGGTCTCGGGGGGTTACTCGCACGCAAGTTCTCCGCTCGTTCGTCATTGCGACTTCAGCGGCCAATTCTACAAGCGTCGACGCGAAACGACGAGGGTCAACAGTTGCAAGGTATACCCCACCCGGTATAATGGGCGCCAGTCGTATGACGAGAAGGAGGCTGAGTGTGAGCAAGATCACCATCAACGATTCCGCCTGCGACCGCTCCCCGTACTGTCCCGCCGCCCGCGTCTGCCCCAAAGGCGCGCTGGTACCGATCCCCGGAGGAGCCTATCTTGGGGCGAACGGGTACACCATCGATGCTGAGCGCTGCTCGTGGTGCGGCGCGTGCCTCCGTGCCTGCGGCATGGGCGCAATCGAGATCAGTGAATAGGAGGCCGTGACGTGTCTGACACTCGAGTGACGGTAGACGTCTTCGACAAGCCTGCCGCGACGGTATGCTTCTCAGGCGGATGAGGCCCATCTTGGTCTCCGGAGGAGATCACGGCGATCATCCGATCTGAAATGCAGAATCGCTTCGGCGAGGGCGCGATCATCCTGTACCACAACGCAGACGAACCCGCGGTCCGTGAGGAGCACGCGGACCTGATCGAGCGGATCGAGCGGCAGGGGCTGCTCTACCCGGTGACCGTCATCGACGGTGAACCGGTCTATGACGGCGCCGTCTCCTATCCGACGATCCTCCGGGCCGTTCAGCGCAAGCTCGAGGCCGCCGCGAGCTAGGGCTACCGCGCGTGCGTCCTGCGCCTCCACAGGCCCACCAGTCCCTCATCCCAGAAGAGTTCCCACGCACCCTGTCCGCCTTCCGGCGACAGGGTGCGGTCGTATCGCGCCCGCTTCACCGGGTCGCGCAGGACCGCGTACGCCTCGTTGAGTCGGCGCATGTGCTCACTCGATTGAGCCCGTCGATCGGGCGGGAGCCGGTCGGGGTGATACTTGAGTGAGAGCGCCTTGTACGCCTTCTCGATGACCTCGGGATCGGCGTCGCGGCGCACCTGCAGCATTCGGTAGTAGTCCACCCGGGGCTCCCGAGAATCGGACACAGGGATGCGACGAGCATAGCACCGAGGCCGCAGCGAGACGTGAACCGATACGAGCGACCCTCGTGCTACGCTAGGCTGTCCTATCCCCGAGTCGTCGCGACACTCGGGATCCCTTTGTCGCTCTGAGTGAGGCGGCGCATCCTGTCTGTTGGACCTGGCAGTCTGGCAGAAGGAGCGCCGCCTCATGACCAATGATGATGTG